>BNJV01001576.1_pt1 | contig 400664 bp, 544 predicted proteins | sample 8540591 | NCBI WGS metagenome assembly BNJV01 (sample SAMD00202457, study PRJDB9452) | human saliva metagenome | host: Homo sapiens
TGCAGTTAAGTTAATAATTTGTGTCTATTTCTTAATGAGAATAGTAATGGTATTCACAATCATCCCCACTACAATCTTCACGATATCCAACTGTACTAGGGAAAAGGAAACAACTAGATAAACTAGCTCCAACCAATGCTAAAAGAAATATTTTTAAATATTCTATTCATAGTAACCACTCCTAATTTTTTTGTTTTTTTGTATTTTTCTTAATAATCTGCATATTCACAAATTTTTTTCCTCTTATATCATATTTTTGAGGAACAATTTATAAAGCCTTTCTATCTTTATAAGGCACTGTTCTACACTCTTTCATACGTCCATTTCTGTCAACAAGACAATGTGGTCTTGAATTTTTCAGTTCTATTACCATTATATTCACTACCTAACATGTCTTTTTTTCTCTTTTAAGCTCTGCCCATCCTTTTTGGATCAAGTAACTCACAGCTTACTATTGTCATACTTAATAAAATTAAAGCCAAAAATTTTAAATACTATTTTTCATAGATTTTTCAACTCCTTTATGTTATTTTTATTCACTAAAAATTATACCTTATATCATATAGATTATAATTTTTAATCTGCTTTTGCTTTATTAGTAATTATAGGTTAATTTGAGATGATTCATGACACTATCTTTATTTAAAAAGGAGATATTTGTTAATAATTTTTTTGATTTCGATTATGTAAAAATTTTTATAAAAAAATTAAATATATGTTTGATTTTTAAAAGATTTGTAATGTAAAAATAAGATGAGTGATTGTATAATATTAAATTCCATTAAGTTAACAGAATATAATATGATAATTAAGAATAGCAAAAAGTATATTAAATAACTAATTTATTATAAATTCTATTTAATAAGAAATTTTTGACTCCTTGTCAGTTAAATTTTACTTTAAAAAAAATAAAAAAAGAACAGTAAAGTTATTTTTCCCTACTGCTCTTAAATTTTTAGTGAAATTCTAATTAAGTGGTTTTTTTAAACAGCAAATATACCATTATCTATTTAAATAATTCATTAATTTTCTGAATCGTATAATCCACATCATTTTTAAAAGTAAAATCAACAATACTTGTCCCTACAATTACTCCATCCGCATATTTTCTCATTGTATTGACATTGTCGTTATTTTTTATTCCAAATCCCAAAGAAACTGGTAAATCTGAAACTTTTCTTATTTCCTTGATAAATGTTTCCAAACGTGGTAAATCAACCTGTTTTGAACCTGTTACTCCTAACGAACCGATTGCATAAATGAAGCCATCTCCTTGGGAAACGATTTTTTTTATTCTATTTCCAGAAGTAACGCTTACAAGCGGAATAAGAGCAATTTCATTTTCCCGTAATTTTTCTGACATTTCAAAGGCTTCCTCATAAGGCAGATCTGGGATGATTAATCCTTTAATATTGGCTTTTTTTACACTTTTTTTAATAAATTCATCAATTCCATAGGCAAATATTAGATTGTAATAAATCAGAAAGATCAAAGGTTTTTGAAATATTGTCTTTTATTTCAGTTAGCAAATCAAATACGGTATCAGTAGTAACTCCAGCTTCTGAAGCTAGAAATGATGCATGCGAAATTAATTTTCCATCAGCTAACGGATCTGAATATGGAATACCAACTTCTAGCATATCAAGGGCCGTGTTATCTAAATTTTTGTAAAAATTGCTTTGTAAAAATCAACACTTGGAAAAACCTGCAACAATATAGCCAATATTTACTTTTTTTCTTTTTCCTTAAAAACATCAATAATTTTTTTACTCATTTTCAAAACCTCCATTTAACTCATAAATTCCATTTTCTCCGCCACTTTCCTTATCTTTTTAATACAGAAAAAAACAGTATGCATATCCTTATCTCCACGTCCAGACACGTTTACAACGATAGTTTCCCTCTTGTCTTTAGAAAGTGCAGGACATAATTTTTTTCAAGATATGCTAAAAGCATGTGAACTTTCAATCGCTGGAATAATTCCTTCTTTTTCTTGTAACGAGCATTAGTGCCTTCATCGCCTCATCATCGGTAACTGGTGCATAAATTGCCCTTTTTGTGTCAAACAAATGCGAATGTTCAGGACCTACTCCTGGATAGTCAAGTCCAGCGGAAATTGAATGAACTGGACTTATTTGCCCATATTTATTTTGCAGCACATAAGTTTTCATTCCGTGAATAATTCGAGGTTTTTCCAAGTGTCAATGTGGCAGCATGCATATCTGTGTCAATTCCATAACCTCCAGCTTCCACTCCATAAAGTTTAGTTGAATTGTCATTTATAAATGCACTAAAAATCCCAATTGCATTACTTCCGCCACCAACACATGCAATAACATGGTCAGCATGTTTTCCAAGAGCTTCAAGCTGCGCCTTCGTTTCATAACCAATAATTGACTGAAAATCACGTACAATTGTTGGATACGGATGAGGCCCTACAACTGAACCGATTACATAAAATACAGTTTCTATTTCAGCAACCCAAGATTGAATAGCCGCTGTTGTCGCTTCTTTTAATGTTTTCAGCCCATCTTCAATTGAAATAACTCTTGCACCTAAAAGTTCCATTCTGAACACATTCAGTTTTTGCCGCTCAATATCAACAGCTCCCATATAAACATCACATTCCAAGCCTAACAAAGCAGCGGCAGTCGCAGTCGCAACTCCATGCTGTCCAGCCCCAGTTTCGGCGATTACTTTTTTCTTCCCCATTTTCTTAGCAAGCAAAACCTGCCCAAGCGCATTATTAATTTTATGAGCACCTGTATGATTCAAATCCTCTCTTTTCAAGTAAATATCGTGATTATAATATTCGCTTAAATTTTTTGCATAATAAAGCGGAGTTTCACGCCCAACATAATTTTTTAACAAATCATCAAATTCCTCAAAAAATTTCTTATCATTCTTCAATTTTTCATACTCTGCTTCCAGTTCCGCCAAAGCGAACATAGCAGTTTCTGGCACAAATTGCCCACCAAATTGCCCAAAATATGCCCTTTCATTAAAAATGTTTATTTTTCCATATTTTTTTCCTTTCACATTTATTTTTTTAATTATTATTTTTCCCTTTTTTTACTAAATTTACAACTTCCTCAACTAATTTTTTTATTTTTTTATTATTAACCTCAACTTTACTGTTTACATCCAAAATCGCAGGCTTGTATTCAAGCGCCTCACAAATATTTTCAGCCGAAAGCCCTCCAGCCAGCACAAATGAATATTCCTCTAAATCCTTCAAAATATCCCAGTCAAAAACAATCCCATTTCCCCCACGATTTTCTCCCTTCGCATCAAACAACGGATATTCAATATACTGCTTATAATCTGCAATATCTGGAAGTTCATCAGTCACTCCAAAAACCTTCCAAAGTTTAGTTTTAGGCGGAAAATTTTTACGCTTTCTAAAGCAGCTTTTTTCATAAAGTTTTTCCAATTTTTTCGTAAGCTCCACACAATATTCCACCGATTCATCCCCATGCAGCTGCACAACATCAATTCCAGTTTCCTCCACAATTTTCACAACATTCTCAATCATCGCATTCACAAACACTCCAACAGTTTTCTTCCCGTGCCTATGCGCAGTCCTAGCAATCTTAGCCGCAAGCTCCGTATCTACCTGCCTTGCACTCTTCGCAAAAATACATCCAAAATAATCAATATCCAAAGTTTTCAATTCATTAATTTCAGTAATGCTCCTAATCCCGCAAACCTTCAATTTAGTAGCATTTTCTGTAAAATCATCAGTTGCCACATTATTTTCTTTTTTCTCCAATTTTTTTCCTTCCATAAATTTATTTTTCTTTCTAAAGAAGCCCCTTCATAAGTGCCTCTCCAATCAGCAGTCCATCCACATTCAATTTTTCTGCATATTCCACATCCTCTTTTGACAAAAATCCACTTTCACTTACAATAGTCAAATTTTTTTCAAAACATCTCTTGGAATTTTATTTATCAATTTTTTTCCGTAGTTCTAATATCAACTTCAAAAAGTATTCAAATTTCGGTTATTTATCCCCAAAATCTCCAAATTTGGAATCTTCAAAAGCTCTTTTTATTTCCTCTTCATCATGAGTTTCCACCAGAACATCCATTTTCAAATCCTGTGCCAACTTATGAAGTTCCAAAAGCATCTTATCATCCAGCATTCTCACAATCAGCAAAATCGCTGAAGCCCCCAAAAAAACTTAGCATGAGCCACCTGAAACGGAGTATAAATAAAATCCTTCCCTTAAAATCGGCATTTCTGGAAATTTTTTTCCTTATCACTTTTATAAAATCATTCTCCCCTTTAAAATATTCTTTTTCCGTCAATATCGAAAAAAAGCTGAAACTCCTTTATCCACATAACTTTGTGCCTGTTTTTAACAAATCAAAATCATCTTTTGCAATTTTTTTCCCTTCGATGGAGAAGCTCTCTTAATTTCCCCAATAATCTGAATACCTTTTTGATTAAGTGCCTTTTTTTAAAGATGGCTGTTTAAAAAGACTTTAATTCTTCTTCAAGCTGTATATCTCTTTTAATTTTTTTATTTTTTTCTAAAAATATTCATGTTTTTTTCCTTTCAATAAAATATAATTTTTATCAATAAACTTAATAAAAATTCCCAACACGATTACATGTGTAAAAAAAATTATTATTTTTTTAATTTAATTTTATATTTTTCTTTTTTTCTTTATCTTTAATTCTATTTATTTTTTTCAAGCTTTTTAAAACTGAAGTATATAATTATTATTTTAAATAAAATCCAACTTATAGGAAGATTCCAAAAATCTATTTTTTTAATCGTATTATTAAGGAGATCAGGCAAAATCCATAAAGGATCTACTGGAGTATAAAATAAAAAGATAATTATAGATATTATGTCAGGCGCTATAAAATACCTCAAACATTTTTCTTTATATAAAGTTTTTTTATCATCATCTAAATCCCACTTCCAAAAAAATTATCTCACATAGTTTTTCATAAAACTCATAAACCTTCCCACTCTCAATCGCTTCCAAAATCATTTCTTTCGCCTTCGCAGGATGGTCCACTACATTCGCAGTATAAAGCCCAAACATCGCATTTAACACAACTATATCGAATTTTGCAGATTTTTCTTCACCTTTTAATATTCTCTTTAAAATTTCAGCATTTTCCTCTGGAGTTCCACCTTCGATTTCAGAATGAAAAGCTCTTTTAAATCCAAAACTCTCAGGAGAAATTGTATATTCAAGAATTTGATCTCCTTTTACTTCGATAATTTTTGTATCGTCGCAAATTGTAATTTCATCAAGTCCATCATTTCCACGCACAACCAACGCATGCTCTCTTCCCAATAATTGCAATGTTTCAGCATACAATCTGTGAACAGGTTCATGGTAAAGTCCAACTAACTGATATTTCAACTTTGTATTTGGATGAAGAAGTGGACCTAAAATGTTAAAGACAGTTCTTATTCCAAGACGGCTTCTAACTTCTCGTACTTCTCCAACTAATTTATGAAAAAATGGAGCATGGAAAAAGGCAAGATTTTTTTTGTGCAGCTTTTCAATTTGGGTTGCAAGTGATTTTTCAAGTGGTACTCCTAATTTATCAAGTACATCGCTACTTCCACTTTTGCTGGAAATTGCACGGTTTCCATGTTTTGCGACAGTTACTCCCATTGCTCCCAGAATAAATGCGACAGCTGTTGAAATATTTATTGTTTTGAATCCATCGCCACCAGTTCCGCAGACATCAATCATTGGAGTTTCATCTTCAAAAGTTGTGCTGTATTCTAAAATATTATTTACAAAAGCAGTTAATGATTCTGGATAAAGGCTTTTTTCTGAAATTAGCACAAGCAATGCTCCAAGCTGTACAATATCATAACTTTTTATCATCAATAATTTTTACAGATTTCTCTAAAATCAGTATCTGTCAATGCAATATTTTTCCTGTAATTTTTTTCAAATATTTATCCATGTTTTTCAAAGTTTCCTTTCTTTTTTTACTATTTTTCAAAAATTTTTTTATTGTTTTTGCAAATTTTTCTGAAACTTCAATATTTAAAAAGTTTCGTATCATATTTTTTTCCATATTCTGTAAAAAAATGATTCTGGATGAAACTGTATTCCAAAAAAATATTTTTTTACTTTTTGTGTTCCACAGCCATCGCAATCCCATCTTCAGACCTTGCCGTAACTTCAAGCTCTTCTGGAATATTGTCAACATAAAGCGAATGATACCTCATGACTTTAAATTTTTTTGGCAAGTTTTTAAATAACACAGAATTTTCCGATAAAACTGTAATTTCTGAAGTCTTACCATGCAATGGATTTTCAAGCCTTCTTATTTCTCCACCAAAATTCATCCCAATTGCCTGATGCCCAAGGCAAATCCCCAAAATTGGAATATTTCCCAGCTCATCAATATTATTTAAAATTTCAAGGCAAATTCCACTATCCTTTGGATGCTTTGGACCTGGAGAAAAGATTATTTTATCAGGATTCATTTTTTTTATATCATCAACCGTAATCGCATCATTTCTCACAGTAATTACTTCATCATCAGTCATTTCCTTTCAAATACTGCTCAACATTAAAAACAAACGAGTCGTAATTGTCAATCATTAAAAATCATTTATTTCACATCCTTCCCTTTTTCATTTTTCTTTTCCTTATTTTTAACCTTTTCAATTTCTTTTTCTTCTTTACAAAATTTCTTAAAAATATTCAGTACAGATGCTCTTTTATGGCAAATTTCATCATATTCCTTTTCCTTTACCGAATCAAACACAATTCCAGCCCCAGCCTGAATAAATACATTCCTAACCTTGTCAACCTTATTCAAGTCATAATTTTTATTTTCAAAAAATGCAGTTCTAATAATAATCGCAAGCTGAACATCCCCATTAAATCTTAAAAATCCGATTCCTCCCGCATAAATATTTCTCTTAAATACTTCTAGTTCTGAAATAATCTGCATAGCACGGATCTTGGGCGATCCAGAAAGTGTTCCCGCTGGAAGAGCTTGAGCAATAACTTCAAATATCGACACATCCTTTCGCTTTTTCCCATAAACATCAGTCACAATGTGCATTACATGCTCATAATTCTTAATATGCATAAGATTTTTCACAACAACTGATCCACTTTCAGAAAATTTTCCAATATCATTTCGAGCCAAATCAACAAGCATTCTATGTTCAGCACATTCCTTTTCATCATTTAATAAGTCATTTGCTAAAAATGCATCTTCATTGGCGTCTTTTCCTCTTGGGCGAGTTCCAGCAATAGGAGCGATATAAATATTATCTGATGAAATATCAACTAATATTTCGGGGCTTGAACCGACAATATCTCCATATTTTGTAGGAAAATGATACATATACGGACTAGGATTAGCCTTTGACAATTTTTCATAAAAATCAAGAGAATCCATATTTGTCGCAAGCTTCAACTGTTCGCTTAACACAACCTGAAAAATATCCCCAGCCTTGATATATTCCTTTGCTTTTTTTCAAGAATGCCATAAAAAAATGTGATCTTTCCTCATCAAAAATCTGTTTTTTTATATCATAAAGCAATTCACTATTTTTCAGCTCTTTTTCTCAATTTCATCATTCAAAAAAATAAAAAAATACTTTTTTTCATCCCCATAAAATGAATATTCCTTGCTAGTCTTTGAATAATGCAAATAAGCTTCTGCATTGGCAAAAAAATAAACTGCGGAAACTTAAACTGCTCCTTTTTCAATTTTTCTCAATCTTCTCAAAAAAATGTATCGACTCATAGGCAAATGTCCCAAATAGCCCTGCAAACGGAGCAACCTTTTTTTGCTTCACAAAAGAATTATAAATTTTTCTTCAAGGAATTATAGCTATATTCATTAGAATCAAAATATTCACAGTCAATCCCAATAATAACTTGCCGTTCATCTTCAGCAAAGTAAGAATTATTAAACTTTTGTCTGATAATTGAATAATAATAAGTAGGTTTGTTTATCAACATAAAAATATCTCACTTTCTTTATTTTTTTCTTTTTTTCGCTTTTTCCCAAAATTTGTTGAAATTTATAAAAAAATTCTCTCAAATCGTTTTTACCGACTAAGAGAACTGAATAAAATAAAAGCATTGATCTATACTTCACCAATGCTTTTCTCATAATATTTATAATCGTAATTACAATAAATCTCAACACAGCTGGCAAAAAAATATTAAATTGTATTTAATCTTTTCCACCATATCCAACTTTGTCTAATCATTGTAATCACTCCTTAAAATTTGTCTAGTATCTTAATTTATAGTTATTATACTATAAAAAAATTTATTTTTGTAAAATATATTTTTATTAATTTAATCATAAATTTGATTAATCATTAATCAGTATTTATTAAATCAATAAAAAAATATAAATATGACATGATTTGTTGCAAACTTTAAATTAATCTAAAAGAAAAAAATTATACTAAAGTAATTTTTAATGCTTGATCTAATACTTTTTGCCCCATTCATCATTCCATAGTCAACCATATTAATTACATCAATGTTAATATTATTTTTCTTCAGCAATTTTTTTAGCTTCTGGCAAAGCATATTTAACTTGCGGTCCTAATAAAACTACATCAGCTTTTTGCAAATTCTTCTTTTTGCTCTATCAAGCGGCTCTGCCCAAATTTTTAACTTCAATTCCTCTTTTTTTCAGCTTCCGACTTCATTTTGTTTATTAATAGACTCGTAGACATCCCTGCTGCACAACATAATAAGATTTTTTTCATTTTTAATCATCCCTTCTTCTCTCCCAAATTTTTTTATTATTTATAATTTATTACTTTTGCTAATCAGTAAACTTAACTTTTTACATTTATAGTATACCATTAAAACTTAAGAAGTCAACTTTTATCAAGAAAATTATTACTATTATTTTTTTATTTTTTTGCAAAGATAATATCTTTATAATTTTTTTCATTGTTAAAAAAATTGACATAGTGAAAAACGTGTGTTATAACAATATTAAAAAGAGATTTCTAATATAGAATTTTTGATAAATACAAAAAAATAAAAAAATGGGAGGAATTACTATGGCTGAAGAAGTTTTGGATATTGAAATGATTGCTATGACACTGATTGGACATGCCGGAGAAACTAAAAGTCTAGCTTATCATGCTATGAATGCCGCAAAAGAAGGAAAATTTGATGAAGCACAGGAACTTATGAGACAGTCAACTGAGGAAATGCTAAAGGCTCACGAATTACAGACAGATCTTATTGTTAGGGAAGCCGGGGGAGAAAAACTTAATGTTGGCTTAATTATGGTTCATTCTCAAGATCATTTGATGACAGCGATTTTATTTAAGGAATTGGCAAAGGAATTTATTGAGGTTTATAAAAGACTGGAACAAAAGGCAGACAAAAAATAGTTTATAGAAATTAATAAATTGATCGACCTATTTTTGAGTTTTTTTAAATTTAAAATAGGTTTTTTTATTTATTTTAATTCTAAAATCAATTTTTTTAAATTTTTTTAAAAAAATATGTTATAATATTCATAAGTTTAAAAAAATTAGGAGGAAAAAAATAAATGTCTGAGGGCAGTTTATTATTACAAATTGTAATAATAATAATTTTAACGGGAATTAACGCTTTCTTTTTCCAGTGCGGAAATGGCGATTGTTTCGTTAAATAAAAAAATAAATTAAAAAAATATTAATTGAAGATGGAAATAAAAAGGCAATTTTTGCTTGATAATCTACTAAAAGAGCCAAGTAAATTTTTTTATCTACTATTCAAGTTGGAATTACTCTGGCTAGTTTCTTTGCATCAGCATCAGCGGCAACTGGACTTTCACAATTTCTTTCAGAGGCTCTAAAACCTTTGAAAATTCCATATAGCAGCCAGATTTCAATGATTTTTGATAACTTTTTATATTATCTTATGTTACACTTGTCTTTGGAGAACTGATTCCAAAAAGAATCGCACTTAGAAATTCAGAAAATATAGCTTTATCATCAGTTGGAGTTATTGTCTTTATTTCAACAATATTCTCTCCTTTTGTAAAATTTTTTTGACATTTTTCTACAAATTTGGTACTTACAATTTTGAGAATGAGAGAAGACAATATTGAAGAGAAAGTTTCAAAGGAGGAACTGCGTTCACTTGTGGAAGTTGAGAAGGAACATGGAGTTATTAATGAAACTGAACAGGAAATGATTGAAAACATCATTGAATTTGATGAAAAATTGCACGGGAAATAATGATTCCAAGAACAAAAAGTATTTTTTTAATTGATAAAAAAATATTTCAATTCATGAACTTTTTTTGAAAATAAGGAAATTGAAAAAAATATTCACGTATTCCAGTTTATGAAAATGAAGCAGATAATATTATTGGAATTCTGATGGCTAAAGATTTGATGATAGAAGCCTATAAAAAAAGGATTCGACAATATAAAAAAATATCTGACTTGGTTCAAGAGGCATACTTTGTTCCTGAAACAAAAAAATGTAAATGAACTTTTTTTAATGAAATGCAGCTTGAAAAAAAACATATTACAATATTAATTGATGAATATGGTGGATTCTCAGGAATTGTAACACTTGAAGACTTAATTGAGGAAGTTATGGGAAATATTGATGATGAATTTGATGACGAAGACTTGTCAATTCATCAAATTTCAAAAAAATAAATATCTAGTCAATGGTGATGTTTCATTATATAACTTAAATGACAACTTTCACTTTGAACTTGAATCTAAATATTATGATACCTTAAGCGGTATTTTGATTGAAAAATCTGGGATATATTCCAGAAGATAATGAAAATATCGAACCAATTACAATTAATGGCGTTATATTCAAGCCTCAAAGAGTAAGAAATAAAAAAATCGAGAAAGTTGTTATGACATTTGACAAGGAAAAAAATTGGAAGAAGAAAAAAATGAAAAAAACAAAGAAAACGAAGAAGATTAAACGATTAAACTAAAACAAAATAAACATTGTAAAAAGGGGCAAAACCCCTTATTAAAATAAAAAAATAAAAAAAATAAATAAAAAAATAGAAATGGAGTTGATTAATCAAGATGAGTACATCTAATATTCATGAAACAAGCGGACTTAAACGACTTTTTCCCGCTTTTTAACAAATGAAAATGTCAATATGAAAAAGGAAATTATGGCAGGAATTACAACATTTCTTACAATGGCATACATAATCGCCGTAAATCCAAATATTTTTATCAAAAACTGGAATGAATGCAGGTGCATTAGTTACAGCAACTTGCTTTTTCAGCCGCACTAGGATGTTTTCTTATGGGACTTATTGCAAACTTGCCTTTTTGCTCTTGCTTCTGGTATGGGATTAAATGCATTCTTTGCATTTACAGTTGTATTAAAGGGCGGAATTAGCTGGCAAACTGCCTTAACTGCCGTATTTTTGTGAAGCGTATTATATTTATTGTTTTTGACACTTTTTTTAAAAATACGTGAAGCTGTGGTAAATTCTATTCCAGAAAATATGAAGCATGCTGTTACTGGTGGAATTGGAGTATTTATCGCATTTGTAGGATTTTTCAGGAAGCGGACTTGTTGTTTTGAATGAATCTACAAAAAGTAAGCATGGGACATTTTTTTCTCCAGCCGTTATAATTTCATTCATCGGACTAATTTTTAATATCTATTTTAGATAAAAAAATGTACGTGGTTCAATTCTTTATGGAATTGTTTTAAGTTCTTTGCTAGCTTGGGGATATGCTCTTTTAAATCCTGCACATGCAAAGGAATTGGGAATTTATTTACCATCCGGTATTTTTAAATATGAGTCAATGATGCCTGTTATGGGAAAATTGGACTTTTCATTATTTACAGAATTTTAAAATGTTTGGAAATTTATTTGTCATAATTTGTACATTCCTATTTGTAGACTTTTTTTGATACTGTTGGAACATTAGTAGGAGTATGCTCAAAAGCAGATATGCTAGATGAAAACGGAAATGTACCAAATGTAGGACGTGCCCTAATGGCAGATGCAATAGCAACTACAGCTGGCGCAGCACTTGGAGTTTCAACAGTTACAACTTATGTGGAAAGTTCAACAGGAGTTATCGCAGGCGGAAGAACAGGATGGACAGCCATCACAACAGGAGTTTTATTCCTAATATCAATGTTTTTTTCTCACCAATATTTATTTCAATACTAGGGATGTGCCACAGCTCCAGCCTTAATTTACGTTGGTTATTTAATGCTAAGTTCAGTTAAAAAAACATAGATTTGCATGATGTCTTGGAAGGTGTTCCATCATTTATCACAATCACTACAATGGCTTTTAACTTATAGCATCGGAGATGGATTAACATTAGAATTTTTATCCTACGTATTAATAAATTTATTTTACAATTTATTTTTCAAAAAAAGAAGACAGAAGACCTGTTTCTTGGGTAATGAGTCATTTTAGGAGCACTATTTATAGTTAAATTACTATTTATGTCGTAAGCTAAATTTATTTAAAAAAATATGATTTCTCGTACATTAATTTGTATTTGAAATCATATTTTTTTATTATATTTAAATTCCTTAATAACTTTAAAGAAAATTTATTTTTTTAAAAAGTAACTCCTCTTCTAAATTTTTCCTTCATATTCAATTGGCTCTGTTCCCGCCTTAAACAATGCTGTTCGTTTATTTACACCATCTCTGTCAAGAAGTCCAATTTGCAAGTCAATATCTCTTGTTGTCAAATCTTTTTCTCATAATATAATCATCTATAAACTCAAAAAAACTCCAACATTGTAATTTGGTAAATCAACTACCGCCTGCATATAATTCTTCCAGATTGGCGCAGCTGCAGCTCCTCCCGTCATTCAGACCCCATTGACTTATTGTCATCATTTCCAACATAAACTACTGTCGCAAGAGTTGGCGTATATCCTGTAAACCAAGCTGAAACATAATCTGAAGTTGTTCCTGTTTTTTTCCAGCCATTGGAATCAATTTACCATCTTTAAATACTTTAGCTGGCTGACCAGTTCCATAATTTACGGCATTTTTCAAGCATATAAGTTAATATTGCCACATCTTTTGAATCATATACTTTCTTCATTTTTAGGTTTAGCTTCATAAATAACTTCACCATATTTATTTTTCAATTTTTATAAATATATTGAGGCTGTACCTGATATCCTCCATTTGCAAGCGCCGCATAAAAACATTGCCATATCCACTGGTCTTGTGGAAATCGAACCAAGTGCCAATGTGTAGTTTTTAGGAAAATCTCCACCGACAATTCCAGCATTGCGCCAAACCTTTTCAGCAGCATCAATTCCCACATATTGCAATAATTTTACTGGTATTACATTATTTGAAATTTCCAGAGCTTTAGCAAGTGTCATGCTGTCCCTGTAGACTCCATCATAGTTTTTTTCGGACTCCAGTTTCCAATTTTTTTACTGGAGAATCTTCCATAACACTATTCATCGCCATTTTCTTTTGCAATGCAGCAAGATAAACTACTGGCTTAAATGACGATCCAGGCTGTCTTAACGAACTTATTGCACGGTTAAAGTTCCCTTTTTTATAATTTTTCCCTCCAACCATCGCTTTTACAAATCCATTGCTTGGATCAATTGAAAATAAAGCGCCATTTAAATCTGCACGGCTTTTTAAGTTATAGTTATTATTAAATGCCGTATAAGCTGCTCTTTGTAAATCCAAATCAACTGTTGCATAAATTTTTGTAACCATCAAATAAGAATTTTTTTGATCTTCTTCAGGTATTTTTCAATATTTTTTTCTTACTTCACTTAAAACAACTGTCGTAAATTCAGGCGCAACATTTGAAGTTGAAATTTGTTCTTCTTCATTACGGCTTTTTATATTTCCGTTTACAAATTTAATTTTTTCATTAATCGCTTCATTATACTCTTCATCTGTTATAAATCCATAATTTTTTTCATTTGACTAAGAACAAGTCTTTCTCTTCCCAACGCATTTTCTATCTTTGAATATTTTGTCGGCGACTTTGGAAGACTGGCTAAAATAGCCGCTTGTGCAATAGTCAACTGTTTTGGCTGCTTATTAAAATATTTTATTGCCGCATTTTTTATCCCATAAGCTCCCTGCCCAAAAATAAATCGTATTCAAATAATTTTTCCAGAATTTCATCTTTCGTATATTTTCTTTCAATTTCCACCGCCAAAAATTGCTTCCTTAATTTTTTTCTTGTTATCGTTTGTTCAGGCGATAAAAAGGCATTTTTTTCGCAAGCTGCTGCGTAATTGTACTTCCACCTTCAATCCGTCTTCCTGTAAGTGTTAAAAAAGCCGCTTTTGCTGTTCTGATAAAATCAAATCCATGATGTGTTCTAAACTTTCTATCTTCTATCGCCAAAAATGCATTTTGAACATAGGGAGGAATCTCTCCTATCCCTATCGGCGCACGATTTTTGAACCATTATTGTATCAATTTGATTTCCATTTTATATCATAAATTACCGAAGGCGACACAGGAGCATAACCATCTATCAAATCAACAGGCGTTTCCTTGCTCACTGTATACACCAAATATGCTCCAGCTCCAATTCCAATCACAAACAGAAATAAAAAAACTTTGAAAAAAACGAGAGTAAGCTAAATTTTTTTCCTAGGTTTTTTTCCACTTTTTACTTTTTTTATTATTCTTTTTCATTACTACCTCTTTTTCGTAACTGCTACAATATTTATTTAAATTTTTTTATTTTTTTCAAAAAAATCTTCAACTAAATTGCTCTAACATCCTTTTTCTCAATTTACCTAAACATTTTTGAGAAGAATCCATCTGTTTTTTTGCTTCAGCTGTCCGCAAGCCGCCGCAATATCTTGCCCTTTAGTTTCACGCAATGTTACATTAACATTTTTTTATCTTTTTAATAATTTATAAAAATTCCCTTTGTTTTTTTGTTTTTTGAAGGAGTTTTTATACGGCTTTCCTCCAACAGGATTATACGGAATCAAATTAACAAGGCACGAGAACGAATTTAAAAAAATCCAGCCAATTCTCTCGCATCCTCAGGCTCACAGTTCAAGTCATCAATCAAGATATACTCAAACGTAATCCGATTCTTAGTTTTCTTTTTGATAATCTAAAAGCGCCTCCTTTAACTGCTTCACTCCCCATCTTTTTATTAATCGGCATAATTTCACTTCTCACATCATCCCTTACCGAATGTAACGAAATCGCCAGATTTATCTGATTTTTCACTTTCCGTAAATCTTTTTTTATCCCGTTTACAATTCCACTTGTAGAAATTGTAAAATTCCTCTTTGAAAAAAATTTTTGCCCTTTTTGGAGAATTTAACATATTAATAGATCCAAGAACCGCATCATAATTTAAAAATGGCTCTCCCATTCCCATATAAACCACATTTCCCAATTTTTCTCCACGTTTCATAAGATGCTTCTGAACATAATAATACTGCAGCAAAATCTCTGAAATTGACAAATTTCTTTCATAAGTCATTGTCGCTGTCGCACAAAAATCGCACCCAATAAGACACCCAATCTGCGATGAAACACAAAGCGTATGCCGATTTTTTTATGGGAAATAAGCACACTTTCAATCAGCCTTTTTATCCTTCAGCTCAAACAAAAAAATTTCTCAGTATCCCCATCTTCTGAAACCTGATGTGTCTTAAACTCAAGTTTTGCCACATAAAATTTCTCTTTAAGAATCTCCCTGTCTTTCTTTGAAATATTAGAAAATTCATCAAAATCAAACACCAATTTATTATGCAGCCAATCAAATACCTGACTGGCATTAAACTTCTTCAGCCCAATCTCAATAAATTTTTCCTGCAAACTTTCCAAATCCATCCCTAAAATATCAATTTTTTTCAATTGTATCTATATTTTTTTCACATTTTCATCTATCATTTCACTATTACTTCTCTCCATATTTTTATATTCTTTTCAATTTCCTCCTTTTTATTTTTTTCAGTTTTAATTGTTTATATCATACCACATTTTGAGAAAAATATAACAGTATAAAAAAAGATAATTTTTAAAATAAAAAAATGCCCAAAAAAATTCAATATAATTCTGAATAATTTATTTTTTTGAACATTTTTTTATCTTTTTGGATTTTATAACCCTAATGTTTCTTTTTAATGCTGTTTGCAATATATTAGAAAAAAATTCAATGAATGTTTTTTTCAGCTTCATCATTTAACCATTTAGGAATTGTCAATGTTTTTTTAATAGATTGATTTTTTTGCCTTTTTCTAAAATTGGAGAAATCCAAACATCAATATATATTAAAAATTCACCATCCTTTAAATTAATTTTTTTATTTTTCAGAACTTGGAAACAGAATATTATGTTTTTGCCATCGTAAATAATGTTCCCGATAAAACATCTTTTTGCATTTATTACAACTTCTTCAAGAGTTTCACCATCAGTAAAACATCCCTCAAAAATCTAAAAAAATTGGCATAAAAAAATCCCATCTTCCTTTTTTTACAATACACGGATATAATAATCTACTTTTCATAAAGATACCCTCCTAAAAAAATATTACAAGGCTAAAATTTAAGCCCTGTAATACGCTCTATATTTGTTAATATAAATTTAAACTTTAATTTATTTCTATATTTATCCTTGATTTTAAATATGCTATAATATAAGCAACTAAGAAAATGATCAGTTTAAAGGCTTATAATTTATGTTATAATTATAAGTCTTTATTTTTTTATTATTTTTTTAATAAATAATGTCTTGTTATTATATAAGCACATGCCAAAAGTACTAGCCATTTCATATTTTTTTCTCCTTTTTATTTTTTTATGAGAGAGGAGGGGCATTTCTACCCTTTTAACCTCCTAATAATGTATTTAACTAATTTAATAATATCTAATATCATTAAAATTAGCGTGTAAATAAGCACTATTCTCTCTAAGAAAACGATCATATTATCTTTTTCCTCCTCTCTACAGAATCATTATACTATACTTTTTTTATTTAATCGGAAATACTTTTTTTATTTACTCCCAAAAAAACTTTTATTATCATAAAAAAATGATATAATTTACAAAACAATTTTTAAACAAAAAGGAGCAGTCGTGAATTTATTTAATCAAGAAGAAAACAATGAAAATCAAAATATAGAAAATAAAAAAATAATAATTTTTTTCTGAAATTCAAGAAAAAAATATACAAAAATTAAGAAATGAAATCGAATACCACAACAATCTTTTATTACAATGAAGACAATCCCATTATTTCCGATATGGAATATGATTTTTTTAATACGTGAATTAAAGGAACTTGAGCAAAAAAATATCCAGAATTGCTGGAATATAATAAAAAAATGGGGAAAATTCGCCTACTGAAAAGATTGGAGGAACTGCGAGCGAGAAATTTTTCAAAAAGTGCGGCATAGAGTGCCTATGCTTAGTTTATCGAACACTTATAATATTTCTGAAATTGAGGATTTTTGATAAAAGGGTTAAAAAGATTATTTTTGGCTGAAAATATTGAAAATAATTCTAAAGAATTAGAATATATCTTAGAACTAAAATTAGATGGGCTTAGCATAAGCTTGATTTATGAAAATGGGATGCTTGTTCAAGCTGTGACTCGGGGAGATGGACAAGTCGGGGAAGATGTTACTGAAAATATCAGGGAAATTCCAACTATTCCGAAAAAATTGAAAGAAAATGTTACGCTTGAAGTACGTGGAGAAATTATTTTGCCAATTTCCAGTTTTAATCGAATAAATCAGGAACGTGAAGATGAAGGGGAAGATGTTTTTGCAAATCCAAGAAATGCAGCTTCAGGAACGATAAGACAGCTGGATAAGACTATAGTTGCAGAACGTGGGCTTGACTGCTACCTTTATTATTTGGTAAATGCTGAAAATTATGGGATTAAAACACATCTGGAAAGTATTGAATACATTGAAAAAAACTTGGATTTAAGACAACAAAAAAATATTTGAAAAAAATATACTGATTTTTAAAAAAATTGGAAAAAAAGCTATTGATAAATGGCATGATGAACGAAAAAAACTTGATTATGAAACAGATGGGCTTGTTATAAAAGTAAATAATTTTTTTCACTATATGAAATACTTGGCTATACAACTAAAAAGTCCACGATGGGCAATCGCCTACAAATTTCCTGCTGAACAAGTAAAAAAACAAAAATTAATGGATGTAACTTTTTCAAGTTGGGCGGACAGGTGTAATTACCCCTGTTGCTGAACTGGAGGCTGTAAACTTGTCAGGTTCTGTTGTAAAAAGGGCTAGTTTACATAATTTTGATGAAATTCGCAGAAAAGATATAAAAATTGGTGATAATGTTATTGTAGAAAAAGCGGCTGAAATTATTCCGCAAGTGGTAAATGTTGTGTTTAATGACAGAACTGGAGAAGAAATTGAGATCCAGGAACCAGCAAACTGTCCTGTCTGCAACAGCAAACTTGCACATGAAGAAGGACTTGTCGCCTTAAAATGCCATAATCCACTTTGTCCAGAAAAAGTCAAACGCCAAATTGCCTACTTTGTTTCTCGTGATGCAATGAATATTTCTGGACTTGGCGATAAAATTGTTGAGAAATTTATTGAATTAGGAAAAATAAAAAAACAATAGTTGATATTTATTCGTTAAAGGAATACCGTGAAGAATTGGAAAATCTTGAAAAAAATGGGTCAAAAAGTGTAGATAACTTAATAAATAATATTGAAGCCAGCAAAAAAATCGTGATTTTTCAAAAAGTCCTTTATGCACTTGGAATTCCTTTTTGTTGGAAAAATTTAATGCAAACCTTTTTGACAAAAAAATTTCAAAAAAATATTGAAAATCTAAAAAAATCAGTCAATTGAAAATTTATTATCTGTAAAAGGAATCGGCGATAAAGTAGCAATCGCTGTAAATACCTTTTTAAACAATGAAAACAACTGGAAAAATCATCACAAATTTGCAAAACGTCGGCTTACAATTCGCCATTAACGAATCCGATTTAAAAGAAATAGCCGACAACCCAATAAAAGGCAAAAATTTCCTTGCAACTGGAAAAACTCCAAAAAAATACAAACGAAACGACATAAAAGACATCATCCTTTCTAAAGGCGGAAATTATCTGTCAGCAGTTTCAAAAAAATCTGGATTTTCTAATTGCTGGGGAAAAAAAGCTGGAAGTAAGCTGGAAAAAGGCTGAAAAAAACTGGGAATTCAGGGTGCTTACGGAGGAGGAGTTTGAAAAAGGAATTTTTTTGGAAATCTAATTTAAATAAAAAAAGCTGTAAATGAAAAATTAATTCAAATACAGCTTTTTTTCTTTTTATCAAACTCTAAAAAAACAAAACTTATTCATAATCACTCAAAAATTTCAGCCAATTTTTTTCAGAATCATAAAGAGAAGATGTAATAAAAGTATGATCCATAATTCTATATTTTTTTATCAATTTTTGAATTATACAACAACAATGCTCCTTTTTTTGCTCTTTCACATTCAATTTTTTTCCTTCAAAAACTTTACTCGCATTTTTTTCTTGTAATCCTCAATTATTTTTTTGCATGTTCTTCATCCGTCGTAGCCGAATCAAAAAAACTGCCGAGAACAACTGATTATCAGAAAAAAAGCAAAAACTATTTAACTCTCTTTTTACACCCAATGGATCTTCCACATTTGTATAATAATAAACAGCATAACTTCCATCATCATGTGAATTTGATAACGGCTCACTTTTTCACAACATTTCTCAATTCTTTTGGAGAAATCCCAAAAATTGATTTTTATTTGTAACTTTTTGCATTGACAGTTCCTGCAAAAAAACAGTCACTGAAAAATAACATCATCATAAATAATAAGAATTTTTTTCATTTTATCACTCCTCATAAATAATTTTTTTAAAATTGATTCAACATAAGTATACCGCATAAAAAAAGTAAAATTCCAAATAAAAACATGATTTTTTTCAATTGTTCTGAAATAAAAAGAAATCCAAGACCAATATCTCAAATTCCTTTTTTTAATATTCTAAATTTTTTTCTAATTTTTAATAATTTTTCCAAAAAGCTATCTAATTTTTTTCTAAAGTATTTTTGAACTCTCTTTAAAGTTCTCTCTTTTCCAATAATCGCAATTACAGTATACAAGTCAGCTCCTCTAGCTTTTCCAGTAACAACTGCTCTAAGTGGCATTAATACTGCTGCTGGTCCTTCACCTAGTTCATCTTGCAATCCGTGTAAAATTTCTTTTGCTTCTTCTTCAGAGATTTCTTCATTTAAAGCATTAATTTTTTCTACAAATAATTCGATAGATTTTTTACCAACTTCTGTTTCCAATGAATTTCTCAATCTTTCAACAGATTTTCTTGCTTTTTTGTTCATTCCTTCTTCAACAACTGGCAATTCAAACTCATCTTCAAAGTAAATTGATGAAATTTCAGGCAATTCTTTCAAAGTATGAGCTCCTTCTCTTGAAATTTCTACAATTCTTCTTAATTTAGAAAATTCTTCATCAGATAAGTTTTCGTCTGCGTAATATCCAGCTTTCACAAAATATGGAATCGCTAGTTTAGTCAATTCGTCTAAATCTTTCAATCTCATATGATGATTATTTACCCAACCTAATTTAACCAAATCAAATACAGGGCCTCCAAGCGAGATTTTTATCAAATGAAAAGTTTTTCAATCATTTCCTCAATTGTAAAAAAATTTCTTTGTTTTTCTCCAAAACTCCATCCCATTAAAGCCAAGAAATTTAAGATTCCTTCCTTCAAATATCCTTCTTCTTGGTAATAGTTCAATGAAACTGGATTTTTTCTCTTAGAAATTTTAGTTTTATCCGCATTTCTCAAAAGTGGCATGTGATACCATTTTGGCTCATCCCAACAAAACGCTTTGTACAATTGAATATGTTTAGGCGTAGATGAAATCCATTCTTCAGCTCTAATAACATGTGTAATTCCCATCAAATGATCATCCACGATATTTGCCAAATGATAAGTAGGGAATCCATCAGATTTTAACAATACTTGATCATCAATTTTACTATTCTCAAATCTAATTTCTCCTCTTAAACCATCATTTACAATTGTTTCCCCTTCATAAGGCATTTTCAATCTAATTGTATAAGGTTCTCCTGCAGCCAATTTAGCTTCAACTTCTTCTTTAGAAAGGTTTCTACAATGACCGTCATATCCAGGTGCTTGTTTCATCGCAGTTTGTCTTTCTCTCAATTTTTGCAATCTTTCAGGTGTACAAAAACAGTAATATGCCTCACCTTTTTCTACCAATTTTTCAGCATATTCTTTATATATTTCAAATCTTTCAGACTGTCTATAAGGGCCTCTATCCCCACCAACATCTGGACCTTCATCATAATTAAGTCCAAGCCATTTCATCGCATCAAAAATTTGTTGTTCCGAATCTTCAGAAAATCTAGTTCTATCCGTATCTTCAATTCTCAATAAAAAGTCTCCACCATTATGTTTTGCAAATACATAATTAAAAAGTCCAATGTAGGCAGTTCCCACATGTGGATCTCCAGTCGGAGACGGTGCTATTCTAACTCTTACTCTTTTGTTATCACTATTTGACATTTTTTCTCTTTTTCTCCTATCTATTTGTTATTCTTTTTATATTATATAATAAAATGAATTATTGTGCAACAACTATTGTGTAAATTCAATTATACAACAACGGTTATCTAAAAAAATTCTAACTGTCTTCTTTTTAGGTTATATTTTTTTACATAATCTTCCATCATTTTCACTGCTATTGGTCTATTAAACTTTCTCGCAAATTCAATTACTGTTAATCCCCATTTATCCTTTGCTACAAGAGGAAGTCCTGGTTGAGAAAATATCAGTTGATATAGTGGTAACATTTCCATTTCAGGAGCACCGATATTAAACAACATTTTTGAACGAAACTGTTTTTCTCTTTCTTGTGCATTGCTGTTATATCTGCTCCTTTTTTTCCAATAACGTTTTTACATAAAATTGTAGTTTTTACTATATCTTGTCGTCCATAAGAAAACAAAGGAAAAAAACATGCTCATTCCATCTTCTGTTATTATTTTTAACATCTGCTCCTTTATTTATTAAAAAAATTTGCTATTTTATATCTTTCTTTTGATTTTTGTATTACATAATGCTATAAAAAAAGTAAACTTCTTCCTGATGAACTTATTTTTATTTTTGATCACCTTCTTTAAATAATTTTTAGAAATTCTTCATATGTTCCCATATCTGCTGCTGAATAAATTGTCATAGCTTTTTTTATCCTTTCTTTATTTTTATAGGTATTTTTCATTTCTTGTTTTTTTGAATTATATTTTTGTATATTATTTATATAATCTGGGTTATATTTTAATAATGGTACTGTTTTTGTATTCTTTTTCCACATCTTGCTTTAAACCTCTATTTATAAGCAACTTTCACTTTTTCTGTTCAGACTATTAAATATTTCTATAACTATATTTTTAACAGAAAAAAATTTTTTTAGCCATAACAAAAAAACCTCCAAATATTATACAGTTATTTTTACCATATATTATTTAGAGGTTTACACAAAAAAATTTTTACACACCCTTTACACAAAAATTCTGTACACTCTCAAAATAAATCCAGTAAATTCAATACTTTACTATTCTAAATTATAGATTCTCTCTACTTCTAGTATAGACTATTTAATATTTTTTGGCTATTTTTAATTTCTTCATATTTTTTTAACATTATACATACAATAATATGAATTTTTTTAAAAAAATATTATGTATTTTTTTACTTAATTCAAAAAAATAGTTAGTTGTTCATTCACAACATTTACGATATCATTTATTTCATTACAATATTCATTATTTAAAGCTATATCCATTATTTTTTTAGTGGATCCCATTCATTTATTATTTTTTTATCTTTATATATTGTTCCATATAATGATCTAAATTTTTTTATTATCTATTTTAATTTCTATTTTTTTAAGATTATCAAACTCGATATCCAGAAGATTATATTTTTTTCGAAAAAAATCTAAAAATTTCTTTTGATTTTTTTCAATTTCAATGTTGGGTTTAGAACTATATTCATCAGAAAATTTATTTTTTTAAAAAAATATTTCTTATGCATAAAGAAAGATTATTTACAGTCATAATTTTTTTATAATAATTTCGTCTCTAATCTCTTTAATTTCCGTTTCATATTCGTCATCTAAGTCAAAATATATTAAATTCATGGGATCCCATTTATTTATAACCTTTTTTTATATCATTTCCAAATTTTATTACCTCTAATAATTCTTCTCTATTTTTTTAACATTTTACCTACTTTCCAAATAATCTTTTCACTATTTCCTTCATTGAAGCATCATAATATGCTGAAGAATAAGTTGTAATAAGAGTTCCTTTTTTTCTGTTATGTACGCATATTTTTTTCTCCAGCTTGTTTTAGTACTTTTTCCATTTTTTTATAAAAATACTCTACATCTTTACGAGAAACTCCTCTTTGTTGCATTCTTTCAAATGCGAGAGTATAAAAAAATTTTTGTGTAAATAGAATAGCGAAGTGTTGAATTTACTAGATTTTTCTATTAATTTGCATAAAATTTTTGGACTATCCCTTATTTTTACTTATATTTTTTTCAAACTTATTTTTTCATCCTCGTAATATCTACTTGCACTTTTTCTTTTTATCATTTTCAACATCAAGAAGATAATAAATTCTTTTATCTTTATCATGCCAATAAATTTTTTTCTAACAGTTGCTTTTTTTATCAGGATATTTAATTAATTTAACTTTATCACCTATATCAAATTTTTGGTTTACTTGTCAGTTCATATCCTTCTCTTTTTTTATTCTCATTTTTTTCATTGGTTGTTAATAATTCTACTAGTATGTATTCTTCATTCTCATCATCTCTTACACACTTTAATATTGTAGAAGTTGGATCTCCGTATACTTTTTTTGTACTCTCAAAATCATAATATTTTTAATCTTGATTCCATATAAGAACCCTTTAAAACACCATAAGTTCCTAAATAATTTTTGTTTCATTTATTTCACTTCTCCTTTTTTTGTATGGGAGTAAATTTCTCAAATATTATATAGTTATTTTTACCATATATTATTTAGAGGTTTACACAAAAAAATTTTTTACACACATGATAAACTATTATATTTTTGAGCTTACACAAAATTATGGACACTTTTTACAAATCATTTATTTTTTTATTTCTAAATAACTTTCTAATTCTTTTTGGCAACATTAAAAATGCTTTTTTCCCCAACAGAACTCTTTTATATTCTTCTAAAGTACAGCTCCAGTCTGGCCAATCATAAAAGTCCGATTCAAACTCTACCCTGTCTTTATATACGGAAGTGAAAAATATCTCTGTTCCTGTTTCAAAGCACTCTATTTCCCCACTCTCCACTCTTTCTATTTCATCCAGTTCATAATCTACATCTGAAACATATCTCATCTCCCATACAGCTCCAGCTAAATAACGTGAGTAATTAACATCATATTTTTCATCATCTATAACCTCACAGTCTGGATCACATAATTCTCCATTTTTAGCTATCTTATAAAAAATTTTACTTTCATTATTTACCTCCTTCTTTATATATAGGATAAACCCTTGTTCCGTGATTATTTAAAAAAACGCTTCTATTTCTAATCCACTTAGAAGTCCCTTTCCATTCAATACCTTTTTCTTGTTTGTTCTATTTTAAATTATTTCCACACCTTATTTTTAAACCTCTATTTATAAACAGATTCCACTTTTTCTATTCATATTATTAAATATTTCTATAACTATATTTTTAACAAACAGATTTCTTTTTTTAGCCATAACAAAAAAACCTCCAAATATTATATAGTTATTTCATCATATATTATTTAGAGGTTTAAACAAAAATTCTGGACACTCTCATTTATTTTATTTTTTTCCATTTTTGTATGTTTTTCTCTTTTTTTATCTTTATAAGTTTCTTTTTCTATCTGAAATTTCTATAATTAATATTAATAAAATATCATTTTTTTATTTCAGCTACGATTCTATAAGAGCCTACTCGATATCTCCATAATCCTTTTTAAATTTCCTGTAAGTGCTTTCCCTCTTTGCTTTGGATTTTTGTGTACCGATTAAATTTTTCTGAAATCCATTTTTTTAAGAAGTTTAGCAATTGCTTTTATTTAATTTAATTAATTTTTTTAGATCTTTTTTTCTGCAGATTCAGTAAATTTTTACTTCATAAAATTTTTTTCCATTATAATCCTAGCCTTTTTAAAAAAATTCTTCAGCAGAAGCATTTTTTTCAGATTTTTAATTTTTCCCATCTTCTTAATATTCTTTTTTTCATCTTCTTCAGTTATTTCATCATATATTTTTGTCTAAAAATTAAATTACGGACAAAAGATGACATATTAAGATTATTTATATTTGAATATTCTTTTTAAAAGTTCTAAATCTTCTTTTTCCATTCTCAATGATAATGTAGGCATTTTTTTATCCCTCCAATTGTAATATTTATATTACAATTGTACCAAGTATTATTCTATTTGTCAAGATATGAAAAAAATTTTAAGATAGTAAATCGATATGGATTTTTACTCAAGATGTATTTCCGATAAACTCAAAAAAACAATTGAACCTTTTTAAGAGAAATGTTGCAGAAATATTCCTTTTATACAAAAACTTTTTTGAATGCCCCCTTTTTACTATCCTAACTGTAAAGTTAAAATGATTGTACAGGAATTTTTATCATTATATTTCTACACCTTGCTTTAAACTTCTATTTATAAACAGATTCCACTTCTTCTGTTCAGACTATTAAATATTTTTTTATAACTATCACAAAAAAATTTTTGGACATTTTTCAATTTCTTTTAGATTAATCCTAATAACGGTTTAAATATATTATTCATTTCCACAAATTCTTCATAAGTAATATCTGCCTTGTCATTAAAGATAATGTATATACCCTTTTCAAGTAACTGAACTTCATTCGCTTTCCCTTTGAGTCTTTCCAAAAAGCTCTTCCTTTGGTACTTTTATCAGCTTATTATAACTTTCTTCATTGAAATACATCACTGGAGATAGTATAAATAATACATCTTTAAGTTTTTCCTATCTTTAGCCCTTTTTTTCCTTTAATTTTTAAAAATTTCTGATTTATAGCTTTCTTTATAAGCAATCGAATAACTTGGGGAAACAAAAAAACATCAGCAATATAAGGATCAAAAAAATATTTATTACTTTTTGGAAGATCATCATATATTATTTTCTTATAGTCTATCAGCTTATATGTTATCTTAAATTCATAACGTAACTCATCCCAAACTACATATTTAAGTCCTCTCCACCTATATACACCTTCTATTGAAACACCTTTAGTTTTAATATTCTTAGCATCATAAAAAAACATACCAGTTCTGTCCCAAAGTCAGGTATTTCTGGAATTTCACTATCTTTCAATCCTAAAGGTTCTTCCAGTTTTTGACAGTCCTTCCATAACTTTCTCATGTCTTTCTTCCATTGATTCATTTACGTCTACTTTTTCTGTATAAGTGAATTGTTCTTTCTACTTCCTTCATTTCTTTTTTTCCTCTCGTAAAATTTATAAAAATCAAGATAATGGGGTCTATCTTAATTTATATTTTAGATTTTTGAATTTGCACAAAATTCTGGACACTCTCTCTTCTAAAAAAATTTTTTTAAAGTTTTTCAAACATTTTTTTGAACTTCGTTATCATTATAAATATCTTCATAAGCATTAACAATAATTTCAAGTTCTTTCAAAAAGTCTTTTTTTAGAAATTATTTCTACATTTTCTTTTTCTCTTTCATTTTTTTATATTTTTTTCTGGTATTAGTACTTTTGCCTCACTTTCATATATGAGGTTACTAAATTTACCATAACTGTTTCCATATAAAAGATTAATTCCACTATTATGGCTCATCAAAAAAATAGTTATTATATTCTATTATAAAAACCTTCATCTTTTTTTCGGAAACAGCAAATTTTTATATCATAACCATCATACATTCCAAAAAAAATTTTTTTCTTTTTCTATAAATTTTTTTCTTATTTTCATTCAGAAATTCTTTTTAAATTATTTGAACCTAATAAATATGAAAAAAATTTCTTTTTTTATATTAATATCCCAATAATTTATTTCTTTCAATTGATAATTTATAAGACCTAAAATATATTTATTTTTCATCCAAATTATAATTATAAAGAAAATTTCTAAGATTATCTCTTATAAAAAAATATTTTTTTAACATTTAAATTCACTTTATAATTTCTAAATTCATTTTTATATATGGAATATTTTATTAATTCTTGCTCTATAAATCCTATCATATCTCCATAACAATGGATATTTTTTTAAATAATAAGTAATAAAATAAAGCAAAAAGTTCTTCATATTCGTAATAAACTTCAATTTCATTTTCTTCAGAATAAAAAAACATATATACATCCAGAGTTTTTCTTTTTTTACTTCTTTCGATACAGTATCAATTTCATAACTAACATTATTTATAGAGGCGTACAAATATTCTCCATCTCCAACACTTGTATTATCAAAATAAAAAGCCATCTATAATTATAGGGAAGTTTCCAATATAATCAGCTACTTTTTTTCAAAAAAATCATACTTATTCATTCCTAACTCTTCATAAAAAAATTTTTCTTTTTATTTTTTTAAGCTCACTTTATTTCCCACCTTTACTTAAAGCTATATTTATAAGCAGATTCCATTTTTTTCTGTTCAGATTATTAAATATTTCTATAACTATATTTTTAACAGAAAGATTCCTTTTTAGCCATAACAAAAAAACCTCCAAATATTATATAATTATTTTTACCGTATATTATTTAAAGGTTTCACAAAAATTTTGGACACTCTTGCTACTTTTTTTATTTAGCGTTTCTTTTTTTAGTGTAATCTATTATATTGTCTATTTCTCCATCTTTGTTATAATGTGTATCTCTTAGCATTCTTCCGTTAATATCATAATCGTATTCCGTTCTTGCACCACTACTGCCATGTTGAATATATTTTTTTACTTTTTCCATTTTTATGATAGTAATATTCAGAATCAGATTTTTCCATCTGGACTACGAGCAACTTCTTTTCCTCCTATAATTTTTACGATTTTTTTAATTTCATAATTTTTTTATACTGTTTCCCACTAGGTGTATATGAGATAATTCTTCCATTTCCATTTTTTTAAACTTTCTGAGAAAAATTTTTTTCTCCTGTATTATAATCATAAATTTCATAACTATTTACATATTTTTTTCAAACTCATCAGAAAAAAATGTGATAAATCTATCTGCATATTTCTTAACATTGACTTTCTATATATTTTACCATTATTGTAATACTCTACAAGTTCTCCCATTGGTTTTACCATTTTTTTATAATTTAATCTCATTGAATAACCAGATCCCTGAACTGAACCATCCATATAAACTTCTCCATCTAATCCTAAATAATTATATTTTTCCAGAAAAAAAGAAGTTCATTATTAAGTACAGACTTTACTTCGAGTCTTATCATTCTTCCATTTTTTTAATTTCTAATGATATTACAGCATTGTCAAAATAATGATGATCATTCTGTTTCCAAAAAGAAGGATCTATTAATTATTCTAAATGGACCTCCTGTTACAACTTTGCATTCTGTTATTCCTTCTTTTTATTTTTCATATTTGTTTTTTTCCAGTATACAGATCAATGTATTTATTGTTTTTCTTCATTAAATGTAAAATCAGTCAAAAAAATTACAATCATAATTTTTTTACTTCTCAAAAAGTTAAAAAAATTTAATAACATAGATAATAAAATTAAAAAAATTTTTTTATTCATTATTTTATCCTCACTTTTTTTCTTCATTTATTGGCAATTTATATTAGTTTACACAAAATTTTTGGACTATCCCTTATTTTACTTATATTTTTTTCAAACTTATTTTTCATCCTCGTAATATCTGCTTGTACTTTTTTTCTCTTATCATTTTTTGACATTAAGAAGATAATAAATTCTTTTTATCCTTATCATGCCAACAAATTTTTTTAACAGTTGCTTTTTTTATCAGGATATTTAATTAATTTAACTTTGTCACCTATATTAAATCGTGGACATTTTATTATTTCATAAAAATTCCTTTCTTATTCTAATTACTTCTTGATTTTTTTACTTCCAAGCATTTTTTTATACCTACATAATCTATTTCTTCAGTTTTTACATTCTAATATTGTTCCCCATAAAATTGACATTGGATAATCAAAATTTTTTTATTAAAATTTTTCATATTTAAAAAAATATCATCAGAATGTATAATCTTGTCTGGAGAGGGAGAGTTATTTTTTTAATACTCCACATGTTCCTGTATAATTTTTTTATTCATTATTGATCTTCCTCATTGTATAATTTAAATCCTTCGCTTACTTTCTACAACTAATTTTTTTCGATGTTCCCTGTTACTCTTCCGCCTTCCTGATTAAATCCAGTAAGCATCATCGAATCTGTATTATTATGTACTTCATTAACATTTACAAAATTTCCATTTTGATAGTTAGTGCTTTCTGTATTAAGATTTCCGTTGCTCTGAGAGATATTTCCACTTATTCCATTTGATTTTATGCTACCTTTTGAACCTATTCCAGCACTTAATTTCATTCCAAGACTAGAATTTTTTTAGAATTATAACTGTTTTTTTAGTTCTACGGCTTCTTTTTGAATATTGGCAATATGTGTTCCACCTTGAGCCTGTATTCCTTGATAAGTAACATTGTTCACATTGTTGTAAGTAATGTTGCATTATCATTTGACGGTTTCATCGTTGTCCTTGCTTTAAACCTCTATTTAAAAACAACCTTCACTTCTTTCCCATAAAACGCAACCCCAATCTTCAAAATATTCTTTATCCCTCTTGCCTTAAGCTTCGTATCATATTTCTTCTCATCAATCTGCTTCAACGCCTTCTGTGCCCTCTCTTCCATCCCCTTTTTCGTCTTCAATATTTTAAATTCCATAAGATACGCCTTCTCATTGCTTTTTATTGGAATCATCGCAAGATCGTATCTTCCATATCCACTCTCATCATTTGAAATAATCTCATATTTCCCCATCAAAAATCCAACAAGCCCTATCATAAACACCTGATAAATCTTCTCCATTTCCTTATCCAAGTCAAAATGACTCAACATATTTATCATTATTTCTCCCAATGTTTTTCTCAAATTTCTTTATATTCCCATTTTCAAGAGCCTTTATCAAAACACTAGTTTTTCACTTCTGTCCCAAAAAAATCTGTTCAAGAACATATTCCCAAAAATATTTTCGTATTTCCTTATTTGGTATCTTTAAATTATAAATATTTGAATCAGATTCTTTTTTTCCTGATTTTTTTAGCTTTTGTCAAATATCCGCTATATAAAAGTAATTGCCATATCTCATCGTCGTTACTTAAAAGACTTTTTTTATCGTTGTTCCATCTGAAATATATTTTTCAATACTTTCTCCATCAGTAAATCGTTTTTAAATCATCATAAACACTTTCCCCAGCATGATCAAGCATATTCTCTAAAAGCGTATTCCCCGAAACATTTGCCCAATATGCCTTGATTTCTCCATTGTCAATATAATTTACAATGAGACCACGGATTATAAACTTCACTTTCTCCAAATAAATATCCATTATACCATTCTTTAACTTCTTCAATTTTTGTATTTCATTCCAAAGTAATCAAGCATTTCAATTACCTCACTTTCAAGAAGTCCAAAAATATTCTGAATATTTTTTTATTCAATATCGTATCTACTTTTTACATTATTTAAACCTGAAAATATTCCTTCCTTTATAATCCTTGTTATACCTGTCAAAAACACCATATTTCAATGAATTATTAGTCTTTAATGCTGAACTGTAAAATGTTTGAAAAAAAGTTTATCGCTTCATTGTAATATCCTTTATCAAAAAGCATTTATTATTGGAGCATCGTATTCATCAATTAAAAATTATTACTTTTTTTCTCCATAATACTTATAAAGACTATCTGACAAAAAAATTTTTAAAAGACATTATGTAGTCTGCATCTTCTTTTTTTCATAAAGTACTTTTTTCAAATTTTTCTTTTATCCCATTCATTCATTTTTTTCTCTAATATACTCAAATTCAGCATATAAATCAAAAATAAATAATTTCAATCTTTTTAAACATTCCTCCCAAGTATTTCCTTTTTAAATCCTTCAGTGAAATGAAAAATTACAGGATATTTCCCCTGTTCACTCATATATTCACTATTATATTTTTTTAAATTTTTCAAAAAGTTTTTTTATTTTTCCTCTTTATTTTTTTACATCAAAAAAATATTTTAACATTGACATATTCAATGTTTTTTTCCAAATCTACGTGGTCTTGTAAAAAGTGTTACAGGAGCTCTGTTTATCAATAATTCTTCTATTAACATCGTTTTACCTACATAGTAATAATCTTCGTTTATTATTCTTTCAAAATCTTCGATTCCCACAGGAACAGCTTTCTTTCTCATAAAAATCACTCCCTCTTTTTATTTTTTTATAACTTTCAATATATTAATTATACCATAACTTGATATTTAAAATAAATCCATTTAAATGTTCTGGGATATTTTAAAAAAATTCTATATGACTCTTTAATTTGTTTTTTTAGAGCATATCAGCTTTCCAATAATTCTTTAAATTAATATTTTTAAATTAATTTCCACAATCTCTATTTATAAGAATCTTCCACTTTTTTTCATATTGAGAGTATAATAATTTTTTTATTTAAATAGAATAGCGAAGTACTGAATTTACTAGATTTTCTATTAGTTTACACAAAAAGATTACACATCCTTATTAGATTTTTGAATTTTTCTTTCTTTTTTTATTTTTAGATACGCCCACTTATTTAGATTATATTTAGAATATCTCCAGATACTGAAACATCTTTTTAACTCTTCAAGTTCCGGATTATATCTTTTTAATTAAATCTGCAACATATTCACTGAAATTCATTCCTGTTTCCTTTAAAGTCCTGTTCTCTCTGCTGTAATGATATACTTTTAAATCATTATCCCTTGTAGTTATAAAAAAATGTATTCAGAATTACTTTTTTTAAGTCAATTATAAAAGGTTTACCATCTCTTCCTTTTTCCACGAAATTTATCTTTTTGTACATATTCCTGAAAAATCATATTGTAACACTATTCTTTCTCTTATACTCCAGTCATTATATAATGACAATTCTTCTTCTCCTAACAATCCTCCCAAACTTTTTTTCCTGCTATACTTAAAAATTCCTGAAATCTCCCTTCACTTCTATATCATATAATTCTTCTATTCCTCTTATCTCATCATCATTGTATCCTGTAAATTCCTTCCTGTTCTTTTTCAAGATATCTTTCAAGAAGGATAAAAAAAGCTCTTTGTTTTCTTTTTCTTTCTGAAGATATATATTCCCTTATTTCCCTTAATCCTGTAATTCTTTTTTTCAGATGTATCACACTGTACCAGAAGTTCTCCTATTGATGGAATTTCCAATATAGGTTTTAATTCAGGATTGTATCTTTCTACTAAATCAATCATGTATTCATTAAAAATCCATTCCAGTATCCTTTATCTTTTCTTCATTCTCATCAAAACAGTATACCTTTAAGTCTTCATCTACTGTCCTTATAAAAAAATAATAGGTTTCCATTTCTATTGAAAAATATGAACGGCTTTCTTTTTCAGTTCATCATAAAAATACTTTTTTTCTTCAAAATCTTCATCATCTATAAATCCAAAATAATTTTTTTCTTAAGAAAGACTGTATACTCCAAAGTTCTCTATAAAAGAATTATTGTATAATCTTCAAGTAACCCTCCCCACATCTTCCAGCATATTTTTAAGAACTCCCTGAAATCTCCTTTTGCTTCTATATCATACAGCTTTTTCAATCTTAGTTATTTCTTCTTCACTGTATCCTATTGCCTTTCTTTCATTTTTTTCAGATATTCTTTTTAGCATATCCATAAATCTTTCATTCATTTTATCTCCTTTCACTTATGGATTTATTCCTGTTGTTCCTTCATAAATAGTTATTCTCATATCAGGATTATTTTTTTAAAAAAATCAAATATTGAAGAATTACAGTTTGGACACATACCTCTCACTTCTTTTTGATGTATTTTTGAACTCCGATATCTACTTTTTACTTCCTTACCTGAATAATTATCCTGAATATAACTTGCCAGTTTCTTCTCTGCATGGTTTAGATTCCATACTTTATTCCCATTTCGAGAAATCCCTGTATATGTCTTTACTGATTCACTGTCCCTAATAATAACCTTGTACTTCACATTATTAATAGTAACTTCTTTTTGGAGCATTTCCACACCTTGCTTTAAACCTCTATTTATAAGCAACTTTCACTTTTTTCTGTTCAGATTATTAAATATTTCTATAACTATATTTTTAACAGAAAAAAATTTCTTTTTTTAGCCATAATAAAAAAACTCCAAATATTATATAGTTATTTTACCATATATTATTTAGAGGTTTACACAAAAATTTTTTTACACACATGATAAACTATTATATTTTTGAGCTTACACAAAATTATGGACACTTTTTACAAATCATTTATTTTTTTATTTCTAAATAACTTTCTAATTCTTTTGGCAACATTAAAAATGCTTTTTTCCCAACAGAACTCTTTTTATATTCTTCTAAAGTACAGCTCCAGTCTGGCCAATCATAAAAGTCCGATTCAAACTCTACCCTGTCTTTATATACGGAAGTGAAAAATATCTCTGTTCCTGTTTCAAAGCACTCTATTTCCCCACTCTCCACTCTTTTTATTTCTTCCAGTTCATAATCTACATCTGAAACATATTCCATTTCCCGTACAGATCCGACTAAATAACCTGAGTAGTTATCATCATACTTTCCAGCTTCTATAATTTCGCATACTAAAGGCCATAATTCTCCAGTTTTAGATAATTTATAAAAAAATTTTACTTTCATTATTTACCTCCTTCTTTATATATAGGATAAACCCTTGTTCCGTGATTATTTAAAAAAACCTTCTATTTCTACTCCACTTGGAGAAGTCCCTTTCCATTCAATACTTTTTTTCTTGTTTGTTCTATTTTAAATTATTTCCACACCTTATTTTAAACCTCTATTTATAAGCAACTTTCACTTTTTTTCTGTTCAGACTATTAAATATTTCTATAACTATATTTTAACAAATAGAAAAACTAGTTTTCAATTTATTTGTCCAAGGTTTTGGGTACACTCCACACTTTTTTGAAGGTTTTGTCACATTTTTAGGAACTCGGAATACTCCATCAGATCCCTCTTCAAGAACTGTCGCTCCTTTTTCTTGTAGCGACGATTATGTTATTTTTTTATTATGTGTTAAAAAATTTTTAATATTTAACTTTGTAATTTAGATAAAAATTTCTCTATATTTTTTTATTACTTTATCTTCTGTCAAAAACTGAGTTCCCTTTAATTTATTATGTTCTTTCGATATAATTTCATTTTTACTTATATCATTATTTTTGTATTATTTTTTTAATTTCTTTTTTTAAAAATTTTTTTCCATATTTTTTTATTATCATGAATCATTTCCAATATCATGTTAATTGAAAAATATATCTAGATATTTTAAATCTTTTTCAAACGCACTTATTGTTTTTATCTAAAAGATGATTATCTTCTAAAGTTTCAGTTAATATATATAGAATATTCCAGTATTTATCATATTTTTAAGTTTATATTCTTCACTTCACTTATTGTTGATAGTATTTTTCTCTACTTTTTCTTTTTAACCATTTTTCTTTCTTCTTTTTTTGAAATATTAAATTTCATATATTGATCAAGATACTCCTCTCTTTGCATATGAAAATAACTTCCATTATAATGTAAAAAAATATTTTTTTGCTTCACTATAGTCTTTTATAATCATTATTGTTTCACCGCTTTCCAGAATTCTCCATCTTTTATAAATTTAAAACCATTATCTTTTTAAAAAAATTTACTTCTTTTTGAAAAATATCCACTTGCTTTCATAGGATCATGCGAGAGATAAAAACTTTTTCCTTGCTGTAATTGTCGTTCTAAAAAAATTTCTTATTTATTTCCCACATATTCGATTCCCCAACTTTATTTAATGCTTCATTCCATCCTTTATCTCCTAAATCAAAAATATGTATGTTTATTACCAGCAGCCTCTATATAAGAAATTCCATCTTGATTGTATTTTTCCTAACATCATTTCCACACCTTACTTTAAACCTCAATTTATAAGCAACTTTCACTTTTTCCTGTTCAGATTATTAAATATTTCTAACTATATTTTTAACAGAAAGATTTTTTTAGCCATAACAAAAAAACGCTTCAAATATTATACAGTTATTTTTACCATATATTATTTAGAGGTTTACACCAAAAATTTTTACACACCCTTTGTTTTATTTGAGATAAAACTTTTTAAAAAAATTAGTATATTGATTATTCATAGTATAGTATTCTTCTAAAAAGAAATAAATTTAACAAATCGTATTTTTCTTGCAAAGGTATTTCTTTATTTCCAAAAAGAAATTATCAATTTTTATTTTTTTATTTCTATAATATCTTTTTATTTCTTTTTAAAACTTCTTTATTTTTCTGGTAAAAATATCTTCATAAGGTAAACTTATCATTATACCATCAACAATTTTTTTATTCCTATATTTTTTTGAAAAAAATATATCAATATTTTTCATTATCAAATAAATATCTCCCTGTATATTTATCTTCAGAATATTTAAAATCTGATTTTTTTGGTATTTTTTTAAAAAAATCTTTTTTTATTTTTTTGGAATTACAGTTTTTTTATTTCATCACCTATTTTTTTATGCTATCATCATTTAAGTGTACATATTTTTACATCAAAAATATAATGTTTGATATTCAGGCTTTTTCAATATTTTCTGAAAAAAATACAACATATAATTGACTTCTAATCCATCATAAATAAACTTTATATTTATTGATTTTTTTGTTAGAAAACTTTATATTTATTTCATTTGGAAATGAAAATACTTCTATTATTTTTTTAATGATATTCTCGTTATTCCATTTTATTCCATAAGTTTCATTTATAAAAGTTTCTGTCATCATCTTCTTTTTATTCCCTCCTCCTTTACTAGGTTGTCCTTTTTACTCTATTAGAATCATTAGGAGATTTTTTTCCATGTCTTTTTAATGCTTTATCCATTGCTCTTCTAGCTGATTTTTTTGTTTATTTTATCCTCTGGAGTTTTATTTATTTTTTTCTATCTAAATCATTGTATTCTTTTTTTGTGCTTCTTCATATCTTTCTTGTGCACTTTTTAACTCTGTCTGGATTAGTTTTTTTCTATGATTTTTTTGTTTTTCTCTTTATAGCTATGTTCAGGACTTTACTTTTTGACAGTTTCAAAAAAATTTTTGAAAACTGGTTTAGAAAAATATTATCATATAACTGAAAAAAATATTCTCTAAAAAGCCCACATAACATTCATGCAGTTCAAAAAAATCAATTTTTTTGGTATAAATACCATAAATAAAAAAATTTTTGGATTGTAGGGAGTTATATGGGCGAATTTGATATAATTAGCTCAATATACATAAAATTTCTTTCTCTAGTTATTCTTTTTTTAGAATTTAAAATTTCATTCAATACACAAATCGCACTTTTCGTTATTCTTATCTAACTCTAAAATCTCTTTTTGCTACTTTCTCTGCTTCTTCATCGTCCATTAAATGTTCTGGAAGTCCGTAAAAACTTAATAAAGTCACTAAATTTTTCAAGATTTTTTTCAATTCCTACTGCTTCTCTAGCATGAAAAAAATACCGACAGCATAAGCTCCTTCAACACAGCAAAATGTAAATGATAGCAAACTTTCTGACAAATTCAACCAAATTACATTTTCTGTTTTTTTATACATATACTGTGAAAATCCATAAAAAAAGTGAAACTTTCTGTAATATCAGCCATATTCCATATTATTTCATATATTTCTTGTTTATTAATATTCACTATTTTTTTATTTGCTTCTTCATAATTTACATTTAATATATCTATCCAGACTTCTTTTTAATACATTTAATGTATTTTTCATCATATTTTTTTCAACATATCTTTAGTAAATATTTTTTTCATATTTTTCTGTAAACATTTTTTTCTCATTTTTTTGTTATAAATTTCTTTTTATATTTTTTTCATTTTTTTATCCCTTTATTTTTATAATGCATAGGTAAAAAAACACTGAATTACTCGACAATAAAATTCTATCAACATTTTTTTAATTTTTTTAATTTTTAAGTCATCTTTGTCAAAAAAATAGTTATTTTTATATATAAATTTCTTTATTCGCATTAAAAAAATTTTTTTATTTGGTCATTATTTAAATAATTGATTTTTATAATTATACCTTTTTTTATTTTTAACGAATAACATAATAATTAAACATATTGATATTTTTTTATTTTATAGAAAAAAATAAAATAATAATATTAAAAATATTATTACTATTTTTATTTTTCGATAAAACTTTTTATATTCTAAAAATTTTTTTCATTTTTACTTTCAAAGAAAAAAATAATCTTTGTTTTTAATTCTTTAAATATTTCTTCATAATTAATAACATTACTTATTATTATACTATTTTTTTATCGCTTTTTAAATAACTCTTCTTGTCTATTAAATAAACTTGTATTATTGGTTGGAAAATTTATTATTATATCTGCTGAATTCAATAAGTTTTTTTCTCAGAAAAAAATCATTTCTATTTTTATTATATCTTATTTTTTTACTTTCTGTTCCAAAAAAATTTCTAAATAATTTTTCTGAAAATATTATTTTTCTTTTCTTTTTAATCCTATTAATAAGTTAAGAAAAAAATTTGTAATATAACTATAAATATATAAAAATATCATGACAAAAAAACAGCATTAATTAATAAAATATAATAATATTTTTTTATCACTTTTTTATAAAAAAATAAATATAGGACTCATAAAGTATACACAAATATATGCAATTAGTAGTATTCTAAATTCACTATAATGATAGTCTATTTTTTTACTTTTGATTTCAAGTTCCACATTGACCTCTCTATTATCTTACTTTAAACCTCTATTTAAAAACAACCTTCACTTCTTTCCCATAAAACGCAACCCCAATCTTCAAAATATTCCTTATCCCTCTTGCCTTCAATCTCGCATCATATTTCTTCTCATCAATCTGTTTCAACGCCTTCTTTGCTCTCTCTTCCATCCCCTTTTTCGTCTTTGATATTTTAAATTCCATAAGGTACGCCTTCTCATTACTTTTTATCGGAATCATCGCAAGGTCATATCTTCCATATCCACTTTCATCATTCGAAATAATTTCATATTTCCCCATTAAAAATCCTACAAGCCCTATCATAAATACCTGATAAATCTTCTCCATTTCCTTATCCAAGTCAAAATGACTCAGCATATTTATCATTATTTCTCCCAATGTCTTCTCAAATTTTTTAATATCTCCATTTTCAAGCGCTTTTATCAAAACGTCAGTTTTCACTTCTGTTCCAAAAAATCTGTTTAAAAACATATTACCAAAATATTTCCGTATTTCCTTGTTTGGAATTCTCAAGTTATAAACATCTGTATATTCTGAAGTTACATCTATTTCTTTTTTTGTTTTTCATCTTTTGTTAAGTACCCACTATATAAAAAGTACTTGCCATATTTCATCATCATTATTTAAAAGGCTTTTTTTATCGTAGTTCCATCCGAAATATATTTTTTCAATGCTTTCTCCATCAGTAAACCGTTTTTAAATCATCATAAACACTTTCTCCAGCATGATCAAGCATATTTTCTAGAAGTGTATTCCCTGAAACATTTGCCCAATATGCCTTGATTTCTTTTTCTCTCACATAATTTACAATGAGACCAAGGATTGTACACTTTACTTTCTCCAAAAAAATATACCCGTTATACCATTCTCTAACTTCTTCAATTTTTGTATTTCATATCAAAATACTCAAGCATTTCAATCACTTCACTTTCAAGAAGTCCAAAATATTCTGAATAATCCTTACTTAAAAATTGTATTTACATAAAGATTATTTAAACCAGAGAATATCCACTTCTTTTTATGATTCTAGTTATTCCTGTTAAAAACACCATATTTTTAACGAATTATTAGTCTTTAACGCTGAACTATAAAATGTTTGAAAAAAATTTATTGCTTCATTGTAGTATCCTTTATCAAAAGCATTTATTATTGGAGCATCGTATTCATCTATTAAAATTATTACACTTTTTTTCCATAATATTCATACAAATAATTTGATAAGTTTTTTAAGAGAATAAATCCAGTCAGCCTCTTCTCTTTCCATAACTATCTTTTTCAAAATCATTTTTTTAAAAAAATAGGGTTCAATTTATCTTTTTAAACCATAAAATTCCATGTATAAATTTTTTTATATGTTTTTTTATCAACATAAAATTTTTCTTCCCAAGTATTTCCTTTTAAATCCTTCAGTGAAATGAAAATTACAGGATATTTACCCTGTTCACTCATATATTCACTATTATATATTTTTCAAATTTTTCAAAAAAAGCTTTTTTTATTTTTCTTCTTTATCTTTTTACATCAAAAAAATATTTTAACATCGACATATTCAACGTTTTTTTCCAAATCTCCGTGGTCTTGTAAACAATGTAACTTTTTGATTTATTTATTAACATTTCATCTATTAGTAAAGTTTTATCTATATAATAATATCCTTCTTGTATCAACTCTTTAAAATCTTCAATTCCCACAGGAACAGCTTTTTTTCTCATAAAATCACGCCCTCTTTTTATTTTTTTATAAATTTCAATATATTTAATTATACCACAACTTGATATTTAAAATAAAGTCATTTGAACGCTCTGTGATGCTTTCTTTTTTTAAATTTGAGGATTTGAAATATTTTTGAGAATTGGTTTTGGAATATGGACTGGAGAGCATTGATGAAAAATCTAAAAGAAACTGTCTCAACTTCGATTCTGAATTTGTACAAAAAAATTTTTTTATGCACTCTGGCATATATTATATTTTGAGTTTACACAAAATTTTTGGACACTCTTATCAATATTGTTTCATTTTTACTTTTTATAGAATCTGTTGGGTAAAAAGTTGTTTTTAAAGATCCAAATTATATGCGGTACAAAAAAATAACCGCTGTCTTTTACAACAACGGTCATTTTGAAGTTTTAATTTATTTTAAAGGAACTAAAATATCTTCAGAAGTTTCATTATCTTCGTTTGTTGAAGATTTCTTTAATTCCTTTAATGCTTCTGAACTAATTATATTAGATTGACTGAAATCTAATGTTTTTTTCTAAATTTTCATCAATTTTATCAGCAACAACTTGTCTTGATGGACTTTTTTTAACTTAATTACTTCATTATTTTTTTAGCAACTGCATTTAAGCAGCAGATTGTAACTATAGTTCCTAATAATAATTTTTTTCATTTCACTTCCTCCTTTTCTTTTTAAGAATAAATTCTCAAAAAAATCAATAAATTACTCAAATTTACCGTCAACACAATTATGAGTAAATCCATTTTTTTCCTTGATTTTTTTACCAACTTATCTATGTCTGGATTATTAACATAATATGTATATATATATATATAATTATTGTCCTTAATTGAACCTGAGATCAATTTTTAATCCTTTATACTCCGTCTCTAACTCTAATGCAGCACTTGGACATGTTGTTTTATAGTTAATACTTAAAGGAAGTCCATACCCTGTTTTTTTCATCTTTGAAGTTACCTCTATATTCATTATTTTTTTCTTAGCTAACACAATACCTTTAGGTAACCACAATAACACTTTTTTTCTTTCCCATTATATGAATAAAAAGTACTCTTGTGTTAATTCTCTATTTGCTATATCTTTTAGTAACAATTCTATTTTTTTCTCTGTATTTAGGATTTTTTTAATAGCATTGACTCCATCTTTTCCATAATAATCTGCCTCACCTGCGTTATACGTTGAAGGAATTCCGCCAGCAGCAACTATTGCCTGTTCATAGGCATATTGAAGATAACCGCACGAATTTAGAAACAATAAAAAGATAAATCCAACTATAAAAATACTTTACTTTTTTTCATATCAATTACCTACTCTTTCTCTTAATTTTTTTAAAACATCTTCAATTTCTTTAGTTCTCTTAAAATCTTCTCCCCTGCTGTTATTAAAGGTTGGAGATGTATTAATATGAAATTCTGTATTGTATCTACCTTTTTTTCATATTGATTTCCGAAAACATCTTTATTGCTTTCTTCGACTGCTTTATTTAATTCTTTGGAATTAGCTTTTTATTGGAGGACTTTTTTTAAATAAATCTATTAAATTTTCTTGATTTTGATAATATTTTTTTCTCTAATATTTTTTTATCATCTTCTGTCAATCCTCCATTTTCTGATGCTTTTTTTAAATATATCCGTTATTTCTGTACCTAATTTTTGCTGATTCATAGATATAAGAACCATGCTTGTCATTGAAAGCCTGTTTTTAAAAAGTTTGTTTAATTTTTTTGTTTAATTTTTATTAATTTATTAATATCTTTATGATTCAATTTCAATATAAATTCTTTTTAATTTTTTTAAATCCACTTTTTCTCTCTCAATATTTTTTTGATTAATAAATAATAACTTTTTTATTTCCCTTTATATTTCTGTTTCTTTTTCTCCTGTTTCAATAAAAATTTTTCTCTGTTTTTTTCAAGTTCTTTTTTTCTTTTTTTGTTTTTGATTTTTTTCTTTCTTTTTTTATTTTTCTTCATACTGTAGTTTTAAAAATTTTTTTCCGATTTTTTTCAAAAATTTTTTTACTTTGAAGTTCTTTTTTTATTTCTCGTTGTCTCCGTTTTTGGATTTTTTTACTTTTTTTCATTAAAATTTGACTTCATCTCATTACTAAATTTTTAAAGTATCAAACCTTTCAATATAAAAATCATAAATTTCATATTCTTTAGGGCTCTGAACCAAAAAGTTACTTTACAAACTGACAAATTATTATTTTTCAATATTTTTCAAAAAAATTCCTACCCAAAATGGATTTTTCAAAAAAACTGTCAATTTCCCTGAAATTTTTTTCATAATTTCAGCCTCCTTAAAAATTTTTTTATAAAGAATGGACAACCTAAGGAGGCAGGTTACTTACATTGCTGCGTCTGGACTACCGACCAGAACTGTGTTTTTTTATCTTTATTTATATTTATTCATTTTTTTAATATATTTTTTTATTCAATTATTTCCAAAACATCTTTTTAACTCTCGTCTTATCTTTTTTTAGGTTGTTCTTCATCCCTATAACCAAAACTTACCATCACAGAAACTCCATACACATTCAAGTCAAGAAGTCCCATATCCGATAAATATTTTTCCAATTGCTCTTTATTAAATCCTTCAATCGCACAACTGTCAATTCCTAAATAAGCCGCAACTGTCATCATATTTCCAAGTGCAATGTAAGTTTGTTTAGAAGCCCAGTCAAAAAGTGTTCTTTCATTTTCCAATAATTTTAAATGTTCTTTCTGAAATTTCGTAAATTTATCTTTCACCGCTTCAAATGCTTCATCAGAAACTTTCTTCAAGTTTTTCCAATTATCTCTAAAATATTCACTATCTCCAGTAACATCTTTTTCTTGCCAAAATTATCACAATTTCAGTTGCTCCATTCAAGCTATTCAAAGCTCCCCAAGCAAATTGTCTAAAATCATTTCTCATTTCTTCATTTCTTAAAAGTAAAAATTTCCAAGGTTCCATACCAAATGAACTCGGTGACAATCTCGCACTTTCCAAAATTGTCTTCAAATCTTCATCAGACACTCTTTTTTTCTGTACTAAATTTTTTTGCAAGCATATCTTTTATTAAATACTTCCGATATTTCTTCATTTTTTTGTCATTTCAATCACTTCTTTCTATTATTTTTTTATTTTTTTAATTCTATATTTATCTCAAAAAAATTTTATTGATTTTTTTATCTTCTCCATCACATCTTCATCAAATTTCCCAGCTCTAAGCATTTCAATCTCAAATTTATACGGCGGAACTTTTTTAGCCTTCTTATCATCGCTCAAAGCCACATAAGGCGTTTCCAAAATCTTAGGTAAATGAGAAAATTTCTCAAAATGTGCAATTTTATTCAACACTTCAAATCCAATATATCCAAAACCAATATTTTCATGTCTGTCTTTATGTGCTCCAACAGGATTTTTACTATCATTCAAGTGAATTACTGAAATCCTGTCAATTCCAACAATTTTGTCAAACTGCTCAATAACTCCTTCAAAATCATTCACAATATCATACCCAGCATCATGAACATGGCAAGTATCAAAACAAACACTAAGTTTATCTTTCAATTTCACACCATCAATAATTTTTGCAATTTCCTCAAAACTTCTCCCAATTTCCGTACCTTTCCCAGCCATCGTCTCAAGTGCCACAGTTGTTTTCTGCTCTTTCGTCAAAACTTCATTTAATCCTTCAATAATTTTATTAATTCCAACTTCTGCACCTTCTCCAACGTGAGCACCTGGATGAAGAACAATCCTTTTTGCCCCAATAGCATCTGTTCTTTCAATCTCTGTTCTCAAAAACTGCACCGCAATCTCAAAAGTTTCAGGCTTTACAGCATTCCCAAGATTAATTATATAAGGAGCATGCACAACAATATCATCAATATCAATATTATTCTCCTTCATAAGTTTAAGCCCAGCTTCAATATTCAGTTCTTCAATCGGCTTTCTCCGTGTATTCTGAGGTGCTCCAGTATAAATCATAAAAGTATTCGATCCATAAGAAACTGCTTCCTTAACCGATCCCAAAAGCATATCTTTCCCACTCATTCCCACATGCGATCCAATTTTAAAAATTTCTTTTTTTGACATTTCTTTTTTACCTTTCTTTATTTCTATTGTTTCTTTTTTCTCTTTAAAACAGGAAGTTCATCATACATCGCTTCAAATAAATTCTTCAAAAACTCTTTATTTTCAACGTCATCAACAAGCAACATTTCCTTTGCCCCTTCATAAGGAATTTCATGTAAAGCATTCGGCATAAGTTCTTTCGCCGATTTTACAGCCTTTACAAGAAACCTGTCATCATAAATCCCACCAATAACTTTTTCCCTATAATAAAGAATATATTCCCCCATCATCGCTCTATATCTAACATTTTCCACTTCCGACAACTGTTCCAATACAAAATTTAAATATTCTTTACTTGAAGCCATATTTAATTCACTCCTTGCTTTTTTTCTTCATCTTTAGAATTTTTTTAACTATGTTTTTGAATATCCTTTTTTTCAAATATGTTTCCAATGCCCTGTCAATAGTTAGTTCTGAATCTGTATCTATTTAATTCTTATAGATTATCTTCCTAATTCCTTTATTAAGTCTTTTGCAATTTCATCATCTGGAACATACTTTGTTATAAATTTAGGCTCTCTTTCTGCCGTTTTAAAAAATCTTTGTAAAACATCTTTTGCAATATTGTCGTATATTTTTATATCCAGTTTCTCCGACAATTCCTTTTGCAATTCAAGATAAGACGGCATATCGTCCCCATAAGCATCTTCAAAATCTTCTCGCCTTTCTGGTTCTGCTTTTTTTCCACTTCCTTTTCCAGCATTTCAAAAATTTTCCAAATATTTCCTATTCGCATAATTCCACCAAAAATTAGCACAATTTAAAAGCAGTTCAAACCATTCCACCAAATTTTCAGCGATTCTTCCACATTCAAGCGGAAAATCAAAACAGACAAATCCAATACTGCCATCTTCCAGCAAAACATAAACCCCAGCTCCACCATCTTCTGCAAAAACTTTTCCATCAATATTAAATTCATAATCTGGATATTCCTCTTTTACTGATGTCAATTCTTTAAAGTCCAATGCAAATAATGCTTCTGTTTTTTTCTCTCAAATCTTCATTTTCTAAAACCATTTTAAACAATTCAGCTTGAGTATATTTTTTTATTTTTTTGTTAATTTTTTTGTATTGTCAAACATAAAAATTCTCCATTCTACAGATTTTTCCAGTTTCTCTCTCATTTTTATACAAAAAAATATCCCTGTTGCCACACTTACATTCAACGACTCAATATTCCCATAAATTGGAATAATTGCCTTTATATCCGAATTTTTCTATCAAATATTCAGACACTCCGCCACCTTCATGTCCAAAAATAAACGCATTATTTTTCCCGCAATTCAATTTTTTTCATAAGAAATCGAATCTTCATGTAAAGCTGTCGCTATTTTTCAAGTAATTTTTTTATCATTCAAAAAAATTTTTATGATATTTTTCAGGTGTTTCGTAAATTATATTTAATTTAAAAAAATTCCACTCATTGTGGCACGTACTGTTTTTAGGATTGTAAACATCTACAGATCCTTTTTGTCAAAATTAAATTTTGAAAATTCGCAGCAATCATCGTTCTAATAATTGTTCCAGCATTTCTGGATCTTGAACATCATCTAAAATTACCACATCGCCTTTTTACATCCTCAATCGTATTCAAATTTTTTTAGAATATAAAAAAATATTATACCTTGACTATTTTCCTGTGTTGAAACCTCATCAAACAGATTATCCTTTAAAATTGTCAAATTATCGTGCTCAGAAATCCCATATCTTTCATCAAAATATTCAAACTTCGATTCCTTTACAATAATTTTTATTAAAATTAATATTCTCATTTAAAAACTTTTTCCCTTCAGCCTTAAAAATGCTGTTTTTCATCACGATACTTCTTTTTTTATCCAGCTTTTTTTAGCAATTTATAAAATTTGTTATCTGAACTCGCTATTACATCTCTCATTTCCTATTTTTTCACTTTCTATTTTCTAAACTTAAAAAAATAATATTTTTTTATTAATATACTCAAACATATTCAAAAATTGAACTATTAAAAAAATCATATAAATTTAGGATTTAAGTAAAATAGCCCTAACTTTTGAGTTTGATTTTAAATCTATTTTTACTATAACAAGGGTCAAGACCCTTGCTAAAATAACTATTTAGTTTACTTGTATCCTAGTTTGATTTTTAAATAATTCAAAAATTATTTTTTTAAATTCTTTATAAATTTTATTTTTTTATCTCTTATTGTAACTCCATCACTTGTCTCAATTATCTTAAAAACTTTCTGGGTCTGCACCTTTAATTTCCCGATCTTCAATATACACTTTATTCTTATCTTTTTGCATAACCAAACATTAACTGTACAAATGATGAAGTATCAGCCCCTTCTACTTTGGCAAAAAAACTTTATTTGGATTTAATTCATCTAATCTAAATGCGTCAAAAATAATAAACTCCATTTTTATCTTGAAAATAACCCGCAGACTCAGATTCATACGAATTATCAGCATTAGAATATTTAAAAAGAATTTGCATCAAAATTTAAAGCAACTATTTCATATACTTCTTTACCAGCTTTATTTTTTTAACACATAAACTTTATCTTTAGTTTTTTTAAGAAAAAAATAATATCTTCATTATTTTTTTAAAGTCACGGCCCACAAATTCAAATCCATCTGGATTTATACCTTTTCATTTTATTTCCATAATAATAAACATTGTTTTTTTATCTCTTGAAAATTCATCATTCAAAACCTCAAAACTATTTCTATCTGCACCTGCTATTTTTTTCAAGTCCATTTTATACAATTCATTTTTCATAATACACGTTATTTTTTTATCACGAAAATAATTTCCCGAATAACTAAACGTTTCAAAAGTTTTTAGAATCTACTTTAGGATTTTTTTACAACAGCTGTTTTTTACACTTTTTTTAGCTCACCAGTTTCTTCATCAAATACTGCAATAAGTTTATATATATTTTTATTATCATTTAAAAAAATTGACTGGTAAATTTGGTCTGTTAACAAGTCTTGTAACTTTAAATCCAGCTGAACTTATATCATTTAATTTTTCTTCCTGCGTAATAAACATTTTTTTCTTGTCATACGAAAAGCCATTTTCTTCTCCAATAGCAAAACTGTTTTTTTATCCACATCCTGCAACTGCACAACATTGTATCCTGCATAATAAACATTATTTCTGTCTTTAGAATAATCACTATTTTTCCATTACTTCAAAAAGTATCTTTATCAGCATTTTTTTATTATTTTTAAGATAACCAGCTTCCTTATACGGTGTCATCACATATACATTTTTTTATCATCTTTTTCCATAAACAACCATACTTGGACTGCTTAAATAATTTTCTATTATTTCAAATTTATCAGGATTTTTTTATATTCACTTTTTTTCTCCCAAATAGTAGACTTCATTTCCATTTTTTAACCAAATTACTATCCAAAAACTTTAAAAATCTTTTTTCATTTATTTTCCCAAGATTTTTTTAACATCTCCAAAGTAATAATACAGGTTATTCTTATCTCTGGCATAATTTGTTTCAGGAATTCTTCTAAAAGTTTGAGGATCTGCATCTTTTATAATGTCTACTGCAGCATACACATTTTTTTATCATCCTTTGAATACATTCCATCCCCAATTATTTTTAAATGTTTTTTTGGATTCGCACCTTTAATTTTTTTCTCCTGAATAATAGACCGCATTTTTTTGTCTTTTTGCATAACTATGGTCTGCTTCCAGAACTACAAATGAATTTACATCTGCATTTGAAATTTTGTCTGAATCATAATATACATTTTTATCATCCTTTTGAATAAAATTCATTCAAAACTTTTTATTGTTTTTTTGGATTTGCTCCATTTATTTTTGTGAATCCATTCATTAATTGGTCTGTAAACATTATTCTTATCTCTTGAATAATACTGTGGCAGCACTTCAAAAGTTTTACTGTCCACATCTTCAAACGATTTATTTCCTGAAAAAAATAAACACTTTTTATCATCTTTTGCATATTTATCATTCAATATTTTAAATGTATTCAAATCCACATTTTCAACTTTAAATTCTGAATCATCTTCTTCAGAAAAATTTATAATAAATTTCATTATTCCTTTTTCACGTATTCTGCCATTCCCAAATTAGCTAAAATAAATACTCCAACAATAATTTTTAAAAAAATTTACTTTTCATAAAAAAATCCCTCCAAATCCTTTTTTTAAATAATTTATTCAACAGACCTATTTAATAACTTAATTTTTTTATTTCACAAGAGGGCAAAAACCCTTGCTTCAGAATATCTGTTTTTATTAAATTCTAAGTTTCCAAACAAGTCTAATAAACGCTTAAAAAAACATTTAAAAACCCTTCAAAAATTGAATTAGATAATTAAAAAGAATTTTTAGCAGGATAATTATGATTTTTCTAAATTCTTTTTTTAAAAGCAGTTTTACTAAAATATAAATAAAAATAATTTTTTTACTTGTCACTCACAATCATTTTTTTATAAACTCTATTTTTTTATCCTTAACTACAACTCCCTCATCTTCCAGTACGACAGTAAAACTTGATACATCCACCCCTTTAAATTCCTTATATTCACAATAAACTCTATTCTTATCTTTGGAATACCCATATCCAAATGCTTTAAATGTTGGAATATCTGCTCCTTCGAGTTTAATGAAGGCATTCTGCACATCCTTTAATTCTGAATTTAACAGTTTACCGTAATCAAGATAATAAATTCCATTTTGGTCTTTAAAATAATTACTCGTATCCTTATTCGCTATATCAAATGAAGCGCTGTCAAAATTTAAAAGGTACTATCTTATAATCTCCTTCTCCAGTTTCATCTTTCCAAAAAAATATACACCATTTTTTTATTTTTTTACAATATCTGAACTGACAAATTTAAATCCTTCTGAACTAATATTCTCAATTTGTTTTTCCAAGATAATAGACATTTTTTTATTATCCTTTGCAAAAAAATTATCCATTTCGACAAAGCTGTTCCTATCACTGCCTTCGACCTTTTCTCAGTTCCTTCTTATTCATATCATAATAAAAAAAATATTGTCCTTGTCTCTGTAATAACTCCCCGTGTATTCCTTAACAAGTTCAAAGCTCGGAGCATCCACTTTCACATTTGTTACATTAGACAATTTTATATTTTTTTCAAATTATATCTTTCATCATCAAATCCATAAGTAAATTTATACAAATTCCTGCTGTCTGTCAAAAAAAGCAATTTTTTTCAGAATCTCCAGAATTAACAGTTAAATCAATAATTTTAAATCCTTGTGGACTTATTCTGTCTAACTTTTTTTCCATAAAAAAATAAACATTGTTCTTATCATGCGAAAAAGCCATTTTCTCCAATAGTAAAACTGCCTTTATCTACATTTTTTTCATTTGTACAACATCAGAATGCGTAAAATAAATATTGTTTTTTTATCTTTTTGTATACATACTGTTTTTTTCATTACTCCAAAAAGAATTTACATCTGCATTTTTTTATTATTTTTGCTTGAATAAGTCTCATCAAATTTTTGAGATTGCATATACATTTTTTTATCATCTTTTTCCATAAATAAAATTTGGAAAGTTATAATATTTACTCAAAAATTATTTCAAAAAGTTTCTGGACTTTTTTTATATTCAATTTTTTTCCCTTCTGCAAAAAAATTCTATTTCCATTTTTTTACCACGTCAATTCCATCAGAATATAAAAATTTTTAAGAGTTTTATTGTCAATTTTATCAATTTTTACTTCCTGATAATAAAGATTATTTTTTTATCCTTTGAATAATACGTTGTTTTTAGGAAGCCTTTCAAAAGTTTTTTTGAATCTGCCTCTTTTTATTTTTGTGTCCTCCAATAAAGACACTATTTTTTTATCTTTTTGAATACATCTGAACAATATCACTAGGCTCTAAAATAACTTCAAAAGATTTTACATCAGCTCCTTTTATTTTTTCACCAAGAAAGTAAACATTATTTTTATCTTTTCCATAAGCTACGTTTCCCTCTATGGCTTCAAAAAGTAGCTACATCGACATTTTTCCATCTTTTGTCCAAAAATTCAAAAAAATACATTTTTATCATCCTTCAAATAAACCTGATTTAATATTTTTTTATCGTATCAGGATTCGCATCCTTTATTTTTATGAGAGCCACTGTACACATTATTCTTGTCTTTTGCGTAATAATCAGGCATTATTATCTGAAATGTGCTTTTATCAACATCGTATATCGGTGTTCCAGCATAATAAATATTATACCTGTCCTTTGAATAACTTTCATCAATTGCTTCAAAACTGTCCAAATCCTGAACATATTCAACTTCAAAAAAAACTTCCTCAATATACAGTTTACCATTATTTCTAAAATACAAAAAGTTTATCCTTATTTTTTTGTAAAGTTTGAAATCCTTTGGATTTATCTCCATTTTTTTCATCATAATTATAAATATATTTTTTTATCTTTCCCATTGACTTCCCCAATTACCTGAAAAGTCTTAACATCAGCATCTTCTAGCTTCTTGTCAATACAAAAAAACATTTTTTTACTATCTTTCCCATAAATATCATTTAATTCCACAAATGTCTTAAAATCTGCATCTTCCACTTTTCTTTCATCAGTCTGCGATATTTTTATCCATATAGTAAACAGCATCATCTTTTTTTATATACTCAGCCATTCCCAAATTTGCCAAAAGAAAGACAAGCACAACAATTTTAGAAAACTTATTTACCATAAATTTCCTCCAGAATAAAAAAATTTTACTTCTTCTATTTTTAATTTAACTGGCAATTTTTTTCCCCACCTAAAAATATGATAATGAATATGTAAAACTTCCTGTCCGCCATTTTTCTCCAATATTAGTTATAACTCTATAACCATCTTTATCTATCCCTAAAATTCTTGCCACTTTTGCCACAGTCAACTGCAGTTTTTCCAAGTAACAAAGCATCTTCTTCAGTTGCCGCATCCAAACTTTTTGATTTCCTTTTTTTGGAATTACAAGCACGTGAACTTTCGCCGCAGGATTTATATCATGAAAAAGCCAAAAAAACTCATCATCTTCATACACAATATTTGCAGGTATTTCCTTATCTATTATTTTTAAAAACTGTTGACATAAAAAAATCACTTCCCTTTTTTTATTTTTTTCTTATTATTTTTTTAATTTTTAGCAAGGGATCTTAACCCCTTGCCATTTTTTAAAAAGTTACTGCTATTTTTAACATTTACTAATTACTGTTCAATTTTCCCAACTCTTCTAGCATGTCTGCCACCTTCAAATTCGGTATTTATAAAAGTTTCAACACAGGCCAATCCCAAGTCTTCTCCCAAAACTCTAGCTCCCAAAGCGATTATATTCGCATCATTATGAAGTCTTGAAAGTCTTGCCGTATATTCATTGTGACAAAGAGCAGTACGAATTCCATTTATTTTATTTGCAGCAATAGAAATTCCAATTCCAGTTCCACAAATTAAAATCCCAAAATTCGCCTCTTTATTTATAATTTTTTTACTAACTTCCTTCGCAATATCAGGATAATCAACTGAATCCAAAGTATCAGTTCCTACATTTATAATTTCATACCCTTTACTTCTAAGCGCCTGCATAATTTTTATTTTTTTAAATTCTACACCCGCATGGTCATTTTCCAATTACTATTTTTCATTTGCAAAGCCTCTCTTCTTTATTTTTTTATAATAATTTTTAAATTTTATTTTTCTTAAATCCTTTTAAAAATATTTGTCCTACCAAATTTTTAAATATATATTTAAACAAATCTAATATTTAAATTTCCCTTTTTAAATAATGAATTTTTGTAATTATACAAATATTTTTATTCAATTATTTAATAATTTTTCTCCAACAATTCATTTGAAATTCTCTTTAATTTCCCATTTTCATCCACAAAAAAACATTCACAGTTTCAGCCTTTGCCTTTAAAACTCCATCTAAATTATACATTTCATAAGAAAATCTAATCTTAATATTATTTATTTCCTCAATTTTTTTACAAAAATCTCAATTTCCTCATCATACTTTGCCGAATTAACATATTCAATATTCAGTGTCTTTACTGGCAAAATAAATCCCATATCCTCCATATTTTTTTATATGGAAAAAAACATCCCTAAAATACTCAGTTCGTGCCATTTCCATCCATTTCAGATAATTTGAATGATACACAACTCCCATTTTATCAGTATCATAATAGTAAACTCTAAGTTTAAAGCTCTTTTTTCCTTAAGTTGCAAGTTTTTCATAAATTCACTCCTTGATTATTATAAAATCTAGTGTTATTTTTATTTGAATATTTTTTTCAAACTTACATTTCCTTAACTTCAATTTTTTTATACTTTTTTTATCTTTTTTTCCCAATTGATGACATAAGAACTCTAAGTGCTGTAATGATTCTTCCATTTTTTACCAATAACTTTTCCCATATCCTCCTTTGTCACATTAATTGTAATATCTACAAACTTCCCTTTTTCATTACTTTCAATCGTATAACTTTCAGTCGAATCCAATAAATTCTCAATCCAAAAAAATCTACAGTTTCAAAATACTTGCTCATTTATTTTTTTCCCTCCATTTTTTTATCCAAAATTTATATTTTTCTTACGGTTATTATATCATATTTTTCAATATTCTTATCAAATTTTGTTTTTTTAAATTAAGCTGGAAAAAAATTTATTTATTAATTTAATATTTTTCAAAATAATAAAGCAAAAAAATATAATTTTTATTACAGTTGATTGGAGTATTTTTTTATGTTATAATATTTTTGATTACTTAAATAAATCAAGGCTAATATGAACTTTAAAAGGAGTTACAGATAATGAATTTAGAAAATGATCTCGATGACAAAAATACGATAAATAATGAAGCAAATGCTGATAAAATCGCCTCTACTTCCCTTGGAAGCGCAGTTTGTGAAACAGTTTTACCATCGGTTCCACTTCAGCCATTAGAAACCATTGAAAAAAGCATACAAAAAAAATATCGTTCAGCACTTTGGACACCATTTGTGCGAGCCTTAAAGGAATTTGAGATGGTAAAGGATGGAGATAGAATTGCAGTGGCTATTTCTGGCGGAAAAGACAGCCTCTTGCTTTCAAAGCTGTTTCAAGAATTGAAAAGAGCCAGCAGAACTAACTTTGAAGTGGTTTTTATTTCAATGAATCCAGGATTTAATCCTGCTAATTTAAATAATTTGAAAAAAAATCTAAAACATCTAAATATCCCGTGTGAAATTTATGATGACAATATCTTTGAAATTGCCGAAAAAATCGCAAAAGACTATCCTTGCTATATGTGTGCCAAAATGCGTCGTGGCAGCCTTTATACAAAAGCAACTTCACTTGGCTGCAATAAACTTGCACTTGGACACCATTTTGATGACGTTATTGAAACAACTCTTATGAGTATATTTTATATGGGAAAATTTGAAACAATGCTTCCAAAATTAAAGTCCGATAATTTTAACATAGAATTGATACGTCCCCTATTTTTATGTTGAAGAAAAAGGCAATTATAAAATGGGTACGAAATAACGGAATCCTTCCGATGAACTGCGGCTGTACAGTCGCTGCCGAAAGGACTTCAAGCAAGCGCCGTGAAACAAAGGAATTAATTGCACAGCTTGTAAAAAATAATCCAGACATAAAAAAACGTATCATTCAGTCAACTCAAAATGTGAATTTGGAAAAAATATTAGGCTGGGAAGGATTCAAATGGAAGATACTCGTATTTAGATAATTTTTTTAAAAAGAAAGGTAAAAAGTAAATTATGGAAAATAAAGAAAAAAATATAACAAGCTGGGAATATATTATTCAAACAAAAAAAGAATACATTGATTTTATCAACAAAGTCATTGAAGCTTACGACGGTTTTAGGAAATGTTAGAACACTTGATAACCAGAGCGGTCTGATAAAAAAATTCTTACAAATTCATATCTTTTTAGATGATATGGATAAAGGCGATTGAAACGTTAAAACAAAAAAATATCGAAATGGAAGTACTAGAAAAAAAGAGAATGGCTTGGAGTATTATAATTCCAAGCCTTTTTATAATTAAATATAATAAGCAAAAAATAGCTTATGAACTAAGATTAATTTATTTACACTTTTTTTCCTTTTTTTATCTTCTACATTTTTATTATCAGCCTCTGATTCAATTCCAGAAACTGACTTTTTAAATTCCCGAATCATTTTTCCTATAGCTTCTCCCAGTTCAGGCAGCCTTTTAGGTCCAAAAATAAGTAATGCACCAAGTATAAGAACTATTAGTCCTGGTGCTCCTATATCTCGAAAAATTCCCATTTTTAATCATCCCTCCTTCTTTTGTAGACATATTTACAAACAGAAATACTCACTTCATAAAGTAAAATTAATGGCGCTGCCATCGTTAAATCGCTTATAAAGTCAGCTGGCGTCAAAACGACTGCAACTACCAGCAAAATAAAGTAGCCATATCGCCTGTTTTTTATTAAATATTGCGGTGTCAAGATACGCAGCGAGGTTAGAAATGCCACAATAACAGGCAATTCAAATATTACACCAAGCGGTAATGATGTATGTAATACAAATGTTAAATAATTATTTGCTGTAAGCTGAATATTAAACAAATCTTTGCCAAAAGATAGTAAAACATTTAGTAAAGCAGGTGTTACTATAAAAAATCCAAAAGAAAGTCCTGTAACAAATAATATAAAAGTTGCAGGCACATAAGATAAAATTGCCTTGGCTTCCTTTTCCTTAAGAGCAGGACGAATAAAAGCCCATATCTGATAACTTGTAAAAGGCAATGTCAAACTAAAAGCACATATTCCAGCCAGCATTAAATAAATGCTCAAAATATCATTAGGCCCAAGAACTATGAGCTTCTGCTTGAATGAAGCCGTCAGTAATTTGTAAATATCGGAGCAAAATATCAAACTTACTAAAAAAGCCGCAATAAAAAAAATATAATTGTGATAATGAGTCTTTTTCCTAAATTCGCTCAAATGTTCCACAAGCGTCTGTTCATCAATTTTAGCCATTCTATTCCTTTCCGATATTTTATCTTTTTAAAAATTTTTTTATTTATTTTTTTCTCTTTTTTTATCAATGTAGCAATCACGATAATCACAATTAAAATTAATTGACTAATAAATACTTCCATATTTGCATAAATTCCCAAAAATTTCCATTGTAGGTATAAAATGAACTACGTGTAACGGTAAAATCCCCACAACTTGCAGCATGTGAATACTTGTTCCAAGCATTTTAAATGCAAGGAAATAAATTGTCCACGTAAGTACAAAAAACACTTGATGTATTTTTATTTTTGAAGAAGCGTATATTAAAACAAGTGCAATTACAATTAATATCAATACCGCACTTACAATACCGATAATCAAATTCTGCAATGAAATTAATGGTAAAATTCCTACATAAAACAATATTGTTTCTGCTCCTTCTCTAAATACCGCAAGAAAACTAAGTACAAACATTGACACAAAACTTCCTGTACTTAATACAATATCCATTTTTCTGTCAATATAATCTTTCCAAGATTTCAAGGATGATTTACTATGCAGCCAAAATCCAATCCCAATCATCATTATAACCGCAAAAATTCCTACAAATCCTTCCAGAATTTCACGATTTGTTCCTGAAGATACAGCAGGAAATAAAGCCTGAAGAGCAAATGCTATTACTACACTTGCAAAAATTCCAGCAGCAGCTCCTATATACACCCAACGTAATCCTTTTTTCTGATTTGCAGCTTTCAGGCTGCTTACTAATGCCAGAACGATAAGAAGTGCTTCCACACCTTCACGAAGAAGTATAAACATCGCATCAATAAACGTATATTGTGCTTTTGTATCAATTTGTGATAATTCTGTAATTAATCCTTGTAATTGTTCCTGATACTCTTTTTCGATACCTTTTACCATGATTATTGGAGTCTGTGTTTCCACTTTTGTATATAAAGCTGAATTTCTCGTACTTACATCGCCTTCAACCGTAGGCCATACCTGAATAAACTCTTTCACTTTTGACTGGCCTTTAGATTTATTTCCATTTTTAAAGGCTTCCAACGCATCTTTCAGCATATCTATAGCTTCTTTTAATGTAATTGTGCTTGAAACATTATTTTCTATCTTCTTTCCATCTAAATAGTCTTGTATTGTTGATTTCAAGTCATTAAAAGAATTTATTGTGTTGTCATAATCAAACGGCTCCACTTCCATAGAGCTTCTCAAAAGCGACATTGCAGTTTCCACTTTTCCATAGTAAGGAATACTTCTGCTTCTTATAAAACTTTCATTTCTTGTCCATACGCCATTAAATTTCAGATATTCTTTTTTCATAAGTTCCACATCTTTAGATTGAATTGCTTTTTCCAGCATATCTAAAGCAGGATTCATTCTTGACTGGAATTTTTTCTTTTCTGCATTATCGTCAACAGGATTCTGCTCTTTTTCAAAAGCTAGTAATGCTGTTGTAACTTCTCTCAGGTCATCTTCTGACAATACAGCTTTTTCTTTATTTAAAAGTTCCTGTACCTTTTTCCCTTTCGTAGAATCAGCATTTTTAACCTTTTTAAATTCGTCTCTTACTTCGGAAAAAAGTTTTTTTGCTTCATTTTGGTTATTATTTTTTATTGCCGTTGTTGTGTCTGTAATTTTTATGTAAAGTCCGCTATAACTTTCTTCTGCAATAATATTAACGAAGAATAGCATAAAGCACAAAAACAGCATTGTACTTATTTTTTTATTCAAATAATTTCTGCCCAATGTACTCTCCCTTCTTTATCCCTCCAAAACATGCAAAAATTCCTGTTCCGACATGAGTAATGTATTCATTCAACTTATCATCGTTTCCTAGGCTATTCTGAATCTTTATAAATTGATCAGGATGTTTTTGGAAACATATAAATAGCAGTCCCGCATCAAACTGTCCGCTCACTTCATCTATTCCGTTAGAATACGAAAAGGCACGACGTGCTATTTTAACGTCAGCTTTTTTGGCGAGATAAACATGTGAATCAATTGGTAGAACTGGTTTTCCATCTGGTCCTTTTTTATTTATGTCAATTGTTGCAAATTCATCTGTTTCTCCGAATGGAGCCCCGCTTTCCTTATACCTTCCAAACGTATTTTCCTGCTCCTGCAAATTAGTTCTATCCCATGTTTCAAGATGCATTTGAATACGCCTTACAATAAGAAAAGTCCCATTTTTCAGCCAATTATTCTTATCATACCAGACAACATTTTTAAAATCATTATTATTTTTTGGATTTTCCGTTCCATCTTTAAATCCAAAAAGATTTCTTGGAGTTTCTTTTCCATTTCCAATAGGCAAAAAGCCAGCTTGAGTCCATTTTAAAGTAATTAAGGCACGTCCTTTACGAACAAGATTTCTCACAGCGTGAAATGCCACTTGAGCATCATCTGCACAAGCCTGAATACAAATATCACCGCCTTTTATACTTGTCCTTTATCTGATCTCTCGGAAAATGTGGTAAATCCTTAAATTCTTCCATTTTCTTATTATCTAACTTCAATTTATCTAGAAAAGACGGACTTATTCCAAAAGTTATTGTCAGACGGTACGGATTTAATCCCACTGTTTCTCCTGTATCTATCGGAGGAACTAGATGATTTGCAAGTTCTGGTGCTACAAGTTCACCCTTCATAAGTTTTTCAGAATAATCTGTCCAGTCCTTGAACATCTGTTTTATTTCTTCCTTGTCTGTAGAATGTAAATCTAATACCGCAAAATAAACATTTTTTTCTGAACAGGAGTAGCAATTCCCGACTGATGTTCTCCATAAAATGAAATTTCTTCATTTCCAACAACTTGATTTGCCTTGCCGCTAAACATATTTGCAAAAATTGCACCCGCTCCGCTCGCTCCAATTGCAGCACCTGCTCCAACCATTCCTGCTTTTTTTCAAAAAAATCACGACGTGATATTTTTTTATCAAACCATTTTTTATCATTTTCATCACTCATTATTTTTACCTCTTTTTTTATACTGTAAGTTTTATTTAGATGTGTTCAATAATCTAAATGTTAATTTTAACAAAGGGAATTAGTTCCCTATTTAATAATAGTTAAGCATATTAGATATGTTTGATAACCTAAGTTTTTTTATCTATACAAGGGGTTAAGACCCCTTGCTTCAAGATATTTATTTTATTAAATTCTAAGTTTGTATAGTTATCGAATAGGTCTATTAGTTACCGAACAAGTGTATTATTTCTTAGGAGTTGCGTCTATTACAATTCCCATTTGCGATAAAGGTTCTCCAAGTTTAGTAACTGCTTCAGCTAGAGCTTTTGTATCTTCTGGCTTCAATTCTGTGTATAATTTATAATTTTTATCATCTGTCATATATTTGTCAAGAAGTGCATTTACAGCTTTAAATTCAGTATCTAAAGTTGTTACGAGCTTAGCATCTTTTTGTTCTAATTTAGGTCTAAACAGTTCAAAAATTTTCTGAGCCCCTTCGATATTCGCTCTAAAGTCGTATAAATCAGTATGCGAGAACACTTCTTCTTCTCCAGTAATTTTTTGAGTCGAAACTTCATTTAACAGATCAATCGCTCCTGTAACCATTAAATCAGGTGTTACTTCAATTGTGGCAATTTTTGCCTTTAGTTCCTTAATGTCGTTTACAAGATCTTCTGCGTATTTTTCAGTTCCTTTTGTAGTGTTTTGTTCCCACAATATTTTTTCAATTCTATGAAAACCTTTCCATCCTTCTTCATTTTTAAATTCTTCCTTAAAGTCTACAAGACGGTAATCTATCTTAATATCCGATTCTCCAAAACTTTCAGCGATAGGCTCAGATCTTTCATAAGCCATACGGATTAGCGGATAAACTTTTTTAGCTTCATCTAATTTCCCAGTCTTTAATAATTGTGCAAAATTTTCTGTATCCTTTAAAAGCATATCAATCTGACCTTCAACATACTTTTTATATTCAGAAGTTTCCTTGCTTAAATCAGTTTTTCCCTTGTTCAACTGTCTTTCCAGCTGTTGTACCGGCCTTTCCACCTTCCTTTGCTCCAGTATCTTTGCCACAGCTTATCGCCATTAATGCTCCAATAAGCAATAAAATTCCCATTTTTTTCATAAAAATTTCCTCCCAATTTATATTTGCTATATTATACTCATTATTTTTATTATTTGTAAAGTAAAAATATTTGATTTACAAAAATTTTTTTCTAAAAAAATTATTATGTAACTAAAAAGTCCTCAACAATCTAGAGAACTTTTTTTATTTTTTTTATTCAATAAAAATATAGACAGTTTAACCTTCCAAAAATCCCAATAAAATCAATAAACTCCTGCACCGAAAAATTCCTCAGTTCGTGCAAGCCGTGTTTTTTTCCAACTTCTTCCAGTACATTTCCCACTATATCCTTTGAGAATCCCAATTTTGTCAAATTATTGGCAATGCTTTTTTTCTTTTTATTTGAAAAAGGCTTCTCTTAAATATTTAAAATATTTTTTTCTTCTGGAATTTGACTTTCATATTTTTTTATTTTTTTCAAAAATTTTTTTATTCCTAAAAATGCTGAATCAACTTTTGGAACAGGATCAAATTTTTTTCTTTTTGGAACAGTAAATAAGTATTCTGTTTCAGCATAAAATTGAACAGCATGAGTAAGCAGGCTCATATTTTTTTGCTATGAGGCTGTGAAGCAATCCGTTCTGCCACTTCCTTTTTGTACCATCAAATAAATTTCATCAATATTTTTCACGATATTCAAGCAATTTATTAATAATTGGCGAGAGTTATGTAATATGGAATATTTGCTACAACTTTCATATCTTTTTTTATTTTTTAAAAAAATCTTTCAAATCTGCTTCCATAAAATCCTGATGAATCAACTTAAAATTTTTCCTTTTTTTCAAATTTTTTTACTCAAAAACGGAATTAAATCATCATCTATTTCAAAAAGCAGTCAAAAATTTAGAATTTTCAATTAATTTTTTTCTGTTAAAAATCCTAATCCTGGCCCAATTTCCAGAACTTCCGTTTCTTTGTCAAGATTTGCCACATTTAAAATTTCATCCGACAAATTACTGTCATTCAAAAAAAATTCTGCCCATACTTTTTTTTAGCCTTATGACTTTCATTTTCAAAATTTTTATCTCTTTTCTTATATTTTTTTATTTTTTTCCCTTCAATTTTACTCCTTACTCAAATACTGATGGTTCAGCAACTCCTATATATTCCAAATTTCTATAATTTTCATTAAAATCAAGCCCATATCCAACAACAAATTCATTTGGAATTTCAAATCCAACATATTGCACATCAACTTCAACTTCTCTTCTTTCAGGCTTATCTAAAAGTGTGCAAAGCGATATTTTCTTAGGGTTTCTGCTTCCCAAAATTTGCAATACTTTTTTTAACGTAAATCCTGAATCAATAATATCTTCAACTACCAGAACATTTTTCCCGCTAATCGTACTTCTCAAATCCTTTAAAATCTTAACTTCTCTAGAACTTTGAGTCCCTTCCCCATAACTGGAAGCCTCAATAAAGTCAATTTCAAGCGGCAATTTTATTTCCCTAATCAAATCAGCCATAAACACAATAGATCCCTTCAATAGCCCTATCACTATTAACGGCTCATTTTCATTTTTAAAATCTTCAGTAATCTTTACTCCCAGTTCCTTTACCTTTTTCTGAAGTTCTTCCTTCGTAATCAACTGTCTTTTTATTCCAAATTCAAAATCTCTGTTCATATTTTCCTCCCTGTTATTTTTTTATTTCATTCATTTGTAAAAAAATCTAAAAAAATCTAACAAACACAGTTTTATGCTTGATTTTTCTTATCTCTCTTCGCTCCTTGACAAAGAATCTTAGTTCTTTGTGATTAATAAATATTATTGCTGTTTAATATTACCACTCTCATTTTTACAATTGCCTAATTTACATTTTTATAATTACTTATAAAAATTCCATAACCTTTAGTCAATACAGTGGACTACTCCCGCTTTTTAGAAGCGTAAGACTTCTTGCTATCTTTATGATTAAATAAATATTATTACTACTCAAATTTAATAATACCCTAAAAAAATTTAAAAATTTTTTTAATTCATACTATTGACTTTTTTTAATTTTTTTGTGCTATAATATTAATGTCAAGAGAAAGTTAAACGATGTTTAACAATCTCATGGCTGTATAGGGAAATTTGTTTTTTTGAATAAAAGACCATTTTTATGAGATAGCCCAAAAAAACATTATTTATTTAATTTCCCTATATAAAAAGGGCTATCTCATAACTCAGAGTTAATCTATTTTGCAAGATTTATAAGTATAGTCCTTTTTAATTAAATCTAATTCATTTAGATTTTTTTATTCCAAATTTTTTTATTAGATGTTACTCGATCTCTTATTTAAATAAAAAAACAAATTTTTTTAATTATAATTCTAAATCTATACTTTATAACTTAAAAAGTAATACTCAAACAGCTGCTTTTTAATTTAAAAAAATCACCATTTGAGTATTGATTTATTTCTATTTGAATCACTATTTAACTTTTTCTACTAATTTTTGCAAATTCAGCAGGGTTGTTTAATGCTAAGTCTGCTAAAACTTTTTCTATCAAGTTCAATTCCAGCTTTTTTTAAGTCCGTTCATTAATCTTGAATAAGAAATTCCGTTTAATCTTGCAGCAGCGTTAATTCTGATAATCCACAATTCACGCATTTTTCTTTTTTTCAATTTTTCTATGTTCAGTTGCATAAGCCATAGCTTTTTTTAACTGCTTCATTAGCTTTTTTTATAATTTGTTTTTTTATAGCTCCTCTATAACCTTTTTGCTTCTTTTTAAAACTTTTTTTATGTCTTTTTCTTCTAACTATTCCTGTTTTTTTACTCTTGGCATATTCTTTCCTCCTTAATATTTTAGCCGTTTTCTGTTCTTTATTTATTTTTTAGAACTATCTTCTGTCAATCTTTAATTTTAATTTTTTTCAAATAAAAAAAGCCGTTAATTACTGTTTTTAAACTGCTTTTTTTAATTTTATCTTTAAATAAAAAGTTGCAAATTTTTGCTAAATCACTTTTTCAAAAAAATATTTTTTTAAAAACAATTATTGGAATTATCTTCCTTCTTGTCCAGCCAATACTTTTTTTGATTTTTTTCTTTCAGCACCTTTTTTGGAGCGATTGCGTCTTGTCCTAGACGTTTCTTTCTTTTATGAGTCTTTTTTTAGTTAAGATATGGCTCTTTCCAGAGTGTCTTAAAGAAATTTTTTTCCACTTCCTGTAACTTTAACTCTTTTTTTGTTCCTTTATGTGTTTTCATTTTTGGCATTTTTTTCCTCCTAAATCACTTTTTCACTTTTTTTAAATTTTTGCCTTTATTTTTTTAGGCGATAATAAAATAAATTTTTTTGAATTTGCTCTTTTCCGTATTTTTTTCTCAACTGTCGCAATTTCTTCAAAATGACTTGCAAACTCATCCAATACTTTAATAGCAGATTCTGCATGTAATCTTTCTCTACCTGTAAGTCTTAGGCTTACTTTTTACCTTATGCTCTTTTGGCTATAAATTTTTTTCAATTTGAGAAATCTTTGTATCCTTGTCATGTTCATCAATATGAGGTTTAATTCTAATCTCTTTAACGACAATATTTTTTTGTTTTTTTCTTATTTTTCCTTGTCTTTCTTCGTTTTTCTCATACTTGAATTTTTCCATAGTCCATAATCTTACATACAGGCGGTGTTGCATTTGGTGAAATTTCAACTAAATCCAGTTCTTTTTTTCTGCCGCAAGTGCCAATGCATCTCGTGTAGACATTACTCCAAACTGCTCCCCATCATCACCAACAACTCTAATTTCTCTCACTCTAATTCGCTCATTCATTCGTGGCTCATCAGATCGGTTATTCCCTCTTATAAAAAAACACCTCCTAATTTTTTTACAATAAAAAAACAAGATATAAGAAACCTTGCTCAATAGTTATTATAAAAAAATTTTTACAATGAATAAAAAAATAATTACATTATTGTAAAAAAATAAATAACTAATTACCTAACTCATCTTCAACAAATAGAATTAAAATATTCTATTTTACTTAAAAAAATTAATTCAAAATATAAATCTAACTGATGGAAAGGTGAGAAACAATGTTTCTACTTCTAATTTAATTACTAAAGTAGTTTATCATATTTTTAGTATATTTTTGCAAGGAAATTTTTGAAATTTTTTTCACTTCTTGTCCTTGACATTTTTATAAAAAAACAGGCATATTTTTTTGAATATACCTTTCGGTAGTCCTTAACGAATAAGGTTCTTAATCTTTTATTACCATTCTTTCCTTAAATAAATAAAGGCTTTAATGTAAATAAATTATAATATACGTTAAATATTTTTGTCAACTACATTCTTTATTTTTTTGACAAAAGTTAATTTTTATGCCAATCATTTGGAAAATCCATTCTCGATAAAATATCATTTATATTTATAATATTTTCTAATTTATCTTCCAAAGTTTTTGATAATTAATTTTTAATTTTTTTCTGTTAGTGCATCAAATTCTTCTTTAGAAAGGAATAATTTTAATCCTTCGTAAATCGTAAAAAGTTTTTTTGATTTCTGTTTGATGTAATATCACTAACTCTTTTTTATATTAACAGTTTCTCTCGAAGAAAAATTCGTATAATCTTTCGTTATGGGCAGCAACATTTCTAAAATGAGAACTAGCAACTAAATAAGTTCTTACAAATGAATGAGTTATATTTGGAAGATTACCGTATTCTTCTTTATACAAATTTTTTTAAAATGATCGCAAATTTTTATCATATACATTTTTTATGTAAACAAGAATATAGTTTGCTAATATCTCCAAAAGTTAAATAGTGAATTATAATCCAAAAAGAAATATTATCTTTTGTAGTGTTATAATGTCTTATTATCATTTTTTTCATTATCTTTTTTTATCTTTTTTTCAACGTATTCACTACCATTGAAATTTTAAGAATATTTGAATTTTTTTCTTTCCAGTATTGTAATTCTCTAAAAAGAAGATATGAATTTTTTTCAAAAATTCCGTTTGTTTCAGAAAAAAATAATATGAAATAGCTGTTTTGAAAAAAACTTTCAAGCAATGTCAAATTATCAAAAAAATAAAAATTCTCAATTCTCTATCAAAATCATGAAAGCTTTTTTTAAATACTTAAATTTAAAATTTTTCAATGTATTTATCTTTTTTTCTCAAATTTTTTTATTTTTTTCTAAAAAAAGGAGCTTTATAAAAATTTATAATAGAATAGTAATTAAATCTTTTTCAAAATAGAAATTGTATCTTTATCAATGCTCATTCTGCTTGATATAATCATTTCTTGTTCGTTGAACTTTTTTAAATGGCTGATCCACAAAAAAAATCTCCTTTCCAAAATATCAGAAAAAGCCCTCCAAACAGAGAGCCTTTATATTAATTTAAATTATATTTTCAGCCTATATCGACTTCTATTTAAGAAATCATTGATATAGTACGATCCACATATTATTTATAACATTTTTTTGTTACTTTTTTTGTCAACTACATTTTTTTAAACTTTTTTTAATAAATCCCAAAACCTCCTCAATCCCCCTATTTTTCGTTATTTTCTTTCCCTTTTCAGCTATCCCCCTATTTCAAAACCTAAAAAAATTAAAAAAATTATAAAAACTAAATTGTTCTAACAATACGGAAACCATAAGAAGCTTTTTAGAACATAATAATATTTCTGACTATTCTCAGCTTTATCAAAATATCGTTCAAATATTTCATACTCACTATCTTCGTAATTCGAATAATTCCAAGACCCTCCTTTTAATACTCTACTTTCTTCTGTTTCATCGTATATATACGGTGTTTTTTCTGATATATATCCATTACTACCTGTATCGTAACACCATTCATATATATTTCCACTGCAATCATAAAGCCCTAATTGATTTGGCCTCTTTGTTCCTACATCATGAGTACGATTTTCTGAATTATCAGCATTCCAAGAAACTTCATCTATATTATTACTGCCTGAATACTCATAATTAAATGTCCCATCTTGTATTGCAATTTCTCCACCTCTTGCAAACCATTCCCATTCAACTTCTGTTGGCAATCTAAATCCTTCAGTTTTTCTAAAATCTGCTACATTTGGGTACTCTATTTTGCCATTTGATTGATGTATTCTTAATATGCCTTCTTCTTTTCGGCTCAAGTCATAAACTGGTTTTAATCCATATTTTTTACTTAATTTATTACAAAACTCCAAAGCATCCCACCAAGATACATTTTTCAACTGGACGTCTTCCACCTTTAAATTCTGATGGATTATTCTTCATTACTTCCATCCACATATCTTGCGTTGTTTGATATTTACAAACTTCTAAATTGCAAACTTCTCTTTCTTCATTAAAGAATGATGGCGTGTATTTTCCTCCATTTACTATAACCATATCTTTGAATGTCGGTCTTCCAGCTATTCTTTTTACCATTTTTTTATTTTTTTGAGAAGCTGATTTTTATTTTTGAATTTTTTTATAGTTCTTTTTTTAAAACATCTATCTTATCAGATAAAAATATTCGATAAAGAATCTATACTTTTTAGTTGCTTCTAATAAATTATTTGTTGTAATTTTTCTTTTTCTTCTTCATTTTCAGTTTCTAGTATAAATTTATTTTTCAACTGCATTTTTTTAACGATTTCTTCTATGTCAGCATCTGCAATAGCCTTCTGTTTCTTCTGCCAGTTCCTTTAAATTTATTTTATCTGACATTTTTCCTCTTTTTTTCAAGGTGAATTTCAAATATTCTTTCTCTTTCTTCTTCATTTGGGAAGTCTATGAAAAAAATACTTCATCAAATCGCCCTTTTCTTAGAAATTCTGGCGGGAAGGCTGTTATATCGTTGGCTGTTGCTACGACGAAAACTGTGTTTTCTTTTTCCTGTAGCCAAGTTAAAAAAATTGTCCAAATAGACGTTTTTGTTATGTCGCTTGCTCCACCGTTTTGATCTATTCCTGCAAATGCTTTTTCTATTTCATCTATCCATAAAATGCATGGACTTATTGATTCAGCTGTTTTTAGTGCCACTCTCATATTGTGTTCCGATTCTCCGACGTATTTTCCCAAAAGTCTTCCTATATCCAGCCTTAATAATGGAACATTAAACAATCTTGCACTTGCTTTTGCTGCCAAACTTTTACCACAGCCTGGCATTCCCACAAGCAATACTCCTTTTGGCGTATCCACTCCAAATTTCTTGGCTTCATCCAGCCTTCTAAATACTTGTGCCTTAGAACTTAACCATTCTTTCAGTCCTTCAAGCCCACCAATTTCTTCTATTTTTTCCTTAAAGTCAATAATTTCCAAAATTGAAGACTTTTTAATTATTTGCCCTTTTTCACGAATAATTATTTGATTAGCACCTTTTGAAATAGCTCCATAATTTTCTTCCAACATCATATTCAAAACATGATCCAAATCTAACTTTGTTAACCCTTTTAAAGAAATTGATAAATCTCCCAAATCATCCCAATATATTCGAGCATTATTTTTTTGAGCAAAGTCTTGAATATACTGGTTAATTGTTGTTTCATCCATAGTTTCAATATCAATTATACTTGTAAATTTTTTTCTAATCCTTTTTGGAACATTTACATCTTCATCAACAATTATTATGTTAAAATTATAGTTTGTATCATTATACATTTTTTTCAGCTATTTTTTTAATAAAAGCAATATTCCGTGCATCTTTCATCTCTTCTTCCGTATTTTTTTATCAATAAAAAAATACATTTGTTTTTAAAACCAACCGAAAAAAAGAATATTTAAAAAGCTATACAAATCCACAATTTCATCACTTTTTAACCTTTGTTTCAAAATTCACAGCTCCAAAGGCCCTATATTCAAAAAAATCGCTTTATTTTTCATATTCTTTAGTCGCTTCTGTTACAATTGTGTCAACTTCCTTATAATCTCCACTGTGTACCCAAATTATAGGTCTTCTTGCCCTTAAATACTTTTGATAAATTTGTTTCCATTTTTTTCCTCCTGATTTTTTTATTTATTTCAATTTTTTTATAAACACACTCGAACTCATCTAAAAATTAAACTGATAAAAATTAAATAAACCTAATATTATAGAATGTAATTAGAATTTTTTTAACTTCAATTTTTAAAAATAATACTATTATTTTTTTACCAACCAAACAGCCCTCCAATAAAACTTCCTACCGCTCCAGCTGCTGAACTTATGGCACTTCCTACCGCTTTTACGCCTGAAACTACTGCTGACCCAACTGCTTTCACTCCTTCCCATGCTCCTTTTGCAACGCTTTTTACTGCCTCTGTCCCTTTTTTTACTATTTCAGTTGATCCATCAATTACAGGTTTTGCAATAGTTCCCACTCCTTTGGCTATCGCTCTGCCAACTTTACTTCCAACTATTCCACATACTGCTCCTGCCGCAAGTGCTACCGCTCCACCAACAACTGCTCCCGCAACTCCCAATGCTCCCAGCCCAATTGCTCCAGCCACTGCCATTCCACCTATAAAACCAGCATTTGAAGCAACTATCGCTCCATAAGCAGAACCTACTGATGTTCCTACCCTTTTTGTAGCTTCTCCTAGACTTATTTCACCTGAACCTAATTTAAACGCTGTTCCTATAATATCCATTGAAGAAGCCGCTACTGCTCCAACAATATTATTATTTGCTAAAACTCCTGTAAGAACTTTTGGTACAATATTTTTTTCAACTGCAACTCTTATTCCACCTGCAACTGCTGTTGAAAGTCCCATTGAAGTTCCAGTCTTCACTCCAGCCTCAATTACTTCAGCAACTTCCACTTCTTCACCAGAAACAAGTTTTGTTCCAACATCCAAAGCCATTCCAATACCAACTCCCATAGTTCCATTGATTACAGCCTGTTTTCCTAGTTGTTTACTTATTGCAAGTGCGTCTACGTCTTTTTCAAAACTGAATTTCACTGCTTCTTTGTCGCCAGACTGGTATTTTTCCTGAATATTTTTTATTTCTTCCTTGCTTATATTTTTACTTTCCACTTCTCCAAATTTCACTTTGTCTACTGAATTTGGAATATCTCCAGTCTGATCTGACGGAACTAATTTTGACTGAAATTTATATTTATAGCCTTTTTGTCTATCATAAAAATGATTTTTGCAGTTTCATTGGCATTTTTATAGGCTTTTTGCCTGATATTTTTCTTACAATCTTGCTAGAAACTTCTATTGTCATGTCAATCGAATTTTTTCCATAAGTTTCGCCTATTTCTGGCTTTAGTGCCTTTGCATAGTAATTTTTTTCTTTAACTGCCGCATCTATATTGAACGTTCCAGCGTGACGTTCCTCAAATATAAATCCATCTAAATTAGGATTTTGGCTTATTTCTCCAGTTTTAGTTGTAAGTGCTGACAAAATTTCCTCATTTGACTTGCCTATAGCTGAATTTACATTGTCAACATAGGTATTTGCTCTATTTGCACTCAATGTATTTGCTACTATTTGCGAATCGTTTATTGCGGCTGCTTCATATATCATTGCCTCGTTGTAATTTGCTAAAATTTCACTACTTTCCTTCATATCCCTGATAATTTGCTGTCTATCAACAACTTCCGCATTTATTACATCTTCCGAAATTTTATCCAGTATCACATCTCCCACATAATCACTGCTGCTTATCCCAACTTTCTGATATTTTTCGACTTCCTTTTTCTTGTCAAAATAAATTTCAACTCCTGCCATAAGTTCATCAGCTATTTTTTCTATTTCCTGTATATTTTTATCAGCAAGTTCATTTTGCAATTCAAAAATTAACCAGCTTCTCAAATCCTTTTTATTTTCACTTTTCTCATTTTGAGCATAACTTTTTAAAAATTTTTTGATAATTTCCTCCGTTTTTCTTCTTCTGCTCCCTCTTAATTTAAACATTTTTCTTCCTCCTTATTTTTCATATATTTCTATTGTCCTTTTTAAGTTCATTTTTTTAATTTTTTTCCTGTAATTCAATTGGTTCTAAGATTTTTTTACATTTGAAAAAAATTGTGCAAAAATATACCAATGCAAGTTTGTTATCACATTCAAAGGTGTAAATTCCATCCTTCTTATTTAAAAAGTCTAGGTCTGTTTGTCAAAACTTTTTCATATAATTCCACTCCTTTTTTTCTGTAAATTCAACTTTAACTGTGTTCTTATACGATAGAAACGGATCAAAAATTTTTTTATGCACATCATCAATATATTTTTTTATCTTTTTATTTCAATATTTTCATTTGTAAACCATACTTCTTCTATTTCAGAAACTCTGTAATTCCTATAATCATTATTTTTTTCACAGTAGCAGAATAAATAAGATCTGTTTTCGTCATCTGCCACTTTTACAAAAATACGGACTTACTAGCCTTATATATTTATGATATTTTTATTTTTTTATCTTTCTCTTACTCTCCATTCCTTCCTTAATTTTTCCTAAAAAAATCTTTTTCAAATAATATTTCTTCACGTTTATATCGTAAATTATTGATATATGTAAAAATTATATTTCTCCAATATTCAGCCTCAGTTTCAACTCCACTTCTAACAAAAGTATCCATAAAAATTTCATCATTATTTTTTTATTCAAGTTAAACTGCAGCACTTCTCCTGAAAAAGTTTCCTAATTCCACTTTTATTCAAATTTTTTTGTCCATATAATATTTAAAAATTATGTTCCCTATCCTTCCCACAGGCATTTTTAAAATACTCCGAATCACTTTTTTTATAATTTCATTCATAAAATCCGAAATTGTAACTCTAACCTTCTTCATAGCCAATCTCCTAAAATAACAATATTTTTTTAACTTCTAAATCTAATTTTTAAGCCATTTTCCTTAAATTTAATTCCCAATTATTTTTTTCTACACAAATTATATCTAATATCAAAGTGAAATACAAGGAAATATTTGTTTTTCAATTTTTGTTCCCCTAAAAAAATAGAAAACCGTGAAATCATCGAAAAAAATTACTAAATTTTTTTATTATTTCTATTCCTTAAAAACAGAATTTACTTTTTTTCAAATATTATTCCCTTATTTTTAAAAAAATATGATATAATTTTTGAAGTTATTACATTTTAAAAATTAAATACAAAAAAATAATTGGAGGTGAAATGGTAGAACTTAAAAAAACATTGAAAAAAAATTATATCGGTTTTTGATTTAAAAAAATAAATTTAAAGATTAACAAAGGAGAAATCTTTGGATTAATTGGACAGTCAGGAAGCGGAAAATCAACGATTTTTGAGAATTATTCAAGGAATTTTGAAATCTGATAAAGGAGAAATTAATATTGCAAAAGAATACTGAAATTGCTTATATTTTTTTCAGGAATTTAATCTTTTGTATAACAAAAAAATGTCTTTGATAATGTTGCTCTTCCCTTAATTTTAAAGAAAAAATTTTCAGCTGAAAAAGTTAAGGAAGTTTTGAAATTTGTGGGGCTGTCTGACAGGAAAGAATCATTTATTGCTTCCCTTAGCGGCGGCGAAAGGCAGAGAGTGGCGATTGCCCGTGCATTAGTGTCAAATCCGCAATTACTGCTTTGTGATGAAGTTACAGCTTCTTTGGATAAATCTGTAAAAGATGAAATACTTGACTTATTTGAGGAAATAAATAAAAAGTATGGAACGACTATTTTAGTTGTTACTCACGAACTGGAAGTTGTAAAAAGGCTATGCAACAGGGTGGCGGTTATTGAAAAAGGTAAAATTACAGATATTTTCAATGTTAATCAGAAGGATTATGAAAAATCAAACAAAAGTTATGCCGATTATGTGAGGGAGGTTCTGAAATGATAGATACTGAATTATTAATTGCAATAAAGGACACTTTTACAATGGTTCTTATTCCTACGGTATGTGCAGTATTTTTGGGAATTCCTTTAGGAGCTCTTGTATTTTTGACTGATAAAGGCGGCATTAGGGAAAATAAGTTTATAAATATTCCATGCAACATTTATATAAATGTAGTCAGAAGCTTCCCATTTTTAATATTTGTAGTTATATTAATACCTCTCACACGATTAATTTTTGGTACTGCCTTTGGACTGTTTCCTGCAAGTTTTCCAATTTGCTTTGTAGCTGTGGCACTGTATGCAAGATTTACAGAACAGTCCTTTTATGATGTGAATAGCGGGATAATTGATGCGGCTTTGTCAATGAAGGCAAGTGTATTTCAAATTGTGTGGCATTTTTTGCTTGTTGAAGCGAGAAGCAGCCTTGTACTTGGTTTAACTTCGGCAATTATCAGCTTTATCTCATACTCTACTGTAATGGGAGTTGTCGGTGGAGGCGGAATTGGCGACTATGCAATGCGATATGGATACAACGAATACAACTATGCCCTTGTATATAGGGTTGTGGCGATAATGATAGTCATTGTATTTTCGATACAGATTATTGGAAACAGAATATCAAAAAATTTAGATAAGAAAAGGAGAATTTACTGATGTCAAAAAAATTATTAATTTCATTAGCTGTAATATGTGTGCTAATTTTAGCATTTGTTGGAATAAATTTAAAAAAGGATAATATCATCAGAATTGCTGCGGCTGGATACCCGATGGATGAAATTGTGAAAATAGCGGCTGAAGATTTAAAAAAAGAAGGTTATGATGTAAAAGTTACTGTGTTAACAGATTATGTTACTGCAAATGTAGGTTTAAATGCTAAAGACTTTGATGCAAACTTTCATCAGCACGAGCCGTTTATGCAGGTTTTTTTAATAAGAAAAAAATAATGGAAAAACTTGTAAAAGTTAAAGGGATTTACGATGTTTATGTAGGTTTTTACTCAAAAAAATACAAAAATAAGGCAGAAATTCCAAATGGGGCAAAAGTTGCTATTCCAAATGATGTGACAAATCAGGATAGAGCCTTGAGAATACTTGCAGATGAAGGTTTAATCGAGTTGAAGCCAAAAGATGGACTTTATAATTTGAATGATGTTATTAACACAAAGAAAAATTTCAAATTTATGGCAGTTCCTATTCCATCACTAGTGCAGGCATACCAAGAAGCTGACTTAGCATTTAATTGGCCATCACACATGCTAAAAATTGGAGTTCACGTAAAAGATGCCTTATTCATTGAAAAAAATACAAATGGTAAATACGCTGTAAGTCTTGTAGCAAGAGAAGATAACAAAAACAGTAAGAAAATACAGGATTTGACAAAAGCTATGACTTCTGAAAAAGTTAAAAAGTTCATTGAAGAAAAATATGCCGGACAAGGATTTCCTGTGTTTTTAAAAAAATAAAAAAATATTTTTATAGCCATTTCAAATTGATATTCTGCTCAAAACTTAAAAATTTATTGAGTTTTTATGAATTTAAATTTACAAACTTTTTGAATACAGGTTGCTCTACTAAGAGCAACTTTTTTTATGAAAAAAAGTTTTAAAATTAATCATAATGAGGTATAATATAAAATAAACATATTTTTTTAGCAAAGGAAAATAAAATTATGAAATATATTTATAATATTGATAAATTAAAAAAATCATAATGAAAAATACAGTATTTGAGGAAAAAAAATTGGTAAAAAGGCTCAAAATTTGCTTGAACTTGCTGCCAATGGATTTAACGTCCCGCATTTTTCAGTCATTACTAACAGATATTTTTAAGGAAATTATACTAAAAAGAAATTGAAATGTATAATCAGGAAACAGGAAACAATGATGAAATTAAGGATTGGAATGCTGTATTCAGCGGAAATACCGAAAGAAAAAAATTGAAAATATAATTAGAATTATAAAAAAATCATAAAATTAAGGAAGAATTTGAAAAAGGAAATAGAAAATGCACTAAATGAAGAAAGTTATTATGCTGTGAGATCATCTTCAATTGAGGAAGATAGCAGCAATTTTTTTCATTTGCTGGACAGTTTGAAACATACCTTTATGTGAAAAAAAGAAAAATATGTTGGAAAAAAATAAAGGAAGTTTGGATTTCTTCATTTTCAAATCACGTTATGAAATACAGAAAAAGAAGGGAAAATAAATAATGAAATAAATGTTCCAGCAGTGATAATTCAGGAAATGATTAATTCTGAAAAGGCTGGAGTTGGATTTAGTGTAAATCCTGTTAATGGGGATCATGATGAAATTGTTATTTCTGGAACTTTTTGGATTAGGGACAAGTATCGTGGATGGAGATGAGAATGGGGATCTGTTCATTTATAATAAGGAAACTAAGGAAATAAAAAAAGAAATAGGAATTAAGAAGGTAAAAGCAAAGCCTTGATTTTTGAAAAATCATGGGATAAAAAGTTGAAGAAATAAATGTTGAAGATGAGGTTTTTAAATGATGGTGAAGTATGTGAACTAGGTGAAAATATTATAAATATTGAAAAAAATATTATGGAAAGCCTCAGGATATGGAATGGGCATTTGAAAAGGAAAACTATATATATTGCAGTCAAGACCTATAACTACATTGGAAAAAACAGGCAAAAAAACATATAACACAATAATATGGGATAACAGCAATATTGTAGAAAGTTATCCTGAGATTACGTTGCCACTTACATTCAGCTTTATAAGAAAGGCATATTCTGATGTTTATAAAAGATTTTCAGAAATAACGGGAGTTCCTGCTAAAGTTGTGGAAAGTTATCAGGATGTTTATGATAATATGCTTGGATTGCTGAAAGGGCGGGTTTATTACAACTTGATAAACTGGTATAAACTTTTGATGCTGTTTCCAAATTCTAAAGGCAATAGTAAATTTATGGAACAGATGATGGGGGTAAAAAGAATTGTCCGAAGAAAATCTGAATGAGAATTTGCTGGAAGCTGAAGGGAAAATGACAGGATGGGAAAAATTTAGAAATAAACTGGAAAAATCTAAGGCTGGATTTACCTTGTTTATGAATATGTTCCTTATTGAAAAAAAGGCTGAAAAAAATTTTATAAAAATTATAGCTGAAAATCTTAATGGGGAAAAAAAGTAATTTGAACAAAAAAATATAAAAAGAGCTGAAAAAAATATTACAAATTTCTTGAAAATAAATTTTTAAAAAAAACTGGGAAATACCAATTATAAATGACTTTCTTGTAATGGTCTGGTTTTGGACTTTCAAAGAAAATGGCTGAAAAAAATATAAAGGAAGATTTTTGAAAAAGGCACATAATACACTTATTGCTCAAGAAGGAAACAGTATGATCAGCGTTGAACCATCGAGATACATAAAAAAAATGAGCCAGATGATAAAAGATGATAAATCTTTGCAAAATGAAGTAAAAAAATATTATAAATGAAAAATAAGAAATCACCTGCTGACATAGTTAAATTAACCCAAAATGCAGAATTTAATTCTACTTTGAATGAATATATGGAAAAATTTGGGGACAGGACAGTTCATGAATTGAAGCTGGAGGCATTTACGTTGAGAGAAGAGCCAATGTTTCTGATTAAGATGATATATTCTCTTGCGATGGCAGAAGATGTTCAGGAGCATAGTAAAAGAAATATATTGGAAGAGCAGAAAAAAATATTTATAGCGGCTTAAAAATAAATCCTTTAAAAAAATATATATTGAAAAAAAGTCTGTATTTTATGCAAAAAAATTTATACGATTAAGGGAAAATTTGAGATATGAGCGGACAAAAGTTTTTTTGGAATGGTAAGAAAAAAATTATGAAAAAAATGGGAGAACATCTGAAAGAAAGTTGCCTTATTGATAATGAAAGAGATATTTTTTTATTTGACTGTTGATGAGATTTTTTTGGACTTGTAGATGGATCTATAATTGACATTGACTTAAAAAATCTTATAAATTTGAGAAAAGAAGAATATAGAAAGTATGAAACTTCAGCAATTCTTCCCGACAGATTTTTAACAAGAGGATTTTTGGGAGAAAATTTTGAATATGAGGATTTGACAGGGAATTCTCAGCTGGATGAAAAATACTTTGAAGGGGACTGGATGCAGTAAAGGAATAGTAAAAGGAATAGTAAAAATTGTTTTAAATCCTATGAGTACAGAAGTTGAAGAGGGAGATATTGTTGTTACAAAGTCAACTGACCCAAGCTGGGTTATGGTATTTCCTTTATTAAAGGGACTTATCGTGGAAAAAAAGGAAGCCTTTTTATCCCATAGTGCAATTATTTCACGTGAAATGAATATTCCTGCCATAGTAGGAGTACAAGGGGCAACAAGTATTCTGAAAACAGGAGATATAGTTCAATTTGACGGAAGTACGGGAATTATTAAAAAATTGAATGGTTGATTTTTATTAAAAATTTAAAATTACAAACAAATTAGGAGGAACATAATTGAAAAGTGAAGTAAAAAGAAAATAAAGTTGATTTTTTTCATTGATAAGATATTCCCAATGCTGGGAAGATACGGAAGTATTATTGGAAAGTCTTGATATAAAAAGAAAAGGATGTATGCTTTGGGATTTTTGTCGGCAGGAGATAATGTATTTTTCAATGCTTGCTGAAAATCCTGAAAAAAAGTGGTGGCTCTCGATATAAGTTTTTCCCCAAATTGCTCTTGCTAAACTTAAAAAGGGAAATTTTTAAAAATTTTGATTATGAAAAAAATGCTGGAATTTATGGGAGTAAAAAAATTCTGCTGAAAAGAATTAGGATGTATGATAAAAATACGTGAAAAAAACTTGATAAAGATGTGAGAGATTATTGGGATCTTAATAGAAAAGCGATTGAAACTGGGGTGATTCACATTGGAAAATTTGAAAAAAATTCTTTAAAAATTTTTTTAGGGAAAAAAATACTTCCTTTGATACATAATAAAAAGAGTGGAAGGGCTTTTTTTGAGAAAAAAAGTCGAAACAGGAAAGAGAGGAATATTATAATAAGCATTGGAATAATTTTTAGATGGAAACTGATGTTTAAATTATTTCTTTCTAAATCTGTAGTTGGAAAATTTGGAAGAGATAAGGAATTTTTTTAGGTATGCAGAAAAAAAGATATTTCCAAAGAAATGAAGGAAAGAAGCAGGTATGCTCTTTGCGAGCTGGACAGCTATGAAAAATCCTTATATTCATTATATTATGATGGGAAATTACCGTTTGGACTGCTTGCCTTACTTTTTTTAAGAAGGAAAATTTTTGAAAATATTAGGAAAAAAATCTTCACAAATTGGAAATTGTTCAAAATTCTGTGGAAGAATATCTTGATGAAATAGATTTTTAAAAATAAATAAATTTAATTTAAGTGATATATTTGAATATATATCTTTGGAAAAATTATAGAAATTTGATGAAAAAAATTTATGATAATGCTGATAATAGTGCAATATTGGCATACTGGAACTTGATAGTGGAGAGAAATTCATCAAAAATTAGATTATAAAGAAAATGAAATGAAGGAAAATATAGAAAACAGGGAAAAAAAATAACATTTGGAAAAAAATTTTTCAAAGAATGGAAGAATTTGATAAAAAAACTTCATAAAAAAAGGACAAAAACGTTTTTTTATAATGATTTTGTAGTTGAAAAAGGTGATAAAATATGGAAATAACTAAGATGATACTTGTTTTTTTATTGGTTTTATAATGTTTTTTTCTTTTGCTAAATAAACTTGAAAAAAAGTGAAACGTTAAATTCAGAACTTATACGGAAAAATTTTACATATAGGTTCGGGATTCGGGGGACTAGCTCTTCCATTTATATTCGAGAAAAAAAGTTCGGTTATGATACTTGGAGTGATTTTTTTCTTGCAGTGCTTATTTCCATTAGGCTGATAAAAAAATAGAATATCTGGATTTAGAAAAGTTCTGGAAACAAAAAAACAGGAAAACATTTGGAGATATATATTTTTATTATAAGTATTTTTAGGATTATGGATTGTGTCAAGCGAAGATAAAATAATGTATTCACTTCCGCTTATAATACTTATGTTTTCCGATGCCTTTGCGGCTCTTATCGGAGAATTTTTATAGTAAATATAAGTTTGATACAGGGATTTGGAACAAAGTCGGTAGAAGGATCTGTGACATTTTTTTCTTACAACATATTTTTATTTGCATAAATTTCTTTTTTTATTTTTTTCAGTAACATTAAAAGTATAAATATCGTGCTTGTTTCACTGCTTTTAAGCATTCTTGCAATGATTCTTGAAATGATTTCGTGGAATGGGCTGGATAATATTTTTGTCCCGCTTTTCGTATATTTGTTCCTAAAATTAAACTTATATTTAACAGCGAGAGAACTTATGTATAAACTTTGGGTAATAGTTATGCTTCTTATAATTATAATATTAAATAGAAAAAAACTACTCTTACAAAAGTTGCCCAAACTGCAAGTTTATTTTTTTCCTTTACATCGTTATGATTATAGGCGGAATAAAATGGGTCGTTCCACCATTAATAATGTATCTTGGATATTATCATTTTACGCCAAAAGTTAAAGGGCAGGTTAAGGACTCGCTAAAAGGGCTATTAGCAATAGCATTTACCACATCAATGTGGCTTGCATTAAGCATAGTAATGGATAAAAAAATAAAATGTTTCTTATTTATATTTTTTTCATTTTCACTATTTTTTTGGAATTATAAATTTAATAAGGGATAATGCCGGAAATATCTACAGGAAAAACATTTAGAATGAACTTTTTTTGATGGAAAGCATATGTAAAGCGGCCGTTTTCTTTCTAGTAAATTATTTTTATTTTTGTCAAGGATTCTGGATTTTAAAATGTTAGCTGGAATAGCGGTTCTTTTTGTTTGGCGGAATATTTATTTATGAAACAAGTATGAAGATTTTTTTATATTTTTTTGAAAAAGGAAAAATGAACTTAGCGGAGAAAGCAAAAGTATTTTTTTAACTTCAGGAATTGTTTTTTTGCTTGCTCAATGTTATTACTGGGAATAGGAATGTTATAAGATTAAAACAGGAGAAATTATAAATATGAAAATAAAAAGATATACAATAACAGAAAATAAAAAAATAAATAACGATTATCTAAAAAAATACGTTACAGAAAATGATATTTCTCAAAATGAAATAACAAAAATTCAAATAGAACGACCATCAGAAATTATAGTTTTTTCAAGATGAAGCAGGAAAAAAATGGCAGGAAGCCTAAATTTGTGGCACAATCGACCAGATTATAATGAGAAAAAAACATCTTATATTGGAAACGTAATAATTTTTTTGAAAAAAATATAGAAAAGAAGAATTTGAAAAAGAAAAATATTTGATGAACTTTTTTGAAGAATTGAAAAAAAAGATGGGATTGAATTAATAATTGGGCCTTTGAATGGAACTACTTGGAATACATATCGGTATGTGACAAAAAAACTGGAAATAGAAAGCCTTTCTTGATGGAACCTTGGAATGAAGGCTATTATGTGGAATTATTTCAAAAAAACTGGATTTAATCCTCTTGCCAATTATATTTCTACAATAATGGAAAATATGAATCCTGTTAAAAGGGAAAAATCTATCCAAAAAAATTGAAAAAAAATAAAAAAATTGAATTACTATAAGGATGTAAAAGTAAAATCTTCAGAAAATGAAGATATAATAACAATGTTAAATAAAGTCTATGACTTGACAATTCAGGCATTTAAAAAAATAATTTTTTTATATTCTGAACTGGAAAGAGAAATTTTTTTATAAAAAAATGTATATGAGATATGAAGATAAAATTGTAAAAAAATTCTTTAAAACGCTTTATCTCAAGGATGAATTAATTGGCTATGTGTTTGGAATACCTGATTATGCAGAGCTTCAGTATAAAGGAAAAAAATAGAAACAATGATACTTAAGACGATTGCAGTTTCTCCCAAATATAACGGAAAAGGAATGGGATATATCTTAATTGATGAACTTGTGAAGGAAACGGAAAAAAATCAGGTTATAAAAAAATGTGATTTATGCTTTGATGTATGAAAAAAATATATCTAAAAAAATATAGGATTGCTATTGGGAGATGAATTGAGAAGATATACTTTGTTTATAAAGGAACTTTAAATAAAAGGCGGTATAAAAATGACAATAGTTGACAAAATAAAAGAATTAAGAAGTCTGTATCCAGATAAGACAGCTTTATTTGACTTGAATACAGGCAAAAAAAGTTACTTTTTACCCAAATAGATGAAAAAAATCAAATTATATATGTGATTATTTAAGGAAAAAAATTTTTAAAAAAAGGAGATAAAATTGTAGTTTTTATTCCAATTGGAGTGGAATTTTTACTTGATTTTTGACAGCAATATTTAAAAATAGGACTGCAGGCTGTATTTATTGACCCTTATGCTGGAATTGAGCATATTAATAAATGCTGCGAGATGATTTCACCTGATGGGATAATTGGAAGCAGAAAAAAACACTTTTTAAAGGGATTTTTTTCTAAAGGGAATTAGAAAAAAATTGGGAAAAAAATTAATTATATTAAAGTGATGAAATACTCTGAAAAAAATTTTCAATAAATGAAAATTGTCAAGTAAAAGAAAATAAAAATTGAAAATTATGAAAAAAATTGAAGAAGATACACCAGCTCTTATCAGTTTTACAAGCGGAAGTACTGGATTTCCTAAAATTATTATGAGAACTCATAAATTTTTTTGCTGGGACAGCATAATGTGCTTGAAAAAAATATAAAATTTGAAAAAGGAAACATCGGTTTATTCTTCATTCCCAATATTTCTTTTTTTCCCACATTGCCACAGGAACAACTACTTTTTATTCCTGATTTAAACTGGCAAAAACCTGCAGAATCAAATTTTAAAAAAATATTGTTAAACAGATAATAGAAAATAATATTCAAAAACGTCATCCTCCCTCCTGTAATATTTGAAAATATCGTAAAAATTTTTGCAAAAATGAAAAAAATAACGCTTGAAAATGTTCAAAAGGTATATACAGGCGGTGCTCCTGTTTTTTTACAGCCTTATGGAAAAAATTAAAAAGGTCTTTACAAATGCAAAAATTACAGCCTTATATGGAGCTTCGGAAGCTGAGCCAATATCAGTATTAAATTTTGAAGATATAACAAAAGAAGATATTGAAAATATGAAAAATGGAGAAGGGCTGCTGGCTGGGAAAATAGTTAATGAAATAGAGCTTAAAAATAGAAAAACTAGAAAAAAATCAGACAATGTTAAAAGATTCTTCAGAATTAAAAAGGTGAAATACTTGTAAGAGGAGAAAATGTAGTCAATGGTTACCTAAATGTTGAAAAAAATCCTGATGAAAACTGGCATAGGACAGGAGATATGGGATATATTAACAGAAAAGGGCAACTTATACTGCTTGGAAGGGTTAAAGGAAGAATACAGATTGAAGAAAACATTTATTATCCCTTTACTGTAGAAACTGCCTTTTCATTTTGCAAAAACTTGAAAAAATCAGTCCTTACTTCAAAAGATGATAAATTATACCTCTTTGCTGAAAGAAACCCTGAATTTAAAGGAGATTTGTCTGAGGATAGTGAAATTAAAGAATTAAAAAGAAAAATTTGGAATATTTAAAAATAATTGAAACTGAAATTCCAATGGATAAGAGGCATAACAGCAAGACGGATTATAAAAGGCTGGAAGAATTGAAAAAGAACTTTTAGAAATAGATATGCAGAAGGGAAAAAAATAAAAATGAATAGAAATGATACAAATTCAAAAAAATCAATGATTCAAAATATAAAAAAACTTTAAAAAATATATTTAAATGAGCGATTTCCATTAGGAAAAAAACTCAATTTTTTTGTACTAATTTTTTTACTTTATCAGGATATATCTATACAGGATTACTATATAATTCAAAAAAATCATTAATCAGATTTTTTTCAAAAAGAAATTAAAGTGCCAATGCCTTGGCATAAAATAGCTGCTTTATTTATCATAATTTTTTTATGTTTTTTTCCTGCAATTAAGAATTACAGATGAATTTAAGGATTATGAAGAAGACTTAAAAATATAGGGCTTACCGTCCTGTCCAAAGGGGGTAGTAACTTTAAAAAGCATTGGGAAAAAAATAGGAATTGCTACCGTTATTATACAAATAATTCTTACGTATGTTATAGATTTTAAAATTATATATTTTTATGATAATAGTATGGTTTTTATATGTTTTTAATGGCAAAAGGAATTTTTTTATAAAAGAGTGGCTTACAAAAAGAATTTTTAATTTATGCTCTATCTCACGTTGTAATAATGATTTTTTTATTACTCTTGTTATTGTAAATGCTGCACAATATATCGTATTAGGCGAAGCAGAAAATATTTTTAAATTTGTAGCATTGCAATGGTATAGACATAATATTGATATTGCCTTGATTCCTCTTTTTACGTTAAATTATCTAAACGGAATTGTCCTAGAAATTGGAAGAAAAACGAGAAGAGCTGATGAAGAGGAACATGGAGTGCAAACTTATAGTAAACTTTGGGGAAAGAAAAAGGCTGCAGTAATTTTAAGTTTACTTTTTGCTGTTGAATATTTTCTTGTCATTCTTGGACTTTCTTATACTTATGAAAAATATTTTTTATTCAGCGGATTGGTATTACTTATAATCCTGATAATTTCAATATATTTTATGATAAAATTTTTGAAAAAGGATTTATCGGGGAAAATTGTAGAAAGCGTATCAGGACTTTGGATTGTTTTTTTCTAGTATGGGGCTGGGGCTTCTTCCGTATTTTGTATTTAGCTTGATAAAATAAATTAAAAGAAACAAGAGTTTAGAAAATAATTATTCTCTTGTTTTTTGCACTTAGATTTTTAAAAATAAAATACTATTTTTCATTTAGATATCTGATTTATTATGAATTTCTTTTTGCTTTTTTTACTTTTTAAAGAAATTTTTTTAGATAAATTTAAAAAAATAGACTTCCATTTGAGAAAAATCGAGATATAATTATAACATAGACTGACCTAAAGGAAGTGGTAAATGATGATCGAGCTTGAAAAATTGTCTACTGAAGAAAATAATCTAAACAGCAAGGATATTGAATTGCAGGATAGCCTTGAAATTGCAAGAAGAATAAATGAGGAAGACAAGAAAGTGGCATTTTGCGTAGAAAAGGAACTAGGCAGTATTTCACAGCTGATAGATGCTATTTTTTCAAAATATAAAAAAGAAACTAGAATTATATATATTGGAGCTGGAACATCAGGCAGGCTTGGAATACTTGATGCTTCAGAATGTCCTCCGACTTATGGAGTTTCCTTTGAGAAAGTTCAAGGAATAATTGCTGGTGGAAATGAGGCGATATTTAAGGCTAAGGAAAATGCTGAAGATAATCCAGAACTGGGAAAACAGGATTTGTTAAACATTAATCTTACAGAAAATGATGTGGTTATAGGACTTGCCGCTTCTGGCAGAACTCCTTATGTTTTAGGAGCAATTGAATATGCAAACAGCATTGGTGCAATTACAGGAAGCATTACTTGTTCTAAAAGCTCTGATTTGTCGAAAGTTAGCCAATATCCAATAGAAGTTCCTGTTGGAGCAGAAATTGTTACAGGTTCTACTAGAATGAAGGCGGGAACAGCACAAAAAATGATACTTAATATGATTTCCACAACGATTATGATAAAGCTGGGAAAAGTATTTTCTGGATATATGGTGGATGTTAAAACTTCCAATCAGAAATTAATTGAGCGGGCGAAAAGAATAATAATGAAAACTGCGAACTGTGATTATGAAAAGGCAAGCGATACTTTGAAAAAATCTGGAAATGATGTGAAAACTGCTATTGTTATGATACTTTTGAATATTGATAAAAGATATGGCAGCTGAAAAAAATTGAATCAATGTGATGAAAATGTAGCAAAAATAATACATGAAAACTTGAAATAAAAAAAGATTAAGTTGTTAAGCAGATTTATTGGAAACTTATATAAAGTTACATAGAAAGGATGGAAAAATGAAAAAAAAGGATGGAATCAAAATTGTTACAATTGGGGGCGGATCCAGCTATACTCCTGAATTGATAGAAGGTTTTATTAAGAGAATAAAAGAACTTCCTGTTAAAGAAATTTGGCTGGTTGATATTGAGGAAGGGAAGGAAAAACTGGAAATTGTTGGAAATTTAGCTAAAAGGATGGTGGAAAAGGCTGGTATTGACTGCAAGGTTTATTTGACGCTGGATAGAAGGGAAGCTATAAAAGATGCGGACTTCGTAACTACTCAGTTTCGTGTGGGGCTGCTTGATGCGAGAATCAAGGATGAAAGAATACCATTTGAGAATGGACTTCTAGGACAGGAAACAAATGGAGCTGGAGGAATGTTTAAGGCATTTAGGACGATTCCTGTGATACTTGATATTGTGAAGGACATAAAAGAACTTGCTCCAGATGCCTGGCTTATTAACTTTACAAATCCAGCTGGAATCGTAACAGAAGCTGTACTAAATTATGGAAATTTTGAAAAAGTTGTCGGACTTTGCAATATTCCAGTACATACTCAGATGGATTGTGCAAGCCTTTATGAAAAAGATATTAGCGAGTTTAAGTTTCAATTTGCAGGGTTAAATCATTTTGTCTGGTATAAAGTTTGGGATAAGAAAGGAAATGAACTTACGGCAGATTTATGGGATAAAAGACAGGATAAGGAAAATCTTGGTGTAAAAAATATTGTAAGCATAAATTATGATTATGATCAGATAAAAAATCTAGGAATGCTGCCTTGCGATTACCATCGTTATTATTATTTGCAAGATGAAATGTTAAAGGAAGGATTGAAATCCTATAGGGAAAATGGAACTAGAGGAGAAATTGTAAAAAAAGTTGAAGCTGAATTGTTTGAACTTTATAAAGATGTTAATTTGAAGGAAAAGCCTAAACAGCTGGAAAAAAGAGGAGGAGCTTATTATTCTGATGCAGCTTGTGAACTTATCAGCGCAATTTATAACGATAAAGGCATAATAATGGCTGTAAATACTAGAAATAAAGGAGCTATTGCAGATTTACCGTATAATTCGGCAGTTGAAATTTCATCATACATTACAGCAAGCGGGCCTAAGCCAATAACCTTTGGTAAATTTCCAAATGCTGGACAAAGAGGGTATATTCAATTGATGAAGGCAATGGAGGAATTGACTGTGGAAGCGGCTGTTACTGGAAATTATTATACTGCATTACAGGCATTTACTACAAATCCGTTAATTCCTGGAACTACAATTGGAAGAAAGGTTTTGAATGAACTTCTGGATGCACACGAAAAATATTTACCACAGTTTAAAGATTATTATGAAAATAGAGAAAAATATCAAAAGGGAGGAAAATAAAAAATTATGGATAAGGAACAAATGGAATTAGTTGTATTTGAAATTGTAAACAGTGCTGGAATGGCAAAAAGGACTGGCTTATGAGGCATTGGGTGAAGCGGAAAAGGGAAATTTTAAAAAGGCGGAAAATTTATTAAAAAGAAGCGGATGAGGCGCTGCTGTCGGCTCATAATATTCAAAACCGACATAATTCAGGCAGAAGTAAATGGAGAAGGAATTACACGCTTCAGTCTTGTTTTGTTCACTCGCAAGACCATTTAATGACAGCGATTGAAGCTAAAACATTAATTGAAGGAATGATAAAAATGTATAAAAGAATTAATAAACTTGAAAAAATAAAAATTAGGAGGATTTAAAATGAAAGTATTATTTGTATGTTCGTTAGGAATGTCAAGCGCAGTGGCGGTAAAAGCACTGGAAAAGGAGGCAAAATCAAAAGGTGTAGAAATTGAAGTGAAGGCTGTAAGTACACAGCAATTTGAAGATGAAGTGAAAAATGGATATGACGTGGCAATGGTTGCACCTCAAATAAGACACAGATTTGATACATTAAGTGCACAGGCAAAGGAAGCCCAAGTACCTTGCGCAATGATTACGCCACAAGGATATAGCCCACTTGGAGGCCCTAAATTATTAAAGCAGATTCAGGAATTGTTATCTAATTAATAAATTTTTAAGATATTAAATTTTACTAAAAATCTCAATTTCTTGAAACTAATTATTATTTAAATCAAAAATATTGTAATAGGAAAAGGAAGTAAATTATGGCAGTTTTAGAACAACTTTCAATAAAAATGGCAAAAATATCTGAACAAAGACATTTAAGGGCAATACGTGACGGTATAGTTTCCACATTGCCTCTAATCATTGTCGGATCAATATTTTTAATTTTAGCGTTCCCGCCTTTTCCAAAAGAATGGGCAATTTCAATTTTAGCAAAAAAATATGCAGTGCAAATGCTGCTTCCCTACAGAATGACAATGTTCATAATGGGACTTTATGCAGTTATGGGAATTGGTTACAGTCTTGCAAAATCGTATAAATTAGATGGTATTACAGGTGCAATCCTGTCAGTCTGTGCATTTTTACTTACTATTATGCCTAAAATGATAAATCCGATCGAGGTAATAAATCAGACTGTCGGGGGAAAAGCAATACAAGTTATTGTTGAGGAAGGAACAAAAGGTTCTCAGATTATTCAAGAGGATATTGGGTATGCCCTGCAAATGTCAAGATTAGGATCTGCAGGTTTATTTGTGGGAATAATTGCGGCAATATTTGCAGTTGAAGTGTATCGACTGACAACTACAACTGGATTTAGGATAAAAATGCCTGAGGCTGTGCCAGAATCAGTTGCACGTTCATTTGAAGCATTGACTCCAGCGGCAATAATTATTTTTACATTGACAATTTTAACTTATTGGCTAAAAATCGATCTGCACGAAATAATCGGTTCAATCATAAAACCAATTTTAAAATTCAGTGATTCGTGGTTTTCTGTAATAATCATAGTATTTATGATTACATTTTTCTGGAGCTTTGGAATTCACGGTGATTCAATAGTTGGCTCAATTGTACGTCCACTCTGGCTTATGCTTCTTGAACAAAATGCAACAGCTTTGGCAAACGGACAGCATATTCCGCACATTGCAGCAGAACCTTTATACCAATGGTTTATCTGGATTGGCGGTTCAGGAACAACGATAGGATTTGCAATATTATTATTGCTAAAATCAAAATCAGCTTACGGAAAAACTTTAGGAAAAGCGGCAATTCTTCCTTCAATATTTAATATAAACGAACCAATTATTTTTGGAGCTCCAATCGTATTAAATCCTACGTTATTGCCACCTTTTATAATTGTCCCAATAGTCAATGCCTCAATCACTTATTTTGCAATGGCAACAGGCTTAGTAAACCGTGTAACTTCAACGCCGCCTTGGACTTTACCTGGACCAATAGGAGCATTTTTAGCAACAAATGGAGATTACAGAGCAGTAATTTTAAGTATACTTTTAATTATAATTTCTATTGTAATCTACTATCCATTCTTTACAGCCTATGAAAAAAAATTATTAGCGGAAGAACAGGCTGAAACACAAGAATAAACTTGTTCAAAAACTATATTTGCTTAAAATTTAATAAAACAAATATTATGAAGCAAGAGATATTGATCTCCTGTTAAATAAAAAAATTATTAAAATAGAGATAAAAAGAAGGGAAATAGCATAAAATGAGAAAATTAGAATTTCAATTTTATCCTGAAAAAGACAACTGAAGAAAAAAATTAATAAATTATATTGACAAGGCTTATAGTGCCGGTTTTTAGCCGCATATTCAGCTGTCTGCTCTCTTCTGCCCAAAAATAAAGGAATTGAAGATAAGGAAATAATTTTGAAAAAAATTTAAAAATAAATCATTATGCTAAGGAAAAAGGGATTTGAAATTATTCTAGATGTAAATCCGAAAGTTTTTTTAAAAGATTTGGGAATTAGTTATGATGACTTGGCATTTTTAAGGAAATGGGAGCTGATGGAATTAGGCTTGATGTTGGATTTACTGGACTGCAGGAAAGTATTATGACATTTAACAGGGAAAATTTGAAAATTGAGATAAATATGAGTAACGATACTCATTATATTGACACAATTATAGATTACTGCCCTAATAAAAAAATAATTTAATCGGATGTCATAATTTTTATCCTCATATTTATACAGGATTAGGTTTAGAATTTTTTAGAAAATGTACAGAAAATTTTACAAAATACGGATTACGAACCGCAGCATTTATAACTTCTCAAGCTAAAAAAACAGTTTTGGGCCTTGGCCAGTGACTCAAGGCTTACCAACTTTAGAAATGCATCGTAATTTGCCGCTAATAGTTCAGTTTAAAACATTTTTGTCGCATTGGAAACAATTGATGATATTATTATTTCAAACTGCTATCCGACAGATGAAGAATTAAATGAATTTAAAAAAGTTCGTAAAGATATGGTAAGTTTTTCAATTGAATTGGAAAAAGATATTCCAGAAACAGAAAAGCAAATAATTTTTGATGAATTTCACTTTAATAGAGGCGATATTTCTGAAAATTTGATTCGTTCTACAAATAGCCGTGTAAAATATAAAGAACATAATTTTAAAGTTTTTAATACTCCTGAAATAATAAAAAGGGAGATGTAATTATTGAAAGCAGTGAATACGGACATTATGCAGGCGAACTTTTTAATTGCTAAAACAGATATGAAAAATACTGGAAAATCAAATGTTGTTGGAAAAATAAGTGAAAATGAAATATTTCTAATTGATTATATCAAGCCTTGGCAAAAATTTTCTTTTTGTAAAAATAAAATTTATTCAAAAGGAGATAGACATTATGAACGAGATAGCAAAAAGAAATTTATAATATTTTTAAAAGGTAAAGGAAAATATTGTTTCAAATGCAGTTTGTATGACAAGATTGAGAGTTAAAATTCGTGAAGATGTGGATTTGGAAAAACTAAAAAAAATTGACGGAGTTTTAAATGTGGTAAATTCTGACACTTTACAGATTATTTTAGGGCCAGGGAAAGTAAATGCAATAGGAAATGAATTTTCAAAACTTACAGGAATTCCATTGGGATTTTCAAATAGAAATGTCAAAGATATAGCAAGTGAAAATAAAAAGTCTAATAATCAAAAACATAATGGACCTATCCAGAGATTTCTCCAAAAAGTTGCAAACATATTTGTCCCCCTACTGCCTGGAATAATTGCAGCAGGCCTAATAATAGGACTTACAAATGTTATAAATACTACAGCAAAAAATGCCTATGATGCAGCATGGTGGTTTGCAGCCATAAGAAGTGCCGGATTTGTAATGTTCAGCTATCTTGCAATTTATGTAGGAATGAATTCTGCAAAGGAATTTGGCGGAACAGCAGTTCTTGGTGGAATTATAGGATCAATATTTATCGTAAATCCAGCATTGCCATTAATTTTAAAAACTGAAGGAAAAAGCGCAGTTATACTCCCTTTTACCAGAGAACCTTTTTCACCAGGAATGGGAGGACTGCTTACAGCACTATTTATGGGAATGATTGTTGCATATCTGGAAAAGCAGATAAGAAAGATAATTCCAGCAATGCTTGATACTTTTCTTACTCCGCTTTTAACATTAACAATTGGAGTTTTTATCGCTCTATTAATAATTCAGCCTTTGGGAACTTGCCTAACAAACTTTATATACGCTATTCTTGATTTTTCCTACAATAAATTGGGAATATTCGGTGGCTATCTCCTGGCAGCAGGATTTTTACCTCTCGTTTCTGTCGGGCTGCATCAAGCTCTAACTCCAATCCACGTAATGTTAAACAATCCAGAAGGCCCTACAAAAGGAATTAATTATTTATTACCAATTCTTATGATGGCAGGCGGAGGTCAAGTTGGAGCTGGAATTGCAATTTATGTAAAAACTAAAAGCCAAAGACTTAAAAATATGGTCAGGGATTCTATTCCTGTTGGGATACTTGGAATTGGTGAGCCGTTGATGTATGCCGTAACTTTGCCACTGGGAAAACCTTTTGTCACAGCTTGCCTAGGTTCTGGATTTGGTGGAATTTTAGCCGTTTTATTTCATTTAGGGACAATTTCACAAGGTGTTTCAGGGCTATTTGGACTTTTCATAGTAGTTCCAGGAACTTGGATTTACTTTATAATTTCAATGCTTGGAGCATACTTAGGAGGTTTTTATTTTTAACTTATTTTTCGGAATTGATGAAAATAAAATAAAAGAAATGTACAGTGAATAAAAATTATAAAAAAATATACTCAAGCAATAGCTTATTTTGGCTAAATCCATTATTCTAATGGTAAATAGCATTAATATTATCGCTTGAGTATTTACATCATCTTTTAAAATTTCCTAAAACGAGTTTAATTTTCATCATCCACATTAATTCTACCTTCCAAAGATCTTCCGAGAGTTGCCATATCAGTATATTCAATATTTCCACCCATTGGAATACCACTAGCAATTTTAGAAATTTTAACATCTTTCGCCTTTAAAAATTTTGTTAAGTAAAGACTTGTAGTTTCTCCCTCCAAATCAGGATTTAAAGCTAATATAACTTCCTTAACACTTCCATCTATTCTATCCAACAGATTTCTCAAATTCAAATCTTCAATAGTAACTCCATTTAACGGATCAATTTTCCCGCCTAAAACGTGATAAAGCCCATTATATGTTTCAGACTTTTCAAATGCAATCACATCTCTTACACCTTCCACAACGCAAATTACTTCCCTGTCTCTTTTTTCATTCTCACAAATTTCACAAATTTCATTTTCTGATAAATTTCCACAAATTTTACAATGCTTAATATTTATATGCGAATCTTTTATTATTTCCAACATTCTATCAACTTCCGCTTCACTTCTATCAAGCACGTCAAATGCAATTCTCGCCGCACTTTTTCTCCCAATTCCAGAGCAGTTTTGCAAAAACATCAATTAAATCATCTAATTTCTTCATATTTGTTATCTCATCTCCTTTTTAATTTTAAATAATTTTTAAAAAGGGAAAGGTATAAAACCATTCCCTTTATAAAAAAATATTTATGATTAAAAATGTCAAAACAATTAAATTTAACTATTCTCCAATTCTTTCTACTCTGAATGTATTAGTTGTTCCTTCTTTAGAAATTCCAGTTACTAATACTACTAAATCACCTTTTTTAGCTTCTTCGTGATTAGCTGCAATTTCTCTTGCTTTTGCAAAAAAGTCATCAGTTTTATCTAATCCTTTTTCTACGTAAGCTCTAACTCCTCTTACTAATGCCAATTGTCTAGCAGTTTGTTCGTTGTCAGTTAATGCGATTATAGGTACAGTTGGTCCATATTTTCTAATCATCTTAGGAGATCTTCCTGTTTTTGTCCAACATACGATTAATTTAGCATCCAATGATTGTGTAGTACTTACTGCGCCACTTGAAATTGCTTCTGTAACAGAAATACCTGTTCCTGGAGTTTCAACTGGTTTGAATTTTTTAAATTCATCTGTTCTTTTTGAAATAGTAGCCATCATTTTAACAGCTTCTACTGGATATTTACCTTTTGCAGATTCTCCTGATAACATAACTGCATCTGTACCATCCAAGATAGCGTTAGCAACGTCTCCTGCTTCTGCTCTTGTAGGTCTTGGGTTTCTAATCATTGAATCTAACATTTGAGTTGCTGTAATAACTGGTTTTCCAGCTTTGTTACATTTTCTGATCATCATTTTTTGCATGAAAGGAACTTCTTCTGCAGGAACTTCTACTCCTAAGTCTCCTCTTGCTACCATGATTCCATCACTTAATTCCAAGATTTCATCGAAGTTGTCAACACCTTCTTGGCTTTCAATTTTAGGAATAATTTGAATATTTTTTCCACCGTTGTCATCTAACACTTTTCTTACTTCAGCAACGTCAGAAGCTTTTCTTATAAATGAAGCTGCTACAAAGTCAACACCTTGTTCACAACCAAATTTCAAGTCAGCAATATCTTTTGCAGCTAATGCTGGTAAACCAACTGAAACATCTGGCAAGTTTACACCTTTAGTTTCTCCTAATTCTCCAGTATTTGTAACAACACATTCAACTTCTCCAGCTTCTTTGTTGATAGCTTCAACTTTTAATCCAACTAAACCGTCATCTAATAAAACAGTACTTCCAATTTTTAAGTCATCTACGATTCCAGGATATGAAACTGCAAATTTACTAGCATTTCCGACAAAATCATAATCAGTTGTCATAATTACTTTTTTACCAGTTTCTAGTAATACATCGTTTCCACCTTCTAATTTTCCTGTTCTGATTTCAGGACCTTTAGTATCTAATAAAATCCCTATTTCTTTACCTGTTTTTCATTACTTCTCTAATATTTTTTTAATTCTTTGTCCGTGTTCAGCAAAATCACCATGAGAGAAGTTTAATCTCATTACGTTCATTCCGCTTTCTACTAATTTTGTCAACATTTCAACACTTTCAGTTTTTGGACCAATGGTACAAACAACTTTAGTCATTTTAATTTTTCATTTTTCCTCCTAAAATTTAATTTAAAAATTTTTCATTGTCTTGAAATTATCAATGAATTCTTGCTAAATGCAAGAGAGTTCATTTACATCTCGTTAAATCAAAAATTATTAAACTAACATAACTTTTTTTCATTAAATTATAATGATAACATATTTGCAATTACATAATCAGCTGCTGATGCTTTTTGAATAATTTTTCCCAAGCATAAGATAATTTGTGAGTTGTTACTTCTTCACTTTGGATTCCAACCATTAATCCACCTTTTTCCTTCTTCAATTAATTCAACAGCTTTTAACAGCTAATCTTGTAGCTAAAATTCTATCAGCTGCTGTTGGAGCTCCACCTCTTTGAATATGACCCAAAATTGTAACTCTTATACTTGTGTCAACTCTTTTTGATAATTCCTCTTTAAGATGAACAACATTTCCAACACCTTCAGCAACAACAATTATGTCATACAACTTACCTTCAGCACGTCTTTTTGATTACTTCAGCTAAATCATCAATTGAACTTTCATTTTCTGGAATCATAACTCCACTTGCACCTCCTGCGATTGCAGAATAAAGCGCTAAATCTCCACAGTTTCTTCCCATTACTTCAACTAAATATGTTCTTTCATGAGAAGTTGCCGTATCTTTCAATTTTGAAATTGCATCCAATATAATGTTTAATGCTGTATCATAACCAATTGTGTAATCAGTTCCGGCTACATCATTATCAATAGTTCCTGGAATTCCGATTGTTTTGATTCCATGTTCTTCATATAAGTAATGTGCACCATGGAACGATCCATCTCCACCAATTACAACTAATCCGTCAATTCCATATTTTTTCAAATTAGCCGCCGCTTTTGCCCTAACTTCAGGATCTTTAAATTCAGGCAATCTTGCTGATAATAAAATTGTTCCTCCTTTATCAGCAATTCCACTTACATCCAATAATGTTAATGGAGTAATTTGATCTTCAAGCATACCTTTGTATCCTCTTTTTATGCCATAAACTTCCATTCCTTTGTTAATGGCAGCCTTTGTCACAGCTCTTATCGCTGTATTCATACCTTGTGAGTCTCCCCCACTTGTTAAAATTGCGATTTTTCATCGTATTTTTCTCCTTCTATGACATTTATAATTACTTAAAAATTAATTTCAATCTTTACATTTTTATATTATCATTTTTTAAAATCCATTGTCAATTAATTTTTAAAAATTATTTTGACTAAAAGCCGTATTTTTCATTATTTTTTAGATTTTTTAAAATACAAAGTCATTTTTAAAAATTAAATTTAATTTATTTATTTTTAAATATATACTTTATGTATGAATAATAATTTCCTCTATGCTTTTTCCATCTTGAACAACCCATTCCAATGCAAGCCTGCTAAAATACAAAAAATACTTTCATTTACAATTCCATCATAACCCTCTAATTTTATTTTCTCAACATTTGCCCAATTTAGTCTATATATATAATCCAGCATGTCTAAAATCTTGTTTTGCGAACGAATTTCACATTTTTCTGGCAAAGGACTTTAAATTATCATATTTCAATCCATCGGTAAGAATGGAAATATCACAAAATATGTTAAAGTCATCAAATTCAATATCAATAACTGATAATACCCTAAAGCAGCATTTTAGCAGCTTCCAGCATAAAATAAAATTCAACATTCAATTCTTTATCATCTGACGGATTTTCCAGATAATTTTTTTCACGCTCAGTCAATACCTGCTTAAACTGGTATCTTTTTTCAAAAATATCAATAATCGTTTCCAGTTCCTTTTGTCCATTTTCTTTTTTTTCAAGATAGGTTTCCGCAGCAAGCCGTGTCATTGTTATTGCTGCGATTCTTCTTATAATATCCCATTTTTTACGTATTTTTACATTTTTTTCAGATATGTTTACTTCCATTTTTTCGTTATATGGAAGTTTATCCTTCTTCATTCTTTTCAATATCATTCTTTCAAGATCGTTATCAGTCATTTCAAGGTCATATTCCAAAAACATTTTTTCTGAAAGTGGCGGAATAAAGTCTGAAATTTCCCATTTTTCATCATTTTTGAATCATTCTTCTATCTCCAAAATGATAATGGTTTAATTTTTTTCTGTATAGTAAATTTATGAAATTCCCTTAAAAATTTTTGCGGTTTCCATCATAAAATTTTTTTCTTCATTTCCTCTTCCTTATCTAAGGCTTCAAAAATTTATAAGCAAGCTATTGTATTTAACCAACTCCTCTTCATTTATATTTTTAAAGCTCTCTGATTTAACTTTTTCTAAAAATCTCTATTGCAATTTGCTTTTTAAAAGAAAATTACGTTCTGGATTTATTAATACTTCTATTTTTTCTCCCATTTTTTCAATTCAAGATAAAACTTTTTAGTTTTTCAGTCAACTTTTTCCCCATTTTTCCAAAGTAACTGTATTAATTTTTATCCGCATAAGTTTCCAAAAATTCTTTAAAAGTTCTTCAACTGATTTTTTTCATTTGAAAAGCAGATACCTGTTTTTTTATCTTTCTTTTTAAATAAATTCCATAGATCCATTTTTTATTGTTCCCTTCTGTATTTTTAACGCTCAAAATTATCCAGCTCCTTTTTCTAAAATCAAAATAACTGTCATATCTGCAGGTATCATACTCAAAAATCTTTTTGATACAGTTCTTCCCTTTTTTTCCCGACATACTTTTAAAAATAACAGACAATCTCTTTTTCTTTAATCTCAAAACTATATCCATCATTTAAGAGAATATTAAAATTTATTGTCTTAAAAGTTCCCTGCCGAATAAAAAAATTCTTGTCAAAATACAAAGTTTTACTTCATTAATATTAAAATATATTTGCTGTTTTTATTTTTTTGGTATAAAAGTAAATATAAACTCCCCATCCAATTCTTCTAAATTTTCTGCATTAAATCTTATTTTTCATAATCATAGAAAAATCACGTAAACTATGTATAAAATCAATATTATTGTAGGTAATGCAAATTAATCCGCATAATTTCCTCCTTCCAAATTCATTTTGTAAAATATTAAGTTAATTTATTTAGAAATACTGTCGCTAAACTTAAAAATATTAAAAATCCAAAACAATCTGTCGCTGTCGTTAATACCACAGCCGAAGCCATCGCAGGATCAATTTTCAATGCCTTTAACGTTACTGGAATTAAAAATCCAATCATACAGGCAATTACAAGATTTCCAATCATTGCTAGAAATACAATTAATCCCATATAAAAATTTCCGTAAAGCACCCATAAAATCCCGCCACAAAGCAATCCTAAAATTGCCCCGTTTACCGTTCCAACTAAAAGCGTCTTTCCAATTATCTCAATCGTATCCTTTAAATCAACTTCTCCCAGCGCTAATGCCCGAATTGTTACAGATAAAGCCTGAGTTCCTGCATTTCCGCCCATTCCGCTAATTATTGTCATTATTGAAGATAAGATAACTACCTTTTTCAACTGTATTGGAAAACAGTCCGATTACAAATGAAGCCAGAAAGGCTGTTGCAAGATTTATGACTAGCCAAGGTAATCTCTGCTTAACAGAAAATAAAAATGGCGAATCAATTTCTTCTTCCTCAGAAACTCCCCCTAATTTCAAAATATCCTCAGTATTTTCCTCTTGGATTACATCAATAATATCGTCTACAGTTATAATTCCCAATATATTCTTTTTATGATTAATAACTGGTATTACACGTAAATCATATTTTGACACTATCCTCGCCACTTCCTCCTGATCTTCCTCAACATAGACATATTTTACATTTTCATCCATTATATTCTCAAGTTTTGTTTCTTCAGAAGAAATCAATATATCCCGTAAATCCGCTTCCCCCACTAATTCTTTCTTTTCATTTGTAACAAAAATAGTTTCAATTACTTCTGTCTTTGGAGCAATAATTTTCAGTTTAGCCATTACATCTTTTATTTCCAAATTCTGTTTAAATGCAATGTACTGGGTTGTCATAATCCCTCCAGCAGTATCTTCCTCATAACCTAGCAATTCCCGAAATTTATTTGCCTGCGAACGTTTCATCTTGTCAAGGATCGACTTGCTTTTTTGAATGTCAATATATCCTAAAATATCAACCACGTCATCTGGCGACATATATCCCAAAATATCAATATCTTCCTCATCTGAAAGCAAATCTATAATTCTCGTCTGCAATTCTTCATCCGCCTGCTCCAGAACACTAGCCTTATTTTCATCACTCAAAAGCTCAAACACTCTTAAAAGCTCATCATCATCCAATTCTTCAAAACTTTCCGCAATATCAATCGAATGGTTATCCTCAAAATACTCTTCCAGCTCTTTCTCTGTTTCAATTTTTTGAATTTCCTCAGCCATTTCTTCAGGCGATACTTCTTCTTCCTCTTCAAAATTCTGGACATCCTCTTCAGACATACGGTTTCTGATTTCATCTTTTAATTTTTCCACATTCTGCTGTGTTTTCTCCTCTTGAGTTATTTCTTTAGTATCAATGTCAGCATTAATGTCAATATTTTCTTCATCTAAATTTATTTTATTATTTTGAGCCATTAATTCCCCCTTTCTATCATCTTACATTTTTATTTTTTATTTTTAAATATCCTACTTTTTTCTTGAAAAATAAGTTACCGCAAGTATCGTTTTCATATCATTTGAAAGTCTTAAAATATCCTTCACATCAACCCAGACAACCTTCACATCTTCTCCATTATCCAGCGACTGCTCAAGCGGCTCAATATCATCCGATTTCAATCTTCCGCTAAAAAAATACAGATTTTCCGTAGTATACCCAGGTGACACATATAGCCCCTGCGGCAATTCTTCCACATCCGCAATATCCTTTTCCAAGTATCCAGTTTCTTCCCGCAATTCCCTAAAAGCCGCTGTCCTAGGATCTTCATCCCCATCAATCAGCCCAGCGCAAACCTCTAAAGTATAATCCTTCGGACCTGGACGAAACTGTTTTACCAAAATTGCCTTTTCTTTAGTTTCATTAAACAATACAAAACAAACTGCATTAGACTTATCCAGATATTCCAAAGTTATCCCAGTTGTCGGATGTATCATTTTTGCCCCTTTTAAAAATTTAAAACTGCTATCCATTTTTATTTATTACATGATAAATAATACCATGCACTCCTTTCTTTTGATTCTTCAATCTTAATTTTATAAAAATTTTATATTAATCCGTTCTTACATTCAATAAAGCCATTTTCTTTTGCTATTTTCTCAGCTAATCTCCATATTACTCTTTGTAGATTGAAAATTATTGGAATACATAAGATATAGCTCATTATTTCTTTTATACCATTCTTTAAACGAAGTTGGTACATCAAAACTAAATACTCATCGTTATTTTTATTAGGAATATATTTCATTCTATTTCTAATGCTTGTCCATCGTATTCTAATCTTACGATTTACTTCATTTTATTTTTGAATTTTTAGGTATTATTAATTCCATCCTGTTCTACTAATATTTTTCAGTACTTTTTTCTAAAAGTTCCAAGCCAATTTTATTTTGATTCTTTCTAATTTTTTGTCTTCAAAATAGTTTTGATTCTTGAATATCTTCAGCCAATCATATCACATGAACTCACTCCTATCAAAAATACAAATAAAGTAAAAATTATTTTTTCATATTGTAATCTCTTTCTATTAAATTTTTACAATTCTAAAAATACTCTCAATTACATCTCAGCCCAATTTCCCTTGCAAACTCCCTTGCAATTTCCATCTCCCTATCTTCCATCCTGTTAAAATCATGTGCATCTGAACCAATTATTGTCCTAACATTATATTGCTTCACAATTTCCCAAAATTCCTTATATGGATACATATATCTATCCCAATCCGGATGTCTTTCAAAAGATTTTCTTATTCCATTTGCATTTACTTCAAGTGGTACATCCATTTTTTCTGCTGCTTCAGAAATAATATGTACTGCTTTTTCACAACTTTCATCCCAGTTCCGATAATTTATTACATATAAATCTGGATGTGCGATGTAGTCAAATTTTTCGCTTTCTATCGCTTCAGCCATATATTTTGCATAATTTAACACATCTTCGCCTGTTTTTATTTTCCAGGCATTGTAATTTGTGTTATCTCCAGGTTTTCTAAATGCGTGTAAGCTTCTAAAAACGAGATAATCTAACTTTTTCGATATTTATCATATTTTTCAAGAAATTCTGGAAAAATATTCTGATTTCTAGTGATTTGTAAATTTTTGATTTTATTTCCATATTTTTCCTGTGCCTCTTCAATTTCCTTTTAAATATCCATCAAAATCCTCTTCCTTTCATTCTGGTTATTTTCATAATATTCAGGCATTGGAGCATGATCTGGAGATTCCAAGTTCAGTATAGCCTTCCTTGATTGCTACTTTTACGTAATCTTCTACATTTCCAGCAGCATGTTCACATCGATAATTAGTGAGTATGAAAAATTTGTCTTATTCATAGTTTATCCCATCTCTATCCTTTTTCAAATTTTTCTTTTTGTATATTTTTATCAATTATTTTGGAAAAATAAAGGTTTTAAATAAATTTATTTTGTTTTTAGTGAAAATTTTTGATATAATGTAAATAAAATATAAATATTTAAGGAGGAAATTTTTGATTTCAACAAGTAATTTATCTGTCCAGTTTGGTGGACGAAAACTTTTGATGAAGTAAATATAAAATTTACAGAAGGGAACTGTTACGGTATTATTGGACCGAACGGGGCTGGAAAATCGACATTTTTAAAGTTTTTAACTGGAGAGCTTGATTCTACTTCTGGAGAAGTTATTGTAGAAAAAAATAAAAGACTGTCATTTTTAAAACAGGATCACTTTGCATATGAAGATGAGGAAGTGCTAAATGTAGTAATGATGGGACACGCAAAATTATATGATATTATGCTGCAAAAAAATGCACTATATGCAAAAACTGAATTTACAGAAGAAGATGGAAATTTAGCGGCTGAACTTGAAGGAGAATTTGCAGAATTAGACGGATGGGAAGCTGAAACAAATGCTGAAAAATTTCTAGTCGGGCTTGGAATCCCCGCTGAAATGCATCACAAATTAATGAAGGAATTAACAGAGCCTGAAAAGGTAAAAGTGCTGCTTGCACAGGCTATTTTTGGAAATCCTGACATTCTATTGCTAGATGAGCCTACAAATGGACTTGACTTGCATGCTGTAAAAGTGGCTTGAAGATTTTCTGATGGATTTGGAAAATACAACTGTACTTGTTGTTTCCCACGATAGACACTTTTTAAATAAAGTTTGTACTCACATTGCCGACATTGATTACGGGAAAATTAAAATGTTTGTTGGAAACTATGATTTCTGGTACGAATCAAATCAACTAATGCAGGAATTAATTAGAAACCAAAATAAAAAAATGGAGCAGAAGAAAAAGGAACTGCAAGACTTTATTGCCCGTTTCTCTGCCAATGCTTCAAAATCAAAGCAGGCTACTAGCCGTAAAAAGCAATTGGAAAAATTACAATTTGAAGATATGCAAGTTTCCAACAGAAAATATCCATATATTGAATTTAAGCCTGAAAGAGAAGCTGGAAATAATATGCTAAGAGTTGAAAATCTGACAAAAACTGTTGATGGGGAAAAAATTCTTGATAATATTTCATTTACAGTAAATACTGGAGATAAAGTTGTCATTTTGTCAAAAAATGATATAGATAAAACTACTCTTTTCCGAATTTTAGCTGGAGAATTAGAACCTGATTCTGGAAAAGTTGAATGGGGAGTTACAACTTCACAAAGCTATTTCCCAAAAGATAATTCAGAATATTTTGAAAACGTTGATTTATCACTAATTGACTGGTTAAGACAATTTTCAGAAGATCAGCTATGAGGAATATGTACGTGGTTTCCTAGGAAGAATGTTATTTTCAGGAGAAGAGGCCAGAAAAAGCCAAAAGTTCTTTCTGGAGGAGAAAAAGTACGTTGCATGCTTTCAAAAATGATGTTATCTAATGCAAATGTCCTGCTGCTAGACAACCCAACAGATCACTTGGATCTTGAATCAATTACATCGTTAAATAAGGCACTGGAAAGATTTGACGGAACAATTTTATTTACAACACATGACCACGAATTTATTCAGACAATCGCAAATAAAATAATCGAAATTACTCCAAAAGGAATTTTTGGAAAAGGAAATGGAATACGATGATTATTTAAACGATGAAAATGTCGAAGCAAGACTTAAAGAATTATATAGTTAATAAATTTTTATTATACTATTTCTCATTTAAGCATCGAACTGATTATAAAAATTTTAAAGAATCAGTATCTCTTGTTAGAATATAACTTCTATTTTTAAATTAATTAAAAAATAGCAGGATTTTTAATATTTCCCGCCATTTTTATTTTTCCTATTTCTTTCTTAATTTTTACTTGCCATGATAAATTACGCTGTGAACTACTCCCCACTTATAGAAGAGGGAGACTTCTTGCTATCTTTTGTTAAAACTTTTTCAATTTATCAATTTAAACAGTTAATCAAAAATATTTTATTTTTTTATTCACTTGATTGCTATAAATATAGCCATATTCATTTCCATTATATCTTATGTAATACCAGTCATCTGCTGTTTTGCTTATTGCATAAACTGTTTGCCCAGTTTTTAATCTAGATTTTATTGTAGATTTTGTTGTCGGTTTTTCTCTTATGTTGCTATAACCTTCACTTGAAGTTATAACAAGTTTTCCTATGATTTTCTTTAACTGGCTGTAATGAATATATCCTGTAAATGTTTTATCTATGCCTCCATCATAGTAGGTCACTTTATGCCAATCTCCAGATTTTTCATCACTTTCCAATATTTCTCCATTTTTAATGGTATCTACTACCTTAGAATCTTTAGTGGCAGATTGTCTTATATTAATTGCATTATCCTTTGATGAAGTTATAAAGGCAGTTCCCATTGAAATGGTACTAAAAATTACAGACAAAGCTAAAATCAAAAATCCATTTTTAAACTTTTTCATAAGAATCACTCCTTTTAAGTTACAAAATTCTTAAAAATTAAATCTGAAATATTGTTTCACTAGTATTATAACTCATTTTTACAGATTTGCAAGTAAAGTTCATATGAAAAATTATTAAAAATTTTTAAATCAGATTATTTATTTTTCATTTACAAACTTCTAGCTCCAAAAGAATAAGGCAGAAGTTCTTCAATTGAAGCAATTTTATATTTTCCATCTCTATTTGCCAAAATTATAACTCGTATCTTTATCAGAAAACTCTCTTATTACTTGCCCTGCATGCCCCACATGGACTAATCGGCTCTAGCGTATTCCCAGTCTACAATAAGCAGCCTTATTTTTCTTCATGCCTTGTGTAACCGCTGTTGTAATTGCATTTCTTTCAGCACAAAGAGTAAAGTCCGAAAAGAAGCATTTTCCACATTAACTCCCCTTTATGCTCCATTATTGTCGATTAATAATGCAGCGACAGGGAATTTTGAATATGGAACATAAGTTCTCTTTTCAATAGAAGATTTCACTTCATCAATATAACTTAATATTTCTTTTTCATCCATTTATTCTACCTCCTTTTTATCTCAAATCATCAAAAAGAGAAAGTCTGAACCACATCGCTTTTTAAAAATTGTACTTTAACTGAACTCCGATAAGCTGCACTCATCCTTTTTCTCAAAAATTTCAGATTTTTCAAGAGCAAACTTTCATAAATTGTATCCCCATTATTTGTTGCACTTTTTAAAGTTTTAGATCGGGTATGAGTCACAAAATTAGAATATCTTATTTTTACCGTAACTGTCTTTGCAAACTCATTTTTCTCAATAAGCCTGTCACTCAATCTTTTAGATTGCCTTTTTAATTCAGAATGTAATAGCAAAATATCATTTTCTGCCTGATGAAAAAGTAATCTCATGCCCATAAGACTGCCTCTTTCTATCCGTATTTATCTCAGAAATATGCAATCCCCGAATTGAATTATACAAATATTCCCCCTTACTTTCCCCAAATCTTCTAACAAGTTCATTTTTTCCAATTTCATACAGCTGAAAAACCTTTGCTATATTAAACAATTTCAGCACTTCCCTAGTCTTTTTCCCAATTCCTGGAATTATACCCAGTTCCTTGTCATAAATATAATCCAAAAATGATCACGATCTTTAAAAATAAATATCCATTCGGCTTATCAATATCACTTGCAATTTTTCGCACTAATCTTGCTAAAGCCAATCCCAACTGAACAAGTTAAACGGGAATTATCAAAAATATACTTTTTTAAATCTTTTTATAAATTTCTCAATTTTTTAAAATTTCTCCCTTTTACTAAGCTTTTTACATTTTTATTTCTTATGAAACTCTGTAATATCAATGTATCCCCTCATCAACAGAAGTAAATTCACATTTCTTCAGAACTTTTTATTAACTCCTGTATTCTTCTTCCTTCTTCAAAATAAACATCCTTTCTAAGATTTTACAACAATAAGATTCGGACATAGACGTTTAGCCTGAACCGTAGGCATAGCTGATTTTACACCATATTTCCTAGTTTCATAGCTGGCAGTCGTAACAACTCCATATCCTATCGCAATGGGCTTTCCACAAAGTCTCACTGTTATCCCGCTGTTCTATTGAAGCAAAAAAGCATCCATATCATAATGCAGTAAATTTTTCCTTTTTCCATAATTAAAAATTCCTCTTTTACAAATTTATTTATATTATTTGCTAGACTCCTTGCAAAGAAATTCGTAACCATTCTGATGTTTAAACGATGAAATGGTGTCAGAAGCAAATTTCATTCAAAAATATAAATAATAAAAACTACCCTGAAAATGAAAAATCTTCAGGATAGCCTTTGTAAAGTTCTATTATTTAGCTTCTGCAACTTTATCACTAATTTTTTCTCAACTTTTAAATTTAACTACTTTTTAGCTTCAATTTTAATTGGAGCACCAGTTGATGGGTTTCTTCCTTCTCTACTGCTCTTTCTTTTACTTCAAAAGTTCCCCAACCTACAAATTGGATACTTTCACCTTTTTACTAAAGATTCTTCTGTTGTTTCTAAAAAGCATTTACCAATTCTTCAACTCTAGTTTCCTCCTGTTGCTTTTTGCATAAGCATTCTACAATTCTTTTTTGACATTTTATCTCCTCCAAACTTTTTCTTATTGTTTATTATATGTTACCACATTTTCAGTATTTGTCAAAGGATTTCTTTAAAATAAAAATATCTTTTTATCTTTTTAATCATTTCTTCTTCTTGAAATCACTTTTATAATTTCATTCACAACAAACGGAACAAGTGACAATCCAATTAACATTCCCCAATGACTCGGATCTCATCGCAGTCACTTTAAACATTTGTGCAATACTTGGAATTGAAGTCAAGCTCAATTTGCAAAACTATTCCAATAATAATCGAACCAATTAAGAATTTATTTCAAAAATCCAATTTCAAAAATAGTCTTTTTACTATTTCTCATCGACAATGAATAAAAACAATGTGAGAATGTAAGAACGATAAATGCCATTGTTCTTCCATAAGTTAAAATTTCACGTGTTGCAGGATTACTGTCTTTTACGGCTGAAATAGGCACAGTCCTGCTATGAATAATTCCTAGGTAAATGCCACAAGTGTAAGCACTCCAATCAGCACTCCACCAACAATTGATCTCATTCCGCACCTTCAGAAAAGAAACTCTCTTCGGATTTCTAGGTTTTCTAGTCATAACTTCCCTTATCTCCGGATCCATTCCAGCGAAATTGCTGGTAATGTATCAGTTATTAGGTTTACCCATAAAAGCTGAGTTGCGACTAACGGTATTGACCATCCAAATAATGTTGCGATAAACACACAAAACTTCTCCCTAAGTTACAAGAAAGCAAGAATATAATTGTCTTCTTTGATGTTATTAAAAAAATATTTCTTCCTTCTTCAATCGCATGAATTATCGTAGTAAAATTGTCATCAGTCAAAAATCATATCACTAGCACCTTTAGAAACATCTGTACCAGTAATTCCCATAGCAACTCCTATATCGGCAAATTTAAGCGACGGCGCATCGTTTACTCCATCTCCAGTCATTGACACAATATTTCCTGCTCTTTAAACGCTTTTACAATCTTAACTTTATGCTCAGGCGAAACTCTTGCAAACACTCTATATTTATTCACTTCCCTAGCAAATTTATCATCTGGAATCTCATCAATTTCAGCTCCAGTCAAACTTTTGGCTAATATCTGTCGCAATTCCAAGATCTTTTGCAATCGCAACTGCCGTATTCTTATGATCTCCAGTTATCATAATCGGAGTAATTCCAGCATTTTTAGCTCCACAATCGAGATCTCTTCACTTCAGTTCTAGGGCGGATCAATCATTCCAACAATTCCAACTACAACCAGATCTTTTTCCATCTCTTCAGGTAAAATTTGGCTGTCAACATCTTTAAATGCCACTCCAAGCACTCTTAATGCATCATCAGACATTTCTTCAGCAACTTTCAATATTTTATCTTCTTCAGTCAATGGTAAAATTTTCTCCATTTACAAGAATTTTATTTGCTCTTGTAAAAATGTTGTCAATCGCACCTTTTGTATGAACTCTATATTTTCCACCTTCTTCATTAAGTGTCGACATAAGTTTTCTGTCCGAATCAAATGGATTTTCAGAAACTCTTTTATATTTAGTATTCAATGCATTTTTTTCCAAATCAAATTTATTTCCCAAGACAATCAGAGCCACTTCTGTCGGATCTCCAATATCTTGTCCATTTTCAACAGATGCATCCGAGCAAAGCACAAACGAACGAATTAACTCAGTTTCATCAACATTTGCCTTTTGTCCATCTTGACTGGAAATATCCCTTAAATTATCCAAAGTATAAGTTTTTACAACAGTCATCTTATTTTGAGTAAGCGTTCCAGTTTTATCAGAACAAACAATATTTACCGCTCCCAATGTTTCAACTGCTGGTAATTTTCTTACAATCGCATTTTTCCTTGACATAGTCTTTACCCCAAGTGAAAGTACAATCGCAACAATCGCAACAAGTCCTTCAGGAATTGCCGCCACAGCCAAACTTATCGCAGTCATAAACATATCAACCGCTTCTCTTCCTTGAATCAACCCTATGACAAAAATAATTCCGCAAATTGCTAAAGCTCCATATCCCAAAATTTTTCCAAGCTCTTCCAATTTTATCTGAAGTGGAGTTAATGTATTGTTATCTTCATCCAAAATCTGTGCAATTTTTCCAATTTCAGTATTCATTCCAGTTTCAACTACAACTCCTTCTCCTCTTCCGTAAGTTGCCATAGTTGACATAAATGCCATATTTTCCTTATCTCCAATTGGTATTTTTGCATCAGTTGTAATAAAATTAGCATCCTTTTCACTTGGAACAGATTCTCCAGTAAGTGCCGACTCTTCAATCTGCAAATTAGCACTTTCAATAAGTCTGACATCTGCTGGAATATATCTTCCCGCATCAATTACTAAAATATCTCCCTGCACCAGTTCTTCCGAATTAACTTCAATAACTTCGCCATTTCTTCTAACCAAGCTCTTAGGTGTCGTCATCTGCTGCAACGCTTCCAATGCCTTTTCCGCCTTAGATTCCTGTACAACTCCAACTACTGCATTTATAAGAACAACCGCTAAAATTATCAAGGCATCTGCTATTCCATCTTTTCCGTGCGCAATAATATTAATGACAGCTGCACTCAATTAGTACATAAATAAAGCATATCCTGAAGCTGTGCCAAAAATAACTGCAGCAAACTTTTTCGGCTTTCCTTTCAATTTATTAGGTCCATATTTTTTCCAGCCGCTTTTTACTTCTTCAGTTGAAAGTCCCGTCTTTTTCCGAAACATTCATCTCTTTTTAAAACATCCTTTGATGATTTAGTAAACCACATATTCACCTTTACCTCTTCTTTCTTAAAAATCTTTGTAGATATTATACACTAAAAATTCAATTTATTTCATTATAATTTTTAAATTTTTTTAAAAATTGTCTAATTTTTTCAATTGATGAAAATAACTAGACAATTTACAAAAATATTTTTATTTAATTTGTGATTATTGCTATTTTGTAGCTTTGAACTCAATTCTTCTGTTTTCAAATCTTTCCTTCTTCAGTATCATTTGTAGCAATTGGTTCAGATTCCCTCTTGATTCTACACCTAAAATTCTTGAAGGATCTAATCCAAATTCTAACAATTTATCTCTAACTGCTATTGCCCTTCTCATACCTAAAGCCATATTATAAGCATCAGTACCTTTAGAATCTGTATGTCCTATAATTGTCAATCTGAAGTCATTTTGTTCAGCATAGTCTTTAACGTTTCTCAATAATTCAAAGTATTGAGGTTTAACTACTGATTTATCGAAATCGAAGTTCAATCTTCCAGAATCGAATACCCAAACGTCATCTTTCTTAGGTTCTGGAGCTGGTTCTGGAATTGGTTCTGGAGCTGGCTCTTCTATCTCAAGAGCGTTAATTCTTATTGTATTTTCTCTCATTTGAGTAGTTGTCAGCCTTCTTGCCATTAGTGGTGAAGCAACTAACAACCCTAGTGCAATTATTGTTGTTGTTGTGGTTGTTGTTCGTCTACCCATTTTTCAGCCTCTCTTTCTAATGATCTGTATTTTTGGCTACCTGGATTTGGTTTATTTTCATCTAAATAATCTTCAATATGATTTAATCTAGTTGTGTTATAATCTACTAATTTTGCATTTGTACAAGACAAAGCTCCTAATCCTACTAATATTAATGCTAACTTTTTCATATTTCTAATTTCTTTCTACTTCATCCAAATTTATTTTTTGAAATTTTTTAATCAGTTACTGTAATTACAGTATAACTCTCTAGTTTATTCTATCTTGGATAGCATCCAATCTTTGTTCCATTTGATCTAACATTTCATTTGTTTTATGGAATTTTTCAATGTTGCTGTTAATTTGATCTACTCTTTTTCTAATTCTTTGAATTTCCACGTCCATCATTTTACTTTCAGACATATTTCTTCTTTGAGCTCTTATTTCAGGTGTTTTTGTTTTTCTGTGTTGAGCTGCTTCTCTTGCTTTTGCCGCTCTTTCTTGTGCTTGCGCTCTAGCCGCTTCAGCTCTATCACGTGCTTCTTGAACTGTATCTGATGTTGTTGTTACAGTTTCTTCAACTGGAACTACTATAACTTCTTCTGTTACTACACCTTTGGCTGCATCTTTAGCTTGTTGAGCTTGTCTTTGTTTAGCCACTTTAACTAATCTTTGCACTGCGGCATCAGTATCACTTTTAGCTGAGAATGATAATTGACTCATTGCCAAAACCATTACCGCTGCTAATCCTAATATTTTTTTCATTGATTTTCCTTTCTAAATATCATTTTAAATATTATTTTTTTATTGAAATAACTGAATTGGCTTATTTAACTCTTCTTGTTTTTTAGGAGCGTTTTTAACGCCATCTCTTCCAAGAACGCTATCAAATTCTCCTAACTCTTTTTCTTCTCTTTGTACACTTCTTACTACTCTTTCGTAAAAATCTACTCTAGCTGCTGCTTTAGCCGCATTGTATTCAAGTTTTTCAATTGATGATTTTGGTTTAACTCTTTCTTTTTCTTCTACTACGCCATCTTCATCTATCGTTACTAATTTTTCTGTTGTCATTTCACGCTCTTTTGGCGCTTTTAAACTTTTATAGTAATCTTCTCTAGCTTGTTTTAAGACACTTTGAGCAGAATCTGCCATCATTGGAACCGATAATGCAGCTACTATTCGCACTAATAATAATTTTTTTGCTTTCATCTCTTAATTACCATTCCTTTTCATTAATTCATTACTGATAATAATGCATCCAATTCAGCAATTTTTTTCTCTTTTTCTGCTATGCTCTTATTTATGTTTTTGTAGACAGTTTCAGAGTTGTTCAATATTTTTTTATATTTATCTCTATGCCATCTTACTTCTGAATCTACTCTTAATTTTTCTACCAATTTTTCTCTGCTTGTTTGTTTTGCTTTCAAGTCTTCCACTTCAGCTTCCAATTGAGCCTTTTGTTGAATATAGCTTTGTTTTTGCGCATCTTCTTTTCTCATTAATTCATTGAATTGGCTTTCAATTGTACTTAAGTTGCTTTCTAAGCTCTTTTTTTCAGCAGAGAAACCTATTGATGAAACCATCATTATTCCAACTAAAAAGAATATTGTCTTTTTCATTCGATTTTCCTCCTAATTTTTTATTTGCCTAAAACTCCTGTAACATCAAAGTCACAGAATCACTGGATAACAACTGTCTTTGTTCAGTTAATCGAACTTGCCAGCCTATCCCCGTAGTTCCTTAGGTTTGCATATTTCAAAAATTATTATCCTATAATTTATGACAATAATTTTCAATTCACAAACCAAATATGGAACTACTATCAAATCACTTGCTTAATCATCACTTGTTTTTATTATACCAAATTATATAAAAATACAATTAATTTTTCAAATAAAACACAAAATTATGATTTTTCTCTAAAGAAGCCTTTAAAAATCAGTATAAAAAAATATTTTTACCCTGCTAAAATTTAAATATTTTTTTAATTTTTTTCAAAAATTCCTTCTACTGTCTTAACTTCTTCAAGCTGTTCCACTAATTCTTCTTCAAACGACAATTTTTGAAATTTCTGCCAATAAATCTAAATGCTCCTTTTAGTTCCTTCTGGAGCGGCAATCATAAAAATTAACTTTTGGAAGGTTCTCCATCCATGCTTTCAAAAATCGACACCTTCATGAGAAATTCCCATTGCAAGAGAAAGAGATTTTACTAATGGCGTTCTTGCGTGAGGAATTGCGATTCCATCTTGCATTCCTGTCGGTGTTAATTTTTCCCTTTCATTTATTTCTCTCACAAATTCTTCAAGATCTTCTGAATCAATAATTCCGCTTTTTACAAACAACTGTGCCATTTCATTAATAGTTTCCGCTTTCGTTGTTCCCGCTTCAAATCTAAATTTACTCTTTCAGGCACTAAATATTCTAGTATTTTCATATTTTTATGCAGGATAATCCCACATTCTCCTTTCAAAATAATTTATTTTTCTGAAACTTTTGCCCACCTTTTTCAAAAATCTCATCCAAAGCTTCGTTTTCAGACATTTCTGATAAATTGCAAATAATATAGTCTTTTTCCTTTTCTGAACCAGGTCATCTGCCTTTTTGCATATCTTCTACTTTTCTTTTTATTTCCTCAACTGCTTCATCCAATGTAATTTTACCATCAAAGTGCATAAACAGTTCCTTGTACCCAATCGAAGATATTTTATGAAGCTCTTCTGTATATTTATTATATACTTTTTTTGCCTCTCCGACAAGTCCTTTTGCAATCATAATTTCAACTCGCCTATTAATCCTATCGTAAAGTTCATCTCGATTCCGTGTCAAAAATATCTTCAAAAAGTCGTAATCATTATTTTTTACATTTCGAGTCCTTAACTCGCTAAATTTCCCGCCAGTTAAAAGGCACACTTCAATGGCACGAACTAGCCGCAACTTATTAGACAAGTCAATTTCTTCATAGGATTTTTCATCTAATTTTTTCAAAGTTTCCTGTAATTCATCAAGACTTTTACTTTCCAGCTCTTTTCTAATTTTTTCATCCTTTGAAGGCAATTTTGCAAATCCATCTGTAATTGACCTTATATAAAGACCTGTTCCACCTGCAATAATAATATTTTTCCCATTTTTGCAAGAATTTTCATTCAAAATATTATTTACATCTCTTTCAAAATCTCCCACAGAATAATCTTCGACAGGACTTACAACATCAATCATATAGTGCTTCACGCCTTGCATTTCTTCATCGGTTATTTTTGCAGTTCCAATATCCAGTTCTTTATAAATTTGAGATGCATCCGCCGATATTATTTCTGCATCAATCTTTTTTGCAAGCCTTATTGACAAATCAGTTTTCCCAACTCCAGTAGCGCCTGCAATCACAATTCCTTTTGCTATTTTATTTACCTCCTGCTATAAGTAGACCACATTTTTTTAACTTTTTCAATATCAAATTTATAAATTATATAAAAATTTAAGCTAAATTACATATTCAAATTCATAACCTGCAATAATTATCACATCCCCTTGCTCAACACCAGCATTTTCAAGCTCTGTTTCCATACCAAGACTTCTCATCTTTTGCAGGAAATTTATAATTCCCTCTTCTCCAATAAATACATATTTTCTTAATACGTCATCCACAATTCTTCCATCAACTTCAAATACATTGTCTGAAACTTTTTTTATAATCCAGTCTTCCTTTTTATTATTTTCTCGAATCAATTCCTCAACAGAATGAACTTCTTCCAATTCTTCTCTAGGTATTTCCTGAATTAATTCCCAAGCCTTTGATAAAACTGGCTTTAATCCATCATTTGCAATTACAGAAACTGGATAAACAAATTCTGCTCCATTTTCCTTCACAAATTTTTCAAATTCATCGTATTTTTCATCTTCATAGAGCATATCAATTTTATTTGCCACTACAATTTGCCGCTTTTTAGATAATTTTTCACTATAATTCTTCAATTCGTGATTTATTTTCAAAAAGTCTTCCTTAGGATCACGTCCATCAAGCCCTGAAATATCCACAATATGAATAATCAGCTTACATCTTTCAATATGCTTTAAAAATCTATCTCCAAGTCCCACTCCTTCGTGAGCCCCTTCAATAAGCCCGGGCACATCTGCTACCACAAAACTTTCCTCATCTCCCATTCTGACAACTCCCAATTTGGGCTTTAATGTTGTAAAATGGTAACTTGCAACTTTTGATCTGGCGGCTGACACTTTGTTAATAAAGCTGGATTTTCCAACGCTTGGATAGCCAACAAGTGCCACATCAGCAAGCAGCTTTAATTCTAATTTTATTTTTAATTCTGCACCTTCACGTCCACTTTCTGCTATTCTTGGAGCTTTTTTCACAGATGACTTAAAATGGATGTTTCCACGTCCGCCATCTCCTCCCTTTAAAAATATAACTTTTTCATTTGGAATATCCAAATCAAGCAAAAGTTTATTCGTTTCAAAATCCCTAACCATTGTTCCAACTGGAACCTTTATAATCAAATCTTCTCCAGATTTTCCAGTAGAACGTGCCGCAGCGCCTTTTGTCCCATCCTGTGCCTTAAACTTTTTACTGCTCTTAAAGTCAACAAGCGTATTAATATTGGGATCAGCAATAAAGACAATATCTCCACCTTTTCCGCCATCTCCACCGTCAGGCCCTCCAAACTGAACAAATTTCTCACGCCTAAACGTAGCAGCTCCATCCCCTCCTTTTCCAGAAATTACTGTAATTACACTTTCATCTATAAACATTTCATCATCCTTTTTCTTTTTATACTTCTTTTCCGTTTGCTTGATAAAATTAAATTTTTTATAACAAATCGTTAACTTAAAGCAAAGCTATTTACTTTTTAGTTCTGCTTGATGCAGCCGCCTTTTTTTCTTTTCTATAATTCCAAGGCTCTGTATATCCTTTTCTAGAAAACAGCCCCAATTTTTTCTGCTTCGCATTTTCTTGATATTTTTCAAATTGCGTGTCTTTTTTAGCATATTCCTGATACCACCAGGCATTTCCCGTTTTTACCATTTCTTCATTAACATTTTTACCATCCGCATAAATAATCGCAACTGTTCTGCCGTATCTATCCTTATTTTTCACTTCCACGCTCAAATTTTTCCCAGTCACCAATTTTTCAAGCGCCTGTCTGCTTTCAGACCCATAATCCTGTGTTTTTTCAGGTGCATCCATCCCGTACATCCTAATTCTCAACATCTCTCCAACAAATTTTCCATTTTCAACCTTTTGAATATTAATCGTATCTCCATCGCTAACCTTCAGCACTTGATAGCCATCTAAAATTTCAGGTTCAACTTCTTTTTTTTCTTTAGATTTCTTAGTTTTAGAACTTTTTTTGCCATTATTTTGGGAAATTTTGACATTTTTGGCTTTTCCAACACTTTTTTCAGAACCCTTTCCGCCTTTACTAAACATCCCAAAAATCATAACTGCCGCAATTATAATTATTGCAGCAATTAATACTATCTGAGATTTTCCGTCATCAATTTTTTTTGCCATTTTTCTCCTACTTTTTTACTATTTTTCAAGCGCCTGTTTAAAATCTTCAATTAAGTCGTCAATATTTTCAAATCCAGCTGCAACTCTAATCAATGAATGTGTAAATCCTCTAGCTTCCTTTTCTTCTTCAGGCATTTCTGCATGAGTTATTGTACTTGGATGAGTTACCAATGTTTCAGCTCCACCAAGACTTGCTGCAAATAATGCCACATTTAAACTTTCAAAAAATGTTTTTACTTTTGAGTCATCTTTTAAAGTGAACGAGAATACTGAACCTCCGCCTGTCGCTTGACTTTCATGAATCTTTTTACCTTTATTCGTATCTAAAGTCGGATAGTAAATTTTATCAACTGCATCGTGACTTTGGAAAAATTCTATAAGTTTTTTTGCATTTTCCTGTGCCGCTTCCACTCTTAATTTCAATGTTTTCAAACTTCTCATCAAAAGCCAGCTGTCAAACGGAGATATTAAAGCACCAGCCGCAACTTGTGAAAATTTAATCTTTTCTGCAAGCTCCTCATCATTTGTAATTGCAACTCCACCTAGTAAATCATGGTGTCCTGACAAAAATTTAGTTGCACTGTGAACTACAATATCAATTCCAAAATCAAGCGGCTTTTGCAAATATGGCGTCATAAACGTATTATCTGCAATAGTTATAAGATTATGCTCCTTTGCAAGTTTTACAACTCCTCTTATATCAGTTACATCAAGTAGCGGATTTGACGGTGTTTCAATAAAAATTGCTTTAGTATTAGGTTTTAACGCTTTTCTTATATTTTCCAAATCAGTTGTATCAACAAATGTAGATTCTATTCCAAATCTTGAGTAAATGTCGTGTAAAACTCTATAAGTCCCTCCATAAATATCTTGTCCCAAAATGATATGATCTCCAGCAGAAAACATTGTAAATACAGATGTCGTAGTTGCCATTCCCAGATGAAAAAGGCATAGGCATATTTTTCCATTTTCAAGAGCCGCAATAATTTCCTCCAGTTCATTTCTCGTAGGCGCTGAAACTCTAGAATATTCAAATTCCTGCGTCACTCCAAATTCTGCAACAGGAAATGTAGAAGCAAAATTAACATTTGTTCCCCATAATTCCTTCTTTTTCCCTTCTCTTACTCCGTGTATTGTTTTTGTTTCAAATTTCATAACTTATCAGCTCACTTTCTATATTTTTATCAATTTTTTTATTTAAAATTTACAATAATTTGTGCGGAATTTTTATTATTTTCTCATAAGCAATACGCTTTGCCCCTAAGTCAGGCTCCCTATCCAAATAAATTAAGCCGCAAAAACTAAACCCATTTTTCGCAAGAAGCCTTTTCATCGGCTCATTATTTTCATGCGTATCCGCCTTTAAACTAAGTATCTTATTCTCGATGCAAACTCCTTCAGAAAATTCCAGTATTTTTGTAGCAAGACCTTTATTTTTCACATCAGAATCGACTGCCAGCCTATGAACTACCATATAATCATCATCTGTTATCCATTTCCCCTCAATCTTAGAATATGGCTCTTCTCTTTCAGGCGATAATACAATCGTTCCAACAATTTTTCCTGAAACTTTTTCTCCAGAGTTTTCATTATTTTCAGCAGTTTCTTCCAAAACATAACTAATCCCTTTTTTTACATCACTTTCAATAACTTCCCTATTTGGATACCCCTTTTGCCATTGATCCAATCCCATTTTCTTCAATTCAGCTTTCGCCTTCTCAATGATTTCCAAAATTATGTCAATATCATCAAAAGTTGATTTTTCTAAAAATTCATCAAATTTTCTACCTCCTTCAATTAAATTTTATATTTGCCAATTTATTTCATCTTTCCCCAATTCTTTCAAAATTTCATTAGCCTTTTTAAAATGTCCACAGCCAAAAAATCCACGGCTTGCCGACAACGGACTAGGATGTACACTTTCCAGAATATAATGTCTATCCGTATCAATAAAAAGGCTTTCTTGCTTTTTGCATTATTTCCCCAAAGTATGAAAAATTAACGGATCTTCACGTCTATTTAAATATTTTATCACATTATCTGTAAAAATTTCCCAGCCTATCTTTGAATGTGAGTTAGCATTTCCAGCAACTACTGTAAGCGCCGTATTTAAAAGCAGCACCCCTTGCTTTGCCCAGCTTTCAAGAAATCCATTTCTGCTCATTTTATAACCAAATTCATTTTCTATTTCCTTGTAAATATTTTTTAAGGAAGGCGGCAATGCAACTCCCTGCTTTACTGAAAATGCCAGTCCGTGTGCCTGATTTTTCCCCATGATACGGATCTTGCCCCCAAAATTACAACTTTTGCAGTCCTTGTAGCTTGTCAGCTTAAATGCAGAAAAAAATTTCATATTTATCAGGATAAATTGTCTTTGTCTTATACTCACTTATCAAAAAATTTTTCTCAAGTTCAAATAATAATCCTTTTTCAAATTCCTTTTCATTTTTTTAAAAATTTCATCCCAGTCATTTCCAATATTAACCATTTTTTTCCTCTTCCTTTCCCTAAAATATTTTTTTAAAATAGAAATTATATTTCTAATTATTTCAACAATAAATATCTTTAATCCTTTGCTAAAATAAATTCACTAGATATGTTCGATAATCTAAATTTCTTATCTCTATATTTATTTTATTAAATTCTGAGTTTATATAAAAATGAACTTATACAAACGGATTATAAAAATCTTCCTCCATTTACCTTCAACATGACTATTGAAATAACTGCAAATATTGCAGTCACAATAATGCCACAACATCCGCCATTTTTCATTTTTCCTAGCCTGATACCAAGTCCTTTTTCTTTTTCCCCAAATCCTCTCAAAATCATAGCATTGCTTTATAATATCTATTTTTTTCAATGCTTGAAAATATTAACGGCATTAAAGTATAAGATACATTTTTTTATTCTTGTCATTAATTTTACATTTTTGGAAATATCAATTCCCTTTTGCCTGCTGTGCCTTGCTAATTATGACAAAAGTCCTCCTGAACTGTCGGAATGTACCTTAGTGCAATTGAAACTGCATAGGAAAAATTTATAGGGCACTCCTATTCTATTTAGCGAAGAGGCAAACTCGCTTGGATTTGTTGTAATTATGAAAAGTAATGCAACAGGAATAACCGAAAAAAATATTTTACAAATATATTAAATTCATAAAAATAACTGTTCCCAAGTTATCACATAATTTCCAAAAATCTTAAAAATATCATGTCTTGTTCCATATATCTTTGTTCCCTCAAGCGGAGAAAATAAAAATCATAATTAAATTTAATACAAGAAAAAAATAGAAATTAGATAAAATACGATTTTTTATTTCATTAAATTTTATTTTTGAAATTTTTAAAAAGCACAAATCCCAAAAGTGTCAAAAGCTGCAAGAAATCTTGTATCATAGGTAAGCATAATAGCCACAGTCCACAATATAAAAGCAAATCAGTTTTGCAGCTCCATTTAATCTATGAATTACTGAATCTTTTTCAATATACTCCAGTAAAAATGTATTTTCCATCTAACCACCCGCCTTTTTCTGTTCTTTTTCACAATTTTTTTCATAATGAACAAATGTACTTATGAGTTCTTCAGGGTTTATTTCTATTTTTTCTGCCACGTAATGAAGTGAAGTTTCCCTTAAATTTGCCTGTTCCAGTACTTTTTTATCTGCCAAAATCTGTGCTGGATTTCCAGATTTTATAATTTGTCCATCATTAAAAACATAAGCCTTGTCGGTATATTCCAGCATTAGATGCATATCATGGGTTATAAATAAAATTGTAATTCCATATTCATTCAGCCGCTTCAAAAATTCCATTATTTCCCTATAATGAAAAAGATCCTGCCCAGCAGTCGGCTCATCAACTATTATTATTTCAGGCTCTAAAACAAGCACAGATGCTATCGTAACTCTTTTCTTCTGCCCGTAGCTAAGTGCCTTTATTGGCCATTTCCTAAATGACTTTAATTTACATATTTCCAAAATTTCAAGAACTCTTTTTTCTATCTCATCTTCTGAAACACCTCTAGTTTTTCAGCCCCTAATGCAACTTCTTCAAAAAAACTGTAACTTTTTGAAATCATCGCATTTGGATTTTTGCAGTACAAATCCTATTTTTTTCAGCTCTTTTTGCTATACTTTCATTTCACTTATATCCAAATTTTTTTATAATAAATTTTACCTTCATCTTGCCTTTCAAATCCTGCAATAACCTTTGACAACGTTGACTTTTCCAGCTCCATTTGAGCCAACAATGCTTATCATTTCACCTTTTTCCACACTTAAATTTATATTTTTTTAAGATTTTTCTTTTTTTCATTATATGAAAACGAAATATTTTTCAACTTTTAATAATGTATTTTCAGATTTTTGTACTTTCTTTTTGGAGAATTATATTTTTATCCAATTTAAAAATACTGTCTTTTGCTGCAGAAAAAAATCAATTTTTTTCAAGACTAGAAATATCATCATATTTTTTTCAAGATTATCGTTGCTATATTTAAGCAAAGAAATATACAAAGGTTCTCTTATATTCATTTTGCCTAGCAAATTTCCCTTCAAAATATTATCAGGCGTATCATCAGCAATAATTCTTCCCTTATCAACGACAATAATCCTGTCAATTTCCCTATGCAGCACATCTTCAAGCCTATGCTCTATAATTACCGTTGTAAGTTTTTTATCTTTATGAAGTTCACTTATCAATTCAATGGCATGTTTTCCACTAAGCGGATCAAGATTTGCAAGCGGTTCATCATAAAGCACTATTTTAGCATTATCAACCATAATTCCAGCAAGCGATACCTTCTGTTTCTGCCCTCCCTGATAAATCCTGCGGCTTCAAGTCAAGCAATGTTTCAATCCTTACAAACTGTGCTATTTCCTTTACCTTTTCTTTCATTACAGCCGTTTCAACCTCATCATTTTCCAATGCAAAAGCTATATCTTCAGCAACTGTAAGCCCTACAAACTGTGCATCTGAATCTTGAAGAACAGTTCCCACATATTTAGAATGTTCAAAAATCTCTTTACACCTTTTACCATAAATTTCCAGTTTCCCTTCAATTTCTCCCTTGTAAAAATATGGAGCAAGCCCATTTATACAATGTCCCAAAGTGCTTTTTCCCGAGCCTGATGCCCCTATTATCACAACTTTTCTCCCTTCATAAATTTTCAAATTTATATTATGCAATGTAGGTTCCGACTGACTTTCATATTTAAATGTAAAATCTTCAAAATTTATTGCAATTTTTCTTCCTTCTTTTTTTTCTTCCAATAATTCTCCTCCATTATTCTCCATTCAAAAATACCCGCCTAATCTTCCCACAGTTGCTAATACTTAAAAACTGTCTGAAAAGTGCGGGTTATTTAAATTATTCCTCTTTTAAGCTTCCTTTGCTTATTATTGTTTTTGAAAATGCAAATATTAAAATTGTTCCTAAAATAGCCACAACCAGCATATTTCCAAGCGCCGCTACAACTCCTTGCGCAAATGCCTTTGCTTGCGGTTCTTTATATATTGCAATATCAATAATTGGAGCCAGAACTACCCAGCTTATTAAACTTATGATTACTTCTCCCTACTATAAATTTTACAATTTTTGCTCCATTAAAATTTTCAATTTTTATGATTTTTCCTAAAAATCCAATTCCCATTCCAAAAAATGCCGCCGCTATTACCCAGCTGAACCAAACATTTCCATATCCTGAAATATCATTAAGCGTATGCCCAATAAATCCAATTCCCTAACCCAACTGCAGGCCCATATATAAATGCCATCAATGCCACAAAGGCAAAAGTTACCTGTAATGTTGTATTTGGAATAGGCGTAGGAATAGCCACAAATCTTGACAATACAATGTAAACTGCCGCTCCAATTCCCATTGCCACTACTTTTTTTATCGCTGATGCTTCCATTATTCTCACCTCTTATACATTTTTACTTATTATTTTAATATTATATACTAATATTACTTTTTTCTCAACTAAAAATAGCAACTTTTATACAGATTTCATCTGATACTTCCTAATCTTTAAACCGTATACTTATCTCTTCCTTTTTCAACTTCCAGATGAACTGTCTCCACCTTTGCATTTTCAAAAATTTTTCTTGAAGCCTTTGTAGAATCAAGCGATTTATGCTTATCAGAAAAGTACACTACTTTTTTTATTCCAGCCTGAACAATCGCTTTAGCACATTCATTACAAGGAAAATGAGTCACGTAAATGGTACAGTTTTTAAGAGACTTTATACTATTCAAAATCGCATTCAATTCAGCATGAACAACATAGGGATACTTCGTTTCCAAAAAATCCCCTTCCCGATCCCAAGGCATCTCATCATCCGAACTCCCTTGCGGAAACCCATTATAACCAATTCCTATTATTTTTTTATCCTCATCAATAATACAAGCTCCAACCTGTGTAGATGGATCTTTGCTTCTCATTCCAGACAAAAAGGCTATTCCCATAAAATATTCATCCCACGATAAATAATCCTGTCTTTTAGACATTTTTCACACCTCACCTTCTAAAATATCCCAATTATTTCACAACTGCTTTTTTCTTAACATCAGAAAACTGTATTTCCAATTTATCCTCTTTACTAAGCTCAATTCCCCGCTTAACAATTTCTCCATTTTTCCGAGTTATCGTATACCCTTGCTTCAAAATATCGTTTACCGAATATTTAGAAAGCTGTGCCTTTTTATACTTCAGCTCATTTTTCCGATTCTCAAAAAAATTCCAGCATTATTTCATTAAATTTAGCCGATTTCTCCCTCAAATTTTCCTTTTCACTCAAAATCACTTTTTCCAAATTAATTCTATCAAATCTCTGTTTACGATAATCCAGCTGCTCCTTTGACTTTTTGCAAAAATTCTTTTTTTAATTCCCTTTGATAATTTTTTGCTCCTTTTTCCATCAAGTCAAATTTTTTTATTGTCCAGAATATTTGCAAAATTCTTTTATATAATAGTTATTTTTTTCTATATTCCAGCTCTTTTTTTCATCATTGCAACCCTATTTAAAAAGTGACTTGCTCAAAAGATTTTTATTTTTCCAACTCATCTGCCAGTTTATCTTTTTCAGGAATCAAGATTTCCGCCGCCTGAGTCGGTGTCGCTGCCCGTTTGTCGGCAACCAGGGTCAGAAAGCAAATTATCAATTTCATGCCCCACTGCTGAAATCACAGGAATTTCTGATTTATAAATAGCCTCTATCACTTCTTCCTCATTAAATGCCCACAAATCCTCAATGCTTCCACCACCACGCCCAACAATAAGCGTATCTATTTCAAGCTGCTTTTCTTCATTCATCCTGTTAAAAAACTCAATTCCTGCCGAAACTTCACGTGCAGCCCCTTCTCCTTGAACTTTTGCAGGATAAAGGTAAATATTCACATTTGGAAATCTTTTATGTGTCGTATTTATAATATCTCTAATCGCAGCCCCTGTATCAGCTGTCACAACTCCAACATTTATTGGTAATTGCGGCAATTTCTTCTTTATTTCATCAGAAAAATATCCCTTTTCAAAATACAACTTTTTAAGCATTTCCATCTTTTCATAAAGTAATCCCAAAGAATTGCTTTTTTCAAGAAAATCCGCCACAATCTGATAACTCCCGTTAGCTTCATAAAGTGTCACATTTCCACGAATTTTTACCGAATCCCCTTCCTTCAGATCCTCAGGCACATTTCTATATTTATACCGAAAAATAGCGCATTTCACACTCGCATTCGAATCCTTCAATGTAAAATACAAATGCCCAGACCGATAATAAGTAATATTGGAAAGCTCCCCTTCAATAAAAATATTCTTAAATGTCCTTGTCCCCTCCAAAAACATCTTCACTTCCCTATTTATCTCACTTACAGAAAACACTGTCTGTTCCATAATTTTCCCCATTTCTATCATTTTTTGTTCTTTAATAATAACATATTTCATCTCTTTTTCTCAACTAGTGAAAAATTTTCCAAATCTTCCTAATCTTGTAAAAAAATATTCTCAAAGCCTTATTTTTTTCAATATTTCTTCGGTTAAATCAGTCTTATCAAAAATAATATTAATCTTTTTTTATTATCGTTTCAAAATTATCAATTCCAACTGGTAAATTTTTTTATTTTTTTCCCTTCTTTTTTTCATTTTTTTCCTCAATTTTTCTCTTTCTTTATTGCCACTACTTATAGTGAACCTTATTTAAAATTAAATTGCTAAAGATTATATAAATTTAGGGGTTTGAGTAAAATAGTCATAACTTTGAGTTCAGTTTTTAAAGTAATTTTACTATATATTAATAATGTAGTTCAAACGGAAAAAAAATTAAATCTATAATTTTTTTCATAATAATAAAAAACATAATCTAGAACTCTTTTAATCATTCAGTTCGCTAGATTATGCTTTTTCAAATATTATTTGATTCTAAAAATATATCCTTGTCAGATAATTTTTGCATCTTTTGTTTTAAACATTTCAAGCAATTTTTTTCCACCGTCAATTTTTTTCTTTTTCTTCACCTGTTTATATCAAAAATTACTTCTCCTGCATGAAGCATAATTAGTCTATTTCCATAAGTTATGGCATCTTGCATATTATGTGTTATCATTAGGCTTGTTATGTTATTCTTTTCAATAATTTCCTTCGTTTTTTCAAGGATTATTTTAGAAGTCTGAGGATCAAGTGCCGCTGTATGTTCATCTAATAATAATATATCTGGACGGTTCAAAGTTGCCATTATTAATGACAGACATTGCCGTTGACCACCTGATAGAAGTCCTACTTGTGTAAATAGCTGATTTTCCAGTCCTAATCCTAAACTTGCCAACTGCTTTTTGTAAAATTCTATATTCTTTACATCCAGTCCAAATGTAAAATTGAACCGTTTACCTTTATTTTTAGCCATTGACAAATTTTCCAGCACTGTCATAGAAGGAGCTGTTCCCATTGTTGGATTTTGGTAAACTTGTGAAATCCATTTTGCTCTTTTGTGCTGAACAACATTTGTTATGTCATTTCCATTTAAAATCACGTTTCCGCCATCTGGGATAATTTGCCCGTTTAATACATTTAAAAGAGTAGATTTTCCTGCACCATTACTCCCAATAATTGTTATAAAGTCCCCATCATTTATTGTAAAGTTTAATCCTTTAAATACCTGCTTTTTCTGTTCCTAATTCAGAGAAGAAAGTTTTTATATAAATTTTTTTAATTCTATCATTATGCTTCTCCCTTCTCAATTAATTTTACCTTTTTTTCTTACCTTTTTTTAGATTTATTAATAAGTTCATTCCATAAAATTGCAGCTAAAATCACCGCTGTTATCAATTTAACATCTGTCGGCTTAACTTCAAGTATTTTTTTATAACATCATCACTAAAGTGAAGGCTTTCATAAATACTTCTTGTCCAGCTGTTTGACATTAATGCCAAGTTTATTATAAAGTAATACATAAGCGATCCAATTGTAACAATTGAAACTTCATTTATTACACGGGATTTTTTCAATACACCGAGTCCAAGAATTATAGCCGCAAGACCAATAACAATCGTTCCAACTCCCGACTGCAAATCTGCAACTTTAATATTTTGTGCAAATAATGCCCCAGACAATGCCACAACTCCATTCGCAAGCATCAGCCCAAATATTTTCAATCTTTTTTCATTTACCCCAAGACTTACCACAAGCTGCTCATTATTTCCCAATGCCCGTAATGCAAAACCAAATTTAGAAGTTAGAATATAATCAATTATCATTTTTATAATAAATGCAATCAATACTGTAAGCATAAGTTTTACATCCTGTGTTTTTACCACATAAATTATTAATGCAATTGTAAAAATTATATAAACAGAAAGTGTTCTAATCATATATTTATTTTTCTTTAATTTTTATAGTCGTAAAATCCCTTTTAATACAAGTAGAATTACAAATGCAATTACAAAAGGCACAAAATCCTTGTTTATATGAAATTATTTCATAAATACTTCTATCTGGCGTAATAAATACGTTTGGCATCCCAACAATTCTGGAGTTTATACTATAAAGCCCCGTCATTACCAAAATCCCCGAAAGCAATCCGTTAATTTTCAAATAAACATGCAATGCCCCAGTTACATATCCTGCAATCATTCCACAAACAACTGCAAGAATCAATCCCATAATAGGATTTGTTATCCCAAAAAATCCATTTTTTTAGAAAGTGCAAATGCTGCAAATACAAATCCTCCCAGCGGAAATGTCCCATCCACTGACATATCAGGAAAATCCAGTATTTTATAAGTCAGATACACTCCCATTACCATTATTGAATATATAAATCCTGTTTTAAAAGCCTCAGGAAGACTCTGTAAAAATACTAATAACTCATTCATCTACCTTTTTCTCTTTCTCTAAAAAAATTTATTAAATCTATTCAGCATCTTTTTTTATTATTCCTATAAATAGCGATTTGTTATAAATTCTTCAAGAACTTTTGCCAAAATAGCATTTATTTTTATTTTTCCTACAAACTCAGCTCCATTAAATGCAGGATTTTTTTCAAATCTAATCCCCAGTGCTTGCGCTGTTTTTACTATTTACATAAAGTTTCATTTGTTTTGAAGTTTCAAAAGGAATTTGAGAAACAGGTTTTTCCTTTTAAGAATTTCAATTGCCATTTCTCCAGTACGTTTTTCCAAGTGCATAATAATCTAATCCCATTGTAAATAATGCTCCTTCTTTTACTGAAGAATTTTCACTTACAACTACAGGCTTTTTAGCATTAACAGCTTCTGAAGCAATCAGGTTCATTCCAGACACTACAAGGTTATCTGTCGGCAAATACAATGCATCAGTTGATCCCAATAGATTTTTAGTAGCTTGCGCCAGTTCACCAAAGTTATTTATACCTTGCAATACAACCTCTATATTTTTTTGTTTAGCAATTTTTTGAATTTCTTGAACTTGAACTGCTGAATTTTGTTCTGATGGATTATATAAAACTCCGATTTTCTTAGTTCCAGGCTTTAATTTTAACAGTAAATCAAGCTGAGCCGCAACATTTTCCAATTTATCACTTGTTCCTGTAACATTTGGATTTAAAAGTTTTGCACTTGCAGGATCAGTTACAGCTGAAAACAGTACAGGAATATCTGAAATATTATTCACCAATGCTTGTGCCGATGGTGTAGCAATACCAAATACAAGATCTTTCTTATCCGCCTTATAATTTGTAGCAATCAAATTTGCATTTGTAACTTCCCCATTTGCATTTTTTTCATCAAAATCTGCCTTTATTCCAGCTTCCTTAAATGCAGCCTTAAATCCTTCCTTTGCCAAGTTAAGTGAAGGATGTTCCATAAATTGAGTTATCCCAATTTTATAAACCTGTTTATTTCCAGAATCCTTTGAATCTTTTTTTCCATTGACAGCATCATTACTATTTCCACATGCCAACATTAACATACCTATCATTATTAACAGTATCTTTTTCATTCTCTTTCCTTTCTCTCAAATTACGTTTCTTTATTTATATTAAACTTAAATTATGATTTTTTTATTTTTATTGAACCATTTTTAGCTTTGGACTTCACATCTTCTGGCAATGAAATTCCAAGTGCCGCAAAGTGTTTTTTTCATTAACTACAATTTCACTAAGAGGCATTGTCTTAAATTTAATTTCACTTGGCTTTTTACCATTCTTCAAGATGTCAATTGCCATTTTACCAGCTTCTTTTTCCAATTTCATAATAACTTACACCTTGTGTAATCAATGCTCCACCTTTAACGTGAGCCGCTTCCGCACCAAATACTATCTTTTTAGCCGCAGTCGCCTTATCTGTAATCAAGCTCACAACCGAAGCCACAAGATTATCTGTCGGCAAATAGATCGCATCTGCTTCTCTCACTAAATTATCTACTGTTTGCGGTATTTCATTTGCCTGCACAACACTTTTCTCAACAATATTCAATCCTAATTCTTTTGCCGCTTTTTTCAAATCTTCCACTTGGATTTTTGAATTTTGTTCTGAAGAATTATAAATTACCCCAATATTTTTTACATTTGGGCCTATTTTTTTCAATAATTCAAGCTGCTGTTTTACATCCATTCTATCACTTACACCAGTTACATTATTCTTCATAATTCCTGCAGACTGTGGATCTGTAATTGCCGCAAACACCACAGGTATATCATTTGTAGCTTGCGAAGCTGATTGAGCCGCATTTGTCGCAATCGCAAATATCAAATCTTCCTTTGAGCTGACAAAGTTGTTAGCGATCAGATTTGAATTAGTTGTTTCTCCATTTGCATTCTTTTCATCAAATTCAGCATTAACTCCTGCTTCCTTAAATGCAGCCTTAAACCCTTCTCTCGCACTATCAAGTGCCGGATGTGATACAATCTGCGTAATCCCAATTCTATACTTCTTAGAGCCTGTCCCAGCATTCCCGCTGTTCTTACTCTCACTTCCAGAATTCCCGCAACTCAAAACCATAAGCATCAAAGTGCTTGCCAAAATCAACAATTTTTTCATAAATTTTTCCTCTCTTTCCTACTATCCTACAATTTTTTCACTATATTTGAACATTTTACAGAATTTTAGCCTCATTTTTATATTACCTATTATCAAAATTCTGCTCCACTTGTAAAAAAATCAGATATTTCTTACTAAATATTCATTAAAATAATATAGCAAATATTATTTCCTTCTGCAATAAAAAAATAATACCATTTTTTTGCTTTTAAATCAAATTATTATTTTTCTTTTTTTATTACTTTTTTTGATTATTTTTTTATTCCCTAAATCTTTTTTTCCGCTCAACTAGCCCTTTAAAAAAATCATTCTTATTATTTGGAAACAAGGGGTTTTAAAACCCCTTGCATAATAAATTTATTATTGAATATATTAAAAACTGTATTGTTGGCAAAAATCATATTAAACTCACCATTTTCAATTTTTATATTTATAAGTAGCCAAATTAGCCAGTTCCAAACTGTGGGTAACTATTATTATCGACTGATTTCTTTTCCTATTTATTTTTCATAAACAGCTCATTTATAAGATTACTTGTTTCTGTATCCAAATTCCCAGTTGGCTCATCAGCCAGTATTATATCAGGATCATTAATCATTGCCCTTGCTATTGCAACCCGCTGCTTTTCCCCTCCTGAAAGTTCCATTGGCTTATGTTTTACCCGCTTTGCAAGCCCTACAAGCGCCAGCAGTTCCTTCGCTTTTTTCTTTATTTCATTTTTTTATTCATACTTTTTATTGATAAGTGCAGGCATCATAACATTTTTCAAGCGCCGTAAACTCATTTAGCAAATAGTGGAATTGAAACACAAATCCTATTTTTTTATTTCTTATAACCGTTTTAGCCTTCTCATCCCTATAATGAATTTTTTCTCCACCAATGTAAATTTCCCCGTCAGTCGGCTCATCCAAAAGTCCTAATATATTTAAAAAGTGAAGTTTTTACCACTTCCTGATTTACCTTGAATCGAAATAAAATCCCCTTTATTAAAAAGCCAAATTTATATTTTTTTCAAAAATATGGATATTTTTCAACTTTTGTCTTATAAATTTTTATTGACATTTCTTTCAATTCTATTATCTTATTCATATTTCAATGCCTCCACAGGTTTCAATCTTGCCGCCCTTGCCGCAGGGAAAATTGTTGATAAAAATACAACAGCAAATGTTACTCCGTAAATAATCAAAAGTTCCTTTTGTGAAATATACAACGGCAATTCTTCCAAATAATAAGTTCCACTTTTCATATATTCCTTAAATAAGGCTTTTAAAGCCACAAGTACAAGTGGAGAAAGCAAACTTGCTAAAATCATTCCAAAAACTCCGATTATTAACCCTTCTATTGTAAAAATTTTTCTAATACTGCTGTTTGTATAACCAATTGATTTTTAAAATTCCAATATCCTTTATTTTTTTCCCGCACAATCATATTTCAAAATTACAGATACAGCAAAACTAGCAATAATCAGAAGCAAACTTAAAAATAGCAATCAATACAAATCTTTCAAATTGCACCGCCCTTAATAAATTCTGATTAATTGTTTTTCCAGCTTATTGCTCCCATATTCTTTGGAATTTATGACATTTCTTACTTGACTTTAATATTCCTTCAACCTTTTTCAGGATGTTCAACTTTGATTCCAATTTCTGTTGCCACTCTTCCCTGATCTGATAAAATTTGCATAGCCTCTAAAGGTACAATTGCAAGATTTGAATCATAATCTAAAAGATCCGGTCTTAAAGATTCCTCTTACAATAAGTTTTATCTCCTTATTTTTCAGCCGATACAAGACTTATTTCATTTCCAACTTTAAGATTCATTTCGATAGCCAGCTGTTCACCAACTAAAACTGAATTAAGTTCTGAAATATTGTTATTTCCATCTACTATTTTTCAAGTTAAGCCCATTTTTTTACATTTTCTGGACTTATTCCGTCAGCTAACACGCCTTTTTGCCAGGCCGTTGCCTTTTTAATATCGACTGGCTGTTCATTTGCGGGATAACAGCTTTTTATTCCTTTAATTTTTTTACATTTTTCTACAGTTCCTTCATAATTATCAAAAAAATTTTTGATTTTTTTATTTTTTTACAAGAATATGCGGACTCATTGTCAATAATGAATTTATCATATTTTTTTCAGACCATTTGAAACAGTCAATGAAACGATAAAAACTGTTACTGCAATAGCTACTCCAAGCACTGAAAATATACTTTGAAATTTTTCTTTCAATAATATGCCTAAATGCAATAAAAAAATTCTACCATAGTTACTTTTTTTACTCTCCTCCACTTTAGATTTTTTTCAATTTAAGATTTTTTTATTTTTATGTCATTTGACATTTCACGTGAAATATTATAATTTTTCCATAAGCGCCTCTTTCTGAGCCTTAACTTCAGCTATATCCAGTACAATTTCATTACCTTCTTCATCTTCAAAAATAATAAATTCACCATTTGCACTTTTAACTTTTTTTACAAAATCATCAAAATCCTTATATTTTTTTCCCCATTAACTTTTTGTAATAATTTTTATTTTTCCAAATCTGAATATCCTAAATTTACATCAAATGGAAGTACTCTTACCAATATGACTAGCCCATTATAATCCTTGAACAATTCCTCCCTGTCATAAATTGCAGGTAAAAGTATTAGTAGGATTAGCCTGAGAAACAGCTGTGATGTAATTCGTTGTAAGCGGCTCAAAAACCAATCCTCCATAAATATAATATGAAGGCGCTTCCTGCAGCTTTGTACTTTTTACAACACTATATTTTTATATCTGTTTTTCTTTAACGTTACTTGACCCTTTTCAATTTTTTTATCTCTTATAATTTCATAGCTTAAATTTTTCTCCGTATTTTTTTCCTGATTTACAAAAGTTAAAATCTGTCTTTTTCATTTTTACGGAATTCTACTGTCCCATCTGATTCAATATCCTTGCCATCTAATTTTTAACAGTACGTCATTTCTTTTTTTAAAACACCATTAAATGGTGAATTTTTGAAAAAAACTTTTCTTTATAATAATTCCTTTTTGAATCGTTTTTTTAATCCCAGCATTTTACGTTGTGACGTACTTTCCAGCTTTTGCCCATTGTATTCCCAATTTTGGAGGTCCATCATAATTTCCATCCTTTATATCATCCAAAAAAATTATTAAGTATATTAACAGGAATAAAATATCCAATATTATCAGCCTGCGTAAGTCCAGCAAAAGCAACTCCCACAACTCTTCCATTACTTAAAACAGGTCCTCCGCTATTTCCGCTATTAATCGCAGCATCAGTCTGTCCAATCAAAAATTTCTGATTTGTCAAAGTATACGTATTATGCTCCATTCTCGAAACGATTCCTCTAGTCGTACTAAGTTTATCCCCACCAAGCGGATACCCATAAACTGTAAGACTATCTTCAATTTTCGGAAGCGCTCCCAATTTTAATGTAGTTGTTCCATTAAAAAATGCCTTATCTTCCACATCAATCATTGCCAAGTCATATTCTTCCGAAATAAATTTAACATTTGCCTTATATTTTCTAGAATCCCCTTCTTTTCTAACTTGCAGAAACTTTTCATTCAATACGGCATGAGCATTTGTAATAATTCTATTTCCATCTATAATAAATCCTGTCGCTGTCGAATTAAAATCCTGCCCATTTTGCCAAGGCGAAGCATAATTAAACATCTGATGCGCAGCATAAACTTTAACAAGCGCCTTCTTTACCGAACTGTCATCAGCAAAAATAAATCCACATAAAAAAATATGTTTTATTATAAAAAAATTATTTTTTTATGTTCATATTCCAAACCTTTCTCGAATATTCTAAATATCCATTTTTTTCCCAATTTGATTTTTGTATTAGCTTCAAAAAAATAACAATTCATTATTTATATTCAACCTAATTTGTATCTTTTTTTATCCTTTGTTATCACTTCCAGAAATTTATCCATTTTGCTCGAATTTACTCTCATTATTTTTTTACACTTGCACCTTCGATGTCTTTCATTTTTAACTCGTATTTTTTTAAAAAAATTTCATTATTTTTCAATTACAATCTTGTAACTAAACAAAAGAAATCCAGCTATCACGACATAACCCAAAAGAATTACAATAAAAAGCAATTTTTTTATTGGCGTAAGTTTTTCAATCCCGCTAATTCCTTTATAAAGTGAATGAATCGCTATACCAGCAATTATTATAAAAATAGATGACGAAATCATATATTTAAAGTCTGCCCTAAAAAAACATATTTATTTTTTTCTCATCTTTTTATTTCATACTTATCAAGTTTATTTTTTTAAATTTTCCATATTAATAAAATTATTCATCATCCTGTAATTTATAAAATTAAAAGCTTAATAATTTAAAAAAATTACTTAAAATAAATTATTCTGTAGTTTTATAAACTTCTTCTCCTTCTTTTTTTAAATTCAAATTATTTCTTGCATATTTTTTTCATTTTTTTCTCATTTTTCATCTGAATTTTTTTCCTGATCCAGCAATTTACTCTTTCTATTTTTCAAGTTCCTTTATTTCATTGCTTGTATTAACTAAACTAGCCTGCATAGCCTTTTTTTCCCCAAAAAAATACATTTACACTTTGTCCAATAAAATAAACAACTAGACTAAAAAAATATAATATTTCCAATAATCCGTAATTTTTTTCATTATCCCTCCTGCTTTTTATTATTCCTTTTTTTATTTATTTTTTTATCTTTTTCTTATTTTTTTCAATTTCCTTCACAAAAACTATCCAGACTGTCAAATTTTTTGTAAACAGAAGCAAATCTCACATAGGCAATTTCATCCAGATTTACCAAATATGAAAGTATCTTTTCACCCAGCTCACTAGATTTTATCTCTCCTGAATATTCTGTCAGTATTTCACGTTCAATTTTATCAATTGTTTCTTCAATTTTTTCAATGTCAATACTGCGATTTTCAAATGCCCTGACAATCCCGTTATAAACCTTCTCACGTGAATAAGGCTGCTTTGCTCCGCTCTTCTTTATTACAATTAATGACAATTCAGCAACTTTTTCATGAGTTGTAAATCTTTTTCCGCATTTTTCACACTCACGTCGTCTCTTAATTGAGTTTCCTTCAAAATAGGAACGACTATCAATAACTTTCGTATTTTCATAGCCACAAAATGGACATCTCATAATTCTTACCCCTATCTTTCTGAACCTCTTTACTTCCTTACCCTAATTACAATATTTAATATCTTTTAATAACCAGAATATTTTTTTAATTTAAACAAAAAAACATTAACTTCATTTCCATTATCTATTTATTTCTGCATCTCGAATAATTTCAATAATTTCTCCATTTGATTCAGCCTTTAACAATTTATCTATAAATTTGTCATCCCTTATCAATCTTGATATTCTTGCCAGCACCTTTAAATATTCCTGTGTTTTTTCCTCTGGGCACAAAAAAACATGAAAAAAATATTTACATTTTTCATTATCCAGCGATTCATAATCTATTCCATTTCTAGAAATTCCAAAAGTCGCTATCAATTCATCCACAGCCTTTGTCTTAGCATGTGGCAATGCAATCTTCTTCCCAATTCCAGTTGATCCCATTTCTTCCCTTACAAAAATATCATTTAATCCTAATTCTTCATCTTTTATTAAATTTGTCTTTTTCAAATTATTATACAATTCCCTAATTACTGTATTTTTTTAGTTTTTTTGATTCTAAATTTAAATTTATCGTATCAACTTTGATATAATCAGCAACATTTTTTTAGTTTCCATAAAATTCCTCCATAATAAATTTCCGTATTTTTTTAATTCAGTTTGTAAATTTCTATTTATAAAATTTTTCAAAAATCATAACCATTTTTTTAAAAAAATCTAAATAATTCTCCATTTTTTTCCTGAGTTTCATCCATACTCGAACTATTTTTTTACAATTTTCAAAATCTCCTTATATTTTTCGCACGCTTTCTTTTTTTACTTTTTTTCAAGTATCAAGCTAATTTCATTTATATCATAAATCCCATGTTCTATCATTACTCTTCTCAAAAACGACAATACAATATAATATTTATAACCCTTTTTTTAAATATGGAAGAGCATCAATAAAACTTAATATTTCTACCAGCTTATCAAAAAAATCTCCATTTTTCCTCAGTCATATAATAAATTTTATCTATACTATCAAGTATATACAATGATATTTCCAATTTCTCAATATTTTTTTAAAAATATTTTTTTGAAAATTTTTTTATAATTTCTACATCTTTCACAACATAGTAATTATTTTTTTGAAGAAGTGTAATTTCAATTTCATTTAGCGGATTTAAAGAAACAATATCCCTTTTCTTAGATTTTTCGGATACCATAAGCTGTTGCCATAATCTTTCCCAAAAATCTTTGCTAAAAAGCATTACCAATAAATCCGCCTCTTTCATTTCCTTTTTTTAAAAACAATACAGTTTGTTTTTATTATTTTCATATCCTACATTTCACATTTTTTTATTTTAGTTTTTTTAATACATTTATTTTTTTAATTATACAAAGGGTTATCCCCTTTGTATAGATTATTATTTCTAAATTGTATAATTATAAACAAGTCTATTTTTTTATTTTATGAATACTGAATTATCTAAAGTTTGATAATCTGTAAATTATTTGTGAACTTTCCATCTTTTACAGAAATCTTTGTTGGAAAAGGAATATCCGTTTGAAGATTTATAATCACTAAAGTTTACAGTATTTCCATTACTTCTTATTGCAGTTAGCCAATTATTTGAGAATGTAAATGTATCACCATTTCTAGTTTGAGTCTTTTTAGAAGTTATACCTCTTAACTTATTAAACACAGACAATATATTTGCTTCACTTTTCTCAACTCTTTGAGTGACAGTCTGTTTTAATTTTGGATAATAAATTGTTTTCTTACTTCCGCTAAAAGTATAAACTTCTCCTTTATTTATACTCGGCGCTGTAATTGTCAGCTTCATTGTTCCCGAATTATAAGCCATCACATAGCTTTTACTTCTTTTTGTCCCATTAATTGTCGCATCTTCAGTAACATTTACCGTAAAACTTCTTTTTTCCCAGAAATCCTTGGAAAAAGAAAATACCGATACCAATAAAAATAATAAAATAACTTTCTTTGCTACTGTTAATTGTCTTAACATAACTAAACTCACCTCTTTTTTAATTTTAAAACAGCTTATATATTACGCTATTTTATATATCTTAATACAACTTTCTTTAATTTGTTTGTGAATTTTCTTTATTTTGCTGTTCCTCTTCAGCTTTTACCTGATTTTGTATCTGATTATTAATCGTGTCATTAACACTCCATTTATAAACTAATACACTTTGAATATCAAATACGTTAAAACTTGGCTTAAATCTTATTTCTTTCATCTTATTAAAATCATTTAAATTTGTTACCTTCAAAGTTCCTATTTTTTTATTCCTCTTGGTAAAATATCACTTACTCCTGAAGTTTCTACATTAAATACTGTATTTTTATCAACTTTTCCTTCATTATAGTTCAGGATGGAAAAAGTTCCATTTCCATTTCCACGTAAAATTTGCTGATCAGTTCCATTTAATACAACGCTTAATTTTGATGTTTTACTTGTCAATAACGTTACTTCTGAATATTCATCACTTACTTTAGAAATTTTTCCAATAAGATATCCATTAAACATTACTGGCAAATTTATTTTTATGCCTTGCGCTGATCCCTTATTTATATACATTTTTTCCGATGAACTTCCATTTTCCACAAGCGCCACATCTGCCGCTATAAATTCAGATGGATTTTTTTGACGCATTTCCAGCATTTGCCGTAATTTCTCATTTTCTTCCTTCAAATATGCAAACTCCATATTCTGAACCTTATTTTTCTGCAATTCAAAATCTCTATTTTTATTATTTTCTACGTACTCTTCTATGTAACTTATGTCATTAATTCTCGATTTCAATTTCAAGACTTGAGTATACAGCATACTTTTTAACTTTTACCAGCCTGAAATTTACTGCCTGAGTTACTCCATCTAAAAAAACGTAAATGAACTTGTAATTCTATTTTTTTAAAAAGCAAATAATATTATTACTATAATTATTACAATTAAAAATTGTTCTACCTGTACCTTTTTCAGAAAAAAATCCATTATTATCTAATCCTCTCATTTTTTTGTTTCAATGCCATTATTTAATGTCAATTTTGTAATAAAAAAAGCCTTAAAATCAAGATCTAAAAAAACATATTTTTAAAAAAATTGCTAAATTTCAAAAATAATAAAAAAACTATATAATTTCGACTTTAAAGCGATATTATTATAATATCATATAACATACATTATATCAAGTATTTTTTTATAATTTATTTTTTTAATTCAATACTTGGTTACTTATCAAATAATTTCAATATTAATTTATTTTTCTAAAAAAATAATAAAAAAAGGCACTATAAGTAAGTACCTTTTTCTTAATCTATTCTTGACCAACAACAGCTCTATAACGTTTTTCAAGTTTTTGACGTCTTTCAGGATTATTTCTCAAATAGAAATTTACCTTTTCAATTATATCTGGAGTTGCCTGTGTTCCATCTTCCACAACTTCAACTGTGGCATTTTCATCTTCAGCAGCTGTTTCAGAAGTTCCAGTAACTGAATCTAAATTAATTCTTTTTCTTTATAACTTTTTCAGGCTTTGGCGCTGCCTCCTTTTTAAGAGCTTCCTTTCTATATTCTTCAAGAATTTTTTTTGTATTCACATCAGCAGAAGCCATTATTGAAACTGCCGCAATCCCAATCAAAATAAACTTTTTTTCATCTTAACTATCCTTTCTTTTTTTACTCATTTTTTTCTATATTCGTTTAGTATCATTTGCAACTTTAATTATATTATATCAATATCTATCAAAAAAACTTCAAGAAAAAAATTTTTTTAAGTGTCGTCTACAATTAAATAATACTTAAAAATCAATAATTTCACCTATTTCATCTTTTTTTAAATTAATAAAAAAATTAAGTTAAAAAAATCCAAATTAAAAGTAATTATTGCTATAATAAATTTACCAAAGTTCAAAGGTAGATTGGAGGTTATAATGAAAAAAAATATTGATGCTAGCTGGAGCTTTGATTATATCTGCTGTATCATTTGCAGATTTAGAAAGCACAATCAAAAATCACTATAGTAATAAAACTATAGATTTAACGGTTGTATCAAAACCAAAACAAGAGGTGAAAAGTAGTGGAGCTGCTTCAACAGCTGTAAGAGATCAAATTATCTCATTTGCGCAAACAAAATTAGGTTCACCATATGTTTGGGGAGCAACTGGTCCGAATACATTTGATTGTTCAGGCTTCGTTGGTTACGTATTCAAAAAAGCTGCTAATGTAAGCTTGCCTAGAGTTTCAAGTTCACAAGCAACATTTAAACCAAGAATTTCATCAATGAATATGACGAAAGGCGATTTGGTATTTTTTGAAACAACTGGAAAAGGTCGTATTTCTCACGTAGGTATCTATATGGGTAATAGACAGTTCATTCACGCTTCTTCTGGAAGTAGAAGAGTAACAGTTTCTAGTTTAGACAGTAATTTTTACAACAAGACATTTAGATGGGCAATTAATCCATTTAGTTAATCTATGAATTAATTTCTTATAAATAAATATATTCTTTACATAAATTCTTGTACACACAAGAAAAAAAAATCATTAATTGATTTTTTAAAAAAAAACTTTTGGAATGAGGAGTTTTATCTCAACTGAGGAGATAATGCTCCTTTTTTTATAAAAAAATCAAAAGAAATAAAATATAATCCTTATTTTTTTAAATAAAAATTTATTTAAGGAGCGAATAAAAGCATTATGAAAATTAACAGATTATTTGAAATTATATATTTATTACTTGAAAAAAAGGACAATTACTGCAAAAAGAGCTTGCTGCACATTTTGAAGTGTCCGTAAGAACAATTTATAGGGATATTGATATTCTCGCTTCCGCTAGTATTCCTATCTATTTTCAAAGAGGAAAACATGGCGGAATAAAATTAATGGATAACTACATAATGAATAAATCCCTACTTTCCCCAAAAGGAACAAAACGAAATACTTTACGCCCTCCAAAGCCTAAATGCTACAAACTACTTCAACAACGATAAAACTCTCTCAAAATTAAGTGCCATTTTCAATCAAAAAGCAGACGACTGGATAAAAATAGATTTCTCAAGGTACAACAATGATGACGACAATACCCTATTTGAAAAATTAAAAGAAGCAATATTGACTAAACAAACTGTAAAATTTGACTACTTCAATACAAAAGGTAAGCATTCTGAAAGAACTGCAGATCCCCTGACTTTATGGTTTAAGGAAAAAGCCTGGTACTTATTTGCCTATTGCCACAAAAAAAATGATATTCGTCAATTTAAAATAACAAGAATTAAAAATCTAACTTTAACAAACGAATATTTTGAAAAAAACAATCAAAGACTTTGAAATAAATAACAACAAAAAGTACAGTAAAAAAATGTAAAAAAATCATAATTGAAATAGACAAATCACAAGCATACCGTGTCTATGATGAATTTTCTGAAGAGAATATAAACAAAATGGAAAATGGAAATTTTGAAATTATAATGGAATATCCTGAAAATGAATGGGTTTATGGCTATCTTCTATCCTTTTGGAGAACATTTGAAAGTGAAAAGAACCAGAGAGAATAAAGAAAAATTTTTGTTTGAAAAAAATTGTAAAAATGAAGAAAAAAATTATATTTAAAAAAATAATAGTTATCCTTATCTTAATTTTTTTAATAGGAGTAAAAAAATGATAAAATTTGGTGAAAAAAATATAAAAATGATGATATTTTACCGTATATCTTTAAAAGATATGTGATGGTACAAATAATATATTAAAAAAATAATAGTTTACTCTTCCTCTTTTTAGGAGAAAAAAAGGGTTCTGAAGTAAGTAATACAGGAGATAAAGAACTTGATGAAATATTAAAAGGAGTCTTATCCTGTTTTAATTAACTATAATGAAATTTATGAGATAGTATTTGAGAACTATATAATGTATCAAACTAGAAATGAATCCTTTGCAAATCCTGATGAAAAATAGCAAAATTTTCAGGGAAAGTATTTCGTAATAATTAAAAAAATTCTTCGTATCTTAAAATGGTAAAAAAATATTACTTTTTTTATAATGATATTTTTTTGATAATAAATACATGCACTATGGGATTTTTTTCATGGAATCATGTAATTGACATTATTTCAGCAGAAGAACCTAAAATTGCAAAAATTAGAGAACCATACTGAAGAATAAGTATTGTTTAAAATAAATAAATAAATATTATTATAAATATGACATACTGATGTCATATTTTTTTGTATTATAATATCTATAGAAAATTTTTAAAGAGGAGGAATTTTTTTATATTAATACCAAGCCCCACTTAAATAACGAATTTATTAAAAACTTTTTTTAATAAAGGATATAAACCTAATATTTTTCAAATAGTTAAAAATATAATTTTTCATTTTTTTCAAACAGAGTCTAGTATAAACTGATACGTCGAAGCATTTTTTTCTGTGCTAGCAAAACTGTTTGAGCATAGCGAGTTTTTTTGTCAGTACTGAAAAAAATGTCGTAGACTAGCCATAGGTTGTAGCATTTGCGGCAATGAGCAATCCTACGAAAATAAAAAAAGAAAAAAATAGGGAATAATAAATTAATAAAGGTGGTATAATTATGAAATATGAAATAGTAGAAATTAAAGAAAAAAACTCTCATTGGATTTAAAACACGAGTGAAAGATGATGAAACAATGTCTGAAAAAAATTTCAAATTTATGGAAAAAAACTATATTCTAAAAAAAGGTTCCAAAAAAATATAAAGGAAAGAATAAATGATAATTCTATTGGAGTCTATTATAATTACAGTAATGAAAATGGCTTTTGAATATGATTGTCTTACAGGCTGTGAAGTGAAAAAAATAAAATTGATGAAATTCCTGAAGATATGATAAAAAGCTAGAAAATTCCCGAAAGGAAGATATGCAAAATTTGTGATTTTTTTGGTGATCCTGTAAAGGCTGTTGGAGAATTTTTGGTATAAATTTTTGGGAAGAATTTGGGAAGGAAAAAAATCTGATATAAGAAATTATACCTATGATTTTGAAGAATATATAGCAGGTAATGATTATGAAAATACAGAAATTCACATTTATATCAGCATAAAATAATAACTAGGAGATGATAATTATGGCATTTGATTTTTAAAAAGGAGTTTAAAAAATTTTATAGACCGTCGGAAAATCCTGAAATTATAGAAATTCCTAAAATGAATTTTTATAGCAGTGCGAGGGAAAAGGAAATCCCAACGAAAAAAAGATGGCGAGTATCAGAAAGCAGTTGAAATGCTATATGGAGTTGCCTACACTCTTAAGATGAGCTATAAAACAGAATACAAAATTGAAGGATTTTTTGAATATGTTGTTCCACCACTAGAAGGACTTTGGTGGCAAGAAAATGTAAAAAATGAGAATTACCTATTAAACAAAGAATTATTTAACTGGATTTCTTTAATTAGAGTGCCTGATTTTATTAAAAAGGAAGATGTGGAATGGGCTATAAAGTATGCTACTGAAAAAAAGAAAAAGGATTTTTCAAAAGTTGAATTTTTCAGCTATAATGAAGGACTTTGCGTACAATGCATGCATATAGGAAGCTACAATGAAGAACCTGAAACTATCCAAAGAATGAATGAATTTGCACAAGAATCTGGATATAGTATTGATTTAACAGTTGAAAAGATATCACCATGAAATTTATTTAAGTGACCCAAGAAAAAAATAGATATAAATAAAATGAAGACAGTAATAAGACAGCCTGTAAAAAAATTAAAAAAATTTGACTTTTCTTTATATTATAATTTATAATATTTTTCAATTCTTTTTAAAAACTTTTTTTAAAAATTAAACTATTAAAAAAACGAAATAATTTTATTTGGTTTTTAAAAATAGAAAATTAATCGCAACTAAGAAAGGACAAAATGATAATGAAAAAAATATAGTTTTTTTAATTTTTAGATGAATTTGCAGACTGGGAAACTGCATTTCTAGCTTCAGCATTAAATGAAAAAAATATAACTCAAAATTATTCAGTCAGTTATGCTTCAACTGATAAGGATATTAAAAGTATCGATGGGTAATTTAAAAAAATGATACCTGATATGACATTAGAAGAAATCACAGAAGACAATACTGACGGATTGATTTTTAATTGGAGGAAAAAAACTTGGAGAAGTCAGAGCTTTTGAAACAAACTACACAATTATTGAACTTATTAAAAAAATTTAAGAATAATCCAAATAAAGTTGTGGGAGCAATTTGTGATGCTGCTTATTTCCTTGCAAATAATGGACTCCTAAATGACTGCAAGCATACTGTAAACAATCTTGCAGAAATAAAGGATAATGAAAATTATACAAATTCTGAAAAATTTTTGTGAAAGCAGAATCAGTAATTGATGGAAAGATAGTAACTGCAAGAGGTGACAGTCCTGTACATTTTGTAAAAAATGTGATGAAAGCGTTAGGCGATATTCCTGAAAAAAATATAAATTTCTTTTTTGATATGTATACAATTGGATTTGAAAAGGCTTTTGAAAAATATTCTAATAAATAAAAAGTTAAAGGGAGCGACTTATTCACTCCCTATTTTTACACTATTTCCCTAACTCTTGCTTCAATCCTTCAACTTTATCCAATTTTTCCCAAGGTAAATCAATATCAGTTCTTCCAATATGTCCAAATGCTGCTAAATCTTGGTATCTGAATGATGGTTTTCTCAAGTTTAATGATTTTTGGATTCCATTTGGTGTCAAGTCAAATAATTTTGCAACAGCTTCTTCAATTCTTGTTTCTTCAACTGTTCCAGTTCCAAATGTTTCTACACGAATTGACACAGGTTCAACTACACCAATTGCATAAGATAACTGAACTTCACATTTTGTAGCAAATCCTGCCGCAACAATATTTTTGGCAATCCATCTTGCCGCATAAGCTGCTGATCTGTCAACTTTCGATGGATCTTTTCCAGAAAATGCTCCACCACCATGTCTGAAATATCCACCATAAGTATCAATTATGATTTTTCTTCCTGTAAGTCCAGAATCTCCGTGAGGCCCTCCAATTACAAATCTTCCAGTTGGATTAATATGGAATTTTCTCACATTTTCAATATTCAAGTCATATTTTTCCAATACAGGTTTTATTACAAGTTCTTTCAAGTCTTTTTCAATTTGCTCATTTGTAACATTTTCATCGTGCTGTACAGATAAAACTACTGTATCAACATTCAATAATTTTCCGTTTTCATCGTAAGCCAATGTAACTTGAGCCTTTGCATCTGGTCTTGCCCAGGCAAGTGTTCCATCTCTTGTAATTTTAGTCAATTTTTGAATGATTCCACGTGATAATACAAGAGCCAGCGGCATTAACTCTTCAGTTTCATTAACTGCTCCACCAAACATAATTCCCTGGTCTCCAGCACCACCTGTATCAACTCCCATAGAAATATCAGGCGATTGAGAATGGATAACATTCATAACGCCACAATCTGAATCGAATCCCATTCCTGGTCTATATCCGATTTCATAAATTTTATCCCTCACAATTTTTTGTACATCTACATAAGTTTTAGTTGTAATTTCTCCCCCAACAACCACAAGTCCAGTAGTTGCAAATGTTTCACATGCTACTCTTGAAGTTTCATCATCTGCAAGACAAGCATCTAATATTGAATCTGAAATTTGATCACAAATTTTGTCTGGATGTCCAGGTGATACAAATTCTGATGTAAAATAAATTTTTTTAGCCATTTTATTTCCTCCTAATTTTTCCTTTTTTTATTCTTATTAATTTTATAAAACTTTCAATTTATTATTATAGTAAAATTACTTTAAAACTGAACTCAAAAAGCTATGACTATTTTTACTCAAACCCTAGATTTTTTTATAATTTTTAGCAGTCCTATTTTTAAACAAGTTCGAGTATATTATCTAAAAAAAAACTCTTCCACTAAGGAAGAGAATTAAAATTCTTATCCTTATCTTTGCATTTTTTTATGCCGGATTTAGCACCTTGTTTTTACAGGTTGCTGGATACTCAAAACGGGCCGTTCCTAGTATCTCTCTTGATAAGTTTATATTAGATTGTTCTATGAAATTTTTAAGTTTGATTTTTCAAATAATTTTGCTATGAAGTTAGTATATAATATTTTTTTACTAAAATGTCAATATTTAAAAAAATATTTTTTTATTAAATTTCATCTAAGTGAACTATTCTCACTTATAGAAAGCCTACGACTTCCTGCTATCTTCTATTAAATTTATTTATTATATTCAGCAGCTTTTTTCTTCATAATTTCATCTATATTTACATCTTCAGATTTTTCAGAAGGTTTTGCTACTTGTGATTTTGGTTGCTTGTCTTCTGGCTTAGCTTCAGTTTTTATAGATTCTTCAGCTTTATTTTTGCTCTTTACATCATTAAGCGTACTTTCAGTCAGGCTTTGAGAAGAATTATTGTCTCCTAGGAATGTTTTTACTCTTTTGTCATTTGATTTTTTCTCGTTAATAACTCCACCTTTTTCAATTCTTTCTACTGTAGCTGCGGCATTCTTATCACCGTTCTTAGCTGCAATTTTATACCATTTTAAAGCTTCTGACATATTATTTTGCTGATGGTATGACATTGCAATCGGCATTGCCAAAGCCTTATTTCCAGAATTGTAAGCCTTCAAAAGATACGGACGTGATTCTGACTGTTTTCCACCATCATATAAAATAGCCCCAATCTCATAATTAGCTTCCTTTACACCACGATTTGCAGCTTTTTTAAACCATTTTACAGCTTCAGAATCATTTTTTAATTCTTTATTTAAAAGTGCCACACGGACATCAGCCTCTTTTATTCCTGCATTATATGCCTTTTCAAATTCAGCCTTAGCTTCCTTGTATCTTTTAGCCTTTATTAAATCCACTCCTCTGTTGTATGCTTCAGCACCTGGACGCATTCTTATTTGACGCACTCTTTGACCTCCAGCCACTCCAGCTCCTCCAGTTCTTGTTACTGCACCTCTTGGAAGTTTTGCAATCAATTTATTAGCTTCAGCTGTATTACCTTCCTGTTTCAAAATTACTGCTAAATTATATATTGCTTCTGGATAATTTCTATCAACACCATATTGTAGAATTTGTTTCACTTTATCCATATTTTTCATATTGTAATAAAGCTGAGCAAGTGACATGATTGATTCCTTGTCTCCATTTTGCGCCTTTGTCAACGCTTCAGACACCTTTGCAGGATCAATTTGATTGTCAATCAATTTTTGCTGTTCTTCAGGAGTCAAGTTCTTTATATCAGGATTTCCTTGTGCCTGTCCTCCAAGATTGAAAATATCTGTATTAATATCTTTTGTTTGCTGTTGCTGCTGTGTCTGGGTATTTTTCTTATTGTCCTTTTTCTTTTTAAAACAAGATACCGACATCATCCCGATTGCTAAAATTACAACTACAAGCATTATTTTTCTTTTCATTATTACTCTCCCTCTCTCATTCTTTTTATTTTTTTAATTAATTTATAAATTAAACTTCCCAATTTAAAATGAACCTAATTGTGTTGCATCTAATATTTTATACATAAAATCCGTACTCGCCTTTGTAGTCGGCTCATCATCAAAAATTAACGGTAAACAGCCCATCCTTATTTTTCCCATAATCTATCAAAATACGTGTAAATATCCCTTGTCAATTTAGAATCTTTATTTGTCAAAAATTCTAAAATTAGCATCCATTATATATCCACGTATATTTTTTTGATTAAATTAGCTGAACCAGTTTGTATTATAACATTTCCATCTGTTTTTTTTATTAGTGTTATCTTTGTATGATATTGCTCATTATTAGTAAAGTACCATTTTATCTCTATTTTTATTTTTTTAGTCTTCTTCTTTAACTTTTTTTAGAAACTGGCTTATTTCGGAAGTCCATTAGTGCTCATCCCAAAAGCATCCCTGCTCCTGTCAAAAATAATTCTAATTTTTACTCCACGATTTGCAGCCTTTATTAATCTGTCAACAATCCCCTTATCAGCCAGAAAGTACATTCCCATAAGTATCTCATCTCCAGCTTTGGTGCTGTCAATATCCTTATCCAAATGTTCCCCGATCTTAGCTTCCGTTACAAATTGCAATTGATATTTATTATTTTCATCATCAAATCTTGTAAGTACATCTCCATCTTTCACATTGCCTTGATGATCATATTCCTGACTTTTTTCAGGAAGTTCCCCAGTTTGTGCAAATCTTCTTGTTTCCTCTTCCACAAAATCTTCCCTTTTTTTCTCAATTTCCCTAACTTTTCTTTCATTTTCATCTTCTAAAAAATTATTTGCTGCAAGATTATTTGCTCCACTATTTTCATTCCTAATCAAATTCCCAATTTGACTATTATTTACTTTATTTTCCTGCTTCTCATTAACATCAATCTTCCCGCCTGAAAATTCAGCTACATGCTGTAATCCATCCAGAACATCCTTCGTAATTTCCCCATTAGCCGATATTGCCACATTCTCGTGAAAATAACTAGGATCATGAATATTTGCACTCGAAATTACAACATTTTCCTCATTCAAAAATATTTTTCTGTGATCCGCCTTTACATTCAATGCCCTCAACAAATTTCTCACAGTCAACTTAGGCCACATTGGTCCATAAAAATTCCCAATCCATCCTTTTCCCTGCGGATTCCCGTGAGGCTCTATCAACGTTCTCCAAACTGGCGAATACCAAGGAAATGTATCCTTTAACTTAAAAATATCCACTGTTATAACATCAATTCCAGCATTTTTCATCTCTGTAATAAATGGATGTTCAAATGCGCCATACAGATCATTATTTTCATCTGAAAGCACATACACCTTTAAATTAGGATTTTCCATTTTCTTCTTAATAAGCCGTCTTGTATATTCTTTAGCAAATTCTGGATAATGCTCCTTGTCCTTATTATAAATATCATTAAACAAAAACATCTCCACAATCAGGTAATCCTTTGCCTCATCCACAACCTTATAAGTCGCATCCCAGATTTTCCTGTCATATCGAATATTTCCCATCCTTATCCAGATAAGTCAAGTCATAATGAAACTCAACATTATCACTATCCCGCAACGGACTTTCATAATCCACTCCAAGCGGAGGAGTTTTTATTGTAGAACATGACATTGTAAAAACTGCCAAAATACCAATTAATAAATACTTTTTTCTTCCTGCTAGATCCATTGTACTATTTCTCCTTTATTATCTTAAATTTCCCTAATTTTTTAACTTACCAGATTATTTATCCACTTCCTGCTTCTTAACCTCATCACGCAAGGAAATATCTTTATAACTTCATCACTGCATGAAAGCAGATACACAACCGCAACTGGCAATCCTGAATAAAGTCCAGAAAAATATGTTATTGGAATCGCAATAAACCAGAGCGGTATCAAATCAGTAAACATTGTCCAGACTGTATCTCCTCCTGAACGTAAAATTCCAACTAGCAGCTGCAAGCTGATTGCCTTTATAAAAATTACAAAAACTTCCGCCTTTACAATTTCCTTTGCCAATGGATAACTTTTGGCATTTACGTGAATCAGTACAAATGGACTGAAAATAAGTACAACCGCTCCAATGACAACACCTGCAAGAACTGCCACCTTTAATAATATTATTGAATATTCATAAGCATTGTCTTCTCTTCCTGCTCCAATTTCATTTCCAATTATAGCCGAAGTTGCACTCGAAAGTCCAAATAACAACGTTAATACAAGGCTGCTAATTGATTTTACAACTTGAACCGCAGCTGCAAAATCTGTTCCCATTCTTCCAAAGATCATGACATATACACTTGAACCTAATATCCAAAGTATTTCGTGAATAAATACAGGAAGCGAGATTTTCATAACTTTTACAAAAAATTCCAATGACAAATCAAATAATTCATTTATTTTCCCTGCAATTGGCAATTTTAATTTGTAAATTATATAAATAATGTAAAAAGTGCTTATAATTCTTGCAATAACTGTTGCAATCGCAGCTCCACGTACTCCCATTGCTGGAAAGCCAAAATGCCCAAAAATTAATACATAATTTATGGCTACATTAATTACAAGGCCAATAACGCTTGAATAAAATGAATATTTTGTTTTTCCAATTGCACGAAGCTGCATATTAAATGCAAATCCCACTCCTACAAGCGGATAGACCCAAGCCACGATTCTTAAATAATCTGCTCCAATTCTTATAACTTTGCTGTCATTTGTAAATACAGAAATTACAGTTTCTGGAATAAACAGCCCAGCAAACAAGAATAGCAATGAAAATAAAAAACCGACACTAATCGTTATTCCAAGACATCTTTTTAAATTTTTGTAATCCTTATTTCCAAAATATTGTGCCGCCAAAATTCCACCGCCACTATTCATCCCAAAAAGCGATGTCATAAAAATCATAAACATCTGATTAGCAAATCCCCAGCCCAGCAACTGCCACAGTTCCCAGCCCAAGTATTACATTTTCGTTCCCCACCATAAACATATCTACAAAGTTCATAAGCGCATAAATCATATTTTCAATTGCCACAGGCAGTCCAATATTAATTACTTTTCTATAAACTGATTTTTTATTTATTTTTCTTTCTTTCATTCATTTCCTTTCTTCAATTTTCCCTATCTTTTTATTAATCCAAATCTTCCAATGTTGAATATTCTGAAAAAAAATTAGAAGATGATCTGACACATATTTCTTTATTATAGCATAGTTATTATTTTTTTATAAAGTTATATACACCAAAATTTCCAGTAAATTCTCTTGTTTTTTTCAAATTTATAAAAAAGTTGTCATAAGAACTTACCAATTTACTGTCTGAAAGCGTTGTTAAATTCTCTTCAGGATTCAAAATATAGGAAACACCGTATTTATCGTTCATATTTTTAAAAGCCATATTATCTGCCGATGTATTAAAATCCCCGGCAATAATTATATCGTCCTCATCTGTTAATTTGGAAAAATATTCATAAACATTAACATAACTTGCCGCTTCCAAAAGCCTCTGCTTCTCCTTATCCCCAAAAACCGAATGTGCTATAATGTATACAAAATCAAAGTTCCCAGCCTTAAAATAAGCCCCGTAAGGCTCCCTCATAAACTCATTTTCATCCTTTTCCTTATAAAATCCAAGCCCTCGTGCCTCCGAAAATTTGCTTTTCCTATAAATAAATGCAAAATATTCCCGATAATTCTCACTTCCTACAGAATTTTCCGAAATAATATAATCCCATTTTTCCTTAGTCAATTTTTCCAAATACGCCTGAGTTTTCTTAACCCCCTTTTCATTCATAACCTCTTCCAGCCCAATCAAGTCAAACTTTGCCAAAATCTGTGCAAATGCCCTGTAATCCTTTTGCTTTTCCCCCAGCCTAAGCGCATTAAACGACGCAACTAAAATTGTACTTTCATCTCGATTTATCCCAGTTTCCTCATTTATCTTCCCTTTTTTTCAAAACAAGAAAATACTCCAAAAAAACAAAAAAATACAAAAAAATAATCCTCTAATTATTTTTATTTTTTTCATCTCAATCAACCCCTTGATTTTTTTATTTTTTTATTTAATTAACAGATTTATCTGATAATTTAAATTTTTTTATTTAACAAAAAAATTCAAAACCCCTTGCTTCACAATATCTATTTTATTAAATTCTATTGCAAAAAAATTAATCGATATTTAATTTTTATATCATTTCTTCAAAAAAAGCTACCGTTCCTTTCGATAGCTATAATTTATTATTTACAATTTTAAATTTTTATTATTAATTTGCTCTTTCGATGTATTCACCAGTTCTTGTGTCAATTTTGATTTTGTCTCCGATTACTACAAATAAAGGCACTTGCAAGCTATACCCATTTGCAATTGTTGCAGGTTTTGTTGCTCTTCCGATTGTATCCCCTTTTAATCCTGGTTCAGTATAAGTTACTTCTCTGATTACTGTGTTTGGAAGTTCTACTCCAACTGGAGTTCCTTCATACATCAATACTTGAATAATCATTTCTTCTTCCAAGAAATTTACTGCATCTCCTAAATCTTCCGCTCTTAAAGCAATTTGCTCAAAAGTTTCCTGATCCATAAAGTTATATTCTCCATCAATTTCATATAAAAACTGCATTTGATTTCTGTCAAGAATAATGTCATCCATAAGTTCAGTAGCTAAAACTGTAATCTCTTGAATTTTTCCTGAAATTAATTCTTTTGTTTTAAATTTTACTTCTGCCGCTCTTTGTCTTTTTCCTGACGTTGATTGGTGTCTTTCAGCTTTTAGTATTAAATATGGGATGTTATCCTTTCTATATGTGCTTCCTTGTCTTAATTCTGCTGCTGGTTTCATTAATTTTTTTCCTCCTAAATTTTTACTTTTTTTATTTATAATTTTTTTTTAATTTGTTCGCTTTCTTAAATTAAGAAATTATTTTTAAAATTTAATATTTTATCAAATATGTTGCTGTCACTACTACTCGCATTTTTTTATAAATCTGATTAGATTCATTTTTCATTTATTTTTTTCACATCTTCCGTATCTTCCAATACTTCAAACTGCCCTTGGCTTATATTTTTCAATCCGCCAATTTCATTGTTGTTTACTTTTAGCATTTCAACTGCTCTTACTTCAGCATTTCTTGAAGCATCCACAACCATATCTTTTTTATATTTTTCAATATTTGTTATAAAATATTCTGGCTTATCTATTTGGATATTATTGCTTTGAAGCTTTAATTCTGACAATTTTTCAAAAAATTCTTCAGCCTTGTCAATATTTTTTGTAACAATTGAAATAGTTTCAACTCCGTCATAATCTGAAATTTTAGCATTAGGTACACCTTCTGTAGAATTTACAGATGCCTGCTGTTTTACATTTGATGAGTTTTCAATATAATTTGGCTGAATCCGTAAATTTCCAACACTGTATTCCTCTTCACTAATTTTCAGAGTTTTAATCAAATCCGTAGCCAACTTTTCGTTTTCTGATATATTGTTCTTCAACTCATCAATATTTTCACTTTTATCAGAAATTACAATAGTTATAAGTGCCTTATCCGCCTTTATTCTACGTTCAGCCACTCCCTTTACCGTGATTCTGTTTTCATCCTTATTTGCCCTATTCATCGCATTTGAAATCAATGCAGAAGATATTATTAACCCAAAGGATAATATTGTAGGAATTATTATAAACTGTATCTTTTTTTCAATTTTTTTACTCCTTTACTGAACTTTATAAATTATTATAATATTCAAGTATTTCAAAATTATGGTTCACTCACAAAAGTTCTATCAAATTATAGATTATTTTACAAAAAAAGTCAATTATTATCCAAAAATTTTTTTGTTTTTTTCCATAACTTTTTATCTTTTTTTTCTAAAATTTTTAGAAAATAAAACAAGGGATATTTAATCCCTCGTTAATACTATTTCCCATTCAGAATAATAGATTTTTCTATAAATCCTGTTTAACAATGTGTCTTAATTCTTGTCAGAAAATAAATCAAATATGTTTTCTATTTCTTAAAAATAGAGTTTAGCATAAAACTGTAATTTATAATTCAAACGTTATCTTCCCCATTTTTCAGGAGCTTTACTCCATTCCAGAGCAATTTTAGCTTCATCCTGTGTCAAATAATCAGTTTGTGCCAATAATTTTATTAAAACATCAAAATTTGAAAGTGAACTGAATTTGCAGTTATATTTTGCATAATTTTCCTTTGCACTGTCAAATCCATAAGAAAAGATTGATTTTACTTCCAATTCCTTCACTTCTTCCTTTTGAAGCACATCAACTGCAATAAGGCTGCTTTTACCAGTTGTAATCAAATCTTCAATCACAACGACTTTTTTCCCTTTAACTTCCGCTCCTTCAATCTGTTTCCCTGCACCGTGGTCTTTTGGTTTATTTCTCACATAAGCAAGCGGCTTTTTCATTCTGTCAGCAATAAATGAAGCCCAAGGAATTCCCGCTGTTGCCACTCCCACAATTACATCAACATCCTTTGTCAATTCTTTCAACAAACGATTCTACAATCGTATCCCTTTCATCTGAAAAACCTAAAACATAACGGTTATCACAATAAATAGGGCTTTTAATTCCAGATGCAAATGTAAATGGTTCTCCCACGTTAATTTTTACCGCCTTCACATCAAATAATGCCTTTGCCACTTTTTCTTCCAATGTTAAATTAGCCATTTCTTTATTCCTTTCAAGTTTTGATTTTTTTATTTATTAAATATTAGTCATAAAATTTAACTTCTTTTCCGCTTTTCACATTTTCATTAATTTTGCCATTTTCATAAACAATTTCGCCATTTACAATTGTCATTATGTTTTTTCCTTTTAATCTCCAATTTTCATAAGGTGTCCATCCACATTTTGACTCAATTGTATCGTCTATTCCAACAATCCATTCCTTTTTTGTATCAACAACAATCACATCTGCAAAATATCCTTCCTGCAGTTTTCCTCTTTTTTCAATTTTCATTATTTTTGCAGGATTTTCACACATCAGTTTCTGAATCATTTCCAGCGATATTTTACCTTCATTATAGGCATTTATCATAAGTGCAAGCGAAGTTTCCACCCCTGGCATTCCAAATGTAATTTTTTCCAGCTTTTCACTTATCAAATGTGGCGCATGATCTGTTCCAATTGTATCGACTTCCCCACGATTTATCGCTTCCCACAAAAACTCATTGTCAGATTTTTCCCTCAATTCAGGCTTCATTCTCAAAAGCATTTTATTTCTTTCTGTACTTTCACGAATTTCAGTATTTAAAAATAAATGATGCGGTGTAACTTCAGCATAAACTGGATGCTCTTTTGTATTCACATCGCTATTTTTCTTCGCATTTATAACTTTTTTCATTTCTTCTGCTGATGGAATGTGACATACATAAAGCCCGCTTCCATAATTTTTATTTAATTCTATTGCTTTATCAATCATTTCGTTTTCAGCATGAACTAGCACCAATTTAGAAGTTTTCAAACACTTTTGCCAAAATTTCATCATCTTCAATAAGCATTTCTCCAGTTGAAACATTCATAAAAATTTTCACTGTATTAACTTCCTCATTTTTCAAAACTTTTTTTATTTCCTCAACATTATCATTTTTACTTCCGCCAAAATGAATCCCAAAATTTACAATCGATTTTTCACTTGCCAATTTTTTCTTTTCCAGTAAATTTTCTTCCGTTGTAGTCGTAGGAACCGTATTCGGCATATCATAAAAAGTCGTAACCCCAGCTTTAACACATGCACGTGAACCTGTCGCAAAATCCTCCTTATACGTAACTCCAGGCTCCCTCATATGTGTATGCACATCAATAACTCCTGGCATTACCAGTTTCCCTTCAACATCAATAATTCTCACATTTTCATTATTTTTCAAATTTACTTTCATCAATATTTTCAGAAACCTTTTCAATAATTTCTCCATTTACCAAAATTTCAATTTTATTTCCAAAAAAACATCAATTCCATTTTTTTAGAATAATAATTTTATTCTTTTTCCATTTTCACTCCTTAATTTATTAGACACATTCAAAAAGTTAATAATTGTTATTCTATTTAGCAATATTTTTTTATCTGCATCGTTGTCAAACAAATCCATTAATTAATACTTTTCTAAATTTTTTTAATACTCTTTCCATTTTCAAAAATTTGAAAGTCCAGTTTTTTTCATCCAATGTCATTTTTTTCTCTTTATTTTTTTCTTGTTCTGGCATCCAGCCTTCTTTCCTGTGCTGGTGTCAAATTTTTTACTTTCGGCTCTTTTTGGGGCTTTCTTTGGTTCTTTCTCTTTTTTTCCCTTTTTTTCTTAGGCTGTACTTCCTGAGCAGATCCTGCTTTATTATTTTCTTCCGCTTCCTCATCTAACTCTTTTTACTTCTTTCGCCTTATCTGGATTTACTTCAGTTTGAACATGAGTCTGAGTTTGAACTTGATTTTGCTTAACTTCCACATTTTGAATCTTTTCAACTTTTGTTTCCACATTCTCACTGTATCCTAACTGATATGCTCCCAAAATTCCCAATACTAATAATAAACCTTTTTTTCATTACTACAATCTCCTTTTTTTATTTATAATATTTCTTGCCTAAAATTTTTGTTTTATTTTTTTAAACAAGATTAACTAATAACGTAACAAGTAAATTTACAAAACTATTGTTACAGTTTTTTTATTTTAATACATTTATCTTTGATTTGCATTAATTCTATTCAATAATTTATATTTCTTTTTTTGTCTGCATATTATCAAGATTATTTTTTTCAATAAATTTCTATAATAAAATTCTTTATTTATCGGGCAAACCTGCTGTCTTTTACTTTTTATTTTCAAAATTCAGTATCCAATCCTATAGCGCTTCTGAAATTTCCTCCAAAATCAGCCTAGCACTTTTAACAGGATCTTCAGCCTTAGTTATTGGACGCCCGACCACAAGAAAATCAACTCCCTGCTTTATTGCATCTGATGGTGTCATAATTCTTGTCTGATCATCATTACTTTTTCCATCAGCATTTAGTGTAAATTTAGGACGTACTCCAGGACAAACTGTCACAAAATCCTTTCCTAATTTTTTCTTCACATCCTTTGCCTCCTGCGGCGAACATACAATTCCGTGCATCCCGCTATTTCTGGCAAGCGTAGCAAGATTTAAAACAATTTCTTCTAATTTAAGTTCACTTCTGAACATTTCAAAAATGTCATTTTCTCCCAAGTTTGTCAGAACTGTTACTCCAATTAAAAGACTTTCTGAATTACTTTCCTTCACTAATTCAGAAACCTCCTTCATAGTTTTGCTTCCATTTGAACAGTGAATATTAAACATAAATACATTCTTTTTAATAGCATTTGCACAAGCCATTTTCACAGTATTTGTAATGTCGTGAAACTTCAAGTCCAGAAATACTTTCTTCCCTTTTTCATGCAAATAATCAACTAATTTTCCATCTGTATTAAGATAGCTTTCCAGCCCAACTTTATACATCGAAATATTGTCTCCTAACTCTTCCACCAGTTTTTCTGCATCTTCCATATTGTCATAATCCAATGCGACAAATATCCTTTCCTTTGCTCTTTTATCAATTCCAGCCATTATCTAATCTTCCTTTCTTTTAACTTCTTTTATTTCAATCATTCCCATAAAGATCAAAATTAAAATTTCTAAAATAAATATCAGTATTGCAATAAAAATTGCCACTTGATGCCGACTTATAATTAATATTGCCATTATAATCTGTAAAACAAGCACAATTCCCCATGCTTTTAAAAATTAAGCGTTATTTTATACTCCTGATTTTTCCGATTCTACATTTATAAATTTTTTTAGGAGATTTCATTAAAAAAAATTATTGGATATTTGGAGTGTTTGTTCTCCATAATCTACATCAATTTCTGTTTTTCCTTCAGATTTTTATTTCTTCAATTTTTTTCATTGTTTATTTTTTTAATTTAAAATTATCTTTTCCACCATTGTAAGATATTTTTTTGATTCTATAATAACTTTAGGCATCAAATTTTTCCTTTCTTCAAGCAAACCTATTACTGAATTTGTATTTCATCTTCCAAAAATTACTTTTTTTCGCAATAAAAGCATTTGTATCTTGTCTTTTTTTATCCTGAATACTTTCATCTGAACTTTCAGGATTTTTCTTTTTATACGAACAAATTTTTGTTTCAATATTTTTCGTGATTTGAAATACATTTTGGATTGTCACATTTCATAAGTCCGATAACTTTATCTAGCCTGTCTAATTTTGTTTTTTCAATAACTTTATAATCTTCTATAATGTTTATTGTCACATTTGGAGCTAGCAATGCAATATTATTTAATTCCTTTTCTTCCAATATTTTTTCCTCGATTTTAATAATCCCTTTTCTCCCAAGCGAACTGCTTGGCATATTAGCTGCAACTGTTATCCTTTCGCTGTATTCCTTTAATTTTAAGATTTCCACAATTGCAAAAACTTTTTCTGATGGGATGTGATCTATTACAATTCCATTTCTTATTGCCCGTATCAGTAATTCTCTTCCTTCAGACATAATCTCTTCCTTTCTTAAAATAAATTTTTTTATTCTAAAAAAATAATAAATTTACAGAAAAAACTCCTTATCCTTTCCTAAAACAGCCATCATCATCGCCTGTCTTACAGGAATCCCATTTTTAGCCTGTTTAAAATATAAAGCATATTTTGTATTGTCTAAATTTTTATCAATCTCGTCTACTCTTGGCAAAGGGTGTAAAATTATCATATCATCTTTACATTTCCCTACGATATTTTCACGATTTATAACATAAATTCCCTTTACTTTCTCATAGTCTTCCACATCTGGAAATCTTTCCTTCTGAATACGAGTCATATAAAATACATCAATTTTATCAAGGCAATCTCTAAAATCCTCCAGAATTTCAAATTTTATATTTTTTTCCTTCAAGTCTTCCAGTAAATAATCAGGCATTTGTAAAATTTGCGGCGCTACAAAATAAATTGTCGGATTAAAATGCATAAGTGCCCTTGTCAGTGAATGAACCGTCCTTCCATATTTCAAATCCCCAACAAATGCAATTTTCAAATTCTCAAGCGTACCTTTCTCCTCCAAAATTGTGTATAAATCAAGCAAAGTTTGGCTAGGATGCTGATTAGAGCCATCCCCTGCATTAATTACAGGCTTTTCTGAAGTTTCTACTGCAAGCCGTGCAGCTCCGTCAAACGGGTGTCTTACAACAATCACATCTGAGTATGCCTCAACCATTTTAATTGTATCTGTAAAAGACTCCCCTTTTTTCACAGATGACTGTTCCACAGGCGGTAATGATAAAACTTTAGCACCCAGCCGCATTGCAGCCGATTCAAAAGACATTTTAGTACGTGTACTTGGCTCAAAAAACAGAGTTGAAATAATTTTGCCATGAAAAAATTTCAATTTCTCCTCTTCCGAACAATTTTCAATTTTTCGTGCCAATTCTAAAATATCAAGAATTTCTTTTTTTTTCATATCATTCATAGAAATAATATTTTCCACCACTATCTCTCCCTTGAATTTCAATATTTATCTTTCTTAAATTTATGATAACAAATTTTTATAAGTATTTGCAAAATTTTTTTCTCTTATAAATTTTTTTCTTTTGTAAAATAAAATAAAAAAATTTTTAAAAACTTTGATGTTAATAAAAAAATTAGAAGTCAATTCATAAAAGAATATATTCTTCTAACTTTTTTTGTTTATATTATTTATTTGAAAGATTCTGGATTGTATCTTAAAACTCTCGTAGCATTTAAAACAGCAAGCAATGCAACTCCAACATCAGCAAATACAGCTTCCCACATTGTTGCATCACCAAAAAGCCCTAAAGCCATAACAACTATTTTTATAGCAAATGCAATAGTAATATTTTGCCATACAATTTCCTTTGTCTTCTTGGCAATCTTAATGGCTGTCACTATTTTAGATGGCTCATCATTCATTATTACAACATCAGCAGCCTCAATAGCCGCATCACTTCCAGCTCCTCCCATTGCAATCCCAAGATCAGCTCTGGCAAGCACAGGAGCATCATTTATTCCATCACCTACAAAAGCAACTTTTCCCCTTTTTCGCTTTTAGTTTTATAAATTTCCTCAAGTTTTTCAACTTTCTCATTCGGAAGCAATTCAGTAAATACCTTATCAATTCCAAGTTTCTCAGCTATATTCTTACCAATGGCTTCATTATCGCCAGTAAGCATCACGATTTCCTTTACTCCATTTTCCTTCATGCCTTTAATCGCTCTTGCCGAATCTTCCTTCACTTCATCTGAAATCAATATATTTCCAATATATTTTTCCATCAACCGCTAAATAAATTGCAGTTCCTAAATTTTTCTTTTTTTATCAAAAGTAATATTTTTCCAAATTCATTAATTTAGAATTTCCAGCCAAAAACTGATGATTATTTATATTAACTTTTATTCCAAATCCTGAAATTTCCTCAAAAATCCTTTACAACATTTTTCATCAACTTTAGATACAGAATTTTTCATATTCTGCCACGATTGACTGCGCAATAGGATGATTGGAAAAATTTTTTTCAATATGTGCAGCATACTTTAATAATAAAGGTTTTGTCAATTCAGTTTTATTATTTTTGAAAATCATTAATTTTTTTATATTATTTTTCAGCATTTACCTCTGTAACTTTAAAAATTCCCTTTGTCAAAGTTCCAGTCTTATCCATAACAACGCTTTCCAAATTGTTCAAAACTTCCAGATAATTTGTCCCTTTTATCAAAATCCCATGTCTTGAAGCTCCGCCAATTCCGCCAAAAAATCCTAAAGGAATAGAAATAACCAAAGCACACGGACAAGATACTACAAGAAATATCAAAGCACGATAAATCCAGTCTGAGAAAGTTGCACCTTGAATTAATAGTGGAGGAAATATTGCCACAATTAATGCTGTAATAACAACTGCTGGAGTATAATATCTTGCAAATTTTGTTATAAAATTTTCTGTCTTTGATTTTTTGCTTCCAGCATTTTCCATTAAATAAAGTATTTTTGAAACAGTTGATTCAGAAAACACTTTTGCAACTTGAATTTCTATAAGCCCATTTTTATTTATAAATCCACTTAAAACATCATCTCCAGCCTTTGCTTCCCTTGGCAATGATTCCCCAGTTAAAGCCGAAGTATCAAAAGTCGAAGCGCCTTTCACTATTTTCCCATCCAAAGGAACTTTTTCCCCCGGTTTTACCACAATAATTTCTCCAACTTTTATTTCTTCAGGCGAAACTTTTTTTATTCCTTCTCCAACTTTAATATTGGCATAATCAGGTCGTATGTCCATAAGCGAAACAATGGACTTTCTGGAATTATTAACCGCAATCCCTTGAAGCAGCTCGCCAAGCTGGTAAAATAACATAACAGCCACACCTTCAGGATACTCTCCAATAGCAAATGCCCCAATAGTCGCAATCGCCATCAAAAAGTTCTCATCAAAAACTTGCCCATTCAATATATTTTTAAATGCAGAAAGCAGAACATCGCCACCAATTACAAGATAACTTACCAAAAATACCGCAAGTTTTGGAATAAATAAAGTTTTTGGAACAAAAATTCCCAATACAAATAAAATTCCGCCAATTAGCAATTTTTTCTTAATTTTACCTGTATCTTCCTCTTCAGAAGAACTCTCTCCTGCCTGAACTTTTGGAACAAAAACTTTCACCCCATCCTCAATTTTATCCACTTCTGTCTGAATAAGCTCAACAAGCTCATTTTCAGAAATTTCATCAGCAAGAACAACTATTTTCTTCCCAAGAAAATCAACGGTAGCCTCTTTAATCCCCTCCAAAGTATTTATCTTCCGCTCAACTTTAGCTGCACAATTAGGACAATCCAGCCCTTCGATAGACAACATACATTCATTACTTTTCATGGCAACCTCCAACTTTTTATTTATTACAATAAATTTTTAATTTTAATCTAATATATGAACAAATATTCATATATAATATACTACATTTATCAAAAAGTTGTCAATGAATATTTTTTTATTTTTTTATAAATAATTTTTGAAAAAAATTGCCGAATCTCATAATTCGGCATTCTTAATTAATATTTATCAAATCCATTAATATTTCCAATATTATAGTGAACCCTATTTAAAATTAAACTGCTAAAAAAATCATATAAATTTAGGTTTTGAGTAAAATAGTCATAACTTTGAGTTCAGTTTTACTATAAATTCTTTATTGTCATCTTTTTATTCTCTAAAACTCAATAAATTCAAAAATTATTCAAAAATTTCTTTAATAAACCCAGTTTTTTTGCATTTTTCACTCACTATTATCTTAAAATCAGATATTGATGTCGATAATTCTTTTTCATTCTATCTCTCTTTTCAACCAACATTCCAAATAAAAAGTTCCTTTTCCCAGTCAATTTCCTACTAAATTAACTTTTTCAATCTCGACACAACCTCCATATGTGGCGTAACTGGAAACATATCAACCGTAACCATTTTCACTAATTCATACCCATTTTCCTGCAAAACCTTCAAATCTATATTAAATGTTTTTGGATTACAAGATACATAAATTATATCCTTCACATCATATTTCAGTAATTTATTAAGCGTCTTTTCACCAACACCTGCACGAGGTGGATCCAAAATTATAATATCTGGCTTGATTCCATTTTTATCAAACTCATCTAATTTTTCAAAAACATCTCCTGCGATAAAATGTGCATTTTTGATACCATTCAATTTTTGCATTTTTCATTTAGCTTTTTTCAACAGCTTCTTCCACAAGCTCAATTCCATAAACCTGTTTTGCCTTTTTTGAAACAATTTGCCCAATCGTACCTGTTCCACTGAATAAATCGAAAACAACTGAATTATGAATGTTTTCCCCTTCAATTTCATCTAAATAATCCAATACTTTTTCCATATAATTTTTGCCACTGTTTTTTTGAATTTGTTTGAAAAAAACTGTATGGACTAATTTTAAATTTTAATCCTAAAATTTCTTCTTCCAAATCTCTTTTTTTCCAAAAAGAATTTCCTCACTTTCAGAAACAACCGAATCAGAAAAAAATTATCATTAAATGTATGTAAAAACCCTGTTATTTTCAAATCCATTTTTCAAGCTCCAAAGCCAACAATCCTTCAACTAAACCTTTTTTTGAAATTCCAATTTTTTTCTCATCTTCAATTTGAGTTGTCGTAACCATATTTACTAAAATTTGTTTCGTAAAAATCCGCTTTTTCTAATAACCAAATTCCTAAAAAAAGCCAATATGATCCAATCTATGATAAAAAAATCCAGTCCTGTCGCTTTTGAAAATTCATTACAAAAAACATAAATTTTATTAAAGTTATCATCCATCAATTTTAATCCGTCTACTTCAACAATATCATGAAAACTGTTTTGTTTATGAAGTCCCAAAATCATAGGCCCATCTTTCACAGCATTTCCATAACTAAATTCCATTTTATTTCGATATTTTTCTACTTCGACACTTCTAACTGGCTCTTCAAAAGTAAAATTATATTTTGCAATTTTCTTCACTTCTTTTTCAATGTTAGAATTTTTCATCGCAAGTTGCTCATCATATGAATAATACTGATAATTACAACCACCATTTTGTCTATCAATTTCGTCATAAATCGCATTTTTTTCTTCCTGCAAAATCAATAATTTCACATCGAATCAATTCATACTTTCTTCTTCTCTTCACAAAAATACCTTCAACAATTTGTCCTTCAGCCGCATTTATATTTGGAAAAATCCTATTTTCATCATCTCCATAAAAACCGTACGCACGACCTTTCGTATTAAGTCCTGCTATTTTTCAGCTGTATTTTATCACCTTTTTCTTAAAAATTTTTTTCTCTTTATTTTTCCATTCCATCTCCATTTTTCCCATAAAAATTTTTTTCACTTTAATTAAAAATAAATTTGGTAATCCCATCATTTATACAAGATTACCAAACAAATTTTTCTAAAATTTTAAAAAAATTAATTTTTTATTTAGATTCAATATATTTTTTCAATCTCGCAATCGCTTCTTCCAATACAGGCAAGTCATGCACAATTGAAAATCTCAAATATCCTTCCACTTGGAATGTAACCCCAGGAACTATCGCCAATTCTGTTTTTTCCAATAAATCCAAGACAAAATCAAAAGAATCCACATCTTTAAACTTATCAATCGTTTTATATGTCGCAAACACATAAAATGCCCCTTTAGGCTTCAAGCACTTAAATCCTAATTTTTCCAATTCTTCCACAAAATAGTAAACTCTTTTTTTGTAAATTTCTGATAATTCAGTCGTGTCTGAACAGTAATCTAATGCTGCAATTGCTCCATATTGTGACAATGTCGAAGCACTTGTAACTGTATATTGGCTAATTTTTTTCACTTGTGACTGTAAATTTTCACTAGCAATCGTATAACCTAATCTGTATCCAGTCATTGAATGTGATTTTGAAAAACCATTAACAACTATCAATTGCTCCTTCAAAATATCGCTATATTTTGCAAACGAAGTGAATTTTTCAAATGCAATTTGAGCATAAATTTCATCACTCAAAAGATAAATTTCTTTATCCTTCAAAAATTCAACAATTTTTATCATTTCTTCCTCTGGAAGCGTTATTCCTGAAGGATTATTTGGATAAGTCAAAATTATTAATTTAGTTTTTTTCTGTAACATATTTTTTTCCAAGATTTTTTTCAGTCAAAAACAAAATTATTTTTCTTCTAAATCCATAAAAAAATTGTTTTTAGCTTGTGAAACTGTAATTAATGGCTCATACCCAACATATGCTGGTGTTGGAATAAGAACTTCATCCCCTTTTGCCAAAAATCGTTTTTAAGCGTAGAAGAAAGTCCTTCAGTCGAACCAACTGTAACTAAAACATTATCTTTTTTTATAATTTCCACCAAAAGTTTCATTATAGAATTTTTGCAATTTTTTTCTCTTAATTCTGGAATCCCACCTACTGGCGAATATTTTTATAGGACTATTTAACGCATGATACGCAACTGCTTCTTTTCACCTTTTTGCGGTGCATCTGTATCTGGCTCTCCAATTGTCATATTTATAACATTTTTTTATAAGCCGACAATCTTTCGTGAATTTTTTTCTTATATCTGATATTTCTATTCCTTTTTATTATTGGATCTATGTACATTTTCAAAACCTTCTTTCTTTGCATTTCATATTTATTTTTTTATCAATAACCCATTATATCATATTTTTTTCATTTATTTTTATAATTTTTTATTAAATTTTCCATTGTCATTTTTTTTCAATCAATAACCCATTATATCATATTTTTCATTTATTTTATAATTTTTATTAAATTTTCCCATTGTCATTTTTCACTTTTTAAATAAAAAATTATTTTTATAAAATTTTTAATTATACTATATTTTTCATTTGATATTTACTAAATTTTACTCAAAAGAAATTCTCAATGAAAATTATAAAAAAATATCAAAAATTTATATTTTATTTTTTTAAATTTTTCCATTGTCATTTTACTATGATGAAAATTAATATAAAATTTTAATCTAAAACTTAAAAAGAAAGGAAAAGAAAAATGGACAACAAAAACCCACAGGCAATTGATGCCAATATGATAATTAAAATTCTTTATAAAGATAAAGCCCTAATTGCTTTAACAACAATAATAGTTGTGATATTGTCAACGATTTTTCGTATTTGTAAATAAATCTTTCAAATCGGAAATTACACTTTATGGAAATGATAAAGTTCTTACAGAAATTGGAGAAAATTCACAATTTTTCACTAACTTCATTTGATTTTTTTCAATTACTTGAAAAAAATTCAAAGACTTTTAAAAAAATGTAAATTTACCTGATGACAAATTTCTAAAGGAAATGACAACAAAATTGACTGCTCAATCTGAAACAAATGATCCTATGGTAAAAAGTAAAATTTTTCTACAAATAGCAAATCCGAAGGAGAAAATTTTTGCAAAGGAATATCCAATACTTGCACAAAATTATCTTCTTGAAAGAAAAAAACAACTTTTTTTGGATTCACAAATAAAACTTTTTAGAGCAACAATACAGTTTCTTGACAAAAAAATGTTGATATTAGAACTACGAAAGATTCATTAACAGACACTCTTGTATCAAGACTGGCATATTACCGTTTGTTAAAAAAATGATCCAACTCCAGTTGTAAAATTTATAAATTCTACAACAAAACCTTCTTTAAATAAAAAAAGCTGGTTATCGCTGGTTCATTATTTTTTTAGGAATTTTTCTTAGGAATATTAATTGCATTTATGAAGGAATTTTTCAACAACATTAGATTGGGAAGACATTAAAAAAAAGAAAAAAATTAAAAAAATAATAAAAGTTAAAGGGATTATCTTGTATTTTTAAGACAATCCCCATTTTTTTATTATTGAACTTAAAATAAAGTTATATTTTTTTATTATTTGCTAACAAGGAACTTAACCTATTGTATAGATAAAAAAACTTAGGTCATCTAATACTATTAATTACCCAATTTCAACCATTTTTCCTCTTTCTTTTTATCAAAAGTTACCATTTCAGTAATTCCAAATTCCTTCACATATTCTCCCGCTTCCTTTATTTTTCATCCCAACATGTTCAGAATAATGTGAATCACTTGATAAAATTACAGGAATATCATATTTTTTTCACATATTCCATAAAATCCCTATACGGCGTAATTTCCTTAATTGGATACCGATAAAACGTACCAGTATTTACATCTACAATCATATTATTTTTTTAAGGCATTTAGCCGTACTTTCAAGCAACTTATCGACATCTTTTTTTTCTGGAATATTTTTAAATAATCTCAGATTAAATGGATGCCCCAAAATATCATACATTCCTGTATTTGCCACATCTTCAATCTCTTTTGCATAATCCTTCCAAATTTGCACCAAATCTCCATCTGTAAATTTATGCTTCAAGGCGCTAAAATCAAATCCCCAACCTTTAATAAAATGGATTGAAACGATTAAATAGTCAAAGTCATATTTAGACAATATTTCCTTAACTTTTTCCTGATTTCTGAAATTACAAACTTCTATTCCAAATTTTACTGGATATCCCTTTGATTTTAATTTATCTATAAAATCCCTATATTCATCCAATGTATGTACAAATTTAGTTTTCTGCTCAAGCCATTTTTTCTGAAAGTTCCCAGTTTCACTGTCATCCAAAATCAGCTCATCATAATACAAGTCCTTAAATTCCTTAAATCCATGGGTATGCTCTGTAATCCCTATTTCTGTCAGCCCCATTTCCTTTGCCTTTTCAAAAAAAGGATTTACATAACCCTCATCATAACTTCCATATTCAAAGTGCATATGATAATCTACCAACATAATATTTCCTCGCTTTCATATATTGTATCCAAAATAAAGAAAAAAGCTATCCCAAAATTTACCATTTTGAAACAGCCTTTTTTACACAAAATTAATTAATCGATTATTGAGAAATTACATTTGTTGCTTGAGGTCCTTTTGGTCCTTCTTCTACATCAAAACTTACTTCTTCACCTTCGTTAACTGTTTTGAATCCTTCTTTATTAATTTTTTGAGAAATGTAAGAAATAATCATTTCCATCTTCTCCTGAAATAAATCCAAATCCTTTTTTTCGTTAAACCATTTTACTTTACCTAACAAAGTATTACCTCCTAAAATTTTAATACCTCAAACAACTTGTTACTGTTACAAATATCTATTTTTTTGTTACACTTACTTCTTGCTTTTGGTTATCTATAAGTATTATATCATATTTTTTTCAAAAAAAATAATAGTCTTTTTTTCTCAATTTTTTTAATTGCTTTTTAAGAATTTATTTGAAAAATATACTAAAAATCTGTCTAAAAAAATAAATCAGTTACTCTTTTTAAGAAATTTTTAAAATTTTTTAAATTTATAATTTTTTTATTATAATAAAACTCTTGTAATTTTTGCTAAAAAAACAATATAAAAATATAATCATAATAATTACTTTTAAATCAATTACAAAATAAAATTTAATTAAAAAGGAAGTGATAATTTATGAATCTAAAAAAATATATGTTATTAGGATGTTTAGCAATTTTTGCTATAATCAGCTGTGGAAAAAAAGAAGCAAAACAAGATGAAGATCAAGATGAAATCCAAATTGAACAACAAAGTGCAGACAGCACCGCCACAAATAGCAGCAATAATTCTCAAGAAAATACTGCCGCCACTCCAGCAGCAGCCCAACCAGCCGCAGAAACTGCAGAAGCCGCAAACAAAACTACAGAAAATATCAACGAAAGCGCCAATATTCAACCGCCTTCACAAGTAAAAGCCGAAGAAGCAAAAACCAGCAAGACTTTACAGCATGTAGATAAGCTTATTGGTAAAGAAATTCCAATGGAAGATAGAGTTTTAGTATTTTCTAAACAAAACAACCAGTATAAAATAACTTACAAGGGCGAGTCAGAAAATGGAATGCAAGTTGACACTAAAAACCTAACTTTCAATGAAAAGAATGACAGCCTAACAGATGGTAACTACACATTTAAACTGAACAAAAATAAATTAGGACTATATGCAGGAAGCCAATTTCTATTTACAGTAGATTAATTCTCAAATTCAATTTGATCTATTAACAAAAAAATTCTTACAGCTTTTAATTTCAAAACTTTTTGGGCTTGATTTATAAGATTTTCCTCATTTAAAGTTTATATAGCGAAACCTATTTAAAAATTAAACTGCAAAAAAATTATATAAATTTAAGGTTTGAGTAAAATAGTCATAACTTTTTAAGTTCAGTTTTTAAATCAGTTTTGCCATAACAATCAAAACAAGGGGTCTTTACCCCTTGCGCCATAAATAAAATCAATTATTCCTGCCTATACAAATCCTGTAACTTTTTTTGCTGAATTTTTTTCCATTATTTCCTTTCAGTATTTCTATATTTTTAAAAAAATATAAATATTTTTTTATTCAATCGTTATTTTTTTCTAGGAATAACCCTCTTTTTTTCTCGGTAATTTTTCCTATCTTTTTCCCAAATTATCCAAAAATCTTTGATCAAATACTGGTAAAGTTCTTCATTCGTATAACTTTCATTTTCCATTTGTAATTTTTAAATTAATATAAGCAGCTATAACATCTCTTTCCACACTTCCATTTAAACAATTTACATAAAAAAATTTACATCATAAATATCTAAATTCTCCTTTTTTTAGAAGCCTCTTTCCCAAATAATTTCAAAATTTTTAGGATGAAGTGTTCCCAATTTGTGTTTTTGAAGAATATTTTGTATTTATAAGTTCCAGCAAGTTAAAATCCCGTCTTAAATCTCTAAAATTATTATAGTCGTTTCTAAGTTCTGCTCCAATTCTAGTAATAAACCGTGTTATTTCAATTTCACCAATTTTTATTTTTTTCCAAACTTCTTTTCTTTCATTATTAACTTCTTCCTGAACTTCCAAATCATTTGTAATTTTTGTTTTTCATCTCCAGCATTTTTTTACTATTATTCGCTTCAATATCTAAAACTTCCAAAGAAAAAAATCAGCATTTCTAATATAAAATTTCCTTTCTTCAATATCTGAAAATAAATTTAATTTCAAAAATATATCTATTCTCAATTTCAGGCATATCAAATTTATAATCTTCGTTCATCCAAAAAAATTTTTTTCCCCACATTTAACAATTCCCCTTGTTACAGTCACTTTCTTCTCTTCTAAATTCGTAACAAGATCAAATCCCGAAATTATCCCATCTTTTTTTATCTAAGTATAATAAATCCGTCAATTCTGCAGGATTATCCCTCAACAAATCAAGCGCTTCCTTATTTATCACCTGCCCATGCCCAAATATTGGATATTTATTCTCAATCATTTTTTTCCCCCAATTTTTATTTTTTTCATTTTTTTATACCAAACTTTATCCCAAAAATAAATTTACTGTTTAAAGAAAAAAATAGTATTAATAATTTTTTTATTAATTTCAACTTGCAAATTCTTTAAATTTCCCGCAAAAGTTATATTTAATTGACAAATTCCATTATCCACATCAATTACATGAGATAAGTCATCTCCCTTTTGCATAATTCCATTTACAAATTTTGTATCTTTTAACCAAATTGATTTTTGACTTTCAGGATTTGTACTGAAAAACATATTTAACTTATCTTCTTTAAAGTCTGTCGTTGTGAATCTCAATGTTCTTTCAATATATGTTGTTGTAAGCGTCTTATAAAGCGGCTCATATCCTCCATCTAGATTTTTTAGTAAAGTTCTCGCTTTATAAACAACAATATTCCTAATTTTTTCACGTGCCACATTTGCATTGTCAGATGAAAATACAAATCCATAATTAAACTGATTTATTCTATCTTTTATTGTATTTGTAAATCCTGATATTTCCTTAGACATCGTTGTTTTTGCATGATATGAATTATCCTTTTCTTCAATATCAAAACGTACTCCTGGATAAAGTGGCGACACATTTGAAAATCTTTCCTTTAGATAATTTGGACATTGTGTTGCACCGATTATTCCAGCAGCAACATAAGCCGCATCTATATACACGCCTTCAATCCAAAATTTTAACAAATCTTCTTGTTCCTTTGAAAGCGATACTCCTGTTTCCTCTTCAAATTTCATTTTATAATCCAGCATAACTCCTGATTTATCCTTTGGAATTATTGTAAAATTAGGAATTACTGGAATCAAATATTCAGAATATTTTTGATTTTCTAAAACTTGAGTCTTTTCAATATACTTATCTACACCAGTTGTGGCAAGATTGTCAAACGATGTTTCAGGCTTACCTTCAAAATTAAAAAACACTTGAACCTTGTATTCTGCTAATACAGTCATTAAATTTGTCAATACTTCTATAGTATTTTTTTCAGTTTTTTCTTCATTTTTAGTTCCCATAAATCTTGCACGAACTTTTTTTTCTGATTTTTTTATATCCAAATCAACATTTGGATAAATCCCGAACCATACCGTATTATCAAAATCATTTTTCTCATTAGTTGTATTCAAAAATGCACGCAATTTATCTTTATTCCCAGCCTTTACAATCATCTCAGGCTTCACATTCGTAATCAAAAGTGTCGGTTTCATAAGCCCCATTCTAACATCATACTGCTCAAAAAACATTTTCACGCCTAATATTTTTTCAATTAAAGGCTTAGCAATTTTTATAAAATCCTCTTGAGCCGATTTATAAAATGCCAAGTAATTATTATAATTTTGAACTTCCTGCTCAGGATCAACATCCACAAATGTTTTCGCAAGCGGCACAAATGTTCTGACAACCAGATCGCTAATATATTTATTCGGTTCATCTGTCACATTTTCATAATCATCCCTGAAAGCCTCAACCAGAGCTGTCGTATTTTTTTCTTCAATCATCGCAAGTGAATTTTGATTTTCCTGTTTATACTCAATTACCTCAAGCTCTCCTTTTTCTCCAACCTGTAACATTCCCAATTTTATTTTCTCTGATTTAAAATTATTTGAATCGTTTCCAATTAATAGCCGAGTTTTTATATCTTCAATCGCAAGTGGCAACATTCCCAGTACATTACTATAATTTTCCGAAGCCTCTTCAAATTTTGTATTAAGTTTATCTCCTAATTCCAATTTTTTAGGATTTTCATCATCCAATTCTTCATATTTCTGATAAATATAAGCAATTTCTTTTCTTGTCTGCTTAATATCCTCAATAACCTTCTTTTGGAGAAATCAGTTCCAAAATATTTTCAAATTTAAAATCTACATTTCTATTTCCTTGTGATTTTCTTGCTTCAATTAACGTACTAAGCATTTTAAAAAATGTATTTCCATTATTAATCTTAATCTCTGTCACTAAATCCTCAGGCACTCCCTCAGGCTTTTTCAAAATATACCTAATACTCTGACTCTCTGCATCAAAATAACTATACACTTTCGGATCAAATTTTTCCAAAAACTCCTCAAAAGCTCCCAACCAGAAAGATGCCTATTAATCTCAATAATATTCTCATCATCCAATGAATCCATATTTCTAGCATCATTAACAAGTGTCAAAATATCCATCTTTTCTGGATTAATTTCTTCAAACAAAATAGTTCGATTAGTCTGATTTATAACATTTTTTTATTCCTCATATTCCTTTTCAAAAATTACTTTCAATACCATAAAAATCATTTTCAATCAACGTATTCTAATTTTTATATGATATTTTTAAATAATTTTATTTCCCCCTTTTTCAATTTTTATTAAATTTTTAATTAATATTATTTTTAAACTAAAATTTTAAAATTTGTCAATATTTTTTTATGAAATTAATAAATCTAATATATAATATTTCTCATCTACTTTTTTTCAAATAAATTTCTTCAAATCTGCTCATCGAATCATATTCAGACGAACAACTAACTGTACCATATACATCTCCATCAACATATCCTAATTTTTTTCAGGTTTTTTTGTTATCTGAATTGAACAACTGTAATTAGCACCTTTTAATTTTTCACGGACTTTTTTTAATATTTTTTTGACATAATTTAAATTACTCAATTCACTCTTTAATTCTAAAAGTAAATTTGAAGTTTTTTTCAAAAAAACTCATTATTATTTGTTGTATCATCAAAATATTCTCTATATTTTTTTAAAAAAATATCCTCATCATATTTTTTTCTAATGTATAATTTTTTTATTTTTTTACGTGCTGCAATAACATTATCAATAATCCTTTTTAAGTGATGCAACCGTTTCTTTATTATTCAATTTTTTTATTATCAAAACTTACTTTTTTTGCAATGTTTTTTTGCGGTTTTTTTCTGTATTTTTCCTTATATTTAATATTATTAAATAAATTGCCGTTATTTTTTTACCACAACATAAAAATTGAAGTCAGTATTATTATTTTTAATTAGTAATTTTATCATTTTCATCTCCTTTATCCTACTGTACCTGTATTTTTTGAATCTGTAATTACTGGCAGTTCTCGTTCTTCTGGTTTTACCGTATAACTTTTAGGTTTCATAAAATAATCAATTCTACTTGGCTCAAAAGCAGTTTTATTAATTTCATCATTTTGATTTCCGCCTAAAAATACATACATTCCATTTTTCCTTTTCCCAACTAATATTGCCACATGGCTATAACCATTCTGAAATTTAAAAATTCCTATGCTACTATCATTTTCTATAATTTTGCACATAAAAATTCCTATGGTTCCTACAAAAGGTTGAGTTTTTTCACCTTCAAACCATCCTCTTTTTGGTAATTTTGGTCTTGGCGCAACTCCCCAATCATATCCTCCAACAGAAGGAACAGATGAATTTTTATATCCAGCTGTTTTCATGCAATATGTTACAAATGCTGCACACCATGCAATTTTAGTGGGTTTTTATCTTTCTCAACAGATTTTATGGGTTTTTTTCTGTTTCAAAAATTTGCATAAGGAAAATATGTTTTTTTTGTATTCTATTATATAAACTCCGGCTAGATTCTTTTTTTGTCCTTTATATTTATTCATTTCTTCTTCTGCAACTTTTATCCATGGTGCCCTTCCTTTGACTTCTTTATGTGGGCAGTTATCTGTATCACATTTTTTTCCAGATTTTTTTCTAGTTTTTTTATCTATTTTTAACAGTTGAAACCTGTTCTTTTGATTCATTATTTTTCTAAATTATCTGTTTTTATTTTTTTCAAAATGTATTATTTTTTTCTTCCCTATTCTCATTTTTTTAGCATTCATGACTTTTCTTCTTCACATCATCCTGAACACCATCACCACTATTCACTTCCTTTGAAAAATTATGAGTTTCATTCCATTTTCCTTGACTAAACGGACATGTAGCCACACTTTTTCCTTTTTTCCTTATTGCATTCAGCACATCTGCTTCAGTTGGAGGATATTTTGTTGATGTGTATAATGTTTTACCTATTTCAATCCAGCTTGTAATATCTGAAGAATTTATTTTATGATCTGGAGCTTCTTTTTGTCTGCTTTTACATTATTTTTGTATTTTTGTAATCCTTTAATTCTATCTGTTCTGTATTTGAAGTTTTTTTATATCGCTATTTAATTCTGCTTCAATCTGTTTTTTTTCATTTTCCGTTATTGTCAAATTTCCAGCCCGCATTAAATATCCATAAGCTATCACAGGAAGCATTTTTGCAGAATAAAAATTTTTTTGCTCATAATCACACAAACTTAATCCATGTTTTTTTATTATCCCTTTTTGTATCAAGTTCAGGCCCTGATTTTTTTGCTTTATACTTTTTATATGTTTCTTTAAATGTATTTAAAAATTTTTTTCCTCTTAAATATTTCTCTTTTTTTCCAAAGAAGTTTCCTTTTTTAGCAATTTGTAATTTTGCCTTATTTGTACTGTTCTTTGTGCTATTTTTAAATCTGTTCCATTTAGAAAATTTCTGTGCTTCCTTTTTTAATTGCGTCTGCATAAAATAATTATTTACATCGCTACAAATATTTATCAGCAGTTTATATTGACAATCAGCATCTCTAACAGCTTCACTAACTTTCCCTTTTCTTTAGTAACTGCCGTTCCAGCTTCCTTTTGCCCAGCATCATCAATACTTATAGTTCCACCGTGCTGACATTGAATAGTTGAAATATCCAGCAATGCAGGCTTGTTTCTGACTTTCACATCTGTATTTTTCTCCCACATCCCCATTAACGCAGGCTGGCAAATCCCAATTGCACTGCAAGATTTAAAAGGCTGAATATTTCGTATCATTTATATTAGCCTGTTTCCCGCCTTCAAGCATTACACTGTCCTCTTTTATGATCAATCGGCTAATATCCCTTCCAAGCGTACATTTTAGCATACAATTAGTATTTACAAATAACTCTCCGGTAGGATTTATAATATTTTGCAGATCATAAAATAACTTATAAAAGGAATACAAATCCATTGAATCAATATTTGCCGCATAATCCCGCAATTCCTTGCTATCTTTTAAATAATCCCAAAATAATGCCTTTATCTTTTTCAAAAGTCCGAATTATCCCTGTAATTTTCATAAACTTCATCTATCAAATTACTTATTTTCCTAATATTCCGTACTTTTATTGCCGATTTTGAAGTTATCCAGTCATTCAAGACAGTCGTTACCCTTATATCCTTCCCAATTTTTTCAAGCCTGTTAAATAATCCTCTCTCACTTTTGGATGGAATATCAATCCCTTTTTGTCTTTTTATATACCATAAAAGATAATTTCTCACAATATTGCTATCTTTATATTGATGATTATCAAAATACTTGGTTTCATTTTCTTCCTTAAACCCAGTTTGCACCTTCAAAAATTCAATTATTATATTGTCAATCAATCTTCTCGACAAAGGAAACTGCCTAACTCCATTTTCATCCATAGAATAAGTTTTTTCATATTCCGAAACATTTTCCCCAAGTTCCCTTATCAAATTTTCACATCTTGTCTTTTGTAACTCCAAAGCTGGCTTTTTAGCAACTTTTATAATAATTTCATCAATATCCTTTATTCCCTGCATATACTTGTCATACTTTTCAGGCAGCTGATTCTTCTCAACTTTAGTTTTTCCATCTTTTACATATATCTGAATCACACCCTGTATTTTATCCACATAATTCTTATCTTCCTTAAATTTATTTATAGGCTTTTTATCAGGATATTTCACATATTTTGCTGAATATTGACTAAGTACGTATTCGAGCGATTCTATAGCGCTTTTATTAGGAATAGGATACGAATAAATATAATAAACTATATCTTGTATCCGCAAAATCTCATTATTTTCCTCCCTTCCCCTTAAAGTATCAAATCCATGCTGCCTTATCACATTCCCAATCTTGTCATTATCCTTTGTCGCCTCATCATACATCTTCAAAATGACATTTATATCTTCCTTATTTTCTTTCCAAACACTTTTTTCCCTGTCTTTAGTTTCCAAATATTTTACATAATCCTTATTATAAATATTCTCATCTTGAAATTTAGCCTGCAGCCTTTTCAAAATCGCCTCATCAGGATTTACAAATGCCAATTCAGGAGCTTTCCCATTTTCAGCCCTATCCCTTTTATACTCTTCACTATCCCAGACTTCCTCAAACTTTCTGACCATTAAATGAAAATACACCTTCCTTATTGTTTTCATCGTTGCCAGTCTTATTAGTATTTGATGTTGAAGCTCCCTTTTTGTGTTTGCAAAGAGTTACTTGAAACATTAGATTTAGGTTTTGACTGAACTGCAGCCTGTTTATTTATATTTTTATTATCAGTTTGTGTATGATTTTTTTCTACAACTTTGTGATCCACTTCACAATTATCTTTAAATCCAATAATCGCTGATAAATCATGCCCTGCTAAATTTACAGCATAAAGCAATGATGGCATTGCATTTCCATCTACTGGTATTCCCCAGACACCTTTAAAATTATTTCCTAAAGCATTAGACATTGCACCTTGACCACATAAATGTGAAGCTGCCAGCATTCCAGACGATGTAAGCAAAAAACTTTTCCCCCTCAAGTCTTCTGCTTTGTATCCTTGATTTCTCTTTTTCATTATTATTGTTTTTACTTTATTTTCAGATGCTCTAACTTTTCCTGGCGCTATATAAACTGCATTTTTAGGAACAGATATATTTTTGCAAATTTTATCCTTATGTTTTTTTCAAAGGTTGCCCATCTCATTTTCACCGAACGCATTATTACTTCATCTTGTGCTGCTGGATTATTTAAAAAACTCTGTTTCCCTTTTAACTTCCATTTTGTGGCACCTTCACCAATGAATCTGGCATTTGCCCAAGTCGAACCCTTCGGAAGCCATCCCATATCCATCAAAACATCTGTCCCAATCTGATATTTTCCAATATAATATTTTTGATCTGCTAAATTATATTTTCCGCCACTTTCTAATTTAGCCAGCTTTTCAAAAAAACTGCAACCGCACTATCTCCAATATCTACCCCATTAAATTTCCTATTTACCACAATTAACTCCCCCTTTAAATTTTGAAATTTTTACAAAATCAGCTGTTTTATCTTAACTGACTCTTATGTATATACCCTTTCATATAATATCCCCCATCTTTATTATAAAAATACACATATCTCCAGTCTTTCTCATCTGAAATTTCTTCAACTTCAACATTATTCGCTAATTTATGAATTATTGAACTGTCCAAGTCATTGCTTTCTCTTACATTGACAGTATTTTCCTTTGAAGATGTTACACAAAAACTTTACCCATTCCCTTAGACGATGTTAATCCAAAATCCCTAAATTCTTCTCGCCACATCTGTCCACTTTTCATATCAGTTATTGCATAATTTGTTCCCCCGCTTGCTGCAACTACCGATAAAAACAGATTATTTCCATCAATACTTTCCAATTGAGAATCTAAATTTACAGTATCTCTTGCAATCACTTTTCCATTTTTCACAAAGACAGTTTCACTATTTGACTGCCCAGCATAGGCAAAAGGATAAGTAAGAGTGTATATTGAATAAACATTATTTGTAAAAAAAGCTGCTCCCTCCACTTTATCATCAGCTTCTTCAGAGTTTTTATCATACTCATCAACTATTTTATAAACTTCCTTAGGCAATTTATTCAATGCAACTTCTTTTGTGGAAAGTTTCCTTACGATTTTCACGGTTTCAAAACCGTTTATTTTATCTTCAAACTCTGAAAAATTTGGATATTTTACTTCATTTTCACGTTTTTTAGCAAGTTCTGGATATCTTTGCTCAATAAATATTTTTTCAGGAATCATAAAATTACGATAATTTTCATAAACATAGTCTGTAATTTCTTTTTGGAACTTCCCGTAATTCCAATCTTTTTCAGTTTTTTTCAAATTAGAAATCTCATCAACTCCATTTTTCAATGGATTAAAACTGACATCCAGATGTTCCAGTTTTGCCAATTTGCCAATTCCGCTAAGATTGCTTATTTTATTATTATGAAGCCATAATTCCTTTAAATTGGGTAAATTTAGCAGCGGTTTTATATCTTTTACCTGATTAAAATTTATTTTTAAAACTTCCAGATTTTTTAAATTTTCCAGCGGTTTCACATCCTTTATCTGATTCCATCGCAAATCCAGTTCCTTCACATTTTTTTGTAATCCGCTATGCATTTTATCTCCTCCAATCCCAAATTTTTCAGTTCAATTTTTTCAGCATTAACATTAAATTTTCTTAATTCTGTGCAACTTTTGTAATCCAAAGATTTTACTTCTGCCATTTCTGATTTTTTTTCTGATTTTTTACGGACTTCTCTTAACTCCTGCCCATTACTATTATTGCACGAAATAAATAACAGTAAAATCAACATACTGAATGCCCTTACCATACTTCTACCTCCAACTTTTTATTTATCAATTTATTAATTTAATATAAAAAGAATTTATGTGTTTAAATTATATCATTTATTAATTTTTATTTTTAATTGATATAATGATACCTTATATTTTTTTACTTTGTCAACATCAAAATAAATTTTTTTAAAAAAATTTATTTATTTTTTTAGGAAAAAAACTCTTGTAATTGGATAAAAAAAGTGATATTATAAATTAAAGTAAGAGTTTAAAACTTCAGGGCAGGGCGAGATTCCCGACCGGTGGTAAAAGTCCACGAGTTGTTTTTTTATTTATAAAAAAATGACACGAACTGGTGCAATTCCAGTACCGATAGTTATAGTCTAGATGGTAGAAGTGAGTAATTAATTTTTTTAATATAAATTTATTAGATAGTTTTATTGTACACAGTTTCAATATTTACATAAAGTATAAAGTTATAATAATTATAAATTAAAATTGCCTACCTTTAATTATAAAGCCCTGAATCAAGTATTCGAGGCTTTTTTTATTAATAATAGAATTGTTTGGAAATTATATTTTTCATTCTAAATTTAAAAATAAAAAAATAAATTATCGAATATAGAAATATCTAATAAAAAAACAGAGAGGATGATATAAAATGAGAACTTTTGAAGGAAAATTTGATGGAAGAAATGTAAAAATAGGAATTGTAGCTGGGAGATTTAATGAATTTATTACTTCAAAATTAGTTGGAGGCGCTTTAGATGTATTAAAAAGAAATGATGTTTCTGAAGAAAATATTGATATTGCCTGGGTTCCAGGGGCATTTGAAATACCTTTAATTACAAAAAAATTGGCAAATACAGGAAAATATGATGCAATAATTGCTCTAGGAGCTGTAATAAAAGGTTCAACACCACATTTTGACTATGTTTGTGCAGAAGTTTCAAAAGGAGTGGCTCAAATTTCGTTGCAAACTGACTTGCCTGTAATTTTTGGAGTTTTAACTACAAATAACATTGAGGAAGCTATTGAAAGAGCAGGGACAAAGGCTGGAAACAAAGGATCAGATGCGGCATTTTCTGCAATTGAAATGATTAATTTAATTAAAGAAATTGAAAAATAAAAAACATTAGATTATCAAACACATCTAAATAATTTTATTTATAAAAAGGAAAATTAAAATTATGTCTACAAATAAAAATAATGAAATTGATGAAAAATATATGCAAATGGCAATTGAACTGGCAAAAAAAGGAGCTGGGGCGGTAAATCCTAATCCGATGGTCGGAGCGGTTGTTGTTCAAGATGGAAAAGTTATTGGAACTGGCTATCATAAATATTTTGGAGGGCCTCATGCTGAAGTTTACGCTTTGGAAGAAGCTGCTCAAAATTCAAACGATTTGTCAAATGCAACGATTTATGTCACATTGGAACCGTGTTCGCATTATGGAAAAACACCGCCTTGTGCTGAAAAAATTGTGAAAAGGGGACTAAAAAGATGTGTTATTGGCTCATCTGACCCAAATCCGAAAGTGGCTGGAAAAGGTGTTCAGATATTGAGAAATGCTGGGATTGAAGTGCGTGAAAATGTTTTGAAAAGTGAATGTGATAAAATTAATCAAGTGTTTTTTAAATATATTATGACAAAAATTCCGTATTTGTTTTTAAAATGTGCGATAACTTTAGATGGGAAAATTGCTACAAAGACAGGAAATTCCAAATGGATTACAAATGAAACTGCTCGTGAAAAAGTTCAGTTTTATCGAAATAAATTTATGGGAATTATGGTTGGAATAAATACGGTTTTAGCTGACAATCCAAGTCTTACTGCAAGAGTTGAAAACGGTATAAATCCATATAGAATCATTATTGACCCACATTTTAAAACTGGAAAGAATCACAATATTATTAAAGAAAATAGCGATGAAAAGACAATAATTGTCACATCAAAAAATAATGAAAATTCTGAAAAGCAGCTGGATTTTTTTCTGAAAAATAGCAAAGTTAAATTTGTATTTTTTTAAATGGCACAAAATTTAGCTTTTAAAGAAATTCTTCGTAAAATTGGAGAAATTGGAATTGATTCAATTTTGCTGGAAGGTGGACAATCGCTTATTTCACAGGCATTTGAAGAAAATGTAATTGACGCTGGAGAAATTTTTTTATTGCCAATAAAATTTTGGGTGATGAAAAAGGAAAGTCTTTTATTACAGGATTTGATAGGGGAAAAAAATGGATGAAGCTGTGATTTTTGACAAAATGTGAAATATAATGTTTATGGCGAAAATGTGGGAATAGAATTTTTTTGCAAAAAAATTATAATTAATTTAAATAAAAAAATTAAAAAAATCAGGAGAAAGTCATGTTTACTGGTTTAGTTGAAGAAACTGGAAAAAAATTATTAATCTTGCAAAAATGCAAGTATTGAAATTACAATAAGAGGAAAAAAAGGTTGTAGAAAAGGCACAAATTGGGGATAGTATTGCTGTAAACGGAGTTTGCTTGACTGTTACAAAATTAAAGGGAAGTGACTTTACGGCAGATGTGATGTTTGAAACTATTGAGAGAAGTGGCTTGAAACGGGCTAAAGCGGGGGATATTGTCAATCTTGAAAAGTCGCTTACGCTTGCAACTTTTTTAGGCGGACATCTTGTTATGGGAGATGTTGACTGCGAGGCTAAAATTTTGTCGATTACGGATAAGGGAATTGCGAAAGTTTATGAGTTTCAGCTGGATGAAAATCATAGAAATAATATGAAATATATCGTTGAAAAAGGGCGTGTAACCATTGATGGGGCGAGTCTTACGGTAATTGATGTAAATGATGAAGATGGAATTTTCTCGGTTTCACTTATTCCGCACACGATTGAAAATATTACGGTTGGAATGAAGAAAACTGGGGATTTTGTGAATATTGAAACAGATTTATTTGGAAAATATGTGGAAAAAAATATTGAAATTTGATAATTTTTGATAATTTAAAAAAAATAAAGAAAAAAACTCAAAATTGACAATGGAATTTTTTTACAAAAAAAATGGATTTTTAATAAAAAAAGGAAAAAAAAAGAAAAGAAGTGATTTAAATGGCAGAAAATAAAGCAAAAATTTGATACTGTCGAAGCTGCGATTGAAGACTTGAAAAAAAGGTGTTCCAGTTGTGGTTGTTGACGATGAAGATAGGGAAAATGAAGGGATTTGATAATTCCAGCTACAGGTTGCAACTTACGAATGGATTGAACTTTATAATTAAATGAAGCAAGAGGACTTATGTGTGTGCCAATGTTTCCCACGAAAGTAGCTGAAGAGACTTATGTTGGATCCAATGACTCATCACAATACCGACTCATCTTTGGAACAGCCTTTTACAATTTCAGTCGATTCATTAGAAGGGACAACAACTGGAATTTCGGTAGGTGACAGATTAAAATACTGTTTATAGATTTGGCAAATCCATCTAAAAACTGCAGAAGATTTTTGAAAGACCTGGACATTTATTTCCGTTTGATTGCTAAGTGAAAGATGGGGTTCTTGAGAGAAAGAGGGACATACGAAGCGGCAGTTGATCTGGCTAGACTTTTGCTGGATTTTGCTGACAGTTGCAGTTATTATGGAAATGTTGAATCAAAAGATGGAGACAATGGCTAGTCAGAGACGACTTTGTTTGCATTTTGTCAAAAACATAATTTGAAAAATTAATTACAGTTGACGAATTGATTGTTTATATAAAAAAAAACGAAAAATTAGTTAAAAATGAAGCAACTGTCGATATCCCAACTCAATTTGGAAAATTTACTTTTGCAGGTTATAGCGATAAAATTGAGCATAAGGAATATATAGCAGTTATGAAGGGCGAAATAAAAAATAAAGAAAATGTCACAGTCAGACTTCACTCTGAATGCCTGACAGGTGATGTCTTCGGTTCAAAACGATGCGATTGCCAAGAACAGCTTCATAGAGCTTTGCACGAGCTGGAAGAAAGCGAGGGAAGGGCTTCTGATTTATTTACGTCAAGAAGGGCGTGGAATTGGAATTCTGAATAAACTAAAGGCTTACAAACTTCAAGACGAAGGATATGATACTGTGGAAGCCAACCATAAACTGGGATTTTCAGATGATTTAAGGGATTATGCCGTTGCTGCGCAGATTATAAAAGATTTAGGAATAAAATCTATTATTCTAAAAACCAACAATCCAAAGAAAATCGAAGGATTGGAAAAATATGGAATTAAAATTGCTGGACGCAAGGAAATTGAAATTGCCGCCAACGATGTGGATAAAAAAATTATTTAAAAGGTAAAAAAAGGAAAAAAATGGGACATTTGTTAAAACAGGATTTATAAAAAAATTTTTAAATTTATATTATCCAAAAAGAAAACTTAACTTTAGAATCAACTTAATAAAATTCAAAAAAATCAGGAAATTATATAAAATATCAAATCTGAATAATTTTTCTGATTTTTTTATTTCAAAACTGCTATTGACTTTATTAAAAAAATATGTTATAACAATATTAATAAATAAAAAAATAAACTTTCAGGAGATGATTTTTTTATGGTAAAAATTATTAATTCACCCTCAAAAATATATTCAAGGAAAAAAATGAAATTACTAATTTAGCAACTTATTACAAATTACGTGGTAATAGTGGCGCATATCTGCTAGTAGACAAATTTATTTTTTTGATAATTTTAAAGATAAAAATTGTTGAAAGTTTTAAAAAAACGAAGGTATAAATTATCATATTGAAGTTTTTGGCGGAGAATGTTCAAAAATTGAAATTAACCGAAATATTGATATTTTAAAAGAAAAAAAATGTGATGCAGTATTTGGAATTGGTGGAGGAAAAACTCTTGATGCAGCAAAAGCAATATCATATTATGAAAATATTCCTGTATTTATCGTACCTACAATTGCTTCAACTGATGCACCATGCAGCGCATTGTCAGTAATTTATACTCCAAGCGGAGAGTTTGAAGAATATTTATTCTTAAAGGCAAATCCTGACATGGTAATAATGGATACAAATATAATCGTAAATGCGCCTGTAAGACTTCTTGTGGCTGGAATTGGTGATGCACTTGCCACTTATTATGAAGCTAAAGCCTGTGTCGATGCAAATGCCACTTCAATTGCTGGCGGAGGAATTACAAAAGCCGCTATTGCAATCGCAGAACTATGTAAAGATACATTGTTTGAAGATGGTTTAAAAGCTAAAATTTCAGTAGAAAATAAAGTAATCACAAAGGCTTTGGAAAACATAATTGAAGCAAATACTTATTTAAGTGGAATTGGATTTGAAAGTGGAGGACTTGCTGCAGCTCATGCTATTCACAATGGACTTACAATTTTGGAAGAAGGACACCACATGTATCATGGAGAAAAAGTAGCATTTGGAACAATTACACAGCTAGTTTTAGAAAACAGATGTTTATGTGAAATCAAAAAAGTTATTGACTTCTGCAAAATTTTAGGACTTCCAACAACATTGGCTGAACTAGGAATGGGAAATGTTTCAAAAGAAAGATTATATGAAGTGGCAAAAGCAAGTACAGCCGAAGGTGAAACAATCCATAATATGCCATTTAAAGTTACTGCAGATGATGTTTTTGCAGCAATATTAGTAGCGGATGAACTTGGTAAAAACTAATTTTTAATAATTTGATTTAAAGTTTTAGATAATTTGGAGTACTCATAGCGTACTCCTTATTTTTTTTTATTAACTTTTCTTCATCGGAAATAAATCTATAGTAAAATTACCTTAAAAACTGGACTCAAAAAGTTATGACTATTTTTACTCAAATCCTAAATTTATATAATTTTTTTAGTAGTTTAATTTTTAAATAGGGTTTCACTGTAACAGAAAATACTAACTTTATTATTTTTAACAAAAAGATAGCAAGAAGTCGTAGGCTTTCTATAAGTGGGAGTAGTTCACTATATCAATATAATTAATAAATAAAAAAACTTGGATTTCATAAATTTATTATTACTTTCCAAGTTTTTATATTATTGTTTAACCAACATTTATTCAGCTTCAGTGTATTCTTTAGCCACTTCTTCAACTTTATATTCTTCTACAATTTTTATTTATTAAATTGTTTCTTTCTTCAATTGCTCTATTATTTAACAAACTATTAGCAATTTGCTGATAAGCGCTGTTTGGAGTCACATTTCCAAGTTTTTGCTTTTTTTCTTTTTCATAAATTTCAGCAACTTCTTCTTGAGTAACTTTCACATTTTTTTCTAACTTCTAAATCTAAGTAATAGTTGATATATACGTTATCTCTTATAACTTCCAAATCTTTTTTTGTTTTTGTTCTTGATCTTCAAATTTTTTCATCAGCCATTTTTTTAGAAATTATTTTTACCAACAAGTAAAGTTTTTTTAATACTTCAGAATCACCTTTTTGAAAATAAAATTTCCTTTTTAGAAATTTCTAATTTATCTTCCATTTCTTCTACTAATTTGTTCAATTCTTCTGCTTCTAAGACAGCAACTTGCTGATTTAACAAGTCTCTTTGGATAATTTCCCTAGCTTGAGAAAAAAAGGAATATTTTTGTGCATCAAAGTTTGCCTTATTATCTGTATATAATTTTTGTAACATCATTTTCATTTACAGATATTTTTATCTTCAATAAGTTTTTGCAATAAAAGAATTTATGTTTTTTTCATTTGTGAATAAATATTCAAATTCTTCTTTTTTTCTTCGTCAGAAAATTTATATTCTTTTTGCTACTTTTTAATATAGCTTTTACTAGTTAAAACTCTTTTTATCCCTTCGTTATCCAATCCTTCTCTTTCTTCATCAGTTAAAGTTAATTTAATATCTTCAGCTTTTTTTCTTTGCCATTTTTTTCTCCTTTAATTTTTAATAAATTTTTACTTTAGTATTTTCAACTTTTTACTATTTTTACACTATTTTTTTAAAAAAATTTCAAGGAATATTTTTTTAGATTTAATTTGATTTTTAATTAGAAATTATAAGTAATAGCATATTATTTACTTAACATTCTACTCAAAAAAATTCCTTAGTTCTTTCATGTTTTGGATTTCCAAAAATATTTTCAGGCTTGTCATCTTCCACAATTACACCTTGATCCATAAACACGACTCTACTTGAAACATCATGTGCAAAATCCATTTCATGTGTCACGACAATCATTGTAAGTCCGCTTTTTGCCAAATCCTTCATTACCTTTAAAACTTCCCCAACCATTTCAGGATCTAAAGCACTCGTAGGCTCATCAAATAACAGAACTTCAGGCTGCATTGCCAGCGCTCTTGCTATTGCCACCCTTTGCTTTTGTCCACCTGAAATTTGATTTGGCTTTGCATGAATAAAACGTTCCATTCCCACTTTTGCCAAAAATTCCTTTGCAATTTTTTCAGCTTCTTCCCGTGATTTTTTCAAAACTTTCATTTGTCCAATTACACAGTTTTCCAAAACGCTTAAATTATTAAATAAGTTAAACTGCTGAAACACCATTCCTACTTTTTCACGCAATGTTACAAGCGATATATCTCCTGCCATCGCATCTTTTCCATGGATTAAAACTTGTCCGCTTGTAGGCTTTTCAAGTAAGTTTATACATCGTAAAAGAGTAGACTTTCCACTTCCAGATGAACCAATTATACTTACAACTTCCTTTTCGTGAACATCAAAATTTACATCCTTTAATACTGTTCTTTTTCCAAAATCTTTTTCTAATATTTTTTATTTCAATAACTTTTTTCCCCATTATTTTTCCTCCCCATTAACATCATCTAAAAAAATTCAAAGTTTTTGAGGGTCCATCAATTCTCTTTTCAATTTGTTTTAAAAATTAATGATAACGTAAATGTCAAGAAGAAATAAATTACACTTGTTATAATAAATACTTCATAATAACGTGAATAAGTTCCTGCAACAGAATTTGAAATGAAGAATAACTCTGTAACACTTATTACATTTAACACAGATGTATCTTTTATATTGACAATAAGTTCATTTCCTATCATTGGCAAAATATTTCTAAACATTTGCGGAAAAATAATGCTTTTCATTAATTGAAAATTTGTCATTCCAATCGCCTTTGCCGCTTCAAACTGTCCTGTATCAATCGAGTCAATTCCACCACGGATAATTTCACTCATATATGCTCCCGTATTTATTGATACAATAAATAAAGCCGCTATCAATGGAGATAAATTTAAATTAAATACTTGAGAAAGTCCATAATAAATTACCATTGACTGAACTATCATCGGAGTTCCTCTAAATACTGCAATGTAAACTGAAAAAAGCCAGTTTAGGACTTTTAATCCACCTTTTTTATATTTTTTAGCCTGCCCATCAATTTCTGCTTCTGAATATCTAAATAATGCAACTACTAATCCAATGAAAAATCCTACAATTGTACCAGTAACTGAAATAAATAGTGTTACAACTGTACCTTTTAAAAATGTCTTCCAGTTATTTTGAATAAAAAATGCAACCCATCCAAAAAATGAACGAGATGTTTCATTTGGCTGATTTTGTATGGCTTTTTCCATAATTTGCTGTCGCACTTTAGGAGTCAAGTCTTCATCTAGAATTTTATTAACTTTCTCTTCCAGTTCTGTATTTCCCAGTTTCATTCCAACTGCAACATTTACTTCTTCAGTATCGTATTTAAATCCATCTTTTTTATCGAATGAAATGAACTTTAAATTGGGATTTGAAAATTGAGCTGCCATCGCTCCTGGCCGTTCAGATATATAACCATCTATTTTCCCAGAATTTAAGGGCTACTATCATCGCAGGAAAACTTTCCATTGCAGTCTGCTTCTGTACACCTTTCATCTGATCAATAACATCATAATGAAGTGTATTCAACTGTCCTGTAATCTTTGCTCCCGCAAAATCATTAATTGTTTTAGCGTTAGCATATTTCCCATTTTTTTTCACAACAACTACTAAATCTGATTCATAATATGGTTTTGAAAATTTTAAACTTTGCCGTCTTTCAGGCGTTGCCGACATTCCTGCTATAACCAAATCAACTTTTCCCAGAAGTCTAAAGCAGGCCCAAGCAATGCATCCCATTTTGTTTTTACAACTACTAATTTTTTATTTAACTTTTTAGCAATAACTTTGGCTATTTCAACATCATATCCGCCACAATAACCTCCATCTACTTTCACTGCGCCATTTTTACTATCATTTTGAAACCAGTTGAAAGGAGCATATCCACACTCCATTCCAACCTTTATATCATCACTATATCCTGCTATGAAAGTTGCCATAAAAACTAGTAATACTAATATTTTATTTTTTATCGTACTAACTTTCATTTTCTATTATAGTGCTCCTTCTTTTATTAAAGTTTCAGCAATTTGAATTGTATTTGTAGCTGCACCTTTTCTGATGTTGTCTGCCACAACCCACAAATTTAGAGCATTATCAGCTGAAAAGTCTTTTCTAATTCTTCCAACATAAACTTCATCAGTATCTTGTGCATTTATAGGCATTGGATAAACATTATTCTTACCATCGTTTTGCACAACAATTCCTTCTTTTTCTTCAAATGCACGAATTACATCTTCCAATTCAAAAGGTTTTTCCAATTCCACATTTACAGATACCGCATGTCCAAATCTAATCGGAACTCTTACACAAGTTGCAGTTACTTTTAAATCTGGCAAGTTTAAGATATTTTTCTAGTTTCATTAATCATTTTTTCTTCTTCTTTTGTATATCCATTATCTAAAAATACATCAATATGAGGCAATGCATTAAATGCAATTTGATGCGGATACCCTTTTGATGGTTCTCCTTTTAAATTAGCTTCCAAATCGTTAAGTCCCTTTTGCCCAGAACCTGCAACAGCCTGATAAGTAGAATAAATTACTCTTTTCAATCCGTATTTTTCTTGCAATACCTTTAATACAGGCATTACTTGAATTGTAGAGCAATTTGGATTTGCAATAATTCCAGGATGATTTTTCAATGCTTCTGGATTAGCTTCAGGAACTACCAATGGAATATTTTTATCCATTCTCCAAGCACTGCTATTGTCTATAACAACTGCACCTTTAGCTTTAAATTTTGGAGCATATTCAAGTGATACCCCTCCTCCAGCTGAAAATAAAGCTACATCAATATCATTAGCTATAGTTTCATCCTTTAATTCCATAACAGTATATTCTGTACCATTAAATTCAATCTTTTTACCTGCTGAATTAGCTGAAGCATAAAGATACAATTTTTCCACTGGAAAATTTCTTTCCTTTAATACTTTTAAAAATGTTCTTCCAACAAGTCCTGTAGCTCCTATAATCGCCACTTTGTAATTTTTTTCATTATCTGTCCTCCTAAAAATTTTTTTCAATTAAGGTTTTTACCCTCTAATATTCAATTTCAAATGTTATGGGTATATTATACTCTAAAACTTTTTAAAATTACAAGTTTCAATCAGGATTTTTCTAAGCCATTCTAACTCTTACGCCATATTTAAAATATTTATTCCAGTAAGTATTCTCCAATGTTGAAATTACAACTCCTTTAGATGAAGATGCGTTAATAAAAAGAGAATCCCCCAAATAAACTGCCGTATGGTTGTTTGTATCTTCCGGCTTAAAAAATACAATATCTCCTGGTTTTAAATTTTCCCTAGGAATATGAGCTCCCCACTTTAATTTGCTGTACTGTCTGTCTTGGCAGCTCGTATCCATATACTTCCCGATAAACTCTACGTGTCAGTGCTGAACAGTCCATTCCGCTTGGTGAATCTCCTCCAAGTTCATATTTTGTACCTTTCCAATGACTATATGACTTTAATAGGTCATTTTGCAATTTTACAGTCTTTTTCTGGCTAACTGTGCCATGCTTTAATATTTCCTGCTGCTTTCTCTTTAGTTCAGATAATTTTTGCAGCACTAACTGGGAATTTGGCATTGAACGATCGACCAGACTATTTTCATCAAATAATTTTGTAATCTTAATATTATCTATATCTTCATTTAACTGATTCTTTTCAGATGCTCTTGAAATTTCAGATTCATCATTACTGCTGCTGTAATGATTACTACGACTATGATGACTATGATTTTTCTCTATTCTATTGGCATGCGAATCCTTTATATCCTCCTGCCTATTATCTCTTTCTTTTGCTATTTCAACAACAATATCATCATCTTTATCATTCCCGTCACTATTAGATAAAAGATCATTGTTATTTTTTTCCCAGCTTTAGAGCTATTTTTCACTATTTGTCTGCAATCCTGTACATCCCTACTGTCAGCAGCATGCAAGCCATTGTCAAAGTTGATTTTTTTGCCATTTTACTTTTTTTCTCCCTTCATTTTTAAAAATATTAATTTTTTTAATTTAATTTTTTTATCATTTAACAAAGAATTTTTATTTCTTTGCCTACTCCTTTATTGAAAATAAAATACTTCTGAATCTTATTTCTTTTAATTTAAATATCCCTATTTTTTTACAATTTTCCCCTTTAAAAAAATAAATAATTTAATTATAAAATTAAATTGTTCTCATTACAAATCTGAAGATAATATTAAATTTACAGGTCCATCATTTTTCAGAGACAATTCTCATATATTGCCCAAATTCCCCTGTTTCAAATCTAATATTCGTATCCTTCAATTTTTTTGTAAAAAAAAGGTTATAGATCTCTTGAGCTTCGTTAGCTTTTTGCAGAATCTGTGTAGCTTGGTCTTCTTCCTTTTTTTGGTATTTCCATAAATTGTAAAATTGCTTACAATTAGCAATTCTCCTTTTTATATCTTTTACTGACAAATTTAATTTTCCCATTTTCATCATCAAAAATTCTAAGATTAATTAATTTGTCAATACAAAAGTCAATATCCTTCTCACAATCTCCATTGGCAACTCCAACATAAGCAACTATTCCCTTTTTGAATTTCTCCTTTAAATTCATTATTTACAAATATTTTTTTGCAAAATTCACTCTTTGAATTATTATTTTTCATTTTTTTCCCTTATTCTCTAATTTTAATAATATCTTTTTTTCTACTTCAATAGTAGTATCAAATCCATGTCCTGGATAAACTTTAATATCTGGATCCAAAGCAAACAATTTTTTCAACGATTTTCCCATTTGGATCGGATCACTCGTTGGTAAATCCACTCTTCCATAAGTCCCAGCAAACAATGTATCTCCAGAAAATAATACTTTATTTTTTTTATCATAATAGCAAATATCTCCTCTGCTATGCCCTGGAGTTTCAATTATTTCAAAGTAAACTTCCCACATCATCAGCATTTCCAGAAATTTTCCCATTTTCACCAATTTTATCATTTTCCTTTAAAGTTATAATTTGGACATCTTCCTTATTTAGTTCAAAATCCCCTTCTCTCCAAGCAAAAAGCGACAATTCAGGATTAAATAAAAATTCATACCCGCCTTCACTCACATAAACAGGTACTTTTTTATATTCTAACATAGATGGTATTCCCAAAATATGATCCCAATGCCCATGCGTCAAAAGAACTCCCAGTAAATTCAACTCATTTTTCTCAATATAATCAACAACTTCTGTCATTTTCTCTTGTCCAGGATCCATAACATAGCAGTTTTTCCCATAAGAAATAATGTAACAGTTACTTTGAACTGCATTGTCGTTCAAAAATCTTTTTAATTCCATTTTTCCTCCTTTTATTTATATAACTATTTATTATTTTTATTTTGATACATGCACATCCATTTGTGGATATGGTATTTCAATTCCTGCCTTATCAAATTCAGTTTTTATTTTTTCATTCAACTTCATCTTTAAATTCAAATAATTTTCTGAACGTGTGTAAACATAAACATAAAATATTATCGCAGACTCTGCCAGCTGACCAACTCCTATAATAGATGGCTTTGAAGCCAGAATCATTTTTTTCATCATCATTGATAACTTTTGAAATACTTGATGTATCTTCTGTATTTTTTTATCATTTTCATAAATTTCCTCTTCAGATTTTTTTGGGTTGCCTCATCTTCAGCTTCCTTCATTTTTTTCTAGAAAAAAATTGTTGCAAATAAATTAATTTTTACTTTTTTTCACGTTTTTTTCTAAAATTGTATTTTTGAAGTTTTATAAGCAAATTATTTTTTTAATCTGTGTTTCCTCGACTTCATTCATTGTTTCCTCTTTAACAATTCTCTCTAAAACACTTTTTACCTCCTGAATATTGCTATTATATGAAACTCCAACTTCCAAATCAAGTCTACGTTCTCCATTTTGCTTAATATTTCTTATTTCAGTATTAGTAACTATTCCATTTGGAATTATTACAACCTCATTTCTGCGGATTTAACATTTTTTTGTATAAAAATAATTCTATTTTTCTTTACAGTCCCAATATAATTATTGTATTCTATCGTATCTCCAACACTGAACGGCTTAAACGTAAGAATTATAAGCCCTCCGCAAAAATTTCCCAAAGTTTCCTTAAAGGCGATCCCTAAAACGATCCCAGCCGCTCCTAAAAATGTCGTAATCGAAGTTGTATTAATCCCAAGGATTCCTACTGAAGAATAAATTAGGATAAAATAATATAAAATCGAATAAATTGAAAGCAAAAAAATGAAGCCACACTTTTTATCGACATTTGATTTATCAAGTATAATTTTTCAATATTTTTTTCAATTCTATTCTTAAATATTTTTCCCAATTTTTACGATTAAATAAATTATAAATAATTTAAAAAGATTAGTTTTTTAAAAAAATCTAATTATAGTATCCAGCTCTAAAAATTTTTTTCCAATCCTTTCACTATTTATTTTTCCTCCTTTCAATTAAAAATTTTTTTGTTTTTTTAAAATTTATGATTACTTATTTAAACAGAAAGTTATATAAATAACTATGCAAAAAAAGTGATAAGTATATTTCGCCTATCACTAATTTGCACCAATTTTATCTTTTTGAAAAAAATAACCTAAAAACTCAAATTTTTCTTATGCTTTCAGGCAAATATTCAGAAGCTTCCACTTCTTTTCTCTCTCCATCTGGCATTGTTCTATAAATGGCAGTTTTTGATAATTTTTCAATTATTTCTTTTTCTGTCTTTGGTTCTGATAAAATATCTGCAACTATTACATCAACATCATTTAAGTCATTAATAATTTCATTTCTCGAATTTGCTATTCCTACTACTCCAGCACCTTCTCCAATAATCAAAGTTCTTATGTAATTTCTGAATTTTTTTCAGGAATATAAACTTTATTTTTCTTCATAAGGAACTATCTCATTTTTCAGAACAGTAAAATTTGATTTTACCATTAATCATGCTGTTCAAAATAAATTTTCTCAAATTAGAAAGCACTTCATTTTTCTTTTCCTCATTTTTATCTTTAGCAATATTTTTTCCCCAATATGTTATGGCATCCTTAACAACAAAACTTTTATTCGGTGTTTCTGCCAGATGAAGCATAATTTCCTTAACATTATCTTCATTCAACGTTTTCAGTTCTTCCTTCGTATATCTCAATGATAACAGGAATGAATCCAATACTTCATTAGGAAAGCTTTCGCTAAAATTAAGTTTTTTAGCTTGACTATTTTTACAAACTAGCGATCTTCTAAATTTAGTGTCAAGTATATAATCAAGACATTGTTCCTTTATTACATGATCTCCTTGTGACAACTGCTGCAACTTATCCACAGTATCCTTATTATAAGTGCTGATAATGGATAATCTCAAGGCAACATCTGATATATATTCTAAATTTCCCTTTTTTATTAAGTCTACAAATTCATTTAAATATAACGGATTATTAAGATCTTCACAATATTCGTGAGCCACATAATAATCTTGCATACCTACAACTTCTTCTATCTGCTTAATAAAATCTCCTTTTTTCTTAGAAATATCCTCGTATATTTTCATTTGTTCCGCAACAATTGAAATAAAAGCTTTTCCACGCTGATTTTTATCCCCTAATGAAATTTCTGGGAAATATTTATTTGCATAAATCATCATTTCTCGTATTTTATCAGGTTCCTTCCATCCTGGATAAGTATTATATGAAATGTAGGCAATTCCTTCCTCAGTCAAATTTTCATTGCAAATTTTAATAATTTTATCCTGCACTTCTTTTGGAACCCAAGAAAATACACCATGAACAATAATATAATCAAATTTTTCCAAAATCTTCATTTATATCCAAAATATTTTTTTCAATTAATTTTTATATTTTTTTAAACCTATTTTTTTAATAACTTCATTTCCTTTTTTTAACTTGTTCAGCTGTCAAATCAATTCCAACAAATTCAGCTTCAGGATTATAAAAGTGCCTGTGTAATAATATTCCCTCAAATGATGATCCTAATTCCAGCACTTTAGCCTTTCTTGAATCTTTCAGAGTCAGTCCATATAATCTTCCATGTGCCTCCAGTAATGCCGGTATAGTATAATTAAATGGATTTGACTTGTAAAGCAGTTCACTATATGTATTTTTTTATTTTTCCATAACCTTTTATAAAAAAATTTGGATTTATTTTTTTCCAAATTTTTCTTATCTTCTCACTCCTTTCAATACTTTTAATCTTATGCTATTTAATTTTTTTCAATTTCTATATATTTAATATTCATATTATGTTTACTCAAAAAAACATTTGTTCAAATTCAGTTTTAATATTTTCACTTGCCTTTTTCTGAATTATGCAAATCATTTGTATGGTAAACAATTTCATAATTATCAAGTTTCTTTACCAATTCCAAAACATCTTCATAATATTGATCATGATCAGTTTTTAAAAAAATAATTTCCCATTTGTTCTTAAAATAATATCTAATTTAGAAAACAGAGCATTGCTTATAACTCTTTTTTTCTCCTCACCTTCCCAAGGATCAGGAAAATTAATATACACTCCTGAAATTTCATCTTTTCCCAAAAAAATCCAGTATTGTTTCCGCTCTTTTTTTCTTACAAACAAAAATATTATCTAAGTTTCTTTTTTTAGATTTTTTTGCTCCCAAGACAAGTCTTTTTAAATCGTAATTCCAATGCAATATAATTTCTATCTTTAAATTTCTCTGCATTTTGAACCGTAAAATTTCCGCTTCCACAACCTATTTCCAAATAAATGTCATTTTTATTTCCAAAAAAATTCATTCCATTTTTCCACGATATTCATCAACACTTTCATTATTATACATCAAATGCTCAGGAAATTCAAGCATTTCATACATATATTTATTATAATTTTTTAGGCTTTTCAAAGAAATATTTCCAAATTTCCTTTTCATTTATAATTCTGCTTTTTTTCCGCATTTGCTACTTTAAATTCATCATTAACTTTTCTTTATTTTTAGCTCTTCTTTCCTGCTCGGCTTCAGTAATTTCAATTTTTCTGACCCATTTTTTTCCCAATAATTTCAATCTTATCCTTATTTTTTTATCTTCCATTTTTTTATTTGTTTTCCTTTTCTTTTTTTAATTATTTTTCAAAAATTTTAATATAAAAATTTCATCCAGTATTTTATTTATTTCATTATTTTTTTCTCAAAAAAATTCCCTCGTATCAACATTTTTCAAATTTTTTTCAAATACTCAACAATCTCATCTTCATTTTCCACAATTTCAATAAACCCAAGTTCTTTAGCATCCTTCACAATTTCTTCAATATTTTTGAAAATACTTCCCAATAATTGGCTTTTTTTCCCATAATAAAGCGGCTCTAAAATCGAATGCCCGCCAATATCTACGAGTGTTCCGCCAACAAATGCAAAATCCGCTATCTGATAAAAATCAGTTAAAATTCCCATTTTATCAACTATAACTATTTTTTTATATTTCCCCTATTTCACTATTTTTATTCTTTTTCAATTTTTGGTAAACAAAGAATAGTCATTTCTTGAAAATTTTTTTCCAAAATCATTTTTTTCAATCTCATAAACCCGTTTCAAATGCCGTGGCACAATAATCAGCTGATATTCATTATTTATATTTATTTTTTTCAAAAAAATATCCAGCCAAATTTTTTTCCTCATCTGGACGTGTGCTTCCACATACAATTATTTTTTTATTTCTGTCTATAACTGTATCGTAATATTCTTTTTTTGATCTTCTGAAATTTTATTATATTTAATTGAATATTTCAAATTTTTTTATAAACCTTAATTTTATCCCTTTTTAATTCCAAGTTTTTTTCATATCTTTCCCTGTCAGAAACACTCTGCACCATTATTTTTTTGCACGATTTACAGTTTTTTGACAATCCAGCCAAATTTTAGATATGACTTTAATTTTTTTCAGTAAGTCTCCCATTGACAATAAATAATTCTCCATTTTTTTAGCGGCAAAATAATATAAATTCGGCCAAATTTCGGTTTCTATAATCAATGTTTTTTTATTTTTATATTTTTTTATAAATTTTTACGAATTGCAAGAAAATCATCAAGTGGAAAATAAAAATATTTTTTTACATTCCTATTTTCAGAATATTCTTTACTAACTGCCTCAAATCCAGTATTTGTCATAACAGAAAGAATAACCTTCTCTTTTTTTCCAGTCTTTTTTCCCCTCTAATATTTCTGAAATAAGTTCCTTTGTCAAATTAAATTCTCCAACTGATGAAAAGTGAATAAAAATTGCCTCCTCACCACTATTTAAAAAAATCATCATTCTCTATTTTTCTGAAATAATCGTGATTTAAAAAAATTTTTAGTAATTTGCCATTAAATATTGCTAAAATCATTATTACAAAATACAGTAAATTTCTTAATAAATTATATAAAATCATATTCCACCTATCTTTTAACTTTTTTCTACTTATCTTTAAGCAAAAAGACTATCTCCCAATGATTTTCCATTTAGAAATAGCCTTTTATCAGTTTACCCGAAACTCTCACGACTGCAGTCATAAGTATTCTTGTGCTAATTTAAAGATTATTTTTCCTTCAGCTACGTTATCAGCTAATTTTTTTACCAACTTTAAATTTAACAACTTTTTTTGCAGGTATTTGAATTTCTTCTTTAGTTTGTGGATTAATTCCAGTTCTTGCCGCTCTTTCTTTCACTTCAAATGTTCCCCATCCAACAAATTGAACTGAATCTCCATTTAATAATACTTCTTCCACAGTATCTAAAAAAATTGGTTTACCAATTCTTCTGCTCTTTTTTTAGTTTCTCCTGTAGCTTTTTGCATAAGCATCTACAAATTCTTTTTTTGACATATTAATCAAACCTCCGCTTTATTTTTTTAATTATTAAATTACTAGATTATTATACACTATTTTTCAGTATTTGTCTAGTATTTTTTTCAAATTTTTTTGATTTTTTTCCCTTTTTTTATTATATTCTCTATATTTTTATAATTCAAAAAAATAAAATCTAAAATAATTATTAGTATTTTTTAAAAAAAATTTATAAGTCTAAACTAATTTAAAATTCTGTCAAAAAAAGTAAAAGATCTCTAAACTTCTAATAAAAAAATCTTAATTCCTTAATAAAAAAATTTCGTAATAAATTTTTCTAAAATAATATTATACTAAACCCCATTTAAAAAAATAGAAGTTATATTTTATACTATTTACTAACAGTAGAATTTATAGCCATCCCATTGTTTAAATGTAAATAACGTTAAATATTTGAATTTACCATTCTCAAAATCTCATTTTTCACTTCTTCAATACTTTTAGAAGTAGTATCAACTTCAACTGCATCCTTTGCCTTTTTTAATGGACTTTCCTTCCGTGTCGAGTCAATCTTGTCTCTTTTCAGAATATTCTCATAAATTTCCTCAATCTCAACATTTTCACCTTTTTGAATAAGTTCCCTATAACGTCTTTTAGCCCTTTCCCTTGCATCAGCAACCAAAAAAATTTTCAAATCCGCATTTGGAAAAACAACCGTTCCAATATCACGTCCATCCAAAATGACATTTTTAGATTCTGAAAATTTTCTCTGCAAATCTACCATTTTTTCACGAACTTCCCGAATTGCCGCAACATCTGATACATTCTCTGAAACAACAGGCTTTCTAATCTCTTCACTTACATCAACATCATCAAGATAAAATCCATTCTCTCTAATATCAATATTAAGATTATCAAGCAGTTTTTTTATTTTCTCCAATTCATTCAATCCATCATTCCCCAATATTCCCTCATTTAAAGCCTTTAACGTAACAATCCTGTACATAGCTCCAGTATCAAGATAAACAAGCCCCATATCCTTTGCAACCAGCTTTGCAATAGTGCTTTTACCGCTTCCTGCTGGACCATCAATAGCGATTATCATAATTTTCCTACTTTCTTATTTCACATACTATTTATTTTGCTAAATATATTCAATTTTTTTATTTTATCAAGAAATCAAAATTCCTTATTTTTACAATATTGTAATTTAAATCCATATAACTAAACAAATTTATTCTGTTCTCTATATAATGAAAAAAATTTTTTTAATCAAACTTAAATATCAAAATTATTTTATTAATCTAAATAGCACTTAGTTATTCTTTAAAAACAGTTAATTTTTCATATTTAAAAAAACAAGCGACACCCAATTATTTTTTTCTCTTTCCTGTCAATCTGCTTCAAATTATAATTTTTTTAGCCTTTCTTTTAAAAAAATGCCTCTTCCTTTTCATTCAAAAATTCCAGAAAAAAATAACTGTTGCATCCTTTTCCAAAATCTTTTCTATATCCTCAAGCAGTTTTTCCAAAACATCCACCAGAATATTCGAGACAACCAAATCATATTTTTCATTTACATCATCCACAAGATTTCCAATTATTACTTGAAAATTCTCGTTTATTCCATTTTTAGAAAAATTTTCCAGCACAACATCATTTACTTTCTCATCAATGTCAATTCCAACAACCTTTTCTACACCTAATTTCTTCCCAATCAGCATCAAAATCCCGGAACCGCATCCAATATCAAGCAGTTTTTTCTTATTTTGGGCATATTTTTCCAAAAATTCCACACAAAGCGAAGTAGTTTCATGTGTTCCAGTCCCAAAGGCAAGTCCAGGGTCAATTTCAACTACAATTTCGTTATCAGATGGCTCATATTCATCCCAGCTAGGCTTTATCACAATATTGTCAGTTATATTTACAGTATGGAAATACTTTTTCCATTCATCTTGCCAGTCTTCATCGTTACATTTAGCTGTAAAAAAATTTCATACATAAATTCATTCTCATTTTCCATAAATTCTTTTTAAATTATTAAAAAAATAATATTTAACTTTTGTATTTGCAAATCTATTATCCACAACATATCCAATGATGCTCCAAACATCATTTTTACTAGAAAAATTAGCATTATAGTCAAGTTCATTTTCTGAAAAGTAATCAATTACTTCAACTTGATTAATTCCAATTTCATTAAACATATTTACTAATTTTGCTTTAGTTTCTTCTAAATTATCTGAAAAAAATAATCTACTCTTACTTTTTATCCACTTCATTCTTAAATTTTCCCCTATTTTTTATATTTCATCGTATCCCATGTTTACACGTTTTATAGAAACTGCTTTTCCTGTCTTTTCATTTACTTCCAGTTCAATTCCATTAATTCTTAAATTTTCTTCGCATACAGAATATCTTGTCGGCATTCCATCTTTAAATCTTTGAATGCTTTCCCTCCTATTCATTCCCAAAATACCGTCATGTCCTCCAGTCATTCCAATATCTGAAATATAAGCTGTTCCTCCAGGCAATATTCTTTCATCAGCCGTTTGAGTATGCGTATGAGTTCCATAAACTGCCGATACTCTTCCAGTTAAATTCCATCCCATAGCCTGCTTTTCTGAAGTAGCTTCTCCATGAAAATCAAGTATAATAACATCTGTTTCTTCCTTTATTTTAGGCAAAACTTCCTCAACTGCCAAAAATGGGCAAGCAATTGGCGGCATGAACACTTTGCATTGTGCATTTATGACTGCCACTTTTACTCCATTTTTCTCTACAATTGTGTATCCGTTTCCAGGTGCTTCCTTTGTAAAATTAATAGGTCTAATCAAATTTTTCTGCTCATTAATATAAGAATAAATTTCTCTCTTATCCCAGCTATGATTTCCCAAAGTTATGACATTTACACCTCTTTCAAACATTTCCTTCGCAATTTTCACATTTATTCCAAATCCGCCAGCAGAATTTTCTCCATTTACAATAATAAAATCATAATTTTGCCGTCTTTTTTCCAAATATTTAAACAGCGTATTTCTGCCAGGTCTTCCAACAACATCCCCAATTATTAAAAAAATTTCATCTAAAAATCATTCCTTTACATCTTCATTTTTTTGATTCCTTGCCAAATAACAAATTTACATAGCTATCAAGCAGTTTCAATATTTAAACTAATCTAAACCAAAAAAAGATTTTTTAAGATTAGTTTTAAAAAAATAATTTTACTTTTATAATATTTATTATACTACATATCCTTATTTTTTTATAGTTTTTTTCTTAATTTATTTTTTTCCATAAATTTTTGCTCTCTATTAATTTAAACAACTTAATTTACGGCAATAAGCAATCTTATGAAAATAAATAAAAAAATATTTGTTAAATAGTTATAACAAAAAAAGAGCCTCCAAAATAAAATTATCTCTTTTTAGTTTACATAAAATTTAAACACACTCTAAAAAGATATTTTTTTAATGGATTAACTCTATTTTTAATCTATATTTATTATTTCTTTATTGTTATTTTGCATATTCCACAGCTCTGGTTTCCCTAATAACTGTAACTTTTATTTGCCCTGGATACTGCATTTTTTCTTCAATTTCTTTAGCTACATCTCTAGCTAATATTGTAGCCTTGTCATCATCAATATTATCTGGATGAACAATTAACCTTAGTTCCCTTCCTGCTTGAATTGCATATGAACTTTCGATTCCTTCATGGCTGTTGGCAATTTCTTCCAGTTGTTCCAGACGTTTTAAGTAATTTGATAATGTTTCACGTCTTGCTCCTGGCCTTGAAGCCGAAATCGAATCTGCAGCCTGTACTATTACCGCTTCAATACTTAACTGCTCAACTTCATTATGATGTGCTTCCACCGCATTTATCACAATTTCATTTTCTTTAGAAAATTTTCTCAAAAATTCTCCACCATTTAAAGCATGTGAACCTTCCTGTTCATGTGAAAAAGCCTTCCCTATATCGTGCAATAATGCCGCTCTTTTGGCTATATCCACATTTGCTCCAATTTCTGCCGCTAATGTCGCCGCTATATGTGCAACTTCAATTGAATGCTGCAAAATATTTTGTCCAAAAGATGTTCTGAATTTTAAACGTCCAAATACTTTTAGGACTTCACGTGGCAATGTTGGAATTCCAACTTCAAGAATTGCCTGTTCTGCTGCATCCATTATGCTTTCATCCACTTCATGCTGTGCCTTTGCCACAACTTCTTCTATTTTTGTCGGATGAATACGTCCATCTGAGATTAATTTTTCAAGTGCAATTTTAGCCACTTCTCTTCTTACGCCATCAAACGAAGATAACACAACTGCCTCAGGAGTATCGTCAATTATCAGGTCAACTCCAGTCGCCGCTTCAATAGCTCTTATATTTCTTCCTTCACGTCCAATAATTCTACCTTTCATTTCTTCACTTGGCAGCTGAATAACTGAAATTGTTGAATCCACAACATAGTCAGCAGAAGCTTTTCCAATTGCAGTAGAAATAATTCTCTTGGCAATTCTGTCCTTCTCCCTGTCTAAATTATACTCATAATCCCTAATTAACACAGCCTTATCGTGATCCAGCTCATTTTCCAGTTTAGTCAAAATGATTTTTCTGGCATCCTCCTGTGTCAATTCTGAAATTCTTTCCAGTTCCTTTTCCTCACTTGCAATCATTTCTTCCAGTTCTTTTTCTCTTCGGAATAATTTTTCACGATGTTTATCGCTTTTAGCTTCCTTCTCTTCCAAACGTTCCATTTTTGTTTCCAACGTTTCCTCTTTTTTGGCAATTCTTTCTTCCTTAATGGCAAGCTCTGATTTCATTTTTTTTATTTCATCGTCTGCTATTTTTTTCTCATTTAACAATTCTTCTTTGACTTTTAATGTTTCTTCTTTCCTAAACGATTCAATTTCTCTTTCAACTTCTTTTTTTGATGTCTCAAGTCTTCTTTTAGCATCAACGATTTTTAATTCCAGTTCATTCAAATCTCCATACTTCTTTTTAAAAATTGAACTTCCAAAAAAATAAGCTATAAAAAAAGTTAAAAAAAGAAAAAAATAACAATCAACAAAAATTGCTATTGATATGCTCATTTTTTTCTCCCTTCCTATTTTTTTCAGCTACATTTGAAATCTTCACACATTGTCATCTGTCTTTTTTTCCAAGTTAATTTGTAATAATTGCTCGCTGTGGCAAAAATTAATTACCATCACACTATTTGCCTTATTTTTTTGATACGACATTCACATCGGAAAAAAACAAATGTCAATCCTGAAAGATCGTATTCTTGTATTTTTTTACAATAATATTATTTTTTTAAATGTAGGTAAAAAAAACTTCTTTTAATTTATCATATTCATTTTAAGCTGGCAGCATTTTTTTAAATCTTCAGTAACTTTTTCCTATCTCTGCACTGATTTCACTTGCCTCAATTTGAGATATACTATTTACTGCAGGACTTAAAGTTGTACAGCTTTGTTAGAATTAACAAAATAAATAGACATAAATATTTTTTTCATATTTTTCCTCCAAAAAAACTTCGTCATTTAATTTTTATCATAATTTTTTTCACATATTCAAGTTAGAAAGATAAATTTTTTTACTTTTTTTCTTTGACTTATTTTTCTTCTTATCTATTTCTTTCTTAATTTATTTTTCTTATTTCTCCATCTGTTATGCTGCCACATATATTGTTCAGGATACTCTCTTATAATTTCTTCAAATTCATTATAAATTTTCTGCATATTAAACTGCATTGTTTCCTTCAATTTCTTTTGCTTTTCAATTTGAATAAGTTTTTTATTTACAACTCGTACAACATCGCCATCAAATATCGCATAAGCCAAAACTATCGGTATTTTATGCTTCATCGAAAGCAGCACAGGCCCTGCAACCCCTGTCGTTTCACGTCCAAAAAACATCACATTCACATCTTTCCCATAATGATCCGAAGCAAGTGCAATAATAGATTTTTCATTTATCGCCGCGCTAAGCGCCTCATTATTATGCAGAGGCAATGAATTTAACCCCCCTTCTTCACGCCATTTTGTCATCAGATCATTAATTTTTTTATTTTTCTGATTTCTAAAAACTGCATAAAATTTTCTAATATCACGCATTTTACTCCCCGCTTCAAATCCTCCCAAATGAAGCGACACAATTAAAACCGCCTTTTCATTATTTTCACAAGCCTTCTTCATTAATTCTTCATTTTCTACAACAGTATTCCCATCTTTTGTAATTTCCTCCAGAAAAATCGAGGTCATTATCATTTTTCCCATTGTCTTATATGATTCTTTTGCAATTTTCACAACTTCCTTTTTCATCTTTTTTTCAGGAAAAGCATTTTTTTATATTATTTATCGTAAGTAACCGTCTTTTTTTATAAGATGGTATGCAAGAATTCAAAACCTTCAAAAATTTTTATATCTAATTTTTAAGAGAAAAAAATGACAATACCTTTTTTTAGAAAAAAATCACAAAAATTCCAGCTATTTTTCTCGCTTACTTTATATTTCATCTATTTATCTTAACTCCTTTAAAATTTTTTTAAAAAAAAGAGCATACATAAATACGCTCTTTTATCTTAATTACTATTTTTCTGATTCCTAATTTTTTTCGATTAATGATCTATAATCATCAACGTTTCTATTTTTTTAATATAGTTTAATAATCTTCTTCTTTTTACCAACCATTTTCAATAATCCTACTCTTGAGTGAACATCTTTAGGATGTGTTTTCAAGTGAGCAGTCAAATGACTGATTCTGTCTGTAAGAAGTGCAACTGAACTTCTGCAGATCCTGTATCTTGAGCATTTTTTTCCGAATGCTTCAATAATTTCTTTTTTTGGTTTTTAATGCCATTTTATTTCCTCCTAATATTTATTATTTAAACCAAGAATATAGCGGCAAACTTATATTCATAGTATAAATTCAAGTGTAATTCTATCATATTTTTTTATATTTGTAAAGATTTTTTTATTTTTTTATTTTTAAATTATTTTTTTGCAAAATCCTCTGTCACTAAAACTTCCTATTTTTAAACAAAATAAACTAAAGTAAAATTATTTTTCCGAAAGAAGCTGTCAATGAATCAAAATCAACTGGCAATTCAAGTTTTTTTCCTCAACTTTTCCGTTATTTATCTTTAAGTTAAATGGAAATCCATCAACTGCAAATCCACGAGTAACTGTACCATTTTCATCATAATAAGCCGGGAAAGTGTATTCGTTATCCTTTACATAAGTTTGTGTTTTTCCAAGATTAGTATTATTATTTGTAAATACTACAATCACATTTACCTTGTCTTTATTTGCATCATAAAATTTTTGAACTTCAGGCAATTCTTCCTTGCAGTGTGGACACCATTCAGCCGCTACAATAAACAAAGTCTTTTTCCCATTTTTCATAATTTTACCAAGATCAGCACTTTTTCCGTTAAGATCCTTCAATTCAAAGTTAGGAACTTTTCCTTTTCCATCCACATCAACACTAAATTCCTTAGTTCCACACGATACTACAAATAATAAAAAGCATCGACATCATTAAAATTATCTTTTTCATTTTTAAAGTTTTCTCCTTTTTCATAAATTTTATTATTATAATAATTTAGTAATTATACATCATATCTATTAGAATTTTTCCATGAAAACATTTATTTTTTTGTACATAAAAATTTTTAGTATTACTGACAAACATTATTGTTCAGTTATATAAGCACTAAAGACATCTCCAATATCGTATCCATTTTCTTTAGCAACTTTGAAATAAAATTTTGCCTTATCTTTATTTTTTTTGGTATAATAATAAACTCCTAAATTGTAAAATGCAGTTGTATTCAGCTTTGCAGCCGCTTCCAAATTCAAAATTCTAACCATTTTATCATTTTCAGGATAATACAGGCTCAAATCTACCATCGAATAGTCATCTCCACTATTTGCAAGTCTTTCAAGTATTTTTTTAGCTTCCTTGTTTCGTTTTTCTGGCTCATTTTCATTGCTATCTGCAGGATTTTTCTCTTTTTCCTCATCTTCAAGAATATAGGCAAGTTTGTATCCAGCTGAAACCGAACCTAACATATATGCCTTGTTATAAATATTTTTAGCCTTTTTCATTTCTTTCTGAGTTTCATACAGACGTCCAAGATAATTCATTGCATCAATATCATCTTTATCTGCAGCCTTTTGATAAAACTCTTCAGCTTTTGAATAATCCTTCAGATTCTCATAAATAAATCCTTTATATCCCGAAAATAAGAACTTCATCAGAATTTGTATCATCTAATATTTTCAATGCCAAATTATAGTTCTTTTGATCCTTTACAAGCCGTGAAGCCAGTTCAAATGCCGCTAAATAATATTTATTCTGTGCAAATATCTGATTATAAATTTGCACAGCTTCTTCTTCCTTGTCATCATTTTCCAGTAATTTTGCTTTTGCATAAAGTGCAGGAGAATAATTTTCAGACAGAAAATCCTTTAAAATATCGTAAGCCTTTTCTGGATTTGAAACTTTTTCCAAAACCAAAGTTCCAAGCTCCTTTTTTTCCTCCATTGTAATTGTTCCATCATTTAATTTCTGATTAAGCTCTTCTATCCGTTTATAAAATTTCATTAATTTTTTATTATATTCATAAGAATAAAGTGAATAAATTTCTCCGGCATCTCTGCCCTTCTTCAAGTATTCCTGCGCCTTTGTAAACTGCAGCTTGTTTTCATATATATTTCCAATCACGTAATATGCCTTTACATTCCCCTGCTTTGCTGAACTTTCCAAAAGATCTAGAATTTGAAGCTCATCTCCATTGGTTTGCTGTAACAAAAGAGCCTGATAGTATTCGGCAAGTCCTTTACTTTTTTTCATATATTTATTAAAAAACATGCTCCCATTTTCAGCAAGATAGGTATAGGCAAGTCCATAGACATCTTCATTTCCGGCCTTTGCCGATTCATTGATATTTTTCATTATATATTCATAGTCTTTCTTTTCCAAAATGCCAATAAGCCCTCTTTCAAGCGCGTCATAACCAGCATTATTCTTTGAGCAAGATACTAAAAAAATAATAACACAAATAATATATATATACATTTTTTTCATATTTTTTTATCACATTTCCTATTCGTTAAAAAAATTACCCCCGCTTTTTTTCTCTTTTTACTCAACACATATATTCGATAACCCTAAGTTTTTTTATCTATATAAGGAATCAAGACCCTTTGGCTTCAGAACATTCATTTTATTAAATTCTAGTTTATACAGTTATCGAAACAGTCTAATAAAAAGGTAACAAATTACCTCATTAAATATAAATTTATAATAAACTCTGCCTAAAATAAATCATAATTTAAAATTATTTATTTTACAGTTGTTCCAACCTTTACTTCATCATTTATAATTACCAGTTTAGTTTTTTTCTTTTTCTGTCGTTGTCAAAAGCATTCCTTGCGAAAGTTCCCCTTTTAATTCAACTGGTTTTAAATTTAGCACAGCCTGCACTTTTTTACCAGCTAATTCCTGCTCATTTGGATACCATTTTGCAATTCCTGAAATAATCTGCCTTTTTTCTTTTCCTGTATTTACAATGAATTTTAACAATTTATCAGCATTTTCAACTTTTTGCACTTTTTCAATTTGAACAACTTTTATTTCAATTTTATTAAAGTCATCTATCGTAATTGGATTTTCAATTTTTAAATCCTCATTGTATTCTTTTTCAGGCTCTTCTTCCAGCTCAATTCTAGGAAATAACGGAACTGCTTTGCCTAATTTATTTCCAACAGGATAACTTTTCCATTCTCTTACATCATCCAGAAGCAATTTAGTAACATCCTTGTCCAGTCCTAGCTGATCTATCATTTTTTTGTCCAGTTTCAGGCATAAACGGCGAAATTACTACAGCAATCTTATAAAGTGAATCCACTAAATTATACATAACTGTCGACAATCTGTCCTTTTGATTTTCATCTTTTGAAAGTTTCCAAGGTTCACATTCATCAATATATTTGTTCATTCTTGAAATAAATTTCCAAATATCCTTTAATCCTTCAGAAAATTGATAATTATTTATATGCTTATCCAAGTCCGCCAATGTATTTTCCCAAAATTCCTTAATTTCAGCATCAAAACTTTCTTCAGTTTCATTTAATACAACTTCCGAATTAAAATATTTCTTTTGCATTCCAATTGTTCTATTAAGCAAATTTCCCAAATCATTTGCAAGGTCTGCATTTATTCTCTGAACCATCGCCTTTTTAGAATAATCTGCATCCTGTCCAAAAGTCGCCTCCCTCATCAAATAATATCTAAAGGCGTCAAGTCCATATTTTTCCACTTCTTCTTCAGGATTAACGACATTTCCAAGCGACTTAGACATCTTTTCACCTTCAACAGTCCACCATCCATGCGCTGCAACTGTATCAGGCAATTTTATTCCAGCTGACATAAGCATAGCAGGCCAAATAATAGCGTGAAATCTCAAAATATCTTTTCCAACAACGTGATTTACCGTACCATTTGTCCAGACATTTGCAAATTCTTCAGGATCTTTAGCAAATCCCTGCTCCAGTCAAATAATTTGTCAAGGCATCAAACCAGACATAAATTACGTGTCCCTTCTTCCAGCTCTAAAGGTATTCCCCAATCGAAAGTCGTTCTTGAAATTGATAAATCCTGCAATCCTTGTTTTATAAATGCAACCACTTCATTTTTTTTACCTTCCGGCTTGATAAATTCAGGATTTTCCTCAATATATTTTAATAATGCATCTTCATATTTTGACAATCTGAAAAAGTATGAAATTTCCTTTACGTCAATAACTTCTTTTCCCATATATTTCCCATCAACTAACTGATTTTCAGGAACAAATGTTTCTTCTGAAACACAATATTTACCCCAGTATTCACCTTTATAAATATCGCCATTTTCATTAACTCTTTTCACAATTTCCCTAACGCTGTTAATATGTCTTTCTTGAGTGGTTCTCATAAAATCAGTGTTTGAAATATTTAATTTTTCCCATAAAGTTGTAAAATTTAATGACATTTTGTCAACCCATTGTTGAGGTGTATATCCGTTTTTTTCTGCTGCTTTCTTGAATTTTTTGCCCGTGCTCATCCACTCCAGTCAAAAACTTAACGTCATATCCTGTTAATCTTTTATATCTCGCTACCATATCACAAATTATTGTTGTGTAAGCTGTTCCCACGTGCGGTGCCGCATTAGGATAATAAATTGGTGTTGTTATATAAAATGATTTTGACATATTTTAATTCCTCCTTATAATTTATATAAATATTTATATTTCTTTATCTTCCAAAACTTTCTTCGTTAAATTCAATCTTTTTATTTTCGTTATATTTTTTTGTTATAAATCTCAAATGCCTTGTATCCAGCTTCATGTATTCTCTTTTTTACCAATTCTATTGATTCCTCCATAGAACTTTCCCGAGTCAAGTAAAACGGCTCTGCAACATAATGAACACACCTTGAAAATGGCATTGGTATTTCAAGTTTATCCCACATATTCTTAAAAATCCACTTCTTACTGCAATAGGAACTGACTGGCACAATTGGCATTCCTGTCTTTTTCGCTATAAAGATTGCACCAGACTTCGGCTCAAAAACAGGTCCTCCCGGGCCATCTATTGCAATACCAAGAGTATATTTATTTTTAGCATATTTCATAGCTTCTTTTAAACTTTTTATATTATCTTTGTTTGAAGATCCTCGAATTAGCTTATTTCCTTCCCTTTTAAGCAATTCTGCCAATATCTCCCCATCCTTTGAGGCGCTTACGATGGAAGCCTTTTTTTTAATAATTCGTGTAGCATTACAAACTGTAAAAATTTTTCTATGCCAAAAAACAATGATATTTGGATCATTCATTTCCACTCCATCTGCGAAAAAATATTCTTTTCTTGTCATAAAACTAAGCATTCTGTATACAAAATGAAGGAATGCTCCTAAAAAAATTTGTATTTATTCATTTTTTTCTCCTATTTATTTCATCATTTTTTTAGATTTACATCTGAAAATATTTTTACTACTTCTAATATTTTTATTTTTTTATGATTTCATTCGTTTCATTTTTTTCTATAATCTTCATCAAGTCTTGTACAAAGCATAGTTGCATATCCAAATAAAAAAAATACCATAATTTATCTACGACATCTCTAGCTTCTTCCATTTCCAATGAAGGAAAACTTTCATGCAAGTTTTTCTTTTTGTCAAAAAGTTCATTAAGCGTCATTTCATAAAGTTTTTTTCAAATCTTTCAGTAGTATCAAGGAAAAATTGTTCTAAACAATTCCTTTTTCCTCTCTAGCGAAAAATTACAAATCCAATAGCTCCACTTAAAATTTTTTTCTTTCTGAATAATTCCCATAAAGATATTTTTTTAATTTTTTTCCTTGCATACATTTATAATTTCTTCCTTTAATTCATCTATCGTCCTAAAAATTAAAATAAATCAGCGCCGTGGAACATTTTAAATAATTTGCAATTTTTTTCTGACACTCACATTTTTGAAAGCCTTCCTTTTTTTCATCAATTCGTATCCAGCCTCAACCACTATTTCCTTTGTAAATTTAAGCCTAGGCATTGTCTTCTCCTCTTTAGATATTTATTTTATTTTTTCATAAATGCAAAATTTCCAGCCATCATAATTTTCTTCTGTCAAAGTCACCCATTTTCCCCAATCTATTTCTGGAAAATAAGCATCCGCCTCACTATCGGAAAAATCAATATGGCTCATATAAATTCTTTTTATAATCCCAAGTTCAAGCGACTTTTTATAAATCTCGCCTCCCCAATAATAAAAACTTCCTCTGGCAAATCTTTTATATTTTTTTCAGCAACCTTCTGAAAAATCATCAAAAAATTCCAGCTTTGTAGTTTCGTTTTCATATTTTTTTCTGTCTTTATTTATTTTTTTTTCTGTTTCTAAAAAATTTCTCGATAAAACAATATTCACACGATTAGGCAAAGGCCTACCTATGCTCTCATAGGTATTTCTCCCCATAATAACCGTTTTCCCAGTAGTTATCCTTTTAAAATTCTTCAAATCTTCAGGAATATGCCACAAAAGCTGATTATTTTTCCCAATTTCATTATTTTTCCCAACAGCAACTATTAAACTGAACATCATAGCTCCTTTTTTTATTTTTTTATATTTTTCTTAAATTATTAAACCGCAACTTCAAATTTAATAGCTGGATAGCTTTCATAATCTTCCAGCGTAATATCTTCAAATGTCAATTCATTAAATGGCTTATCCGCAATCTTGATTTTGGCAAGTTTTAGCGGTTTTTCTTGTCAGCTGCTCCTTCAATCCTTCGATATGATTTTCATAAATATGAGCATCTATTATTGTATGAGCAAATTCTCCAGCTTCATAGCCACACTCTTTTGCAATCATCATTGTAAGCAACGAATAGCAAGCCAGATTAAATGGTATCCCAAGTGCAATATCTCCACTTCTCTGAGTCAAATGGCAATTCAATTTATTTCCTAAAACATTGAATGCAAAAGTATAATGACACGGCGGTAATTTACTAATTGTCGCATTTCCTGGATTCCAGGCCAAAACTATCATTCTTCTCCCATTTTTATGATTAGGATTTGTTTTTAACTCCTTCAAAGTATCAATAATATACTGAATTTGATCGAATACTAACTGTCCATTTTCTTCTCTTGTTGTCCAGGGATTATTTTCATCTGCAAAAACTTCTCCATCCAAAGCAATTTCTGGAACAGGATATCTTCTCCAGAATCTTCCATAAGCCGTTTCCAGCCTACCTTCCTCATCCGCCCAGGCATCCCATATCTTTGTCTTTTTACGTAAATTCTTAATATGCTCTTCCCCAGACAAATACCAGAACAGTTCATGCAGCATCGAATTAAAATACATTTTTTTAGTTGTCAGAAGTGGATATCCTTCACTCAAGTCAACCTTATACGAATAGGCAAAAGTTGAAATCGTATCAACTCCTGTTCTATTTTCCTTTTTTACTCCATTGTCAAGCACATGCTTGACCATATCCAAATATTGTTTCATTTTCCCTCCACTTTTCCCAAAAAAACTTTTTAATTTTCTAAATATAAATACTCCTGCTACGCTATTTAACTTTACTAATATTCAAAATTATTTTGTCTTAAAGCCTCAAACAGCACAATTGCCACCGCATTTGACAAATTCAGCGATCTTCCAAGCGGCAGCATTGGAATCGTAATATTATTTTCCTTATATTTATTCAATATTTCTTCAGGAATTCCACGAGATTCAGGCCCAAACATTATATAGTCATCATGATTAAATTTTACATCGGTATATCTTTGATCCGTTTTTGTCGTTGCAAAATAAATTTTTGCATTTTCGTTATTTTCAATATTTTCCTTCCAAAAGTGTTCCAAGTTTTCCCATACAAAAAGCTGTACGTTTTTCCAGTAATCTAGCCCTGCACGTCTTATTTTCTTGTCATCCAGTTCAAAACCTAGAGGTTTTATTAAATGCAGCCTTGTATTTGTTAAAACACAGGTTCTTCCGATATTTCCTGTGTTTACATGTATTTCTGGATTTAATAGAACTATGTTCATTTTTATCTACCATTCTTTCTATCTAAATTTTTTAATATATAATCTTATTTTTATTAATTTTTTTGTAATCTTCCAGTTTTATTCGATTGGAAGTAATTTTACTCAATTTTTTTGTAATATTATCTCCCCTGTCAAACCCGCCAAATCCTATTTTAGAATTTATGTGAGTAATTGCGATGGCAAGGGCATCTGCAGCATCATCAGGCTTTGGAATCTCATCTAACTTTAATATTAACTTTACCATTTCCTGAATTTGCTTTTTATCAGCTCTTCCATAACTTGCAATTCCCATTTTTACTTGAAGCGGAGTGTAACTGTATAAATTCAGCTTATTTTTTTGCCCTGCTAAAGTTATTACTCCACGAGCCTGTCCTACTTTTATTACTGTTTTTTGATTCTTAAAGAAAAATAAGTCTTCAATAGCCATATCTGCTGGCTTCCATAGCTTTATAATGTTTTCCAGCCCATCATAAATTTTTTCCAGCCTGATTGGCATATCCTCATCCTTATCTGTAAAAATACAGCCATAGTCAAGCGGATTATACTTGCCATTTTCATAATCTACGACAGCATATCCCACTATCGCTGTTCCAGGATCTATCCCTAAAATTCTCATATTTTCTTTTATTTTTCCTCTACTTCCTTATTTTTTTATTATATCACACCTAAAGACTGTATGCAAGGTATCCGTATATGCTATCCAAAATATTTTTTTCTATATAATTTTGAATATAGTCAATATAACTTTCCAAGTCAATATCCTCATAATTTTCAAATTCGCTTACGCTTGTTTCAACATTCCTCACTTTATACAAGTTGTCGTTAATATCTCCAAAACCATATTTTTCATAATATTTTTCATCTTTACGGATAACAGCCTTATATAATCCTGTTCTTGAAAAATATAGCCGATATTTCCTAAATTTATCCAGCACTTCACTGCTTTCAAATTTCATTTTTCCATTTTCATCACAGGCATAAATATCTTCATAAACAGAAGCATACATAAAAAAAATATGTCAGGATTTTTCTGAAAAAAAACTTCTCTTACCGCCGTTCCTATTTCCTTTTTTTCCCAAAAATATAATTTTAAAATTTCTGAAATCCATCTATGATTTCTTGGCATAATTAGCTTGCTGTAATGATATTCATTAATTCCTCTGACTTTGTCACCTATTTTTATATAAAATTGAACATTTATTTTTTTCAAAAATTTATCAATATCTTCTATTGAGAAAATATCCTGATACTGATGATTTATTTTTATTTCTTATTTTTACTTAAAAGTTCATCGGTTACATTTGTTATAAAAAAATATCATTTTCTGATGCCCCAACCATTTCAATGCCTTCCCTTGCAAAGACTCTTTTTATTCTTTTTCACAATACTTATTCTGTATCTGTTTTAAAAACATCCTTTACAAATGATGACTTTAAAAGCAGATCCCTTGGTATTTTTGTTTACTATGCTTCTATCTTTTTTCAAGAAAAAAATTTTTGTTTTCAAGAAGCCATTTATACAGATGATCTTTTTTTATTGACAATTTATACACTTTTTTTCTGAAGATAATTATCATAATCATCCATTTTTATTCTTTTTTTGAATAATTTATTTTTAGCCTGGCTGGTGTTATCAGAATTTTTGTTTAAGAAGCATAGTCACAAGTTTGTCATTACTATAATTTAAGTATTTTTATCTTTCCCTTAAGTTTCATATTGTTGCTGTAATTGCCATTTGTAAGTATATTTAACAGATTTTTCCTTTTTCATCCCAGTTACTTTCTTCTGAAATTATAAAAATTATACATTTTTTTCAGTTGCTAAAACATCCTGAAGGCAGTAGTCAATTACCTTGTCAACAGTTTTTATCATATATATTTTTTTAATTACATAATTAAAGTTGGCAAAAATCCTGCTCTTCAATATTATCTCCACAATTAAACTCAAACCCTTTTTACCCCAAGATTCAAGTTATATTCATAAGCCAGATCATACGAATTAAATTCGTGATTCTCGCTTTTATATCCATTTTTTTGGCATATTTCTTATTATTTTTTTATTTCGCTGTTTAATTTATTCCTATTTACATTTGAATTTCTGTATTTTTAAAAGATCATTAATCACAATGTCATCAAAACTGTGCCCCGCATAGGAAATTAACACATTTTTTTGAAATGACTCCATACAGAAGTTTCTTTTTGACGGTTAAAATTATCCGAATCAATAATTAATATTTTATCATCATTCAACTTTTTTTAACACAATACAAAAAGTAATTTGGAAAAAAACTTCGATATCAAATACATATTTATTTGACTTCTTCATATATTATTATCACCACTTTTCAATTCTGAAAGTTACAAAAAGTATTTATCTCTCTTTAAATAAATTCTATCTCCCTTAATATTTACAATTTTTCACAATTCCACGAAATTCCCGTTCATTTGTGTCTCTATTTCTCACATAAATCTTAAATTTCTGATTTTTCCTTGATTTTTTTCTCATATTAACTTCTTTACTTATATTTTTCAAATTTTTTTAAATGTGTCGATAACTGTCATTCCATTTTTCAATTTTCCATATTTCTCATTGGAAACATTTATCCCAAAATAGTCAAGCACATATTCTATTTCTACAAAACACACTATTTCCCGAATCTTTTCAGCCCTGATCACAGCATCACTTTTTGTAGCCCAAAACGATTCATTTTCCCTTTTAGCCTCCACCAATTCCTTCAATTTATCAATTTCAGCTTCAGCCTTTTCCAAATCAATCGCATCTTCAATTTCAAATCTTCCAATTTTAGTTCTCACAAGCCTTGTCATCGTAGCAAAAACTCCCAATTTTTCCCCAATATCGTAAACTAGAGAACGGATATAAGTTCCACTGCTGACTTTTGCATAAAATGAAATTTTGATATTTTCATTGACTTTTGAATTTTTATCTGGCCTAGTGATTTTGATTTTCCTAATTTCTGAAATTTCCACATTTCTTTCAGCTCTTTCAACTTCTACACCTTTTCTAGCCAAATCATAAAGTTTTTTCCCATCTACCTTTATTGCAGAATACATTGGCGGAATCTGCTTTATTTTTCCTTTAAAACTATTTACAGCTTTTATTATTTGGGCATTGCTTATATTTATTTCAGCCTCATATCTTTCAATAACCGTCCCTTCCAGATCATAAGTATCAGTTTTGTATCCAAGTTCCATTTCAACATAATATTCCTTTTCCTTTTTCATCAGGTCATCAGAAAATTTTGTAGCATCATTAATCATAACAATCATAAGCCCTTCAGCCATTGGATCCAGCGTCCCTGCATGCCCGACTTTTTTAGCCTTTATTTTTCTCTTTCAGCTCATTAATTGCCGCAAACGAGCTTATCCCTTTACTTTTATTCAATAGAATAAGTCCATCTTTCGTGAAATTTTTTTCCATTCGTCTTCCTTCCCACAATTATTATAATTTTTTTACATTATTGGTGAAATTAACTTGAATACAGAATTTCTCAGCCGTTTTCTAAAAGTCACCTTCTTCAATCTTGCCTCATCAAATCTTTCACACACTTCCAAATCTTTCAAAAACTGTGTCTTTAAATCTTTACTAATTTCTACACTATAAAATACTGAATTTACTTCATAATTTATCTCAAAACTTCTCATATCAAAGTTACACGTTCCCATCGTAGATATTTTTTCATCCACTATTACATTTTTACTGTGCAAAAATCCTGCCTTATATCTAAAAATTTCAATTCCAGCCTCTATCAATTCTGCAAAATAAGTTTCTGCGATCCAATATGGCATCTTTTTATCAGGCACTCCTGTAATCATTATTTTTATTTTTACTCCCGAAAGGGCTGCCATTTTCAGCTGGGAAACCAAATCTGTATCAGGCACAAAATAAGGGCTTTGAATCAAAACTTCATTTTTTGCAGTTGCAATCATTTTAGAATACAAATATTTTAAAGTTGTCCACTCTGTGTCAGGCCCGCTTGAAGAAACCTGCATTAAATATTCCAGCTTTTCCTGTTTGTCAATCGGCTTCTGCTCTTCCAATTCGTGAACCGCTTCCCCCTTTACATCTTCACCAAAACTGTATTTACCTCCACTATTTAGCCAATCTGTTACAAAAATCGCAAGATACTGCCCTATTATTTCCCCAGTAATTCTAATATTCGTATCCCTCCAGCTTTCAAACCGCTTTCCGCCGTCTATATATTCCTGACCCACATTCATTCCGCCAGTATGAACTATTTTATTGTCAATTAAGGCTATTTTACGATGATTTCTATAATTCATCTTGGAAATAAAAAATTTTACATCCAAAAACCATCTTATTTCAATTCCAGCATTTCTAAGCTCCCTTTTATACTTTTTCGGTAATTTCCATGTCCCTACTCCATCAAAAAGCAGTTTTATCTTGACACCTTCCTTTGCCTTTTTTATAAGCTCATTTTTTATTCTTTCTCCTAATTCATCAGCCTTCCAGATAAAATATTCCATATAAATCGTATTTTTCGCATTTCCAATATCCTCCAAAATAGAGTCAAAAGCCTCTTTCCCGCCGTAAAACAGCTTATAGGAATCATTATTAGTCAAAAAGGTCCCTTCAGCCCTGTAAAGCATTTTCACAATTTCCCTTTGCTGAGCAGGAAGTCCAATATTTGTTATCATCGTATCAATTTGACCTTGAATTTTTTTCTTTATTTCAGATTCAGACATTTTATCAGCATTTCCATCTATATTTTTTAGCCGATTATAATAAAAAAAGTCACGTGACCTGAAAATATCCGATACATCCCGCTGCATAAAGTTAAAAAGTCTTGAAAACAGTTTTTTTTCTTCACCCTTCATTCTCTTTGAAATTATCTTATTCTTTCTCCAGTTAATTCCAAACAGGAGATACAATATTGCCCCACCAAGCGGAAATGTAAAAATTGTAAAAATCCAAGAAAGCATCGCATTTGGTGATCTATCAGACAGCAGTATTGATACAGCTAAAATAATAATTATCAAATAATGTATTCTCTCAAACGGAATTACCCAAGTTGAAATGATTATAGCCAATTCGTGCATTATAATTTCCTCTCTTAATTATTGAATTTATTTTTTTCTACTTATACCCTATAATTTTTATCACTTTTAACAAAGATTTTTCAATCATTCTATTTCAATGAATAAAAAAATTTAATACTAAATAATGCTAAACTTTATTTAAAAAAATGGAAAATTATATTATTCGATAACTAAAAAAATCTTGATCTCTTGCAAAAGAAATTCATAACTAGCCTGCTGTTTTAATGGAAAATAGTATAATATTGAATTTTTATAAAAAAAGCAAAATAAAAAAAGTACAACCAGCAAATTCAATGATTTCACTCACTAAATCCGCCAGCTGCACTTTCTAAAACTCAGTTAAAATTAAAATTCCTTTATTCTACTTTTTTTATTTTTAAGAGTTATCTTTTTTGTACAAGATTTTTTTCAATACCATTAGGCCCTCTGTAAATGGCATCTTTTTCCACCTTTAAAAAAATTCAATATTTCCATTTTTTTAGAAACATATCTTGCTCCACTAGCTGACACTGCTACATTTAAATTATAAACTTTTCCAGCTTTAGTTGTTACTCTTGCAGTTTTTTTGTTGTTGGATAAGCAACTGTTATTTTTTCAGAACCGCAAGTGTATGATTCTGAAGCAACTTTTCTAACAGTTGTTTTTTTAGCAACTCGAGCTTTTTTTGTTTTTTTGCTGCTGCAGCAAAAGCTCATTCCACCAATTAATGTCATTACAGATAATACAAACATAGATTTTTTTCAATATTGTCATCTTTACCATCTCTTTTTCTTCAAAAATTTTGTAAATTTATTTAAATTTACTGTAATAGAATATACCACTTTAAACTGTTAAAATCCTTATAAATTTCCATTAATTTATAATAGAATTATGGTAAAATTACATTATTTTAATAATTTTCAGGAAATAAAATTCTTTCCACACCTTCAATTATAATATGCAAAATTATCATATGAACTTCCTGAATCCTGTCTGATGTTTTACCAGGTATTATAAATTCATAATCACATTCTCCCTTTAATTTCCCGCCATCTTTTCCAAGCAATGCCACAGTTTTAAGATTTTTTTTCTTTGCCATTTTTACAGCCTCAATCACATTTTTAGAATTTCCCGAAGTCGATATTCCAAAGAAAAAATCCCCTTCCTGCCCAAATGCCTCTACACCTTTTGCAAAGATAAAATCAAATCCATAGTCATTCCCAACACAAGTAATATGTGAAGAATCACTTATACTTATTGATGGCAGCGCTCTTCTGTCCTTTCTAAATCTTCCTGTAAATTCTTCTGCAAAAGTGCATCGCATCACAGTTGCTTCCACCATTTCCAGCAATTAGCGACTTTTTCCCATTTTTATAAGCCAATGCCAATTCCTGTGAAATTTTTTCTGTTTTTTCAATATTTTCCTCATTTTCTACAAATGCCTTTACAGTTTCAAAGGCAGTTAAATACGAATTTCTAATATTTTCCTTTAACATAATTTCCCTCCATTTATAGTTATTTGTAAAAAAATCTAAAAATTTGATAAACACAGTATTTTTTTATTGCTATATTTTTTTCTCTGCTTCCTTGCAAGATACCTTCTTATCAATACTGCTGTTATTTAATCTTTATCGCTTTTTACTTTTTACAGTTTGCCTAAAAATATTTATTTAATATAAATTATTATTTATTTTTTTATTGAAAATAAAGCAGGCGTAATTTTATAACTTTTTTTACAAATTTTACAAACTTTGAAATTCCCTAGCTTTTCTCCATTTTCACGAATATAGGCAATTTGAAATTTATCTTCTGATTTTTTTCAAAATTATGAATAACTTTCAATGCGCCCTTTTCAATTTCCTCATAAACGCTGTAATATGGCAAAACAGCAAAACCAAGCCCACTTTTTATAAAATTTTTCATAGTTTCAATACTTCCGTTTATTACAATACGGTTTTCCAAATTAAATCCAATTATTTTTTCAAATAAGTCAAGATATTTACTTGTCAAAAGCGTATCCCGCTTTAACAGCTGCATTCCCTTCAATTCCCTGTAATCTGATATTTCTCTTCCAGCCACAACAACAAATGGGATATTCTTCCGTTTCAATCACTTTTATTTCCTTATCCTCAATAAAATATTCCTCCATTAAGGGCAATATCAACTGTTCCTTCCTTTCAAATGCCTCACAAGTGATTCCCGATTCTTAATATACAAATCAAATTCAATTTCGGGGTTATTTTTCTTAAATTCCACCATGATCCTCGGCAATACAGGCTCACCAATATTATGAGTCGCCCCTATGCAAATCTTCCCCTTGCCATAATGCGAGATTTTCTCCATTTCCTTTTCTACCCGTAAAATCTTATCAAAAACATCCTTTGACATTCGATAAAGTTCTTTTCCTGCAAAAGTTAGCCTAAAATTTTTAGAATTTCTTTCAATAAGCTGGATTCCCAATTTTGTTTCCAGTTTTTTTATTTGTATTGACACCGCAGATTGACTTATAAATAAATTTTTTGCAGCTTTAGTAAAACTTTTTTCCTTGCATGCCTCAAAGAAAATTTTTAAATGATGTACATCCACACTTATTTCTCTCCAATCGTATTTTTTTATATCATACTCAATACCTTAAAAATCAAACTTATAAAAATTACATAATCTTAGAGTTTAAATAAAGCAGTTATAACTTTTTAAATTCGATTTTTAAAAATAATTTTACTACATTATAACATTTTTTTATTCTGTGAATGTAAATATCAAAAATTCTATTACTGCATTTAAGAGCTTTCTCGAATAATCTTTTTTTATATTTTTTTAAATTTTTCTATATCAGAAATTTCCTCTTCAATTTTTTTCCATCTTTAAAAAAATATGACACTATCACAAATATAAGTTATTGTCAGCAAGTCATGTGTTACAAAAATATACGACAAATTATACTCTTTCTTCAATTTTTGCAGTAAATCCAGTATTTCCACCTGCGTTGAAACATCCAGCGAACTCACAGCCTCATCCAGCATAATAAATTTAGGTCTTGATGCAATCGCCCTTGCTATACACACTCTTTGAAGCTGTCCTCCGCTTAGTTCATTGGGAAATCTCTGTAAAAATTCTTCAGAAAGCCCTACAGATTCTATCAATTTTTTTAACTCTTCCTGTATTTCATCTTTTTTTAGCCGAGATTCAATTGTTAATGGCTCGGCGATAATTTCAACAATAGAAAATTTTTGGATTTACAGAAGATACATAATTTTTGAAAAAAACAATGCTTATTTCTCTTTTTGAGATATTTATTCTTCTTTACATGAATATTTTTTTCCTTCAAATTCAACGATTCCATTATCAGCATTTTTCAATTCCAGTCAAAAATCCTTCCAAGCGTACTTTTTTTCCGCTCCCGCTTTCTCCAATAATTCCAAGACATTTTTCCTTTTTTTAGTGAAAAACGAAACATCGTTTAACACATTCTTTACTGATTTTTTTCAAAAATTTCTTTTTTTAGTATAACTTTTTAGTAATATTTGACACTTTTTAACAAAATATTATTTTTCACTATTCATCTTTTTCTTCTTCCATCAATTATTTATTCTCACTTTCATTAAACACCTTAATCAGCCACTTCCTTAAATTTTTTTCATCAAAAGCCCGTCTTGTTTCAATTAAAAAAATTAGTATGTTCATGTTTATAATTATTTATAATTTCTGAAGTTGTACCTCTTTCCACAATTTTTTTCCATTTTGCATTACAATCAGATTGTCTGCCAAATATGATAAAAATTCCCAAATCATGCGTTACAAAAAGAATTGATACATTTATCTCTTTTTTTAATATTTTTAAATTCTTCGATAATATCCTTTTGGTTAAGTGAATCAATGGCTGTCGTCGGCTCGTCGGCTATGATTAATTTTGGCTTTAGCGCGATAGCTATTGCAATCATAATTCTTTGGAGCATTCCGCCGCTCAATTCATGCGGATACTTTTTCAAAATACTGTCAATATCCTTTAGTCTCATCTTTTCAAGCGACTCCTTTGCCAAATTTACTGCTTCCTGCTGTGAAAAAAATTCTTATGTTCCAGAAAAGTTTCAATCATTTGATTTTTCTATTGTGTATAATGGATCAAATGAAGTCATCGGATTTTGCAAAATCATGCAGATTTCCTTTCCACGAATTTTTCTCATTCCTTCTTCCTTACATTCAAGCAGATTTTTTTCCCATTAAAAAAATAATTTTTCCCTTTTACATCAAAATTTTTTTATTCAGAATATTTAAAGATTGATTTGCACGTAACACTTTTTTTCCACTTCCACTTTCCCCAAGAATTCCAAGACAAGTATTTTTCTTCCATTGAAAAAGCTGATATTTTTTTATTATTTCCTTATTACTTTCTCTTAGCTTTATTTCCAGATTTTTTACTTCCAATATTTTCATTTTATGCCTAAACTCCTTTATTTATTATCCTTAAAACTGTCTCCTAACAAGTTAAAAGCTGCAACTGTAATTACAATAGCAAGTCCAGGAGCAATCATTTGTTCAGGTTTCGTACCGATTACATTTTTTGCCTCATTAAGCATTGCTCCCCATTCGGGTGTCGGTGCCTGTACCCCCAGTCCTAAGAATGATAATGTTGAAATGCTTAAAATCAGCCATCCCATATCTAGCGTTATTAGCACGATTAATTCAGGCATTATCATTGGGATAATATGTTTTTTGAAAATATAAAATGTTCTTGCTCCTATTGCTTTTGAAAAAAGTATGTAATTTCTGTCGCTTTGACGAATTACATTTCCACGAATCATTCTTGCATACCACATCCATTTTACAGCAATATTCGCAATAATAACATTTTTTATTCCTATTCCTAAAGCTCCAATTATGGCTAAAATCATGACTTGACTCGGAAACGACATCATTACATCACAAAATCTCATAAGCACTTCATCCACAATTCCTCGAAAATAACCTGCAAACAATCCAACAGCAAGTCCAATCAGAATAGTCGGAATCATTGTAACAATAGAAAGCAATAAAGTCGTTCTCACACCATAAATAAGCCTTGTAAACGTATCACGTCCCATGTAATCAGTTCCTAGCAAATGCTCAAATGATGGACTTTTAAATTTCTGAGTAATACTTCCTTCAAGCGGGTTGTATGTAGAAACAAATGGGGCAAAAATTCCCATAAGTATGATTAATGCAAGAATAATTAAACATACTAGTGCCACTTTGTCTTTTAATACTTTTTTCAACATCTAATCCTCCGTTTCTGCAAGCCTTGGATCAATATAGCAGTTCACAATATCCACCAGTAAATTACATCCAACAAACAAAATTCCCATAAGCAGTATGTAAGCCTGAATTACTGGATAATCACGTCCAAATATCGCCTGTACACAAAGTCTTCCAATTCCAGGCAGCACAAATATATTTTCAATTATAAAAGTTCCTGCAACCAGTTTTACAATACTCATTCCAAGTGCATTTAATGAAGAATGGATTGAATTTTTGAGTGCATGTTTAAAAATAATTGATTTTTTTGAAAGTCCTCTCACCTTTGCATAATAAATATGGTCTTCTTCCAAAGTTTCTATCATATTTGTCCGAATTAATCGAATATATGTCGAAATATAGCTCATACTAAGTGCAAATGAAGGTAAAATATATCCTAAAAAGTGAATCTGCCCCGCTTATTGGAAATATATTTAATTTCAAGGCAAAAATTGATAATAAAATTAATGATAGCCAGTAATCTGGAACAGCAGTTCCAAAAAAACACAATGATTCTCGTAATTCTGTCAAAAGAGCTATTCTTGTTAACAGCACAAAGCACTCCAATCGGAATGCTTATGCTCAGTATCATAACAAGTGAAATCCCAGCCAATTTCAATGTAACTGGTAAAGTTCTCGCAATCTCATCTGCAACTTTCCTATTCGTATTCACATAAGAAATTCCAAAATCAAAATGCAGACTTTTTCCAAAAGCCAGTCAAAAATATCTCAATAAAAATGGTCTATTTAATCCCAATAATTCACGCATTCTGTGAATATCTGCATCCGTTGGAGTAATATCATTTACACGCAGAGCCACTTCTGCTGGATCTGATGGAATTAAATTTATAAGACAGAATGCAATAAAAAGTAATTCCAATAATTAAAGGAATTGATATTAAAATTCTTTTTATTATGTATTTTTTCATTTCTTAATTTCCTTCTTATTTCAAATTCATTGAATAATATGGCACTTCATACAGTGATGTACCAAATTTAACATCTTTTACTCTGTCATTAAAGATTACTCTGTTTGTTTCATAAGTAACTGGAATATAAACAGCTTCATCTTGCAATGTTGTTAATACGTATTTAAACAGTTCGGCTCTTTCAGATTCACTTGTTGTTTTTAATCCTTTCAAAATTGAATCATCAATCTGTGCCTTTTGAGATAATCCTTGCTGTGCAGCATAATCCCCATAAACAGGTTTTCTCATACCTCCTAGGAATGATTGCGGATCATAAGGTACTCCCCATGAAATATTAAATACTATATCAAAATCGCCTTTTTTCATTCTATCTCTGTAAGACTGCTCTTCTTCCCCAGCCGTTTTTAATTCTACTCCAATTTTAGCCAGCTGTTGTGCAAAATACTCTGAAATTGCCTTTTCACTTACACTGTCAGCATTATAATTTAATGTAATTATTAAAGGCTTTCCATTTTTTTGTCTTTTTCCATCAGCTCCTGCAGTCCATCCTGCCGCATCTAGCAATTTTTTAGCTTCGTCTAATGAATAATTGTAAACTGGAACATTAATATTTGCATAAGGCACTGTTTTCGCAAGAATTGTATCTGCAGGTGTTTCAGTTCCTTCAAAGATTCCTTCAGAAATTTCTTTTTTATTCAATACATGCTGTAAAGCCTTACGTACATTCTTATCAGCCAATGCACCTTTTGTTGTATTCACAAGCATCATTCTTGTTGCTACAGGTTCAGACATCATAGCCGAGAACCCTTTTTTATCTTTAAATTTCTTAAATGTTTCACTATCAATCATATCACGTCCAAACACAATATCAATATCCCCTTTTTCAAGTGCCAAAGCTCTTGTTTGCTCTTCAGGAATGACTTTCACACGGATTCTCTTAATTTTTGGCTTTGTTCCCCAATACTTATCATTCACTTCAAAAACAGCTTCTTCATCAGTTTTATTTGATTTTAGCACATAAGGTCCTGTTCCAACATATTTATCTACTCCATTTTTTGTACTTTTCCCATTTTTCATAGCTTTGGGTGAAATAAATCTGAATGGACGTATTGAACCAAGTTCAATTAGCATTGGATAATATGGTTCCTTCAATTTTATTTTAAATGTATAGTCATCAGGCGTTTCAAATCCATCAAAAAGTCGTACACTTTCAAGCCATCCATGTCTATCCTTATTTTCCATAATTGCATCAAAGTTAGCTTTTACAGCCTTTGCATCAAATTTTTCTCCATCAGAGAATACTACATTTTTTCTCAGATGAAACGTATATTCACGTCCATCCTTTGAAATTTCCCATTTTTCAGCAAAGCTGCGGTGCAATGCTTCCATCCTTGTTAATTGTTACAAAGCCCTTCATATAAAATATTCTGCGCATACAGCTCCCCAGCATAATTATGCGGATTCAAGTCACGAATATCTCTAAAATTAGCCGCTACAATCTCATCCTCGCTAGTATTTTTTCTGACATTTCCTCCACAAGACAGCACAAACAATAAAATTCCTGTCAACAATAATAAAAATTTAAAATTTTTTTCTTTTTTTCATTTTAGAATATATCCTCCTATAATCAAATATTTTTTTATATCAAAAATATTATATCATTATTTATTTTGATAATCAAATTATTTTTATAAAAAAATTTTTTTAAATCAAATAAAAAAATTATAGAAAAAAATCAAATATTTAGTGATAAAATATATCTATTAGTATAATTTTTAGGAGGAAAAAAAATGGTAGAACAATTATTTAAGGAATTATCTTTATTAGAAGAAGTTGAGGCAATTGCATTGGGAGGTTCACGAGCGGGAGTAAATTATGATGAAAAGTCAGACTATGATGTATACCTTTATGTAACTTCACCCATTAATGAAGAAAAAAAGAAAAAAATATCCTGAAAAAAATTTCTGCAGCTATATGGAAATTGGAAACAGCTTTTTGGGAATATGAAGACAACTGTGTTTTTAAACAATGGAATCGAAATTGATATTTTTATATCGGGATATGGAAGACTTTATGAAAGGTATTGAAAGAGTAGTTATTGAATGTCAGCCGAGTAATTCCTACACAACTTGCATGTGGCATAATTTAATTACATGCAAAATTTTATATGACAAAAAAATGGAAAACTTGAAAAATATAAAAAAATAAATATTCGATACCTTATCCAAAAACAGCTAAAGGAAAATATCATAAAAAGACAACTCGAATTAATTGATTCTTCAATGCCAGCATACCCAAAACAAATAAAAAAAGCAATTTTAAGAAAAAGACTTTTGTAAGCATAAATCATAGAATAACAGAATTTTCTAGCCTCTTATTTCGACTTATTATTCGCAATAAATGAAATAACACATCCAGGTGAAAAAAACGATTAGTTCAGCTTTGTAAAAAAACAATGTAAAATTTTACCTAAAAATTTTGAAGAAAACTTAAATTTATTATTTTCATATATGTATTTGGAAGAAAAAAATATTTTTTTATGGAAACTCTTGAACAAATTGTTGATAATATAAAAAAATCATATAAAATAATTGACTAACAGAAAAAAATATATGATTAAATCTATATATTTTTTTACAACTTGGAGGCTAACTATGAAAAAAACCTATTATTGGAATTTCAAGTAATATACTTGGACTGGAAAAAAAGGGCTATTTGCTGGATATAAACGATCTTATGTAGATGTTTCCTATATTAATGCCGTGATAAATGCTGGTGGAGTGCCACATATTTTACCTTTGAATGAGCATGAAGACATTATTGAGGAATTTGTAAAAAGTGTGGATGGAATAATTTTAACTGGAGGAAATGATGTTTTCCCGCTTCTTTACGGGGAAGAACCAAAAGAGAAGCTGGGAGAAATATTTCCTGAACGTGATAAATTTGACTCACTTCTTATCCGTTATGCAATTGCCTATAAAAAGCCAATCTTCGGAATTTGCCGTGGAATGCAGATAATTAATGTCGAATGTGGCGGATCGCTTTACCAGGATCTTTCCTATGATGAAAATGTTAAAATAAAACATTTCCAAAAGGCTAGGGCTCATACTCCAACCCATTCTATTTCCGTAGCGACAAACTGCTTTTTAAGCGATATTTATCCTGAAGGGATTGGATTCATAAATAGTTACCATCATCAAACGATAAATCAGCTGGCACCTGGATTTTCTGTAATAGCAAAAAGTACAGATGATGTAATCGAGGCAATTGAAAATATTTCAAATGAAACTTTTATCATTGGAGTTCAATGGCATCCAGAAATGATGGCTATTAATGATGAACTGGCACAAAAAAACTATTTAAAAAAATTCGTAAATGAAGTAAGTTTAAGAAAAAAAGATTAATTTACGATTTTTTTATAAAATTAAGAAAAGACTGCTTTTACAAAATTGTTTTTTTATAAAACAGTCCTTTTTTTATTATTATATTAAATTTAAATTCTATTATTCAGGCTAATAATATTAGTTTTTTTATTTTTTTCTCAAATATTCATGAATAGCCTTCGCAGCATTTTTACCTTCACTAATTGCCCAGACAACAAGCGATTGCCCTCGTCTTACATCTCCTGCGGCAAAATATTTTGGAGCAGAAGTTTTAAAGTCGATGACATTTGCACTTACATTTCCACGCCCATCTAATTCAACTTTTGAGTTTTCCAAAAGTCCTTCAAAATATGGATGTAAAAATCCAATTGCTAAAAAGACAAAATCAACTTTTATTATTTCTTCAGAACCTTCAACTTCTCTAAATCCAAGTCTTCCATCTTCATTTACAAAACTTTCAACTTTTGCAATTTTTACTCCACAAAGATTTCCATTTTCATCTTTAATAAATTCTTTTGTTGTAACATTCCACTCTCTTGGGTCATTTCCGTAAACTTTAGTTGCTTCCTTGTGAGAAGTCGAAGTTTTTAAATACATTGGAAATTGTGGCCAAGGATTTTTTTGATGTACGAGTTTCAGATGGCTTATTTAAAAATTTCAATTTGTTTTTACACTGGCAGCACCTTGTCTTACAGAAGTTCCAACACAGTCAGAACCAGTATCTCCACCACCGATTACAAGCACATTTTTTACCTTTTTACATCAATTTCCTCGTTATACAAAGGAATATTATTTACTTTTTCTGTTTTTGCTGAGTCAAAAAGTCCATTGCAAGATGAAACACCTTTTTGCTTCTCTTCCTTTAATATTTAAATCTCTAGCTTGTTTTTGAACCACAAGCCATAAGAATTATATCAAACTCTTTTTCTAATTCTTCGTTAGAAATATCTTTTCCAGCTTCAGTGTTGTAAATAAACTTAACACCTTCTTCTTCCATAAGTTTTACTCTTCTGTCAATTATTTTCTTGTCAAGCTTAAAATCAGGAATTCCAAGAGCAAGTAGTCCACCAGCTCTTTCACTTTTTTCGTAAACTGTCACATTGTACCCAAATCTGTTTAAAGTTTGAGCAGCAGCAAGTCCAGATGGTCCACTTCCAATTACTGCGATTTTTTTATCAAATCTTTTTTTAGGAGTTTTTGGTTTTACCCATCCATTTTCCCAACCTTTTTCAATAAGAGCAAGTTCAATATTTTTAGTAGTTACAGGTTTATCATTTTTTCCTAAAGTACAGCTTCCTTCACAAAGTGCTGGACAAATCCGCCCAGTAAATTCAGGAAAGGGATTTGTTGACAAAAGTAAGTCCAAAGCCTTTTTCCATTCGCCGTTATAGACTAAATCCTGCCATTCAGGACAGTGGTTGTCAACTGGACAGGCCCAATGGCAAAAAGGAACTCCACAGTCCATACATCTAGCCGCCTGTGTTTCTATGTATTCATCATTTAAAGGGATGTCAATTTCATTAAAATCTTTAATTCTGTCAGAAATTTCCCTAATTTTTTTCTCTTCTCTATGTATTTCTAAAAAAATCCACCTAGTTTTTCCCATTTCTAAGCCTCACCTCTCTCAAATATTTCTTTAAATTCAGGTGCAATAATAACTTTAAAGTTTTGTTTTTCAGTTTCCCAATTGTTTAAAATTTCTTTTGCAACGACACTTCCTGTATAATTAAAGTGTTTTTCCACATAAGTTTTTATTTCATTTTCATAAACTTCGTTAAGTTCATCAAATTCAACCATTTCTTTATTCAAGTTTTGCTCAAAAGTATTGTTTTTATCATAAACATAAGCAATTCCACCACTCATACCAGCAGCGAAGTTTTTACCAGTTTCTCCTAAAATAACAGCACGACCTCCAGTCATATATTCACAGCCGTGATCCCCAACACCTTCTACAACAGCAACCGCTCCAGAGTTTCTAACACAGAATCTTTCTCCAGCAACTCCATTTAAATAAGCTTCTCCTCTGATTGCACCGTATAAAATGGCATTTCCTCCAATTATATTTTCATCTGCTTCGTATTTAGAAACTTCAGGTTTTTTAATAATAATTTTTGCTCCAAACAATCCTTTTCCAATATAATCGTTTGATTGTCCAGTCAAATTATATGTAATTCCTTTTGCTCCAAACACACCAAAACTTTGTCCACCGATTCCTTCCAAGTTTAGTGTAATTGTATCATCTTCAAGTTTATATCCACCAAATGTTCTAGCAACTTCTCCACTTAACATCGCTCCAAAACTTCTATCAAAGTTTTTCAATTTTTTTCATTAATTACAGTTTTTTTGAACATTATTTTTTTATCGCTTTCAAAAGTTGCTTTAGCAAGTTTAATTAATTTTTCTATCGATGATATTTTTCCATTTTGAAGTCTTGATTTTTGAGTTTTTTTACATTTGGACTGTCGCTATTCTTGTTAGTGTAAAGAATTTTTTTCCTAAGTCTACATTTTTTTAACTTTTTTTCTAATTTTTGAAGTTTTAGAAACTTCCAAGAATTCATCAGCTTTTTCCAATTAATTCATCAAGTTTTGTAACTCCAAGTTCAGCCATAATTTCTCTTGCTTCTTGTGAGATAAATCTAAAAGTATCTAATAATATTTTTCATATTGTCCAGTAAATTTCTTACGAAGTTCTTCAGATTGAGTTGCAACTCCAACTGGACACATATTTGTATGACATTTTCTCATCATAATACATCCTAAAATTACAAGCGGCATTGTCGCAAATCCAAATTCTTCAGCTCCTAAAATCGCTCCAATTACTAAATCTCTACCTGTTTTTAATTTTCCATCAACTTGAAGAGTAACTCTACTTCTCAATTTATGTTCCTTTAAAAATTTGGTGAGCTTCAGAAAGTCCTAATTCCCAAGGTAATCCAGCATGTTTAATCGAAGATAGAGGAGACGCCCCAGTTCCTCCGTCATGTCCAGAAATTAATATCATTTCAGATTTTGCTTTAGCAACTCCAGAAGCAACGACTCCAACTCCAGCTTCAGACACCAATTTAACACTAATTCTAGCTTTTTCATTTACATTTTTCAAGTCAAAAAAATTAATTGTGCCAAATCTTCGATTGAATAAATATCGTGGTGTGGTGGTGGTGAAATCAAAAGTCTAATTCCAGGTGTTGTATGACGAGTAGCACCAATTTCTTTATTTACTTTAAATCCAGGTAATTGTCCACCTTCTCCAGGTTTTGCCCCTTGAGCCATCTTAATTTGTAACTCATCGGCATTTACCAAGTAATCGGTTGTAACTCCAAATCTTCCAGATGCAATTTGTTTTGTAGCACTTCTTCTGTTGTCTAAAAATCTTTCAGGATTTTCTCCACCTTCTCCAGAATTAGAACGACCACCAATCGTATTTAATGCTCTTGCAATCGCTTCGTGAGCTTCTTTTGAAATTGAACCGAATGACATAGCTCCAGTAACAAATCTTCTCATAATTGCTTCAACAGGTTCAACTTCATCAATTGAAACAGGTTTTCTGTCAGAATGGAATTTTTAGCATTCCTCTTATTGTAAGCAAATGCTGACTTTGGTCGTTTACAATTTTTTTGCAAAATTCCTTATAAGTGTTATAATCATCTCTATTTGCTGCATCTTGAATTTTTGAAATCGCATCAGGAGTCAAGATTCTATTCGTTCCTTCTTTCATCCAAGAATATTCTCCATCCACATAAAGTGTTTCAGCACCAAGATTAATTGAATCAATTGCATCATCAAAGTTATTTAGAACTTCATCTTCCAATGTTTTAATTGTAAGTCCTTCGATTCTAGAAACAGTTCCTGTGAAATATTTTTTAACTAATTCAGTTGATAATCCAACAGCTTCAAAAAAATTTGTGCTCCTCTATAACTGTCAACAGTTGAAATTCCCATTTTTGACATAGTTTTTCAAGATTGATTTTTTTCTGAGACTTTTCAAATAGTTGTATTGCAAATCTTTTATTTCAGATTCATCGGCATTCAAGTAAAGTTTATTTTTTACCATATATTCAATTGAATCAAGTGCCAAATAAGGGTTAATTGCAGTTGCACCGTATCCGATCAGCAATGCAAAATGCATAATTTCTCTAAACTTCCCCAGTTTCCACTAAAATATCAATTTCATTTCGTTTTTTTATTTCTAATTAAATAGTGATGAAGTCCAGCAACAGCAAGTAAAAGTCTGGAATTGCTACATTTTTCAGTATCAGCATTTCTGTCAGATAAAAATAATAGATTTTACTCCACTATCAATTGCATCTTCAGCAAAGTCTTTAAATATTTTATCCAATCTTTCTTCCAAGTTTTTCAGTTGGCTTTGAAAGTTATATCTAAAAACAGCAGGTTTTTTTCCCATTTCTTTCATAATTTTTTTCAAAAAAATTCCATAGTTTTTGTTGTCCATAATTGGAGAATCCAAAACTACAGTTTCTCCAAACTTCAGGAACTTCTTCTAAAAATATTTGCTTTTTCTGTAAAAGCTGTGTTCTAAGCGACATAACAAAACTTTTCTCTAATTGGGTCAATTGGAGGATTTGTTACTTGCGCAAACAATTGTTTAAAAGTAGCTGTAAAAGCAATTTTTGGCTTTTTCGGCAAAAAAATAGCAAGTGCTGCGTCATTTCCCATTGAACCAAGTGGTTCTTGTCCAGTTATAGCCATTCTTGAAATCAAGATGTGCAAATCTTCCCTTGAATAGCTAAATAATTTTTAATTTGTTGTAAATATCATCTAAATCGCTAGTTCTATTGTAATCAAAATTAAAGCTTCTTTCATTAAATCATTTACATTTTTTTCTTATCTTTAATTAATTTTTTTGAAGTCTGTTCCGTTCAAGACTTTTTTTCAGTAACTTCATCATCGCTATACAATTTTTTTCTTTTCTGAGATCAATTACAAAAAAACTTTTTCCAGGTTTAACTCTTCCACTTTGAACAATATTTTTCAGGTTTTATTGGCAAAGTTCCAACTTCAGAACCGACAAGCATTTGATTATCATCAGTCAAAAATATATCTAAGAGGTCTAAGTCCATTTCTATCAAGTTTTGCAACCAAATATCTGGAATCAGTCATAATCATAGCCGCAGGTCCATCCCAAGCTTCCATTAATCCTGAATAATAGTCATAAAATGCTTTTAGATCTTCAGATTTAGTATGATCCTTTTCCCAAGCCGCAGGAACTAAAATTGAAATCGCTTCCATCAAAGTTTTTCCAGAAAATACAAGCAACTCAATCACTGCATCAAGATTAGCTGAATCTGACCATTCTTCATCATTTATTGGGAATAATTCTTTAATATCTTCGTAATTCGGAGACGCTAATGCAATTTCTCTAGCTTTCATCCAGTTTACATTCCCTTTAACAGTATTAATTTCACCATTATGTGCTAAAAATCTGAATGGGTGAGCAAGTTTCCAAGATGGGAAAGTGTTCGTACTAAATCTTTGGTGAACTAGGCAATAAGAACTTACAAGTTTGTCTGATTGCAAGTCGATATAGAAGTTCTCGATTTGATCAGGTTTTACTAGACCTTTATAAACTATTGATTTTGAAGATAATTTTGTTATGTAAAATTTATCTTCAGTGTCGCAGTTTGCTTTTTACAACATTTTCAATTTTTTTCTTCTCAAAAATATAAAGATTTTTTTCAAAAATCTTCTTTTGATGAATTTACTCTTTTTATGAAAAAGTTGCCAGACAGATGGCATTGTAGATTGTGCTTGAACTCCAACAGCATCTTTTTTTATAGGAACTTCTCTCCAAGTTAGGATTTCATCTTTTGAATTTTTTACAGTTTCTTCGACAATTTCCTTTATTTTTTCAAATTCTTCTTTTACAGTTGGGAAAAATATGTTAGCAACTCCATAATCTCCAAATTCTGGAAGATTTGGAACTATTTCTACAAAAAAATTTGTGTGGCACTTCAAATAAAAAGTCCAGCTCCATCTCCAGTTTCACTGTCATATCCTTCAGCTCCACGGTGTTCCAATCCAGCTAAAATTCTTATTCCACCTTTTACAACTTGATTAGTTTTTTTATTGTCAATATTTGCGATAAATCCCATACCGCAGTTGTCTTTTTTTCAAAATACGGCTCATAAAGTGAATTTTTTTAGAAAGTCTCATATTTTTTTGTGATTTTTACATTTTGAATGTTATTATCCAAAGTCTGTACCTCCAATGTTTTTAGATTTTTCTCATAAAATATTTTTATTATATTAAGTAATTTAATAATTGAATATTAATATATTAGTTAAGAAAATATATATTAATATAAGAAATATAAGTAATATTAACAAAATATTTTAACCTTATTATATGCTATGAACCAATTATACATTTCACAAAAATCATTTTTGCAAACATAAAAATTTGATAACCAAAATATCCGTTTAAAAAAATGGATAAAAAAACACGATAAACACTAAACTTAAAAAGATTTTTTTAAAATATAATATTATCAAAATTTTTTTATTTGACTTATAATTTTTACACATTGTATAATAAGCCTATGAAAAGTTTTTGGAAGAGTTTTTGAAAAAAAGTGTAGTTTATTACCACATTTTCAATCTTTAAAAAAATGTAAAATTTAGAAAAATTAGAAAAGAGGTAAATTTATGGAAAATGCTATGAAAAGTTTTGGAGAAAATGTCTTTAGAGACAGCAACCTTAAAAAAAGAGTTTCTAAAGAAGTTTTCAAAGAATTTAAAGCATCGCAATTAGGAAAAACAGAATTATCAAAAGAAGCAGCAGAAGTAATTGCAAATGCAATAAAAGACTGGGCAACTAAAAGAGGAGCAACTCACTACTGCCACTGGTTTCAACCGCTAACAGATTTAACAGCTGAAAAACACGATTCATTCTTGGAACCAACTGAAAGTGAAGAATTAATTTACAAATTTTCAGGAAGCAATTTGATAAAAGGTGAGCCTGATGCTTCATCATTTCCAAATGGAGGACTTCGTAGCACATTTGAAGCAAGAGGATACACAATTTGGGATACAAGTTCATATCCATTTATAAGAAAAAAATAAAAAAATGGAGTTACATTATATATTCCAACTGCATTTATTTCATTTACAGGAGAAGCATTGGATAAAAAAGTTCCTTTACTTAGAACAATGAAATATATAAGCGAACAATCGCTAAGAGTATTAAGAGCATTGGGAAATACAACTTCAAAACATGTATTTAACACACTTGGAGTTGAACAGGAATATTTCTTGGTTAAAAAAGAATTGTTTGAAGCAAGAGATGATTTACTTCTTACAGGAAGAACATTATTTGGAGCTCCAGCACCAAAAGGTCAAGAATTGAACGACCACTACTTTGGAAAAATTAAAGATAAAGTTATTAACTTTATGAGTGATGTCGATGTAGAACTTTGGAAATTAGGGATTCCATCAAAAACTAGACATAATGAGGTTGCACCAAACCAATTTGAAGTTGCACCATTATTTTCAGTTGCAAACTTGGCTTCAGACCAAAACCAAATTATAATGGAAACAATTGAAAAAACTGCACTAAAACATGGATTAGTTGCATTACTTCATGAAAAACCTTTTGATGGGGTAAACGGTTCAGGAAAACATAACAACTGGTCACTTGGAACTGATGATGGAGATAACTTATTCAGTCCAGGAAAAGACCCTAAAACAAATACAAACTTCTTAATCTTTACATCTGCAGTAATTGAAGCTGTTGACAGATATTATCCAATGTTAAGATATTCAACTGCAACTGCTACAAATGACCACAGATTAGGAGGACACGAAGCACCACCAGCAATTATCTCAATCTTCCTAGGTGAAGAATTGACAACAATTTTAGACAACATCGCCAACAAAAAAGATGCACCTGTGTCAGAAGCTTCAGAAGTAAACTTGTCAGTTGATGTACTTCCAACATTCAGCATGGATGCAGGAGATAGAAACAGAACTTCACCTTTCGCATTCACAGGAAACAAATTTGAATTTAGAATGCCAGGTTCAAGTTCAACTCCAGCAACAACAGCAGCAGTAATCAATGCAGCAGTTGGAAAAAGTATTATCTGAATATGCCGACAAATTGGAAAAAAAGCGACTGAAAAAAACTTTACCAAAAAGTAATAAATGAAATCATCGCAAATGCTTACAAAAAACACCACAGAATTATTTTCAACGGTAACGGATACAGCGAAGAATGGGTTAAAGAAGCAAAAAGAAGAGGACTTACAAACGAAGTTTCTGCAAACACAGCACTTAGAAAAATGGTTGAGCCAGAAATTTTGGAATTAGTAGATGGAATCGGAATGCTGTCAGAACAAGAATCATTAGCAAGATACAATGCTTATGCTGAAAGATATGTAAAACAAATTAGCATTGAATCAAGAACATTAATTGATATCGTAAACAAAAACATCTTGCCATCAGCTCTAAAATTTGCAAACTTATTGGCAGACCACATTGAAAAAAATTCAAAATACGGAAAAGCCTTCATAAAAGAACAGGAAGAATTGCTAAAAGATGTTTTATCAAATGTGACAGCATTGAGAAAAGAAACAAAATCACTTGAAAAAGAAATTGCAAGAGTTTCAAACGAAGAAGATTTACCTAAACAAACTGATTTAGCAAAAGAAAAATTAGTATCAGGACTTGAAGCATTGAGAGTTCCTTGCGATAATTTGGAAAAAATTATTGATAAAGACTTATGGAAATTCCCAACATATACTGATTTATTATTTAAATTATAATGAGATAAATATAACTATAAAACTCAAAGCGGTTTAAAAAAATTAGACTATTTCGTATTGAAATAGTCTTTTTTTATACCAAAAAAACTGGGGGAAAAAAACCCAGTTTTATAATTATTTTTTTATTCTTTTTTTCTTTTTTTATCTTTCATTAACAAAGAATTTCTTCCACTTTTTTTACTCAACTCTTCCACATATTTATCCACAGTTTCTTGACTTTCAGCCTCAACCATTACTCTTATTAAAGATTCTGTTCCAGAAGGCTCTTACAAGGATTCTTCCCTTTCCAGCGATTTCTTTCTCTTTTTGCCTTGATAAAGTCAATTAATTCCTTATTTGTTTCCCAAGTTGCCTTTTTTTCTCCTTTGCAACTGTAATATTTTTTTAGAATCTTGTGGCCACAATTTAATATCTTTTTACAAGTTCATGCAAAGTTTTTCCGCTTTCTAAAATAGCCGCAACTAGCTGAATTGATGACAATACTCCGTCTCCAGTTGTATTGTAGTCAAGCATTAAAATATGCCCAGACTGTTCTCCACCAATATTTAATCCATATTCCTTCATTTTTTCAAGAACATATCTATCTCCAACATTTGCACGAATTAATCCAATTCCCTTTTCATCCAGATATTTTTCAAATCCCATATTACTTAGAACTGTAGTTACAACTTTATTATCGTTTAAAAGTCCTCTGCTTTGCATATATTCTGCGATAATTGCAATAATCAGATCTCCGTTTATAATTGCTCCTGTATTGTCAACAGCGATTAATCTGTCGGCATCTCCATCGTAGGCAAGTCCCAAATCAGCCTTGTAAACTTTAACTACTTCCTGAAGCAGTTCTGGATGTGTTGATCCACAATTTACATTGATGTTTTTTCCATTTGGAATATTATTAATTACAATAACATCTGCACCTAGATTTTGAAATACTTTTGAAGCCACTCTATATGCCGCACCGTTTGCAGTGTCAATTACAATTCTTAATTTTGAAAAATTAGTTTTTACTGTAGAAGTTAAATAATCTAAATAGATTTTCATATCATCTTCCACATATTTAAATGTTCCAAGGTCATCTCCTGCAACTTGATGTTTTTCAAGAAGTTCATCCTTTTTACCCATCAACTCTTCCAATTTTTCCTCAACTGCATCAGGCAATTTATAACCATTTTGACTAAATATTTTTATTCCATTGTCCTTTACAGGATTATGTGAAGCTGAAATCATAATTCCCGCATCAGCCTTTAATTTCCTAGTCAAGTAACAAACTCCAGGAGTAGGAAGCACTCCAACAAAGTCAATATTTACACCCATAGAATTTAATCCCGCTGTAAGTGCTGAACGAATCATATACCCTGAAATTCTTGTATCTGTTCCAAGAATAACTTTTGGCTTTCCAAACTTTTTTTCTATGTTTTTTTAAATAATACCCAAGAGCAAGCCCCAAACTTGTAACTAAATCAATTGTCAAGTCCTTATTAAACTTCTCCTCTCATTCCATCAGTTCCAAAAATATTTTTCTAGCCATTATTTTTCCCTCTCTATTTTTTTATTTTTTTAAATTTAAAAAAATAAATTTGCTAATTTTTTTATCTAGTAAAATTTATTACTGAACAAATAAATTATAATTTTTATTTTTTTCTTACTTTTTCTTACTTTTTCTTATTTTTTTCTTTTTTTAAAAATCCAAAAAAACACTTTTTTTCTTTTTCGATTTTTTTCTTTATTTATATTTTTTTATTAATTTCTTCCTGTGAATTTACAACCACTATCTCCAATAGGTAAAACGATTGAAATTTCTGTTCCTTCATTCATTTTTAGAATCAACTTCGATTTTTTTCCATTATGAATTTCTACAATTCGTTTAACTATCGCAAGTCCAAGTCCAGTTCCACCCGTTGCCTTTGTTCTCGACAAATCCACTCTGTAAAAATCTGTCAAAAATTCTCTTTGCATCCTCATCAGAAATTCCAACTCCCTCATCTCGAATTGAAATTCGTCCAAATCCATCTTTTATGAAAGATTTTATATAAATATTTGTATTTGGCTCTGAATATTTTGCAGCATTTTTCAATTAAGGCTCTAATTGCCTGCTGCAGTAGTGTTTCATCACCTTTAATTTTATAGTCTTCCCCCATTTCCAGATGGAATTTATGAGTTTTGGTAGAAACTACTGTATCAGAATGAATTTGATGTACCATTTCATTTGCATCAATATCTACAAATTTTGTATTAATTTTTTTGTAATTTCACCTTTAGCCAAAAACAGCAATTTCTGTATTAAATTACGCATATTATCAGTTTCACTGATTATTGAATCAATTGACTCTACAAATATATCAATATCTGTAGTTCCACGCTTACGTATAATTTCCGCATAACCTTTTATTATAGCAAGCGGTGTCCGCAATTCATGCGAAAGCTATCTGATACAAATTTTTTTCTGATTTTTCAAATGACGTTTCCAGCCTGTCTAACATCTCATTTATAATAAGTGTCAGATTTTTGCAATTCATCTTCCTCTTTTTGGTATTTCTATTCTCTTGCTCAAGTCATCTGTTGAAATGCTTTTTAGCAGTTTTTTTATTACATTATTAATTGGTTTTAAGATTCTTCGGCTCATTATTTTTTTGAAACAATGATTGTTATGACAACTCCAATTATTGTAAATAAAAATAACAAGATATTCCAGTCTTTTTATAAATTTTTATTTTTCATTTGTAACATTTTTTTCAAAGTATAAATATTAAATTTATAATTTTTTTATTACACAGCTAACTTTAAATACAAAATATTTATTTTTTTCAATATTTATCGTCTTCCCACTTGAAACATTATCTTTAAAATTATAACTTTCAAAGCAGGCTCAACCATGCTTTCATTAGTCATCGAAGCCTCTTCAGTATCTGTATCTCCAATTGTATTAATCGGTATTACCGAATCCTTATTTTTGCTTTTATTTCCAAAACATACAAATAATTGTCTTCTCCTGGATTAAATGGCTTTTACGTGAATTACTTTCTTTCCTTCCACAACTTCAGGATTAAAAATCAAGCGTAAGCACATTTGTCTTATCTGAAAAAAATTCCAACCTTATCCAAAAAAACTGTTTATTTCCTTCAATTTGTCACTAGCTGAAACTTCCAGCACTTTATTTGACTGCTTTTTTGCAACGAATAAACTAAAATAATATTGAAACTAATATTAATACCAAAAAAATAGAAGAGCGTAATTTGCCGAAATACGATCTTCTAATTTCAAATTTTTCATTTTTTTACTCCTTATTTAAAAAAATAAATCCAATTCCTCTTACAGTTTGAATGAATTTTTCTTTCATAAGGCTTGTCAATTTTATCTCTTAAATATTTAATATACAAATCAAGGATATTATCGTTTCCAATATAGTCAAATCCCCAAACTTCTTCTAAAAATTTTTATCTCTAGATAAAACAATTCCTTTATTTAATACTAAAAAGTCAAGCAATTCAAATTCTCTTTTTTTGAAAGTTGAATAAGAGTTTTTCCATAATCTCTAAATACTTCATAAGTAGAATAGTTTATTGTTAAATCTTCAAATTCAAATATTCCCTTGTGAACAACAGATTTTTTAGTTCTTCTAAGAAGCGCTTTTATTCTAGCAAGCAATTCTTCATTTGAAAATGGTTTTGTCATATAGTCATCTGCCCCATAATCAAATCCAACTACCTTATCACTAATTTCATCCTTAGCTGTAAGCATAATAATAGGTACTTGCGAAGTTTCCCTTATTCTTTTGCAAACTTCCATTCCACTCATTTTAGGAAGCATTACATCCAGAAGGATAATGTCATACGAACCATATTTAGCCATATTAAGCCCTTCTTTACCATCGTATGCAAAAAATACATCAAATCCTTCAAATTTTAATTCAATTTCAAGAAGTCTTGAAATTTTAGGATCATCTTCAATTACTAATATTTTCTCTCTCATAGTTATCTCCACTTCTGTTCTAATATTTTTTCTCACTTTATTATCTTCTACCTTTTAAAATATCCATTTATTATAAAAAAACTAATTTTAAAAATTTCGATACAAAGTAAAGGTTTATAATCTTACAAGTCATTATAACTCATTTTTTTGATTTGTATAGTATTTTTATCTTTTTTTCAACAATTTTCAATAAACAAAAGATTTATTTAAGATTAAAAATCAATGCTTTTTTTATCCATATTGCTTTTTTTATGTTAAAATTATAATTAATTTTTTTATTTAATATAATTAAAACTCTGATGTATCCATATCGCTATCCGATTGCCCTTCAGGCAATTTTATTCTAATAAGATCCATTGGCCCCATTTCCACATCTGTTTCAATAATAGCGATTGTATTTGGGTTTACATATTCTTGATACTCTTCATTTTTTTGTATTGAAAAAGTTTTTCCACTTTAAATTTAATTGCATCTCCAATTGGACGAACCAATTCCAAAGTTTCAGTTGCATAAACTTTATTTCTTATTTGAATTTTGTATTTATTTGTATCAACTTTTTCAAGCACATTTGCAACAAGTCTATAAGTTTGGCTATAAGAAAGCCCAGTTTCATAATTTTTGATCCTTTTTCAGAAGTAGGCCCTAAATAAAACCCATTTTGAATATTGTCTATGACTAATAGTTTTTAAGTTCAGCCAGCCAATCAGGGTCATATTTATAATTTCCAGAATAATAATTATCTAATGCTCTCTTGTATTGTTTTACAACAGTCGAGTTATAATAAATGCTCTTCATTCTTCCTTCAATTTTTAACGAATCTACTCCAGTTTCAATTATTTTATCAATAAACTCTATCGAACACAAGTCCTTAGCATTAAACATATATGTTCCTTCTTCATTTTCCACAATATCATGAGCTCCAGTTTCCTCATGCCCCTCTGCAATAACCTTATAGTTCCAACGGCAATCCTGTGCACAAATTCCACGGTTCGCATCACGATTTGTAAAATAGTTGCTCAATAAGCATCTTCCAGAATATGCCATGCACATTGCCCCGTGAATAAACACTTCTATTTCCACATCAGGCACTTTTTCACGTATAGTCTTAATTTCTTTAAGTGACATTTCCCTAGCCAGAATAACTCTTTTTGCTCCCATATCCTTCCAAGTTTTTACACTCATCCAGTTTGTATTGTTCGCCTGAGTACTTACATGAATTTTCATATTCGGAGCATGCTCCCTAACCATCTGAAAAACTCCCAGATCAGCGACAATCACTGCATCCACGCCAAATTCATCCAGTTTTTTTATAAATCTTGGCATATATTCAATTTCCGTATTATGTGCAAAAAAATATTTAAAGTTACATATATTTTTTTCCCTAAACTATGAACATAATCCACAGACTTTCCTTTAATTCCTTATTTTTTTAAAGTTTGAAGACATTCCCCTTAAATTAAATGCGCTTCCTCCAACAAAAACACATATCAGCTCCAAAAATGAAAGGCTGTCTTTAACTTTTCCATATTTCCAGTGGTGCTAATAATTCTACTCTTTTTTTGTTTCCATTCTTTAACTTTTTTCTCCTTAATTCTTTTCTTCTCATATCCATTTGTAAAAAAATATAAAAAAATTTCAATAACCGCAGTATTTTTTTAAATTTTTTTAGGCTTTTATTATTTTTTTAACTACTTGATAAAGGATATTGACCCTTTGTAATCATAATAAATACTGCTGTTACCTAATCTTTATCACCTTTATTTTTTTATAATTGCCTATCTTTTTCAATTTAGTTAAATCTCTTAATTTTTTTCTTATTTAATATGGGATCAAGACATCTTGCTTCAGAACATTTGTTTTATTAAATTTTAAATAAATACAGTTTTCAAGCAAATCTGATTTATTCTGCAGACGGTGCAAATTCATCATCCACAACATTTACAAATTGCTGATAATTCGGGAAAAAAATCCCAATTCTATCGTACCAGTCGGTCCACTTCTGTGCTTTCCGATTATCAGTTCAACTTTTTCCATTTCCTGTTTTTTTCTCCAGTTTTTTTGGCAAGTCCTGTGATTTTTTTAACATATTTATCTGGAACATCCACATTATTCACTTCTGTAGCAGTATCTTTGTTATAATAAACTTTTCACGATATAGAAACATTACCATATCTGCATCCTGCTCGATTGCTCCCGATTCCCGCAAATCTGATAAAATTGGTCTTTTGTCAACTCTCTGCTCCACTCCACGGGATAACTGTGAAAGTGTCACAATTGGTATATTCAGGCTCTTTTTGCAAGTATTTTTTTAGTGAACGTGAAATTTCAGATATTTCCTGCTCACGACTTTTTTTCTTGAATTTGTTGAAGGGCTTATTAACTGCAAATAGTCAATTAACATAAAGTCCAGCTTTCCCTTCAGCCTTTAACCGTCTTGCATTAGCCTTTATTTCCAGCATTGTCACACTTGCAGAATCTGAAATATAAATTGGCATCTCAGAAAGCCGCCCAAGCCCATCTCCCAAAGTTACAAGCTCTTCCGAAGTCAAAGTTCCATCCTTTATTCCCTTTAACCTAACTCTCGACTCACTTGCCACAAGCCTGTCAAACAACTGCTCATTTCCCATTTCTAAACTGTATATAAGCACTCCTTTACCTTGCCTTGCAACATTTATTGCGAGATTCAATGCAAATGCAGTTTTTCCCATTGCAGGACGTGCCGCAAGAATTATTAAGTCAGACCCGTGAAACCCGCTTGTTATACTGTCATATCTGCTAAATCCTGAAGAAATGCCAGTTATTTTCCCTTTAGCTTCCGAACCATCATCTAGCCGCTTTACTTTAGATTGAACCAATTCAGATAATTTTACAATTTCTTTTCTCTGCTTAGATTCTGCAATTTTAAAAATCATGCTCTCCGACTTGTCAAGCATCGCATCTGTTTCCTCATATCCACGTGTAGCCATTCTTACAATTTTTTCCCCAATGGTTATTAACTGGCGCTGAATAGACTTATCCTTTATAATTTGGGCATAATTAACAGCATTTGCAGCAGTTGGCACAACTTCAGTCAAATCATAAATAACTTCTTCATCTCCAACTTCATCCATTAATTCCTTTTTTTTCAAAGCCTCAATTATCAAAAGCACATCAATTATTTTTCCAGAATTATAGGCATTAATCATTTCAGAAAAAAATCAATTTATAATTACTTTTGTAAAAAAATCTTCAGCTGTTATAATATCAACAACATCTCCCATAACATTAGGATTTATAAAGACAGACCCAAGAAGTGCCTCTTCAGCCTTCTATGCTATATGGCTCGCTATTTTTTTCCCATCTTCGTCATATAACCCCATTTTTTTCAATTTTCTCACTTTCCAGTTTTTAAATTTTTATACAAAAATTTGCTATTTAGCCTCAACTCTAACTTTTTAAAGTTAGCCTTTACTTCCGAATGAAGTTTCAATTCCACATTATGCACTCCAATTTCCTTTACTTTAGAATCTGCAGAAACTTTCTTCTTATCAATATCAATATTTAACTGATCCTTTATAGCCTGCACAATTTCCTTTGCACTAATTGAACCAAACACCTTATTATTTTTCCCCAGCCTTCACTTTTTAGCACAATTTCCTTTGTCGCCAAAATTTCCTTCAATTCTTTAGCATTTTTTTCACATCTCTATCATGATGTTTTTTTGGATTTTTTTCATTTCTTGCCTTTAATTTATTAATATTTTTCAGGCGTTGCAAGTATCGCTTTATTTTTGATTTAATAAAAAAAGTTATTTGCATATCCATCCTTTACTTCCACAATTTCATCTTTTTTTCCCTACACCTTTTATATTTTTCCTTCAAAAATTACTTTAATTTTTCATATCTACCATACCTTTCTTTTTTTATTAATAAACCAATTGTCAATAAATTTATTTAATATATTTATTTTTTTCTAAAATTTCCCCGTCAAAAAAACTTCACTGCATCCTTCAAAAACTTATCTTCTCCATTTTTTTAGCATCATCGCTTTCAAAAAAAGTTTTTTTATTTCAATATCCGAATTACAGATTTGATTAATAACTTTTTTCAACCTTCACTTTCTTTTCAGGTATCATAAGCTGTTCGCTATGAAATTTCTGATTACTTGAAACCTTATAAAAAGCACTCCTTCTTTCACTCTGTCCGGCTTGCTTTTCCACCGATAATGCTCCTAGCATTACACTTTCTCTCTTTATTTCAGATAAAAATTTTTTTCTCCAGTTTTTTTAGAAAAAAAATTGAAATATCATAATTTTTTTGCAGCTTTTTTTCTATCTTTTTCTAAATTTTTCTACTTTTTTTACTTCTTCTGTTTCAGCTATTTTTTTCTGTAACATCTGAATTTATAATTTTGGAATTTTCTGAAATTTGACTCATAACTTTTTTTCATAAATGTGATCCGAAACATCTTTAATATAATTTTTTTGTCAACAACCGCTTTTATTTGGAGCAAAATCATCAGTTTCCAAAATTTTTATTTTTTTATTTGAATTTTTTTCTTCTGATTTTTTTATAAAGTTCATAAACAAGCACATATCCAAGCAGCCTTCTATCCTCTTCATACTTAAATTCATTCAAGGTAAAAAAAATCGCACTTATTGTATCCAGCAAAAAATCCACCGATAAATCCGTCTGCTTTTTAAACTGCTCCTTCAAATAATAGGAAAAATCCTTTAAAAAAGTTTCAATTACAAGCCCATCTTCCCAAATCTTGTCAATAAAATCAACAAGTCTTTCCTTGTCACTTTTTTTATTAAATTCAGAAATTCCTCCAAAATCACATCAGGCACTACTCCCAGAGCCTTCTGAGTTTTTTTCAAGATTAATTTCCTCATTATTAAAATTTGACACAACCTGCTCAAAAATAGAAAAACTATCCCTTGCACTTCCTTCAGACTTACGATAAATCAAATCCAGACTCGCATCATCAATTTTAATGTTCTCCTTTTGTGCCACATTTTGAAGCAGTTTTTTTATATCCTTCTTATCAATTGGCAAAAAGTCATACCGCTGACATCTGGAAATAACCGTATCTGGAATCTTATCAATTTCTGTTGTTGCAAGAATAAATATAACATGTGCCGGCGGTTCTTCCAGTGTTTTTTTAAAAAGCGCATTAAATGCCTCCTTTGTAAGCATATGAACTTCATCAATTATATATATTTTTTTTCTTCCCTTGACAGGCTGATAATTTATCTTTTCCTTTAATTCACGAATCTCATCAATCCCACGATTAGAAGCTGCATCAATTTCAATCATATCCATTGAAATCCCAGAAGAAATTTCACGGCAATTCTCACATTTCCCACAAGGATTATCCGTCACATCTTCACTACTCAAGCAATTCACACCTTTAGCAATAAGCCCTAGCAATAGTAGTTTTCCCAACACCACGTGGCCCTGTAAATAAATACGCATGTGACAGCTTGTTCTCCCTAAGGGAATTTTTAATAGCTCTCAACACAAATTCCTGCCCCGCAATTTCATCAAAATTCTGCGGCCGATACTTTCTATATAACGTAATATTCAATATTCTCTCCCTTTTTTTATAAATACATTGACTAAAAATTCCAATTACCAGACATCATTAATAATCAGCATAACAAAACATAAGTTTGGATACATTTGATATTATAACATTTTTTTACTATAATTTGTGAACTGCTGTAAAACTTTTTTTCAACATACAAAAAAATACACCTAAATAATATGCTTTTGGTGTACTTTTTATTATATTCTATAATTGATATACAAATCTAAAAAAATTTTACTTTAAATTTAATTAATAATAAAAAAATAATAATAATTAATGCAAAAAAACAAAATATTTATTAATTTTTTTCAATATAAAGAATTTTTAAATTCCTTTTTCCAAAATTGATGAAACAGACTGCGACAATTTGCATTATAACCAATACGACAAAAAAATTACAAAAATACAGAATATTTCCAACAATTATAACAAAAATTCAGCACTCCTGAAACAATTAACAAAACTGATATAGCCAAAGTCTGTTTTTGCATACGATCTCACAAAAACTATTTTTTTATCCTCCAAAATCAAAGCAAAAAAATCGGAACTATCAGCCCTCCAATTATTGTAAAAAAACTCAAATTTACAAGAAAAAGCAGCAGCATTAGCCCTCAGCCCTGCAATTGACTTCTGTTCACTAATTCTATTATTATCCATAAACTCCTCCCAATATATTTTTCTATTTTTTTATTACTATTAAATTACTTCCAGATTTATTTTTTTAGTATATCATATATAATTATTTATTTCAAATTTTTTTATTCTTAATGAAAAAGAAATAAAAAGGTATGTTAAAAGAACTCTTACTTTATTCTCCCAAAGTCGCCACCATCACAGCCTTTATCGTATGCATACGATTTTTCAGCTTCATCAAACACAACAGAATTTTTTTACTTCTGAAAAACTTCGTCAGTAACTTCCATTTCTTTCAAACCATATTCTTTTTCAATATTTTTTGCAACTTCCGTATTTAAATCATGAAACGCTGGTAAACAGTGCATAAATAAGTAATCGTTTGCACAATGTTTTACTAAATCGGCATTTACTTGGTATGGAAGCAATTTATCAATTCTTTCTTTCCAAACTTCTTTTGGTTCTCCCATCGATACCCAAACATCTGTATAAACGACATCGGCATCTTTCACTCCTTCGATTTTATCTTCTATCAACAAAATTTTTCCACCAGTTTTTTCGGCAATTTTTTTAGCTTCTTTAACTAATTTTTCTTCAGGAAAATATTCTTTCGGACAAACAATTCTAAAATCCATTCCCAAATTTGGCAGCACCAATCATTAAAGAATTTGCCATATTATTTTTTCCATCGCCTAAAAATGCGAATTTTATTCCTTTCAATTTACCTTTTTTCTCTGTAATTGTCAAGAAATCCGCTAAAATCTGTGTCGGATGAAACTCAGTTGTAAGTCCATTCCAAACAGGCACTCCCGAATGTTCAGCCAAAGTTTCGACCAATTCTTGACCATATCCTCGGTACTCAATTCCATCATAAAATCTTCCCTAAAACTTTTTGCAGTATCTTCCATAGACTCCTTATCTCCAATTTGTGATGCAGAAGGCCCAATGTAAGTTACATTCGCTCCTTGATCATAAGCTCCCACTTCAAACGCACATCTCGTTCTAGTAGAAGTTTTCTCAAAAATCAAAGCAATATTTTTTTCCCAACCATCGTTTTTCTTCTCAGTCCCATTTTTTTATCTATCTTCAATTTTTTTCGCCAAATCCAGTAAATACTGTAATTCCTCCGTCGTAAAATCTAATAATTTTTAAAAATGATTTTTCCCTTTTAACATAACGTCTCCTTAATTTTTTTATTTTTTTATCATATCATAACAAAAGATTCTGTCCCTTGCTATTATTTAATTTTTGCCAATTTTTTTATTTATAACTATATATTAATTTTTTTATTCTATAATATTCTTTCAATATATCTTTCTCAATTTCCTTCAATTTTTTTGTCCATTCTCAACAACCTTTTTTTATTCTCACCTATATACCGAATTAATTTTTTTCATTTTCATCAAAAATAGTATCGTTGTTCAGAAAATTTTGACTTTTCTTTTTATCAAAAACTTCTCCATTTTTTTAGCTCATTTTCTTTATACCATTTAGAATCCACATAATATGGCACATTATATTTTTTTCAGACTTTTATCAAAAAAAAATAAACTTTTTCCATTTTTTTATATAATATTCTGTCAAACTATTCCAACTTTCTCCAAAATGTTCGACCACAATTTTTTTACAATTCCATTTTGCGAAAAAAATATTTCACAACGCCACCATCTGTACTTTGCTCTGAATCTTCAACTTCCTTAATAACATAATTTTTTTCACAGCATTAGTACTTGCAAAATCCTTCCTAATCTGAGCAATTTTTTTCCTTCAATATTCGACGCACCAAAATTCATCAAATTTACCAAAAGAAAAAGTATCGCAATTTTTTTCTAAAGGTTTTTCATAAAAATCTCCCTTTAACTCTAAATTTTTTTCATTCTTTCAGTATAATTTTACCTTAATAATTTTTTTAATTTACAATTATAATTTTGCAATTACTAAAAAGAAATTTTTTTCAAAAAAACTTTTTTTCCAAAAATTGAAACAGCTTTTGTCAATTTCATCGTTTGTTACGTTAAATGGTGGAAAAAAATCTCACAACATTATTTCCAGCTCCAACTAGTAACAATCCATTTTCTAGTGCTTTTTAAAAACAACATCTTTTTGCCAAAACTTTTTTTCTCATCAAATTTTTATTCCCAAAAGAAGTCCTTTTTCCACGAATTTCTTCGATAAAATCAAATTTTTTTCCTTTAATTTTTTTCCAATTTTTTTCCACAGAATACTGACCTTTTTTTCCACAACATTTTTTTCAATTAATTTGTTGTCAATTAATTCGTGTAAAACAGCATTTGCAACGGCACAAACCAAAGGATTTCCTCCGTAAGTTGAACCGTGGTCGCTAGGAACTAGCACGTCATTTGCTTTTCCTTTTTGTCAAACAAGCTCCGATTGGAACTCCGCCACCAAGTGATTTTTGCGATTGTAACTATATCTGGAACTAAATCAAAATTTTCATAGGCAAATAATTTTCCCAGTTCTTCCCATTCCGCATTGAATTTCGTCAAAAAAATCACAAGTGTATTATATTTTTTTCACTCAATTCTTTTATAGCTTCCATAAATTCAGAAGTAGCACTTTCAAGTCCACTTTCTCCTTGAATTGGCTCCAAAATAATAGCAGCAGTTTTTTCACTTACTTTTGCTTTTAAATCTTTGACATCGTTAAAAATTACATTCTGTAACATTTTTTTCATCAATGGCTCAAACGGTTTTTGATATTTCGGCTGACCAGTGACTGCCAACGCTCCAGTACTTCTTCCATGAAACGAATTTTTTTCATATAAATTATTTCTGTTTTTATCAGTAATTTTGTTTCTATTTTCATCATATGACAAATTATTCCCATATTTTCGAGCAATTTTCAAAGCCAACTCAATCGCTTCAGTTCCACTATTTGTAAAAAAACGCTTTCCATTTCACTATTATCTGTAAGTTTATTTGCCAAATCCAATTGTGGCTGACTGTAATACAAATTAGAAATATGCACCAATTTTTTTGACTTTGTTCCGTTAAAGCCTTTTGTAATCACAGGACTTGCGTGTCCCAAGCAATTTACTGAAATTCCCGACACAAAATCCAAATATTCATTCCCTTCATTATCGTAAATATATGTTCCTTTTTCCTTTTTTTCAAAAAAATTTTATTATAACGGCTATATACATTTAATAACATTTTTAATTTTTCTCCTTTATTTTTTTATTTTTTTCATCAGTTTATATAAATCCTGTAAATCTTCTTCTGCTTTTTTTAAATTTAGTTTTTTTATTGCTTGTTTATAATATTTTTTTCCGATTCATCGTATTTTTTTCATTTCTTTATATAAATCACCTAAATTATCATTTATAAGACCTTCTAAATTTTTCAGTATCACTTTTTATAATCAGGTTTTTTTGAATTAACATTTCTAATGCGTTTTTTTAAATATTTTTCAGACTTTCAGCATACTTTTTTTATTTTTTTATAAAGTATTCCTAAGTTATTCGTTGCTTCTATAAGACCTTTTTTTCACTAGCCAATTTAAAATATTTTTTTCACTTTGAGAATAATATTTTTAAACCTGCTCTAGAATATAAAAAGTGCCAAATTATAAGTCGCTTTTTAAATGTCCATTTTCACTCGCTGTTTTTTTAAATACGCTTCTGCTTTTAGAAAATAATCCTGATTTTTCCATACCAATTTCCTAAATTATACATAGCATCTAAATTCCCTTTATCTGCCGCTGCCCTAAGATATAATTCCATATTTCCAAAAATCTTTTTTTCTTTATAAACATTTGATAAATTAATCATTGCTGTTGTGTAACCTTTATCCGCTAATATTTTTATAATATTTTTTTCAGACTTCATCATAATTTTTTTGCTTTTTGGAAAAATATATCCTAACCTAAATATTGCAGACTCTGAATCATCGCTATTTTTCCTTCTCAACTAATTTATAATATTTAATTGCTTGTGTATAATCTCCTTTTTCATAATATTTTTTTGCCAATTCCATATTTGTTTCTGCCAGACCATTTATTGAAATTATTAATCCTAATAAAAAAATAAAAATACATCTTTTTTTCATAATATTCTCGTATAATAAATATATAAATAATTATATAAAATATCAGACACTCCTCTCACTATATTTTTTTATTTCATTCATTTCTATTACTTCTTTTTAAATACTGTTTTTTTAGTCAATAGAATTATCCTTTTTATAAGTGTTCCAGGCTCCTTCTACTGTAAACAACTCAAGAATTACAGAATGTTCCAATTTCCCATTTAGAATAACAACATTTTCTACGCCATTTTTTATCGCATCCAAACAAGTCGTAACTTTTGGCAACATTCCGCCACTAATAATTCTTCGCTCGATTAAATCGTTCACTTTTTTTCCACATCAATTTCATCAATAAGTGTCTGTTTATTGTTGTAGTCAAGTAAAATTCCATCAACATCTGTCAAAAATATCAGTCTGTCAGCCTGTAATTTTCCAGCAATTGCACCGGCCACATAATCAGCATTAATATTGTATGTCTGACCATTTTTGTCAACTCCAATTGACGAAATCACAGGAATCGTATCATTCGACTCCAACAATTTTATAACTTCCGTATTAATTTTCTTAATCTCTCCGACAAATCCAATATCAACCTTTTCTCCATCAACTTCAACAAACTTTTTCTCAACGAATACCATATTTCCATCTTTTCCACTAAGACCAACAGCTTTTCCGCCATATTTATTGATGTCTGACACAATTCCTTTATTAACTTTTCCAGAAAGCACCATTTCCACAATTTCCATCGTTTCTTCATCAGTCACACGATTTCCTGCGACAAATTTGCTCTCTTTTCCAATTTTTTGAAGCATCTCGTTTATTTCAGGCCCTCCACCATGCACAATCACAGGATTTATCCCAACATATTTCATAAGAACCACATCTTGAATAAACTGTTCCCGAGCAACAGGATTAACCATCGCACTTCCGCCATATTTAATAACAATCGTTTTTATCATGATATTTTTTTATAAACGGCAACGCCTTTACTAAAATTTTTCGCTTTATCTAAATTTGAAATCATATTTTTCCCTTTCTTTTTATTAAAATTTTTTTCTTATTTTTTTAGTTTTTTTCAAAAAAATTTAATTTTTATAAATAATTCTTTTTAAAAAAATTATCTTGAAAAAAATCTACTAACAAAAAAATTCTTAAAATCATAAATTTATTTTTAAAAAAATTATTAAGTATGATACTCCGCATTAATTTTTCACATAATCATAACTCAAGTCACATCCCCAAGCAGTCGCTTCAAACTCTCCATCATTTAACTCAATAATTATTTCAACGGTTTCAGCCTTTAAAATTTTCTCAGCTTTTGGAACATCAAAATCCTGTGCCATACCATTTTTCGCAACTTGAACCATATCATTTCCAGCTTTTTAGGAAAATATTAACTTTATCAATCATTAAATCGAAACTTCTGAATATCCAACCGCACACAGAATTCTTCCCCAGTTTGGGTCGCCACCAAAAACCGCCGCTTTAAAAAGACTTGAAGTGATAACTGATTTTGAAACTTTTTTCGCATCTTCCAATGTTTTTGCTCCATTTGTTGTAACTTGAATCAATTTTGTCGCACCTTCTCCATCTTTCGCAATTAATTTAGCCAATTCTTCATTCACTTTGTATAGCGCCTTTTTAAACTCATCATATCCAGCTGAATTTTCATCAACAATTTTTTCATTCCCTGCAAGTCCGTTCGCCAAAACGCAAGCCATATCGTTTGTGCTTGTATCTCCGTCAACTGAAATCATATTGAAAGTGTTGTCAGCAATTTCAGAAAACATTTTTTGCAACAGAGATTTTTCAATATTCACATCAGTTACAGTAAATGAAAGCATTGTCGCCATATTTGGATGAATCATTCCTGAACCTTTACACATTCCAGCCACTTTCGCCTTTTTCCCAGCAATTTCAATTTCCAAGCAAATCTGTTTAACAAAAGTGTCAGTAGTCATAATCGCAGTAGCCGCATCAATTCCGCCGTCTTCTGACAAATTTTCCACAACTTTTTCAATCCCATTCTCGATTTTTTCCATATCAAGTTGAACCCCAATAATTCCAGTTGACTGAACCAAAACTTCCTCAGCACTCAATCCCAATTTATTCGCAACCAGCTCAGTCATCTTTTTAGCATTCGCAAGTCCAGTATCTCCTGTGCAAGAATTTGCATTTCCACTATTTACTACAATCGCTTGTGTATTCTTATTTTTTACATGCTCAATATCCAAAATAATTGGTGCAGCCTTTGCCAAATTTTTTGTAAAAACTGCAGCTGAAACTGCCTTTTCCTTACTATAAATCAAAAGCCATATCTTTTTTTCCACTTTTTTTCAATTTTGCCGATATTCCAGTCGCTTTAATTCCTTTTAACATCAGTAATTGTTCCATTTTCTATTATTTTCATATAACTTTTTGTATGATAAATAATTTTTTTAATTATTTTATAAAAATTATAAATCACACGCTCCTTTCTTTTTTTATCTGTAAAAACCTATTAATAAAATCTTATTAACAAAATATTTTTTTATAAATACATCGACAAAAATTCCAATCCTTCATTTTCATCAAATCCAAATAAAATGTTCATACTCTGAACCGCTTGTCCACCAGCACCTTTTATCAAATTATCAATGGCCGATACAACAACAATGTTTCCATATTCCTTGTCATATCGAACTCCAATCTCACAAATGTTACTATTTTTTTCACATTTTTTTATCTCTGGCAAATTTTTCAGTAACTCTCACAAAATACTCATTTTTATAAAATTCATTATAAATTTCATAAATTTTTTTCTTCCGTCAAACTTTCCTTAAATTCATCCTTCATATCCAAATAGATTGTCGAAAGAATCCCTCTATTTATCGGCAACAAATGCGGAGTAAATACTAAATTAATATCCCCATTCGATAATTTATCCATCTCTTGCTTTATTTCAGGTGTGTGTCTATGTTTCAAAATATTATAAGCCTTAAAATTTTCATTAACTTCAGCATAAATTAAATCCAATTTAGCACTTCTTCCAGCTCCCGAAACTCCCGACTTCGAATCAACAATAATTTTTTTCGTATCAACAAGCCCATTTTTTTAATAATGGTGCCACGCCTAAAATAGCAGAAGTGGGATAACATCCAGGTGAAGCCACAACTTTCGTATTTTTAATTTCTTCTTTGTAAATTTCTGGAAGTCCGTAAATTGCATTTTTATTGATTTCTGGATAATTATGTTTCACTTTGTACCATTTTTTTCATAAATTTCTGAATCATCAATCTAAAAATCCGCTCCTAAATCAAAGACCTTCACATCATTTTTCAAGTGCCTTTTTTTGTTATTTTTTTCAGATAATCCATGTGGCAATGCCAAAAATAATGCATCAATATTTTTTTAAAATTTTCTTCAAACTTCTTCCAAAGAAATTAATTCTTTCTTAAAATATTTTTTTATAATTTGCATACACATTTCCCATATCTTCCCCAGTATTTGAATGTGATGAAATAAATTCAAGTTCCACTTCCTTATGATTATTTAATATCCAAACCAACTGCTGTCCAGCATATCCTGTTGCTCCAATAATACCAGACTTTTTATCATATAAATCATCTCCTTAAAATATCTTTTTAAAAAAATAAAAGAGCCTTTTTAGAAGGCTCTAAATAAATTATATTTGTATACAAAAACAAAGAGCCAACAACCCAAAAGTCATTGGCAAAAAAATTATTTTTTTGTTAAAACAGAAATCCATTATAAAAAAATGATTATATACCTAAGACAAGGGCTTATAATTAAATTGTACAGCTATTCTATTATCCCTTATCCTTCTTATCATTTTCATAATACTTCCTCCTGATTATTTTTTTATTTATCTTTTGATAAATTTATTATAGCAAAAAAATTATAAAAAAATCAATATGTTAAATATATAAGTTTTTTTATAGTTTCATTAATAAAATTAATGATTTAATTTTTTTATGAATGATTATGAACAATATCAAAAGTCAATTAATATCGGCAGATGATCTGAAAGTTGAGTTTGTATCACTTCATAACTATTAACTTTTTATTTCCTTTGAGCAAAGTATAAAAATCAAAGCTCCCGCTTCGAGTTCCAGGCTCGGAAAAGTTGGATCCTTTCTTGTATTTATATTTTTCAAGTCAGAAGCCTGTAAAAACATCTCAATTTCCTCCTCACCCCAAAAGACATTAAAATCACCAGCTACAATAACTGGTTTTTGCAATTTTTTACAAGATCATAAAGCTGTACAATCTGCTTTTTGCCGTGTTTTTTTCCACCTAGTGCCAAATGTACAAGAAACACAATCACATCCTCTGTTTCCACTTCAATAATCAATTTTTTTCATTCCAATATCCAAATAATGAAATTCCTCCCTTAAAATTGGATTTTTTTGGAAAGCAAGGCATTTCCCTGTTTTTCTAACCATTGGAAATTTCATATACTGTGAATCTTCCTCATATTTATACTGATAAACATTATTATTTCTCGTAATTCTCCCAAGAAGCGTAGCCTGATTTCTGCTATACATCCGAAATGATCCAAGATCCACTTCCACAAGCCCCACAAGATCCGGCTTATACTTATTAATAAATTTCCCAATCCGATAAATATGCTTTTACAGAATGTCCCAAATATCCCCGTATATGCTTAAATGGCTGATTCAAATACTTTCCAGTTCCATATCGAATATTATACAAAAGAAATTTCATCTTCTCTCACTTCTCTTTCCTGCCTCTTCATAAAATTCTATGTTTTAGCTTTGTTTTAACATCAAATAAATATATTCAGTAACTTAATATTTTCATTTTTTTACAAGTAATCTTATTTTTTTCAAGCAATAAATCTAATCATATTTACAGTTGCCAAAACAGGTCAAGCAAAAACTTATTTTTTTACTATCCCAACTCCATCTCCAAACGGCAGCAGTGCAAAAATTATATTCTTCATTTAACTTTTTCTATAAATTCTTTTTAACCTTTTTACAATAGTTTTTATACCTTTTTTTGGAATTTCTTCTTTTTTTACTGCTACAAGCCCACGAAACATCAGATTATCAATAAAAAAATAATTCCATTTTCATTGAGAAGTTCATAACTCATCTCAAAAAACTTCAAATATTGCCCCTTCGATGCATCAATAAAAATAAAATCATATTTTATACCCTTATCAAGCCTTGGAATTTCCTCCAAAGCATCACCCAAAATCATTCTATTCTTCTCAAACAATCCCAATTTCTTAAAATTTTTCCACAGCTTTTTCCATAACGTTTTTTTCATCAATTTCCATCGTTGTCAAAAACCGCCATTTTTCATTAGCAACCCGTGCCAAAAATAGCCCAGAATATCCTGTTGCCGTTCCAATTTCCAAAATATTCCCAGCCTTCATATTTTTTTAGCCGTAAAAAAATCATATAATTCAGCACTTCATCTGTAATAATCGGCACATTTTTCCGCCAGACTCTCATCCTTCACATTTTGTATAATTTCATTTTGAATTTTTAAACAAATTTTTGTGCATATTTTGATGATTCTATAAAAATTTTTCTATCATAAATTATCCTTTTTTTCTTTTTATTTTTAGTCGTTTTTTTATTTTTTTATTATCACTACTATTTTTAAAAATTTTTAAAAATTAAATTTTTTTCAATTTTAATATTTACAGCATTTCTCCCATTTTAAAAAAATAGGTAGCATAACTGAAAATACAATCATTCCAATAATTGCTCCAATAAAAAAATAATCGAAAATGGTTCAAATATTTTTCAAAAAGCCATTTTATCTTTTTCACTAACTTTTTTTCATAATAAATTTCATTCAAATTAAAAAAATGATATTTTTCATTTCTCCTGTTTTTCTCCAATTGTCAGAAAACTTACATATTCATTATCAAAAAAAGTTGTATTTTTTTAAACGATTTTTTTGAATACTTTCACCCTTTTTCTATCTTCAAAATAATTTTTTTCAATTCCTCATTTAAAACATAACTTTTTAGAATTTGTACACATTTTTTTAAAGATTGAATTAATGGAACATTAGCATCTGTAAGTGAATACATATTTCTTGTAAAATTTAATATACAAATATTTTTTTATACATTTTTTCCAATAATTTTTTTATTCTTAAAAATTTTTTTCTCAAAAATTTTTCTCATTTTTGTTTTTTTCCATTTTTTTAAAACCAAAAAAATAAAAAAACTATGGCAATCAAAAAAATAATCCCATATTTATCAGTATTTTACTGAAATTTATAACAATTTGTGTAACTTTCGGCAATTCCTGCCCAATATCTGAATAAATCAAGACAAATTTAGGCACAACAAATTTTTAACAGTATAAATACAATAACCAATGCTGTAATTATAACTGTTACTGGATAAATGCTCAAAAGCTTTTTTTATATCCTTTTTTTATTTTTCTGATTAAATTCATACTTTTCATACAAATTCTTAAAAAAACTATTTCCAAGTTTCCTGTCTCTTCCCCAATTTTAACCATTTCCATAAATTCCCTATTTGCAGTAATCTTAGAAAAAAAGCCCTGTGAAGCGAAACTCCCTTTTTCAATTTGCTGTTTTTGTACGAATTATCCTGCTTTTTCAAATCTCCATCATAATTCTGTGCAACAATCCCAAGTGTATCAATTAGTGAAATCTTGCCATTCAACAGATAATACACACTTTTAGTAAAGGACAGCAAGTCTTTTTCACTTATTTTTGCTTTCCTTATTCTTTATAATATTCTTCATTTTAATTAATCCCCCTCTGATTAATTATAATTCAATTATTATTTTTTTGCTGTTTTTCCAATGCAACTTTTTCCTAATGCAATCGAACCAACGAATCCCGCTTCATCTCCAAGCCCTGGATAAACAATAAAATCATCAATTTTTTTCCAAAAATTTCTTCTTTTTTTGAACATAGCCGTTTAAAAAAATTCTGAAACATATTTTTCTAATTAATGGGAACAGATTTGTTTTTTTGTTTCATAACTCCTCCACCCATAATTACCTTTTGTGGTGATAAAATCAGAATGTAATTTACCACAGCCTGAGCCAAATAATATGCCTCCATATCCCAAACTTCATCTCTATCAGCAAGTTCAAAACCCTTTTTACCCCATCTGTCTTCTATCGCAGGACCTGCTGCCATTCCTTCCATACAGTCTTTATGGAAAGGACATCTTCCTTCAAATTTATCATCCTTATGTCTTTTTCAAAAAAATATATGTCCCATTTCAGGATGAGTCAATCCTTGAAGCATTTTTCCCATCAACAACCGCTCCAGGCTCCAATTCCAGTTCCTACTGTAATATACATAACATTTTTAAGATTTTCTCCAGCACCCCACCAGCTTTCTGCAAGAGCCGCACCATTTACATCTGTATCAAATTCCATCGGAACATCATAATATTTTTTCAATTCTCCGATCAAATTATAATCACTCCAGTAAGGTTTTTGGAGTTTTTTTGTAATATACCCATAAGTTTTTAGAACCTTTTACAGGATCAATTGGTCCAAAACTTCCAACTCCCATTACATCAAATTCCTTATCTTTAAAATATTCAATGACTTGAGCCATAGTTTCTTCAGGTGTTGTAGTCGGAATGCTTACTCTGTCAATAATTTTCCCATCTTCAGTCCCCAATCCACATATAAATTTTGTTCCTCCAGACTTTCAACTGCTGCAATAACTGCCATAATTTCACTTCCTTTTCTCTTTTTTTATATTTTTTTATCTATTTGTATTTTTTTATTTTTAATAATAATAAACAATTTTTTTATATTTTTTTCAAAATATTGTCATTGTCCTTGTAAAATTCAATATTTCATCTTGTGTTGCAGTAAACTGTTCCTATTTTTTTGCCACTACAATTCCAGATGCCATATTTGCAATTACCCCAGCCTCATATAAATCCGCTCCAGCACATATTGAAAGTAAGAATGTCGATATAAAGGTATCTCCAGCTCCTGTTACATCATAAACTTCTCGTGCTACAGTTGGTATTCTCTTATGTTTAGTCTTAAATAACGAAACTCCCTCTTCACTTCGAGTAAGCACAACGCTGTCTAATTTAAGTTCATCTTTTAACTGTGCCATTTTTTTCAGCAATTTGCTCTTCACTTGTAAACTTTTTCATTCCAAAAATAATCTAAAATTTCTTTTTCTATTTGGAGTCATTGAAGTTGCTCCAACATAATTTTTTTAAAAATTTTTGCGGTTTTGGATCAACCATTATCCTTTTTATTATGTTTTTTTAAACTATTTCAATTACTTTTTTTAGATAAATGCTTCGTAAGCAATCCTTTATTATAATCTGAAAGCAATACCGCATCAATATTTTTCGATATTTTTTTCAAAAATTTTTCCAAAAAGGCTGATTTTTGAATTTCTTCTGAAATATCAGTATCTTTTTTCCCAATCTAATCTAAGCAACTGCTGTCCTTGAGATAAAACTCTACTTTTTAATGATTGTTGGACGTGTTCCATCCTTCACAATTCCATCAGAATTTACATCTTTATTCTCAAAGCTCCTTAACAAACTTTTTCTCCGTTCGCATCATTTCCAATAACTCCATAAACAAAAACTTTCCCTTCAAGCGAAGTTAAATTATTTGCCACATTTGAAGGCTCCTCCTAATACAAATCTTTCCTCTTCTATATTTACAATCGGAACAGGCGCTTCTGGTGAAATTCTATTTACTTTTTCCAATCAAATACTCATCTAGCATCATATCGCCAATAACAGTTTATTTTTAACACTGCTAAACTTTTTTTATTATCTCTTCAATCCTTTGAATTGAAACCATCTTTTTCCTTTCCCTAACTAAAATTTTTTTATTTTAAAATTATTTTTTTAATTCTGGTCTTTACTTAATATTATACTACATTTTTTTGAAATTTCCAGTATAATTTATAAATTTTTTTATACGGATTAAAAAAATCTAAAAAAATTATTTTATCCATTAAGTTTTTATCCTGTATAATTGCTTCAATTTCAATATAAATATCCCTTACTTCCCTATTATTTCTTCGATATTTAAACAATGGACCAATTATAGGAATTTTTTTGACAAAACTGGAACTCTTCTTATCGTTTCCTTGCTTACATCCTGCTTTTAATCCTCCAATAAAAAGTTGAACTGCCATTATTCAGTGTAATCGTTGTCTTAGTCTGATTTTTTTCTGCTTAGCGCCAGAAGAAGCATTATAACTCGAAGTCAATCTAAAATTGCTTATTTCCGTATCAATTTTTAAGCAAAATTTTTCTTCACTCCATTAATTCTCCTAATTTCAGGATTTATTTTTAAAAACAATCCCTGCTTCAGAAAAAAATCGGCTCTACATATTCAGTATCATTCTTCGTAGTTTTTCTTTTTCTCCAACAAGGACTTCTTCTGTAACCTTCAATTCTCCCTCTTCGTTTTCCATAATCATAAGTGTTGGCATAGCCTCAATCCTTATATCCCCATTTTCCTTCAGTAAATTAAAATCTATTCCTAAAAATTTCCCGCCTTTAGAAAAAAATTGATGCAATCGAAAACCTCTCCATTCAAAAATTTTGCCACCAAATTATCTTTTATTCGCACCTGCATTATCACTATTTATGCTCCAATCAATTCCAAGCCTTTTCAAATAAATTAGAACTTGTATCAATTATAGTCCCTTTTTATTATAACCTGCTCCTTTTTCCTTATCTAGCGACTTTATAATCTTTTTCATCTCCTCAATTTTATTCTCATCCCCACTAAAAATAACCTTATTGTCAATTCCAATCACTTCAAATCCAAAGAATCCATTAAGCGCCTCAGTAATATCTTTCCCGTTTCTATATTCTAAATCAACTTCCCCAGTTTTTCTTTTTTTATTTCCTTTACAGTCTGCTGTACCTGATTTTTGGCTTTGATTCTGACTATTCCCTTTATTTTTTTATCTTCTTCCTTTTTTTATTAACAGAATTATTATTTTTTTATGCCCGTCCTGACTATTTTTTTACTACCTTGCTTACTATTATTTTTTTGGCTTTATTCCCATCATTTGTCTTTTTTTATTATCAGTCTGCACTTTCTTTTGGAACTTCATAAATAAATATTTTTTTAGCATTTTTCCACATCGCTTTTTATTAACATAGTCAGCCACTTTTTGCCCCAAAAAAATATTATTTCCTGAAAAAAATAAAAAAAACAGAATTAAAGCGGTCATAAACTTAAATTTCTTCTTTTTCCATCAAAATTGCAATCCCCCCTTTTTTTCAATTTTTGATCCCTTTATTCTTTATAATTTTTTTAACAATAAATCGTTCCTTTTCATTAATTCAACTTCTACATTTTTTTGCAAAAAGATTGCCATTAAATACTAATTTTACTTCTATCTTCAACTTTCTCTATAAATCCCAGCGAGATTTTTGAACCCATCACTAGTAAGTTCCATAAACATTTTAGACGTATCAATATATTTTTCTGCTTTTTATTCACAAAATAAACAAATTTCCCAAAATCATTCAAACTTCCATATACTGTAAAATGAATATATTTAAGCCTATATCCATTTCTTTCCCATACATTCTCAGACTTTGAAATTTCCTTCATTTTTCAATCCGCTATCATGTGAAAAAAACATAAATCATCTTCTTAAATTCCGATTCATTTTTTTATGGATAAAAACGATAATTTCTCTGTAATTGCCATTATCTCGTTATATTCTCCCATAATTTTACTTCTTTCGGCATTTTTGCTTTCCACCACATTCACAATTTTACTTTTCCAGATTCCTTTTTATTTTTCAATTAAAAATTTTTTTCTATTATTCAGAATTTCCTTATATTTCCCATACTTTTTTTATTAATACTTACCAGCATAAAAAAACAATTCCAACTACAAATATTATCATCTTAAAATTTAATTTTATCATTTTTCTCTTCCTATTATTTTTTTAATTTTTGAAATGGCTCAATCACATATTCAAAAACCGTTGCCGTGTCATTATCCTTCAAATATCCCAATTCAGAATTTGGATACCTTCTTAAAATATTATTCTCAAGTCTCTCAAAAATTGTTAAAATTTTTCCATTTCCCCTGCACAATCCATTTTGCCTTTTTCATAATTAATTTTCGTATAATCAATCCCATTTTTGCTATTTTTCAACTAAAAAAATTTTATTACTGAATAATACTCCCGCCTTTTTATCCCGCCATCAATCTCACGAAGAGTCGCAAGTTCCTTTGAATAATCAGGAATTTCTTCAGCCTTTCTTTTCAAGTAATCCTTCTCCAGCGACTTTATCTCCTTCTGGATAACTTCATTTTCCACAGTTTTTTTCTGAAGCGGAATCGAATCATAAATCAAGAAATATGCAAATATAAGAATTCCAGCAATAACAACATCTAAAATTTTTATATTTTTCACACTTTCCCCATCAAAAATAGCCGTTTTCTTCACAAAATCAAGGCTATCTGAAAGTTCTGCCCCTGCAAATATAACCTTCACATCGTTTTCTCCATCCCCAACAACTGCCATATCTCCAAAATCAAAATTTTCAACATCATCCACATCTTCAATTTTCAATTCAATTTTTTCAATCTCAATAATTTTCCCATCCTTAATCAAAATCCTAAGACTATTTTTCTTCTCCCAGCTGCAAAATTTCAATTTTACCATTTTCATTTTTCTAAAGATTCCTCATTTACATCAATTTCCTCTATCTCGCCAAAATTTCTATTGCCATCCGTATTTTCAATAATTTCTATTTCTTGAGTTTCATCAGCATCTTCATTTCCAAAAATTTCCATTTTTTGAGTTTCTTCATCATTTCTAGACACATCCTGAAAATTTTTCTTCATTTTTCAAAAAGAAACTTTTTCATTCTCAAAATCATTATTCTGACCTACTTCAAAAATTTCCATCCTTATAATAATTATAAACAGCCTCAAAATCCACTTTCAATTCTGAAATTACCGCAGAATACTTTTTTCAAGCAGTTTTTTTATCCTAACAATTTCCCTTTTTATCCAAATAAATATCTAAAAACTGATTTTTCCAAATGATTTATAACCATTTTCCTTTTTACAAAATTAATTTTTTTCTTTAAAATTTCCGAAATACTTTCTAATTTTACAGTTTTTTTCCTGAATCTTCAATATAATTTTTCCCTTTTTACCAGTTTCTTCCACATTTCCATCAAAATTATCAAACAAAAAAATACGAATAATGCAAAATTATAGACAGTTTTACGTTTTTCAACGTTATTTTTCCTCAAAAAAACGACTCCAAAGCCATTTCCAATTCCTGATTTTTCAAAAAAATATATTTCATCATTAAAAAAATATATAAATTTTATTTTTTTATTTCTTATATATTTTTTTATTTTTTTCTTCCATCACTCCCCCTTTACTAATTTAATCATTTATAAAAATTCTGATTCCAGAACTCTCATCTCCACTTCCAGCGGGCTCACTCTCTTAAACCCAACTTTTTCACAAAATAAAATCTCTTCGCCTAAAATTTTCCTTCCAAAAATAACTTTCAGCTCACTATAAACCTTATTTTCCTCGAGCGGCAACGAATATTCATTATCATTTTCATCACTTATAGACTTAATCCTGTAATTTCCAATACTTTCAATATCTTTTCCCAAAAATATCAAGTTTTTCAATTCAATATTTTGTCCATCTTTTTTCAAAACACTGTCAAAATACCGTTCCTTCTTCTCCAGCAAAATTGAATTTCCATCAAAGTTAATCCCTCTCTCCAAAATTCTTTCTACATTCTGATTTTCCTTCTGAACTAAAAACTTTTTCTCTATCCTGCTTTCCTTACGGCTTTTCAAAAATACCATATCCTTCTTCTGCTGCACATAATAGACAAAATTAATTGAAAATGCCGAAATTATTGATAAAATTACCAAAACATAAACTAAACTTGCCCCTTTATTTCTTTTTTTATTTAAGTTTAATTTTTCCCCTATCCAATTTTTTTATTTCTTATCCCGTTAAAATATCTATTTTTCATTATCCAAAACCTCAATTTATACTAAATTTTTACAGCCCTGACATCTTCTTTATTATTTTTCCTTTAATCGAATAATCAGCAATTTCCCCACCTTTTTCAAACTTTGCTTCATCAAATTTCCCTACTTCCACCTTACTTCCAAATTTTTCCATTATTTTTCAGCATCTGAAACAAAAAGTTTTTCCTTTGTCATATTCAATTTTATAAAAAAATTTCATTCAATTTAAAAAAATTATAAAATTTTTCCCTGACAAAAAAATATTATTATTTTTCCCTTCATAAGAAAACTTCTGAATATCTCTATTTCTTATATCCAAAACAATTTTATCCATCGAAAAAAATACATTTTATCATACATTTTTCTGGCTGTCCTTCTTAGCCTTTTTCCATAATAACCATCCGCTTCAGAAATACAGAAATCACAAATACAAGCACAGAAAAATATAAACATGCTTATTAATATTTCCACCAGCAAATACCCATTTTTATTTTTTTATTTTTCCCAATCATTATCCTCCTTATATTTTTATAATTGACTATTTTTTTATCAAAATCAGGAAAGTAATAATCCTTTATTTTATCAACATTTATTTCAAAAATGTATTCTCTTTCCCCAGTTTCATTTACAAAAATACCCATCTGTCCTCTTTATTTCCACATTTATCTTATCCTCTTGAATTTTTTTCCCTTTTTTATCCTTCCTTTGTTCAAAAATTTTTTTAAAATCTGATACTTTTTTTCAACTGCAAATCTATTATAAAAAAATCATCTGCTTTTTGAAATTTCATATTTTTCCGCTAAAATTCAATATTTCCTCATATTTTTTTCCCCTTTATTATTTCAATCATATTTTTCTATGCTTACATTTTTATTCAAATCATCCACCTTCACATCTGTCTGAAATGTTTTCAAAAAAATAAATTTGAAACTGGAATAATTGCAACTGTAACAAAAAAACATTGAAATAAGACTCTCAATTAACGTTTCTCCCTTATTTTTTTCTTCATATTTTTCACCAGCTTTTTACTTAAAAAAATTCTAAAAAAATAATATAACTTATAACAATAAACGGTGCAAATGGAATATACTCATACTTTTTTTCCATTTTTTTCAAAAATAAAAAAATAAAAAAAGCAATAATTCCTGAAAAAAATATACAAAAATCATATAAAAAAATTTAACACTTTTTCTATTTCAAAATATCCCAGAAGCCCTCCAATCCCCATCATCAACTTTACATCTCCAAAGCCGATTAACATTTTTTTCCAAAATAATCCTCTAAAATATAAAGTACAATCATCGGCATTGAATAGGCACAAATTCCCAAATAATACTTTTCCAAATTGTCATTTTGAACTGCTGTTATTAGTCCTAAAATAAGTAAAATAACGGCACTTTTCTTCAGGAATTATTCTTTTTTTACATCAACCCAAATTATTCTGAAAAAAATACAATATTTTTACAACTTCAATTATGTTATTTACTATTTCCCAATTCATCACTTCCTAATTTCTTCCCCCGCAAATGCCTTACTTCCCGCAGCAACTTTAGCAAAAACTTCTCCATCCTGATAAACTATATTTCCTTCAATATTTCCAATTTTAAATTTTCCATTGCTATCCAGCCCAATCCCAAGTTTATTTAGATTTCCATGCTCTGTCAAAATATCCTGCAAGTTTTTAGGTGAATCTCCTCCATGATCAATACTCCAAGAAGTTGTCGTATTATTAAGCTCTGCAACCGCCCCGATCACCTTGCTTCTATTAGACTTTTATTCAAATACTTCCCAACCTGTGGCACTGCAATCGCCGATATTATCGTAATGATCGCCACTACTAAAATCACTTCCACAAGTGTAAACCCTTTTTCTCTTTCCTTTAATTTTTTACTTGCCTCCCTTCTTTTCATCTTTTCAATTTTACTTTTTTTCCTTTTTTTATAACCTCACCCATAATTAATCTCCTTTTAATTAATTTTTATTTAATAAATTTATACTATATTTTTTTAATAAAAGTCAATATTAAAATTAAAATATTTTTTTAAATAAATCTTTTTATAAATTCTAGTTTTTTTATAAAAAAAATATAAACTTAATTTCTTATAAATAAAAAGACTGAACCCAGAAATTCACTTCTAAGCCAGTCTTTTTTTCATACTTTTTTTGTATTTTTTAAGATTTTTCATTTTTTTATATTTACAAAACAAAGTTTTTTTCTAAAAGAAAAAAAGTTTTTATTAGTCAACTAAGTTTGATAAATTTTTCAACATTTTCAATATTAATAACTTCAATTTCCTTATTAATTTTTCTTAATCAATCCTGCCAATACTTTTTCCAGGTCCAATTTCATAAATCTTTGTAACTCCATTTTCAGCCAATTTATTTATTGTGTCAACCCATTTTACTGGACCAAATGTTTGGTTGTATAATTCGTTCTTAATATCTTCAGCTGAAGTTAAAATATTTGCTGTAGTATTTGCAATAATTGGAGTTGCTGGATCGTTCCAAGTATAATTTTCAAATTCCTTTTTCAAAATTTCGGCAACAGGTTTCATTAATGATGAATGGAAAGGCCCTGAAACCGCTAGTGGCAATGCTCTTCTTGCACCTTTTTCCTTAAATAAGTCAAGATTTTTTTCAATTACTTCTTTTTCTCCAGCGATAACAGTCTGCTTTGGTTCGTTATAATTTACCGCTTCCACAGTTCCATCAATTTCATTACAGATATTTTCAACATCTGTTGCACTAAGTCCCAATATTGCAGCCATTCCACCGCTAATATTAGCATTGCTCATGATTTCCCCTCTTTTTGAAATTAATTTTAATGTATCAATTTCATTCAAAACTCCAGCAGCATATAATGAACTGTATTCTCCTAAACTGTGTCCAGCTACAAAATCTGCATTTATTCCCTTTTCCTTTAATAATTTCGTTAAGACAACTGAAAATAGCGCAATTGCAGGCTGTGCATATTTTGTATTTTTTTATTTCTTCATCTGTCCCTTCAAAAAAATAACCTTTTTCACATCTTCATTATTTTTCAAAAAAATCTTATCAATTATTTTTTTATCTTCATCATTTACTTCATCATATAACTTTTTACCCATTCCAGCATACTGTGTCCCTTGTCCTGGAAATACAAAAGCAATTTTTGCCATATAGACTCTCCTCTTAATTTTCTAGTTTTTAATACTCAAAATTTTTAATTGAAAAAAACTATTTTTCTTCTTCTGCTTCAACTACTTCTTCCTTTGATTCTTTAGCATTTTTTTATTACTGAACTTAGTCAGGCTGATTCTTGTCAACAAGTTCTTTTACACCAAATCCAATAACAACTAATCCTAAAATCAATGGAACCATAAATAGCGGCAAATTTTCCCATACATAGTTAGTGATGTACAAATATACACCTACACAAAGAAAAAAATCCATCCATGTTTCTTCTTTTTTTAACCAAGAAATAAGCCCCCACAAGAATCATTACTACCTGATAATTTACAATGTACTTCATAATATCTTCGGGTATAAACTTAAATAAACTTAAAACTACAATTACTAATCCCCAAAAATATTTTTTTGAATTCATAACTTTTTCCTCCTTAATATTTAAAAATTTTTATTTTTTTACATTCAGAAATTTTTTTATATTTATAAAGTAAACCTAATAAATCTAGTTTTTAAATATTCTCTATTACATTATACTCTGAAATTTTTTTAAAATTACAAGTTTTAACAATTTTTTTAATCATATATTTATAAATTATTATTTTGAAATTTCAACCATAATCGAACCATAAGTTAGTCCTCCACCAAATCCAGTAGCAACAAACTTATCTCCTTTTTTTAAGTTTTTCCTTCCTTTATCGCCTCATCAAGAGCTATCGGAATTGATCCTGCCGAAGTATTTCCATATTTATTCAAATTTACAAAAAAACTTATCTAGCGGCTGCTTAAATCGTTTTTGCAATCGACTCAATAATTCTAATATTTTGCTTGATGCGGAATAAATAAATCAACATCATCTGCAGTAATTCCAGACTTTGTTTCAGCACATTTTCAACTGTTTCTGGAAATACTCTTACTGCAAATTTAAATATCTCTCTTCCATTCATTTTCAAGTAAATATCCTTGCTTTCAATTTTTTTCCTTTGATACAGGCTCTTTAGTTCCACCAGCAGGCACTAAAAAGTTCACTTGCTCCAGAACCGTCAGCCACAAGATGGCTTGCCAAATATCCTCCATTTTCCACTTCTCCAAGCACAACAGACTCCTGCACCATCTCCAAATAGGATGCAAGTTCCCCTGTCTGTCCAGTCAACTACTCTTGACATTGTTTCTGCCCCAATAACAAGCACTTTTTTTATAAAGTCCAGCCGCAATAAAAAGCTATGTCCAGGCTGAATAGGCATAAACAAATCCTGTACAAGCCGCACCTAAATCAAATGCCGCCGCATTTATTCCCAATTTATCCTGAACTAATGCCGCAGTTGATGGTGTCCCATAATCTGGAGTCATTGTTGCAACAATAACTAAGTCAATCTCATTTTTTTATCTATTCCCGCATCTTCAATTGCCTTTTTCAGCAGGCTCTAAATGCCAAATCAGATGTAAAGCTTCATTTTCATCTGCAATTCTTCTTTCCTTGATACCAGTTCTAACTGTTATCCATTCATCATTTGTATCCACAATCCTTGCCAAATCATCATTTGTCATTATCTTTTTCAGGCACATAAGATCCTGTTCCTAAAATCCCAACTTTCATATCTCACCTCAGATTTATTTTTTATTTTTTTCCCATTTATATTTTTTTCAAATTTAAAATTATTCTACTAAAGTCTATCACAAAAAAACTTAAAAAAATACAACTGCAAAAACGACAAAATTATCAAATTAAAAAAATCAAAAAAAGCAAGACATAAATCCTGCTTTGAAAAAAACTATTCAGCCTTCCGTAGACTTCATTAATATTACTTGTCTACCTCTGTAAACTCCTGTTTCTAAGTTTAATCTGTGTGGTCTTCTTATTGATCCATCAAACTTCTACAATAATATTTGGAGCTTTTAATTGAATCATGTGATCTTCTCATATTTCTTTTTTTGCTTTAGAAGTTCTTTTTCTTAGGTACTGCCATTATTTATCGACTCCTTTCAAATTTTTATATTATTAATACTTCAATCTAACATTGTAAAAAGAATTATAAAACTTATAATTTTTTTACATTATACAAACTATTATAATAAATCTAAAAATTTATTTGTCAAGGCTTTAATCTATTTTTTTCCATTTATTCACAAGATTTTTTTATTATTTTTTTCTAACTTTTTATTGAATTTCTATTATTTTTACTTTTTTTCAAAAATTTATTTTTTTGATTTTTCTTTAGATATTGCATTAACTTTCTCTTGCTTATTTTTTTCAATAATAATTTCATATTTTTTTCTCAGTATTAAACTCAAGATTTTTTTATTTTTTTCAGAAATTTCATCTGTCATTGTTTCATTTCCAATAACTAAAACAACAAAGTTTTTTCATTATTATTTGTATCTATCAGTTTCCCAATTTTAACTCCACTAATGCTATTTGAAAAAAATTTTTTTATACAAAACATTTTTCAACAGTTTTTTTAAATCACTTTCCAAAATTGCCTGATCTTCATTTTTTACTTGGTAATGCAACGCTTTCTGTATTTTCTTTTGTTTTTTTCTTCATTTAAATATTTTTGATAAGTCCTGTGCTGTCAAATATTTTTTTCATTTGATAACTGCTGTATTTTTTTAATTTGTAGTTTTTCAATTTATATTTTTTTCCAGTTTTTTCTAATTTTTTCAATATCCTGTTTTTTTAAAAAGCCTCTCCTACAATTTTTTTAAAGTAACAGTTTTATCTTTTTTTATTAATAGAATTATCAAAAACATAATGATTATTTAATTCCTTTGAAATAAATTTTTTTAATGAATTTTTCAGTTGCTATATCCTGAACCAAAGTTGCCGCTGTATATATACTTGGAACAATTAAAATTAAACTTCCTATATAAAATATTATTTGCTTTTTTTATTGAAATTTTTATGTCCTGCTTCAAAAAAATATTTCCAGAATATATTATCAAACCAACTAATGTTGCCATCATTATAAAAAAAATACATTTATTATAAATAAATATCCTGCTCCAAGAAAAATTTTGGGATTCCCATGAGCAATTCCAAATCCTACTACACATAAAGGCGGCATTAATGCAGTTGCAATTGCTACTCCAGGAACAACATTTCCGCCATCTTCCTCCGTTTTTCCAATTACTCCTGCAATTCCACCAAAAATTGCAATTAATACATCCCATAAAGTTGGAGAAGTTCGAGCTAATATTTGCGGAGTTGCTTCATTTATGGGGCTTACTAAAAAATAAAAAGTGGAACTTATCACACTTATTAATATAAAAATTCCCAGCCTAAAAAGCGACATATAGACTCTTTTTAAATTTCCATTTGACAGCCCCAATCCTATTGATTGAATTGGCGACATTAATGGTGAAATCAGCATAGCTCCAATAATTACAGCAACAGAATTTGTATTTAAACCTATCGAAGCAATAATCATTGCACAAATAAGAATAAACATCGTTTCCTTTGTAAAATCAGAATCTTCAATAATATTTCGTTTTAAAATTTTTATATTTCTCATGTTTTTATTTTTTTCTATCATTTTACTATATCTCCTTTATATTTTTTTATATTATAGTCATTTGTAAAAAGTCTAAAAAAATACGATAAGTACAGTTTTTTTATTCCAACAAACTTAATCATCTTCATACATAGGCTCAATATGAATCAGCACTCTCTTTACATTTTTATATTTATGCTTAATTTTTTTTGAAATCCTATTTGTAACTTCATGTGCCTCTTCAATAGTCTTATTTTTATCCATTCTTACATCTGCAAACACATAAATATCCTTCCCAGAAGTAGTCATTCTAAAGTCATGTGCATTTTTCAATTTCTTTTAAACTGCAATATTTCAGAACGTATTTTTTTCGATTAATTCATCATCTTGCGAATCCAGCAATATTAATGAATTTTCCTTTATTAGCTCATAACCGCTTTTTATAATATAGATTGACACGATAAATCCTACAATTGTGTCAAATACAGGATGAATCCTTGATAAAAAAACAGTCCGGCTAAAACAGAAACAGAAATTACAATATCTGAATTATAATCTGTAAGCAACGAATTTATTAATGAATTATTATATTTTTTTACCCTTTTTTTCATAAAAGACAATTGAAATATTTTTTTATTAATATCGCTAAAATTGTTACAATTATTGGAATAACTGTAATCTTCAAATTACTTTCACTGCTAAGAGATGTCAATTTTGAAAAAAATTATCCTTTATCAGACTCAAAAAGCTGTTATCATTATAAATGTCCCAATTATCACACTAAAAACTGACTCTATCTTTCCATGCCCAAAAAGGATGCTCTTTATCTTCAGGATTGCTTCCAACTTTTTAATCCTACAATAACTAAAAATATTTGTAATCAAATCTGAAAATGAATTTAACCCGTCTGAAAGCAGCGACATGCTGAAAAAAAATCTTTCCAGTCTGCAATTTTTTAAAAAAAGTTAAAATAATATTTACACAAATTGCAAATTTTTGAAATAAAAAGCATATTTTTCTTCCTGCTTTTTTTCCTTCTCTTAAATTATTCAAGATATATCCGTCTTGTGTTCTTATAAACCGCTGTTTTTTTCAAGAAAATTATTCATTTTTTTATGATTAGTTACGATTAGTGAATCAAAATTTCTATTTGTAAGCCAATTAATCATATGTTTCAAAAAAACGTCCCATATCCATTATTTCTCAATTTCGGTAAAATAAATATTTTTTTCAGTTCCGCAATATTACCTAAACTAAGAACTGCATAACCGTATAAATCTTCATTATTGCATAAAAAAAATATATCTTCCTTTTTCTTATTAAAAGAAAATTTTGGATCTGCCTCCAATATGTCTATTAAAATATTACCAATATTCCCTTTTTTATCCCACTCGACTACTTTCATTGAAACCTCCGTCTGTAGTTAAAAAAAAATAAAAAGTCATACGTCAAACTCTCGAAAAGGTTCTACCATCCGTTTCTTAAGTCAAAAGCTCAAAAAAACAGTACCCCATAAACCTAAAGAAATTAACTTAGTGCTGCTTCGTTCCCGACCTGACACGTTTCGCTAACTCTCTACAATATGGGACTATTTTCTCAACACTCTTGAAATAAGACGTTGACACTAAAACTTCCCTCAAATTTGACATCACCTCTACTAAAGCGGGTTGTAGATACAGGGCACCGCTAACTCCCCGGCTAGTATGACTTAACTAGTATATCACTTTTTCTCAGAATTGTCAACATTATAAGAAATTATTTTTTTTATTTTATTAAATAAATTATTTCTCAAAACTCAAAAGCTCCATCAATTCCTTCTCATCCATCTCAAAAATCTCTTTTGAATCCTTATTATTTCCGCTATCTTTCCCTAAGATATTTTTCACTCAAAAGCCCGCTTATTCTCCTGAATTTTTTTATTATTTTTTTCCTCAATTGTTCCTTCAGTTATAAAGACATAACTTGAACACTCTTTTTTTCTGACCAATTCTGTGGGCTCTATCGCTTGCCTGATTTTTCCACAGCAAAATTCCACCACGGATCATAGTGAATTACGACATCTGCTCCAGTTAGATTTAATCCTGTTCCTCCAGCCTTCAGGGAAATTAAGACAACTTGCCCTTCGCCTGAATTGAATTTTTTAGAAATTTCCATTCGTTCCTTGGACTTTATGCTTCCATCAATGTAAAAAAATATTCTACGTTTTTCCTTTTTCCAATTCCTCCCTTATTTCCTCCAACGTTCCTAAAAATTGTGAAAAAAATAATCATTCTATGACCATTTTTCTAAAAATATCTGGTATCATTTCCCTCAACAATTCAATTTTAGCAACTTCACCAGTATAATTCTCATCAAATAATTGTGGAGAATTGCAAATTTGCCGTAATTTTGTCAAAATTGCCAGAACTTTTAAATTGTTATTTTCCTCCTTGTTAAATCCCCTAAGCTCCTTCTTCGCCCTTTTAACATAAGCCATATACAGCTTTTTTTCTGCTCTTTGCTCAATTCTACAATCATATTATTTTTCAACTTTTTCAGGCAATTCTGTCAGCACTTCACTTTTTGTTCTTCGCAGAATAAATGGGGAAACGATATTTTTTTCAAATTAAATATTTTTTTGAATCTGGATTATTTAAGGAATTTTTTTATATTTTTTTCTAAATTTTTGTTATGTTATCAAGATAACCAGGCAAAAATAAAGTCAAAAAAATCGACCAAAGTTCCATAATGCTATTTTTCAATCGGAGTTCCTGTCAAAGCAAAGTTTACAGCACTTTTTTTAACTTGCCTGTCGCTTTCTTTTACAAGAGAAGATACATTTTTTTATATTTTGCGCTTCATCCAATATCGCCACATCAAATTTCTTGTCGTTATAATTTTTTTCACATCATTTCTAAAAGTTTGATAAGTCGTTATCAAAAATTCCTCTTTCAGTTTTTTTCAATCAATTCTTTCCTTGTTTCAGCATTTCCTTCTACAAGAATCGGCTTTATATCCGAAAATTTATAAAACTCCTCCTTCCAGTTATGCAAAAAGCGAAGTCGGAACAATAATTATTCCAAGCAAATCCTCATTTTTCCAGTTTGAATTTCCGAAATAAGCGAAATTGCCTGCAAAGTTTTCCCCAAGTCCCATATCATCCGCCAAAATTCCGCCAAATCCAATATCATACATATTTTTTTAAGCCAATTAAACCCAATTTGCTGATATGGAAATAATTTTACCTTTATGTTTGATGGCTCTTTATTTTTCACGTTTTTTTATTTTTCTGAAAAAGCTGCTTAAATTCCTCAATTTCATTCAATTCCTTGTTAATACTGCTAGAAACCTGTGCCAGCTGCAATGCCTTTATTTTTAGAAATTTTATTTTTCACCGATTCTCAAATCGTTCATTGCATCAACGATTCCAACCATTTCTTCAGTGCTCCTATTGGCAATTTTCACAAGTTCACCGCTTGACAATGTTACAAATTTCTCTTCATTTCTTACCGATTCCAGAACTGTTTCAACATCTCTTTCATCAATTCCCTCAATATTGAAATTTACACTAAAAAGTTCATTTCCAGCAGATCTTATATTAACATCCACACCAATTTTTACGAACTTTTTTTATTTTATCACTCACATTAATATTCACCTTTTTCTGAATATTTTTTTCATCAACAATATCAGCCATTGCTAAAAAAATTCATTTCTATCAATCACTAGCACAATGTCATCTGACTTTAGTTGCTTTTGCCTTAAATCCAACATACATTCTATACTCTAACTCAATAATCTGAGCATCTGCATATTTTTTTGAAAAATCTTCAGAAATTTCCCTTTGAAGTTTTTTTATTTTTTTAGGAATAAAATAGCCATCATCTGTCCTAATACTTTCCTCAAGGCAGGAAATCGTTACTTGAAGTTTATTTTTTTCCGTTGCCTTCTTCTACAAAAAAATATTTACTGCTCCATACTTTTCTGTAACCTTAGCAATTGGAATTTCATATTTTGATAGCACTTCCTTTATTTCATCAAACAGACTTTTCCTGATATTTCATTCAGATATTCTGTCCCCTTTCTAGTTCCATCTGTAAGAGTATTCATTATTTCCCACTCTGCATCGCTCATTTTATGAAATTTTTTTCAATATTTGACACACCATTTTTTTAAAAGTCTAAAAATAACGACTTGTTGATGATAAAACTGTAAAATTTCTTATAATTATTTTTTTATTTCCATTCTCATCTTTTTGAAATGCAAATATTGGCTCGTATTCTCCAGTCACATAAATTGTCTTGCTGCCAGATCTTATTGTTTTTTTATTTTTCTATGGCTGAAAATATCTGTTCTGCCAGCATTGGATTCATTATTTCACCTTGTGGCTTTCCATAATAATAATAACTATTATTATTAAAATTCATTCAAATTCATTTTTTTCTTAAAAATAGTTGCCAAGGTTTTTTTATCACTTTTTTTATCTATTTCATTAAAATAATGCAAATCTGGATTATAAATATTTTTTTGAGTAATTTCATAAAACTGCTCATTTTTCTACTGAATAAATAAAAGATTCTAAATCCTTTATATAATTTAAACTTTTTTTCTCCTGCCTTTACTCTCAACGTTGATACTGTAGATGATAACTGCTCTATTTCAAGTGCCAGCCTATACTCGTTTTTTTCTGAATATGAAATCTTAGTTTTTATCAATTCTTTTTTTAATTTTTTTCCAGTTTTTTTCCCTAAACTCTTTAATTTCTTTTTTTCTTCAATCTTCTCATAAGTATTTTTCTTCTTTTTTTCCTAAAAATTTTTTTCAGTTTCCCTAAGAATTTCATCATACACTTTATCTTCTGCAATTTTTTTATAATCACTGCTATTCTTACCTTCTTTTTTTCTCTTTTAAATTCCCTATTTTTCCTTAAAATAAATATTTCCAGCCTTAACTTCAGCATCCGCAGCCATCCCAGTTGCAATAATATGCTTGCAAGGCTTTTTTTGTCTCTTTAAAGTTAGGACAGTCACAACCATATATAATTCTGTTATCTGGCTTTCCATCTTCATAAAAAAATAAGTTATATTAACATTGTAGGCATTTCTATAATTTCCATCAACTTGTGATTCCACCACTACTTTATCATCTTTTTTTCATAAACAGCATTAATTTTACTTTTTTTGCTTATTAAAATACTCAACTCCCCTATTCACAATAGACAAAGCAGTTAATTTTTCTCAATCTGTCAAATATTCCTTCCAACTTTTTACTTTCCTTTCAAAAAAAATATTCTCAATTCACACTAAATATTATCTTACCAAAAGAATTTTCGTTTTTTTCAACAAAAAAAACGGCAAAACTGAAAACTTTGCCGTAATTTAAAATATTTTTATTAAGTTTGAACAAATAATTTTTCCATCTTTTTATAAACATATTTTTTTACTTTAACTTTTTTTGTCATCATCATAAGTATAGACTTCATTAGTTTCCAAATAATTTGAAATAAGCGCTTTTAATGATTTTGCCATAACCGAATCATCTATTTTATTACCCTTTTTCATCAGTAACTTTAGTAACATCCAAATCCACTAAATATACCTTATTTGTTTTTCGGATCAAATTTCACTTGACTATTCAAAAATACTTTCCCCTTCGCTTTTCCCGCCAAAAGTGAAACATCATAATCAGCTGTAAAGTAAAGTCTATCTCCCGCAAAACTCATCACAGGACTTTTAAGTCCAACTTTCCCCAGCAGAAAATTCTTTTCAATTGGAAATTTCTTGTTCAATTCCTTTGTAATCATAGAATCTGGCACTCTCAATGTCTTATTTGCCAAAAGATCGCAAGAAATTATTCCAAATACCGTTATAATCATAACTAATGCCATTTTTAAAAAAACAAATTTCTTTTTTTCATAACCAATCCCATTCTCCTTTTCTTTTTTTATAATCTAGTCTTAAAAAAATAATATTTTTTTAAACTTTTTGTGACTAAAACTATTCTAGTTAATCATACAAAAATATTATTTATTATTTCATATTTTTTTCAAATTAGTTTTATCTTTTTAACTCCAAAATTTTTATTTTTATTCACTGACTATTTGCTAAAAATTTGCTCTTATCACTTGCTACAAAAATTCCATTAAATCAAGAATCTTTTTTTCAAATACTTCTTCAAAAAAATTTCCCAGTCCAAGACCCTTCATTCTCTGCAATTTCTTCAGGCGTCCCTTCTGCAATAATCTGTCCACCTTTGTAACCACCTTCAGGCCCTATATCAATAATGTGATCCGCAACCTTAATTACATCCAAATTATGCTCAATTACTAAGACTGTATTCCCTTTATCAACCAATCTGTTTAACACTTCTAATAATTTTCTGATATCTTCAAAGTGAAGTCCTGTCGTTGGTTCATCCAAAATGTAAATGGTTTTTCCTCTTGACATTTTTGATAATTCAGTTGCAAGTTTTATCCGTTGAGCTTCTCCACCTGAAAGAGTTGTCGCAGGTTGTCCTAATTGAATGTAATTCATTCCTACATCCATCAATGTTTGTAGTTTTCTCTCAAGTGCCGGAATATTTTTGAAAAATTCGTATGCTTCTTCAACTGTCATTTCTAGCACATCTGCAATACTTTTTCCTTTGTACTGAACTTCCAATGTTTCTCGATTATATCGTTTTCCTTTACAAACTTCACATTCCACATAAACATCTGGCAAAAAATTCATTTCAATTTTGTTAATTCCAGCACCGCTACACGCTTCACATCGTCCACCTTTTACATTAAATGAAAATCTTCCTTTCGAATATCCACGCACTTTCGCATCGTTTGTCTGTGCAAATAAATCACGAATATCATCAAAAATTTTCGTATATGTCGCAGTATTCGATCTCGGCGTTCTTCCAATCGGCGACTGGTCAATATCGATCACTTTTTCCAAGTTTTCAATCCCATCTATTCCACCATTTTCAAGCGGATATAATTTCCCTTTATTTAGCCTGTTGTGAAGCTCTGGAAACAATGTCTGATTAATCAATGTCGACTTACCACTTCCCGAAACACCCGTCACAACCGTCAAAACTTCAAGAGGAATATGTGCAGTCACATTTTTCAAATTATTTCCTTTTGCATTTTTCAAAACAATTTCTTTACTCGCTTTTCTTCTTTTTTCAGGCACTTCAATTTTTAATTTTTTTCCGTTCAAATATTGTGCTGTCAATGATTTTTTGTTTCTCATAACTTGTTTTGGCGTTCCTTGTGCTACAACCTTTCCTCCATTAATTCCAGCACCTGGACCTATGTCAATCAGATAATCCGCTTCTCTCATCGTATCTTCATCATGCTCTACAACTATCAAGCTATTCCCAATATCACGCAAATCTTTCAAAGTCGCAAGTAACTTGTCATTATCCCTCTGATGAAGTCCAATACTCGGCTCGTCAAGCACATAAATCACGCCAGTAAGCCTACTTCCAATTTGAGTCGCAAGTCTAATTCTTTGCGATTCTCCACCAGACAGCGTTTTCGTCATTCTAGCAAGACTCAAGTAATCAAGCCCAACATTTATCATAAATTTTAGCCGTTCTTTTATTTCCTTCAAAATTTCAGCTGCAATCTGCATTTGTTTTTTTCCGTAAAGTTTGAATTTTTTTCATAAAAAAATCAAGTGCATCAACAACACTCACTTCAGTCAAGTCAATAATGCTCTTATCATTAACCGTTATTGCCAATACAACATCTTTAAGTCTTTTCCCGTGACAAGTTTTACAAGTTCTCTCTGTCATATATTTTGCTTCCATCTCTTCTCTTGCTGATTCAGAAGCAGTTTCCTTGTATCTTCGTTCAATTCCATGCACAATCCCTTCAAATCCTCGTTTTCCATTATAGCTAAAACTGTCTCCGCTCCAAGAAAATTTAAATTGCTTATCACTTCCATAAAAAATCACATCTTTTTCTTTTCGAGTCAATTTAGAAACCTTTTTATCCATGTCAATTTTATGCGCCTTAGCCATCGCTATGAATAAATCCCAGTTCCAGCCCTTTTTAGTCGTCGCTCCTGGAAAAATTATCCCACCTTCATTAATTGACAAATTCTCATCAACAATCAATTTATTCTCGTCAACTTCCAATCTCGAACCAAGCCCATTACAAACTTCACAAGCTCCATATGGTGCGTTAAATGAAAAAAGTCTTGGCACAAGATCTGGAAACACAACATCTGGATGGTCTGGACAAGAAAAAAATTTTCACTAAATTTGTTATCTTCCCCATTAATATTCACAATTATTTTTCCCATCAGAAAGCTCACTCGCAGTTTCAATCGCCTCTGTCAATCGACTCAAAAATTCCTTATTATCCGCCTTAAACACAACTCTATCAACAACAACTTCAATATGATGTCTTTTATTCTTATCCAAAACAATTTCATCACCCAAGTCAAGAATATCACCGTTCACTCGAACTCTTTGAAACCCTCTTTTCTGCAAATTCAAAAACAAATTTTTATGAGTTCCCTTTTTATCAATCACAACTGGCGACAAAATTATCATTTTATCCTTTTCTTTTCTAGAACTCATCAAATTATCGACAATTTCCTGAATCGACTGTTTTTCCACTTTTCTATGACAAATCGGACAATGTGCCTCTCCAATATGTGCCCACAAAAGTCGCATATAGTCATAAATTTCAGTAGTTGTACCAACAGTCGAACGCGGATTTTTCGACACACTTTTCTGTTCAATCGAAATCGCAGGAGAAAGCCCTTCAATACTATCTAATTCAGGTTTCTTCATCTGCCCAATAAACATTCTCGCATAAGCCGACAAACTCTCAACATACCTTCTCTGCCCTTCTGAATAAATCGTATCAAACGCAAGTGAAGACTTCCCACTCCCAGAAACCCCAGTAATTACAACCAGTTCATTCTTTGGAATCTCAATATCAATATTTTTGTAAATTATGCTCTCTAGCTCCAGTAATCTTTATTTTGTTGTCTTTCATTCTCTTCAATGTCCCTCTCTAATTTTTCTCCTCAATTAACTTAAATCCCTCTAAATCAGCTTTTTTAAATTCTTCAATCAATTTTTTTCCATATATCCAAACTTTTTGTTGCCAAGGATGTCCTAAATATCCAAAGTGAAAAATTAACATCTATAAAAAAATAATAATCTCCATTTGGACAATATGTTGGAAAATATGCAGTATACCCGCCACCCCAGTAGCGTTCATCTTTAACTTCTATAATTTTTAGGCTCATCTTTAATACGAGGATTATATCTAAAGCAAGAATGATGCCAATCCAACGCATACAATTCCCCATTTTCCTTAGTACATTTCGAAAAAAATTTCCGTTATTTTTATCCCGAATTTCTTTTTTTAAATCCCCAATCTACAAATCCTTCAATTTCCTCTAGATTTTTCATAATGATAGCTAATATCATAAACTATATATGGTTCTTTAAATTCAAACGCTATTTCTTTTTTTATCAACACTAGGATTAAAAATTAAATCTATCATAAACTATATCCCAGACTTTATCATATTCTTTATTATCTAATATTACCATTTTTTTATATTCCCTTCCATAAAAATTTTTTTACACAAAAAAAGCCTGTTTCACAAATTTTTACAATCTATGAAACAGATTTTTTTCAATTATTATTTTAATCTAAATATTTTTTTATATTCATCAGTTAATTCTAATATTCTTTGTTGTATAAAAACTAACCTCTGAGACTCACTCGAAATTGTTCAGCCGCACATAAATTAACAAAATAAACATCTTTTGTCAAATCTTTCAATCCTTCATAAAAAGTTTTTTTAACCAGTTTTTCTTGTGAACTAACTAATTTTTTTGTTTTAATTTATAGTAACTTTCTCCACCTTTATCAAATTTTTTTGAATTAGTTTATTGTATATTTCAATCATTTTTTTGATTTTTCATTTTTCAATGTTTCTAAATGTTCTCTATCATTTTTTTGTCACATTGATTAAAAATTTACTAATAATCTAATGCCTGGAAATTCTGAATTTGAAAAAGAAACTAAAGAAAAATACCACAAATATAAAAAAATTATTTTTTTCTCATAATTTCCCCTTATCGAGTTTTTATTTTTTTCATATGGAAGTCCAGACGCTTTCGGTGCTCTTGATTTTTCCTACAAATCCAACCAATGCCAACAATGTCAAAATATACGGTATCATTGTCAAAAATTGCTGAGATATTGGAAGTCCTATTGTTTTGGAAACGTCGGCAAATGCTTGTCCGAAAGCGAATAACAGGCTTGCTAAGATTGCTCCTAGCGGATTCCATTTTCCAAAGATCATTGCAGCCATTGCGATATATCCACGTCCTGCTGACATGTTATTTGAAAAGGCTGGAAGCAGGACTGCTGTAAGGTAAGCTCCTCCTAATCCTCCCAATGCTCCTGATATAAGTACGCTTATATATCTTGTTTTGTAAACGCTTATTCCTACCGTGTCGGCTGCTAGCGGATGTTCTCCAACTGAACGGATTCTTAAACCTAAAACTGTTTTGTATAAGAAGAAATACATTGCGATTGCGATTCCGTAGATTACGATTATCATTAATGGGCGGTTTGCCAATGATTTTGCTAATGGAGTATTTCCAGCTGTTTTGTAAATGGCTTTTATTAGGTATGATGTTGCTGCTGCTGCGAATAGATTAATTGCAACTCCGCTTATAATTTGATTTCCTTTCAGGTTAATACTGATTACTGCGTGAATTAGTGAAATTAAGATTCCTACTATTACTCCAAAAATTATCCCTAAATATGGATTTCCTGTGGCAATATTGACAACTGCCGTTGCAAATGCTGAACTTAGCATAATTCCTTCTAGCCCAATATTAATGACTCCACTTTTTTTCAGAAATACACGCTCCTACGGCTGTTATAAGAATTGGAGGTGCTATTACTATTGTTTGCTGTATTAAATCGAATATTTGCTTTATAATCATTTTAATTTTTCCTTTCTGACTTAATATTTTTTTATTTGATAACCAATTTACGCTGCTTTCTTTTTTTATTAAGCACAAATTTAAATAAATTTTTCTGATGCTACAAAAATGATGATTAATGCTTGTATAATAAATACAATTTCCTTATCAATCTGGTATCTTTGCTGCAACATTTGTCCCCCAACTTCAAGTGCCGCATAAAATATTGCCGCAACTAATATTCCAAATGGATTATTTTTTTCCAAGAAGTGCTACCGCAAGTCCTGTAAATCCGTAATCTCCCATTATAAGTTCAGTGTATGAATATTCTGAAGCTCCTCCTAAAACACGTTCAGCTCCACCAAGTCCAGCACAAGCTCCAGCGATTCCCATTGCTAAAAACATGATATATTTTGGATTAATTCCTGCATTTTCAGCAACTGTGTCACTTTGTCCAACTGCTTTTATTTCATATCCTTTTTTGAAATATTTGAAAAAGAAAAATATCCCTATTGTCAAAAAGAATTGCGATTATAAAACCAAAATTTAAGTTTTTGTCTTGTAACATTTGCAAAAAGCAACGGTAATCTTGCCCCTTCAAAAACACGTGGAGATTGTGTGTTTTGTGAAGTTGGATCCTTTAAAGGCCCATTTAATAGGAAATTTTGTAATTCTAACATAATATAGTTTAACATAATTGTACTAATTACTTCACTTACTCCAAATTTTGCCCGCAAAAACCCTGCTATTCCAGCCCACAAAAATCCAGCAATTATAGCCACAATTATTACAACAAGCACATTTCCAAAAACATAATTTTTAAATGTAATTGCCCAAAAAGTCGCAGCTAATCCTCCAGCAATCATCTGTCCTTGCATTCCTATATTAAATAATCCCGCTTTAAAGGCTACCATTGTTGCAAGTGCTGAAAATATTAACGGAGTTGCGATAAATAATGTATTTGCAAGTCCACTAAATAATGGAGATCTTGGATAAGGCTGATAAAAAGCCGCCCGCATCATATCAATGTAGGCTGTAAACGGATTTACACCCTTTGTCATCATTATTATTCCACCAATAATTAATGCGATTAATACTGCAATTATAGATGGTAGAAAATCCTTTATCTTATTTTTAATCATCTATTTTCCCTCCTGCCATTAATATTCCTAATTTTTCTGTTGTTGCATCTTTTCTATCCAAAATTCCTACAATTTCTCCTGAATACATCACTGCAATTCTGTCACTTAATGCCATTATTTCCGATAACTCAGCCGAAACAAGCATTATCGCCTTTTTCTCAGTTTTTTCATTCAAAATTGTATTATGAATCATCTCAATCGCACCAATATCGACTCCCCTTGTAGGCTGTGCCGCAATAATAAATTTATTTTCACGTTCCAGCTCCCTTGCTACTACGACTTTCTGCTGATTTCCACCAGACAGCCCGCCAAACTTGATTTTCCCATCTGTTGGCCTAATATCATATTTTTCTATATATTCATTAGTTTTTTTCTCAATTTCACTATAATCCAGCAATGCTCCCTTAGAATACTGATCCTGAAGTCCCAAGGCCATATTTTCTTCCACTGTAAAATCATCAATAGTCGCCCTTTTGTGTCTGTCTTCAGGTATGTGGGAAAGCCCCTTTTCCTTAATAAGTTTTGGCGTCTTGTTTTCCAGCTCATCATTATCTATGAAATATTTCCCGCTGTCAACTTTTGCAAGCCCTGCCAAAGCCTCAATAAGTTCAGTCTGTCCATTTCCCTGCACTCCAGCTATTCCCAGTACTTCACCTTCACGGATTTCAAACGAAACACCCTTAACTTTCTCAATTCCTCCTCTTTTCACAGTCAAATTCTCAACTTTCACAACCACATTTCCCAATTTCACATCTGGACGTTTCACTTCAAACAGCACAACACGCCCAACCATAAGATTGGCAATTTTTTCCTTCGTAGCTTCCTTAGTTTTCAATTCTCCAACATCGCTTCCACGTCGAATAACCGTAATATTGTCAGATAAATCAAGCACTTCCTGTAATTTATGTGAAATAAAAATAATTGTTTTTCCTTCCTTTATAAGATTTCTCATAATCTCATAAAGCTCCTTCACTTCCTGCGGAGTCAGCACTGCACTTGGCTCATCAAATACCAGAAGTTCCGCCCCTTTAAACAACACTTTCAAAATCTCAATTCTTTGATGAATTCCGACAGACAAATCTGACACTTTCGCATCTGGATCAATATTCAGCCCATACTTTTCAGAAACTTCTCTAACCTGCTTTCTAGCAGTATTCAAGTCAAAAAATATTCCACCTTTTTTAGGCTCAAATCCTAAAACCATATTTTCAGCGACTGTCAACGTGTCAACCAGCATAAAATGCTGATAAACCATTCCAATTCCCAAATTTGCCGCAGTTGTAGGACTGTCAATGTCAATTTTCTCCCCCTTGTAAAAAATCTCACCAGAAGTCGGAGAATATAGCCCGTTCAAAATCTTCATAAGCGTGGATTTCCCAGCTCCATTTTCCCCAACAATCGCATGAATCTCCCCCTTTTTAACCTTCAGCGTAATATCATCATTTGCAACAATCTTCCCGCCTAAAAATTCCTTCCGTATATTTTTTTCATCTCCAAAATATATTCGCTCATCTTTCCTCCTGCTTCTTAAATTAATTTTATTTAAATTTCAAATCATTCATTTAAAAAAATTTTTTTATTTATATTTTTTTAGTTATTATTTTTCGTGAATAATTTAGGATTTTATATTGAACAAATTTACTATTTACATCAAAACTGAACCTCCCACAACTAAAAGCCTCAGGGTTCTTTCACTATTTAATAAAATTTTTAAAAAAAGTCTGATACATAATAATTTGAACTTGTTTTTTTAATAAATCAAGAACAACTATCGGCTTTCTAACTACATTTATCTTATAATCATTATAGTAGTATTTTTGGTTTTTCCCTCCCTACAAACACTACTGTATTATTTTTCATTATAAGTATACCCATGATACTCGCTATTTTTCAAGTAATAATGGCGTTCTTTTTTTAATTTTTAACTGATTTTTTTGCAAGTTTTTTTCGATAATTTCACTTGGAAAATCTGTTAAATAAACATTTCTCTGGAGTTCTGGCAATATTGCCTGATCTTCTAATTTGTCAGAAATTAAAATATCCTTATCAAATTTGTATACTGAATCATCTTTAAATTTATTTAATCCTGAGTTTTCATAGGTTTCCTTTATAAAAAAATTCAACGTTTGATTTCTCAAAGTTTTCTACAACTTCTTTACGGTTATTTTTTTAATTCTTCAATTAAAAAAATTCCTTATCCAATTCTGAATAAACATTTGATGGATTAAAGTCAGTTTTATTCAAAAGTTCATAGAGAACATAAATTTGTCTATTCAAATATTCCTGGTCTGTTCCTACATATTCGGTTAAATTAACTCCATTAGACATTGCGATTATTTGCTGTCTATAATATTCATCCAGGGAAGATGCTGGCAATTCCAGTATTTTTTTCCTCTTCTGATAACTGATCAACTTTTTATATCCTGCATTTCCTGATAAAATCTTTCTTCCAAAAAGCAATGAATACTTTTTTCCCCTTTCTTATATCCTTCAAAAAAAGCATTAAATTCGTTATAAAAATCTATTTTTTTCCAAATAGATCTGTCGGATACGTAATTTCAAATAATTTAATTTCGTAACGTCCTGGAATAACCTTTTCGCATTTTTTTCCTTCCCATCGATCATTACTTTTTACCTGATTAAATCGTGGCTTTTTCCTCTTCCCTCCATTTTATCTCCTTTTTTTATTTTTATCAAAAAGAGCAAAACTCGTCATACTGCATCCAAGCAACATTAATATTATTAATTTTTTTCAAGTTTTTTTCCTCCTAATACCTTTTATAAATTTTTCCTTTATAGAAATAGCAATATTTTTCCGGCACAATTTCCATCAGTTCCGCAAGTGTTGCATTTCGTATATTTTTTTATCAATCCAAATTTTTTTATCAATTCCTTTTTTTCCTTTTCGGTCCAATTCCAGAAATGTCATCCAACGCACTTTTGACATTTCTCTTACTTCTCAATTTTTCTATGATGTGTAATTCCAAATCTATGGGCTTCATCCCGCAATCTTTTGCAAAATCTTTAACGTTTCATCTGTTTTTTTCAAATAAATACGGCTCACTTTCATAACTTTTTAAAAATTTCCTCTTCCCTTTTTGCAATTCCAATCACATCAGTATGCTCCATTTTTTTCCAAGTTTTTTTCCATCACATCCACAGCCACTCCAAAGCTGCCCTTTTTCCACCATCAATTAAAAATCAGATTGGGCATTTTCTCGTTTTTCTATTTTTAGAATATCTTCGTGTCAATGCTTCCCTCATCATCAAAAAAAATCATCTGGCGTATCTTTTACAGTAATTTTTAAAATGCCTATATTCCTTAGGCGCCGTTTCCCCGTCAATAGCCACAGTCATTGCCGCAACCGCATCTTTCCCTTGAATATTTGAAATATCAAAACAGTCAATTCTGTAGGGAAAACTTTTTAACCGTAATTCTTTTTTTAAATTATGAAGCCCTTCCTGAACCATACGCCGTTTTTCTATAATATTTATCAACTTCTTCCCGTAAGTTCAAATATCCCATTTCCAAAAAGCTGCAATCTTCGGCTATTAATTTTTTTGGAAAATGAAGTTTTACTTCCTTATGCTTTTTCAATTTTTGCCCATTCTTTTATCAAATGTTCACTTTGTAAAAATCTCTCATCACAAATAATGTGCTTTGGAATATTCCTTTTTTCATAATATGAAGTAATCAGCCGCTCAAAAAGGCTTTCTTCCTGACTTCTTTCCATTGAAATTATTATATGATTTTTATTAATAACTTTCCCTTCCCGAATGTTCAGCACACATAAAAACACATTTTCTCTTTTTTCCTCAAATACAAACACATCCTCGTCAATTTCCTTGCTATATTCGATAATTTGTGTTTCCAGCATTCTTTTTAACACAGCCAATTTTTCACGCTCGTTAATCGCACGCTCAAATTCCATTTCATCACTAAACTGTTTCATCCTATTTTCCAGCATTTCAAGAACTTTATCAGAATGTCCCTTCAAAAAGTTTTTGAAATTGCTTACATTCGTACTGTATTCATCTTCAATATCTTTATATTTACAAGGTGCGGGGCAAGTTTTCATATAATACTTCAAGCACGGCTTTGTAATTTTATCCATATTTCGGTTGCAATCTCGAACTGGAAATATCTTAATAAGCGATTTCATTGCAAAAAATATTCCCATCGGATAAGGCCCAAAATATTCGGCATTCTCATTTAATTTTTTTGTACTTCTCACAATTTCCACCTTTGGAAATTTTTCCTTTGTAAATTTTATATACGGATAAGTCTTTTTCATCCTTTAACAAAAATATTATATTTTTGGCTTATTCTTTTTATCAGGTTATTTTTCCAGAATAAGCGCCTCAACTTCCGATTTACATATAAAAAAACTCAATATCCCTAATATTTTTCACCAATTCCAGTGTTTTTTTGATTATGCGAATTTACATTTGTAAAATAAGATTTTTACCCTATTTTTGCAGATTTTTTTGCCTTTCCCACATAAATAATCTTCCCTCGTTCATTTTTTTCATCAGGTAAACTCCTGGATTTGTGGGAATATCCTTATATTTAACTGGCGATTTTATTTCTTTTTCTATTTTTTTCTGTCTTTATTTCTTCTCCCATTTTTTTGTATCTTTTTTTATTCTTTCCTTTAAATTGTATAAATGTAAGTAAAACTAAATTTCCTTTTTTTATCTCCCACTTCCCTATGAAATTTTTCCAATATGATAATCCATCTTTTTTTGAAAGGTCATCGTAAAGTTTATTCACAAATGTGGCTGAACGATGCTGTCCGCCTGAACATCCAATTCCTATACGTAAATGTGATTTTTCCTTCCTTTTTCATATTTTTGGAATTAAGTACAAAAGCATATCTAAAAGCATTTTATAAAATTCCTGACTTTCTGGAAGTCCCATTACATAATCCTGAACTTCCTTATGATTTCCAGTTTTTCTTTTTAAACTCTCAATATAATAGGGATTTGGCAAAAATCTCAAATCGAACATCAGGTGAAGATCCAGCGGAATTCCATACTTAAATCCAAAGGAAGTTAAATTGACGCTTATTTTTTTTCTTTGCCCTGAAAATTCCTTTTCCAAAACTTCCTGCAATTTTTTTACTGTCAATGTGCTTGTATCAATTACCAAATCAGCTTTTACCATAAAATCCTTTATAATTTTACGTTCCGCCTTTATATTAGCAAGTAAAGTGTCATACATATTCAACGGGTGCTTTCTTCTGGAAAGCTCATATCTGCTAAGTAAAACATCTGTTCTTGCATCTAAATAAATCATAGTGTGGGAAATTTCTTCCTTATCCAGTATTTCCAGCTGTTTTGTCAACTGCTCGATAAATTCCTGATTTCTGACATCTATCGCTACTGCCACTCGATCTCTCTTTTCACTGCTTAAAAAAATCTCATTCAAATATTGAAACAAATTAATAGGAAAATTATCAATGCAAAAATATTCCCTATCTTCAAAAAACTTCATTGCTTCAGACTTTCCTGCTCCACTCATCCCAGTTATTATAACCAGTTCTTTTTTTCACTTTATCCATAAAAAAATTCCTCTTTAAAAAAATAATTTTTATTTCTCTAATTTCCCTTAAAATTATTATAGCATATCTCCAAATAAATATAAATAATTTTTTTGATAGACAAAAATTTTTTTATATTTTTTTCATCATAAGCCTGTTTCAACAATTTATTTTTTTATTTTTATAAGTTAAAAAAATTTAATTGTTGACAATTTTTAAAAATTTATATTAAAATAAATTGTAATGATTACAAAAATTAAATAAATTTGTATAAATAAAAAAATAAAATTTGGAGGTATAAAAAAATGGATTTTTAGACTTTAAATCTTGGGGCTTTTAGATGAAGGAAACTGGCAAAAATTGATGAAAATAAACTTTACGATGTAACTGTAGTGGGTTCTGGACCTGCAGCTGTCTCAGCGGCAATCTATGCAGCTAGAAAAGGACTTAACGTGGCAATGATTGGTGTGAAAATCGGAGGGCAAGTTCTTGATACAAATGAAATTGAAAATATTATTGGAACTATCTCGACTACTGGAGCTAAATTTGCCCAAACTTTGGAAAAACATCTGAAGGAATACGAAGTTGCATTTAAAGAAGGGCATTTGGTAAAAAGAAATAAAGGAAGATGGAAAAAGATAAAAATTTTGGTAACTGATGATGGAAAAAAAGTTATAAATCAAAAACTGTTATTATAGCAACTGGAGCAAAACCAAGAAGCCTTAACATTCCAGGAGAAGCCGAATACGTTGGGAAAGGGGTTCATTACTGCTCAACTTGTGACGGGCCTTTCTACAAAGGACTGGATGTTGCTGTAATTGGTGGCGGAAATTCAGGTGTTGAAGCGGCTCTTGACTTATCTGGAATTGCAAAATCAGTTACATTAATCGAATTTATGCCTGAATTAAAGGCTGATAAAGTTTTACAGGAAAAATTGGCTGAGCAATCAAACATAAAAGTAATTTTAAATTCTGCAACTACCAAAGTAAACGGAAATGAATTTGTAGAAAATATCATCTACAAAAAAACAGAGAAACTGAAGAAGAAAAAAACATTAAATGTGGAGGGAATGTTCGTGGAAGTAGGATTATCGCCTAGAAGCGAAGTTGTAAAAGATTTAGTTGAAACAAATAAAATTGGAGAAATCGTAATCAACCCTGAAAACAACTCAACTTCCGCAGCAGGAATCTTCGCAGCAGGAGATGTTACAAATATCAAACAAAAACAAATAATCATTGCAATGGGAGAAGGAGCAAAAGCGGCGCTTAGCGCATTTGACTATTTAATTACAAAATATTAATTTTTATTGCATTTAATTTAATAATAAATTCATAGTTTAGTATACGGTGAGGCTGTCTCATAATTCAAAAAAATAATTTTTACTAACATAAATATTATATATTTTTAAAAAAATCAATAGGTATTATTTTTTTATTGATTCTATAAATATAGATTTATGATTTAGGAATTTTATTTATTTTTGTGAAACAGCCCCATTTTTTTATTGTATTTATAAAAGATATAAAAAGTTGACATCTATCTTATAATTGAGTAAAATACTATTAATTTAAGAATTTTTTTATTTGAAATAGGAAATTTTGAATTTTTGCTAAATAAATACTGTTTAATGCTATTTTTCCATTTAAACGGAAGAACATGTATAAATTTCTTTGCAAGGGGTAAAGATCTCTTACTTAAATTTTTTTAAACAGGGATTTAAATTCAAAAAGGAGGAAAACAGTGAAAACCTTAATAAGATTAGTACAATTTATATTAAGTGAAATTGCTGAATTATGCAGTTTAATTTCATTGGCAATAATGGCTATAGGATTTTATACAATATTGCCAATTTTAGTATTTTTTTGCTCTTCTTGCTTTTTATTTTTTTGCTGGAAACTGGAGCTGGCTTTTTAGGTGTTCTTATTTACGTTCTAATTGCTTGTGCAGTTTTTTTCTGATTTTTTTAAAAAGTTTATTCCAGAATTTTTTTGAATTTTATTTTTGGGAATTCTTCTGAATGAAAGAGGAGAAAAATAAGAAAATTTACAAAAAAATATGAGCAATGGTTTGAAAGCGCAAGGAATCAAGAATACGAAAGAAGAAGAAAAGCTCAGGAAGAATATCAGAAGCAGCAGGACAGGGAAAAAAAACAGTACTGGAAAGAAAAAAAATCCCAAGAATACTCATACTATAGACACCAACAGGAATACTCAAGGGAGCAGTATGAAAGAAAAAAATAATGACTATTCAAATTTTTGATTACCAAAGCACAAATGATGGAGAAATTATTCAGAAATTTGAAGAATATCTTGCTGTTTTTAAAAAAATTGATAAAAATGGAGAAATAAATGAGGATGTAATAAAAAAAGCATACAGGAGGGAAATAAAAAAAGTACATCCAGATAGAAATTCGGATCAAACTGCTAATGCTAAAACTCAAAAAAATTAAATGACATAAAGGAATTTTTTAGATAGCCAGCTGGAATATTACCTAATGCAAAGGAGAAAAAAAGACAATGATTATAAAAAAATTACAAATATATAAAATTAAACTTTATACAGCAAGAATTCTAATTTTTTTAGCCTGTATATTAACACCAATTCTTTTTAAAACTCGGAATATTTGTTATTGGTATCTGTTTTGTAATTTCATTTTTTTATAGTTTTTTGGCACTGATGCCTGCGAAAAATATAGTTAGCAAGGAACTTAACCGAAGAATGTCAAAACTTCCAGTTCCAAAAAAACCACATTTTCAAATGGAAGAGAAGCAGCAATATCGGTTACGCTTTTACAGATTCATCCAAAGGAACAATCTGGATTTGCAGTACGCAGACAAAATTTGAACTACATATATATCTTATATCAGAATTTGACATAACAGAATCTTTTTGGAAAAAAATTCAATTTAGAAAAGCTATCCAGATACGCTCAAAGAAAATGAACTTCGAGAATTTACAATATTTAACAGCCTGTGAACTACTCCCGCTTTTAGAAGCGGGAACTTCTGGGAAGTATCTGCTTTTTGTTAGCCAAATATATTTACCAAGCTCTTCGGACAGTCCCTGCCCTGTCTTCTTTTATTTTCCTAATATTTCAACATCAATTTTCCAATGTTTTTTATATTCAATGCTGCATTGTAATCTCTATCAATTTCAATCCCACAGCACTCACATTTATAACTTCTTTCTGATAATTTCAATTTCTCTTTAACATTTCCACATTTACTGCAAGTTTTCGTCGATGGAAACCACTTATCTATCTTCAAAAATTGCTTCCCTAAAAACATCAACTTGTACTCAAGCATCCTCAAAAACATTCCCCATCCATTATCTCCGACACTTTTCCCAAAATTTAATGCCTGGCTCATCCCTTTCATATTCAAATCCTCAACAACCACAACATTATACGTTTCAGACAATTTTTTCGATAATTTATGCAAAAAAATCTCTTCGGCAATTTTTTTGATATACTCATGCAATCTTGATATTTTTCTCTTTTTGTCTATACCAATTCTTAGAAAATTTCACTTTTTCTTGATAATGATTTTTTTGTAATTTTTTTCAATTTTTTTCTCTAACATCCTAAAAATATCTTGGATAATCAGCCCTTTGGTTTTCAGAACTGACAAATAATTCAGACATTGAAAAAAATCAAGTCCAATTACTTTATCATTATTACTACTACTTTTTTTGAATTTCTTTTTTTCAAATTCCGTCAAAATAGAAACATAGTAATTTCCATTACTGTTTGTCAATGTTACTGACTTTATCTTGTAATCCTTCGGTATTTCTCTATGATATTTTTAATTTTTATTCTTTTTCAATTTTGGTAAAACTAAATATTTATTTTTCCTCAATTCGTATTGAATTATTCACACAATTTGTCGTGTAACTTTTTAACACTATTCTTTTTAGATTTGAATCTTGGAAACTTTGCTCTCTTTTGAAAGAAATTCGTAAATGATCGTTTTTACATTTAATTGAGCATTTGAAAGTGCAAGACTGTCCACTTCTTTTTAAAAATTGATTTTTCACTTTTTCAAACTGGCAGGTGTAATTATTTTTATTTTTTTCCCAGTTTCTTCATAAATTTTTATTTGCTATATACAAAAAATTGTATTGTAAACAAAACGAACACATCCAAAAAGTCTTATTTATCAATAATTCTTGCTCTTTATTTGGATAAATCCTGTATTTGAATGCTAAATTATATTTCACAAAATTACACCTCCTTTTTGATTTTTGAATATTATTTTTAATTATTTCTCTTCGATATTTTTATACAAAAAAATTGTATCATAAGAGTATTCTTTTTTTCAATTTTTTTACAAAAAGCAATTCATCTCCCACTTGTAGAAGTCGGAGACTTCTTGCTATCTTTTGTTAAATTTTTGAAATTCACAATTATCCACTATTTAAATGGAAAGCAGCATAATCCTTGCTAAAAAAAATTTATTTTTCAAAAAGAAGTTATCTAAATTCAAAGTAACTTCTTCTTTTTTTATTCAATACTAAAACCCATTTTAAAAAAACGGGAAATAGTATAAACTAGTTCATAAGCCCAAAAGTTAAGATTTTTGAAAAAAATTCTTCATTTTTCATCGCTCATTTCCCAATCTTTTTCCATTTTTTTACATACTTAACATCCAAAGTTTTTTTCTGTATATTTCAAATCCTTGCTATTAAATTTTTTTCATTAAAAAAATTCTTTTTCCAAGTTCTGATATTTGATTTTGCAGTTCTTCGTTATTTTTTTGGCATAGCCTTTGAAAGTTTTTTTCAGACATTCTATTTTGAAGTTCTGACATATAAGGTGTTAAATCAGGAGATTTTTACAGTAACATTAATTGTGGCTGTATCCCCTTTTGCCTCAACTTTGTTAATTTTTGTAGGTTATTTTTTTCATTCCTTCGCCATACATTTTACTAAATTGATCTAAAAATAACCGTTACATCTCCACTTGCCTTGCCAAATTTTTGATAAATTTCCCGACTGTATTACTTTCATTTGTCTCTCAAATTCCTTTTTGTGCCGGATGAGTTCCACAACTTACTACAAATAGAAGCATGCTTAATAAAATTAATATTTTAGCCTTCATAAGATTATCTTCCTTCCTAAAAATTTGTTATATTATACCATAAATATATAAAGATATTTCCAGTATTTCATTAGATTTACATTACTCATAAACTGCTCTCATTTATCTTTATTAAAGTTTCAAGAACATCGCTGCAAAATTAAAATAAATTACAAGTGTCACAGCATCTGAAATTGTTGTTATCAAAGGTGTTGCCATAACTGCTGGATCAGCCTTCACAATTTTTGCTCCAAGCGGAAGCAGTGCTCCTACCAGTTTTGATACAATTACTGTAAATACAAGTGTCAATGAAACGACAAAAGCAATTACAAAATTAGTTTTTTCAAATGTTATAAGTCTTATAAAATTTAACAGCGCCAAAACTATTGAAACCATTATTCCAATTGAAAATTCTTTTTTTATTACTTTAAAGGCATCTTTTGGAGAAATTTCCCCAAGTGCAAGTGAACGGATTACAACCGTTGAAGATTGTGAACCAACATTTCCTCCGCTTGACATAAGCATTGGAATAAATGCCGTTAAAATTATTGACTTTGCCAGAACTTTTTCATAACCTTGTATTATATTTCCAGAAATTGTGTCAGAAATCATAAGAACTGCAAGCCACCCGATTCTTTGCTTTGCCATCGTAAAGATGCTTGTTTTTAAATAGGAATCATCGGTAGGTGAAGTAATTCCAGCCATTTTGTGAAAATCTTCCGTAACTTCCTGATCCACAACATCTAAAACATCATCCACCGTAATTATTCCCAAAAGCCTATTTTCATGGTCAACAACTGGCATAACGATAAAATCGTACTTTTTTTAAATAAATCTGCAACTTTTTTTCCTGATCATCATGTGTATTTACACTTACAAAATTTGTATTCATAATATTTTTCAATTACAGTATTGTCCTTTTTAGAAATCAATTCCTTTAGTGAAAGTACGCCTTCCAATTTCCCTTTTTTGTCTGTAACATAGCAAGTATAAATATTTTCCTTGTCTTTCCCAGTTTTTTTAAACTGTCCTATCGCCTCTTGAACTGTCATATTTTTTTCTGAAAATCCACATATTCAGTCGTCATAATGCTTCCAGTGAATTATCTGGATATTTTAGAAGCTGATTTATCAAGTGTCTATCTTTTCTATCCGTATTTTTCAAGATTTTTTTTACAATATCCGACGGCATTTCCTCGATAATGTCGACAATATCGTCAAAATACAGTTCATCAAATATTTCTCGTGTTTCAACATCAGTTGAAGCGTGAATAATCATTTCCTGATGTTCGCTGTCCAAATATGAAAATACATCGGCTGCTTTTATCTTTTTTTAAAAGTCTAAAAATCATTATTACAAAAGCTCTGGCAGTTTAAATAAATTTATCACATCAGAAATTTCAACTGCATTTAATTTATCTAATTCTTTTTTTATTTCAAAATATTTTTTTCTTTCAAAAGATCTTCAATTATTCTTTTTTTATTTTTTTCATTTTTTTCTCACCTCATTTTTTTAAATAGTCATCATAAAACTTCGATTAGACAATCAATTTTTTTATATTTTTTTAAATTTTTATAAAAATATTTACTTTATAACATTACTTAAAAAAACATAGTTGCAAATCTAAAGTAAATAGTAAGAGTAAGCGTATCTAAAATCGTTGTTATTAAAGGCCCTGCCATTATTGCGGATCCATTTTTAAAAGTTTTAGCGATAACCGGTAAAAAGCACCTATTATTTTAGAAATTATAACTACAAAAAAATCAAAGTTACTGAAACTGTCATTGCAACATTTAAAGGTGTTTTTTTGTCAAAGTTATAATTCTTAAAAAAATTTATTGCCGCCAAAAACAATAAATTTACTATAAATGAAATAAGAAATTCTTTTTTTAATATTTTAAAAGTATCTTTTGTATCAACTTCCCCCAACGCCAAAAGCACGGACTACAATTGTCGAAGACTGTGCACCCGCATTTCCTCCAGTATCCATCAGCATTGGAATAAATGATGAAAGTATAACTACAGACTGCAGCACATCTTCATATTTACTTATAATTCTTCCAGTAAATGTAGCAGAAATCATAAGCACAATAAGCCATCTAATTCTTTGTCTTGCCATTGTAAAGGCGCTTGTTTTTAAATAAGACTCCTCCACAGGCGAAATCCCAGCCATTCTATGAAAATCCTCTGTTGCTTCCTGTTCCACAACATCCATTACATCATCAATCGTAATGATTCCTAAAAAGTCTATTTTTCATCATCAGTCACAGGAAGTACGATAAGATTATATTTTTTTATTATTTCCGCAACCTTTTTCCTGATCATCGTTTGCATGAACACTTATCACATTTTTTTATTCATAAGATTTTTGAATTGGCTCATCATCCTCGTTCGTAATAAAGTCTCTTTTAGGGAAATTACTCCTTCCAGCCTTCTACCTTCGTCAATCACATAGCAGGTATAGACATTTGCCATATCTTCCATAACATCCCTAATTTTTAAAAAAATTGCAGAAGAAGTCTGTCATATCCTTTTTTTAAGTCCATATATTCAGTTGTCATAATGCTTCCAGTGAATTTTTCAGGATATTTTTAACAAAAGATTTATTGTGTGTCTGTCTTTTTGCATCGGTATTCTTTAATATTTTTTTACTACATTTGACGGCATTTCTTCGATAATATCGACAATATCATCAAAAATACAGTCTCATCAAATATTTTTTTAGTTTCCACATCTGTCATAGTTTTAATAATCATTTCCTGATGTTCACTGTCCAGATACGAAAATACATCAGCTGCCCTATTTTTTTGGAAAGTAGCCGAAAAAAATCATTATTAGTTCAGAAGACTCAAACTGATTCAGCAGTTCTGAAACTTCCACAATGTTTAAATCATTTAAATATTTTTCTAATTTCAAAATATTTTTTTCATCTATAAGTTTTTTTGAATAATGTTGTTTTTCCATCATTATCTCCTTTCTTTTTGCATTCTCAAATTTTTTTAAATTTTTTTATGCAAATAAAAAAATCAGGAGAATAACAGCAACGAAGATACTCCCTTTATCCGTATTTGCATAAATTTGTAAATTTTAATTTATTCAGATTTTTTTAAATCTCTCTTCCGGGACTTCCTCGTTCAAAACATCCACCTCCACAAAACAATAAATTAGCATAAATTCCAAATATTTATATCCGTTATTTTTTTACTATATCTAAAAATCAAAACAAAAAAATTAAGATAAATAACTAATAAAACTTATGCTCACAGAAATTCTACCAAACAAACTACCTATTGTCAATAAATTTTTAAAAAAATTTGAAAAAAATCTTTTTTTAATAACATTTTTATTAAAATAAATTTTTTTATCTAAATAGTAAGTAAGACAAACTATTTTTATTGAAAAAAATAATTTGACTTTTTTTAAATTTTTTTAGGGTATAAATATATCGTATGATTAAATATTCATATAACTAAATTTAAAAAAATTTAGGAACTTAGAAATAAAAAAATAAGTAAAAAAAGGAAGGGAAATTAAAGGAAAGCAGTAGTAGTTAATAAAGAAGGAACTGGAGTAGAAGTTGTAGAAAAAGAATTAAGAGGACTAAAAAGCTGGAGAAGCATTAGTTGATGTAGAATATTGCGGTGTTTGCCATACTGACCTGCATGTGGCTCATGGTGACTTTGGGAAAGTTCCGGGAAGAGATTTTAGGGCATGAAGGAATTGGAATTGTAAGGGAAGTTGCTGAAGGCGTGACATCATTAAAACCTGGAGATAGAGTTAGTATTGCCTGGTTCTTTGAAGGATGCGGAAGATGTGAATACTGTATTAATGGACAGGAAACACTATGTAGAGATGTAATAAATGCTGGATATTCTGCAGATGGTGGAATGGCTGAACAATGTATCGTTACGGCTGATTATGCAGTAAAAGTTCCTGAAGGTTTGGATCCAGCTCAAGCCAGCAGTATCACTTGTGCAGGAGTTACAACTTATAAAGCGATAAAAGTTGGAAAATCTCAACCAGGACAATGGGTAGTAATTTACGGTGCAGGAGGATTAGGAAACTTGGCAGTTCAATATGCTAAAAAAGTATTTAATACTCATGTAATTGCTGTAGATATTAATGATGATAAATTGGCACTTGCTAAAGAAGTTGGAGCAGATTATGTTATAAATGGTAAAAAAGAAGATCCAGTTGCAAAAATTAAGGAATTAAGCGGAATTGGAGCTCATATTGCTGTAGTTACTGCTGTATCAAAAGTTGCATTTAACCAAGCTGTTGATTCAGTAAGAGCTGCAGGAAAAGTTGTTGCAGTTGGACTTCCATCAGAAACTATGGACTTGCCAATCGTGAAAACTGTATTGGACGGTATTGAAGTAATTGGATCACTTGTTGGAACAAGAGAAGACTTGAGAGAAGCATTCCAATTTGGAGCTGAAGGATTGGTTGTGCCAGTAGTTCAAACTAGAACTATTGAAGAAGCTCCTGAAATCTTTAAGGAAATGGAAGAAGGAACAATTCAAGGACGTATGGTAATTGATATGCATTCTCATTCTTGCTGTTGTGGACATAAACATTAATTTACTTAAACTTAATTTATAATTTTAACTTATTTATATAAATAAAAAAATGTAATTAACTCAAATTGTTAGTTACATTTTTTTCTTATTTTTACTTTTTTTGATTTTTTTATCATTTTTAATAAGATACTAATTTATCATTTATCAAAAACTCTTGGATTTTTTTGAACTAAACAAAGGATAGCCTCTATCATTTAATTTTTGCATCATAAACTGCTATTTTTTTGAACATTAATTTCATTTTTTTAAAAATATATTTTTGCCAATTTATTGTCTATATAAATTTTTCCTTTTAGAAACTTCCTTTTTATATTCATTTTCCTTCTTTTTCATAACACTTTTTCCACTCCTGAACTAATTTCATATACAGGAAAAATCAGCATATCCATAAAAAGTCCTAAATCCTATTATTGATAAAAAAATCTTTTTGGATTTATTGTACATTCATACTGAACCTCCCACGACTAAAGTCGCAGGGTTCTAAAAATCTTTAAAAAAATATTTAAAAAAATTTTTCTAAGAAGTTTGATTTTAAAATCCTTATTCTTTTTAGGTGTGTTCAGCTCACCTCTATTGTATAGGATACTTAAATCCACAACTTTACTTTTTTTCTTAGAATATTTAATGCTCCATTACAATCTGCATTTATGAGTTTTTCCTGCGCTTGTTTGATATAGCCCTCTTTTTATTCTTTTTTTCCACTGAATATATATTCTTGTGAATTTTCTTTATCATATATTGGAATCTCATCTCCATCAAAGAAACTAGCCTTTTGATGTATAACTCTCTTCTTGTAGTTTAAATTCTATTCCATATAGTTTACATAGATATATTAATTTATCTCTTAATTTTTCCATATGGTATATTTACAAAGTTTTGATTATTTATACTTCCTATATTTGAATTTCTTTGAAAATCTTCATTATATCCTAGAACTATTTTTCCCTATATCATTATTAAGACAATAATTTACAATTATTCTTGCTGCTTTTTGAAAGATAATCATTTATGCGATTATTTCTCTTTCCAGTCTATTCTTTTTTTGCCTTAATGTCGTTCGCTTAATCTTTTGCTTATCTTTTTATACTTTGTAATTTTTGCATTTGTCTTATTATAGTATTGATTTATTGATTTTAATTTTTCTACCATCTATTATGAATGAGGCTCCATTATTAGTTACACAAGTACAAAGATTATTTATACCTAAATCAATTCCTAGTGCATTGTTTTTCATTTAATTTCCTTTGAACTTCTTCTACTTCATAAGTATATTGAATTTCAAAGTACCTAGAATGTTGTTTAGGTATTATTCTAATCTCTTTTATCTTCTTGTCTTTTTAATACTGGTGGTAGTTTAATTTTAATCTCCTGATGAGTTTTTCTTAAACAAATTTGAATAAGGAACTATCAGAATACCATCTTTTAATCTTACAAAACCTATAACAAGAGTTGTAAAACCATCTTTATCAAGATAATTAGGTAATTTTTATTTTTTTATTATCATATTGACCATTTTTTTAGCAAGTTTTTAAAAAGTCCAAAAAAATGATTTGAAACTTCCATCTACTTCCTTTAGAATTTGTTGAGCCATATTAGAATTTAACTTCTTATAGTTCTCACTATTTTTTTAAGCATTTTATAGTTTTTCACTATAACTTAAATACTTTTTTTCTTATTAAAATAATACTGTCTAATATTATATATAGCTTCATTAGTTAAGTTCTTGGCTATATGAGATAAATGTTTTTAAATTCCTAAACTCCTTTTTTTACTAAGATGTTTTTACTTGTTGTTTTTAAAGTTAGATACATAGATATCACCTCCTTTTTCATCAGAGATATTATACCATGTATTCTACATTTTTATCTGTCAAAAAGTAATATTTTTTTAAATATTTTTTTAAAGTTTTTTTAAAACCCCACAACAGTGGGAAGCGTCGTTCACATAAGTGCGCTACTACTTATGCAGTTCTCATGGCATGTATACTCCTTAATAAGTTAAGGAGATTAGCCTTGAACTTCTTGTTATCTCTAACAAGCACAGACTATATCTTATCCATATCCTATTTCAAGGACTTAGGCGAAACCACTTCCAATACCTATCGCTTGTATTGTACTCCCCTCACGAGGGATAGTCGTTGAACTTTCCTTTTCAGGATTAGCTGCTGATTGTCTATTATCATAATGTTTAGGATTTAACCTTGCATAATCTAGTATATTTTTTCTGCTTTCGCTACCTTCACACTTATACCATGTTTTCACTTAGATATTATGTTGTGGTTATACCAGCTTTAAGAGTTCCCAGCAGTTCAGTTTCTTTGTTGCACGGTTTTGCTCCGTGTCTACATACAAGTTTCCCTATATGCTTACTAAAATTTTCGTGCAATTCATCTCACGACTAAAGTTGCGAGTGTTCTTGCACTATTTAATAAAAAAATTTTTACTTGATGAATTTTCAAATTTTCTATAGTCACTTTGAGAATTTTCTCTTTCATCTTTCATTTTTTCAACTAGTCTATATTCTCTATTATCCTTTGGATTATAAATTTTACCATCTACAATATTTTTTTATCCTCTGAACTTGAATTTGAATAATTATCACCACCTATAAGAGCATCTCTTAATTTTGACCAAAAAAATCTGCTTTCGTTGCCGGCGTTACCATCATAAAGACCAATAGAATTAACATTAAAACTTTTTTTCTTTTTTTCATAAAAATCATCTCCTAAAACTTATTTTTTTAATTTTTTTGAACTAAACTTTTATTTGAAAATATTTTTACCAATGATAATTGAACATATATAATTTAAAATTCATAAAAAAATTTGTAAATTCATTATTTAAAAAAAGTCTATCAAAAATTAACTCTCATACCAAACTGTAAATACATTATTTTTTTAGCCTTTTTATCAATTTTTCCATCATAATTCAAATACCAGGCAAATTTTGAACTAACTTCATTTAAAACTCCAGCTCCTACCCATGTTTGGTTCTTTGAAAGTCCTATTCCCTTTACTTTAAATTTTGCATCTGGTAGTCCTGAATATGATGCTTTAAAATTCAAATCTTCATTATTAAATGCCCTTTGATGTGTTATATATCCTTGTAATGTAGTTTTTGAACCATTTTCAAAATTAAATTTCTGACTAACTCTAACTCCAGCAAGTCCACTTGTTTGTTTGTAAGTCTTTTTATCCGCCTTTAATCCAAATTGGCTATTTTCCTCGTGAAATGCTCCTCTTTGAACTGTATCATGCGAGATTCCAGCAAATGGTGTCAATACAAAATCACCTTTTTTTCACATCATACCCTGTTTCTAAATATCCTGAAATTACTTTTATCATTATGCTCAATTTTTTTCCTCGTGAAATATCATTTTCAGATAAAATAATATCCCTTTTAACTTCACTATTTACAAATCCAAGTCCAACTCTTCCTTGCAAATACATCGGATTATCTTTATTTCCAACTCTTCCATACAATGAAATTCCAAAATTATCCGCATCTGATTTTCCACCATGTCTATCAAATTTCACATCCCCTTTTGAATAAGCTAAAGCCGTTCCTAAAATCAAATTTTTCTCCAAATTGCTTATCAATTCCAACCTGTCCTCCATAAACTTTAGTTTTTTTCCTTCAGCATACCCATTTTGTTTTTAATTTCCCATTAGCCCAATGGAAGAAATCCATAATCCAAATTTATCACTAGCATTATCAAGCGTTCCGAGCATTACAAGTCTATTTGATAAATCCTTATTTATTGTTTGCGATTGTTGAAATGTTAAAGCTTGAGCTGAAGCATAAATTTGTCCTGATAAACTATCTAATATACTTGAACTCAAAGATAGGGAATTTTTTTGAAGTTTTGCCGCACCTAAAGCAAAAATTAGAAACATTTGCATTTCCTTCAGTATTTTTTTATCTAATTCTTTAAAGGAAACCTCTACATTTTTTTAGCAGTATTCTTCTGCATTTCATCGCTATTTTTTTCAAACTATTTACATAATCTTCCACATTTTTTTCTACTAATTGTAGGCTTCAATTGAATTTCCTTTATTTTCCACTTTTCCATTAATCAATCCATCAGTTTCCACTTTTGCAAATTGTCCTTCTATTCCTTTTTCAGCTTCAATAACTGCCGATGTTGTTGGCGTTGCAGTAACGTATCCATTACTCAAAAGTTTTACTGTGCTTCCCAAAAGTTTGATTTCTTTCTCTTCCATCAATTTTTTTATTGTTCCTTTTACTATTAATTTTTGATCCAATTTCTGCTTCTGTCACTGAACCATATTTCGCTGTATAATTTCCAGTTATAATCGCTCCTGTTCCAATATTCTTTAATGTTCCTTTATTTACAACATCAACTGCCTTATTAACAGTTATCTCCTCCGTATAATAATTTTTAGAAATTTCTCCTATCACAGTTTCAGGATTTGTAATCAATGTTCCATTTGTTTCTATTTCAATATTTTTTTGGGAGTAAATTTTTTTCTTAACATCGAGTATTCCATCTTTTTATTATTGTTTCATATTCAGAAGTATTGTCTCCTTTCAAAACTAGTGTTCCACCATCTACTTTTTATTTTTATAAAAAAAGAATTTTTTTCCTTCTAAAACTAATGTCCCTTTTCCGTTTTTTTCTAAATCTGTATACGAGCCATAAATATTATTTCTAAAAACCCAAGTTTTTGTATCTGGAACATGAAACTTGCTTAACCTGTAATTCAAGTTTCTTGGTCCATTTAAAGCAGTAGTAGCATTTAAAAGTCCATATCCAAATACATTATCCACTCCTGCTGCTCCGATATCAGTAGCTGTTGAAAGAATTATGTCTCTAATCATATCCATTTTCATTCCAGGAAATTTTTCACGTACCTGATCTACCGCTTTTGCAACATTTTCCGCTGCTTTTGCTGATGTTCCATCTTCACTTACCGCAGTTATAGTCCATTTACTAGCTACCCCTGCATTTGACAATGGCTCTAAATCCTTCCATTCCAATCCTGTAGTTCCAGATTTATTCACAAATGCAACTACATTTATCCAAGATTTTTCCAAAGATTTTTCAAAATAAGGAAGTCCTCCTTCAAGTGACGGATTTTTATTTCCTCTGATATCCCCCGCTGGCCAAATATCTGAACCTCCCACAACTAAAGTTGCAGGGTTCTAAAATCTTTAAAATTATTTAAAAATTTTCTAAGAAGTTTGATAGCTTTACACTACCCTTATTCTTTTAGGTGTGTTCAGTTCACCTCTATTGTATAGGATACTTAAATCCACAACTTTACTTTTTCCTTAATATGTTTAATGCTCCATTACAATCTGCATTTATAAGTTTTCCTGTGCTTGTTTGATATAGTCCTCTTTTTTATCCTTTTTTTCCACTGAATTTATATTCTTTTTGATTTTTCTTTTATCATATACTGAATTTCATCTCCATCAAAGAAACTTGCTTTTTGATGTATAACTCTCTTCTTGCAGTTTAAATTCTATTCCATATAGTTTACATAGATATATTAATTTATCTCTTAATTTTTCCATATGAGATATTTACAAAGTTTTTGATTATTTATACTTCCTATATTTGAATTTCTTTGAAAATCTTCATTATATCCTAAAACTATTTTTTTCCTATATCATTATTAAGACAATAATTTATAATTATTCTTGCTGCTTTTTGAAAGATAATCATTTATACGATTATTTCTCTTTCTAGTTATTCTTTTTTTGTCTTAATGTTGTTCGGGAGGTCTTTTGCTTATCTTTTTATACTTTGTAATTTTGCATTTATCTTATTATAGTATTGATTTATTGATTTTTAATTTTTCTACCATCTATTATGAATGAAACTCCAGTATTTGTAACACAAGTACAAAGATTATCTATACCTAAATCAATTCCTAGTACATTTTCTTTATCTAATTCCCTTTGAACTTCTTTTTACTTCGTAAGTATATTGAATTTCAAAGTACCTAGAATGTTGTTTTTGGTATTATTCTAATCTCTTTTATCTTCTTGCCTTTTTAATACTGGTGGTAGTTTTATTGTGATTTCCTTATGTGTCTTTCTAAATGCATTTGAATAAGGAACTATCAGAATATCATCTTTTAATCTAACAAAACCTATAACAAGAGTAGTAAATCCATCTTTAGCAAGATATTTAGGTAATTTTATATCTTTAAAAATTATATTGACCATTCCTAGCAAGTTTTTAAAAAGTCCAAAAAAATGATTTAAAACTTCCGTCTACTTCTTTTTAAAATTTGTTGAGCCATATTAGAATTTAATTTTTTTATAATTATCACTATTTTTTTAAGCATTTTTATAGTTTTTCGTTATAACTTAAATACTTTTTCTTATTAAAAATAATACTGTCTAATATTATATATAAACTTCATTAGTTAAGTTCTTGGCTATATGAGATAAACATTTTAAATTCCTAAACTCATTTTTTTACTAAGATGTTTTTACTTGTTGTTTTTAGAGTTAAATACATATATAATCACCTCCTTTTTCATCAGAGATATTATACCATGTATTCTACATTTTATCTGTCAAAAAAAGTAATATTTTTTTATTTATTTTTTTAAATATTTTTTTAAAGTTTTTTTAAAACCCCACAACAGTGGGAAGTGTCGTTCACATAAATACGCTACCATTTATGTAGTTCTCTTATGAACTTCTTGTTATCTCTAACAAGCACAGACTATATCTTATCCATATCCTATTTCAAGGACTTAGGCGAAACCACTTCCAATACCTATCGCTTGTATTGTACTCCCCTCACGAGGGATAGTCGTTGAACTTTCCTTTTCAGGCTTAGCTGCTGATTGTCTATTATATTCCTTTCTATATGTACGGCTTAATGTTTAGGATTTAACCTTGCATCATCTAGTATATTTTTTCTGCTTTCGCCACCATCACACTTATACCATGTTTTCACTTAGATATTATGTTGTGGTTATACCAGCTTTAAGAGTTCCCAGCAGTTCAGTTTCTTTGTTGCACGGTTTTGCTCCGTGTCTACATACAAGTTTCCCTATATGCTTACTAAAATTTTCGTGCAATTCATTTTACGACTAAAGTCGTGAGTGTTCTTGCACTATTTAATAAATTATCTCCACCTGAAGCTGAATTTACCCTCGCAATATACTCGTCCATTAAATCTCCGCCAATTGCTGCTCGATAACTATTTGAAGCAGTTAAATCTGAACTAAAATCTGAAACTTGCTGTGTAGTTCCTGTACTGTGCAAAAATATTTTTTCATTCATTGGAGTCCCTGAAGATGTCTGGTAATCTTGTTTTTTTATTGGTGTTCCAGCTATATTTGGAATTTTAACTATATCACTTGTTGCCGTTGTAAGTATTATACCATTTGGATATTGTGATGAATATCCTCCATTTCGGATCACAATTTCACCGTTATAATAAACATCTGAGGCACTTGGCCCTTTTTGGATTTGGATCTGCTGGCTTTGGTGTTGGTGTTGGTGTTTTTTTCTGTATCCTTATTACCACCACTGCTTCCACAACTTATTAAAGATAAAAAGCAAGGCATAAATAAATATCTTTTTGATTTTACTTTTCATATATACCACTCCCATTATAATCTGATTTGAATCTTGACTTGATTTAATTTAATTATAATATATTAACATTAAAGAAAAAAATGAGAAAAATAAATTTAATAGTCTAAATTATTTGACTTTTTTTAAATTTCAAATGTTATAAATATATAGTGGCAAATAATATAGTAGAACCATATTAGATTTGTTTTGAAATTATATTAGAATTATAATAAAAATAAATATTATGAAGCAAGAAATCTTGAATCTTTGATAAAATAAAAAAATTCGAGTTATTAAGCATATCTATTAAATGGTTTGAAAAAAATAATTTTTAAAAATATATTTAAATTTAGGGAGGAGAAAAAGATGATTTACACATTGACATTGAATCCAGCATTGGATTATGACATGTATCTGAAGGATGATTTAAAAGCAGAACATTTGAATCTTGCCCACGAAGTAAATTATAGAGCTGGTGGAAAAGGGATTAATGTTTCTAAAGTATTGAAAAATCTGGATGTGGAATCTACAGCAATTGGATTTGTGGCTGGATTTGTTGGAGATTTTATTGTCAGAGATTTGAAAAAGGATAACATTAAATCTGAATTTGTGGAACTTGAAGGAAATACTAGAATTAATGTAAAGGTTAATGGGAATGACAAGGAAACTGAACTTACCGGAGTTTCACCAGAAATTACAGCAGAAAAATTGCAGGAACTAACTAACAAAATTTCTGATTTAAAAGATGGAGATATACTTGTTTTATCTGGAAGCATCCCATCTTCAATCAGCAGCAAAAATTTATAAGCAATTATCTGAAAATGTAAAAGCAAATGTTGAAATTGTGCTTGATACAAGAGGAAATTTACTGCAAGACAATATTCACAATAATCTTTTTGTTAAGCCGAATATTCATGAACTAAGAGAAATGTTTAACGAAAAAAACTGGAAACAAAGGCTGAAATCGTAGAAAAATGTAAATTCTTTTTTTAGACAGAGGAGTTAAAAATGTCATTTTTATCTAGAGGTGGCGAAGGCGCATTGCTTGTAAACAAGGACTTTGTGCTGGAAGCATCTGTTCCAAAAAGGGCAATTAATTAACTCAATTGGTGCTGGAGATTCTATGGTTGCAGGATTTACTGCAGGATTTGTAAAAAGGGCTTTCTCCAGAAGATTCATTTAGATTAGCAGTCGCTTCAGGAAGTGCTACAGACTTTATTCTTATGGACTTGCAGAAAAAGATTTAGTAAATAAATTATATGATGAAATTGAAATTTCAAAAAGAAACTTTTTAAATAATAAAAAAAATTTAACAATTAATAAATATAGTAATGATTTTTTTGTATCGAATTTTTAAAGTTATTCTATTACTGCATTTAAAAAAATAAAAATTATTTACTTTTAAAAAAAAATAAAACTAAGAAAAAAATAAAAAAATAAGGATGGTGTACAAATGAAAATATCTGACTTACTGATTAAAGATAGAATTAGTCTAGATGTGAAATCTACAACTAAAGTAGATATAATTAAAGAGCTTGCCAGACTGCACGAAAAAACAGGTGTCCTGAATGATTATGACGGATATGTAGAGGCATTGATGGCTAGAGAAGCTCAAAGCTCAACTGGAATTGGTGAAGGAATCGCAATTCCACATGCTAAGACAAAATATGTAAAAAAACCTGCACTTGCAATGGGTAGAAAACCAGAAGGAATTGATTACGATTCATTGGATGGAGAACCTGCAACATTGTTCTTTATGATTGCCGCTCCAGATGGCGCAAATAACACTCATATTGAAACACTTGCAAGATTATCACAATTATTATTGGATGATAATTTCAAGGAAGCTCTTGAAAATGCAAAGACAGCTGATGAAGTACTGGAAATCATTAATAAAAGCTGAAGCAGAAAAAAATTTGCAGAAGAAGAAAAAGAAAGATGCTGTAACTGCACAAGCTCCAACTGATGAAAAATGCTCCTTACATAATCGCAGCAACAGCCTGCCCAACAGGAATTGCCCATACTTATATGGCAGCAGAAGCACTAAAAAAAGCAGCTGATGAAATGGGAATAAACATAAAAGTTGAAACAAATGGTGCGGATGGTAGAAAAAATGTCTTGACTGATGAAGATATTAAAAAAGCTACCGGTGTAATTTTAGCAATCAACAGAAATATCGAAGTTGACAGATTTGACGGAAAACCGTTAATTCAAGTGGAAGCAAAAGAAGGAATTAACAATGCAAAAGCATTAATTCAACAAGTTTTAGATGGAAAAGCTCCTATTTTCCATGCAAGCGGTTCAAAAACTGCAGATTCTTCTGAATCATCTTCATCTGAGAAAAAAGGACTTTACAAACACTTATTAAGTGGAGTTTCATATATGCTTCCGTTAGTAATAAGTGGTGGAATTTTGATAGCATTGGCATTTTTAGTTGATACATTGTCTGGTAATGGTGGAGCTGGAGCAGAATACGGTTCTAAAGCACCGCTAGCTAAAATGTTAAAAGATATTGGCGGACAGGCATTTGGATTGTTTGTTCCAGTATTAGCTGGATATATTGCTTACAGTATTAGTGAAAGAGCGGCATTAGCGGCAGGACTAGTTGCAGGAGCTATTGCAACAGCTGGTGGTTCTGGATTTATTGGTGCATTGCTTGGTGGATTTTTAGCTGGATATGTTGTACAAGGTTTAGTAAAAGCATTATCAGGTATGCCAAGATCTTTAAGCGGATTGAAAATGATATTATTGTATCCAGTTTTATCAGTATTAATCACAGGTGTAGCAATGGTACTTGTTATAAATCCGTTTGCAGCAATAATTAACAATGGTTTAAATGCTTGGTTAAATGGAATGTCTGGTTCAAGCGCTGTTCTATTAGGTGCAGTTCTTGGTGGAATGATGGCTATTGATATGGGAGGCCCTGTAAATAAGGCAGCTTATGTATTTGGTTCTGGAACATTGGCAGCTACAATGACATCTGGTGGAAGTTTACCAATGGCAGCAGTTATGGCTGGTGGAATGGTTCCTCCAATCGCAATCGCATTAGCATCAACATTATTTAAAAATAAATTTACTGCACAAGAAAGAGAAGCAGGACTTACAAACTACATTATGGGATTCTCATTCATCACAGAAGGTGCAATCCCTTATGCGGCAGCAGATCCAACAAGAGTAATTCCAGCAAGTGTCGTAGGTTCAGCAATCGCAGGAGCATTAACAGGACTATTTAATATAAAAATACCTGCTCCACATGGTGGAATCCTAGTAATGGCATTAAGCAACAACTTCTTCCTATATTTAATAGCAGTTATAATTGGAAGTATTGTTTCGGCTATTGTTTTAGGAGCATTAAAACCTGCCATAAAAAGAAGGATAAAAATTTTAAATATATTTTTAATTTAAAAAAATAAAAAAACCGTCTTATTTGATTAATTCATTTAAAACGGTTTTTTTATAAATAAATTTTTAATATTACTTGAACTTATAAATAAATTCAAGAATTTCAGAATATCCTATACTAGAATCTGCTATTTTTTTAACCCCAATTCTGTAAGTTCATCATTAGAACAATTTAAACTAATTCCATTTAACTCAAGAAGAACCATCATAACATAAATTCCAATTCTTTTTATTTCCATCTAAAAAAAGCATGATTTTTTTAATAAAACTATAACATAATCTTGCAGCTTTTTTTCTTCTATTGTTGGATATTTTTTTCAACTCCAAAAATAAGATTGATAAACATTATTTATTGAACTTTCAATTAAACCTTTATCTCTAACTCCATCAATTCCTCCAAATTTTTTTCTACCAGTTCAGAATGAAGTTTTTAATATTTGCTTTTTCAGATAAAAAGAATCATTTTGCCAATTCCTCAAATGTTTTTTTGTATTTCTTTTAAAATTTTTAGATGAAACCATTTCCAATTCATTATCTTCTGCAAATTTTACTGGTTCTTCTTCAACTTCTTTTTGCTAAATTGTAATCAACTAAAAATATTTTTGGGGTATTATTTTTTTAAAAATAACAACAGATCCATTTGCATCTACCATTCTTGCCACTTTTTGAAAAAAATTTTTGATTAAACTTCCTTCATTGAAACTAAGTTGTCTAATTCTGCTTTCATATTACTCACCTCTTATAAAAATATAATATCATAAATATAGGATAAATTCAACCTATTTTTTAAAAAAATACTACTTAACTTTAAAAAAACTTCAATCTCAAAGCATTTCCCAAAACCGACACCGAACTAAATGACATTGCAAAAAGCCTGCAATCATCGGGTCTAACTTCGGTCCATTGAAAAAAATGCATAAAATATTCCAGTTGCAAAAGGGATTCCAAGTATGTTGTAAAAAGAATGCCCAGAATAAATTTTTCCTTTATATTTGTAATTGTTGCCTTGCTTAATGCAATTGCTCCTGCCACATCCCGCAAATCGTTTCTAATTAAAAACAATATCAGCCTGATTCTATAGCCACATCTGTTCCATTTCCTATCGCAATTCCTACATTTGCTTGGGCTAATGCTGGCGAATCGTTGATTCCATCTCCGACCATTGCGACAAATTCATCTTTTTTCCTGAAGCTCCTTTATTTTTTTGAGATTTTTTTGATAAGGCAGAACTTCTGAAATTACATCATCAATTCCCACTTGCTTTGCTATAAATTCCGCAGTTTTTTTCATTATCTCCTGTAAGCATTATTGTTTTTAATTCCCATTTTTTTCAATTTTTTTCAATGGCTTCTTTGCTTGTTTCCTTAATGACATCGGCAACTGCAACAATTCCTGCCAATTCATTGTCAATCGAAATATACATTGGAGTTTTTTTCCTTCATTTGACAAAAATATTATACTCCTTTTGAGAAATTTCCACATCAATTTTTTTATTTTCCATTAATTTTTTATTTCCAATTTGAATTTCCTTGCCTTCAAAAGTCGCACGAATCCCATAACCTGGCATTGCCCTAAATTTTTCATAAGGCTTAATTTCAATATTTTTACCCTTTGCCTCATTTACAATCGCTTCTGCCAGCGGATGTTCAGAATCATTTTCCACACTTGCGGCAATTTTTAAAAGTTCATCTTCCTTATAATTTCCATAAGCAATCAAATCAGTTAATACAGGCTTTCCTTTAGTAATTGTTCCTGTTTTATCAAATACAATCGTTTTAATTTTATATGTTGTTTCAAGAGCTTCTCCACTTTTAATAAGAATCCCGTTTTCAGCACCTTTTCCAGTTCCAACCATTATTGATGTCGGAGTCGCAAGTCCCAATGCACACGGACATGCAATTACAAGCACGGCGATAAAAAACGACAATGCAGTAACTAATCCGCTTCCGCTCACAAACCAGGCAACTCCTGTAATTGTCGCAATTCCAATAACAATCGGCACAAAATACGCCGCCACAACATCAGCCATTCGTGAAATCGGAGCTTTCGACCCTTGCGCTTCCTCAACTAGCTTTTTATAATCTGTGACAAAACTGTATTTTTCCCAATTTCAGTTGCTTCAAATCTAATACTCCCATTTTTATTAATACTTCCTCCAACAACTTTATCCCCAACTTTTTTACTAACAGGTAAACTTTCCCCAGTCAACATTGATTCATCCACAGAAGTCGCACCTTCCACAATTTTCCCATCAACCGCAATTTTTTCCCCAGGCTTTACAATTACAATATCTCCAACCTTCAGATTTTTCAATTAAAATCTCCTTTTCCACACCATTTTCAATAATTTTAGCTTTTTTAGGCTGAAGTCCGATAAGTTTTTTTATTGCCGATGAAGTTTGCCCTTTTGTCTTTGCTTCTAGCAACTTTCCAAACAAAATTAACGTAATAATTACACCAGCTGATTCATAATACAAATCCATATGCGCTTCAGGATCCACAGTAACAATTCTATACGTTGCATAAATTCCATAAAGTATCGCCGCTGTCGCTCCAATTGCAATTAACGAATCCATTGTCGGTGATTTTCTTACCAAATTTTTAAAACCATGCGAAAAGAAATCTCTCCCAGCATAAATGATTGGCAAAGTTAGCACAAACTGCGCCAACGCAAAATTAAGCGCATTTACCTTAGGATTCAAAAACTCAGGAAGCGCCGCCCCAAGCATATGCCCCATCGAAATATACAAAAGCGGAATAACAAATACAATCGCTAAAATCAGTCTCTTTTTCAAACTCGTTATCTTTTCCTGATAAAGCTCAACTTTCCTATCTTCAGTCATATTTTTCAACTAGCCCATACCCAGCCGATTCCACTATTTTCCTAATTTTATCAAAATCATACTTTCCTTCATCATACTCAACATTCAATTTTTCAGTTGCAATATTAACAGAAGCATTAATATCCTCATTCTTGTTAAGCGCCTTTTCCACAGCATTAGCACAAGCCGCACAGACTCATCCCAGTTACTGTATAAATTTTTTTCTGCCATATTTTTTTCCTCCTCTTAAACTTTACTATCAAAAAAATATTACTGTTTCTTAATTTTTTTAATAATTTACTTTTTACAATTACTTAAAAAAATTTATAAATTTAACAAATTATATATATTTTTCAAACATGCCTATGCCCATTATGCCCACAATTACACTGCCCTTTCACACAGTCACACAAAACCTCCTTCACAGCCGTCTTCCTCTTTTCCTCCACAGCCTTCAAAATCAGTTCCAAGTCATCAAAACTAAGCTCACTGTTCTCAATAACCTTCCCAATCATCTCCCCAACCTTCGTTTTTACAAATCTTATTAAAAGTCCCCAATATATAACTGTTAGCCACTTCCTTTTCTGTAAAATCCGTCGAATAAATATACCTATTCCCAACTTCCCTCTTTTTTTAAAACCCCCTTTTCCAGCAGCCTATTCAACAAAGTCTTTATCGTAGCCTGCTTCCATCTCATCTTCTCACAAAGCACCTTCGCCACAAACCTGCTCGTCACTTCATCATTTGCCCAAACAACACGCATCACTTCCCATTCTGCATCAGTTATATGCCACTTCTGCTCAATTCCGCTACTCTCTTTCATAATCACCACCTCATCTAAAATGTTTACATTTGTAATCTTATATACTATTAGTTTACAACAGTAATCGTTTTTTTGTCAAGTATTTTTTTATAAAAAAATAGCAAACATCAAGAACTAGATTTTTTTCTAGTCTTTTTTTATTATTAATAATTTTTTTACCACTTCACTAAAATTTATTTAAAAAAATAATCATCAAATATATTTAATATTTATTACAAACATTATTTAAATTAAGTTATAAATTATTTTACTAAAACTTATTATTTTTAAACAAAAACATTAAATTTAGTTTTTAAAAATAGTCCTCTATGGCCCCCCTTTAAGGACTCCCCCTCATCCACCCCCATTCCCACCAGGATTTGCTGGACTTTGTTGAGGGTGTTTGAAAGGTTTTTTGAAAAATAAGGCTATTCTGATACTTTTTAGGCATCTTGAAGGATGTCTAAATCTAAAAATAGGCGGCTGTGAAGGCTGGAAACTGTGAAAATTAAGAACTTGTAGCAAGAAATCTTGCTTTGCTGGCAAGGGAAGTAACCTTTGTCAAGGTGACTAATTGGAACTTGGCTTTTATGGGCGGCTGTAAATTTACAAATTTTAGGAGGAAAAAATGAGTAATAATCTGCGACAGATTGCAAAGGACTTGCGATCGTTTGTAAAAAGATGTAAAGATGTACATTATTCTGACAGCCTGCTTATCTCTTTCTTGATAACAGGACTTTTAACAATTGCGCCAAAGCTTCATGCTGACGTGGCAAGCGAACAGCAGGAAATCACTGCACAGACTTATGATGCAATAACTGATCTGCGGCAATCATTCATGCGTGCAAGAAAAGAAAACGAAAAATCACTAAAAGGAGCCCAAAGCGAACTTGTTCAACTTTTGAAAACAAGGGATCAGGTAATAAAGAGCCCATGGGCATCATTCCAGTTTGGAACAGGATTTACCAACAATGACTGGGGAACAACTTATAGAGGTAGAGGTGGAAAATACCTTGAATACTATAGAAGAGACAATGACTTGACTAAATATGTGTTTGATAAGGATAAACATTTATATGGGGCAACTAACTTGAACATTCCAAGAAATCAGGAACCTGATGCACTTACTATTAATCCAGCTAATGTGCATAAGCCTTATACTCCAGCGGAAGTTACTAAGTTAGATGCGATGACATTGCCAAATGCGCCGACATTTAATCCAAATGTTGTAGCGCCACCAGCAAGATATTATGGTACTACAAGAAATGACTTAGATAGAAGAACATTTACTACAAGAGGTGTTACTCCAACAACAGCAGATGCTTATGCTAATACAGGGTATGTGGATGCTCATGCCAATAATACTAACAATGAAGCGACATTTACAACTACTGGTGCAACTTATTTTAATACATATTACAATAATGGTCATGATGTTCCTGTTGGAAATAATACTCCAGGAACTGCTCAAAGAATGGTATCCACTGTAACACCTGTTGTAAATATAACTGCAATTTCAGGTGAATTTAGAAGTGGTATTGCAGGAATCCATAGTGATAATCCCTATGGATACTCAGGAAGTGGAGCTGGCAATGGGACTGGTAGCTCTTTTGGAAGTGAATCAGATACACTGTATACTTTTGTTACTGTAAACGATGAATCAGAAGGAGAGGCAGCATATTCAGTATATGGTAGTAATCCTGCAAGTGGACTTCATGGTCGAGATATGACTTATGGTTATGGTAAAAGAAGTTGGAATGAAACTAGTGCTGGGTGGTCATCATATTCCCCTATGAATTCACCATCACGTAATAATATAATTTTAGCTAATAATTCATTAACTGTAAAATCGAGTAAGTTTACAATTGGTTCAGATACAATACATATGAATCATCGTAGTGGTATTAAATTAACAAGTGGAGATTTGACTATTATTAACCCTTTGGTTCATAACAGAAACTATCGCGTGGTTAATGGAGCTGTGATTTCTGATCAACATGTTTATCGTGATGATACTATTTTTAATATAGAAGCTTCAGACAGTAACGGAATACTGGTAACAGGAGCAGGAAGTAAAGTTACTACTAATATAAGAACTACATTTAATGTTAATGGAGATCGGAGTAATGGAATAAATATGACATCAAATACAGGAGATGTTTCAATAAATAACACTACATTTAACGTTAAAGGTTCAGGAAATGGACTTCTTATAAATAGTGGAGCTACAGGAAATTTAATTAATAACTCTGATTTTAATGTTGTTAGCGGAAACGGGATTAATTTATATAACGGTAAAGCCGGTGTTACTGGTGGAACATATACTGTAACTAGTGGAAATGGAATATATGCTCACACAGGAACAACTTTATCTACAGTAAGCGGTTCAACATTTAATGTAAATGGTGGAAATGGAATTTTAAAAAATGCGAGCACAGATACCACAATATCAGGTTCAACATTCCATGTAAACGGAGCTGGTTCTACAGGTATTACATATAATGCACATTCTACTAATGAAGTTATTACAGGTTCAACATTTAATGTAAATGGTGGAACTGGAACAACTGCAGGTGTTCATATGATTAATGCAGCAAAGATAACAGTTAATCCAAATACAGACTTTAATGTAAATGGAAGCGGAATTGGTATTGAGATTGTAAATAATGGAACAAGCAATAAGGAAATTGAATTTACGGGTAATCCGCTTAATCCGCCTGTTAAATGGACAAATATGACTTTAAGTGGTGGTAATAATGTTGGAATTAACATTATGCAAGGTCAAATGAATAGTGGAACAGCTACTAGAGAAATAAATCTACATCCTGGAAATAGTGATAAATATGGACTTGATATGACAATTGTATCTGATAATAATGTTGGTTATTTTAATAGAGGTTATGCTGATAAACTTACTATTCTTAGTGGAAATGATCCTATAAATACAAATAGTTCATCTGGATACGGGCGTGTAAAAATAGGTAAGATATCTCCTAGTGCTGTGGGATACAAGGATAATGTTATATTTGCTAATACTGCTTATGCAAAAGCAGGAGAAGTTAATTTCAAACAAATAGAAATTGATGGAAATAATAATACAATTGCATATTTTGCACCAGGAAGTGGAAATTATTTTGCAGGTTCATCTAGTAACCCAACTAATAATGCAAATGTAGGATTTTTTGGAGGAACTTTAGCGGTACAAGGAATTATAGGAAGAAATGATTTAGATGGTAACTCAAATAATTATGATTCCAAAGGTAATATTGGGGTATATGTTGCTTCAGGACAAAGAAGCGGGTTAAATACTCATGATCAAATTGGAGAAGTAACTGGAACAACACTTGATGATTTAAATGTTACTAATCTTAATATTGGAGTGGGACCAAATGCAGAAGATACAACTCTTGTGTATGCAATTAACGGTTCAGCTGTAAAAGTTGCAAATAATACAACTATACCAAATGGTAATATTTTAGGAAGTACAATTTCTGACGGGGAATTTAACTATGCAACATCAGGAGCAACAGCAACTCAAGGTACGAATTATTGGGGGTATACAACACCGTATAGCCATATTTCGAAGGGAACTGTCATAGCTTATTCTGAAGGTATTTTTGATAATAGTCAACATAAATTTGGTTCTAATTTTAATGCAGGATTTGATAGAAATGCACCAACTAAAGTTACAATTGATTCTCCTGTAGACATGGTTTCTAAACAAGGAACTGCATACAGAACAAGCAAAGGTGGACAAGTTGTAGCAAATAAAGCAACTAGAGCAGGAGGATATCAATCAATAATTGCTTATTCTCAGGATGATGCTACTAGAACTCAATTGACAAATGGTGTAACATATAAGTCTATGAAAGGTACAGAAAATAGCAGTGGTTCAATAATCCAAATAAATAAAGGAATTACAGCAGCAGATAATATGTTGTTTAGTGTTACTGGTAACCAAACTATTGGTACTACATCAGTTCCATATGGACCAGCCTCTGGAAGAAATCAAATCGATTTTGAAAAAGCTTATGGAAATATCGGAGCTTATGCAGTAGGTGGCGGAGATGTTCTTATAAAGAACACAAAAGCTAACGGTGGTACTAAAGAAGGATCAGATACCGCACCGGCTGATAATGAAAAGTCTCTAATTTATGGAATGGCTGCTTATGCTTCAGGAAATGGAAGACCAGTTATCGGTAATGATAATGGTTCAGTAGTTATATTTGATTCAGATACTAGTGCAGCTGCTACAGTAGTTACAGGTACAAATGGAGCATTGTTTGCAACAGATAGAGGATATATTGAATTTGCTGGTGAAATTGTTCATCAAAATAATATAGGAGCCTCTGTAACAACAGGAACGACTGCTGAGGGTGCAACAATAGGAGCTGGACAAACAAGAGGTGGAAGAGGAACTGTAACAGGTGTAACAAATGACCATAAAGATGTTCCAGTATTCTATGTAAAACGTATTTCTACAACAGATAATGCAGGAATTACATTTAATAATGCTACTAAGATAGATATGTATGATGGGTATTTCTTAACTGGTAATGAATATCAACATAGACCAGGTAGTTCAATAAACAATTATTGGAATAATTCATATTCTGATTACTACAAAGACAAGCAACGTCCAACAGCGAATGGTACAGCTTGGGATAGAGCAAGATACAGAGGTATGTCAGAAGTTACTTTAAACCTTGTTAAAGGTGGAGAAATTGACTTAGGATTAATCAATCAGGCTGGAAATACACTTAAATGGAATAGTGATAAAGATACAACATCTGCTGGTGGATATTTAGGTAGTATAGCCAAGTATGCTGGTGAAATGGCAAATATCGTAAATAAAGCTGGTACAAATAAAGATAGTACATCAACAGCAGCCAAATTTGGAAGTACTATAATCAATAGTACATTGGAAGTATCAGATCCAAATATAGAATTGGAAAATTATGCACTTTCAAATCCAGTAAGTGGTGTAAAATCTGAAAAAGCAGATGGTGGTACTAGTGTAAATGATACAGCTGTAGATCCATTTAATAACATCAAAATGGAAAGTACAAAAGTAAATATCAAAAATAATGTTAAAATTTATGGAGATATTGGAACATTAAACGGAAAATCTTTATTAGCTGGACAAGGTCTAAATATGGCTAACTCATTATATCGTTGGGATAAATTAAATGATGACAATTCAGCTTGGGTAAAAACTGATAACACACAATCAGGATATACTAACGAAGGTACTGTAAGTGTTTGGGGAGGAACTAAGACTGATTCTATTACAGGTATCAATGTAGCATATGGAACAATTGAAAATAAAGGTTCTAGTGCTAAAGTAGTTGTAGATCATGGATTTGGTATTGCAGGAACTGATGATAGTATTTTGAAAAATAATGAAGGTAAGATTTATGTAACAGGTAAATATGATCCATCTGGACAAAATACGATTGCAAATACAAGTCTAAATGTTAATAAGAGTTTAGTGGCAACAAGAGGTGCTGCAGAAACTGCACCAACAGGTAAAAACTATGGTATTGTAGGTATTTCTACTAATAATGCTACAGAAAATGCAACTTATGGTGGATATAGATATGGAAACAACAAAGTAAATATCGAAAATAAAGATGGTATTGTTGAAGTTGATGGAGAATTGGCAGTTGGTATTTATGCAGAAAATGTTAATCAATCAGGAGCTGTTACAAGAACTGATGAATATGCACAAAAATCAAATGTAAATATTTCATATGATAACCAAAATTCTTCTTCACAATATGATGCAATTAGAGTAAACTATGGTGCAGGTGTTTCTGGAGGAACTCAAACTACAAAAGAAAATAAAAATTTACATGGTGTAGGTATTGCGTTAGTTGAAAAGAATAAAGACGCTAATGCTGCTAATAGAGGTGGAATTATCACATTAAACACTAAAAATAGCGGTGTTGGACAAACTGCAGACATTTTGACTCATCAAAATGGTATAGGTATTTATGGAGAAAGTGCAGAAATTAAATTTGCTACTGATTCTACAGGACTTACAGTAGATACTGGAAGCGATGGAGCAGGAATCTGGGTAACTGATGACTCAACTATTTCATCAAGAGCTGACCGTTTAGGAACTCCAAAAACATTGAACTATAATTACAAAGGCTACAATGACAAAAAAGGATTTGGAATGATCTTTGGAAGTACAGATCCAAATAATAGATATGGTGGTACAACTGCTGAAAACTATTTGGATATTAAATTCAATAATAATGGAGATACAAACTTAACATTGGCTACAGAAAAAGCTCAAACATCTCCAGGAACAATTAATGCAGGTAAAGGAACTACAAGAGGAATAGCAGGTATTTTGGTAAATACAGATACTACTGATTTTGTTAAAAACTATGGAGATATTAAAGAAGATAAATCTAAGACTAATGTAAGAGCTTATGGTGCGGTAGTTAATAGAGGTCACTTTGAAAATCATGGAAACATTGAATTAAGCGACTCATTAAATGAAGATGCTTCAAATGTTGAAAAGAATGATCTTAAGAAAGTAAATGCAGGTATTATTGCAAACTATCATGACAAAGATGCCAGAGAAAATACTTGGATTGTAAACCATGGAGATATTAAAGTAGGAACTAAGTCAAGTAAAAACGTTGGTGGATTTGGAATTTATGGATACAATATCGAAAATTACGGAAAAGATGACGGAACTCAAAGTACAATTACTATTAACAAGAACAGTTACGGTATCTATTCAGGAGATGGAAATGTTAAAATCCAAAAAACTAAATTGTTAGTTGGAAATGACACAGTTTTAGGTTCACCTACAACTACAAGAACAACTGCTCCTGCAACTGATATTCTAAAAGGAAGAGAAACTGATGCGGCTTACGGAGTTTACATTGGAGACAATTCATTGTTAAGCGGTAAAAACAGAGATGTTGAAGTAAGTGCAGATATGGACATTGACAGATTCTCTTATGGTATCGTTCTTCAAAATAATGCAAATGCTGACTTGCCAGGAAGCGGAGCAACAACAAATGTTAAAGATTGGTGACGGTCTTTATACTCTTGACTCAAAAGGAAAAGTTGCTTCATTGACACCAACAAGCAGTCCTACAATTGTATTAGGTTCAAACCAAAATGCAGGTGGACAAGTTAAAGTCAACAGCTCCATCAAACCCTAAGAATGAAAAAGATCCGTTAGAACAAGGAAATGCAGTGTATTACTACTCAGCAGACAAGAACTCAAAAGCTTCTTCTTACGCAAATGTAACAATGAATGGAGATTATAACATTGCTTACTATACAAAAGGAAGCGTTGACAACTTTGGAACAATTGATTTAAGATCTCAAAATGACTTGACAGCAGGAAATCCTGATCATGGATACGGTAACTTGGGTATTGTTTCATTAAATGCTGATAAACCTTCAACAAACTATGGAACAATTACTACAGGTATGTCAGATACTGTAAACATGATGTATTCAGCAGGTATGGCTGCAGGTATTAACATTTACGACAAGAAAGGTCAATTCTTGAGAACAGAAGATGAAGGATATGTTGTAAATAGAGGTAAAATCGTAGTTGCTGAAGAACAAGGAATAGGAATGTTCGCAACAGGTTCAAGATCTAAGGCAATCAACTATGGAGACATTGAATTAACAAAACCTCAATCAATTGGTATGTACCTTGACCATGGTGCAACAGGTGAAAACTATGGAACAATTACAGGAGATGCTTCAAACCTTAAAGGGGTAGTTGCAATTAATGGAGGATACATTAAGAACTACGGTAAGATCGAAGTTAAAGGAACAGGATCTGAAGGAATTATAACAGATAATATAGATGTTAAGACAAACAATACAGATGGTTCAGGAGATCTTTACGGAGGAACTGAAAGTTCAATTAAATATGTAACATCAGGAAATCCTAAGACAACAGGAGTTGGAACAACTATAACAATGCCTGGAATTGTGCCATTGACAAAAATAACAGTTGATGGTGTAGATACTCCAATATTTAATGTAGAGACAGATGCCGCAAATCCTGGAGATGTGGCTAACAACATAACAATTAACAGCAGCATCCAAACAGGTGGAACAAGAATAATAGATCTTAAAGCAATAGATGAATGGGGTAACCCAGTATGGCCTCAACGTGACAAGCCACAACTTTCAGAAATAACTTCAATTGGAATGTATGTTGATACATCAGGAGTTAGATACACTAACCCAATTGATGGATTGCAAAACTTGTCTAAACTTGGAGAAGTAAACTTGTACTTTGGACCAGAAGCAACATTGTATACAAACTCTAAAGCAATTAGAATTGGAGATACTGTAGATTCAACTGGTACCGTAATTAAGAGTAACATCTTAAAACCATTCAATGATGCATTGACTAACTTACCAGGTGGAGCAGTAGTAAATCCATTGTCAGCAAGTTTGACTTGGCAAGTTGCAGCAAAACTTGACTCTAACAACCAATTGTCAGAAATTTACATGAGTAAAGTTCCTTATCATTCATTCGCTTATGACAATGATAAGTCTCTAGTAAACTTCACAAACAACTTGGATAACATTTATGAAATCGCTAAGCCGCAAAGTGCTGAAAAAGTTATCTTCAACAAAGTTGAACAGCTTAGGTAACGGAGAAGGACATATCTCTGGCTCAAGCGTTTGACCAAATGAGAGGTCACATTTATGGTGGAGTTCAACAAAGAATTAAATCTACATCAGATGTCTTGACTGGAGAAATGAACGGACTTAGAAAGCGACAGAAATGTTTCTAAAGACTCTAACAAGTTCAAGGCATTTGGACAAAGAAACGAGTTCAAGACAGATACAGCAGGAATGCCTGACTGGTACAGCAATGCTGGAGGATTTGCATTCGTTCATGAAGATGAAACTGTAAGACTTGGACAATCATCAGGATGGTCAGCAGGTGTAGTAAACAACTACTTCACATTCAAGGATTTATCTAAATCTTATGAAAACCAAGCAATGGCTAAAGTTGGAGTATTCAAGACAATCCCTCTTGATGCGAACGGAACATTTGTTCTTAGCCTAGGTGGAGACGGATTCTTTGGAAGAAATGACATGAAACGTAGATTCTGGGTAGTAGATCAAGAATTCAGAGCGAAAGCAAGCTACTATTCTTATGGTGCAGGACTTAACGCAGGACTTGAAAAGGCATTTGTAATAAATGACGGATTCAGCATAGTTCCAAATGTAGGAATCAGAGCGGAATACGGAAGATTCTCATCAATCCATGAAAATGGAGACATGGCATTGAACGTTAAGAGCGATGACTACGTATCAGTTAAGCCAAGCGCAGGAATCGACTTCAGATACAGCCAGGAAGTATTCAAGAACTCAAACTTGACAGCAAGCTTAGGATTTGCGTATGAAAACGAAATCGGAAAACTTTACGATGTTGAAAACGAAGCAAGAATCGTAGGAGCATGGACAGACTACTTCGGAATCAGAGGGACAAGGAAGACAAGAGAGGAAACTTCAAGTCAGACTTGAAACTAGGATTAGACAACGGAAGATTCGGATTCAACGTAAACACAGGATACGACTCAAAAGGACACAACTTCAGAGCAGGATTAGGATTGAAAGTATTATACTAATAAATTCTAGGAATGTTGGAAATAGCTTAAACAAAACGGGGGAGGGCGCCAGAGATGGCGACTCTTCTTTTTGTATGAAAAAAATTAAAATATATGGTAAAATGATAGTGTAAAAAAAGAAGATAAAATTTAAATAGATTTAACATTAGGAGGTAAATAAATGAAGAAGATTCCTGTTGGTATTGATGATTTTTAAAAAAATTAATAGAAATGGATGCATATTATATTGACAAAACTAAGTTTGTTTCTCAAATTTTTAGATGATGTCATGGAAGTAAAACTTTTTACACGTCCAAGAAGATTTGGAAAAAAACACTAAATATGTCAATGCTAAAAATATTTTTTTGATATTCATAATAGTAAAGAAAAATAAAGAATTGTTTAATGGCTTAGATATTGAGAAAAACTAAACATTTTTTTCAGAGCAAGGGCAGTATCCAGTAGTTTTTTTATTTCGCTAAAAGGGATTAAATCAAATACTTGGGAGGAAGCTAAAAGAAGTATTGGATTATTAGTTGCAAGGCTATTTTTCAGAATTTGAATATATTTTTAAATGATCTGAATGAATTTGATTCAACAAGATTTAAAAAGATATTTGTCGGCAGAAAGCAGATTTGGCAGAACTGAAAGAATCCTTGGTTTTTTTGACAAAGGTGCTGTATAAAAAAATACGAGAAGGAAGTAGTGCTTTTTAATTGATGAATATGACAGTCCTTTAATTTCCGCCTATGAATACCATTATTATGATGAAGCCATTAATTTTTACAAAGTTTTTTTACGGGGAAGCATTGAAGACAAATTCCTATTTAAAAAAATGGGGATTATGACAGGAATTATAAGAGTTATAAAGGCTGGTATTTTTTTCAGATTTAAATAATCTAAGAATTTATTCTATTTTTAAGCAATCATTATTCTGAATTTTTTTGGATTTACTGAAGAAGAAGTAAAAAAAGGCACTTTGTGACTACAATATTGAATTTAAGCTTTCTGATGTTAAATCATGGTATGACGGCTACAAATTTGGAGATTCTGAAGTTTATAATCCGTGGAGCATTTTAAATTTTTCTTTTTGACAAAAAAACTGGCTCCCAACTGGATTAATTCTTCTGGAAATTTCCTTATTAATGATATTTTTAAAAAAATGTAGATGCTGAAACAATGGAAACTTTGGAACAGTTATTTTTCAGGGAAAGTGTGGAAGAAAAATATTAATGGGAACTCTGATTTGTCTGTATTGCTTGGGCAGGAGGAAATTTGGGAATTGCTTTTTGTTTAGCGGGTATTTGACGGTTGATGAGAAGATTGGGGAGGATTATGAGAATGTTTATTCTTTGAGATTGCCTAATCGTGAAGTTAGGGAGTTTTTTTAGGCAGAAGTTTATTGAGGTAAATTTTTGGGGAAAGTTTGTTTAGGAAGGCGATGGAATCACTTAAAAAGCTGAAATTTAACTATTTTGAGAAATATTTACGGAATATTTTTGCTAAAGTCGACTAGCTATAATGACACTAAAAAAATGAGGATTTTTTTATCATGGATTAGTTTTTAGGGATGATGTTTTTACTTGGATAATCATTATTATGTTAAGTCTAATGAAGAATCTGGACTTGGGAGATATGATTTGATGATAGAGCCAAAAAAATAAGAATAATAGGGGATTTATACTGGAATTTAAGGTTACGAAGGATGAAAGTAGTCTTGAAAAAAGTTTCAAAGGAAGCTGTGAATCAAATTATTGAGAAAAAAATATGATGTTGCCTTGAAGGATAGGGGAATTGAGGATGTTACTTTAGTTGGGGTGGCATTTTGTGGAAAAAAATGGTTAAGGTTTTTTTATTCTTAAAGAAAATATTTAATGGAAAATTTTTGAAAAAAATATGGTAAAATAGTAATAGAAATTAAAAAAATTATTTATTTTAGGAGGAAGAAAAAGATGAAAAATTATGAGAGGTGTACTGTTATTCGGTATGTTAGGAGGGATGCTTTTGTCTTGCGGGAATAAAAAAGGTAATGATTCTCAAGAGCAAAAAAAGGATTCCAAAGTTAGTGAAAAGGTTTATAAAATTGGACTGTCGCAAATTGTGGATCATCCAGCATTGAATGCGGCAAAGCAAGGATTTAAGGATGCGCTGGCAGAAGGCTGGAGTGAAGGCTGATTATGATGACAAAATTGCAAATAATGATATGAGTAATCAGACTTTTGATTATGCAGACAGTTTGCGACGGATAAAAAAAGGATCTAGTTTTTTTGCGATTACTACTCCAACGGCACAGGCGGCTAAAAAAATCAGGTTGGGAGTGAAATACCAGTTGTGTTTGGATCAGTTACAGATCCTAAAAGTGCAGGACTTGAAGGGATTCCTAATGTTACAGGGACAAGCGGGGCGGCACCAGTTACTGAAAATTTGAAATTAATGAGAGAGTTGTTACCAGGAGCTAAGAAAATAGGGATAATTTATAATTCATCTGAACAAAAATTCGGTTTCTGAAGTAAATAATTTGAAAAAAAGTTAGCGGGGCAATATGGATTTACAGTAGTTGAAAAAGGCTGTTACAAATGGTACAGAAATGGTTCGTACTGCAAATCTTATTGCAAAAAGATATTGATATTTACTATGCTATTCAAGACAATACGGTGGCTTCATATTTTTGCAAAGCAATACTTGACGTGTTTAATAAATCAAAAAAATACCAGTTTTAGCTACAAATAACGTATTTTTCAAATGCAGGAGGGCTAATTTCCCAAGGAACTACCGACTATAACATTGGTTACCGTTCTGGAGAAATTGCGACTGAAATTTTTATTAAAAGGTAAAAAAACCAAGTGAAATCCCAATAGAAACTGTTAAAAATTTACAAATTGAAATTAATAAGCAAAATATGGAATTATTGGGGATAAAAAAATACCAGACAGCATTTTAAAGCAGGCTAAAATGGTGGAAACTAAAAAAATAATTTTAAAAAAATAATTTGATAGTTCTATTTCAAATAGGATTAAAGACTTTTTTTAAATATTAGATAAGTTTAACAAAAAAACTGGAATTGTTTAAATTTAAATAACTCCAGTTTTTTTATTTTTATAGTGAACTACTCCCACTTGTAGAAGAGGGAGACTTCTTGCTGTCTGTTGTTAAATTTTTATTTATTGAAAAAAATGTTTTTTTATTTACCCAGACAATGAATTTTTATATCCCGCTAAGTAAATCTATTCCAATATTTAGTTTTTTTATTTTTCTTGTTTTTTTCTTTCATTAGCATTCAAATATTTTTTTCTAAGTCTGATAAAGTTAGGAGTGATTTCCACTAATTCATCATTTTCAATATATTCAAGTGCCAATTCCAATGTAAATTCCTTTGGAGGCGCTAATTTCACAGCATCATCACTTCCAGCGACCCTCATATTTGTAAGTTTTTTTACCTTTACATACATTTACAACTAGGTCGTTTTTCTCTTGAATGTTCTCCAACTATCATTCCTTCGTAAACTTCAACTCCTGGCCCGATAAATAGGATTCCCACGTGGTCGCAAGTTGTTTAATGAGTAACCTAGACTTGTTCCTGGCTCCATTGCGATTAAAAACACCTCTTCTTCTTCCTGTAACTTCTCCTTTAAAAGGTTCATATTCATAGAAAGAATGATTTAAAAATTCCTGTTCCTCTAGTTTCTGTCAAAAAAATTCATTTCTAAATCCAATTAATCCACGTGATGGAACTTTGAACTCAAGTCTTGTGTAGCCGTCGCTTCCTTGATTCATATTTACCATTTCACCTTTTCTAAGTCCTAATTTTTCAATTACAACTCCTACAAATTCATCGGCAACATCAATAATTGCAAGTTCGATTGGCTCCATTTTCTGTCCATTTTTTTCCTTAAAGATAACCTCAGGCTTTGAAACTGCCACTTCGTAGCCTTCTCTTCTCATATTTTTCAAGCAAAATAGATAATTGAAGTTCTCCTCTTCCTTTTACAATAAAGGCATCTGGCGAGTCTGTCATTTCAAGTCTCATACTTACGTTATGATTTACTTCCTTTTGCAATCTTTCCAAAATATTTCTAGAAGTTACAAATTTACCATCTTGCCCAGCAAATGGCGAATCATTTACAACAAAAGTCATAGCAAGCGTTGGCTCATCAATGTCAATTAGCGGCAATGGTTTAGGATTTTCCTTGCTTGCCACAGTTTCTCCTATGTCAATTTTTTCAATTCCTGCAATTGTTACAATGTCTCCGGCAAATGCTTCTTCCATTTCAACTTTTTTAAGTCCATCATATCCATAAATTCTAGTAATTTTTCCATTTACCAAGTCGCCGTTTCTCTTGATTAACGTAACTTCCTGATTTTTTTCAATTTTTCCATTATATATTCTTCCAGTTCCTAATTTTCCCACATATTCATCATATTCTGTATTTGTAATAAGCATTTGCAAAGGTTCATTCACATCACCTTCAGGATCATCAACGTGCTTCATAATTTCATCATAAAGCGGTTTCATATCCTTATCCTCATCTTCCAATTCCAGTTTAGCATACCCATTTTTTTAGCCGATGCATAAACTACTGGAAAATCAAGCTGAACATCATTTGCTCCCAAATCCACAAACAAATCAAATACAGAATCCACAACAGCATCAGGATCTGAATTTGGCCTGTCAATCTTATTAACAACCACAATTGGACGAAGTCCATGTTCTAGTGCCTGTTTTAACACATATTTAGTCTGTGGCATAACTCCTTCCAAAAAGCATCCACCAAAAAGCAATACAGAATCCACCATTTTTCAAGATTCTTTGCACTTCTCCACCAAAAATCCGCATGCCCTGGAGTATCTACAATATTTATCTTATATCCATCATAATGAAATGAAGCATTTTTTTAGAAAAGATCGTAATCCCTCTTTCCTTCTCCAAATCATCACTATCCATAATTCTTTTCATCTACTTTTTTTCATGTTCCCCAAATGTCCCCGCCTGTTTCAATAAAGCATCGACAAGAGTTGTCTTCCCGTGATCTACGTGCGCAATAATTGCAATATTTTTTTAATTTTTGTTCATCCTTTATTTTAACAATTCCTTGTTAATATTTCCTCCTTAAATTTTTAAAATTACTATCCCCCTAAGGGTTGAGGAGCAGAGGTGAAATTCATTCTCTATCTATTCAAGCTGTAATAAGCAATTACAAACAGAATAAATATCGCAATGAAATCTGCCATCTCACTACCTCCTTTATATAACGTTTCGTGAATCATGCCAAAAATTCACTTAATTATTATAACAAAAAAAGACTGGAAAAAAATCCAGCCTAATTTATGGCATATTTTTTTACGTTATATAAAGTTCCCCTTAAAGGTTTTTTTACATATTTATTATAACATATTTTTACAAAAAAATGTCAAATATTAAATCCAAAACCCCTAAGGGTTGAGGAGCAGAGGTGAAATTCATGTCCTATCTATTCAAGCTATAATAAATAATAGCAAATAGAATAAATATTGCAGCTGAAATCTACCATCCCACTACCTCCTCATATACAAACTGTGAATTATGCTAAAAATTCACTTAAATATTATAACAAAAAGACTGGAAAAAAATCCAGTCTAATTTGCGACATATTTTTTTATTTGTATATGAGTTCCCCTTAGAGATTTTTATACAAATTTATTATAACATATTTTTACAAAAAAATGTCAATTACTGAAATTTTTATTTTTTTATTTTTTTATGGAAAAAAACTTTTTTTAAAAACTGTTATAATTAGAAAAAAAGGTAATAATAAATTATAGATTATTAAATAAGTCTATGAAAAAAATATTAAAGGAGAATTTATTTTTGAGCAAAAAAATTATTTTTTTATATTTGTATTTTTTTATTATTGGGAACTTTTTTTCCTGTACTCCGCTTTCAGAAGGGCTTTTCAATGAAAAGTCAGGTTTATAATGCGGATGATGTGGATTTTTTACTATGATTTGACTTATAAGAAAGATGGGGAAACGCATTATGAAAGACAGATCTGGGATCAGGCTTATAAGATTTTTGGATGAGGCACAGGATTTTTTTCCTGATGGATATTTTTTTGTGTTTAATGATTTTTGTTGGGAAAGGAGTGGAAGAAAAAGTTGCATCCGTTGCCGCTTGCAGAAGAATTTGCAGAAAAGATACTGGAAAAGCGGAAAAAAGATCCGAATGTGGAAATTTACCTGATACTTGATGAAAGCAATACGTTTTACGGGGCTTATGACAATAAGATGCATAAAAAACTGGAGCAGGCTGGAGTAAAAATTGGATATGTTGATTTGATGAAGCTGAGAGATCCGATGCTTGTTTATTCTGTGCCATGGCGGCTATTTATACAGCCTTTTGGAAATCCAAAAAATCGTGGGAAAATAAAAAATCCGATTTACGAAGGAACGGATAAAGTTACAATTCGTAGCCTTTTAAGAGCATTAAATGCGAAAGCAGACCATAGAAAGCTGATTATGAATGAAAATACTGCCTTGCTGACATCAGCAAATCCACATGCTGAAGGTTCAAAACATTCAAACGTAGCATTCAAATTTTCAGCGCCGATATTAAAAGAAATTTACAATGCTGAAAAGCCAGTTGCAAAAATTACTAAGAAAGATGGAAGTTTAAAAAGAACATTGCCAAACAAGGATTTCAGCAAAAATTCCATTTTCATCAAATGACAAACTGAAAAATACAATATTTTACAAACGATGCGACAGCTAAGGATATTTCAGAAGAACTAAAAAACACGCAGTTTGGGGATAAAGTCATCATTGCCCAGTTTTTCCTTGCAGACAGGGGAATAATAAATGACATTAGAAAGGCTGCAAAACGTGGAGTAAAATTTGAGATAATATTAAATAATGCAGAAGCAGGACTGCCAAACAAAGCAGCGGCTGGAGAATTGATGAAATATGCAAGAAAACATGGCTATGACATCAATGTTAAATTTTACAACAAAGGCGAAGAAATGTACCATGTAAAAATGATGTCAATTCTGAAAAAGGATTATCTGATAACTTACGGCGGATCCACAAACTTTACGAGAAGAAATATGAGAAACTATAATTTAGAGAATGAGCTGAAAATAATGTCAGCCTACGACCAGAAAGTTTCAAAAGATATTTTAGACTATTACGACAGATTATGGACAAACAGGGATGGCGATTTTTACGTTACCTTATGATGAAGGAAAAAAATGAAAAAAATCTATGAATGATATGCTGTTTAGATTTATGGAAGTGAATGGATTTGGAGCTTTTTTAAAAAAATTTTTTTAAATATAATGAAAGAAGTGCGATTCCTATGGAAAACAGAGTTAAGGTTGAAAGAATAGATGAAAATAATTACGATAGAATATTTGCAATTTCTGATCTTCATGGTCAATATGACTTATTTTTTTAAGATTGCTTGAAAAAAATCGAGTTAAAAAAAGAGAAGATTTACTTTTTAATTTTTGGGAGATATTTGTGATAGAGGGAAAAAAATCTTATGAAATTTATATGAAATGTATGAAAATGATAAAACTTGGATATAATCTGAAGTTTATTTTTGGGAAATCATGAAGATATGCTTCTGGAGGATTTTTGAAAATGATTATCCATTGAATTATGAAACAGAGTATTCAATTTATAAAAATTCTAAATATTTTTGAAAAAGAAAAAAATATAGAGAAATGGCATAAGGAAAAATTTTTTTATGCTGAAGTAAAATGGCTGATAAAATGGTTAAAAGGATTGTCCGCTCATAGTTTGTGGGAATGAGAATATTTTTTTGTTCATGCAGGGCTGGATTTAAGCAAGAATTTGGAAAATCAGGAAAGGGAAAATGTGCTTTGGACACGGGAAGAATTTTTGGATGGATAAGAAAAAAATTCTCTTGAAGAGTATAAAAATAAAAAAATATATTTTGGACATACACCAAATCTGGATGGTAAAATATCTAAAAAGTCTGGCAAAATTTATGACATTGACTGCGGTGCATTTTTTCACACATTCATTGGGATGTATGGAAGTAAAAAAACAAAAAAATCAAAGGGCAAAAGGGAAATTTACGTACATTGTTAAAATTCTATTTTGATTAACTATTTATTTTTAAAAGGAGATAAAATGAAGAAGATTCCTGTTGGTATTGAAGATTTTTAAAGAAATTATAAACAATAATTGCTATTATATTGATAAAACTAAATTTATTGCTAACATTTTTAGATGATGGTTCTAAAGTAAAAACTTTTCATATAAATTGAAAAATAACAAGAGCAGTTTACTCACTGCTCTTTTTGATTTCCTTGCAAAAAGAAGAGCCGCCATCTCTGGCAGCCCTCCCCCGTTTTGTTTAAGCTATTTCCAGCATTCCTAGAATTTATTAGTATAATACTTTCAATCCTAATCCTGCTCTGAAGTTGTGTCCTTTTGAGTCGTATCCTGTGTTTACGTTGAATCCGAATCTTCCGTTGTCTAATCCTAGTTTCAAGTCTGACTTGAAGTTTCCTCTCTTGTCTTCCTTGTCCCCTCTGATTCCGAAGTAGTCTGTCCATGCTCCTACGATTCTTGCTTCGTTTTCAACATCGTAAAGTTTTCCGATTTCGTTTTCATACGCAAATCCTAAGCTTGCTGTCAAGTTTGAGTTCTTGAATACTTCCTGGCTGTATCTGAAGTCGATTCCTGCGCTTGGCTTAACTGACACGTAGTCGTCGCTCTTAACGTTCAATGCCATGTCTCCATTTTCATGGATTGATGAGAATCTTCCGTATTCAGCTCTGATTCCTACATTTGGAACTATGCTGAATCCGTCATTTATTACAAATGCCTTTTCAAGTCCTGCGTTAAGTCCTGCACCATAAGAATAGTAGCTTGCTTTCGCTCTGAATTCTTGATCTACTACCCAGAATCTACGTTTCATATCATTTCTTCCAAAGAATCCGTCTCCACCTAGGCTAAGAACAAATGTTCCGTTCGCATCAAGAGGGATTGTCTTGAACACTCCAACTTTAGCCATTGCTTGGTTTTCATAAGATTTAGATAAATCCTTGAATGTGAAGTAGTTGTTTACTACACCTGCTGACCATCCTGATGATTGTCCAAGTCTTACAGTTTCATCTTCATGAACGAATGCAAATCCTCCGGCATTGCTGTACCAGTCAGGCATTCCTGCTGTATCTGTCTTGAACTCGTTTCTTTGTCCAAATGCCTTGAACTTGTTAGAATCCTTAGAAACATTTCTGTCGCTTCTTAATCCGTTCATTTCTCCAGTCAAGATATCCGATGTAGATTTAATTCTTTGTTGAACTCCACCATAAATGTGACCTCTCATTTGGTCAAACGCTTGAGCCAAGATATGCCCTTCTCCGTTACCTAAGCTGTTCAATTTGTTGAAGATAACTTTTTCAGCACTTTGCGGCTTAGCGATTTCATAAATGTTATCCAAGTTGTTTGTGAAGTTTACTAGAGACTTATCATTGTCATAAGCGAATGAATGATAAGGAACTTTACTCATGTAAATTTCTGACAATTGGTTGTTAGAGTCAAGTTTTGCTGCAACTTGCCAAGTCAAACTTGCTGACAATGGATTTACTACTGCTCCACCTGGTAAGTTAGTCAATGCATCATTGAATGGTTTTAAGATGTTACTCTTAATTACGGTACCAGTTGAATCTACAGTATCTCCAATTCTGATTGCTTTAGAGTTTGTATACAATGTTGCTTCTGGTCCAAAGTACAAGTTTACTTCTCCAAGTTTAGACAAGTTTTGCAATCCATCAATTGGGTTAGTGTATCTAACTCCTGATGTATCAACATACATTCCAATTGAAGTTATTTCTGAAAGTTGTGGCTTGTCACGTTGAGGCCATACTGGGTTACCCCATTCATCTATTGCCTTTAAGATCTATTATTCTTGTTCCGCCTGTTTGGATGCTCGCTGTTAATTGTTATGTTGTTAGCCACATCTCCAGGATTTGCGGCATCTGTCTCTACATTAAATATTGGAGTGTCTACACCATCAACTGTTATTTTTGTCAATGGCACAATTCCAGGCATTGTTATAGTTGTTCCAACTCCTGTTGTCTTAGGATTTCCTGATGTTACATATTTAATTGAACTTTCAGTTCCTCCGTAAAGATCTCCTGAACCATCTGTATTGTTTGTCTTAACATCTATATTATCTGTTATAATTCCTTCAGATCCTGTTCCTTTAACTTCGATCTTACCGTAGTTCTTAATGTATCCTCCATTAATTGCAACTACCCCTTTAAGGTTTGAAGCATCCCCTGTGATTGTTCCATAGTTTTCACCTGTTGCACCATGGTCAAGGTACATACCAATTGATTGAGGTTTTGTTAATTCAATGTCTCCATAGTTGATTGCCTTAGATCTTGAACCTGTTGCGAACATTCCTATTCCTTGTTCTTCAGCAACTACGATTTTACCTCTATTTACAACATATCCTTCATCTTCTGTTCTCAAGAATTGACCTTTCTTGTCGTAAATGTTAATACCTGCAGCCATACCTGCTGAATACATCATGTTTACAGTATCTGACATACCTGTAGTAATTGTTCCATAGTTTGTTGAAGGTTTATCAGCATTTAATGAAACAATACCCAAGTTACCGTATCCATGATCAGGATTTCCTGCTGTCAAGTCATTTTGAGATCTTAAATCAATTGTTCCAAAGTTGTCAACGCTTCCTTTTGTATAGTAAGCAATGTTATAATCTCCATTCATTGTTACATTTGCGTAAGAAGAAGCCTTTGAGTTCTTGTCTGCTGAGTAGTAATATACTGCATTTCCTTGTTCTAACGGATCTTTTTCATTCTTAGGGTTTGATGGAGCTGTTGATTTAACTTGTCCACCTGCATTTTGGTTTGAACCTAATACAATTGTAGGACTGCTTGTTGGTGTCAATGAAGCAACTTTTCCTTTTGAGTCAAGAGTATAAAGACCGTCACCAATCTTAACATTTGTTGTTGCTCCGCTTCCTGGCAAGTCAGCATTTGCATTATTTTGAAGAACGATACCATAAGAGAATCTGTCAATGTCCATATCTGCACTTACTTCAACATCTCTGTTTTTACCGCTTAACAATGAATTGTCTCCAATGTAAACTCCGTAAAAGTCGCATCAGTTTCTCTTCCTTTTAGAATATCAGTTGCAGGAGCAGTTGTTCTTGTAGTTGTAGGTGAACCTAAAACTGTGTCATTTCCAACTAACAATTTAGTTTTTTGGATTTTAACATTTCCATCTCCTGAATAGATACCATAACTGTTCTTGTTAATAGTAATTGTACTTTGAGTTCCGTCATCTTTTCCGTAATTTTCGATATTGTATCCATAAATTCCAAATCCACCAACGTTTTTACTTGACTTAGTTCCTACTTTAATATCTCCATGGTTTACAATCCAAGTATTTTCTCTGGCATCTTTGTCATGATAGTTTGCAATAATACCTGCATTTACTTTCTTAAGATCATTCTTTTCTACATTTGAAGCATCTTCATTTAATGAGTCGCTTAATTCAATGTTTCCATGATTTTCAAAGTGACCTCTATTAACTACCGCACCATAAGCTCTTACATTAGTCTTAGATTTATCTTCTTTAATATCTCCATAGTTTTTAACAAAATCAGTAGTGTCTGTATTTACCAAAATACCTGCAATACCTCTTGTAGTACCTTGATTTGTTGCAATTGTTCCTGGAGATGTTTGAGCTTTTTCTGTAGCCAATGTTAAGTTTGTATCTCCGTTATTATTGAATTTAATATCCAAATAGTTTTCAGCAGTTGTACCACCATATCTATTATTTGGATCTGTACTTCCAAAGATTATTCCAAATCCTTTTTATCGTTATAACCTTTGTAATTATAGTTCAATGTTTTTGGAGTTCCTAAACGGTCAGCTCTTGATGAAATAGTTGAGTCATCAGTTACCCAGATTCCTGCTCCATCGCTTCCAGTATCTACTGTAAGTCCTGTAGAATCACCTTTAAAGTTAATCTTAGCACTTTCACCATAAACACCTATACCATTTTCAAAAGTTAAGATGTCTGCAGTTTGTCCAATTCCATTATTCTTAGTATTTAGATTAATGATTCCACCTCTATATGCGGCATTAGAATCTTTATCTGTTTCTACTAATGCAATACCTACACCACGTAATGCTTTATTTTGTTGCATAGTAGTGCTAGCTGCTCCATTAGTTCCGTAATTTACTTTAATTGCATCTGAATTAGTTGCATTTTGGTTATCATATTCTACTGTAACATCATTTGATTTTGCAAATTGTGAATCATTAACGTTTTGTATGTAGTTCTTTTGATTTACATTATTAGCATAGATTCCAACTGCCATTTCCCCTGCTACTTCTATAGTTCCATTTGCTCCGTCAGCAATATTTGTGATATTTACTTTATTTTCTCCATATCTATCTCTGTTATAGTTATTATGGTCTAAGACATCTTTAGTAGAAATTCCAACTATACCATAGTTTTCTCCTTTTGGTGCAGTTTCAACTGATCTTCCAGCCGCTGCAGTTGGAGCATTTGTAATTCCTGTTGTATACCCAGCTTGAGTTGCTGGATCATAAAGTCCTGTAACCACGATCTTACCTTTATTTGTTAATATACTTCCATCAGTTCCAACTAAAGCATTTCCGTGATCTACATAAACTTCTCCAGAATCTTTATTTTCAATAGTTCCATAAGCAACATTAATTCCTGTAACAGCATCTGTATCGCTTCCGCCCCATATATTTACTTTACCGCTATTTTCATATCCAGATTCAGTATTTTTACTTCTTCTATAAGTAACATTATCTTTATCCCATCTGAATAATGAATTTGCCATACTTAATCCTTGCCCAGCAAGATTTGTTCCATCTCCTGCAACTAAAGCACTAGAATCAATAGTTACATATTCACTTTCCATTTTAATATTGTTAAATGGATCATTAGAGATTTTATTTGTTGCTGAAGCACTTACAAATAGAGCTTTTATTATTTTTTTAGCAATATTATCACTTAAATCAACTTTTTGTACTGATTTTTAAATTTACCATTTATAATACTACTATTTACTCCCATAGCTGTTGAAGTAGATTTAGTATTTGTTGTAGATTCATTCTTAATAGTCATTCCACCAGCAAATTCTCCAATACCTTTCAAGAAAGTACCAGTTGTTTTATCTTGATTTTGATCCCATTCGATTTCTTTGCTAGCCTGATTAACTAATCCAAGATCAATTTCTCCATCTGCTGAACTAACAAGATTTACAGTAACATTTTTTTCATTCCACGGTATTTTTGCTTTTTTTCCCAAAGCAGTACGATCATTTGTGGCTTTGTTAGCTTCCTTATAGTAATCTGAATAATGTCCATTATAATCATTTCCTATAGCACTATTCCAATATCTAGTTTGTCCATGATAATATTGATCTCCAGTTAATAATATTCCATCATATAGATCGATTTTAGTTTCATCATTAAAAAGTTATTCCAGCAGTGTCATTTGCATTTTGTCTGTTTACATAGAAAATAGGAACATTTTTTTATGGTCATTTCCTGATAATCCAGTTCCACCAACATTTTTCTGCGGCAGTTGTTATACCTGCACCTTCATTAGAAGTTCCAGTACTCTTACCTGAACCTGCATTATTTTTTTGTGAATAATATTACCATTAAATTCTACATAACCATTATCAGTTGCATATAAAGCACCTTTTTGTACCTGATACAATTAAAGCAGAAGCTCCATTTGCTGAATCTAATGTCTTAGATGTATAAATAACTTGAGAACCAGCTCCTTTCAGCATAACCTCCTAAACCAAAAAAATTATAGATTTAGTCGGTGCAGTACCTACAGGGTCTTCTATAGTTGTAGTAGCAACAGTTGCCTTTTTAAATACAACTTTACCACCATTTTTAGCCACTCCTGCAGCATTATCATAAGCAAATTGCTTATCTGTCATTACTCTTCCTCTAGAAACTATTGTTGTTGGATCATTATTAAATAAACTGTTATCTGCAGCAACTATATTTCCCTCAACAACAACGATAGATCCAGATTCTGTTGTATCTCCACCTGTGATCATATTCTTATATGTAGTACCATTACTAGTAGTACCATTACTTCCTTCAGCAAGTCCAATAATACTTTGCCATCCACCTGCTCTTGTTTTCAATGCACTAATCTTACCACCTGCATCAGCATGATAAGCCACCCCATGTTTAGATACCATATCTACATTACTTAAGAATTTAACTTCACTTGGTAATGTATCAAGACTATGTGTCATATTGTTTAAAAAATTATTAGCATTACTATCAAATATTCCTTTAGCATAACCTATAGTTGTATAATCAGACAATGCATCATAAGCAACACCGTATCCCCATTTATTATCAGTGTCAAGTAATTGTCCATCAGATATAGTACTAGCAACACCTAAAACTGAAGTATTAGTATTAGCAACATCTACAACAGTTCCGTTATCAGCATAAACTAAAGTAGTATATTTCGCATGAGGACCTACTCCAATATTTAAATTAGTAATATTAAGATCATTCAAAGTAACAGGAGTTGTTTGTCCAATTATATCTGTTTTAAGATCTTTTCTTTGACCACTGCTAGCATAAACTCCAACATTATTTTTCAGAAATTTTTATCAGAAGGTGTAGTACCATTGTGTAATTCATATTTTTCCTATAACACCTTGTAATTCAACATTTCCATCAAAGAAACCTACATTAGGATTGTTTGTACTAAGCCAGTTATTTGTTGAATATTGTCCATTACCTTTTAGCAAAAATAAGCTATCGTATTTTTCATCTCCAGCAACTTCAATATGATTTAATTTTTACACTAGAATCATGTGCAGTAGCAGATCCTTGAACGTATCCTTGGTTAGCAAAAAAATAATATTCTTATTGTATCCTAAAACATTTCCATTATTCCATGCTCCAATAATAATTCTACCACTTCCAGCAAGTGCAGTTGTAGCCATAGGAGTTTTACCATTTTCAATAGTAAGTTTATGAGCATATCCATAATTATTATAAACAACATTTTTCATCTCCTACAACAGCCACATCTAAACCATTAGTAGTAGTAGAAGTAATTTTTCCTATGCTAACTTCTTTATTTGTCTCAGTTCCATTAGTTAGTCCACCATTAATATTAATTCCAACATTTTTATTCCCAGTTAAAGTCATTTCAACAACTTTATCGTTACTTGTAGTACCAAATTTTTAAGTCTTTCTTTTTCCAAACCACTATTATTAACATCTATACCAATACTAGCACCTGAAACTGCAAAATGTGTATCACGATTATCATCTGTTGTTTCAAATACTAAATTAGCAAGATTGTGCATATTAATTATAGAAGAACTATTACCACCTGAAACACTTCCATTAAGGTTTTCTAATGTAACAGTAGAGGAATCTGCACTACCATTACCATTATAGAATAAAAATTCCATTACTAGAAGTACCAGTTACTGTTGTTGTGATGTTAGTCAAACTATTACTGTTGTTACCATTACTAAATACCGCTCCATTATTTGAATTTCCTCCCACAGTGAATGAAGAATTATCAACATCTACTGTTGAACCATTTTGTGCATTTATTCCATTATTTGAACTTCCTCCTACAGCAAATGAAGAGTTATCAACATCAACATTTGAACTAGATTGGGCATTTATTCCGTTATTTGAACTTCCATTTATAGTAAAACTATCGGAACTAATAATATTAGTAGAATTTGATCGAGCATTTATTCCATTATTTGAACTTCCACCATCAATACCAAAGCTACTACTGTATACTCTTAGAGTTCCGCTATTATCAACACCATCACTACCCTCAACATTATTTCCGTTACCACTATTATCTATACGAAAACCATAACCAATAGTAGGTTGATTACCAAGATCATAATAATTATGTGAACCATTTACAGAACTAATAGTCAAATCTCCAGTATTATAAATTCCATTTGCATTTCTAGATAAAATATTAAATGAGGTTCCTTTACGGTATACACCTGCCCAATGATTATTTGTAGGAGTAGAATCATTTAATCCTGTTGTATCATTACTAAATATAGAACCATCCATATTACCAGTCCAAGAATTTCCATAAACCTTTAAAGTTCCAGCATTATTGATAGCATTTCTGGTTACTGAGTTATTTGAATTGAAATATCCTCCGCTTTCAATTTGAAAAAAAGAACTATCAACTTGTAATGTATTCCCACCCTTATTAAAAATAATGCTGGGATTGTAAATAGTAGTTCCACTACCTGATTTTGTACTAAACTCATAACCATGATTAATATCAACTTTTCCAGGGCTTGCAACAATAGTTCCATAATAACCAGTCATATCTCTACCATGTAATCCAGATAGTGCACCTAGACCAACAGGTCCTGAAGTTCCATAATAATTGCTTGGAGTTTCTCCATTAAAAGTAACATACCCATACCATGTATCACTCATACTATATAAAGAACTAGTTACTCCCCCATTATCAATGTGTAAAGAATTAGAATTACTTCTAAAATCTCCAGTAATTTTTGTCATAGGACCAATAGGTGAAGCATGAGTATCTACAATATCAAAATTATTTGCACTTCCTATTGTTGGTGATGAAGGAAAGTAAGTACTTGAAGCCGTTGCTCTACCAGAATTACTAACAGTATTAAAAGTAGCATTATTATTACTACTATTATTATTATTATTGTTATTATATCCTGTCAAATTATTTCTGCCATCATAAGAAGTATATTTCAAATCAGTAGTAGTTGGATTTTTAGGATCGAATGTAGCTTTAGTTGTACTAAATTCATAAGGCTTGTAGTATCCTGAATTTGGTGTTATTGCTTTTGGACTAAATGTAGGTGCATTTGGTAAAGTCATCGCATCTAACTTAGTAACTTCCGCTGGAGTATAAGGCTTATGCACATTAGCTGGATTGATTGTAAGTGCATCAGGTTCCTGATTTCTTGGAATGTTCAAGTTAGTTGCCCCATATAAATGTTTATCCTTGTCAAACACATACTTAGTCAAGTCATTGTCTCTTCTATAGTATTCAAGGTATTTTCCACCTCTACCTCTATAAGTTGTTCCCCAGTCGTTATTAGTAAATCCTGTTCCGAACTGGAATGATGCCCATGGGCTCTTTATTACCTGATCCCCTTGTTTTAGAAAGCTGAACAAGTTCGCTTTGGGCTCCTCTTTAGTGATTTTTCGTTTTCTTTTCTTGCACGCATGAATGATTGCCGCAGATCAGTTATTGCGTCATAAGTCTGTGCAGTGATTTCCTGCTGTTCGCTTGCCACGTCAGCATGAAGCTTTGGCGCAATTGTTAAAAGTCCTGTTATCAAGAAAGAGATAAGCAGGCTGTCAGAATAATGTACATCTTTACATCTTTTTACAAACGATCGCAAGTCCTTTGCAATCTGTCGCAGATTATTACTCATTTTTTTCCTCCTAAAATTTGTAAATTTACAGTAGCCCATAAAAGCCAAGTTCCAATTAGTCACCCTGACAAAGGTTGCTTTCACCCTTGCCGACAAAGCAAGATTTCTTGCCCTAGGTTCTTAATTTTCACGATTTCCAGCCTTCACAGCCGCCTATTTTTAGATTTAGACATCCTTCAAGATGCCTAAAAAGTATCAGAATAGCCTTATTTTTTTCAAAAAAACCTTTCAAACACCCTCAACAAAGTCCAGCAAATCCTGGTGGGAATGGGGGGCGGATGAGGGGAGTCCTTAGGGGGCCCATAGAGGACTATTTTTAAAACTAAATTTAATGTTTTGTTTAAAATAATAAGTTTTAGTAAAAATAATTTATAACTTAATTTAAATAATGTTTGTAATAAATATTAAATATATTTGATGATTATTTTTTTAAATAAATTTTAGTGAAGTGGTAAAAAAATTATTAATAATAAAAAAAGACTAGAAAAAAATCTAGTTCTTGATGTTTGCTATTTTTTTATATAAAAAAATACTTGACAAAAAAACGATTACTGTTGTAAACTAATAGTATATAAGATTACAAATGTAAACATTTTTAGATGAGGTGGTGATTATGAAAGAGAGTAGCGGAATTGAGCAGAAGTGGCATATAACTGATGCAGAATGGGAAGTGATGCGTGTTGTTTGGGCAAATGATGAAGTGACGAGCAGGTTTGTGGCGAAGGTGCTTTTGTGAGAAGATGAGATGGAAGCAGGCTACGATAAAGACTTTGTTGAATAGGCTGCTGGAAAAAGGGGGTTTTGAAAAAGAGGAAGTTGGGAATAGGTATATTTATTCGACGGATTTTACAGAAAAGGAAGTGGCTAACAGTTATATATTGGGGACTTTTAATAAGATTTGTAAAAACGAAGGTTGGGGAGATGATTGGGAAGGTTATTGAGAACAGTGAGCTTAGTTTTTGATGACTTGGAACTGATTTTTGAAAGGCTGTGGAGGAAAAGAGGAAGACGGCTGTGAAGGAGGTTTTTGTGTGACTGCGTGAAAGGGCAGTGTAATTGTGGGCATAATGGGCATAGGCATGTTTGAAAATATAAAAAAAAATAATTTGTTAAATTTATAAATTTTTTTAAGTAATTGTAAAAGTAAATTATTAAAAAAATTAAGAAACAGTAATATTTTTTTGACAGTAAAGTTTAAGAGGAGGAAAAAAATATGGCAGAAAAAAATTTATACAGTAACTGGGATGAGCTGTGCGACTTGTGCTAATGCTGTGGAAAAAGGCGCTTAACAAGAATGAGGATATTAATGCTTCTGTTAATATTGCAACTGAAAAAAATTGAATGTTGAGTATGATGAAGGAAAGTATGATTTTGATAAAATTAGGAAAATAGTGGAATCGGCTGGGTATGGGCTAGTTGAAAATATGACTGAGGACAGGAAAGTTGAGCTTTATCAGGAAAAGATAACGAGTTTGAAAAAGAGACTGATTTTTAGCGATTGTATTTGTTATTCCGCTTTTGTATATTTCGATGGGGCATATGCTTGGGGCGGCGCTTCCTGAGTTTTTTTGAATCCTAAGGTAAATGCGCTTAATTTTTGCGTTGGCGCAGTTTGTGCTAACTTTGCCAATCATTTATGCTGGGAGAGATTTCTTTTCGCATGGTTTTAAAAATTTGGTAAGAAAATCACCGACAATGGATTCGTTAATTGCAATTGGAGCGACAGCGGCGATACTTTATGGAATTTATGCAACGTATAGAATTGTTACTGTGGATCCTGAAGCGCATATGGATTTGTATTATGAATCGGCTGGTGTAATTATTACGTTAATTTTGTTTGGAAAGTTGCTAGAAGCAAAGACAAAAGGGCAAACTTCATCGGCAATAAAAAAACTTATCGGACTTCAGCCTAAAAAAGCTAAAATTATTGAAAATGGTGTGGAAAAGGAGATTTTAATTGAAAATCTGAAGGTTGGAGATATTGTAATTGTAAAGCCTGGGGAAAAAATTGCGGTTGATGGGAAAATTGTGGAAGGTGCGACTTCTGTGGATGAATCAATGTTGACCGGAGAAAGTTTGCCAGTCAGTAAAAAAGTTGGGGATAAGGTTGTTGGAGGAAGTATTAATAAAAATGGGAGTATTAGATTTGAAGCAACTGAAATTGGGAAAAATACAGTTTTGTCACAGATTATAAAGCTAGTTGAGGAAGCGCAAGGGTCGAAAGCTCCGATTTCACGAATGGCTGATGTTGTGGCAGCGTATTTTGTGCCGATTGTTATTGGGATTGCGATAATTACAGGAGTTGCCTGGTTTGTGAGCGGAAGCGGATTAGTTACTGCATTGTCGTTTTTTTATCGCCGTGCTTTGTAATTGCATGTCCGTGTGCATTGGGACTTGCGACTCCGACATCAATAATGGTTGGAACTGGAAAAGGGGCTGAAAACGGGATTCTCATTAAAAGTGGAGAAGCTCTTGAAACAACATATAAAATTAAAACAATTGTATTTGATAAAACAGGAACAATTACTAAAAGGAAAGCCTGTATTAACTGATTTGATTGCTTATGGAAATTATAAGGAAGATGAACTTTTAAAAAAATTGCCGCAAGTGTGGAAAAATGATTCTGAACATCCGCTGGCAGAAGCGATTGTAAATGAGGCAAAGGGGAAAAATGTTGAAATTAAGCCTTATGAAAAAAATTTAGGGCAATGCCAGGTTATGGGATTCAGTGCGACTTTTTGAAGGCAAGGAAATTCAAATTGGAAATAAAAAAATTAATGGAAAAATAAAAAAATTGATGTGGAAATTTCTCAAAAGGAGTATAATATTTTTGTCAAATGAAGGAAAAAAACTCCAATGTATATTTCGATTGACAATGAATTGGCAGGAATTGTTGCAGTTGCCGATGTCATTAAGGAAACAAGCAAAGAAGCCATTGAAAAATTGAAAAAAATGGGAATTAAAACAATAATGCTTACAGGAGATAATGAAAAAACTGCGGAATTTATAGCAAAGCAAGTAGGAATTGATGATGTAATTTCAGAAGTTCTGCCTTATCAAAAATCTCAAAAAAATAAAGGAGCTTCAGGAAAAAAGATGAATTTGTCGCAATGGTCGGAGATGGGAATCAACGATTCGCCAGCATTAGCCCAAGCAAATGTAGGAATTGCGATAGGAAATGGAACAGATGTGGCTATAGAATCGGCTGATATTGTTTTAATTAGAAACGATTTGCGAGATGCGGCTGGAGCGATTGCATTAAGCAAGGCAACAATTACAAATATAAAGGAAAATTTATTCTGGGCATTCTTTTACAACGTACTTGGAATTCCTTTTGCAACTGGAATATTTTTATGCATTTTTTTCAATGGACCGAAGTTAGACCCGATGATTGCAGCTTTTTGCAATGTCATTTAGTTCGGTGTCGGTTTTGGGAAATGCTTTGAGATTGAAGTTTTTTTAAAGTTAAATAATTAAAAAAATTTTTTTAGTGAGTTTATTATTTCCTTTAAATAAAAAAATATGATATAATTCATTTTGTAAAGGATTTATTCATAAAAAGAAGGAAAGGGAGTTGATAGTATGATTTATTCAGTAGAATTAGACAGTAATTTAATTAATAATTTTTCAGAAAGTATTAAAAAGAAAGTGGAGGCGATGAAGCCAATATAGTAACCAAAAATGCTAAAAAAAATTATATTGAAATTGAAGAAAAATCGAAAAAAATAAAAAAATATTAGCTGAAAATATGGAATTTTTTTGGACAAAAAAATGGATGAACATATAGATGTTTTTGAGAAGGTTACGTGATAAATGATGATTAGATATTTTGATATTGAAAACGTAGCTTTGATTCATGAAAAAAAGTCTTAAAAAAAGTGGTGGATTGCTTGGTTTTTAAAGATGAAGGCGGAATTAGTCAAGTATGTGATTTTTGTACAGAATGATTTATATTATCCGACATTTTTTTAGAAAAAAATTATCATATATAATTTTTTAGTATATCTAAAAATCATTTTTTTCAATGATGGAAACAAAAGAACTGCATTAATGTGTGGAGCATATTTTTCTTTCAATCAATGGTTATAGAGAAAAAAAATAGATTTATATATAACTGATATGGAAACATATACAGTTGAATTAGTAGAAGGGAAAAATTAGTAGAGAAGAGTTAATAGAAATATTAAAAAAAATATATTTAATATTAAGTTTCATAGTAAATAAAAAAACCGTTTTTAAATGAATTAATCAAACAAGACGGTTTTTTTATTTTTGTTCTTAAATTAAAATATATTTAAAATTTTTATCCTTCTTTTTATGGCAGGTTTTTAATGCTCCTAAAACAATAGCCGAAACAATACTTCCAATTATAACTGCTATTAAATATAGGAAGAAGTTGTTACTTAATGCCATTACTAGGATTCCCACCATGTGGAGCAGGTATTTTTATATTAAATAGTCCTGTTAATGCTCCTGCGATTGCTGAACCTATGACACTTGCTGGTATTACTCTTGTTGGATCTGTCTGCTGCATAAGGAATTGCACCTTCTGTGATGAATGAGAATCCCATAATGTAGTTTGTAAGTCCTGCTTCTCTTTCTTGTGCAGTAAATTTATTTTTAAATAATGTTGATGCTAATGCGATTGCGATTGGAGGAACCATTCCACCAGCCATAACTGCCGCCATTGGTAAACTTCCACCAGATGTCATTGTAGCGCCAATGTTCCAGAACCAAATACATAAGTCGCCTTTATTTACAGGGCCTCCCATATCAATAGCCATCATTCCACCAAGAACTGCACCTAATAGAACAGCGCTTGAACCAGACATTCCATTTAACCAGGCATTTAAACCATTGTTAATTATTGCTGCAAATGGATTTATAACAAGTACCATTGCTACACCTGTGATTAATACTGATAAAACTGGATACAATAATATCATTTTCAATCCGCTTAAAGATCTTGGCATACCTGATAATGCTTTTACTAAACCTTGTACAACATATCCAGCTAAAAATCCACCAAGCAATGCACCAATAAATCCAGAACCACCAGCTGTTGCAATAGCTCCTGCAACTAATCCTGCCGCCAATGCCGCTCTTTCACTAATACTGTAAGCAATATATCCAGCTAAAACTGGCACAAACAATCCAAATGCCTGTCCACCAATATCTTTTAACATTTTAGCTAATGGCGCTTTAGAACCGTATTCTGCTCCAGCTCCACCATTACCAGACAATGTATCAACTAAAAATGCCAGTGCTATCAAAATTCCTCCACTTATTACTAACGGAAGCATATATGAAACTCCACTTAATAAGTGTTTGTAAAGTCCTTTTTTCTCAGATGAAGATGATTCAGAAGAATCTGCAGTTTTTGAACCGCTTGCATGGAAAATAGGAGCTTTTCCATCTAAAACTTGTTGAATTAACGCTTTTGCATTGTTAATTCCTTCTTTTGCCTCCACTTGAATTAACGGTTTTCCGTCAAATCTGTCAACTTCGATATTTCTGTTAATTGCTAAAATTACACCGGTAGCTTTTTTAATATCTTCATCAGTCAAGACATTTTTTCTACCATCCGCACCATTTGTTTCAACTTTTATGTTTATTCCCATTTCATCAGCTGCTTTTTTTAGTGCTTCTGTCGCCATATAAGTATGGGCAATTCCTGTTGGGCAGGCTGTTGTCATGATTATGTAAGGAGCATTTTTCATCAGTTGGAGCTTGTGCAGTTACAGCATCTTTCTTTTTCTTCTTCTGCAAATTTTTTTCTGCTTCAGCCTTATTAATGATTTCCAGTACTTCATCAGCTGTTTTTCGCATTTTCAAGAGCTTCCTTGAAATCATCATCCAATAATAATTGTGATAATCTTGCAAGTGTTTCAATATGAGTGTTATTTGCACCATCTGGAGCGGCAATCATAAAGAACAATGTTGCAGGTTCTCCATCCAATGAATCGTAATCAATTCCTTCTGGTTTTCTACCCATTGCAAGTGCAGGTTTTTTTACATATTTTGTCTTAGCATGTGGAATTGCGATCCCTTTCCACCAATTCCAGTTGAGCTTTGAGCTTCTCTAGCCATCAATGCCTCTACATATCCGTCATAATCATTCAGGACACCTGTTTTTTCGTGCAATCTGGCAAGTTCTTTAATTATATCTACTTTAGTTGTAGATTTCACATCTAGACTAATTCTATCTTTAATCAGTAAGTCAGATATTTTCATTTGTCCACCATCCTTAATTTATTATTTTTTTCATTTTTATTTCTTTAAATAATTTTTTTATTTTTCAGCCGTAGTAAAGCAACTTTAAAATTAAATACAAAAAAATCATTAATATTTTTACTTATCTTTTAAAAAGTTTCCTTTGAAATTTCAATTTCATCGTACAATTTATTTACTAAATCCTTTTTCTGCAAGCCCATAAGAATAAGCTGTAGCACTTCCTGAAGCAACTGCCAGCCTAAATGAATCTTCTGGAGAAAGCCCCTTTACAAATCCTGCAGTAAATCCTGCAACCATAGAATCCCCAGCACCAATTGAGTTGATTAATTGCCCTTTTTGGAACAGATGCTTCCAGCACAAAGTCCTTGTTTACAAGCAATGCACCTTCGCCACCTCTAGACAAAAATAACATTTTTTTAACTCCTCTGTCTAAAAAAAGAATTTACATTTTTTTCTACGATTTCAGCCTTTGTTTCCAGTTTTTTTCGTTAAACATTTCTCTTAATTCGTGAATATTCGGCTTAACAAAAAGATTATTGTGAATATTGTCTTGCAGTAAATTTCCTCTTGTATCAAGCACAATTTCTACATTTGCTTTTACATTTTCAGATAATTGCTTATAAATTTTTGTCGCTGATTGAAGATGGGATGCTTCCAGATAAAACAAGTATATCTCCATCTTTTAAATCAGAAATTTTTGTTAGTTAGTTCCTGCAATTTTTTTCTGCTGTAATTTCTGGTGAAACCCCTGTAAGTTCAGTTTCCTTGTCATTCCCATTAACCTTTACATTAATTCTAGTATTTCCTTTCAAGTTCCACAAATTCAGATTTTATGTTATCCTTTTTCAAATCTCTGACAATAAAATCTCCAACAAATCCAGCCACAAATCCAATCGCTGTAGATTCCACATCCAGATTTTTCAATACTTTAGAAACATTAATCCCTTTTCCACCAGCTCTATAATTTACTTTATGAGCAAGATTCAAGTGTTCTGCCTGCAAATCATCCTTTAGATACATATCATAATCCAACGCTGGATTCAATGTCAATGTGTAAATCATCTTTTTCTCCTCCTAAATTTAAATATATTTTTAAAACTATTTTTTTCAAACCATTTAATAGATATGCTTAATAACTCGAATTTTTTTATTTTTATCAAAGATTCAAGATTTCTTGCTTTATAATATTTATTTTATTATAATTCTAATATAATTTCAAAACAAATCTAATATGGTTCTACTATATTATTTGCCACTATATATTTATAACATTTGAAATTTAAAAAGTCAAATATTTTTGCTTCATCTGCTTTTTAAAAAAATTTTTTTATTATGGAAAAAAATATCAAAACATTAATCTTTTTTTGTTAAATTTAATTATAAGCATATATTAAAAAAATATAATCTTTTTGTGATATAATACTCAATATGGTAAATAAGTTTAAAACAAATTGAAAAGGAGTAATTATGAGAAAGAAAATCATTTTATTAGCTGGAATTCTAGCAATGCTGTCATCTTGTAATGTAATAAGAACTACTGGAACAGTTGCTGCAAATACAGCTTATTCTGTAGTCGCTGTACCAGTCGTATTACCTATTGCGAAAGAGTAGCAAAGACAGAGGAAGTCTCGCTGAAAAAAACTTAAGCCAAAGGAAAAATGAAAATCCAGAAAAAAAGCAATTGCTGGTCTAGTTGAAAAAGGTTCCTATGAATATACAGAGCCTAAGATTAAGGAAAAAAATGGCTGGACAACTGTTAGCGGAACATTTAAAATAAGTGTAAATAATGATGATAAAAAAGAATTAGGAAGAGATTTGAAAAATATTACTATGCGTATCCCATGTTATGATAAAGATGGCAATAGTGTTGGTGATGCTGTAGATGATATTAAAGTATTAAGAAAAAAATGAGACTTTAAGATATAGCGCCACTTTGGAAAAGTCAGGAAGTAAATTCATGTAAGCCTGCTGATGCAAGATTTTTCTGTTGGAAATACTGAAATTGAATTTTGAAAAATTAAAAATTGATAATAAGCATTAAGAAAATATTTTTAAAAATTAAGTTAAATAAGGAGTAATTATGAGAAAGAAAATCATTTTATTAGCTGGAATTATGACAGCACTATCATCTTGTGTTCCATTGGCAACAGCAGTTGGTATACCACTTGCAATAGGAGCGGAGGCAGTATATGATATTGGGAATGCATTAGAAAAAAATAAGGAACCTAAACCAAGTCCGGAGGGAACGCTTGGTAATTTAGTTGAAGTTGAAAATTATGAATATTCACAGCCTGTGATTGAGAAGAAAGATGGAAATACAATTGTTAGCGGAACATTTAAAATAAATGTAAGTAATGGTGATAAAAAAGCAGTAAGTCAAACCTTGAGAGATGTAGCTATGTTTGTTCCATGTTATGATAAAGATGGTAACAGAATTGGTGATGCAGAAGATGTAATCAAAGTATTAAGAAAAACGAAACTTTTAAAATATAGCGCTGTTTTTAAAAAGCCAGGAAGCGACTTCTTGTAATCCTGCCGGTACAAATTTTTTTCCATTGGAGGAACTGAAATCGAATTTTAAGAATTTTAAAATTTATATGGAAAGTATGTAACTAACAATTAAGTTAATTACATTTTTTTGTTTATAGATGACTTAAAAATCATTGAATATACTCGAACACATCTAAAAATTAAACTGATAAAAATTATATAAATTTAAGGTTTGAGTAAAATAATTATAGTTTTTGAGTTCTGTTTTAAGTAAGTTTTTACTATAATTTTTAAACTGATTAATGTTTATGTCCGCAACAGCAAGAATGAGAATGCATATCAATTACCATACGTCCTTGAATTGTTCCTTCTTCCATTTCCTTAAAGATTTCAGGAGCTTCTTCAATAGTTCTAGTTTGAACTACTGGCACAACCAATCCTTCAGCTCCAAATTGGAATGCTTCTCTCAAGTCTTCTCTTGTTCCAACAAGCGATCCAATTACTTCAATACCGTCCAATACAGTTTTTACGATTGGCAAGTCCATAGTTTCTGATGGTAATCCAACTGCAACAATTTTTCCTGCAGCTCTTACTGAATCAACAGCTTGGTTAAATGCAACTTTTGATACAGCAGTAACTACAGCAATATGAGCTCCAATTCCGCTTAATTCCTTAATTTTTGCAACTGGATCTTCTTTTTTACCATTTATAACATAATCAGCTCCAACTTCTTTAGCAAGTGCCAATTTATCATCATTAATATCAACGGCAATTACATGAGTATTAAATACTTTTTTAGCATATTGAACTGCTAAGTTTCCTAATCCTCCTACACCGTAAATTACTACCCATTGTCCTGGTTGAGGTTTTCCAACTTTTATAGCTTTATAAGTTGTAACTCCTGCACAAGTGATGCTGCTGGCTTGAGCCGGATCCAAACCTTCAGGAACTTTTACTGCATAATCAGCTGTAACAATACATTGTTCAGCCATTCCTCCATCTGCAGAATATCCAGCATTTATTACATCTCTACATAATGGTTCTTGTCCATTAATACAATATTCACATCTTCCGCATCCTTCAAAGAACCAAGCAATACTAACTCTGTCTCCAGGTTTTAATGATGTTACTCCATCAGCAACTTCTTTTACAATTCCAATTCCTTCGTGTCCCAAAATTCTTCCAGGAACTTTTCCAAAGTCCCCATGAGCCACATGCAGGTCAGTATGGCAAACACCGCAATATTCTACATCAACTAATGCTTCTCCAGCTTTTTAGTCCTCTTAATTCTTTTTCTACAACTTCTACTCCAGTTCCTTCTTTATTAACTACTACTGCTTTCATTTAATTTCCCTTCCTTTTTACTTATTTTTTTATTTCTAAGTTCCTAAATTTTTTTAAATTTAGTTATATGAATATTTAATCATACGATATATTTATACCCTAAAAAAATTTAAAAAGTCAAATTATTTTTTTCAATAAAATAGTTTGTCTTGCTTACTATTTAGATAAAAAAATTTATTTTTAATAAAATGTTATTAAAAAAAGATTTTTTTCAAATTTTTTTAAAATTTATTGACAATAGGTAGTTTGTTTGGTAGAATTTCTGTGAGCATAAGTTTTTATTAGTTATTTATCTTAATTTTTTTGTTTTGATTTTTAGATATAGTAAAAAAATAAACGGATATAAATATTTGGAATTTATGCTAATTTATTGTTTTTGTGGAGGTGGATGTTTTGAACGAGGAAGTCCCGGAAGAGAGATTTGAAAAATTTAAATAATTTAAAAATTTATGAATTTATGCAAATATGGATAAAGGGAATATCTTCGTTGCTGTTATTCTCCTGATTTTTTTATTTGCATATAAAGTTAAAAAAATTGAAAAATGCAAAAAGAGAAAGGAGATTGGAGATTAATGATGGAAAACAACATTATTCAAAAAAACTTATAGATGAAAAATATTTTGAAATTAGAAAATATTTAAATGATTTAAACATTGTGGAAGTTTCAGAACTGCTGAATCAGTTTGAGTCTTCTGAACTAATAATGATTTTTTTCGGCTACTTTCCAAAAAAATAGGGCAGCCTGATGTATTTTTCATATCTGGACAGCGAACATCAGGAAATGATTATTAAGACAATGACAGATGTGGAAACTAAAAATATATTTGATGAGCTGTATTTTGACGATATTGTCGATATTATCGAAGAAATGCCATCGAATGTAGTAAAAAAAATATTAAAGAATACTGATGCAAAAGACAGACACACAATAAATCTTTTGTTAAAATATCCTGAAAATTCAGCTGGAAGCATTATGACAACTGAATATATGGATTTAAAAAAGGATATGACAGCTTCTTCTGCAATTTTTAAAATTAGGGATGTTATGGAAGATATGGCAAATGTCTATACCTGCTATGTGATTGACGAAGGTAGAAGGCTGGAAGGAGTAATTTCCCTAAAAGAGCTTATTACGAGCGAGGATGATGAGCCAATTCAAAATCTTATGAATAAAAATGTGATAAGTGTTCATGCAAATGATGATCAGGAAAAGGTTGCGGAAATAATAAAAAAATATAATCTTATCGTACTTCCTGTGACTGATGATGAAAATAGACTTTTAGGAATCATTACGATTGATGATGTAATGGATGTTGTGGAACAGGAAGCGACAGAGGATTTTCATAGAATGGCTGGGATTTCGCCTGTGGAGGAGTCTTATTTAAAAACAAGCGCCTTTACAATGGCAAGACAAAGAATTAGCTGGCTTATTGTGCTTATGATTTCTGCCACATTTACTGGAAGAATTATAAGTAAATATGAAGATGTGCTGCAGTCTGTAGTTATACTTTCTTCATTTATTCCAATGCTGATGGATACTGGGGGAAATGCAGGTGCACAGTCTTCGACAATTGTAGTCCGTGCTTTGGCGTTGGGGGAAGTTGATACAAAAGATACTTTTAAAATATTAAAAAAAGAATTTCTTATTTCATTTATAGTAGCTATTGTTTTGGCGGCAATAAATTTTTTAAGAATTATAACTTTGACAAAAACACCTTTAAATGTTGCAATGACAGTTTCAGTAACTTTAATTTTTGTAGTTATAATTTCTAAAATAATAGGTGCTTTTTTACCGGTTATCGCTAAAACTTTTAAAATGGATCCGGCAATAATGGCAGGGCCTTTAATAACAACGATTTTAGATGCGCTTACTCTTACTATTTACTTTAGATTTGCAACTATGTTTTTTTAAGTAATGTTATAAAGTAAATATTTTTTTATAAAATTTAAAAATATAAAAAAATTGATTGTCTAATCGAAGTTTATATGATAACTATTTAAAAAAAATGAGGTGAGAAAAAAATGAAAAAAATAAAAAAAGAATAATTGAAGATCTTTTGAAAGAAAAAAATATTTTGAAATAAAAAAAGAATTAGATAAATTAAATGCAGTTGAAATTTCTGATGTGATAAATTTATTTAAACTGCCAGAGCTTGTAATAATGATTTTTTTAGACTTTTAAAAAAAGGATAAAGCAGCGGATGTATTTTTCATATTTGGACAGTGAACATCAGGAAATGATTATTCACGCTTCAACTGATGTTGAAACACGAGAAATATTTGATGAACTGTATTTTTGACGATATTGTTGACATTATCGAGGAAATGCCGTCGGATATTGTAAAAAAAATCTTGAAAAATACGGATAGAAAAGATAGACATTTGATAAACCAGCTTCTAAAATATCCAGATAATTCAGCTGGAAGCATTATGACGACTGAATATGTGGATTTTCAGAAAAATATGACAGTTCAAGAGGCGATAGGACAGCTTAAAAAAACTGGGAAAGACAAGGAAAATATTTATACTTGCTATGTTACGGACAAAAAAGGGAAATTGGAAGGTGTGCTTTCACTAAAGGAATTGATTTCTAAAAAGGACAGTGCTGTAATTGAAGATATTATGAATACAAATTTTGTAAGTGTAAATACACATGATGATCAGGAAAAAGTTGCAGATTTATTTAAAAAGTACGATTTTATCGTTATGCCAGTTGTTGACCATGAAAATAGGCTTTTGGGAATAATTACGGTGGATGATGTTTTAGATGTTGTGGATCAGGAAGTTACGGAAGATTTTCACAAAATGGCTGGAATTACTTCACCTACCGATGATTCCTATTTAAAAACAAGCATCTTTACGATGGCAAAGCAAAGAATCGGGTGGCTTGCAGTTCTTATGATTTCTGACACAATTTCTGGAAATATAATACAAGGTTACGAAAAAGTTCTGGCAAAGTCAATAATTTTAACAGCATTTATCCCAATGCTTATGTCAAGCGGTGGAAATGTTGGTTCACAATCTTCAACGGTTGTAATCCGTTCACTTGCACTTGGGGAAATTTCTCCAAAAGATGCCTTTTAAAGTAATAAAAAAAGAATTTTCAATTGGAATAATGGTTTCAATAGTTTTGGCGCTGTTAAATTTTATAAGACTTATAACGCTTGAAAAAACTAATTTTGTAATTGCTTTTGTCGTTTCATTGACACTTGTATTTACAGTAATTGTATCAAAACTGGTTGGAGCACTGCTTCCGCTTGGAGCAAAAAAATTGTGAAGGCCGATCCAGCAGTTATGGCAACACCTTTGATAACAACAATTTCAGATGCTGTGACACTTGTAATTTATTTTAATTTTGCTGCGATGTTCTTAAAACTTTAACAAAAGATAAATGAGAGCAGTTTATAAGTAATGTAAATCTAATGAAATACTGGAAATATCTTTATATATTTATGGTATAATATAATAAACTTTTTAGGAAGGAAGATAATCTTATGAAGGCTAAAATATTAATTTTATTAAGCATGCTTCTATTTGTAGTAAGTTGTGGAACTCATCCGGCACAAAAAGGAATTTGAGAGACAAATGAAAGTAATACAGTCGGGAAATTTATCAAAAATTTGGTAAGGCAAGTGGAGATGTAACGGTTATTTTTAGATCAATTTAGTAAAATGTATGGCGAAGGAATGAAAAAAATAACCTACAAAAATTAACAAAGTTGAGGCAAAAAGGGATACAGCCACAATTAATGTTACTGTAAAATCTCCTGATTTAACACCTTATATGTCAGAACTTCAAAAATAGAATGTCTGAAAAAAACTTTCAAAGGCTATGCCAAAAAAATAACGAAGAACTGCAAAATCAAATATCAGAACTTGGAAAAGAATTTTTTTAATGAAAAAAATTTAATAGCAAGGATTTGAAATATACAGAAAAAAACTTTGGATGTTAAGTATGTAAAAAAATGGAAAAGATTGGGAAATGAGCGATGAAAATGAAGAATTTTTCAAAATCTTAACTTTTTGGGCTTATGAACTAGTTTATACTATTTCCCATTAAAATAATAGAGTTTGTTATAATTTCTACTATGCAAGAGGTCAAGGCTCCTTGTCAGGAAATAAATAAAATATAATTTCTGGATTTAGTATTGAATAAAAAAAGAAGAAGTTACTTTGAATTTAGATAACTTCTTTTTGAAAAATAAATTTTTTTAGCAAGGGTCATGCTGTTTTCCATTTAAATAGTGGATAATTGTGAATTTCAAAATTTAACAAAAAGATAGCAAGAAGTCTTCGACTTCTACAAGTGGGAGATGAATTGCTTTTTTTGTAAAAAAATTGAAAAAAAGAATACTCTTATGATACAATTTTTGTATAAAATATCGAAGAGAAATAATTAAAAATAATATTCAAAATCAAAAGGAGGTGTAATTTTTATGAAATATAATTTAGCATTCAAATACAGAATTTATCCAAATAAAGAGCAAGAATTATTGATAAATAAGACTTTTGGATGTGTTCGTTTTGTTTACAATACGATTTTTGTATACTGCTAATAAAAATTTATGAAGAAACTGGGAAAAAAATAAAAATAATTACACCTGCCAGTTTGAAAAGTGAAAATCAATTTTTTAAAAAGAAGTGGACAGTCTGGCACTTTCAAATGCTCAATTAAATGTAAAGACGATCGTTTACGAATTTCTTTTCAGAAAGAGCAAAGTTTCCAAGGTTCAAATCTAAAAAGAATAGTGTTAAAAAGTTATACGACAAATTGTGTGAATAATTCGATACGAATTGAGGAAAATAAATATTTGGTTTTGCCAAAATTGAAAAAGAATAAAATTAAAAATATCATAGAGAAATACCGAAGGATTACAAGATAAAGTCAGTAACATTGACAAACAGTAATGGAAATTACTATGTTTCTATTTTGACGGAATTTGAAAAAGAAATTCAAAAAAAGTAGCTAGTAATGATAAAGTAATTGGACTTGATTTTTTTCAATGTCTGAATTATTTGTCAGTTCTGAAAACCAAAGGGCTGATTATCCAAAATATTTTTAGGATGTTGGAGAAAAAAATTGAAAAAATTACAGAAATCATTATCAAGAAAAAGTGAAATTTTTCTAAGAATTGGTATAAGACAAAAAGAGAAAAATATCAAAATTGCATGAGTATATCAAAAAAATTGCCGAAGAGATTTTTCTACATAAATTATCGAAAAAAATTATCTGAAAGCGTATAATGCTGTGGTTGTTGAGGATTTGAATATGAAAGGGATGAGTCAGGCATTAAATTTTGGGAAAAGTGTAGGAGATAATGGGTGGGGAATGTTTTTGAGAATGCTTGAGTATAAACTGATGTTTTTAGGGAAACAATTTTTTTGAAGATAGATAAATGGTTTCCATCATCGAAAACTTGCAGTAAATGTGGAAACGTTAAAGAGAAATTGAAATTATCAGAAAGAAGTTATAAATGTGAGTGCTGTGGGATTGAAATTGATAGGGATTATAATGCGGCATTGAATATAAAAAACATTGGAAAAATTGATGTTGAAATATTAGGAAAATAAAAAAAGACAGGGCAGGGACTGTCCGAAGAGCTTGGTAAATATATTTGGCTAACAAAAGCAGATACTTCCCAAGAAGTTCCCGCTTCTAAAAGCGGGAGTAGTTCACAGGCTGTTAAATATTGTAAATTCTCGAAGTTCATTTTCTTTGAGTGTATCTGGATGCTTTCTAAATTGAATTTTTCCAAAAGATTCTGTTATGTCAAATTCTGATATAAGATATATATGTAGTTCAAATTTTGTCTGCGTACTGCAAATCCAGATTGTTCCTTTGGATGAATCTGTAAAAGCGTAACCGATATTGCTGCTTCTCTTCCATTTGAAAATATGGTTTTTTGGAACTGGAAGTTTTGACATTCTTCGGTTAAGTTCCTTGCTAACTATATTTTCGCAGGCATCAGTGCCAAAAAAACTATAAAAAGATGAAATTACAAAACAGATACCAATAACAAATATTCCGAGTTTTTAAAAAGAATTGGTGTTAATATACAGGCTAAAAAAAATTAGAACTCTTGCTGTATAAGCTAATTTTTATATATTTGTAATTTTTTTACAATCATTGTCTTTTTTTCTCCTTTGCATTAGGTAATATTCCAGCTGGTTATCTAAAAATTCCTTTATATCATTTAATTTTTTTGAGTTTTTAGCATTAGCATCTGGATCTGAATTTCTATCTGGATGTACTTTTTAATTATTTCCTCTTTATATGCCTTTTTTTATTACATCCTCATTTATTTCTCCATTTTTTTATCAATTTTTTTAAAACAGCAAGATATTCTTCAAATTTCTGAATAATTCCTCCATCATTTGTGCTTTGGTAATCAAAATTTGAATAGTCATTATTTTTTTCTTTCATACTGCTCCCTTGAGTATTCCTGTTGATGTCTATAGTATGAGTATTCTTGGGATTTTTCTTTCCAGTACTGTTTTTCCCTGTCCTGCTGCTTCTGATATTCTTCCTGAGCTTTTCTTCTTCTTTCGTATTCTTGATTCCTTGCGCTTTCAAACCATTGCTCATATTTTTTGTAAATTTTCTTATTTTCTCCTCTTTCATTCAGAAGAATTCCCAAAATAAAATTCAAAAATTCTGGAATAGCTTTAAAAATCAGAAAAACTGCACAAGCAATTAGAACGTAAATAAGAACACCTAAAAGCCAGCTCCAGTTTCCAGCAAAAATAAAAGCAAGAAGAGCAAAAAATACTAAAATTGGCAATATTGTATAAAATCCTATAGCCATTATTGCCAATGAAATTAAACTGCATAATTCAGCAATTTCACTTAATATAAATTGTACTAATCTTATTAAGGTTTTTCACTGTTTTTCCTCCTTTTTAGAATTTAAATCCCTGTTTAAAAAAATTTAATTAAGAGATCTTTACCCCTTGCAAAGAAATTTATAGCTGTTCTTCCGTTTAAATGGAAAAATAGCATTAAACAGTATTTATTTAGCAAAAATTCAAAATTTCCTATTTCAAATAAAAAAATTCTTAAATTAATAGTATTTTTACTCAATTATAAGGTAGATGTCAACTTTTTATATCTTTTTATAAATACGATAAAAAAATGGGGCTGTTTCACAAAAATAAATAAAATTCCTAAATCATAAATCTATATTTATAGAATCAATAAAAAAATAATATCTATTGATTTTTTTAAAATATATAATATTTATGTTAGTAAAAATTATTTTTTTGAATTATGAGACAGCCTCACCATATACTAAACTATGAATTTATTATAAATTTTTTTACAAGAGGTCTTGACCCCTTGTTAGTAGCTAATTAAAGTAAATGCAATAAAATTAATATTTTGTAATTAAATAGTCAAATGCGCTAAGCGCCGCTTTTTGCTCCTTCTCCCATTGCAATGATTATTTGTTTTTTGCTTTGATATTTGTAACATCTCCTGCTGCGAAGATTCCAGCTGCGGAAGTTGAGTTGTTTTCAGGGTTGATTACGATTTCTCCAATTTTGTTTGTTTCAACTAAATCTTTTACGACTTCACTTCTAGGTGATAATCCCACTTCTACAAACATTCCTTCCACATTTAATGTTTTTTCTTCTTCAGTTTCTCTGTTTTTGTAGATGATATTTTCTACAAATTCATTTCCGTTTACTTTAGTAGTTGCAGAATTTAAAATTACTTTTATGTTTGATTGCTCAGCCAATTTTTCCTGTAAAACTTTATCAGCCTTTAATTCAGGCATAAATTCGATTAATGTAACTGATTTTGCAATTCCAGATAGGTCAAGAGCCGCTTCAACACCTGAATTTCCACCACCAATTACAGCAACATCCAGTCCTTTGTAGAAAGGCCCGTCACAAGTTGAGCAGTAATGTACCCCTTTCCCAACATATTCGGCTTCTCCTGGAATATTAAGACTTCTTGGTTTTGCTCCAGTTGCTATAATAACAGTTTTTCGATTTATAACTTTTTTTCCATCATCAGTTACTAAAATTTTATCTTTTCCATCTTCCTTTATTTCTTTTACCAAATGTCCTTCTTTAAATGCAACTTCGTATTCCTTCAGATGTTTTTCCAAAGTTTGGGCAAATTTAGCTCCAGTAGTCGAAATAGTTCCAATAATATTTTCAATTTCATTTGTATCAAGAACTTGTCCTCCGATTTTCACACCAATCATCGCCACATTAAGCCCTTTTCTAGTTGCATAGATTGCCGCTGAGACAGCTGCAGGTCCAGAACCCACTACAGTTACATCATAAAGTTTATTTTTCATCAATTTTTTTGCCAGTTTCCTTCATCTAAAGCCCCAAGATTTAAGCTAAAATCCATTTTTTTATACCTCCAAATTTTTATTTTTTTATTTATACAAATTTATTTAATTTTGTAATCATTACAATTTATTTTTAATATAAATTTTTTAAAATTGTCAATACTTTAAATTTTTAATTTTGTCCCGCAGATAAATTTTTTTAACTTATAAAATAAAAAAATAAATTGTCGAAACAGGCTTATGATGAAAAAAAATATAAAAAAATTTTTGTCTATCAAAAAAATTATTTATATTTATCTGGAGATATGCTATAATAATTTTCAAGGGAAATTAGAGAAAGTAAAATTTATTTTTTTAAAGAGGAATTTTTTTATGGATAAGATGAAAAAGAATTAGTTATAATAACTGGGAATGAGTGGAGCTGGGAAATCTGAGGCGATGAAAGTTTTTGAGGATAGGGAATATTTTTTTGTATTGATAATTTTTCCTATTAATTTGTTTCAATATTTGAATGAAATATTTATTAGCAGTGAAAAGAGAGACCAGTGGCAGTAGCGATAGACGTTAGAAATCAGGAATTTATCGAGCAGTTGACAAAACAGCTGGAAATATTGGACAAAGAGGAAATATCTCATACTATGATTTATCTGGATGCAAGAACAGATGTTTTGCTTAGCAGATATGAGCTTTCCAGAAGAAAGCACCCGTTGAATATGTATGACACTTTACTTGCTAATATAAAGGCGGAACGTAAAATTATAAAGGATTTTATGGTAAAAGCTGATTTGGTAATTGATACAAGCACATTGACAGTAAAAAAATTGCAGGAAGTTTTGGAAAAGGAATTTTCAGGGCAAAGAAAAAAAATAAGCGTCAATTTAACTTCCTTTGGATTTAAGTATGGAATTCCGCTGGATCTTCACCTGATGTTCGATTTGAGATTTTTGCCAAATCCCTATTATATTGAGAGTTTAAAAAGAAAAACTGGAAATCATAAGGAAGTTCAGGATTATGTAATGGGACTTCCAGAAAGTCAGGAATTTTATAAAATGCTTTTAGATATGCTTTTGTACTTAATTCCAAAATATGAAAAGGAAGGAAAATCACATTTACGTATAGGAATTGGATGTTCAGGCGGACAGCATCGTTCAGCCACATTTGTGAATAAACTTTACGATGACCTTTCAAAAAAAGATGGATTATCATATTGGGAAAATTTCATAGGGAAGTGGGAGATAAAAAAAGGAAATTTAGTTTTACTTAATTTATACAATTTAGAGGAAAGAATAAAAAGATACAAAAAAATGGGAGAAGAAATAAAGACAGAAAAAAAATAGAAAAAGAAATAAAATCGCCAGTTAAATATAAGGATATTCCCACAAATCCAGGAGTTTACCTGATGAAAAAAATGAGCGAGGGAAGATTATTTATGTGGGAAAAAGCAAAAAAATCTTCAAAATAGGGTGAAGTCTTATTTTACAAATATAAATTCGCATAATCAGAAAAACGCTGGAATTGGTGAAAAAAATATTAGGGATATTGAGTTTTTTTATCTGTAAATCGGAAGTTGAGGCGCTTATTCTGGAAAAATAACCTGATAAAAAGAATAAGCCAAAAATATAATATTTTGTTAAAGGATGAAAAGACTTATCCATATATAAAAGTTTACAAAGGAAAAAAATTTCCAAAGGTGGAAATTGTGAGAAGTACGAAAAAAAATTAAATGAGAATGCCGAATATTTTTGGGCCTTATCCAATGGGAATATTTTTTTGCAATGAAAGTCGCTTATTAAAGATATTTCCAGTTCGAGATTGCAACCGAAATATGGATAAAATTACAAAGCCGTGCTTGAAGTATTATATGAAAACTTGCCCCTGCACCTTGTAAATATAAAGATATTGAAGATGAATACAGTACGAAACGTAAAGCAATTTTCAAAAACTTTTTTGAAAGGGACATTCTGATAAAGTTCTTGAAATGCTGGAAAATAGGATGAAACAGTTTAGTGATGAAATGGAATTTGAGCGTGCGATTAACGAGCGTGAAAAAAATTGGCTGTGTTAAAAAGAATGCTGGAAACACAAATTATCGAATATAGCAAGGAAATTGACGAGGATGTGTTTGTATTTGAGGAAAAAAGAGAAAATGTGTTCTTATGTGTGCTGAATATTCGGGAAGGGAAAGTTATTAATAAAAATCATATAATAATTTCAATGGAAAGAAGCCAGGAAGAAAGCCTTTTTGAGCGGCTGATTACTTCATATTATGAAAAAAAGGAATATTCCAAAGCATATTATTTGTGATGAGAGATTTTTACAAAGTGAACATTTGATAAAAGAATGGGCAAAAATTGAAAAGCATAAGGAGATAAAACTTCATTTTCCAAAAATTAATAGCCGAAGATTGCAGCTTTTGGAAATGGGATATTTGAACTTACGGGAAGAAGTTGATAAATATTATAGAAAACGGCGTATGGTTCAGGAAGGGCTTCATAATTTAAAAAAAGAATTACGGTTAAAAAGTTTTTCCCTTACAGAATTGACTGTTTTGATATTTCAAATATTCAAGGGAAAGATGCGGTTGCGGCAATGACTGTGGCTATTGACGGGGAAACGACGCCTAAGGAATATAGGCATTTTAAAATTACTGTAAAAGATACGCCAGATGATTTTTTGATGATGAGGGAAGCATTGACACGAAGATATTCTAAAATAGAAAACGAGAAAATGCCCAATCTGATTTTAATTGATGGTGGAAAAGGGCAGCTTGGAGTGGCTGTGGATGTGATGGAAAAACTTGGAAAAATGGAGCATACTGATGTGATTGGAATTGCAAAAAGGGAAGAGGAAATTTTTTTAAAAAGTTATGAAAGTGAGCCGTATTTATTTGAAAAAGACAGATGAAACATTAAAAGATTTTTGCAAAGATTAAGGGACGAAGCCCATAGATTTGGAATTACGCATCATAGAAAATTGAGAAGTAAGCGAAATGTCAAAAGTGCGTTGGATGACATTTCTGGAATTGGACCGAAAAGGAAAAAGGAATTGATAAAAAAATTTGGATTGATAAAAAAATATACGAAATGCAACATTAGAGGAACTGATGGAAATTGTGCCGGAAAATATTGCTATTTCTATAAAGGAAAAATTTATAAAGGTATTAGGAGGAAAAAAACTTGAAAAAAATTAATAATATTAATGTTGCTTGGATGCAGTATGACGAGTTTTGCTCTTTTTGATAAAATAAAAAAGGAGATAAAATGGAGGGAAGAGGAAAAGCCACGATTTAATCAGGTAAAAGTAATGATCGATGGGAAGGAAAAAATGCGAAAGGTTATTCCAGGACGTTACGAAATTAAATTATTTGAAATTACGTATCCGACAGATCTATTTGGAAAAAATAGATTTTATAACGAATTTAATGCTTTTTTGAAGGATATAAGAAAAGGGGAAAAAGTATTCATTGCTTTTGGAAGAAAGATTTTATCAGGAAATGCAGGATATAAAAGTTGATCAGTTATCAGAAGAGGAAAAAATACTGGAATTGCCAGCATCTTCCCTGGATGAATATTATAGACAGCAAATAATTGCAATGTCTAATGGAGTTAATTTAACCGAATATGTAGGAACAGATCAGGAATATTTGAATAGACAAATTTATGTTCTCTATGAACTTTTGAATAAAACTGACTTTAATCCATCAAATGTTTATTCAGAATTGGATAAGGAATTTTTTTAATTGAAGAACTAAAAAAATAACCGTAAAGAAGTTGTAGAAAACTTTGAGAAATCAAACGTTGAATTTTTTTATAAAGGAAACCTATGAAAACTCAGGATTAAATAAATTTAAAGATGATTCAGTATACAAATTTGATAAGGACATTTTAATTTCTGACAAATTAGAAGATCAGGCAATATTGCCAGAACTCCAGAGAAATGTTTATTTAACAGATTTTTCCAAGTGAAATTATCGAAAAACTTGCAAAAAAATCAGTTAAAATTAAAAAAAGAACGCCATTATTACTTGAAAAATAGCGAGTATCATGGGTATACTTATAATGAAAAATAATACAGTAGTGTTTGTAGGAGGGAAAAAAACCAAAATACTATTATAATGATTATAAGATAAATGTAGTTAGAAAGCCGATAGCTGTTCTTGATTTATTAAAAACAAGCTCAAATTATTATGTATCAGACTTTTTTTAAAAATTTTTATTAAATAGTGCAAGAACCCTGAGGCTTTTAGTTGTAGGGAGGTTCAGTTTTGATGTAAATAGTAAATTTGTTCAATGTAAAAATCCTAAATTATTCACGAAAAATAATAACTAAAAAAATATAAATAAAAAAATTTTTTAAATGAATGATTTGAAATTTAAATAAAATTAATTTAAGAAGCAGGAGGAAAGATGAGCGAATATATTTTTGGAGATGAAAAAAATATACGGAAGGAATTTTTTTAGGCGGGAAGATTGTTGCAAATGATGATATTACGCTGAAGGTTAAAAAGGGGGAGATTCATGCGATTGTTGGGGAAAATGGAGCTGGGAAAATCCACGCTTATGAAGATTTTGAACGGGCTATATTCTCCGACTTCTGGTGAGATTTTTTTACAAGGGGAGAAAAATTGACATTGACAGTCCCTACAACTGCAGCAAATTTGGGAATTGAATGGTTTATCAGCATTTTATGCTAATTGATACCTTGACAGTTGCTGAAAAATATGGTTTCTAGGGATTTGAGCCTAAAAAAAGGTGGAATATTTTTTTGACTTGAATACTGCTAGAAAGCAGGTTAGGGAAGTTTCTGAAAAATATGGGCTGAATATTGATCCAGATGCGAAAGTGTCAGATTTGTCTGTCGGGATTCATCAAAGGATTGAGATTTTGAAAGTGTTGTTTAAAGGGGCGGAACTTCTGGTGTTTGATGAGCCAAGTGCAGTGCTGACTCCGCAGGAAGTGAAGGAGCTTTTATGAGATTATGAGAAATCTTATAAAGGAAGGGAAAAACGATTATTTTTTTATTTCGCATAAATTGCAGGAAGTGCTTGATTTATCTGACAATATTACGGTTATTCGACGTGGAAGCGATGTTGGAGAATTGAAAACTAAGGAAGCTACGAAGGAAAAGATTGCCAATCTTATGGTTGGGCGTGTTGTGCTGTTTGAAGTTAAGAGACCTGATGTGAAATTGGGAAATGTGGTTGTGAAAGTTGAGAATTTGACTGTGAAAAGAGGAGGAATTGAGAAAGTTAAGGGTGTTTCGTTTGAAATCCGTGAAGGTGAAGTGCTGGGAATAGCTGGGGTGCAGGGAAATGGACAGACTGAACTTATTGAGGCTTTGGCAGGGCTTGCAAAAGTTGACAGCGGAAAATATTTCATAGATAATGATGAGCTGGAAAACAAGACGCCAAAACTTATTAAGGAAAAAGGGCTTTCCCACATACCTGAAGACAGACACAAAAGGGCGACTATTGATGATTTTACAATGGAAGAAAATATGGCCTTGGGACTTCAGGATCAGTATTCTAAAGGGAGCATTGCTAGATTATAGCGAAATTGAGAAAAAAACTAATGAATATATAGAAAAATATGATATTAGGCCAACGGATGGGAAAATTAAATTTGGCGGGCTGTCTGGTGGAAATCAGCAGAAAGTCGTAGTAGCAAGGGAGCTGGAACGTGAAAAATAAATTTATTATTGCGGCACAGCCTACAAGGGAGTCGATATTGGTGCGATTGAGATGATTCATAATACAATTTTTAAATGAAAAAAACTGAGAAAAAAAGGCTATAATGCTTGTTTCGGCTGAGTTATCGGAAATAATGGCATTAAGTGATAGAATTGCAGTGATGTATTCAGGAGAAATTGTAGGAATTTTGGATAGAAAAGATGCAACAACAGAAAAATTAGGAATATTAATGGCAGGAGGGAAAAATAGATGATTAAAAAAATAAGATAAAGGATTTTCTACCATCTATAATTGCAGTATTAATCGCATTAATTATTGGTGGAGTAATAATGATGACAAAGGGTGTAAATCCGTTTACAGCCTACATTGATATGATGCGGGCGGCTTTTTTTATCAGCCTTATCCAAGATCTCCATTATTTAGTGGACTTGCAAATACATTATTTATCGCAACTCCGTTAATATTTTTCTGCACTTGCAACAATGGTAGCCTTTAAAGCGGGATTATTTAATATAGGAATGCAAGGACAGATGATTGCTGGAGGATTAGCGGCAACTTTTTTTGGGCAATTACATTTAAAAAAATTATGTTTTTTTGGAAATGTGCTTGTTGTAATAATTGTGGCTGTAATTGCTGGATTTTTTTGTGGGCTGGAATAGCAGGGATTTTTTACGGGCAAAATTTGGAGTAAGTGAAGTAATCAGTACAATTATGTTAAATTATATTATGCTAGAATTACAAAATTTCCTATTAAATGGGCCTTTAAAGGATCCAACTTCACAAAAATACACAATCTCCACGTGTTTTTGAAGGGCAAGATTACCGTTACTTTTTTTGCAAATATTACAAGACAAAACTTAAATTTTTGGTTTTATAATCGCAATTCTTTTTGACAATAGGGATATTTTTTTCTTTTTTAAATATTTCAAAAAAAAGGATATGAAATAAAAAGCAGTCGGACAAAAGTGATACAGTTGCTGAAAATGCAGGGAATTAATCCAAAATATATCATGTTTTTTTAGCGATGGGAATCGCTGGAGCTTGTGCTGGACTTGGTGGAGCTGAACGTGTTTTTAGGAGGAGCTTCAGAATATTCATACACTGAACTTATAATGGGAGATTACGGATTTACAGGACTTGCGGTAGCACTTCTTGGAAAAAAATAATCCATTTGGAATATTAGTTGCGGCAATATTTTTATGCGGCACTTGAAGTTGGGGGACAAATGTTGCAGCAAAAGATACCAGATTGATAAAGATATTGTATTTATTATACAAGCATTAATAATTATTTTTCGTAGCATCAGAAAATTTATTTAAATTTATGCTTAATAAAAAAAGAAAACGGTATAAATTTAATTGTCAAATAAAAAATATTGAGTCAGAAAGGAAAAATAAAATGATTGTATTAAAACAAATATTTAATTTATTGCAGCAGACAATAATAATAGCACCTCCAATTTTAATAACGGCTGTAGGAGCATGTATTTCTGAAAAAAAGTGGAGTTATTAATATTGGACTTGAAGGAATTATGCTAAGTTCAGCGTTTGCAACGGCAGTTGTCAATATTGCTACAGGAAATCCATATTTAGGGATAATTTTTGGAGTGATAGTGGGAATCTTAATCTCACTAATTCACGCAGTAATAAGTATTAATCTTAAAGGAAATCAAATTATAAGTGGAGTTGCAATAAATTTATTTGCAGCTGCGATAACTTCATATTCTATAAAAGCCATCTATAAAACTGCTGGAAGTACTCCATTAGCAAAATCATTAGCAAACCGCCCATTAATGATAATCGTAATCTACGGAATCGCAATCGCAATGTATTTCTTCTTATACAAAACAGTTTTAGGTTTAAGAATCCGTTCAGTTGGAGAACATCCGCTAGCAGCCGACACGGTAGGAATAAGCGTTTACAAAACAAGATATATAAGCGTACTTATATCAGGAGCATTGGGAGGACTAGGAGGAGCTTATCTTACAGCAGTCCTACTCCCAGCCTTTTCAAATAACATGTCAGCAGGACGTGGATATATCGCAATGGCTGCAATGATCTTTGGAAAATGGAATCCCGCTAGAGCAATCTTAGCAAGCCTGTTATTCGCTTTCGGACAAGCATTTGCCGATGTTTCCAAAACAATAGGACTTCCAATATCTCAGCAATTTTTTTGACAATGATACCGTATATTTTTGACATTGTTGGCATTAGTTGGATTTGTAGGAAAAATCGAAAGCGCCGAAAGCATCAGGATTGCCGTATGAAAAAAATAAAAATTTGATAGGGAGAATTATGAGAAAAATAATTTTTTTATATTTATGGTATTTTTCTTTAGTTTCGTTTTTCAAAAAGATTTGGAAATAATTACAGCTAAATTTTTTTAGTGCTTGTGGGGAAAAATGATAACGAACATTTAAAAAAATACTAGAAAAATGAACAAAGAAAAATGGATGAAATATATAATAAACTAATTCAGAAATTTGATAAAAAAATAGAAAGCGTTATTATAAATTAAAAGCAGAAGTTAATTAATTCTCAAGAAATGTGGATAAAATATTCGGTTGAAGAAATGAAAGATTTAACGAATATAGTAAATTTGTTTATAATCTATGCGTTAGAGAACGATCTGTACAAGTGAACTCGGAGTTAATTTAATACAAAATCAAAGAATACTGGAATTAACAAATGAATATAAAAAAATATTTAGATTAAAATAATAATTGAAAAAAATCTGTTTCATAGATTGTTGAATAATTTATGGAACAGGCTTTTTTTGTTTATAAGTAAAAGTAAATTTATTTTTTTAATAATCAAAAAAAGAGATACTTATGAATCTATTGAATGACTTTTTTAGAGGAGGCAATCGCCTCCTCTATTTATAGTTATTAAAAAAAATTGTATTACAAAAATATCCAACCAGGTTGGATTGAAAAAAATATTAATAATACTTTTTTTAAGTGGAGGATATAGATAATGGTAGAATTCCCATACAATCATCTTAACTTTGCATTCTGGACAGTAAAAAGGATTCATTCCAAAAGTTATGTACATCTGCCTCTGATAAAATGAATATTTTGATACGGAAATATTTTTCCTAAAAGGCTCCATAGCCTTTTTAAGTTCATCAGAAATATGTCTTGAATAGAAACCGTACCTGTTTACCATTTTAAAGTTTTTAGGAGGCAGATGAATGAGAATCTGTGAGATAAATTTTTCAGCAGGCATAGTAATGTAAGTTTTCTTTTTATTGTTAGCCAAATCATTGAAAAAGAAGGTAACTTTACCATCATCAATTTCGGTAATCTTGTATTCGGCAACAGGTGAACGTGCGAGATATCTTCCGAGATATCTGATAATACCCTCTGTGCTGTTGATGTCACCGTCACCGACATTAAAGAAGAATCTTTTGTTTTCTTTGTAAAGTTTGGAAACAGTGTCCAAGGCCTTCTTCTTAATTTTACTGTCATGATATTCTCCATTCTGAATAATTTTGAGGACATGGTACTTCCATTGACCGGCAATAGTATCCACATTAAAATGTCTCATTTTCCTGAAGTCAAAATTTTTAGTGAATCCACCCAGGAAAACAATGGCATGAATGTGCGGATTCCATTTAAGATCCCTTCCGAAGGTATGTATAATAGAAATCAGCCCATAGTGTACGATGTCGGAGTCAGTGAAATATTTTTTGGAAAATTTTGAGATTTTATTTTTTCTCAGATTTTTCTTACTGATGTTATGGAAGCAGAACTTAAAGATTTCGTTAACAGCCTCAGAAAGCTTTGAGAGGAGTTTTCTGTCATAGAAGAAAAATTGTCTGCATTCTTTAGGTATAGTAAAGAGTACATGGCGATGTTCAATGTTCAGGATGTGTTTCATAGTATTCTGGGACCAGATTCTGGCATATTTGAAACCGCATGAAGGACAAAGTTTGGACTTACAAGTAAGAGGGAACTTGTGGATAATGGGACAGAGAGGGCATTTAAATTTAATGAAACCCTTAGACATATCCCTGCAAGCGAGGAACTTATCGATAGATTGTATAATGTATTTAAGATGTTTTTTTCTCAATATTATTTTTTTCTTGCAAAAATCAATAGAATTTAGTAAAATGTTGTTATTACTGAAGATATACTTTCAGTTTATTTTTGTATGATATATTTGTTGGTCATAAATATATTATACAAAAAAATAGAAGCTGAACTCAAAAATTTTAACCATTTTGAGACAGCCCCTTTTATATCTCTAATTTTAGCAATTATCTGATAACTCTCATTTTTTTCTTCAAAAAAACTTCTCCCACAGAAAAAAAGTATGTATTTTTGTCATCAATGAGTATTTCAAGTTCTCCATTATGATTTATATTTTTTTACGATTCCTGAAAAAAATAAGCCCTGTTTATTTTTGAGATGAACCTTTTTTCTCTTTCAGGTAGCTAAGTTCATTAATTTCAAGAAGGATTTCCTCCCATTTTCCATTTAGAAATGTTTCAAATAGAATTTTAAACTCTTCAATAATTGAAGTAATAATTTCTTTAATATCATAGTGTTTTTCCAGTTATTTCAGAAATGGAAGCTGCTGTTTCTGAAAGTTCGGCAGGCAGTGAATTATTTATATTTATTCCAATTCCGACAAAAAAAGTTATTTTTCAACTCTTTCCACGAGAATACCTGTTATTTTTTTCCATAAAGATAAACATCATTAGTCCATTTAAACATATAGTCAAGATTTTCTATTTTTTTCTAAGCCCCTTTATGACGGAAAGTCCTGTAATTAAAGGAAATTTTTAAATATTCAGAATCGTCAATGCCGCTATTTTTCATCTTTTTTTCACGAGAAACGTAAAAAGAGCCATTCCCTTTTGTGAAACCCATGTATTTCCCCGTCTTGCCTTACTGAGAGTCTGATTTTTCAGCTGTAACTACATCATATTCTTCAAATTTTTGAAACATTATTTTTCATAAATTCATTAGTTGAATCAAGAGTTTCATAACTGTATATTTTTCATTTTTTCTCAGCTCCTGTTCTTTTTTTATAATTATATCACAAAAAAATATGGTAAAAATATTAAAGATTGAATAAAACCTATAAATTTTTGTACAGCCTTTATAGGGAAATAAGACTTCGGAACTGTTATAATAGAATTGAAAGGAGAAAAAAAGTAAATGAGAATGATTGAAGGATTTAATAAAAACCATTGATTATATTGAAAGTGTCATGAAAGATAAAATTGATGAAAAGAGGATTTTTAGAACTGTCAGGGTACTCATATGCTATGTTCCGCAGGATATTTTCAATTCTGACTGAAACAACTTTATCCGAGTATATAAGGGCAAGGAAGCTGACTGAAGCTGCAAAGAAGATTCGTGAAACAGATGAGAAAATAATAGAAATTGCATTTGAATACGGCTATGATTCACCTGATTCATTTGGACTGGCTTTTAAGAATTTTCATGGGTATACTCCTTCAGAAGTAAGAAAAGGAAAGCCTTTCCGTGCAGTTTCACGAGTAAGGCTCATGTTAACAGTCAAAGGAGGAAATAATATGAATATTACCATTCAGAAAAAGGAAGCATTTAAAGTTGCAGGAATAAATGCTAAGAATATAGAGCCGTCATCCTGTCCGGAAGTTTGGAAGGAGCTGTTTTCAAAATATTCCCCAGAGAAACTGGAAAATCTTGGAAACGGTCAAAGCTATGGAATATGTCATGATATGAAAAATACGAAAAAAATCAACTATATGGCATGTTATGATGTAAGGGATATAGAAAAGGCAGAGGAAATGGGTCTTGAAATTGTGGAAGTGGCTGCGGCTGAATATGCAGTTGTGGAACTTACAGGAAAAATACCTGATTCAATTCATGCGGGCTGGAAGTATCTTTTTGAAGTGTTTTTTCCTGAACAGGGATACAGGCATTCAGGAAAACCTGATTTTGAAGTTTACTCAGAAGGGGATATGTACAGTGAAACATATAAAATGGAGCTCTGGGTTCCTATCGTGAAAGAACTATAGAAAAAAATGAGAGATACATAGGTTGAAGAAGAAATTATTGTTTTTTTAAATTTTTATTCATATAATTGTCTAGTTTACTAATCTTTCACTTGACAAAGGTAAAAAAAGGAAGTACAATTAGACATATCAAGTCCCCTACAAATCATTAATTGATTCTTGTAGGGCTTTTTAAATTATTTGGAGATATTTATGGAAAAGGAATATTTGAGTATTAAAGAACAGATAGAGTTGTTAAAAAGAGGAATGATTTTCAAAGATGAGGAAGAAGCAACAAAAAAATTAACTTTTATAAATTATTATAAGATAAAAGAGGCTTCATTACCTTTTTTTATGTAAAAAAATTTTTTTATGGACGGGAGTATGAAAAAAATGGTAATATTAGATGATGAAGAATATAATAAAGTCTGGGATATAGTTTACGATAGATTTAATTTTAATCCTAGTGTTGATAAAAAAAAGAAATAGCGTTTAAATTTAAAGAACCATATATAGTTTATGATATTAGTTATCATTATGAAAATCTAGAGGAAAATTGAAGGGATTTGTAGATTGGGGATTTAAAAAAAGAAATTCGTGATAAAATAACGGAAAATTTTTTTGAAAATGTACTAAGGAAAATGAGGAATTGTATGCATTGGATTGGCATCATTCTTGCTTTTAGATATAATCCTCGTATTAAAGATGAGCCTAAAATTATAGAAGTTAAAGATGAACGCTACTGGGGTGGCGGGTATACTGCATATTTTCCAACATATTGTCCAAATGGGAGATTATTATTTTTTTATAGATGTTAATTTTCACTTTTGGATATTTAGGACATCCTTGGCAACAAAAAGGTTTGGATATATGGAAAAAAATTGATTGAAGAATTTAAAAAAAGCTGATTTAGAGGGATTTAAAGTTAATTGAGGAGAAAAATTAGAGAGGGACATTGAAGAGAATGAAAGACAACAAAATAAAGATTACTGGAGCTAGAGAGCATAATTTACAAAAATATTGATATTGAGATTCCCAAAAAAATGAGCTGGTTGTAATTACTGGGGTTTCTGGGAGTGGGAAGTCTTCACTTGCGTTTGATACGATTTATTCAGAAGGGCAAAGAAGGTATGTGGAGAGTTTGTCGGCTTATGCGAGAATGTTTATTGGTCAAATGCAGAAGCCTGAACTGGATAGTATTGAGGGGCTTTCGCCTGCGATTTCGATTGAACAGAAAAAGTGTGTCGAAAAAAATCCTCGTTCGACTGTTGGTACAACTACTGAAATTTATGACTATATGCGGCTTTTGTGGGCACATATTGGAGAGGCACATTGTCCGATTTGTCATAGAAAAGTGGAAAAACAGTCGATTCAGGAAATTGTCGATAATTTGATGAGTTCTAGAAAAGAAAAGGATAAAATGATAATTTTGTCGCCAGTTGTGATTGATAAAAAGGGGACTCATAAAAATTTGTTTTTGAATTTGCAGAAAAGAGGGTTTCAAAGAGTTCGAGTGAATGGTGATATTCTTGACTTGGGTGATGAAATTGTTTTGGATAAGAATAAAAGGCATCATATTGAAGTTGTTGTTGATAGGGTTGTGTTTAAGGCGGATAATAAGGAGTTTTTGAGTCGATTGACAGAGGCGATTGAAACTGCGAGTGAGCTTTCTGATGGAAAAATAATTGTGAATATTAATGGAGAAGATAACAAATTTAGTGAGAATTTTTCTTGTCCAGACCATCCAGATGTTGTATTTCCAGATGTTGTGCCAAGACTTTTTTCGTTTAATGCACCATATGGAGCTTGTGAAGTTTGTAATGGACTTGGTTCAAGGCTGGAAGTGGATGAAAATAAATTAATTGTAGATGAAAATTTATCAATTAATGAAGGCGGGATAATTTTTCCAGGAGCGACGACTAAAAAGGGCTGGAACTGGGATTTATTCATAGCGATGGCAAAGGCACATAAAATCGACTTGGATAAAAAGGTTTCTAAATTGACTCGAAAAGAAAAAGATGTGATTTTTTATGGAAGTGATAAGCAATTTAACTTTTCTTGGAGTGGAGACAGTTTTAGCTATAACGGAAAACGAGGATTTGAGGGACTTGTGCACAGTATTGAGCGTCGATATAGGGAAACGGCTTCAGAATCGGCAAAAGAAGAAATTGAAGCAAAATATATGACAGAGAGAACTTGTAAAACTTGTCACGGAAAACGGCTTAAAGATGTTGTGCTGGCGATAACAGTTAATGATAAGAGTATTATTGACTTGACTGAAGTGAGTGTTGTTGATGCACTTGATTTTTATGAAAAAATTCAGCTTACGGAAAAACAAATGCAGATTGCAGCTGAAATTTTGAAGGAAATAAAAGAACGGCTAAAATTTATGATAAATGTTGGGCTTGATTACTTGAGTCTTGCTAGAATGACGAAAACGCTGTCTGGTGGAGAATCGCAAAGAATTAGGCTTGCAACTCAAATTGGAAGTAGGCTTACTGGCGTGATTTATGTGCTTGACGAGCCGAGTATTGGACTTCATCAAAGGGATAATGACAAGTTACTTGCGACTTTGAAAGATTTGCGTGATATTGGGAATAGTTTGATTGTTGTAGAGCATGATGAGGATACGATGAGAGAAGCGGATTATTTGATTGACATAGGTCCAGGTGCTGGAATTAATGGAGGAAAGGTTGTAGCACAAGGAACGCCAAAACAAGTTATGAGAAACAAAAAATCATTGACAGCACAATATTTGAACGGAAAAATTAAAATTGAAGTGCCTGAAAAAAGAAGAAAAGCGACTAAAGAAATTGTTTTGAAAAATGCAAAAGGAAATAATTTGAAAAATGTGACTGCACATATTCCTCTTGAAGTTTTGACGGTCGTGACAGGAGTTTCAGGAAGTGGGAAGTCGACATTGATTAATCAGACATTGTTTCCAGAGCTTCACAACAGGCTAAATAAAGGGAAATTATATCCGCTTGAAAATCGTGGAATAGATGGGATTGAAAACTTGGAAAAAGTGATCGATATTGACCAGTCGCCGATTGGAAGAACGCCGAGATCAAATACTGCGACATATACGAAAATTTTTGATGATATTCGTGATTTATTTGCACAGACAAACGATGCGAAAGTGCGTGGATACACGAAAGGAAGATTTTCATTTAATGTAAAAGGTGGACGATGTGAAGCGTGTAGCGGTGCTGGAATTAATAAAATTGAAATGAATTTCTTGCCAGATGTTTATGTGGAATGTGAAGTTTGTAAAGGAAAACGATACAATCGAGAAACATTGGAAGTTCAGTATAAAGGAAAAAGTATCGCAGAAGTGCTAGAAATGACAGTTGAAGAAGCATACGAATTTTTCAAAAATATTCCATCACTTGAGAGAAAATTGCAAACATTGATGGATGTAGGAATGAATTACATTCAATTAGGACAACCTGCGACAACTCTTTCAGGAGGGGAAGCTCAACGGATAAAACTTGCAACTGAATTATCAAAAATGTCAAGAGGAAAAACTATTTACATTTTGGACGAACCTACAACAGGACTTCACTTTGAAGACATCAGAAAATTATTAGAAGTGTTAAACAGATTGGTTGATAAAGGGAATACAGTCTTAGTAATTGAGCATAATTTAGATGTAATTAAAGTTGCGGATCACATTATTGATATAGGACCTGAAGGTGGTTATAAAGGTGGACAGATTATTGCAGAAGGAACGCCTGAAGAAATTGCAGAGAATGAAGGGTCTTGGACTGGGAAATTTTTTTGAAAGAAGTATTTGAAAAAAAGATTCTTGATGGAATTTTTGTAGCAAGTGATAAGAGTAAATTTTCATCAAATAGTCAGTGAATAAAATAAAATTTTTGGAGTTAAAAAGATAAAAACTAATTTGAAAAAAATATGAAATAATAAATAATATTTTGTATGATTAACTAGAATAGTTTTAGTCATGAAAAGTTTAAAAAAATATTATTTTTTTAAGACTAGATTATAAAAAAAGAAAAGGAGAATGGAATTGGTTATGAAAAAAAGAAATTTATTTTTTTAAAATGGCATTAGTTATGATTATAACGGTATTTCGGAATAATTTCTTGCGATCTTTTGGCAAATAAGACATTAAGAGTGCCAGATTCTATGATTACAAAGGAATTGAACAAGAAATTTCCGATTGAAAAGAATTTTCTGTTGGGGAAAGTTGGACTTAAAAAGTCCTGTGATGAGTTTTGCGGGAGATAGACTTTACTTTACAGCTGATTATGATGTTTCACTTTTGGCGGGAAAAAGCGAAGGGAAAGTATTTTTTTGAATAGTCAAGTGAAATTTGATCCAAAAAAACAAATAAGGTATATTTAGTGGATTTGGATGTTACTAAAGTTACTGATGAAAAGGGTAATAAAATAGATGATTCGGTTATGGCAAAAATCACTGAAAAGCGCTTATTTCAAATTATTTGGAAACTAATGAAGTTTATACTTATGATGATGACAAAAAAAGTTAAAGTAAAAAAAATATGTTTATAAAAGATGGAAAAACTATTTGTTCAAACTTAATAAAATATTTTAAAATTACAGCAAGATTTCGATTTTGCTGTTTTTGTTGAAAAAAATGGAAATTCTTTGGTAAGATAATATTTATAGCAAAAACTGATTTTAAAAACTAAACCCAAAAAGCTATGACATTTTACTCAAACTAAAGTTTACTAAAGTCTTCGATACGAATTGAGGAAAACAAGTATTTGGTTTTGCCAAAATTGAAAAAGAGTAAAATTGAAATATCATAGAGAAATACCAAAGAATTATAGAATAAAGTCGGTAACACTAATAAATAGTAATGGAAATTATTATGTTTCTATCTTGACAGAATTTGAAAAAGAAATTCAAAAAAACCCAAGTAATGATAAAGTAATTGGACTTGATTTTTTTCAATGTCTGAGTTATTTGTCAGTTCTGAAAACCAAAGGGCTGATTATCCAAGATATTTTTAGGATATTGGAAGAAGAATTGAAAAAAATTACAAAAATCATTGTCAAGAAAAAGTGAAATTTTTCTAAAAATTGGTATAAGCAAAAAAATGAAAAATATCAAAATTGCATGAGTATATTAAAAATTGTCGAAGAGATTTTTTTGCATAAATTATCAAAAAAATTGTCTGAAGTATATGATGCTGTGGTTGTTGAGGATTTGAATATGAAAGGGATGAGCCAGGCATTAAATTTTTGGGAAAAAGTGTAGGAGATAATGGATATTACGGCAAAGTTTCAGTTTTGCCGTTTTTTGTTGAAAAATCGAAAATTCTTTTGGTAAGATAATATTTAGTGTGAATTGAGAATATTTTTGAAAAGGAAAGTAAAAGTTGGAAGGAATATTTGACAGATTGAGAAAAATTAACTGCTTTGTCTATTGTGAATAGGGGAGTTGAGTATTTTAATAAGCAAAAAAAGTAAAATTAATGTTGTTTATGAAAAAAAGATGATAAAATAGTGGCGGAATCACAAGTTGATGGAAATTATAGAAATGCCTATAATGTTAATATAACTTATTTTTTTATGAAGATGGAAAGCCAGATAACAGAATTATATATAGTTGTGACTGTCCTAACTTTAAAGAGACAAAAAAAGCCTTGCAAACATATTATTGCGACTGGGATGGCTGCGGATGCTGAAGTTAAGGCTGGGAATATTTATTTTAAGGAAAAATAGGGAATTTAAAAGAGAAAAAGAAGGTAAAAAGTAGCAGTAATCGTATAAAAAAATTGCAGAAGATGAAGTGTATGATGAAATTTTTAGAGAAGATGAAAAAAATTTTTAGGAAAAAAAGAAGAAAAATACTTATGAGAAGATTGAAGGAAAAAGAAATTAAAGAGTTTAGGGAAAAAAACTGGAAAAAAATTAAAAAAAGAATTGATAAAACTAAGATTTCATATTCAGAAAAAAACGAGTATAAGCTGGCACTTGAAATAGAGCAGTTAGCATCTACAGTATCAACGTTGAGAGTAAAGGCAGGGAGAAAAAAAGTTTAAATTATATAAAGGATTTAGAATCTTTTGTTTATTCAGTAGAAAAATGAGCAGTTTTATGAAATTACTCAAAAAAATATTTATAATCCAGATTTGCATTATTTTTAATGAAATAGATAAAAAGTGATAAAAAAACCTCAGCAACTATTTTTAAGAAAAAAATGAATTTGAATGAATTTTTAATAATAATAATTATTATTATTATGGAAAGCCACAAGGTGAAATAATGAATCCAATGCTGGCAGAACAGATATTTTTCAGCCATAGAAAATAAAAAAAGACAATAAGATCTGGCAGCAAGACAATTTATGTGACTGGAGAATACGAGCCAATATTTGCATTTCAAAAAGATGAGAATGGAAATAAAAAAATAATTATAAGAAATTTTACAGTTTTATCACCAACAAGTCGTTATTTTACTTTTAAAAAAATGGTGTGTCAAATATTGAAAAATTTCATAAAATGAGTGATGCAGAGTGGGAAATAATGAATACTCTTACAGATGGAACTAGAAAAGGGACAGAATATCTGAATGAAATATCAGGAAAGCTGTTTGATGAAATAAAGGAAGTGCTATCAAAATATGAAATTCCAATTGCTAAGGTTACGGAAAATTATGGAACGGTAAATATTTTTGTAGAGGAAGGCAATGGGAAAAATAAACTTCAAGTAACGATTTCTGCCTTGAGGAAAGTATTAGGACAGATGATGGCTATTTTTATTCCTAAAAATAAAAAAACTTCAAAGGGAAATTTCTGAAGATTTTCAAAAAAATATGCAGATGCTCAGATTATTGAGTTAGAGTATAGAATGTATGTTGGATTTAGGGCAAAAGCAGTTAAAGTCGGATGACATTGTACTAGTGATTGATAGAAATGAATTTTTTTAGCAATGGCTGATATTATTGATGAAAAAAATATTCAGAAAAAGGTGAATATTAATGTGAGTGATAAAATAAAAAGTTCGTAAAATTGGTGTGGATATTAATATAAGATCTGTTGAAAATGAACTTTTTAGTGTAAATTTCAATATTGAGGGAATTGATGAGAAGGATGTTGAAACAGTTCTGGAATCGGTAAGAAATGAAGAGAAATTTGTGACATTGTCAAGCGGTGAACTTGTAAAAATTGCCAATAGGAGCACTGAAGAAATGGTTGGAATCGTTGATGCAATGAACGATTTGAGAATCGGTGAAAATAAAATTTCTAAAATAAAGGCATTGCAGCTGGCACAGGTTTCTAGCAGTATTAACAAGGAATTGAATGAAATTGAGGAATTTAAGCAGCTTTTTCAGAAAATAAAAAAACGTGAAAATAAAGAGCCATCAAACATAAAGGTAAAATTATTTCCATATCAGCAAATTGGGTTTAATTGGCTTAAAAATATGTATGATATTGGATTTGGCGGAATTTTGGCGGATGATATGGGACTTGGGAAAACTTTGCAGGCGATTTCGCTTATTTCGGAAATTCAGCTGGAAAATGAGGATTTGCTTGGAATAATTATTGTTCCGACTTCGCTTTTACATAACTGGAAGGAGGAGTTTTATAAATTTTCGGATATAAAGCCGATTCTTGTAGAAGGAAATGCTGAAACAAGGAAAGAATTGATTGAAAAAACTGAAAGAGGAATTTTGATAACGACTTATCAAACTTTTAGAAATGATGTGAAAAATTATAACGATAAGAAATTTGATGTGGCGATATTGGATGAAGCACAAAATATAAAAAATGTATCTTCTCTTGTAAAAAAAGCGACAAGTAAGTTAAAAAGCACTGTAAACTTTGCTTTGACAGGTACTCCAATTGAAAACAGCATTATGGAACTTTGGTCGATTTTTGACTTTTATTTTGCCTGGTTATCTTGATAATATAACAAAAATTTAGAAAAAAATATAAAAAAATTCCTTAAATAATCCAGATTCAAAAAAATATTTAATTTGAAAAAAATATCGTTTCTCCATTTATTCTGCGAAGAACAAAAAAATGAAGTGCTGACAGAATTACCTGAAAAAGTTGAAAAATAATATGATTGTAGAATTGAGCAAAAGAGCAGAAAAAGCTGTATATGGCTTATGTTAAAAGGGCGAAGAAGGAGCTTAGGGGATTTGACAAGGAGGAAAATAACAATCTAAAAGTTCTGGCAATTTTGACAAAATTACGGCAAATTTGCAATTCTCCACAATTATTTGATGAGAATTATACTGGTGAAGTTGCTAAAATTGAATTATTGAGGGAAATGATACCAGATATTTTAGAAAATGGTCATAGAATGATTATTTTTTCACAATTTTTAGGAACATTGGAGGAAATAAAGGAGGAATTGAAAAAGGAAAACGTAGAATATTTTTACATTGATGGAAGCGTAAAGTCCAAAGAACGAATGGAAATTTCTAAAAAATTCAATTCAGGCGAAGGGCAAGTTGTCTTAATTTCGCTAAAAGCTGGAGGAACAGGACTAAATTTAATTGGAGCAGATGTCGTAATTCACTATGATCCATGGTGGAATTTTGCTGTGGAAAATCAGGCAAGCGATAGAGCCCACAGAATTGGTCAGAAAAAGAGTGTTCAAGTTATTAAGCTTATAACTGAAGGAACAATTGAGGAAAAAATAATAAAAATTCAGGAGAATAAGCGGGCTTTGAGTGAAAATATCTTAGGGAAAGATAGCGGAAATAATAAGGATTCAAAAGAGATTTTTTTGAGATGGATGAGAAGGAATTGATGGAGCTTTTTGAGTTTTTGAGAAAATAATTTATTTAATAAAAATAAAAAAATAATTTCTTATAATGTTGACAATTCTGAGAAAAAAAGTGATATACTAGTTAAGTCATACTAGCTGGGGAGTTAGCGGTGCCCTGTATCTACAACCCGCTTTAGTAGAGGTGATGTCAAATTTGAGGGAAGTTTTAGTGTCAACGTCTTATTTCAAGAGTGTTGAGAAAATAGTCCCATATTGTAGAGAGTTAGCGAAACGTGTCAGGTCGGGAACGAAGCAGCACTAAGTTAATTTCTTTAGGTTTATGGGGTAGCTGTTTTTGAGCTTTTGACTTAAGAAACGGATGGTAGAACCTTTTCGAGAGTTTGACGTATGACTTTTTATTTTTTTTTAACTACAGACGGAGGTTTCAATGAAAGTAGTCGAGTGGGATAAAAAAAGGGAATATTGGTAAAATTTTTAATAGACATATTGGAGGCAGATCCAAAAATTTTCTTTTAATAAGAAAAAAAGGAAGATATATTTTTTATGCAATAATGAAGATTTATACGGTTATGCAGTTCTTAGTTTAGGTAATATTGCGGAACTGAAAAAAATATTTATTTTACCGAAATTGAGAAATAATGGATATGGGACGTTTTTTTGAAACATATGATTAATTGGCTTACAAATAGAAATTTTGATTCACTAATCGTAACTAATCATAAAAAAATGAATAATTTTTCTTGAAAAAAACAGCGGTTTATAAGAACACAAGACGGATATATCTTGAATAATTTAAGAGAAGGAAAAAAAGCAGGAAGAAAATATGCTTTTTTTATTTCAAAAATTTGCAATTTGTGTAAATATTATTTTAGCTTTTTTTAAAAAAATTGCAGCTGGAAAGATTTTTTTCAGCATGTCGCTACTTTCAGACGGGTTAAATTCACTTTTCAGATTTGATTACAAATATTTTTAGTTATTGTAGGATTAAAAGTTGGAAGCAATCCTGAAGATAAAGAGCATCCTTTTGGGCATGGAAAGATAGAGTCAGTTTTTAGTGTGATAATTGGGACATTTATAATGATAACAGCTTTTTGAGCTGATAAAGGATAATTTTTCAAAATTGACATCTCTTAGCAGTGAAAGTAATTTGAAGATTACAGTTATTCCAATAATTGTAACAATTTTAGCGATATTAATAAAAAAATATTTCAATTGTCTTTTATGAAAAAAAGGGTAAAAAAATATAATAATTCATTAATAAATTCGTTGCTTACAGATTATAATTCAGATATTGTAATTTCTGTTTCTGTTTTAGCCGGACTGTTTTTTTATCAAGGATTCATCCTGTATTTGACACAATTGTAGGATTTATCGTGTCAATCTATATTATAAAAAAAGCGGTTATGAGCTAATAAAGGAAAATTCATTAATATTGCTGGATTCGCAAGATGATGAATTAATCGAAAAAAATACGTTCTGAAATATTGCAGTTTAAAGAAATTGAAAATGCACATGACTTTAGAATGACTACTTCTGGAAAAGATATTTATATATTTGCTGATGTGAGGATGGATAAAAAAATAAAACAATTGAAGAAGCGCATGATATTACAAATAAAAATTTCCAAAAAAAGTTAAACATAAATATAAAAAAATATAAAAAAAGGCTTTTTGATTCATATTGAACCTATGTATGAAGATGATTAAGTTTGTTGGAATAAAAAAACTGTACTTATCGTATTTTTTTAGACTTTTACAAATGACTATAATATAAAAAAATATAAAGGAGATATAGTAAAATGATAGAAAAAAATAAAACATGAGAAATATAAAAATTTTTAAAAACGAAATATTATTGAAGATTCTGATTTTTACAAAGGAAACGATGTTTATTCTTGTTTGTGCAATGATTATTGCTTCGATAGGTTTAAATACAAATTCTGTTGCTGTAATTATTGGAGCTATGCTGATTTCACCATTAATGTCGCCAATTCAATCAATAGGATTGGGGCTGTCAAATGGAAATTTAAAAAGAGTCTATATGTCGCTTTTTAGGCTGGGAATTTTTTTATATTAATAAGTGTGATAAGTTCCACTTTTTATTTTTTAGTAAGCCCCTATAAATGAAGCAACTCCGCAAATATTAGCTCGAACTTCTCCAACTTTATGGGATGTATTAATTGCAATTTTTGGTGGAATTGCAGGAGTAATTGGAAAAACGGAGGAAGATGGCGGAAATGTTGTTCCTGGAGTAGCAATTGCAACTGCATTAATGCCGCCTTTATGTGTAGTAGGATTTGGAATTGCTCATGGGAATCCCAAAATTTTTCTTGGAGCAGGATATTTATTTATAATAAATGTATTTTTTTATAATGATGGCAACATTAGTTGGTTTGATAATATATTCTGGAAATATTTTTTTGAAGCAGGACATAAAATTTCAATAAAAAAAGCAAATAATATTTTTATATAGGAAGTTTAATTTTAATTGTTCCAAGTATATATACAGCAGCAACTTTGGTTCAGGATATAGCAACTGAAAATTCATTAAAAAAATTTATTTCAAAGGAATTAAATAATCATTATGTTTTTTTGATAATTCTATTAATAAAAAAAGATAAAACTGTTACTTTTAAAAAAATTGTAGGAGAGGCTTTTTAAAAAAACAGGATATTGAAAAATTAGAAAAAAACTGGAAAAATATAAATTGAAAAACTACAAATTAAAAAAATACAGCAGTTATCAAATGAAAAATATTTGACAGCACAGGACTTATCAAAAATATTTAAATGAAGAAAAAAACAAAAAGAAAATACAGAAAGCGTTGCATTACCAAGTAAAAAAATGAAGATCAGGCAATTTTGGAAAGTGATTTAAAAAAACTGTTGAAAAATGTTTTGTATAAAAAAATTTTTTTCAAATAGCATTAGTGGAGTTAAAATTGGGAAACTGATAGATACAAATAATAATGAAAACTTTGTTGTTTTAGTTATTGGAAATGAAACAATGACAGATGAAATTTCTGAAAAAAATAAAAAAAATCTTGAGTTTAATACTGAGAAAAAAATATGAAATTATTATTGAAAAATAAGCAAGAGAAAGTTAATGCAATATCTAAAGAAAATCAAAAATAAATTTTTTTGAAAAAGTAAAATAATAGAAATTCAATAAAAGTTAGAAAAAAATAATAAAAAAATCTTGTGAATAAATGGAAAAAAATAGATTAAAAGCCTTGACAAATAGCTTTTAGATTTATTATAATAGTTTGTATAATGTAAAAAAATTATAAGTTTTTATAATTCTTTTTTTACAATGTTAGATTGAAGTATTAATAATATAAAAATTTGAAAGGAGTCGATAAATAATGGCAGTACCTAAGAAAAAGAACTTCTAAAGCAAAAAAAGAAATATGAGAAGATCACATGATTCAATTAAAGCTCCAAACATTATTGTAGAAGCTGATGGATCAATAAGAAGACCACACAGATTAAACTTAGAAACAGGAGTTTACAGAGGTAGACAAGTAATAGCTAATGAAGCTACGGAAGCTGAATAGTTTTTCAAAGCAGGATTTATGTCTTGCTTTTTTTTTTGATTTTTTAATTTGATAATTTTGTCGTTTTGCAGTTGTATTTTTAAGTTTTTTGTGATAGACTTTAGTAGAATAATTTTTAAATTTGAAAAAAATATAAATGGGAAAAAAATAAAAATAAATCTGAGGTGAGATATGAAAGTTGGGATTTTAGGAACAGGATCTTATGTGCCTGAAAAGATAATGACAAATGATGATTTGGCAAGGATTGTGGATACAAATGATGAATGGATAACAGTTAGAACTGGTATCAAGGAAAGAAGAATTGCAGATGAAAATGAAGCTACATCTGATTTGGCATTTAGAGCTGCTGAAAAGGCAATTGAAGATGCGGGAATAGATAAAAATGAGATTGACTTAGTTATTGTTGCAACAATGACTCCAGATTATGGGACACCATCAACTGCGGCATTAGTTCAGGATAAATTGGGAATAAATGCGGCGGCATTTGATTTAGGTGCGGCTTGTACAGGATTTGTTTATGCCTATTCAGCTGGACATAGCTTTATTGCGGCTGGACTTTATAAAAAAGTGCTTGTTATTGGGGCAGAAACAATGTCAAGAGTAGTTGACTGGACAGACAGGGGAACTTGTATCCTGTTTGGAGATGGTGCAGGAGCTGTTGTGCTTGGAGAAGTGGAAAATGGAGGATATTTGGCAAGCCATCTTGTGGCTGACGGTTCTGGAGCAAGTGAACTTTTAGTGCCTGCTGGTGGAACTAAAGAGCCTGTATCAAAGGAAAAAATTGAAAGCAAGGATATTTACTTGAAAATGAATGGAAGAGAGATATTTAAATTTGCAGTAAGAGTATTTCCAGAAACAGTTGAAAATGTACTGAAACAAGCTGGAATTACTGCAGATGATGTTGATTTATTTATTCCACATCAAGCAAATATTAGAATTATTGAGTCGATTGCAAAACGATTTAAGCAGCCGCTAGATAAGTTTTTTGTAAATTTGAATAAATATGGAAATACTTCGGCGGGATCAATTCCGATAGCTCTTGATGAGGCGATAAAGGAAGGAAAACTTAAAAAAGGAGATAAGTTTGTTGCTACTGGATTTGGTGGAGGACTGACTTATGGTTCGATTATGGTTGAAATTTCAAAATAATAATTTATAAATATATGATTAAAAAAATTGTTAAAACTTGTAATTTTTAAAAAAATTTCAGAGTATAATGTAATAGAGAATATTTAAAAACTAGATTTATTAGGTTTACTTTTATAAATATAAAAATTTCTGAATGTAAAAAAATAAAAAAATTTTTAAATATTAAGGAGGAAAAAGTTATGAATTCAAAAAAATATTTTTGGGGATTAGTAATTGTAGTTTTAAGTTTATTTAAGTTTATACCCGAAGATATTATGAAGTACATTGTAAATTATCAGGTAGTAATGATTCTTGTGGGGGCTTATTTCTTGGTTAAAAAGAAGAAACATGGATGGATTTTTCTTTGTGTAGGTGTATATTTGTACATCACTAACTATGTATGGGAAAAATTTGCCGCTATTTATGGTTCCATTGATTTTTAGGATTAGTTGTTATTGGATTTGGTGTAAAAAGAACTTGTTGACAAGAATCAGCTGACTAAGTTCAGTAATAAAAAAATGCTAAAGAATCAAAGGAAGAAGTAGTTGAAGCAGAAGAAGAAAAAAAATAGTTTTTTCAATTAAAAATTTTGAGTATTAAAAACTAGAAAATTAAGAGGAGAGTCTATATGGCAAAAATTGCTTTTGTATTTCCAGGACAAGGGACACAGTATGCTGGAATGGGTAAAAAAAGTTATATGATGAAGTAAATGATGAAGATAAAAAAATAATTGATAAGATTTTTTTGAAAAATAATGAAGATGTGAAAAAGGTTATTTTTTTGAAGGGACAGATGAAGAAATAAAAAAATACAAAAATATGCACAGCCTGCAATTGCGCTATTTTCAGTTGTCTTAACAAAATTATTAAAGGAAAAAGGGAATAAATGCAGATTTTTGTAGCTGGACACAGTTTAGGAGAATACAGTTCATTATATGCTGCTGGAGTTTTGAATGAAATTGATACATTAAAATTAATTTCAAAAAGAGGGGAAATCATGAGCAATGCTAATATTAGTGGTGGAATGGCTGCAATATTGGGACTTAGTGCAACAGATGTTGAAAATATCTGTAATGAAATTGATGGAACTGTGGAAGCAGTAAATTATAACGAACCAAAGCAGACTGTTATCGCTGGAGAAAAAGAAGTAATTGAAAAAAATCTCGACTTATTTAAGGAAAAAGGTGCAAGAAGAGCATTGCCACTAGCGGTTTCAGGGCCTTTCCATTCATCATTAATGAAACCTGTTGCCGAAATTTTGAAAAAGGAATTTGAAAACTATACTTGGAACGATCCAGCAACTCCAATTATTGCAAATACTACAGCAAATATTTTGACTTCAGCTGAAGATATTAAGAATGAATTATATAACCAAACATTTGGTCCAGTAAAATGGGTTGATACAATAAATAAACTGGCTGAAAATGGAGTTACAAAAATTTATGAAATTGGACCTGGAAAAGTATTGGCAGGATTGATTAAGAAAAATTAATAAGGAAATTGAAGTTATTAATATTGAAAAATGTTGAAAAATTTATCAAACTTTAGTTGACTAATAAAAAACTTTTTTTCTTTTTAGAAAAAAACTTTGTTTTGTAAATATAAAAAAATGAAAATCTTAAAAATACAAAAAGTATGAAAAAGACTGGCTTAGAAGTGAATTTCTGGGTTCAGTCTTTTTTTATTTATATGAAATTAAGTTCATATTTTTTTATAAAAAAACTAGAATTTATAAAAAAAGATTTATTTAAAAAAATATTTTAATTTTTAATATTGACTTTTATTAAAAAAATATAGTATAAATTTATTAAATAAAAAAATTAATTAAAAGGAGATTAATTATGGGTGAGGTTATAAAAAAAGGAAAAAAAGTAAAATTGAAAAAGATGAAAAGAAGGGAGGCAAGTAAAAAAATTAAAGGAAAGAGAAAAAGGGTTTACACTTGTGGAAGTGATTTTTAGTAGTGGCGATCATTACGATAATATCGGCGATTGCAGTGCCACAGGTTGGGAAGTATTTGAATAAAGCTAATAGAAGCAAGGTGATCGGGGCGGTTGCAGAGCTTAATAATACGACAACTTCTTGGAGTATTGATCATGGAGGAGATTCACCTAAAAACTTGCAGGATATTTTTGACAGAGCATGGAAATCTAAATAAACTTGGGATTGGGCTGGATAGCAATGGAAAATTTAAAATTGGAAATATTGAAGGAAATGTAGTTTATCAGGATGGAGAGGTTTTTGCTAAGGTTGCTGCGGGAAGTAAGGCATTTGCGGGGGAAGAAATTAGGAAGTGATGAATTGGGAAATAGTAAATAACATAATTGAAGTTGTAAAATATTGTATTTTTTTCAGAATAATTTGGGTTGATGTAAAAAAAAGAATAATTCCTGAAGAAAGTGCCGTTATTTTGATTATTTTAGGACTAATAACAGCAGTTCAAAATGACAATTTGGAAAAAAAGTATTATTTGGGAATTTGTGCCTATTCAATGCCGATGATTGTACTTTATATTTTAGAGGATTATTTTTGGAAAAAAATGTTAATCGGCTTTTGGAGATGTAAAGCTGATGATGGGGATTGAGGGCTTCTGGGATATTTTGAAATAGAAAAAAAGTGTTAAATTTTTTTATATGATTTTTGTATATTTTTTTCAGGGATTATTGCTTTTTTTATTTTTTTATTTTTTTGAAAAAAATGGAAAAAAAGTATGAGTATATTCCATTTGCACCGTTTATTGTTATAAGTTATATTATTTTTTTAGAATTTTTTTAATAAGTAAAAGCTGGTGAAAAATATGAAGAAAAAAATAAGGGAGAAACGTTAATTGAGAGTCTTATTTCAATGTTTTTTTGTTACAGTTGCAATTATTCCAGTTTCAAATTTATTTTTTTGAAAACATTTCAGACAGATGTGAAGGTGGATGATTTGAATAAAAAAATGTAAGCATAGAAAAATATGATTGAAATAATAAAGGGGAAAAAAATATGAGGAAATATTGAATTTTAGCGGAAAATATGAAATTTCAAAAAGCAGATGATTTTTTTATAATAGATTTGCAGTTGAAAAAAAGTATCAGATTTTTAAAAAAATTTTTGAACAAAAGGAAAGGATAAAAAAAGGGAAAAAAATTCAAGAGGATAAGATAAATGTGGAAATAAAGAGGACAGATGGGTATTTTTATAAATGAAACTGGGGAAAGAGAATATTTTTTTGAAATAAATGTTGATAAAATAAAGGATTATTACTTTCCTGATTTTTGATAAAAAAATAGTTAATTATAAAAATATAAGGGGGATAATGATTGGGAAAAATAAAAAAATAAAAAAATGGGTATTTGCTGGTGGAAATATTAATAAGCATGTTTATATTTTCTGTGCTTGTATTTGTGATTTCTGTATTTCTGAAGCGGATGGTTATTATGGAAAAAGGCTAAGAAGGACAGCCAGAAAAATGTATGAGAAAATGTATTTTTCGATGGATAAAATTGTTTTGGATATAAGAAATAGAGATATTCAGAAGTTTTTCTTATGAAGGAGAAAATAATAATATTTTTTTGTCAGGAAAATTTTCATAATTTTTTTAAATTGAATGAAATTTTTTTATAAGATTGAATATGATAAAGGAAAACTTTTTTTGTTTCAGATGCTGAAAAATAATGGAAAAGTTTGGAAGTAAGGTGGAAGTAGGGAAATTTGATGAAGCAAAGTTTGAAAAGGTGGGGAAAATTGCTGATTATTCGATTAAAGGAAAATAATAAAGAAGATGTCAGAGTTGTAAAAAAATTTAGTATAAATTGAGGTTTTTGGATAATGAAAAAAATAGATATTTTAACGGGATAAGAAATAAAAAAATTGGACAGGGGAAAAATTAAACTTAAATAAAAAAAGAAACAAAGGGGCAAGTTTAGTTTATGTTTTTTGGTAATTTTATCAATAATTTCAGCATTTTTCAATTAATTTTGTCTATTATGTGCAGCAGAAGAAGGATATGGTATTTTTTTGAAAAGCCGTAAGGAAAGCAAGGTAGAGAAAAAGTTTTTAGTTCAGAAGGAAAATCAGAATGTGGAAAGAATTTTTGGAAAGTGGGATTAGCTTTGATGGAAATTTAATTTTTGCTGGAGAAGAAGGAGCGGTATTTTTGACAGTGTTTTGAAAAAAAGATGGACAAAAATATTGAATTGAAAAACTTGATATTTTTTTGGGAAAAGATATTGAAAGTATTGGAAATTACAGGATTAAGTCTATAAAGTGATGAAAAGTGATAATGAATATTCGCTGCCGCTTGAGGAAAAATAAGGTTTATAGTGATTTGAAAGTTATTTTTTTGGAAAGGAAAAATTTTAGGAGAAGAGCTTTTTATTTTTGTGAAAAAGTTGGGTTTAAGAGAGTGAGCCCTGCTGGAAGTGGAGATGAGAGTTCTGGAATCAGAATTTTTTTATAAATGATTAAATTAGTAAAGGGGAGTGATGGAAGAAAAAAATAAAAAAATATATAAGAAATAAAAAAATAAAATTTATATATTTTTTTAATGATGAAATATATTTTTTTGAAAATCAGGAATTGGAAATGGCTTTTGGAGTCGTTTTTTTGAGGAAAATAACGTTGAAAAAAACGTAAAACTGTCTATAATTTTGCATTATTCGTATTTTTTTGTTTGATAATTTTGATGGAAATATGGAAGAAACTGGTAAAAAGGGAAAAATCATATTGAAGATTTCAGGAAAAAAACTGTAAAATTTGAAAATATTTCAGAAATTTTTAAAGAAAAAAATCAATTTTGTAAAAAGGAAAAATGGTTATAAATCATTTGGAAAAATCAGTTTTTTTAGATATTTATTTGGATAAAAGGGAAATTGTTAGGATAAAAAAACTGCTTGAAAAAAAGTATTCTGCGGTAATTTCAGAATTGAAAGTGGATTTTGAGGCTGTTTATAATTATTATAAGGATGGAAATTTTTGAAGTAAGTCAGAATAATGATTTTGAGAATGAAAAAGTTTCTTTTTGAAAATGAAGAAAATTTTTCAGGATGTGTCTAGAAATGATGAAGAAACTCAAAAAAATGGAAATTTTTTTGGAAATGAAGATGCTGATGAAACTCAAGAAATAGAAATTATTGAAAAATACGGATGGCAATAGAAATTTTTGGCGAGATAGAGGAAATTGATGTAAATGAGGAATCTTTAGAAAATGAAAATGAGTAAAATTGAAATTTTGCAGCTGGGAGAAGAAAATAGTCTTAGGATTTTTGATTGAGGATGGGAAAAATTATTGAGATTGAAAAAAATTGAATTGAAAAATTGAAGATGTGGATGATGTTGAAAAATTTTGATTTTGGAGATATGGCAGTTGTTGGGAGATGGAGAAAACGATGTGAAAGTTATATTTGCAGGGGCAGAACTTTTCAGATAGCCTTGATTTTTGTGAAGAAAAACGGCTATTTTTTTGATGGGGAAAGTGTGAAAAATATAAAAAAATTTTAGATGTTGTTATTGCTGGAATTCTTATATTTGCATATTTCTTGATTTATAATTCAATTCCGCTTCAGAAAAAAACTGTGGAAAATGAAGTTATCCAGAAGGAGATAAAGTCGCTGGAGAAGGATTACTTGAAAAGAAAGGCTGAGGAAATTCCTGATTATTCAAAGGAACTTGCGACTCTTCGTGAGATTGATGGTGGGATAAAAAAAGGCGGGAGTATTATTCAGTAATAAAAATTTTTTTAGTTGAAAATAGCAAAAATGGGATTGATTATACGAAAATTAATTATGAAAAGGCAAAATGGATTGTGCAGGGAGAAATGGAAAATTTTAACAATTTTGAGAGACTTGAGAATAATATTTTAAGAAGGTATCCAAATTCTGAATTGGGATATTTGAAGGATAATGACACGGCAACGGTTTTTTTGAATATGTGATTGAGCCATTTCAAAAATTAAAAAAATAATAGGAAGAGAAAAATGATAAAATTAAATTTTAAGATGATAATATTTGTAGTTGGAATTGTTTTTTTATGCTGGTAAGTATTAATAAAAAAAGTATGGGAAGTATAAGGAAATTTTGAATAATAGAAAAATTTTTAATTGAAAATAAAAAGGAATCTGGAAAGTAAAATTGTGAATGTGGTGGAAAGCAAAAATGCCGAAAGAAGTAAAATTATGGGAGAATATAACGAGATAATGGCAATTACAGAGAAATTATCGTTTTTTTATCCATAAAAAAATGAATCGGAATTTAAGAAGATGATTTATGTATTTTTCACATGATAGCGGATTGAAAATGAAGGAAATTTCAAAGTCTGAGAATGTATGGGAAAGAAATGGATATAGGCTTAAATATATTCATTTTACAGTATATGGAAGTTTGAATGATTTTGGGAAATTTGTTTATTTTTGTGAATAAAAAGCAGAAAAATATATTGATACGTCTAAAAATGTTTATGGAACTTACTAGTGATGGGTTCAAAATCTCGCTGGGATTTATAGAGAAAGTTGAAGATAGAAGTAAAATTAGTATTTAATGGCAATCTTTTGCAAAAAAATGTAGAAGTTGAATTTAATGAAAAGGAACGATTTATTGTTAAAAAAATTATAAAGAATAAAGGGATCAAAATTGAAAAAAAGGGGGATTGCAATTTTGATGGAAAAAGAAGAAATTTAAGTTTATGACCGCTTTAATTCTGTTTTTTTATTTTTTTCAGGAAATAATATTTTTGGGGCAAAAAGTGGCTGACTATGTTAATAAAAAGCGATGTGGAAAAATGCTAAAAAAATATTTATTTATGAAGTTCCAAAAGAAAGTGCAGACTGATAATAAAAAAAGACAAATGATGGGAATAAAGCCAAAAAAATAATAGTAAGCAAGGTAGTAAAAATAGTCAGGACGGGACATAAAAAAATAATAATTCTGTTAATAAAAAGGAAGAAGATAAAAAAATAAAGGGAATAGTCAGAATCAAAGCCAAAAATCAGGTACAGCAGACTGTAAAGGAAATAAAAAAAGAAAAACTGGGGAAGTTGATTTAGAATATAGAAACGGGAAAGATATTACTGAGGCGCTTAATGGATTCTTTTGGATTTGAAGTGATTGGAATTGACAATAAGGTTATTTTTTTAGTGGGGATGAGAATAAAATTGAGGAGATGAAAAAGATTATAAAGTCGCTAGATAAGGAAAAGGAGCAGGTTATAATAAAAGGGACTATAATTGATACAAGTTCTAATTTATTTGAAAGGCTTGGAATTGATTGGAGCATAAATAGTGATAATGCGGGTGCGAATAAAGATAATTTGGTGGCAAAATTTTTGAATGGAGAGGTTTCGATTGCATCAATTTTTTCTAAAGGCGGGAAATTTTTAGGAATAGATTTTAATTTACTGAAGGAAAATGGGGATATAAGGATTGAGGCTATGCCAACACTTATGATTATGGAAAACGAAGAGGGAGAATTGAAGGTTACAGAAGAAGTCCTTGTTGGAGAAAAGAAAACTACGAAGAATGATACTGAATATGTAGAGCCGATTTTTTCTGAAGCAGGGATTGTTTTTAAAATAAATCCTGAAATTAGGAGAATTAATGGAGTGAAGAAAAATTTTTGCTTAAAATTGATACGGAAATAAGCAATTTTAGATTGACTTCGAGTTATAATGCTTCTTCTGGCGCTAAGCAGAAAAATCAGACTAAGACAACGATTACACTGAATAATGGCAGTTCAACTTTTATTGGAGGATTAAAGCAGGATGTAAGCAAGGAAACGATAAGAAGAGTTCCAGTTTTGTCAAAAATTCCTATAATTGGTCCATTGTTTAAATATCGAAGAAATAATAGGGAAGTAAGGGATATTTATATTGAAATTGAAGCGATTATACAGGATAAAACTTAATGGATAAAATAATTTTTTTAGATTTTTTTAATCCGTATAAAAAAATTTATAAATTATACTGGAAATTTCAAAAAAATGTAGTATAATATTAAGTAAAGACCAGAATTAAAAAAATAATTTTTAAAATAAAAAAATTTTTAGTTAGGAAAGGAAAAAGATGGTTTCAATTCAAAGGATTGAAGAGATAATAAAAAAGTTTAGCAGTGTTAAAATAGCTGTTATTGGCGATATGATGCTAGATGAGTATTTGATTGGAAAAGTAAATAGAATTTCACCAGAAGCGCCTGTTCCGATTGTAAATATAGAAGAGGAAAGATTTGTATTAGGAGGAGCTTCAAATGTGGCAAATAATTTAACTTCGCTTGAAGGGAAAGTTTTTTTGTTTATGGAGTTATTGGAAATGATGCGAACGGAGAAAAGTTTGTTAAGGAGCTTGAGAATAAAGATGTAAATTCTGATGGAATTGTGAAGGATGGAACACGTCCAACAATCATTAAAAGTAGAGTTTTATCTCAAGGACAGCAGTTGCTTAGATTAGATTGGGAAAAAGATACTGATATTTCAGAAGAAATTCAAAATCAGCTTTTGGAAAATTTTGAAAAAAATATCGAAAATATTGATGCGGTATTGCTTTCAGATTATAATAAAGGATTGCTTACGAAGCATTTATCTAAAAAAGTAATTGAAATAGCTAAAAAACATAATAAAAGGATAATGGTTGATCCAAAACCGCAAAATTTTAAAAATTATGTTGGAGCAACTTCAATGACTCCAAATAGAAAAGAAATTTTAGATTATTTTGGAATGAAAAAGTTTACAAGTGAAGAGCAGATTGCTGAAAAAATGGCACAGTTAAAAGATGAACTTAAATTAGACAGCGTTGTGCTTACTCGAAGTGAAGAGGGAGTTTCGTTATTTAAGACTAAACATAAGAGAATACCAACTGTAGCACGAGAAGTTTATGATGTAACAGGAGCTGGAGATACCTTTATATCGACATTCTTACTTTCAATATGTGCTGGAGCGGATTTATATGAGGCTGGGGTAATTGCAAATATGGCATCTGGAATTGTAGTGGCAAAAATAGGAACAGCTACTGCAACACAAGATGAAATATTGAATTTTTACAAGGACAATGACAATATTTTTGAAAAAAATATAAAAATTGTTTATTATTATTAAAATAAAAAAAATACAAATAGATAAAAAAATATAAAAAGAGAAAAGGAAGTGAAATTATGGCAGTTATTGCAGCAGTTGAAGCTGGAGGAACAAAATTTATATGTGGATTGGGGACTGAAGATGGGAAAATTATTGACAGAGTAAGCATTCCAACTACAACACCTGAAGAAACTATGGCTCAAGTCATTGAATATTTTTAAAGATAAGGAATTTGATGTAATGGGAGTTGGAAGTTTTGGACCAATTGATCCTGTAAAAGGTTCTAAAACTTATGGGTATATTACAAAAACTCCAAAACCTTACTGGAGTGATTATAATTTGATCGGAGAATTGAAAAAATATTATGATGTTCCGATGGAATTTGATACAGATGTAAATGGTGCGGCTCTTGCAGAAAGCTGGTGGGGTGCTGGAGAAAATCTTAAAAATGTTATGTATATTACAGTAGGAACTGGAATTGGAGCTGGAGCGGTTGTTGATGGGAAAATGCTTCAAGGATTGACTCATCCTGAAATGGGACATATATTTTTGAAAAGACATAAGGATGATAAATTTGAAGGAAGATGTCCTTTCCATAAAGACTGTATGGAAGGAATGGCAGCAGGTCCTGCGATAGAAGACAGATGGGGTAAAAAGGGTTTTGAACTTGCTGATAGAGATGAAGTTTGGGATATGGAGGCATATTATTTGGCTCAGGCTGTGGTAAATTACATTCTGATTTTATCACCACAAAAGGTAATTATGGGTGGAGGAGTTATGAAACAAAAAAACAGCTGTTCCCATTAATTAGAAAAATATGTTTCAGAATTTTTTTAAACGGCTATGTTCAAAAAAAGAAGAAATTTTTGGAAAAAAAATTGATGATTTTATTGTTTATCCAGGGCTTGGAGATGAAGCGGGATTCGTTGGTTCGATTGCATTAGGAAAAGTTGCATTGGAAAACAGCAAAAAATAATAATTGAATTATAATTAATCAGAGGGGGGATTAATTAAAATGAAGAATATTATAAAGAATAAGGAAAGCAAAATAAGTGAAAAAGACTTGCTGTCCTTTACTAAAAAGTGTGTATTATCTGTTGAATGGCAAAGATTTCACTAATTGATACACTTGGGATTGTTGCACAGAATTATGATGGAGATTTGAAAAAGCAGGATAATTCGTACAAAAACAGCAAATTGAAAAAGGGAGTTTCGCTTCACAGGGCTTTTTTTCTAAAGATTACTGCAAATAGGGAATTTATGGAAATGGTTAAAATTGGGGAAGAGACAGGAAACTTGGAAATAGTTTTTTTAAGAATTTGTATGAAAAGTATGAATTTAATCAGAAAATAAAAAAAGGATATAAAAAGTTTGAGCATTTATCCAGTAACAGTTATAATTACAGCATTGGTTATTGTATTTATACTGTTAAAATTTGTTGTGCCTAAATTTGTCTTGATTTATTCAGATATTGGGCAGGAATTGCCAAAAGTTACACAAATTGTTATAAATTTCAGTAAAAATAGCTGATAAATATGGGATTATTTTTTTGATTGCCATAGTTTTTTTATTTTTTTGGTTTTTAAAAAAAATGGAAAAAAACAAAATGAGAAAAATTTTTTGAGAAAAAAATTTTTAAGAATAAAAAAATTATTGGAAAAAAATGTATAAAAAAATATTTGTATATTAAATTTTACAAGAAATATGTATTCACTTACAGATGCCAATGTTCCATTAATTCAATCTTTTAAAAATGTGTACAAATTCTAAAAAGTTATGTTTTTAAAATGAGGAATTGAAAAAAATTATTTTGAAGATAGAAAAGGGTGAAAGTATTCAAAAAAATCGTTTAAAAAAATACAACTTTTTTTGATAATGAATATGTAAGTTTTCTGACAATTGAGAGAAAAACTGGAGAAATGAAAATATCATTTTTTTAATCTGAATGAAATTTATTACGAAAAAGTTAGTGAAAAGATAAAATGGCTTTTGAAAATGTTTGAACCGATTTCGATTATTTTTATTAAATAGTGCAAGAACACTTGCGACTTTAGTCGTGAGATAAATTGCACGAAAATTTTAGTAAGCATATAGGGAAACTTGTATGTAGACACGGAGCAAAACCGTGCAACAAAGAAACTGAATTGCTGGGAACTCTTAAAGCTAGTATAACCATAACATAATATTTAAGTGCGAATATAGTATAAGTGTGATGGTGGCGAAAGCAGAAAAAATATACTAGATGATGCAAGGTTAAATCCTAAACATTATGATAATAGACAATCAGCAGCTAAGCCTGAAAAGGAAAGTTCAACGACTATCCCTCGTGAGGGGAGTACAATACAAGCGATAGGTATTGGAAGTGGTTTCGCCTAAGTCCTTGAAATAGGATATGGATAAGATATAGTCTGTGCTTGTTAGAGATAACAAGAAGTTCAAGGCTAATCTCCTTAACTTATTAAGGAGTATACATGCCATGAGAACTGCATAAGTAGTAGCGCACTTATGTGAACGATGCTTCCCACTGTTGTGGGGTTTTAAAAACTTTAAAAATATTTAAAAATAAACAGATAAAATATAGAATACATGGTATAATATCTCTGATGAAAAGGAGGTGATATCTATGTATTTAACTTTAAAACAACAAGTAAAACATCTTAGTAAAAAAGAGTTTAGGAATTTAAAATATTTATCTCATATAGCCAAGAACTTAACTAATGAGGCTATATATAATGTTAGACAATACTATTTTCAAATAAGAAAAAAAGTATTTAAGTTATAATGAAAAACTATAAAAATGCTTAAAAAAATAGTGAAAATTACAAGAAATTAAATTCTAATATGGCTCAACAAATTCTAAAAAGAAGTAGATGGAAGTTTTAAATCATTTTTTTGGACTTTTAAAACTTGCTAAGAATGGTCAATATAATGGTAAAATAAAAATTACCTAATTATCTTGCTAAAGATGGATTTACAACTCTTGTTATAGGGATTTGTTAGATTAAAAGATGGTATGATGATAGTTCCTTATTCAAATTCATTTAGAAAGACACATAAGGAAATCGCAATAAAACTACCACCAGTATTAAAAAGGCAAGAAAATAAAAGAGATTAGAATAATACCAAAAACAACATTCTAGGTACTTTGAAGTTCAATATACATATGAAGTAGAAGAAGTTCAAAGGGAATTAAATAAAGAAAATGCACTAGGAATTGATTTAGGTATAGACAATCTTTGTACTTGTGTTACAAATGCTGGAGCTTCATTCATAATAGATGGTAGAAAAATTAAAATCTATTAATCAATACTATAATAAGATAAATGTAAAATTGCAAAGCATTAAAGATAAGCAAAAGACCTCCCGAACAACATTAAGGCAAAAAGAGAATAACTAGAAAGAGAAATAATCGTATAAATGATTATCTTTCAAAAGTAGCAAGAATGATAATAAATTATTGTCTTAATAATGATATAGGAAGAATAGTTCTAGGATATAATGAAGATTTTTCAAAGAAATTCAAATATAGGAAAGTATAAATAATCAAAACTTTGTAAATATACCATATGGAAAAATTAAGAGGTAAATTAATATATCTATGTAAACTATATGGAATAGAATTTAAAACTGCAAGAAGAAAGTTATACATCGAAAGCAAGTTTCTTTGATGGAGATGAAATTCCAATATATGATAAAGAAAATCAAAAAGAATATATATTCAGTGGAAAAAGGATAAAAAGAGGACTATATCAGACAAGTAAAGGCTATCAATTAAATGCAGATTGTAATGGAGCATTAAACATATTAAGGAAAAAGTAAAGTTGTGGATTTAAGCGTCCCTACACAATAGAGGTGAGCTGAACACGCCTAAAAAGAATAAGGGTAGTGTAAAGCTATCAAACTTCTAGAAAAATTTTTTGAAATATTTTTTTAAAGATTTTTGAAACCCCTGCGACTTTAGTCGTGGGAGGTTCAGTGGAGTAATTATTGGAATGATTGTATTTTTCAGTTATGCTTCCTATTTTTTTAAAATGGGAGAAATGCTGTAAATATTAAAGTTGTGAAACTTAAAAATTTAATTTTTTGAAATTTTAAAATAACAGTGACAATAAAAAAATAAAAAAATGACTAAAATTAAAAAGAAAAAAAGGATAATTTATGATAGAAAATTTTATAGAATCATCAAAATATGCACAAAATTTGTTTAAAATTCAAAATGAAATTATACAAAATGTGAAGGATGAAAGTCTGGCGGAAAAATGTGCCGATTATTACAGATGAAGTGCTGAATTATATGATTTTTTTACGGCTAAAAAAATATGAAGGCTGGGAATATTTTTGGAAATTGGAACGGCAACAGGATATTCTGGGCTATTTTTTTGGCACGGGTTGCTAATGAAAAATGGCGGTTTTTTGACAACGATGGAAATTGATGAAAAACGTTATGGAAAAGCTGTGGAAAATTTTAAGAAATTGGGATTGTTTGAGAAGAATAGAATGATTTTGGGTGATGCTTTGGAGGAAATTCCAAGGCTTGATAAGGGTATAAAAATATGATTTTATTTTTTTATTGATGCATCGAAGGGGCAATATTTGAAGTTTTTTTGAGATGAGTTATGAACTTCTCAATGAAAATGGAATTATTTTTTTATTGATAATCTGATGTTTCGTGGACTTGTAGCAGTAAAAAAAGAAGAAATTCCAAAAAAAGGTATAAAACTATTGTAAAAAAAGGTTAAAAAGAATTTATAGAAAAGTTAAATGAAGAATATAATTTTGTGCTGCTGCCGTTTGGAGATGGAGTTGGGATAGTAAAAAAATAAGTTTTGCTTGACCTGTTTGGCAACTGTAAATATGATTAGATTTATTGCTTTGAAAAAATAAGATTATTTGTAAAAAAATGAAAATATTAAGTTGCTGAATATATTTTATTTGATGTTAAAACAGCTGAAACATAGAATTTTATGAAGAGGCAGGAAAGAGAAGTGAGAGAAGATGAAATTTCTTTTGTATAATATTCGATATGGAACTGGAAAGTATTTGAATCAGCCATTTAAGCATATACGGGGATATTTGGGACATTCTGTAAAGCATATTTATCGGATTGGGAAATTTATTAATAGGTATAAGCCTGATCTTGTGGGGCTTGTGGAAGTAGATCTTGGATCATTTCGGATGTATAGCAGAAATCAGGCTACACTTCTTGGGAGAATTACGAGAAATAATAATGTTTATCAGTATAAATATGAGGAAGATTCACAGTATATGAAATTTCCAATGGTTAGAAAACAGGGAAATGCCTTGCTTTCCAAAAATCCAATTTTAAGGGAGGAATTTCATTATTTGGATATTGGAATGAAAAAATTGATTATTGAAGTGGAAACAGAGGATGTGATTGTGTTTCTTGTACATTTGGCACTAGGTGGAAAAACACGGCAAAAGCAGATTGTACAGCTTTATGATCTTGTAAAAAATTGCAAAAAAAGCCAGTTATTGTAGCTGGTGATTTTAATGTCTTTTGGGGTGAGGAGGAAATTGAGATGTTTTTACAGGCTTCTGACTTGAAAAATATAAATACAAGAAAGGATCCAACTTTTCCGAGCTGGAATCCGAAGCGGGAGCTTGATTTTATACTTTGCTCAAAGGAAATAAAAGTTAATAGTTATGAAGTGATACAAACTCAACTTTCAGATCATCTGCCGATATTAATTGACTTTGATATTGTTCATAATCATTCATAAAAAAATCAAATCATTAATTTTTATTAATGAAACTATAAAAAAACTTATATATTTAACATATTGATTTTTTTATAATTTTTTTGCTATAATAAATTTATCAAAAGATAAATAAAAAAATAATCAGGAGGAAGTATTATGAAAAATGATAAGAAGGATAAGGGATGATAGAATAGCTGTACAATTTAATTATAAGCCCTTGTCTTAGGTATATAATCATTTTTTTATAATAGATTTTCTGTTTTAATAAAAAAATAATTTTTTTGCCAATGACTTTTGGGTTGTTGGCTCTTTTGTTTTTGTATAAAAATATAATTTATTTAGAGCCTTTTTAGGAAGGCTCTTTTTATTTTTTTAAAAAGATATTTTTAAGGAGATGATTTTATATGATAAAAGCTGGTATTATTGAGCAACAGGATATGCTGGACAGCAGTTGGTTTGGATATTAAATAATCATAAGGAAGTGGAACTTGAATTTATTTCATCACATTCAAATACTGGGGAAGATATGGGAAATGTGTATGCAAATTATAAAAAAATATTTTAAGAAAGAATTAATTTCTTTGGAAGAAGCTGAAGAAAATTTTTAAAAATATTGATGCATTATTTTTTTGGCATTGCCACATGGATTATCTGAAAAAATAACAAAAAAGGCACTTGAAAATGATGTGAAAGTCTTTGATCTGGGAGCGGATTTTAGATTGGATGATTCAGAAATTTATGAAAAATGGTACAAAGTGAAACATAATTATCCAGAAATCAATAAAAATGCAGTTTACGGGACTTCCAGAAATTCACAAAGAAGAAATTAAAAATACGAAGGTTGTGGCTTCGCCTGGATGTTATCCCACTTCTGCTATTTTAGGCGTGGCACCGTTACTAAAAAATGGGCTTGTTGATACGAAAAAAATTATTGTTGATTCGAAGTCAGGGAGTTTCAGGGAGCTGGAAGAAGTGCTAAATTGGATTTAATTTATGCTGAAGTTAATGAAAATTTTAAGGCTTATAATATTTTGAAACATAGACACACGCCTGAAATAAAGCAAGAGATGGATAAATTATCGAATGGGGATATTAATTTAGTATTTACTCCGCATTTGTTGCCGATAAATAGAGGGATTCTTTCGACAATTTATTTGGATGTGAATGATGAATTTAAGGAAAAGTTTGACGGAAGAAAAAAAATTTATGAAATTTATAATGAATTTTTATAAAAATGAGTATTTTTGTGAGAGTTACTGAAAATTTGCCAGAGATAAAAAAATGTGAAAAAAATAGTAATATTTGTGAGATTGGGGTTCGATATGACAAGGAATTTGGGAACATTGTTGTCGTGTCGGCGATTGATAATTTGATAAAAAGGTGCTGGTGGACAGGCAGTTCAGAGTATGAATATTTTTATTTGGATTTGATGAAAAGGAAGGATTGGAATTTTTTTGTCGATGTATTTATAAAAAAATATTTTTGTTAATAAGATTTTTATTAATAGAATTTTACAGATAAAAAAAGAAAGGAGCGTGTGATTTATAATTTTTTTATAAAATAATTAAAAAAATTATTTATCATACAAAAGTTATATGAAAAATAATAGAAAATGGAACAATTACTGATGTTAAAGGAATTAAAGCGACTGGAATATCAGCAAAATTGAAAAAAAGTGGAAAAAAAGATATGGCTTTGATTTATAGTGAGGAAAAGGCGGTTTCAGCTGCGGTTTTTACAAAAAATTTGGCAAAGGCTGCACCAATTATTTTGGATATTGAGCATGTAAAAAATAAGAATACACAGGCGATTATTGTAAATAGTGGAAATGCAAATTCTTGTACGGGGAGATACTGGACTTGCAGAATGCGAAAAAGATGACTGAGATGGTTGCAGAATAAATTGGGATTGAGTGCTGAGGAAGTTTTGGTTCAGTCGACTGGAATTATTGGGGTTCAGCTTGATATGGAAAAAATTGAGAACGGGATTGAAAAAGTTGTGGAAAATTTATCGGAAGATGGCGGAATTGATGCGGCTACTGCGATTATGACTACTGACACCTTTGTTAAGCAGATTTGCTTGGAAATTGAAATTGCTGGGAAAAAGGCGAAAGTCGCTGGAATGTGTAAAGGTTCTGGAATGATTCATCCAAATATGGCGACAATGCTTTCATTTACTGTAACTGATGTGAATATTGAAAAATCTCTGTTGCAAAAAATGTTTTCTGAAATTGCTGACAACACTTTCAATATGATTTCAGTTGACGGAGATACAAGCACAAATGATATGGCTTGTGTTTTGGCGAACGGACTTGCAGGGAATGAAAAAATTGTTGATGAAAATTCAGCTGGATATGATGAGTTTAAAAAGGCGTTATACAAAGTGAATGAAGAATTGGCTAAATTAATTGCGAAAGATGGAGAAGGTGCAACAAAATTGATTCAAGTTACAACAAATGGAGCAAAAACGCTGGAAGATGCGAAAAAGGTTTCAAAATCAGTTATCACTTCAAGTCTTTTTAAAGCGGCAGTTTTTGGTGGTGACCCAAATTGGGGAAGAATTTTATGTGCGGTTGGATATTCAGAAGCTGATTTGATGATTGATAAAGTTAATATTTTCCTAAAAGCTGGAAATGATATGGTTCAAGTTGCGAAAAATGGTATGGCACAGGATTTTGATGTTCCAAAAGCTGAGAAAATTTTAAAGGCTGAAACTGTTGAAATAATTATTGAATTAAATGATGGAGAGTTTGAAGCGACTGCTTGGGGATGTGACTTGAGTTATGATTATGTGAAAATTAATGCGGAGTATCATACTTAATAATTTTTTTAAAAATAAATTTATGATTTTTAAGAATTATTTTGTTAGTAGATTTTTTTCAAGATAAATTTTTTTAAAAGAATTATTTATAAAATTAAATTTTTTTGAAAAACTAAAAAAATAAGAAAAAAATTTTTAATAAAAAAGAAAGGGAAAATATGATTTCAAATTTAGATAAAGCGAAAATTTTTAGTAAAAGGCGTTGCCGTTTATAAAAAAATATCATAATAAAAACGATTGTTATTAAATATGGCGGAAGTGCGATGGTTAATCCTGTTGCTCGGGAACAGTTCATTCAAGATGTGGTTCTTATGAAATATGTTGGAATAAATCCTGTGATTGTGCATGGTGGAGGGCCTGAAATAAACGAGATGCTTCAAAAAATTGGAAAAGAAAGCAAATTTATTGCAGGAAATCGTGTGACTGATGAAGAAACGATGGAAATTGTGGAAATGGTTCTTTCTGGAAAAGTTAATAAAGGAATTGTGTCAGACATCAATAAATATGGCGGAAAAGCTGTTGGTCTTAGTGGAAAAGATGGAAATATGGTTTTTGTTGAGAAGAAGTTTGTTGAAGTTGATGGAGAAAAGGTTGATATTGGATTTGTCGGAGAGATTAAGGAAATTAATACGGAAGTTATAAAATTATTGGAGTCGAATGATACGATTCCTGTGATTTCTTCAATTGGAGTTGACAAAAATGGTCAGACATACAATATTAATGCAGATTATGTGGCAGGTGCAATTGCTGGAAAATTACAGGCTGACAGACTGATATTTTTGACAGATGTTGATGGAATTTTGCTTGACTATAACAATAAACAGACGCTTATTGATGAAATTGATGTGGAAAAAGTGAACGATTTAATCGAGCGAGGAATTATTAGTGGCGGAATGTTGCCAAAAGTTACAACTTGTTTGAATGCAATTGAAAATGGAGTGGAAAATGTTGTTATTCTAAATGGTAAATTGGAACATTCTGTAATTCTTGAGTTGTTTACAGTCGAAGGAGCTGGAACATTGATTAAGAAAGATGCAAATTTAGAGGATTAAAATTATTTGAAAAAAAGAAAAATATCTTAAAAAGTAAAAAAATATTTTGTAAAAAAATTTTTGAAATTAAAAAAACTAGAAAAATTGTCGAATATTTTCTATAAAAAAATTAAGAAAGAAGTGATTGAATGTTATTAAATGTATATAGCCGTTATAATAAAATTTTTTTGAAAAAAAGGAAAAAGGAACATATATTTACGATAATGAAGGGAATGAATATTTAGATTTTGTGTCGGGAATTTCAGTAAATTGCTTTGGGTCATGCAAGTCCTGTGATTACAAAGGCTTTTGACGGAGCAAAGTCAGAAAATTGGTGCATATTTCTAATTTGTATTACAGTCAGCCACAATTGGATTTGGCAAATAAACTTACGGAAAATAGTGAAAATGGAAAGCGTTTTTTTACAAACAGTGGAACTGAAGCGATTGAGTTGGCTTTGAAAAATTGCTCGAAAATATGGGAATAATTTGTCATACGATGAAAATGGAAATAAAATTGCTGATAAAAACAGAAATAATTTATATGAAAAAAATTCATTTTCATGGAAGAAGTACTGGAGCGTTGGCAGTCACTGGTCAGCCGAAAGTATCAAAAACCGTTTGAGCCATTAATGAAAAAAATGTTACAGAATGTAATTTTAATGATGTTGAAGATTTAAAAAGCAAAAGTAAGTGAAAAAAACTGCTGCTATTATTTTGGAACCAATTCAGGAGAAAGCGGACTTGAAAGTGCTACTCCTGAATTTATGGAAAGCTATAAAAAGAATTGAGTGAAAAAAATATAATACACTTGTGATTTTTTTGACGAAATTCAATGCGGAATGGGAAGAACTGGGAAAATTATTTTGCCTATGAAAATTTTTGATTTAGTTCCAGATATAGTTACAATTGCAAAAATCACTTGGTGGCGGAGTTCCAATCGGAGCTTGTTTGACAAAAAGGAAAAGGCAAACGACGTGCTAGTTCCTGGCGACCACGGTTCAACTTACGGAGGAAATCCTTTAGTTTGTGCCGTTGCAAATGCTGTTTTTACACGAATTAATTGACAACAAATTAATTGAAAAAAATGTTGTGGAAAAAAAGGTCAGTATTCTGTGGAAAAAAATTGAAAAAAATTAAAGGAAAAAAATTTGATTTTTATCGAAGAAATTCGTGGAAAAGGACTTCTTTTAGGGAATAAAAATTTGATGAGAAAAAAAAGTTTTTGGCAAAAGATGTTGTTTTTAAAAAGCATTAGAAAATGGGTTGTTACTAGTTGGAGCTGGAAATAATGTTGTGAGATTTTTTTCCCACCATTTAATGTAACAAACGATGAAATTGACAAAGCTATTTCGATTTTTGGAAAAAGTTTTTTTGAAAAAAATTTCTTTTTAGTAATTGAAAATTATAATTGTAAATTAAAAAAATTATTAAGGTAAAAATTATACTGAAAGAATGAAAAAAATTTAGAGTTAAAGGGAGATTTTTTTATGAAAAACCTTTTAGAAAAAAATTGCGATACTTTTTTTCTTTTGGTAAGTTTGATGAATTTTTGGTGCGTCGAATATCGAAGGAAAAATTGCTCAGATTAGGAAAGATTTTGCAAGTACTAATGCTGTGAAAAAAATTATGTTATTAAGGAAGTTGAAGATTCAGAGCAAAGTACAGATGGTGGCGTTGTGAAATATTATTTGCAAAAATGGAATTGTTAAAAAAAATTGTAGTTGAACATTTTTGGAGAAAGTTGGAATAGTTTGACAGAATATTATGTAAAAAAATGGAAAAGTTTATTTTATTTTTTTGATAAGTCTGAAAAAAATATAATGTGCCATATTATGTGGATTCTAAGTGGTATAAAGAAAATAAGCTAAAAAAAATGGAGAAGTTTTTTTGATAAAAGAAAATCGAAATTTTTCTGAACAACGATACTATTTTTGATGAAAATGAAAAATTGATTCGGTATATTGGTGAGAATAAAAAGGTTGTTGAGAATGGACAAAAAAATTGAAAGAAATTGAGAAAGATATATTGAAAGAATATTATAGAATAAAAAAATTAATATATAGTTATAAATAAAAAAATTGGAAAAATTAAATAATAACAAGGGACAGAATCTTTTGTTATGATATGATAAAAAAATAAAAAAATTAAGGAGAAATTATGTTAAAAGGAAAAATCATTTTTTAAAATTATTAGATTTTACGACGGAGGAATTGCAGTATTTACTGGATTTTGGCGAAAAAAATTGAAAGATAGATAAGAAAAAAATGGGACTGAGAAAAAAACGATGGTTGGAAAAAAATATCGCTTTGATTTTTGAGAAAACTTCTACTAGAACGAGATGTGCGTTTGAAGTGGGAGCTTATGACCAAGGGGCAAATGTCACTTACATTGGGCCTTCTGCATCACAAATTGGAGATAAAGGAATCTATGGAAGATACTGCAAAAGTTTTGGGAAGATTTTATGATGGAATTGAATATCGAGGATACGGTCAAGAATTGGTCGAAACTTTGGCTGAACATTCGGGAGTGCCTGTTTGGAATGGACTTACAACTGAGTTTCATCCAACACAGATTTTGGCGGATTTTTTGACAATTACAGAGAAAAAAGGTAAATTGAAAGGAATAAAATTCGCATTTTTAGGCGATGGAAAAAATAATATGGCAAATTCTTTAATGATTGGTGCTGCCAAATTTGGGAATGGATTTTTAGAATTGTTTGTCCGAAAAGAATATTTTCCTGAAGAAAAATTAGTTGAAGAAGCTAAAAAAATTGCCGAAAAAACTGGTGGAAAAATTTTGTTGACAGAAGATAAAATTGAAGGTGTGAAAGATGCCGATGTCGTTTATACTGATGTTTGGGTGTCGATGGGAGAACCAAAAGAAATTTGGAAAGAAAGAATCGATAAATTGCTTCCATACCAGGTAAATGCTGATTTAGTAAAACATTGTTCAAACGATTACTTATTTATGCACTGTTTACCAGCGTTTCATGATTTAAATACGAAAGTTGCGAAAAAAATATTGAAAAAGAATATGGTTTGAAAGAAATGGAAGTTACTGACGAAGTTTTCAGAAGTAAAAATTCTGTTGTATTTGATGAAGCGGAAAATCGTATGCATACGATAAAGGCTGTGATGGTGGCAACTTTGGGAGAAGGAGAATATCCATTATAAAAAAATACAAGAGTGTCTACAAATTTGTAAAAAGAGAGTGTCCATAATTTTTGTGTAAATTAATAGATGAAATCTCAGTAAATTCAATACTTTGCTATTCAGTTCTATTTACACAAAAATTTTTTTACACTCTCATAAAATATAAGATTTTTATAAACCTTTTTACACAGAAATTACACTCTTTTTTTATTTTTATTTAATTATTAAAAAAATACAAATATAATTATAATCTATCAGATTTTTCAACTTCTGTTTCATGGATTTTTTTGCTCAGAAAATTTTGATAAGAATTTTTCTTTTTCCCCTCAGATATTTTCTTCTCTTTTTATTAAAAGTTTCATCTTTTGAAAAATCCTAAAATTCCTAAAAAAATAAAAAAAATCAAAATTAATTTATTCATATATATTCCTTTCATGATTTTTATAAAAGTTCCAAATCCAATACTTTTTCCTTTTTCCCAATTGAAAAAAATAATCTGAAATTTTAGATTTACAGAAAAACTTCCTATAAACGCTATCATATTTACATTTTTTTAAATCTCTTGATGTTATTTCTAAATTTTTGAGATACATAAATTTTATCTTTCTCTGTCAAGCCAAATTCCTAATCCTTTTAAAACTTCTAATATATTATTCGTAATAGCTTGTTCCAATGTATATTCTCTTTTCAAGTATTTTGCATAATTTTTTTCATTTAATGGCAAATAAGGCGTCACAAATCTATACTCATACATTTTTATCGCCTGTATATTTTTATCTCTTTATACATAAATTAGATTTTTTTAGGATTGTTTTTTTCTGCTGTTCTAATTTTAACCTCTCCTAAATATAAAGTTTTTAATTACTCTATTTTTTTCTCCTCCTTTTATGTCGATAAAAAAACCAAATAATATGATATAATTAACCTATAAAAAAATTTGAAATTTTTCAAAAAGGAGAATCTTTATGCTAATTAGAGAAGTATCAGAAAAAAACTGGCATAACAAGTGATACTCTTAGATATTATGAAAAAAATAGGATTAATAAAAAAATATTTCTAGAGATAAAAATGGTATTAGAAATTACTCGGATGAGGATATCCAGTGGCTCGAATTTGTAAAATGTATGAGAGGAGCTGGTCTCTCTATTGATGTATTGAAAAAAATATGTGAACCTTATGGATAAAGGAAATAATACGATACCTGAAAGAAAGCAGCTTTTGGAATCTCAATTAGAAATATTAAAAAAATAAAAAAAGAAAGAAATTGAAAACAACTATTAGTAAATTAAAATATAAAATACAAAATTACGAAAAAAATTTTTTTAATAAATGATCTATAGAAAATTATTTTTCAAATGTAAAAAAATAATTTACTACGAAATTAATAAAAAAAGAGAAAAAGAAAGAGTAAAATGATGAAAATATTAATAATACGATTTAGTTCATTTGGAGATGTTGTTTTGACAACACCAGTAATAACAAAGATAAAAGAAAAAAATATCCTGAAGCACAAATAGACTTCATTGTCTATACTACTTTTTCTGAAGCAATAACTTTAAATCCAAAAAAATACGAAAAAAACTATTTTTGTTTGATAAATCCAAAAAGCAAAGATAAAAAAATACATCCGTGATTTAATTGATCAATTAAAAATTAGAAAATTATGATTACGTAATTGATTTACATTCAAAAATTATTATCTCGAATTATTGGAAAAGGAATTTCTTTAGGAAAAAAAATACAAAAATATCTAAAAATACAAAAAAAGAAAAATGGTGGAAAACTCTGTTGGTAAAATTAAAATTAATACCTTATCATGCAGATTGTACGATTGTGGAAAGCTATTTTTTTCTGCTTTTAAAAAAATTAAATTTGAAATTTGAGACAAAAAAAATATTGAAGAAGGAAAAGGAGATGCTCTCGAATTTTTATTTCAGTAAAGAAATGGAAGAAAATCTAGTACAAAAAAAATATTCTTTAGATAAAAAAAGATTATATTGTTTTTAGCTCCAGGAGCTTCTAAATTCACAAAAAAATGGCCTTACTACAATGAATTATCAAAAAAATTTTTTTAGAAAAACCAATTTTAGAATTTTTCGTTATTGGTGGAAAAAGAAGATTTTTGAAAGTGTTGAAAATAATAATGAGAGAGTAATTAATTTATGTGGAAAAAAATATCTTTTAAAGAAAGTGGAATAATTTTTAAAAATATTCTAAATTATCCGTAGTAAATGATTCTGGACCATTCCATATATCCAGAGCTGTAGGAGCGAAAAACTTTTTGTATTCTTTTGGACCAACAGATCCCAAAAATTATTTCTCTTTTTGAAAAAAAATACGTATTTATTCCAAAAATCCAAATTGTCCACCACATTCTTTTATATGGTGATGATAAATTTCAAAAAAATATTCAAGATGTATGTCAGACATAAAAATTAGAGGATGTTTTTAAAAAAATTATTTCAGAAATATAGAAAATTTAACAATAGATAAATAAATTATCTATTTACAATCAAAAAAATTTTTTTAGAAAGGAGATATCAAAATTTTTAATTAAATTAAGAATTTGATATAGAAAATATGAAAATATTAGCTTTTGAAACTTCATGTGATGAAACTTCAGTTGCAATTGTTGAAGATGGAAAAAAAGTTTTTAAGTAACATTATATCAACTCAAATTGATATTCATAAAGAATATGGAGGTGTTGTTCCTGAAATAGCATCGCGTCATCACATTGAAAATATTTTACCTGTTTTTATGGAAGCTTTAGAAAAATCAAAATGTAGCCTAAATGATATTGATTATATCGCAGTCACAAATACACCTGGATTAATTGGTTCTTTATTAGTAGGATTAATGTTTGCAAAAATCAATAAGTTATGCAAACAAAATACCACTATTACCTGTAAACCACATTGAAGGTCATATTTTTTCAAACTTTATAGAAAATGACATCCAATTACCAGCTATTTCTCTAGTTGTTTCAGGTGGACACACAAATTTATACTATTTAACAGAAAAAAAGATTCAAGTATTAATATTGAATTATTAGGTGAAACTCTTGACGATGCTATCGGTGAATCTTATGACAAAGTTGCACGAGTATTAGGATTACCATATCCTGGCGGACCTGAAATTGACAAGTTATCTTTAAATGGAGAAGATACTTTTAAAAAAATTAAAAAAACCTAATGTCGAAGGATACGATTTTTAGTTTTAGTGGAATCAAAACATTTGTAACAAACTATGTCAATAATCAAAAAAATGAAAAACAACAATATTTCAAAAAGAAAAATGTTGCAAAATCATTCCAAGAAACAGTAATTGAAGTCTTATACGACAAAGTATCCAAAGTAATTGAAGACAAAAAAAGTAAAAAAACTGTACTTGTAGCAGGTGGAGTTTCAGCAAATAAACGATTACGTGAAAAGTTTGAAAGTTTAAAAAAATAAAAGTGGAAAAATATATTTTTCCAAAAATTTGAATACTGTACTGACAATGCAGCAATGATTGCTGCTGCCGCATATTATAATTTAAAGAAAGAAAAAAATTTAAAAAAAATATGTATAAAGTTGATGCTAAATCAACTAAAGAAATATAAATATTTATAAAAAGAGCTCAAAATAATGCATCGTAAAAATATTGTAGAAATGGATAAAAACTTAACAAACAGATAAAAAGCCTATATCAATAAAAAAATTGATGAAGTAGGCTTTTAATATTCTCATCATAAATATGACTGGAACCAAAAAGGGGACTATTTAAAGGAAAAGAAGTGTATCAATAGAATAATTATGATTACTATAAAAAAATAGTGAATGTACTAATAAGGAAACATGATATATAGGAAAAACGATGGAAAGTAAATTTTTTTAAAAAAATAGTTCATAGAAATATTTTTTTAAGAGCTATTAATAAACGAAAGAAACAGGACGTCTATTACTTCTCCCATCATCTTCATCTTCACCAAATTTAAATCCAATAAAAAAATTATGGACTAATCTCAAAAAGAAAACTAAAATATATAACCCATAATTTTACTTGAAGAAACAATTAATTCTATTTTTATAGTAAAAACTACTTTAAAACCAAACTTAAAAAGTTATGCTTGTTTACTCGAAATCTAAAGTTATACAATTTTTAATAGTTTGATTTTTAAATAGGTTCAAAGTATATTTAAGTTTAAGAGTGTGAAAATTTTTTTGTGTAAATAAGAATTCTGGATTTATATAATCAGTTTACACAAAAATTCAGGGCACTCTTTTTAATTTTTATATAAATAATTGTTCAATATATTTATCACGTAACTCTACAAAAAAATTTCGCTTTTTTTGAATTTGGCTTTATTGATTGAAATAAATGAAATACTCCAGATATTACATTCAAATCAACTTTTACCCCTGCTTCTAATAATTTCTTTGCAAAACTTATATTCTCATCAACAAATAAATCCAATCCTCCTACAATAATAAAAGTTTTTTTGGTATTCCTTTAAAATTACTTGCCATAATAGGTGAAAAAAATATGGAATTTGATCTTTAGGAATCATCTTATCACCTGCTAAAACTTTCCATGCAAACTGATTAGAAGCTTTCGTCCAGACAAATTCTCCAGCATAATTATTATTATAAGGACAATCATCCCCACCTGTTCTATAATCAAGCATTGGAGCAATTAATATTTGTCCAATAAGATGACACTCTCCTTCATCACGCACCTTCAAAGACAATCTTGCAGCTAATCCTCCTCCAGCACTTTCCCCCATAATTGCTACTTTTTTCTCATTTATTCCAAGACTTTCAGCATTCTCAAATAAATATTTTCAAACCCCACATATGCATCTTCTAAATCTTGTGGAAATGGTAATTCTGTCGCTAATGTATACTCTACACTGATAATTTTCACATTGTTCTTGTTAGCTATATCTTTTAAAACATTTTCATTCATTCTAGCATCACCCATTATATAACCACCACCATGCATATAATAGATAACTGGTAATTTCTCAGTTGTTAAAAGTATCTGGTTCAAAAACATACAAAGTAACGTCTCTATCACCATTCTTCACAAGAATTTTTCTCACTATACTTAACCGTTTTTCGATGCCCTTTTTACCTCTCACTAGATTTTTTTAATATTCTACTATCTGTTATATCCAGCAAAAAAATTATTAGCTATCATTTTATATTCTATATCTACTAAACAAAGTGATTTAAACATTTTAACACCTCTATTCATAAAATAATAAATTTTTTTATTCACTATATAAATTAATAAAAAAATTCTTAAATTAACAATAAATATACTCAAAACTATTTAAAATTATGTAAATTTAAGAGTTGAGTAAAAATAGTCATAATTTTTGAGTTTAGTTTTTAAAAGCAGTTTTACTATATTTAAACTTATAAGTTAATATTAATATTTTTTTATAAATATTAAAAGAAAAAGACCAACTCAATTTTTTTAAGTTGGTCTATATAATACTTTCAAAGTTCTATAAAAAAAGTTTGGCAATTTCCTATTTTTCCCTAGATAACTCTAAGTATCT